>OCVV011361772.1_pt1 | contig 191524 bp, 142 predicted proteins | sample 1539721 | NCBI WGS metagenome assembly OCVV01 (sample SAMN02144230, study PRJEB22623) | gut metagenome | biome: sheep rumen | host: Ovis aries | place: New Zealand | reverse complement strand
CCGGCCGTTTTCTGTTTATCACGCGGTGGATATTTACTTTGTTTAAGACCTAATGAGTGAAATGGGATTGGCGAAGACGTCGCGGCAAATACATCGTTCGATCAAAACTCTATAAGGAGTCGTGCATTGATGAGGCGTCCCGTGAGATAGTTGGGTACGGCATATTGCTGACGCGATATGTCTGTAATCCAAAGATACGATGCCACGTTGCTGATGCCAAGCAGGTTGAAGCAATCGAGGCCTAACCATGCATCACGCATATAACGGCCCCATCCACGCCGTTGTCCTTCTTCCTGAGGACGCAGAAGGCGATAACTCATGCCAATGTCAACACGCCGATAGGCAGGAGCCCTAAACGCATGGCGCTCAAGACCTGAGTGAGGCGGACCAAAGGGTAGGCCATGAGCGAAAGCCATCTTGAGTGTCATCTTCCATCGATCGGTTCCTGGGAAATAGTCGGAAAAGAAGAAATTGAGATTCCACCGCTGATCGGTAGGTTGCGGAATGGTCTTGCCGTGCAATTGCATGGCCGCTTTCATCAAAGAGAAAGATATCCAGGAATCCGTGCCAGGAACAAATTCGCCATACACCTTGAAATCTACACCCGCAACATATCCTGAACCCTCGTTGCGACCATAATAGACCACCTTAACATTATCGACATTGTATGGGTTCAGCCTACTTTGTGCCTTGTAGTAGGCTTCGGTGGTGAACTTAAACGGGCGGTCGGCCACGCGAAACTTGTATTCTGCTGCAGCTACGACCTGAAACGAACGTTGGCTCTTTATGTCGCTGTTGAGCTGCACGATGGTAGCTCCGTCGGCACTGACCGTGTCGCGAAGTTCCTTGTAGAACGGAGCCTGATAATACAAACCTGTAGCCAGACGGAACGTCAGCGCATCATTGGACGAGGGAATGAAGCCAAGTGAAGCACGCGGCGAGAACAAGGTCTCGTCGTTCCACGACCAATGACTCAGACGGACACCATAGTTGAGCGAGAACACACCCAAAGACGCTTCGTGACGCCACGTATCTTGAGCAAACAATTCCAGACGGTTGGACGAAATCGTCTGCTTACTCTTAAGGTTGTAGATAAGCGGCAGACGATCGCCGCTATGCGGCATAGAATAACCCGCAGAGTCACGGAATTCCCATTCACGCGTATTCTCTCTGACATATTCATGTTTCCACTGCAGCCCTGCACGGAAGTCATGCTCGCGAGGTTTCAGCGTGTACAACAGACGCAACGACTGGGTGCGTGACGTCAACAGGTTGCGGGCATGTTCCATATATGTCCCCACACCGAGCTGTTCCGACGTGTTGGTGTCGTCGAGCCAGTATTGTCCTTGGATGTCATAGGTCTCACGTTCCTTCGTAGTAAACGCGGAGGCTCCGAATGTCAACGCACTTGACCGGCCGAATTTACGAGTGAGCGCAAAGGCTCCGAACATGGTGCGAAAGAGATCCTGCTCGTCGCCATCGAAATAGACTCTAAAGCTCTTCACGTCTTCCATCGTGCCAAAATTAGTCTCGCGGTCTTTTGGCTTGAAGTGATAACGATTGCGTGAGATGTAACCGATAACATCGAAAGTCCATTTCGAAGAAGGTGTCCAGGAGAGATAGGCCTGATAATCGAGGAAAGACGGGTCGTACTCTCCGGTAGTTTGCAGAGAGCCTAACATATAACGGTTTGACTTGAAGCGCAAACCTTGAGAGAGCGACAGCTTTCCCACACGAAAGCCATCATAGATATTTGCACCCAGCAGGCTGGCACCTACCGAGGCTTCATGACGTTCAGGTCGCTTGTAGGTGATGTCAAGCACGCTCGACATGCGATCGCCATATTGGGCCGCAAAGCCACCTGCCGAGAACTGTACGCGCTCAACCATGTCGGAATTGATGACCGACAAGCCTTCCTGCTGACCACTCGATACGAGCAAAGGCCTGTACACCTCTACGCCATTGACATAGACACAGTTCTCGTCGAACGAACCGCCACGGACATTATACTGCGACGACAACTCATTATGCGACGACACGCCAGCCTGAGTGGCTACAAGCTCTTCAACGGCATTGCCTGTCGTTGAGGGCATGCGCTTGAGATCTCTGGTCGACAATTCCTGAGTGCTACCCAGCTGACGCCTCACCTCTTTCACTACAAGCTCGCTCATATCTGTGCCTGTTGGGTGCAGGCTTATGTTCCAAGTGAGCTTTCCTCTTGGACGCACAAGCACCTTGGTCTTCTTCTCATAGCCCATCAAGCTATAGTGTAGCACAACGGAATCGGCCGTCTGGAAATCAAAGGCATAGTCCCCATCAAGGGATGTCATGGAACCTGCCATCTGACCTTCAACTTTAACGGTGACGAAAGGCAGGCCCTTGCCATTTTCATCCACGACACGGCCTTTGATAGAGCAGGATTCGACAGAGCTTGTGCCTGTTTCTGCATCATCAACTGACGACACAGAAACATCGGTCGACTTTGCAGTCGACGCCGTGTCTGCCTGCTCTTGAGCCACAACATTAAGAGCAAGAGAAAAAAACGCGATATAGAACAGTATCCGTTTCACAAGAACAATAATATAACGGCCAAAGTCTGAATTTATTGTGCTGTTGGTCGCATTGGTAGCGTGGTCATTATATTTTGTTCGCGATGACAGATGTTCACCTCCACGCCATACTTCGCATTGAGATGTTCAGCCAAATGCTGAGCACAGTACACACTGCGATGCTGACCACCCGTGCAGCCAAAAGAGAACATCAGGTCGGTGAAGCCGCGCTGAATATAGCGCTCTACATGGGCATCTGCCAAACGATAAACAGAATCAAGGAAGGTGAGAATCTCACCATCGTCCTCAAGGAAACGTATCACAGGCTCGTCGAGACCTGTTATTAGCTTGTAAGGTTCATAGCGCCCAGGATTATGCGTCGACCTACAGTCAAAAACATATCCACCGCCATTGCCGCTCTCGTCGGCAGGGATGCCCTTGCGATAAGAGAAAGAGAATACACGCACCTTCAGAGGTCCCATGCCATCATATTTGGAGAAGGTAGCCGGTCCATCAGCAGGATGAGCCTTGTAGACATTGTCCACTGCGGTCTTAAAACCATCTGAACGGGTGGATGGTACCTCTTCGGCAGGTTGGTACTGAGGCAAGGCTACCATCTGCTCAAGCACTTCACGAAGGTAAGGGTATGGACAGGCAAGCGGGTCGGCCAACAGGTCGCGCAGGTTTTGCATGGCAGGTGGTATGCTTTCGATGAAATGCTTTTTTCGCTCGAAATACCCACGGAAGCCATACGCGCCGAGCACCTGCAAGATTCGGAACAACACGAAAAGCTTGAGCCGTGAACGGAACCGCTGCTCATCTACTTCTATATAGAGCTTCAGGTTATCGAGATAGACCCCTACCAGTTCTTCACGCAACTCGGCCGAATAGCGGGCCGAAGCTTGCCAGAGGAAGCTCGCAAGGTCGTACTGAACAGGACCTTTCCTTCCGCCTTGAAAATCTATGAAATGTGGCTTGCCTGACGAATCAAGCATGACATTACGCGCTTGAAAATCGCGATAGAGAAAAGCATTCTGGGTCTCAGATGTCAAGTCCTTGGCAAACAATTTGAAGGCTGCTTCGAGGCGTAGCTCATGAAAGTCGATACCTGTAGCCTTGAGGAAACAGTATTTGAAATAGTTGAGATCAAACAAAACACTCGTTTGATCCATCTCAGCCTGAGGGTAACAAACCGAAAAGTCAAGGTCCACGGCGCCACGTATCTGTAAGGCCGGCAACTCTGCTATGGTTGCCCGCAGGAGCTGTTTCTCAGCCTCATTATAGCGACCTCCTGCATCACGCCCGCCTCTCAAGGCATCAAAGAGCGAACGGGCACCGAGGTCTTCTTGCAAATAGCGCAAGCCATCTTCATCCACAGCCAGTATCTTGGGTACCGGCAAGTGGCGAGCTGAGAAATGACGGGCCAGATAAATGAAAGCATGATTCTCGTCCAACGACGTACCTATAACACCTATCACACTCTCACCGTTCGATGATGTCAACCTGAAATAATGTCTGTTACTGCCGGAACCCGTAATAGGCTCCACCGTTTTCGGCTCACAGCCGGTATAATCATGGTATAATCTCTGCAGTTTTTCCATAACCCACTTTTAAGCTTTCGTAAGACCGTTAATCTTGCGGCGCACGGCAAGAATGTTGAAGAACGAGACGACAACAAATATTCCGACGCCCACAAGTAAAGCTGGAGTCAACGGTCCTTCGCTGAGCGACGGGAAAATCTGCCACAAGCGCTCAAGATAGCGTTGACGAATCCATAGCAATGCTCCAAAGGCCAGCAATAAGACTAAAACGTTCAGCACAATCGTCAGCAGCTGATAGGGCAACGAAACTTTTGCCGGCGAATATCCGATGAGCAGCAAATTCTGAAGCTTATCAGAATTCTTCTGCACGAGCAGGAAGATGCTAAGCATGAGAATGTAGAACGACAGCGCACTAATGAGCAGACCTACAGCCATGACTATGCCGGCCACAATCTTGAGAAAATAGGTGGTGCGACCAGCCTCCAAACTATTGTCTTCAAGCTCGTAGCCATGCTCGTTTATAAACGTGGCTATTGCATCATCTGCAGGATTCTTGACTTCCACAATCAGTCGGGTGGGATCTGGTTGCGAATGTGGCGCCAACATCTCATTACTGCTGTGCATGAAGGCTGCTGGAACAAGCACAGTGTTCAGACGGGTAGAGAAACCCACCACGCGTCCTTTAAGTCGTTGCTCTGCCCCACCCTCGCCTCGAAGCCGAAGATCCATCTGAATCATTGAGACTACGCCCTCGGAAAGTTTTGGCAAAGACTGGCTCTCGGCAAAGCCAAAATTGTAGAGAGCCAGATAAGAACGGGGCAGAATGATGGGCACCTCACCCTCTTTCATCTTGGGCCAAGCCACATCTACATACTCGTCTGGTACACTTTCGAAGAACATGCTCGTTCCCATCTGTGAGGCTCCCATAGCGACAGAGGCATAAACTTGATATTGTGAAGCCTCGAATCTGCCGACGCGTTTTACGAAGCGCTGTGATGAAAGTTCAGCAATATCATCCTGCGAGAATGTCTGTGCCTCGCCCCTCAATGAGGATACCGCTGCTATGCGCTTCGAAAGAATAATATATGTATTCTTTATGAAGCTGTCTTCACCCCCGAATGCAGGCAACACATCCTCATAGAATTGTACGCTTAGCACTACCGTGAGCATGCCAAGCAGGTTGGCCAGAAAGAAGCCTGCCAATTGCCCTGCACTGATATGACGCCTCAGAAGTTTCCAAATTAAATTCATAGACGGAAGGTTTTTTCGTAGGGTAAATCCATGTGGTGACCAATACTTGTTACAATAATGCCCGCCCCTTGCTGCTTGGCCTCATCAAGGAGGAGCTCCCCCATGATGGCGCTGTTGGCCATGTCGAGATGGCTCACAGGTTCATCCGCCAAGATGAAATCAAAAGGCTGGCAGAGAGCGCGCATGAATGCGACACGCTGCTGTTGCCCGAAACTCATTAGGGCCAGCTTCGTGTCGCATTTATCGGCGATGCCTAAACGCTGAAACCACTCTCTAATGACCTTGTCGCTTTTATGCGCGGTAAGGCGATTCTTTATCTGCACGTTCTCCCATGCGGTAAGCTCCGGGAAGAGGCGCAGCTCTTGGAACATATAGCTCAGCGAGCGCTGCCGCAGGCGTGTCCACTCAGACATTTTGATGCTACGGATATCGCGATCATCAAAAAGGATGCTTCCTTCATAATCTGTGCGATAGCCTATGAGGTAGCTGCAGAGCGACGACTTTCCCGTTCCCGACGCAGCCTCTACAAGATAGAGATGCCCACGCTCGAAGGTTATATCATGTTTCCATGTATCAGATACGATATCTGTCCTTCCTGCAAACACTCGCGGCAAGGCATTTTTGAGTGTTATCTTATTCATTCATCAATAGTTCTTTAGCAATATTCTTTCCTTCCGGACCTACGAGGCGCAGCTCTACTTTGTTGGCCTCGGGCATCACAATCATCAAATGTTCGAAATCTTTGACACTTTCAGGCAAAGGTAATTGGCGCGAGACCTGTTCCATCAGTGCCGGCAGTTCAAGTGAAGCAAAGAAACGGGCTCCCTTGATGTCGTCTTTGTTTTTATCAAGCAGTTTGTTGCCGCTGCTCTTTAAGCCTTGTTCACTTCCGAGATAGAAGATATCATCGTCAACGCCCAAGAACAAGCTGGCATCACCAAGACTCAAAGCATAGCTCTTGTCGCCCTTTGCCTGCATTTTAAACAAATCATTACCCCAATCAGCGGCTCCGTTCATGAAGTCATCGTTTTCCACACAAGCCATGAAGCTTAACCCATTGAGCAGTGCTGCAATGCCTTCAACTGAATTGAAGTCCACTGGATTGGTCAATTCCAATGCCACATCTCCGTCTATAGCTTCCAGAATGCGATCCATATCCACGACCATATTCATTCCGATCAATGCCGAACGGACTTGTTCGTTAGAGCGTAGGAATTCGAGCAACTTGGGGCCGTCTACATTTATCCCAAGCCAAGCCATATTTTTACCGTGAGCATGCTCCAGAAGTTTACCTTTCATCGGACGTAGCAATTCACTGATCTGTTTGACGTAGTCTTTTACGCCTTCACTATAAGCAAGGACTTCCGACTGAAAATACAATTCATTATCATCAACGCCCAAAGAGAGGAGCATCAAAGCGTCCTTGCTACTCTGAATACCAGCCTTATGCATATAAGTTGCTACATCGTCAGGCATCATTTCGGGGCTAACCACTGCGCCTAACGGAGCCTCAACCTTTCGCAATTGCTTAAAAAGCTCGCTTGCTTGTCCGCTGTCGCTTTTCCCTTGTGAGAGAAGCGAAGCCATCTGATTGCGTAGCTCATCCTGATCGTTGCCCACGGCTGGGCCCATCACCAATGCTTTCTGTTTATCGAAAGCGCAAAGCCATTGCTGCTGAATCACAGCCCATGAGTAACCACGCGCTTCCGTAATTTCTGAAGCCTGACCTTCTTCATTCAAGCTGGAGATAAATGCCGTAAGCTCATCCATGTCTGAAACGGCAGCCACAGCACCGAGATCTCCGTCCTCTGCAGCAAAGAGATATGCCGGTTGCATGAAGTCGAGGCCTACGTTCTTTGTGCTGTCGGCCATCAAACGCTTAAGTAATTTCATGCCTTCACTTAACGACAAGTCGGCATCTTCGAGCAGTTCCTTGGCATCAATACGAGCCATCGCCGTAGCATTCTTAGGGATGGCATTGAGGTATGCATTACTGTTACGCCCCACAACGAAGTAGGTGCCAGCGGCAATGGCAGCAACAGCGGCCACGGCCAAAAGGATTAATTTACTCTTTTTCATAACTCAATTCTATTGGTTAGTTATTCTCATAAGGTGCACTGCCACGAGCGCAGCCGTTTCAGTGCGTAATCGACTTGTTCCAAGTGTAATAGATCGGAAACCAGCTGACTCAGCCGCACGTACTTCATCAACAGAGAAATCTCCTTCGGGACCTACCATGACCAGGGCTGGTTCACCTGACTCAAGGACATCAGCGAGGAATGGTTTCTCGGCCACCCCGTCGGGCTTGATGTCGGTTTGATCATAGCAGTGCGCTATGAAGCGTTGCCGGGGCAGATCTTCCCTGACTATGAAGTGCATGAAATCGGTCATGCCCTCAATCTGTGGTTTCCATGCTTTATGGCTCTGCTTCATGGCTGCTATGGCCACTTTTTCCAAGCGTTCTGTCTTGACCATCCGACGTTCCGAGAACTGACATTCCAGCATCACGATGTCATCAACGCCTATTTCAGTGGCTTTTTCTACAAACCATTCTATACGATCCATATTCTTTGTAGGCGCCACAGCCACGGCTATAGAGCCTTTCCATTCGGGCTGCTGAGGAATTTTGCCTGTAATACGGTACCTGCAATGATGGTTGCTGGCCTCGGTGATGACGGCCGTGTAAAACCCTCCATGCCCGTCTACAAGGTTGAGCTCATCGCCCATCCCGAGGCGCAACACACGCACGGCATGCTGAGCTTCTTCGCCTGGCAGCTCTAAAGCTTCAGGCTCTGGGGTATAGAAATAGCGTTGTTCTTTCATTCTTGATAGGGATTGGCGTCCTCTATAGGATTCTTGACCTCCTCTCGCCGGGCAAGTTCATCACGGATTTGCGTGGCTGCTTCAAAGTTTTCTGTGGCCACGGCGTGGTCGAGAGCCTCCTGAAGCATTTTCCGCGTCAACGTGTTTATACTGACAGCAAAAGTGTGCTCCCCCGTCTTGCGCATATACTGGGCCTCAAAAAGTTCCTTGTCAATAGTGATGGGGCAGACCGATGTTGCTGCCATGACAAGGGCATCCGGTGCCTGACACATTTCTACCATTTCCTCCTCTCCATCGTGTTTCACGAAGACCTTACATAGGAACATTCCATTCGCGATGGAAGAGAACTCAATACGGGCAAGGTGAATGTCGTATCTCAGCAGCACCAGATTGTAGGCATCTGCTACAGTGGCAGCCACTGGAATAGGTAACGGTATCTGAGAACGCATCATCAACATGGTTGCTCGCCTGGTCGACATCATCACGGGCAGGATACGTTCTCCCCCTTTCTCCCTGAGAATAACCATCGTACGGTCGGCATCGCCGCCCGTTGATGCAAGAGCATGTAGTTCGAGTTCTATCTGCATATCAGAACGTTTGACAGGATCTGTATTTCAGTGAGCCATATTGGCTGTAGTCGGACGTTTAGTGTCCTTGAAAAGTATGGCAAAGAGTATGGCTACGACAAGTGAATACGCGGCAAAGATAAACCAGCAGCTCTGCCAGTTGCCTACGAGATATCCATCCTGCCATGTGCAGTAGTGATTAACAATCTCTCCGGCCAACAGCGTACCTATCGTAGCGCCGAGGCCATTGGTCATCAACATGAACAGGCCCTGAGCCGACGCTTTCACAGAGGGATCGCATTCCTGATCGACAAAAATGCCACCCGAAACATTGAAAAAGTCGAAGGCTACGCCATAGACTATGCATGAGAGAATGAAGAGCAGCACACCGGGCATCGTAGGATCGCCAATGCCGAAGAAGCCAAAGCGGAAGACCCAGGCGAACATCGACATGAGCATCACCGTCTTGATGCCAAAGCGGCGCAGGAAGAACGGTATCATAAGTATGCACAACGCCTCGCTAATCTGCGAGATAGAGGTGAGCAGCGTAGCATTATTCGCCGCGAACGACGAAGCCACAACCGGGTCGGTCGACCCCTTGAAGCTGGTGATGAACGGGCCGGCATAACCATTGGTCACCTGAAGGGCCATGCCCAACAATGCCGAGAAGATGAAGAAGAGAGCCATCTTACGCGTCTTAAACAGACGGAATGCGCTGAGGCCCAACTGATCGGACAATGAGCCTTGAGGCTTTGCTTCAATCTTACACTGGGGCAAGGTAAAGCAATAAGCAAACATCAATATGCTAAGTGCACCTGAGACAAAGAACTGCATATAGGTGTACTGGAACTTCATCGCATTCTCTGCAAAAGTGAAGTGGAAACCTGTATCGTCCAGCGCAGCACAATTGACAAACCACATAGTGGCAATGAAGCCTACAGTGCCCAAGACTCGGATGGGCGGGAAGTCCTTGACGGTGTCCATCTTTGCATCCTTCAAGATGGTGAAGGCCGTAGTGTTAGCAAGCGCAATAGTAGGCATGAAGAAGGCTACGCTGATAGCATACACGAGGATGAACAACGACTTGTTGGGAAGGTCGTGGCCCAAGCCCGCACGCAGGCCTATCCACCAGCAGCCTAACATGGCAACGCCGGCTGCCAAGTGGCAGAGTCCCAACAGGCGTTGTGGCTGAACCCACTTATCGGCTATGATGCCCATGATGGTTGGCATGAAAATACTCACGATACCTTGAAGGGCATAGAACCATGAAATCTGAGCCCCCAAGCCTACGGAACCCAGATAATTACCCATACATGTGAGGTAGGCTCCCCATACAGCAAACTCAATAAAATTGAGTATTGACAAACGAATTTTTAAGTTCATAGACGTATTTTATTTTTACACTTCGGGGGCAAAGATAATAAAAAGTTTAGAGTTTAAACTTTAAAGTAGAAAGATTTTATTACTTTTGCCATCGAAAAAACCAACGGCTATGACACAAACATCCCATCTCACGGCACAAGCCTCTTTCTTAGTTGCATTTCTGACGATATCCGCATCGCTGCTGGCCGCTCCCCTCTCCCACCCTGTCGACACGGCTGATTACCACCTCATCTGGGCCGACGAGTTTGAAGGTTCTGGCCGCCCCGACTCTTCACGCTGGAGCTTCGAACACGGATTCATACGCAATCATGAGCTGCAATGGTACCAAGAGGACAATGCACGCATCATCGACGGCATACTTCAGATTGTAGGCCGTCGCGAACGCGTACCCAATCCCTACTACAAAGAAAACAGTAACAACTGGAAACTCAATCGCATGGCAGCCGAGTACACAAGCTCATGCATCAAGACGCGCAAGAGCTTCAGCTTTATGTATGGCCGCTTAGAAGTGAAGGCCCGTATTCCTGTAGCCACAGGGGCTTGGCCTGCCATTTGGACGCTCGGCAACCAAGGTGGATGGCCTGCCTGCGGCGAGATAGACGTCATGGAGTTCTACCGTGTGCCACCGTCCACTATGGGCATCCATCACGATCAAGCATCCAACGAACGCACGCTTCCTATCATCCTGGCCAATGCTTGCTGGATGGGCGAAAACGGCCGCGACGCATGGAACACTTGCCGAGTGCCATTCACCCACTTCACCGAACGCGACAAAGACTGGGCCTCACGCTTCCACATCTGGCGAATGGATTGGACGCCAACGTCCATCAAACTATACCTTGACGATGAATTGCTCAACGACATCCCTACGGCCAGTGCCACGCCGAGCCCTTCTGCTTCAGGCGACACAGCAGCCAGAAGGAATGGTCATTTCCGTCATGAACGGTTCAACCCCTTCTGCAACGATCGCGAAGGATTCGGCCATTACATCCTGCTCAACCTTGCAATAGGCTCAAGTGGGGGAACGCCCGACGACAATGCTTTTCCCTTAGTCTACGAGATTGACTACGTAAGAGTGTATCAAAAAGCCAGACAATAGACTCTCTTTTACTGGTACTGAGACTATCGGAACTAACGCTTGATCAGCAACAATCATTAAAGCGGGCTACGCTCGCATAACTCATACAAAACATCTAAACAATGAAAGCAATCAGCACAACAGCAGCTCCGGCTGCCATCGGCCCTTATTCGCAGGCCATTCGCGTAGGCAATCTCCTTTTCTGCTCTGGCCAACTGCCCATTGACCCCGCTACCGGAGGGTTCCCTGAAGGAGGCATCGAAGCGCAGACTCGCCAGTCACTCGCCAATGTCAAAGCTATTCTCGCAGAAGCCGGCACCGACCTCGCACACGTCGTCAAGACGACAGTTTTTCTCGCGTCCATGGACGACTTTGCAGCCATGAACGGGGTATATGCAGAAGCCTTCTCAGCACCTTTTCCTGCCCGCTCGGCTGTGGCAGTGAAAACGCTCCCAAAGAATGCCCTCGTCGAAATAGAGTGCATCGCAGAGATCGCTTAAATACAAGAATAAGAAGCCGCCCAAATCTTAACAACAAAAGACAGGGAGTCGCAGAATTGTCTATTTCTCTGCGGCTCCCTGTCTTTGTATCTGGTATGATCAACTAAAGGTGAGCGCACGCTCCAATAGGTTGATTCAACCTTCGCAAACGGTTAAAATGCAAAACGCGCCCAACTGATTTGATTATTCCATGACCATTGAACAATCATTCCATGACCATTGAATAATCGTTCCATGCGCATGGAATGATTCACTCACCCGTATGCATAGCGATGCTTAACCAAGCAAATCGGCTTCAGGACATGGCCGTTGTGCCTCAAGTGGGAAGTCGTGTGGTCGAAGGGAGCTTGCAGCATGACCTCAACGCCGGATAGGGATTCCATTCTATGGAGTGAACAGCGACCCGAAAGGGTAAGCAGGAATCTGGTATACGGCAGAAGTCATGGACAAGACAGCTAAGCCATCAAGCGTTCGTCTGCTATATGCTCAGACGCTCCTGCGATGCAATTTAGCATCATAGACCTGCAGCAGAATGATCAATCAAGTAACTATTTAGCGTACAGGCATCATTAGAATATCTCTATGAGCGCTTTCGGCATCATTGCTTCTTTCCGTAGGACGGATCAATGCGGATAAAAGCCGTGACGACGAAGGTGACAAGACAGCAGGCCATCACCCACCAGAAGAAGCGCAGATAACCGAGATGGTCGGCCATCCAACCTGCTATCATTCCCGGAATCATCATGCCTAAAGCCTGCATAGCCGTACAGATGCTGAAGACTGCCGTAGAGCGCTCGCCCTGAGAGAAATAAACAAGGTAGAGCATATAAGCAGTGAAGCCGAAGCCGTAGCCGAACTGCTCGACAAAGACGCAAAGGTTGACGATGGAAAACTGATAATTGAAGAAAGAGAGTTGTGTGGCTGAAGCCATAGCAGGGGCAAAAGCCGGAGCGACGTAAGCCAGATAGACATAAACAAGGTCTGGCAGCGAAATGCTCAACACCATTGGCCAGAGCCAACGCTTCAAGCCGTGACGTGATACACACCACCCTCCGAGCAGTCCGCCTATCGTCAGCCCGATGATGCCGACAGTGCCATAGACGAAGCCTACGGCCTCAGTGCTCATGCCAAGACCTCCCGCTTCTGCGCTGTCGAGGAGGAAGGGATTGGCTATCTTAACGAGCTGCCCTTCGGGGAAACGGAACAGCAGCATGAACAGGAGCGCCGACACGATGTGGGGCTTGGTGAAGAAGGTTTTTAAAGCAAGCCAGAAATCAGAAATGAGCTGAGAAAAGAGTGAGGAAGGCTGCGAGAAAGACTGCGCTTGACAATCACTCTGCGCTAATCTCTCATCACGATTTGCTAATTTACCATCTATATTCGCTAATCTCTCATCACTCGCCTTAACATTACCGCCTTTGATCTGCTTAGGCAACACTACACTATGCCATAGCCATAAGGCTACGAAAATGCCTGCGAGCACAAAGAAGGTAATACTCCAGGCCATGGGCACCGTCTGTGAACGTTCGAGCCATCCGGCCAACATGACCAAAAGACCTTGTCCCAAAATATTGCCTATACGGTAGAAGGTGCTACGGATGCCTACGTAGAGGCTCTGATCATGGGTGTCGAGACTGATGATGTAAAAGCCGTCGGCTGCGATGTCGTGCGTAGCACTGGCAAAAGCGAGTATCCAGAAGAAGGCCAATGACCCTTGCAACCAATAGGCCGTGGGCAAGGTGAAGGCAATACCCGCCAGGCCTGCACCGATGAGCAGCTGCATCACAAGCACCCACCAGCGTTCAGTCTTCAAGGCGGCGACGAAGGGACTCCACAGCGGTTTGATAACCCAAGGCAGATAGAGCCAAGAGGTGTAGAGCGCAAGATCTGTGTTGGAGAGGCCCAACCGTTTGTACATAGTAGTGGCAATAACCATTACAGCAACGTAAGGTAATGCTTCTGCAAGATAGAGAGAGGGTACCCAAGCGTATGGTTTATTCTTCATAAGATTATATTTTTTGAATCAGTTACAACCGTTAAACGCATACCGATGTATGCGGCAAGCCAAGCGGGCAAGGCAAGAAGAGAATCGATGAGGAAGAACAAGGGAAAACCTATCTGCTCCACGCACCAGCCCGAAAGGGCAACGGCAGGCAGCATGACGAGCGAGACTATAGGTATATAGAGGTAATTAATCGTACTCCGATAGCGTTCACCCGAGATGTATCGCACAAAGACCATGCAGGCATTAAGGCCTAAGCCGAAAAGGAACTGTGCAATAAACGTAGCCACACAAAGAGGCAAGAGACCCGAAGGCGGATATTGTGTCATCACAAGATAGACTACGGGGGAAAGGGGCATGACAACAGCTTGAGGCCACAGCAGGTGGTGACGCCGGCTGAGAATATAACCCAGTCCTAATCCTAACGAGAAAGCAATGACGCCTACCGTTCCTTGCGCCCAGCCAATCCATTGCAGCGAGCACCCGAGACCTCCGTCGGCAACAGGGGCTATGAGGTATAGGACACGCGTATAGAACAACAGCGACTGAGGCAACAGGAAGAAGGCCAAAGCAACAACAGCGAGTAGCCAATGGGGCTTATGGGCAATACGGTCAATCACACGTATCTCTGCAAGTACGGCTCCGCTAAATGATTCATTCTTATGGCTGTCACCGACGCGAGGCTTGCGCAGGACAAAAAAGTTGTAAAGCACAAGCAACAGGTAGAAGCCAGCCAAAAGATAAACAGCCGAGCTCCAGGAATAGGCGATGGCTTGGCGACGATTGTGGTAGAAAACTTCAAGCGAGCCAACGAGCACAATCATCACTCCATAGGTAAGCACGGAACTGACTTGTGAGGAAAACATCTTCGGACCGTTATATAAACGCTGGTCGCGAGGACGTAGCATGCGTTCATAGTACATTCGCGCAGCGAGCTCATGCCAGGCACACAAGAGACAAAGCACGAAAAGAGTGGCGAAAATCAAGTAGATGCTCACGTTCATGCCATTGAAACAGAAGGCGAGAAGACAGAGCATCATGAATATAAGCACTTCTATACCCCGCAGGACATAAGAGAAGTGCCCTGCCTGCTGCACTTTCCACCGCACAAAACTCTTAAACACCCATGGCAACGAGAGCAAGCCACACAGCAGGGTACAAAAAGCCCACCCTATTCCCAGCTGTAGGAACATCAACAGAGCCACAAAGGTGATCATGGCGCTGGGGATGGACTCAGCTGCGAATAAGGTGGGGATCCATTTCATTAAGCTGAAATTAAAGAGATAAGTTTACAAACTGACTGAGAAAGAGGAGGCAAGCGAAAGGTTCCTTTCGCTAATATCCTATTTCCGAGTTGCGATGCTCAATAAGCCCTGGCAATAAGCACACGGTACTTTGCAGGCTTGCCGCTGACCATATCGGTGCCGGGAGTCTGCTCGAAAGCGAAAGGTATGCAGCGGATTGTTGCCTGTGTTTCTTCCTTAATACGAGCCTCGGTCTCGGGGGTGCCGTCCCAATGGCAGAGGAAGAAGCCTCCGTCCTTGATGCGGCGTTTGAACTCTTCATAGTCCTCACACTCATAGATGTGCTCGTCGCGGTACTTGCGGGCTTTCTCAAAGATGGCCGTCTGCATGTCATCGAGCACGTTCTTGACGTGAGCTGCAATGCCGTCGCAAGAGAGCGTTTCTTTTTCGAGCGTGTCGCGACGCATGAGCTCGATGGTGTTCTGCTCCATATCACGTGGGCCCATGACCAGACGGACGGGAACGCCCTTGAGCTCGTAATCGGCAAACTTGAAACCCGGACGTTTCTGATCGTTATCGTCGAGCTTCACGCTGATACCCATACCCTTGAGCTCGTCGGCGATAGCACCAAGTTTTTCGCGCAGTTGGGCGAGCTCTTCCTCGGTCTTGTAGATTGGAACGATGACAACTTGTATGGGAGCCAATGCAGGCGGCAGCACAAGGCCATTGTCGTCGGAGTGGGTCATGATGAGGGCACCCATCAGACGCGTAGAAACACCCCAAGAGGTTGCCCAAGCATACTCGGGCTTGTTGTCTTTGTTGAGGAATTGCACGTCGAAAGCCTTTCCGAAATTCTGACCGAGGAAGTGGCTGGTGCCGCTCTGCAGGGCCTTTCCGTCCTGCATCATAGCCTCGATGGTGTAGGTGTCAAGCGCTCCGGCGAAACGCTCGGTCTCGCTCTTAACGCCTTGCATGACAGGCACAGCCATCACATTCTCTGCAAATTCGGCATACACTTTCAACATCAGTCTGGCACGCTCTTCAGCTTCTTCACGGGTGGCATGAGCCGTGTGACCTTCCTGCCAGAGGAACTCAGCTGTGCGCAGGAACAGACGTGTGCGCATCTCCCAACGCATGACGTTAGCCCACTGGTTAATAAGCAGGGGGAGGTCGCGATAGGAGTGAATCCAATTCTTATAAGTGTTCCAGATAATAGTCTCAGAAGTGGGACGGATGATAAGCTCTTCCTCCAACTTAGCATCGGGATCTACCACCACGCCATCGTGTGATTCGTTGGTTTTGAGGCGATAGTGAGTCACTACGGCACACTCTTTGGCAAAACCCTCAACATGTTCGGCTTCGCGCGAAAGGAAGCTCTTAGGAATGAGCAAAGGGAAGTAGGCATTTTGCACACCCGTTTCCTTGAACATAGCATCAAGCTTATGTTGCATTTTCTCCCAAATGGCATAGCCATAGGGCTTGATGACCATGCAACCACGCACGTCACTTTGCTCGGCGAGGTCTGCTTTCACGACCAATTCATTATACCACTGCGAATAGTTTTCGCTGCGTTTGGTCAGATTCTTTAATTCTTTTGCCATAATATGATTTTATCTATTTTTGATTTTTGCGGGGCAAAGTTAGTGAAATATCACAAAACAGAAGAATAATTAACACCCTTTTGATGTATCATTACAATAATTTATGTACTTTTGCACTTAGAAAGTATGATTAAACAACTCTTTTATTAACCAAAATTCAAAAGAAAAATGAAAGGACTTAAGTATTATGCACTCGGCCTTTGCGCCCTGTTGTGTTTCGATTCCTGCGGCATGACTAATACCGCTAAAGGTGGTATGATCGGTGGAACAAGCGGCGCTGCCCTGGGTTCTGCTCTCGGTGCAATCCTCGCTCGTAGTGGCAACAAAGGTAAATGGGCTGGCATCGCAGGCGCAGCAGGTGCTGCCGTAGGCACTACAGCCGGTATCCTCATCGGCAAGAAGATGGACAAGGCTAAGGCTGAGGCTGAGAAGATTGCCAATGCTAAGGTAGAAAGCGTTACCGATGGTAATGGCTATCAGGCTGTAAAGGTCACCTTCGACAGCGGCATCCTCTTCCAGACTGGCAAGTCTTCACTGAGCACTGTTGCTCAAAGCTCGCTCAACAACTTTGCTTCGAACGTGCTCATCCCCAATGCAGACATGAGCGTAGGCGTCATCGGCTTCACCGACAATGCTGGTTGGAAAAACAGCACAGCCGAGCAGAGCAAGGCAAAGAACCAAGAACTCTCTCAAAAACGTGCTCAAGCAGTAAGCAGCTACTTGCTCAAGCAAGGCGTCAAGAATGGCCAGATCAAGGAAGTTGCTGGTCTGGGCGAAGAGAATCCCGTTGCCGACAATGCTACTGCTGCAGGTAAGGCTCAGAACCGTCGCGTTGAAGTGTATCTCTATGCAAGCGACGAGATGATCAAAGCTGCTGAAGCTGGCACACTCAAATAAGAAAACTCTCTGTGATGTGTCTCCGACAACGAGAGTCACATCCGGAAACAAAGAAGCCTCACGAATGATTTCGTGAGGCTTCTTTGTTTCTACTCTTCAAGTCCTTTCACATAAGGCAAGCTCCAATGATACTTCACAGCCAGCATACGTATACCGATAGCCACCACACATGAGAGCAAAGCGGCGCCCTCGATCTTCCATCCAAGATGAAGAAGACCCACATAGACTAAACCGCCGGCCAAACAACAGGTAGCGTAGATTTCCTTACGGAAGATGAGAGGGACTTCATTGATGAGGATGTCGCGCAGCACACCGCCGCCAGCTCCGGTAACGACTCCCATGACAATAGCGGCCCACGTAGGAAATCCCAGCCCCAATGACTTCTCTATACCAATGACATTGAATAGCGAGAAACCAATACAATCGAACAGGAACCAGGTGTTATCTTGGCGGACAAGTACTTTTCGGAATATAATCACCCATACAAGTCCGAAGACACATGTGAGCAGGTATATAGGGTCTTCGAGCCAAAAGGGCACCTTGCCGATCAGAAGGTCGCGAATAGTTCCACCACCACAGGCGGTGGCAATGCCGACGATGAGCGCTCCAAAGAGATCAAACTGCTTGGCTGAAGCCAGACGTGCGCCAGAAACAGCACCGGCAAGCGTACCTATCAGTTCAAGGATAACAAAGGACCAGGGAATGCTCAGCAGGGAGCCCATCTCCTGAAAAAAGTGCTTAATTATTTCCATTAGTATTCACTTTAGCATAACCGACAAGGGCGTCATAACGTGCACCCTGGGGGCGATGATAGATGAGTATTAGATATTCGTTCTCTGTCTGATAGAAATCGCCCTCTGTCAGTGCCGTGTGCCCTACTCCATCGTCGTCCATCTGGCGGAATTGATAGTTGTAGTAGCCTTGTTTCAGTAGCACAGAAGCCTCATAGGCATTGAGCTCGTCATCATATTTCATACGGGTCTCAGGGTCAGCGACGCCATTGTTCCACAGTCCCGTCACATAGACATCCCCTCCAGCAAGCCAAGGCATCTGCAAAAGGAAATGTACATACAGATATTCGCTCATTGTAGCATTATCCTCATCACCCGAGTGGCGAACAATAAATGCTCCGTCGGCATCAGCTGTGTAAGTATAGTTGTGCTGCGGAGTATTCGCGAAAAGTGTGGCATGATATTGCTCATCGAGCCATTCCATACGGTCCACATTCATACCATTTAGCCGAACGTCAAGAATCTCGAACTTATGAAATTCAGAGCCGGCAGGAAACACAAGTTCCCTCCGATGCGTCCATTCGGCACCATTTCCTTTGACGATATTGGGCGGAAGGTCTACGACAGCATTGTCCCAACGTCGGTTCTGCATCACTACGGTATGAAGCTCGCGCTGCGGATCTACTACCCTGCGCGCTCCGTATGCCACATCAAAAGTCACTTGCTGATGGCGTTGATTGAAATCGATATCTGTGTTCGAGCTCACATGCAGCCCGACATTCATCTCCGGCGAGTAAATCGAAAAGCAGGCTTCAACCAACGGTTCTTCGTCTTCGCTATACTCGTCTTCATAGATTCTTACGCGATAGTTGCCTGGCAGACGAAGTTGGATATCTTCATTCGGAAACACAATCCTGTAGTGTGTATAGAGAACCGTCGTGTTGAAACTGGTCTCGTAATCCTCTATCGGTTGGTTGTTGAATCCACTCAGATAGTCGCTCTCGAAAAGTTCGTCGCATGGCGACCAGTCGGCATTACACAATTCCACATTATATATATAACGCGCGTACGCGTGCGTAAGAGCGTCAAATGACACTTCAACCGGTTCTCCCATCTTTGCTACCGGAGCTGCCAGCGGATTACCCCCGACTATCACTTGCACCGTACGTATGTTCTCAGTCAGACTGCGCGTCACTTGTGCACCGATGTCGCAGGCAAAAGCCAACATCCCCGCAAAGAGTAAGAATAAATGTTTCATGGCGCAAAAATAGTTTATTTTTTTCTTTTGATTCGCATTTTTCTACTACTTTTGCATGAAAATAAGGAGAAGTTTATATGCGACACCACTTTATCTTTCTTTTTTTATTGGCAACTTTGTCGACACAGCCTCATTGCATGCAGGCACTGACCTACCAACGTGCCGACAGTATCAAGGTTGTGACGCTTCTCAACAAAGGGCATCGCTTGCCTTCCGGCGAGAATCTCATGCTATACTATGCTACGCAACTGAAGGGCATCCCTTATGTAGGCAAGACTTTGGAAGTGAACCCCAAGGAGGAATTGGCCGTAAACCTTCGCGAACTTGACTGCACGACACTGGTTGAGAATGTTCTTGCCCTCACACTCACAACCCGCCAAGGCAGCCAGCGCTTCTCTGATTTCTGCGACAACCTTCAGCGCATTCGCTACCGAGGAGGCAAGCTCAACGGATATGCCTCCCGCAACCATTATTTCAGCGAGTGGATTCTCAGCAATGCCCAACAAGGCTTCATCCACGAGATTTCCGGCAACAAAGCGGACCCTCGGGGAGCTTTTTATCCATTCGTCGATAGCCAGACGCTCGCTTGCACGTATATGAGCACACACCCCGACCGCTATCCCATGCTCAAGAACGACAAGGAAGCTCTGAAGCTCATCAAGGCCAATGAGCATCGCATCAACGGCCAAGTGGTACGTTATGTGCCGCGTCGTCTGCTTTCTCGCTCGCGTCGGGAGTTGCCCAACATTGAGGACGGCGACATCCTTGCCATAGTGACCAAGAAAGAGGGCCTCGACGTTTCCCACCTCGGCCTTGCCGTGTGGGGGCGCGACGGTAAGCTTCATCTGCTCAATGCCAGCCAGATTCATAAGAAAGTAGTGCTCGAACCGATGACTTTGGCCGAGTACATGCGCAAGCATCCTACTCAATTAGGCATTAGGGTAATAAGGGTTAAAAAGTGAAAGCCTGGGAACAGGACTTTCAGAGAATTGATTGAAGACAACACAATGTTTACAAAGATGAAGGCTTGGTTAAAGAAAATACAAAAATGGTTGCAAGGACTTGTTATCTTTTTCTTCGTCTCAACCATTGCAGCCGTAGTAGCTTACAGATGGCTTCCCGTGCCTGTTACGCCACTGATGATTATCCGTTGTGCCCAACAGGTAGGCCGTGGCGAACAGATTCGGCTACGCCACCATTGGGTTACTCTCGATGAAATGTCAAAATACATGCCCGTAGCCGTAATGGCGTCCGAGGATCAACGCTTCCTTGAGCATCATGGTTTCGATTTCGACGCTATCAACGAGGCCGTGAAAGAACGGCAGGCAGGCAAACGCATCCGTGGAGGCAGCACCATCAGCCAGCAAACAGCAAAGAATGTGTTCTTGTGGCCTAAACAATCCTGGCTGCGCAAAGGCCTTGAAGTCTACTTCACAGCGCTCATCGAAATCTTTTGGAGCAAGACGCGCATCATGGAAGTGTATCTCAACTCCATAGAGATGGGCGACGGCATCTATGGGGCTGAAGCCGTTGCACAGCTACATTTCGGATGCACTGCGGCTGAGCTCACCCGTGCCAACTGTGCACTCATCGCTGCCACACTACCCAATCCACTGCGTTATAACAGCAAGGAGCCATCGGCTTACATGCTGCGTCGTCAGACTTGGATTATGCGCCAGATGAAGCACATCGACTTGTTGCGCCAATGATAAGAAAAGGCCTCAGTAGCAGATACGATGAAAGGGGATATATCACACCTGATGTGACATATCCCCTTTCATCGTTTTATAGGGTTAACCAGCCAAGCCCGCCGCATGCCAGTCGGTCAGCACTTTCTGGGCATCGGCAAGAGCGGTGGCCTCGTCTACCTCATATTCTTCGGTGAGCAGTTTCGCCAGCAAAGCAGCATCAAACTCCTTGCCAATGACGTTTCTCCAGAGATAAGCCGCGCTTTCGTTCAGGCTGATTATCTTAGAGAAATCAATGTTTTGTTTTCCGTGAGCTACCACTACGGCCTCGCCGCATACATCCATGAGCTCAAAACCTTCGTATATCTTCATAAGTTGATTTAATGATTTATCGTTTTGGGTGTTTCATGATTAAGACCTTGCCTGCCCAGCTTTTCCTACACCGTTTGTTTGTAGACGAAAAGCAGCAGACGCCGCACAGGCAACAAGCGACGCCATAGCCGTATGCGGCGTTGCAGGCGCTGATCACCGGCTTGCAGCACATGGCCGTTCGGACGGATGTATTCTGTCACTACCCCACAGACATCGTTTACCGTGCAATGTTCGGTTCCCCGAATATTACCGTCGCCCATGAGGGTAAGGTTGTCGCCCTCAATCTTGATGATGCGGTGCAACACGAAATGTCCCTTTTCTATTTCTGCCAACACGGCATCGCCCACAGCTAAGGACGTCCAGGGAGCAAGCTTCACACGGTCGCGCAGGTTTTCGAGAAAGGGCCGCATGGAGTATCCTTTAACAGAAATAATGACCGTCTCGCCCTTTGCGACAAATTGACGCACGAGCGGCAACAGCTTGTCGTTGGGCAGTTCCAAGCGCGGCATTTGTCCGTACTGCGGGTCGGCATATTTATGTTGCTTGGCCTTCCGCCAAGGCGTGGCAAGACATCTGGCCGAAGCCTTTACAGCTCGTTTGACAGCATTCTTTAAGCTCATTTTCTCTTCGCTTGACTGAAAAATGATGACCTTTGCGTTATCTCGTAACAGGCATGAATCGCCACATCCTCGTTTGGGTGGCAGATTTGTCGTTAGCGTGTTAATCTACTTGTCTGCCGCCGTGTCAACATGAATAGCGTCGTAGCATACATGAGCCGCTTCGGCATCGGGCCGACAGCCCAACCAGAACACTGGCCGCAACCTCAACAGATGTGAGATGGAGCTGCAGACGCCACGGTACACACGCTGATCCCATTTCATGGAACTCACGGCAGGCAGCAACGCTGCAAAAGCCTCGATGGTTGTCATCTTCCTTACGGAATTCTCCGGCCGCTGTTCGATGCGAGTGATTGCACCTATCGGAGCTGATATATTCCTGTAGCAAGGCGTCTTGCCGCTCCATGGCGAACCGAAGACGATGGCCTCGTCGTCTATGATGCGTACAATGGGATTGTCGTCGTTCATCAGGTCGCAACCGGGGATATTAACGTACCAGAGATGGGTGTGTGTGCTCTTGCCCGTTCCGCTTGGCGCAGTAAAAAGATAGCCATAGCCACCATTTCTTATCACGGAAGCATGAATGAGTAGCGTGTCATGCTCAGCTGCGGCAAAGGCATAAGCCATCATCAAGGCATTATTTAGCCCGAAATTCTGCTGCACAAGTTCTCCTTCGGCGAGCATAGCCTCACAGGCAGAGAAGTCGGGGTTTGCCCGCATCACGCATGCCAACGGCGAGCCCTCGCCAGGAAGGTATATTTCAAAAACGTAGCCGCCTTCAGAAGTATGGTAGACACCATGATTGGCTCCGCCACAATCAAACTGGCCAATCTCGGTGAGCGACTCTTCAATCTTCTCGACGCCAACCCGCACATTCATAGTAAAAAGCAACTTGCCCTCCTCTTCACTCGCAAAGGGTGAGAAGGAGGGTATTATGTGATTGGCCACGATGGTATCGGGTAGCACGACCTTCAAGCGGTGCTTGGCCACCATGTAGGTATATGTGCTCATTTCTTTGCGGCTTTTTTGTCTGTTTTCTTTGTTTGTTTGGGGGCCTCAGTCTTTACGGCTGCATCCGTAGGCTCCTCGGTGATAACCGGGCGGTATTGCTCGGCCGTGAAACGGAACTGAGTAGCCGGCACTTCGGCATATTTCAGCATCGGTTCGGCCTCGTAGCGTTTCTTAATCTTGTGCCACAGCTTGTTAACCTTGCGTTCGTTCGTGTCAAAATAGATCGTACACAGGGGATTTTTCATTCCTTCGTTCTGCTCCAAATAGAATTGCAGCTGTATGCTGTAGAGCATACGGTCTACGAGGAGTTTATGTGCATCTATCCATGCGCTGTCTACCACCTGCACTTGCGTCTGACGAGCCAGCGAATCGGTGAGCGAAGCACCGAACCCGAACATATACACCTTCTGCACACGAGGTTCCTTCTGTGCTGCAGAAGCTGTGCCTACGGCCAGCATCAGCACCAAGAGGAGCGTACTTAATAGTCTGTTTCTCATCATCGTTGTCGTTAGCGAGGCTTACCCGAGGTAGGACTTCAGCAGTTTATTCTTCGAGTTGTTGCGCAGTCGCCGTATGGCTTTCTCCTTGATTTGGCGCACACGCTCACGTGTGAGGTTGAATTTGTCGCCAATCTCTTCGAGAGTCATTTCCTGATGATTAATGCCAAAGAACATCTCCACGATTTGCTTCTCACGTTCGCTCAGTGTCGAGAGCGCACGGTCGATCTCGCGGCTGAGGCTTTCGTTGACGAGGCTTTTGTCGGCCATGGGGCTATCGTCGTTCACGATGACATCGAGCAAAGTGTTGTCCTCACCTTCAACAAAAGGCGCATCAACCGAGATATGACGTCCGCTCACCTTGAGCGTGTCGGAAATCTTGTCGACGGGAATGTCCAGTTCCTCTGCCAGTTCATCGGGACTTGGACGACGCTCATTCTCCTGCTCGAATTTCGACAGGGCTTTGGAAATCTTGTTGAGCGACCCGACCTGATTCAGCGGCAGGCGCACAATGCGGCTCTGTTCGGCCAAAGCCTGAAGGATGCTCTGCCGAATCCACCACACTGCGTACGAAATGAACTTAAAGCCACGCGTCTCGTCGAACTTTTCGGCAGCCTTGATCAGACCGAGGTTTCCTTCGTTGATCAAGTCGGGCAACGAGAGGCCCTGATTCTGATATTGCTTGGCCACACTGACTACAAAACGCAGGTTGGCACGCGTGAGCTTCTCTAAAGCTGCGCGGTCGCCCTTGCGTATGCGCTGGGCCAGTTCCACCTCTTCTTCTACGGTTATTAAGTCCTCACGACCAATCTCCTGCAGGTACTTGTCAAGGGAAGCACTCTCGCGATTGGTGATACTTTTGGTGATTTTAAGTTGTCTCATTTCTTGTTGGTCTACTTTTAAAGCGTGCAAAATTAAATATAATATAGTACGCGCGCAAGAAAAATTCAAACTTTTTTCAATTAAAATTCGAGGAAAGGGCACAAAGAAACAAATCTTTGTGCCCTTTTTTGTTTTGAATAGGTTTGGCCTACTTTTTGCTAAGCGCGGGATTTCTCACGCTCAACAGGCTCACTTTTTCTTCTCGTCGGAGAGGTCGATAGCGGTGGCTACGCGGCGTCCGCTCTGCGTGATGGCACGAATCCAAAGTGTGCGGTCGCTCGACTGATTGGCACGTTTCACGGCTTCCTCAAAGTCTTCTACTGTACGCATCTCCTTGTCGTTCACCTGCAACAGAATCATGCCTTTAGTGATGCCTGCTTCCATGAGCTTGCCTTTCTTTATGGCGGTCACTTCCAAGCCATAGCTCAAAGCAAGTTCTTGTTTTGCTTCAGCTGACAGCGGCTTCAGCTGAGCACCGAAGAGGTCGATGTCTACCTCCTCCATGACTTCTGTTCCGCCTTGTGCATTACGGAGTGTGGCCGTCTCGTTGCGGGTCTTCTTGTTGCGTACAAAGGTCACTTTCACCTTGTCGCCCGGACGGTGCTGTGAGAGGGCTTCCTGCAGCTCGGCCATTTTCGTTACCTCTTTGCCATCGATAGCCGTGACAACGTCGCCCTTCTGCAAGCCCAGTTCCTCGGCAGTGCTCTTGGGCGATACTTCCTGAATGTAGATACCGGTGTTCGTACCCATATCCACGTCGTTGCCTTTTTCCTTCTCCATGTCGATATAGTTGGTCACGTCCATACCGCTCACGCCAAGCAAGGCACGCTGGACTACACCGAACTCCTTCAGGTCGGCCACCACTTTGTTCATGATGGTTGTGGGGATGGCAAAACCATAGCCGGCATAGCTGCCCGTCCGGCTGTAGAGCATGGCATTGATACCCACGAGTTCGCCGCGCTCGTTCACCAGGGCACCTCCTGAGTTGCCGGCATTGATGGCAGCATCGGTCTGGATGAAGCTCTCCACGCCGTTGGCTCCCAGAGAACGTGCCTTGGCCGACACGATGCCGGCAGTCACCGTCGACGTGAGATTAAACGGGTTGCCCACGGCCAACACCCATTCGCCCACCTTCAGGGCATCGGAGTTGCCAATGACGATAGCGGGCAGGTTCTTGGCCTCTACCTTTACCAAAGCCAAGTCGGTGGTCTCGTCGAGGCCGATGATACGTCCTTTGTATTCGGTATTGTCGTTGAGCTTCACCAATATCTCGTCGGCACCGGCAACGACATGGTTATTGGTGACGATGTATCCATCCGGAGAGATAATGACGCCCGAACCTGCGTCCTGACGCTTAGGCTGCGTCTCAATTTCCTGCTGGCGTCCTTGGCCGCGACCACGATTGCCATAGCCGAAGAAATCGCCGAAGAAGTCTTCAAACGGATCGCGCACAGTCACGGTCTGCCTCACGGCATTCTTCGTAACCTTGATATACACCACCGAGTTCACCGAGCGCTCAGCTGCAGTAGTCAAATCTACCAAGCCTGCGGGGGCCGCGGCCGAAGCAGACGCGGCCATGCCCGAGAGCTGAGGGGCCGCCTGGGCGGTTGAGGCTACAGAGATCTTGTTTGTCATGATAGCGCCTGTCATCAGGCTGCTGCTCAGCACCAATGCTGTGGCACCGAGCCAGGTCTTTGTTTTCTGTGTCATCTTGTGTAATTACTATTTATCATTTTATATATTAGTATTCGAACAGACTGTTTTCAAATCATTTTTCGATTGACCAAATTTTTCTGCCGTTCTGACTTTTCTGATACAAAAGTAGTGCAAAAGTTTAACCAGCTGACTTTTTGACACGCATTTTTTCTTTCTTTTAACTACTCTCGTGCCACGCTTAACAGCGCTTAAACTCACGAGCTGACATTTTTACATTTCTTTAGTCACAGACGCACACGACAAAGGGCCGGAAAATATGCACCCAAGAGAATTGCCCGATGCACCTAAGAGAATTGCCCGATGCGCCTAAGAGAATTGTACGATGCACCTAAGAGAATTGTACGATGCGGCTGGGCGCGTTGCACAGAGCGCCTTTCCCCAATTGAAAAAAAATTCTACATTCTTCATTCTTCATTCTTCATTTATTTGTACCTTTGCGCCCACAAAAGCAGTGGGACGGCTTGCCGCTGGCCTGCGCCCTTCGGGTGGCAGGCGAGAGGAAAGTCCGGGCCACACAGGGCACTCCGCTACCTAACGGATAGAAGCTCGCGAGAGTTAGTACGTGCAGAAGAAAAGAACCGCCGCCCAAAGGGCGGTAAGGGTGAGAAGGCGAGGTAAGAGCTCACCAGGCGTATGGCGACATGCGTGCTGTGCACACCGGAGGTGGAAAGTTCGCGTAAACCAGCAACGCGTCTACTGCGGCCAAGCGGCCGTAAGGGCGAGAGAGGGCGGCCCGCCCGAGTTGGAGGGTAGAACGATAGAGGCGTCGTGCGAACGGCGTCGTAGATAAATGGCAAGCACCCGCTTCGGCGGGCACAGAACCCGGCTTACAGGCCCACTGCTTTTTTATTATCGCAATAGCTTTTGAAGTCAAGGTAATCCATCTTCTACGGTACGGACAAGGCCGAGGAAAAGGCGCAAGCCGTGCTCAACGCTTGCACGTCTTATCTGCCATCAGCCCGTAGAGCACATGCTCGATGGTGTAGTCCCAGACTTCCCTACCACCTCAACTGCCCTAACTACCCGTAGAAACAGGTACAACCAGCTAAACAGAACACCTACGAATGAGCATCCTACAATTCTTTCGTGAAGGCCTCCTATGGTCCTTGGACGCCAGTCAGCTGCCCCGTATGAAGCGATGGGCTGTGCACACCATACGACGCCTCTTCATTGCCGTGGAGCTCTTCATAGACCGCAACCTCTCGGCTCACGCCTCGGCCCTCACCTACGCCAGCGTCCTCAGCGCAGTGCCCATACTGGCTATCGTCTTCGCCATAGCGCGAGGATTCGGCTTCGACCAGCTCATCCAGCAGAAACTGACAGAAAACGTTCGCTTCACGCCCGAGATGACCGACACCATCATGACCTTCATCAACTCGTACCTCGAGCGCACACGTGGCGGACTGTTCATAGGCATCGGCTTGCTCTTGCTGCTCTACACCCTCATCAGCCTCACCTCCAACATCGAAACGGCTTTCAACACCATCTGGAGCGTCAAGTCGTCGCGCAATATCTACCGGCGGACGGTCGACTACATCAGCATCTTTTTCCTGCTACCCATCGTCATCGTCGTAACCTCCGGTCTGCAAATCTTCATCGTCGGCATAGGCAATTTCCTGCCTTCATTCACCTTCGTCAACAACGGCATACAGCTATTGGTGCAACTCTCGCCCTACGTGCTCACCTCGGCAGCCTTCATGGGGCTCTACAAGATGATGCCCAACACCGACGTGCGGTGGAGCTCTACCATCGTGCCAGGCATCCTTGCAGGCTGTGCCTTCCAAGGGCTGCAATGGTTTTACATCCATTCGCAGGTGTGGATCTCAAGCTACAGCGCCATCTACGGTTCGTTCGCAGCCATCCCTCTGTTCATGCTTTGGATGCAACTCTCGTGGACGATCTGCCTCTTCGGCGCACAGCTCTCCTATGCCAACCAGATGGAAGCCGACTTCGCTTTCGAAAAGGTGGCTCCACATCTCAGCCGCGCCGCTCACGACCGCGTGGCCGTACGCATCATGAATGCACTCAACGACGCATTCTACCGGGGCGAGGCGGTCACAGCCACCGAGCTCGCCGCAGCAACAGCCCTACCCCTCTCGCTCGTCAACACTATCCTTTACGAGCTCACCGCCGACGAGCAACAACCACTCGTAAGCGAAGTCATGAGAGGCAACCGTTCGAAAACCTACTTCCAACCAGCAAGACCTGTCGAAAGTCTCACGCCCGAAGCCATCATCAGCTACTTCAACAACCTCGGCGACGATGAGCCACAGAACGTGAAACATCGGCCTTCAGACCAAACATAAAAAAAAGAAAAATGTTTTAAAACTTCATTTTTAACATTTTTCTTTTGCAAAAAAACACCTTTTAGCTACCTTTGTACCCATGTATATACATACGGGCGCGTATGTACGTATATTATATGTGAACTTAAAGAAACCCTAACTAATTAACATTTTAATTATTAACTAACAAATCAAATTTATGAAACAGCGTTTTCTTTCATTAATGGCTGTGGCTGCAATGAGCGTTGCTGCCATGGCCCAGCAGTGGACAGCGCCTGTTGCACCGACCAACCCTTCAAGCATCCTGCTGGAAAATGCAGCCGATGTTGAGTCTGGTACGGCCTACTACGTCATGAACGTAGGTGCTGGCCAGTTTATTACCGGTGCCAATGTGTGGGCTACGCAAATCAGCCTCTCCAGCGACGCTATTCCTTACGTGGCATTGATTGCCGAAACTATTGATTACGGCACCCAAATTACAGGTACCAAAGGCACCGCGATGGCCGCACCTGCCAGTGGTTGGACGCTTCGCTTGAAGGAAAGATACAACCTCACGGGCGACCACGGCCGTACACAAGGACAGGAATGGACCAACGGCTTTAAAACCGACTTCATCTACCTCTTCCGCTCTGATGCCGACGACGGCTATGTCGACTTGAACAACCAGGGCAAAGGCTTCGTATGGAAGTTCACAAAAAACAACAAAGGCTACTACTACATTCAGACGAGTGAGGAAGACACCAACTTCCCCAATGCGCTTGACGAATACCTCGGCAGCACAGGTGCTGGCAAAAAGGTTAAGTTCAACTGCACAGTTGAGGATGCCGACATCGACTGGATATTCATCCCCGCCGACGGGTTCGACTTGGAAGGCTATACATCAGCGGCTTCTTCCTACGCCGCTGAATTGGCCATCTACAACGCACGCGTTCCTCTCTACGAGATGCTGAACGATGCAGCCAAGTATGGTGCCGACTATTCAGCAGCCAGCGAGGTCTACAACAACGAGAATGCTACCGTAGAGGAGCTGAATGCTGCCGTTGAGGCCCTTAAGCCCAATGTGCGCCAGGCTATCTTGCCCTATGCTAAAAAGAATTCTACTATCGACAATCCCGTTGACCTCACGAAGTACATTCTCGTGAACCCCGACTTCAATGCTGGAAACATCGACGGCTGGACTGTTACGGAAGGCATTGGCCAGAACCAAGGCTATCAAGATAACAACACCTACCACAATGCTGCTGAAGATGTACACATTGAGAAGTTCATCGAGGCTTGGCGTCCCGCACCCAACCTCCTGAACGATGGTAAAATCTATCAGACCATCAACGGTCTGCCCTCTGGTCACTACATCCTCGAGTGCGACGGTATTGCACGCAACCAGACTGCTGCCTCCAGCGATCAATGGGTTTCGCCCGACGATTATCGCGGCATCTACCTCTTCTACAACGACGGTTCTATCACCGTACACAGCGAAAGCACGCTGCGCGACGTTGAGGATCCCGAAGGTGATGGCCGACTGCCGACTCACTTCACATTCGAGTTCGACATCGACGATGTTGAGAGCGTAGAAATAGGTCTTATGTCCGACGACACCAACCTCAACTGGATGGCTGCCGACAACTTCAAGCTCGCCATGGCAGGCCCGAGTCAGGTGCTGCCCTCTTACACGGCTCTGCGCACAGAGGTAGCTACAACCAATGCCATGCTCAACGGCAACGACATCATCGCCCAGCAGACTCTTATCGATGCATTGCAGGCAGCACTCCAAGAGAGCCAGCCTCTTGTTGACGACGCTTCAGACAGCAGCAAGGATGCCGACTACAAAGCAGCCTACAACAAGCTCAACACTGCACGCTTGGCCGTAACTGCCTCACAGGCTACGTATGCCAAGCTCGCCACCTTCGTCAAGAAGCTTGAGGCTGACCAATCGGCTTACAACAAGCCCGGTTACAATGTGCTGCTCCAGAAAATAGAAGACCTCTATACGAACATGAGCCAAGGCTACGACAACAAGAGCATCAGCAGCGACGAAATCAACGAAGCTATCAACAGCTACGATGAAATGGTGAAGAACACAATCCAAGAAATGTTCGACACTGCTGCACAGGCAGGCGCTCCACTTGACCAGCCGCTCGACATCACTCCGCTCTTCGACCTCATGCAGTTCCCCACCAGCGAGTACAAGAGCCTTACCACTGGCTATCCCACGGATGCTCCCGTTTGGAAGAACGCAACAGGTACAGCCAACTTCAAGATCAATGCCGCCACGGCTGAAGTATGGAATGCATATCCCTTCGATATCTACCGCGAGTTCAACAACCTGCCAAAGGGTAAGTACACGCTCAAGACACATGCTTTCTACCGTGTAACTGACAACGCCACCAACTATCCCGCTTATCAGAACGGCGAGTATGAAGGTGATGAGTACGCCTATATCTACGCTGGCAACAGCCACACTCAGATAACCAACGTGGGTGCACTCGCTACTGAGACTCAACTCGTCGAGGGCAACGATGCAAACGTAGGCGACGAAACAACGCCTATCTATATCGTCAACGGCCAGGCTGGCGCTAACAAGCTCTTCACCGATCCTGCCTATCAAGCTCAGGCCGAGAGTGCTTACATCAGCGTAAGCAGCAACATCATCGAAGATGGCGGCACACTCCGCTTCGGATTTGCCGGCACAGACCTTCTCCAAGGCAACTCATGGGTTGTCATCGGAGGTGTAGAAATCTTCTACGAAGGCGTCCAAGGCCTTGAAGAAGAAGTACAGAGCATGCTCGACCAACTTGAATTGATCGACGACTATGGCGTAGATGGAACAAAGGCCCTCATCGAAAAGGCCAAGCAAGCCGGTGAAAGCTCACTCACACAGGGCAAGGAAAGCCAGGAAGCAGCTCTCAAGACGATGCAGGCTGCCATCAACGCTTCAAAGCTCAGTAAGGAACTCACCCAGAAGATCGGCGATGCCTTCACACTCTACCAGAACAAGATGACAGAGCTCGAAGGCACATTCACCGACAACAAGCTCAATGACATCCTCAGTGCTATTGACACATCCATGGGATCAGACAGCTATGAAAGCAACGAGAAGATTCAAGAGTGGCTCGACAACCTGCCCGCTGCATGGTACGACTACGTACTGAGCATGCAAGAGCTCGCCGACGCTTCTGAAGAGAACCCCGTTGACCTGCCTATCCTTGTCAACGGCACCTTCGACGACATGATAAACCAAACCACCGCTATTCCTACCGGCTGGACTGCCGAATTTGAGACCAACGGCGGTAAGGGTCGTGAGGGCGTCATGGAGTTCTGGGACGCCAGCACCTTCGATATCTACCAGGATCTGCCCAAGCTCAAGAACGGTTACTACCGCCTCTGTGTAGACGGCCTCTACCGCGCTGGCGACAGCAATGCTGAGACTGAGCAACTCATCGCAGGCAATACGCCCGCTAACGACGTTTACTTCTACGCCCTCGGCCGTGCTGAAAAGAAGCTCATGCAGTGGAGCGACACCGAAAACGGTGCCATCCCCTACGCTCTCGCCGACAAGGAAAACGTGACTGCCATCGGAACACTCTACGACCTCAACGAGGAACTCGGCGGCTTCGATGCTCCTAACAACCAGAGCAGTTTGACAACCTTCGTCAATGAAGAAAACAACCGCTACCACAACACCCTCGTATTCGGTTACGGTGTTGACGGCTTCGCTGAAGGCAGCGTACGCATCGGTCTGAAGAAGACTGTTGCCGTGGCCAAAGACTGGTGCCCGTTCGACAACTTCAAACTTGAGTACCTCGGCCCAGAATGCCCGACAGCTGTTGAAGCCGTAGAAGCTCAGACCAGCAACGCTCCTGCCGTCATCTACACTATCGATGGTCGCCAGAGCAACCGTCTCGGCCGTGGCATCAACATTGTTCGCCAGGCTAACGGTAAGGTCGCAAAGGTTCTCGTGAAGTAAACCGACTATTACCCTTATTCGCGCACACGCGCACATACATTTAATTATAAAGGCGCTGCAGCAATGCAGCGCCTTTATGTTAATAATCCTTAAACAAACACGTTTTTAAAGGGCCGAAATACTGATGTTTAAATAATAAGTGTAATTTTGTCACGAAATAAAGGTGTAAAAGCACCTTACAACTACCAAAAAGAAGTATTTGTAACAGAACACACTTATTTACTAACAAATTTATTAACTGCTTTATGAAACACAAATTACTCTCTCTCATGGCCCTCATTGGCGTCATGTTCTCGAGTACTGGTGCATGGGCACAAACCGAACTGCCTGATCCTAAGAAGCCAGTTCAACCTGTGCGCGAAGCCTTCAATGGTACGTGGGTCGATCCTGTAGCAGGCAGCACTTACTACATCTACAATACGGGTGCTGCACAGTTTATGGGAACTGGCAACGACTGGGGTACACGCACCGTTTTGACCACCGACTCAATCGTTGCTCCTAATGGAACAACTATTAAAGTGGAAACAAACAAGAATTATGTTGTTCCCTTTGCTATCGAAGCGGTTGACGGTGAGGATTATTACTTTATCCGCACGCTGATGACTGACAAAGGAAATGGCGCCTACGTTACCGGTGAAGGCAATGCTTCATGGATAGATGGTGGCAAGGGCGATCGTGCTGGCAAGTGGCAGTTTGTCCCAACAACAAATGCCAACGAGTATATGTTCCACTGTGCCAACCAATTCCCCTACGATGCTACTAACGTTAACGCTGAAGACGCAGCCGAATATATGGATTATTGGCGTCTGCTCGGTGTCGTTGACCTTGCCGCTGGCACATACACCTGGAACGACTCAAAGATTGGCGTGAACTGGGCCGGCAATCCCTACTTGGTAAACTGGAAGTTCATCGAAGCCACCGACGAAGTGGCTCAGAGCATCAGAGACTGGCGTGAAGCAACGACCGAATCCTACAAAGCAGCTACCGATCAATACAACGAAGACATGGCAGTCTACAATGCGCTCGTTGATCTGAAGAATGCCATTGCCGAAGGTGAAGAGGCTGGTGTAGATGTAGCTGACGGTATCAGCACCTACAACAACCCCGATGCAACTCTTGAGGAAATCAAGAAAGCAGCAGGCCACATCCGTGCCCTCATCAAAGGTCAGCAATACGACTTCAATGGTGCTTCTGAGAGCAATCCTCTCGACGTTACGGATCAAGTGCTTGTTAATCCTAACTTCGACACCGACATCAATGGCTGGACCATCACTGTCGGCGGTCAAAACCTCCAATGGCAGAATCGCGTAGACGGAAAGACTGACGAGTCACAGAACTGGGTTACGATCAATGCATTCATTGAGGCATGGATAAGCCAAAATCAAGGTCTCGGCGACGGTACCATCTCTCAGACCATCTATGGTCTTCCCAAAGGCAAGTATATCCTTGAGTGCGACGCTATGGCTACCCGCCAGGGCGGTTTGAACGGCAAGAGTGCAGAAGATGCTGTTGAAGGTGCTTACATCTTCATCGAAGGTGATGAGAGCGAAGTCCGCGAACCCATCAAGTCACCAGACACTCAGCCTAAGCACTGGTCTGTTGTATTCATCAGCAATGGCGACGACGCCATCACTTTCGGTCTGAAGGTAGAGAGCACAACAGCCAACTGGATTTCAGCCGACAACTTCAAGCTGACTTACTACGGCGAGACAACGAAGAGTCAGGAACAGCTCGCTCTCGAAGCCACAATCGCTACAGCAGAAGCGCTTGCTCCCAATATCTCTGAAGTAGGCAACAATGACATTGAGGCAGCATCTTACATCTACAACGTAAGCAATGAAGTAGGTACATCTTTCAACTCAGCTCTTGAGACTGCTAAGAGTATCGTTGAGAGCGGTTCATCTGAAGAAATAAAAGCTGCCGATGAAGCTCTGAAGAGCGCTATGGATGCCGTGAAGAAGTCCAATGCTGTTTACCAGCAGTATCAGCAGGTCTACAACAATGCCCTCAACACTGTATCTTACCTTGCTGAGAAGAACCAATGGTCAGAATTGCAGCAGCAGATTGGAACCTGGGCTGAAGGTGAACTCACCGATGCTTTCACAAACGGCACCCTTACCGAAGAAGGCTTGGCAGAGGCTCAAGAGAAGGTTCACAACATGGTCGTAGAGTTCGTAGGTGACGGCTCTTCCATTCAGGCTGGCGACGACCTTACGCTCCTTGTTCAGAACGCAGACTTCAACATTGGTCAGTATGGACGTTCAGCCGACGACAAGACTAATTACACTGGTAATATCCCTGGCTGGAGCTGCACAAGCGGTGACATCACCGAGCTCAGCGGTACTTACCACAATATTGAGGCTTTTCACAAAGCTTTCGACTTCAACCAGACCATTAAGAACATGCCTGCCGGTGCTTACCGTGTGACTGTTCAAGGTTTCGTTCGCTTAGATAGCGGCGAGAAGAACATGGTTCTCTATGCAGGTGCTTCAGAGAAGAAGTTCAAGAGCATCACCGAAGAGAGCAGCGCAGAGCCACTGCTTTACGATCCTGAGAACCCCGGTTCGACAGCATGGCCATACGATGTCGAGAACACAGAACTTGGTGGTTACATTCCTAATTCCATGCAAGGCGCTGGTATATATTTCGAGAATATTAACCCAACTACTGGTGAGCCCTTCTACCTCAACGATGTTTCCATCGTGCACACTGGCGGCGACCTTACCATCGGTGTTCGCAGCACAGGCAACAACCAGTGGATTCTCTGGGATAACTTCACCCTCACCTACGAAGGTTCTGATGCAATTTCCGTTATCCTTGATGAGATTCAGGAACAGTGGGATGAGTTAGACGAGCTCGTACAGAATTCTGTTGTTACGACAGGAACCCAAACAGCTTTAGATGAGACTGCCGGCAAGGTTGACGCTAAGGACAACATCACAGAGATGGATGAGGCTACAGCCCTCCTCAACGAGATTAAGGCTCTTGGCGAACAAGCAAAGGCTGACAACAAAGCTTATGAGGAGCTGATGGCTATGTACAATGCTTACCAAGAGTATGAGTTGGAAGAAGGTTACACTGCAACAGACGAGTATAACGCTCTGAAGGGTGAAATCGACGACCATATCTACAGTGAAGATTTCGAAAACATTGAGCAGATTCAGAATTACATGAAGGTGCTTCCTGTCAAGTTCCATCAGCCTTATGTCAACAGCGCAATGGAAGGTGCTGAGACTGGCAGCGATGTAAGCAGCATGATCCTCAACAGCGACTTCGAGCTTCAGAATGCTAATCACTGGACTCTTGACACGAACATGGGTAATAACGTTCAGTATCAGGCTAAGGAAGAGGGCTACACCAACAGTGAAACTGGCCTCCAGGTTCTGCACTTCGTAGAGGCTTGGGCTAATGGCACAGCTCTGAAGGACGGTGAAATCAGCCAGGTTCTCGGCGTTCTTCCCGAAGGTTGGTATCAGCTGGAGGTTGACGGCTATGCTGTTAACCAGGCTTCTGAGCCCGAAGGTGGCGTACAAGGCGGCTATCTGTTTGCTCGCGTCGGCGAAGAGGTAAGCAAGGCAAGCATGGCTATCACTGGCACAACCGGTCAGCCCGCTCACTTCACTCAAGGCTTCTATTCCAACGGCACCGACGTTACGACCATCGGTCTGATGACTCAGGGCGCTAACTTCAACTGGCTGGCTGCTGACAACTTCAAGATCATCTTCTTCGGTGAAGAGGTTCCCACAGCTGTTGAAGGCATCGAGGCTAAGACTGTGGCAACTCCTGTTGCTGTCTACACCCTCGACGGTCGTCAGAGCAACAGCCTGCGTCGTGGCATCAACATCGTACGCAAGGCCGACGGCAGCGTACAGAAGGTGCTCGTGAAGTAATCATCGACATGTAATGTTTGTTGCGACTGAGTCGCAACATACGCGACAATAGTGAATCGCTGCAACCTGCGGGTTGCAGCGATTCTTTTTTGCCGGGCATCCATCTTCTTAGACTTAGCAAAAGAGCTGGCTACTGCAACAATAAAAAGAAGCAGGCGAGGTTAACCACCATGCCGGCAGTTTCGACGGCGGTTGGCTAACACAACATTAAAAAGAAGCAGGTTTCAAATGATAGCGTAGCACCAATGTTGATATGCTTTTTATACTTTTTCTACAAATAATTCTTCGAAATTCGTTCTTCATTCTCCTTTTCTTTGTACCTTTGCACGCAGAAACAAACAAACGTATGAAATCAGTATGAAAAAACTACTCTCATTAGGCGCTGTCGCCTGCATGGCCATTTGCCTAAGCTCCTGCGTGAGCACAAAGAAAATTCAGTATTTCCAAGGCTCCGACCAGATGTTCGAGCAAGCTCAGGCTATCATTCAGAAATATGAAATGCACTTGAAGCCAGCCGATCAGATTCTTATCAAGGTTACTTGCGACAATCCGGAACTTCTGGAAGTGTTCAGCTTGGATGTCACACTGGGCGCAGGAGCCCGTAGCGGCGGAAACATGAGCTATGGCGCAAGCGGCTCCATGGGTTCTGTCTACGGCTACACAATCGACAACAACGGTCAAGTGCGCCTGCCAGTGTTAGGTATGGTTCAAGTGGGTGGACTTACGTGCGACCAGGCAGCCGAAGCCATAGAGCAAACGATTATCCAGAAGAATATCATCATTAACCCCAGTGTCACGGTTCGTCTGCTGAATGCCCGCGTTGCCGTTCTCGGCGCCGTAAAAAGCCCGCGTGTGGTAAGTCTGAACTCGGAACGCAACACGGTGCTCGACGTTCTCTCGCAATGTGGCGACTTGAGCGACCAAGGCCTTCGCGAGAAGATTACCCTCTATCGTGAGGACAATGGCATTCGTCAGAAATATGATCTCGACCTCACTCAGGCCGATATCTTCGAAAGTCCTGCATTCTACGTGCAGCAGAACGACCTCATCTACGTTCAACCGAACAAGAGCCAGAACGTAAGAAGTTCGGCATTCCCGACTTACTTGAGTGCCGGTGCCAGCATACTTGGTTTCATCTCCAGTATCACGGCTCTCGTCTTTGCTATCATGAAGTAATTGGCAATTCAATTATACTCGCAAAAAAATGCGGCCGGCCGTATCGCAGGATACAGCCGGCCGCATTTGCTTTTTTACTTAGGCGCATCGGCCGATGCGCTTAAGAGAATGAACAGGACTGGATATTTGCTACTACTGGTGTCCGGGAAGAGGTCTTGCAAGAACAGTCCAAGCCTCCTCAAATCAATAAAAGCTTAAGACAATGTTTAAGAGGTGGATATTTGGCTTTTATTCAATCTTTTTACCGTACACCAATAATCCACTTCTGATTATTTCACCTGCCATAAGAAATTAAGCCCAGATATTTTTCACCAGACAAGGACTTGAACAGGACTACAGCTATCAACCGAGGACTGCCAGCCGTTGTCCTTCTGATCAGCTATCAGCTTCTACCTTTCTTGCAACATCTCTACCACACACTCGCACATGCGAGAGGAAGAACTTCATAGGGCTTTTCTTCTGATTAGCCTATTGCTCCGTGCATACGAAAAAAGGGGCTGTGTTTTTGTGAACACAGCCCCCAAATCTATACTTATAGAGGTCTACTTCTCAAAGTGCTTGATACGGTCGCCATAATGGCCATAAGAACCATAGTGACCATACTTGCCATAGTAAGTACCATAACGGCTGTAACTATACTTGCCATAGCCATAGTAGAAGCCATACTTCTTGTTGGTGAGGTCGATACCATTGATTACGAAGTTGACCTTAGGTAGCTTCTTGTCAGCGGCAATACGGTTGATGTTCTCGATGTCGCTCTTCGAGGTGACATTGGGACGTACGACGAAGAATGAGACATCAGCCAGACGTCCGAGCTCTAAAGTATCGGCTACGAGACCCACAGGCGGCGTGTCGAGCAGGATATAGTCGTAGATGGTGCGGAGGTGCTCGATAGCGTGGTCGAGCATTTCACGCGTGATAAGTTCACCGGGGTTCGGTGGAATTATACCAGCGGGAAGCACGTCGAGATTCTCATTGATTACGCCATGCACAATCTGCTTGTTGAGCAAATCGAAGTCCTCGACATCTGCTGAGAGGTAATTGGTTATACCCTGCTGACGTTGCGGGAGGTTGAAGAGCTTGACGAGTCGAGGCTTGCGGATGTCGAGACCCACAATCAGCACGCGCTTGCCCAGCAGTGCCAAAGACATGCCCAAGTTCGTAGCGACGAAGGTTTTACCCTCACCTGGCACAGAGGACGTCGTAAGGATGACCTTCTCGTTGCCTTCGAGCACGAAACGCAGGTTGGTACGAAGTCCACGGAAAGCCTCTTCCATGATGTCGTTGGTGTTTTCCTTGACAACAATAGCGCGTTCGCCATCTGCCAACTCTTTCGTGAGCGGGATGTCGGCAATGATAGGAATCTTGGATGCTTTCTGGAGGTCGTCGCGCCCTTCGATGTGGAAACGAAGCAGGTCTTTGAGATAGAAAATGATCAAGGGGAACAGGAAGCCGAAAATAAAGGCCGCCATGAGAATCAGTCGAGTCTTGGGGCTTACCTTACCTTCGAGCAAGGGCATATCAATGACTCGCGCCTTGGTAGCAATAGACTTCATGGAGATGGCATTCTGCTCGCGTTTTTCAAGCAACATGAGGTAAAGACTTGCCTTGAGCTCTTGCTGGCGTCCCATATTGTTCATGGCACGTTCCTGTGTAGGCGTACTGCTTACACGGCCCGAGAAACGGTTGTACTGCGACTCAGCACTGTTGCGCTGGATCTGCAGGTCGTTGTAAATGCCTCGGAGCTGTTGCTGAACAGCCGACCACATAGACATGACTTCGTCGGTCACTTGGAGAACAGCCGGCGCCGTCTCAGGTGCACTGCGCAGCAGCCTGTTTCGCTTGATGACATTATTATTATACTCACGAATCATTGAGTTGGTAGCTTCGTTGCTCACGCCAATGTTAGCGGGAATGAGCTGGAGGCTATTTGTCGGGTTCTCAACGAAGTCTATCAACGACTTAACAAGACTCATCTGCGTCTGAATGTCGACCTGTTTCTTTTGGAACTCAGTCGACTGCGTCAGCGCCTGTGTAGCATCTGTCGGAAGATTGACGAGGGAGTTGCCTCGTTTATATTGCTCAATCTGACTTTCGGTAGCGTCGAGGTCTGAACGTATGCTATTGATACGCTCATTGATGAAGTCCTCGGTCTTTTCGGCCAGCAGGTTCTTGTCCTCATTGGCATCCTCGTTGTAGGCTTCGACCAAAGCGGAGAGATAGTCCATGGCACGTTCGGGATGCGTGTCGAGCAAGGAAAGGCGTGCCACGCTGGTCATCTTAGTGGTAGGTTCAGCTCTCAGCGCCCTGCTATATCTGCGGCCAATAGTGATGGGTGGATAGATGACAGCCGTGAGCTTACGGTCGCTCATCTTGAATCCTGGATTCTGGGAGAAAAGGATTTTGCCTACGTTAGCATTTACTGTTGCAGGCAGTTCGTTCAAATCGACAGCCAGGATATCGGGCTGATCTGACTTAGATGGTTGGCTAATCTCCACGTGTATTCCCTTGCCCTGCTTAGTAATCTCTATGGGCACAGGCTGCTTGAGGCCGTCGAGATGGTTCTCTTCAATATCGACCACGATAGGTGTGTTGCGATAAAGTTCGTTGTCTACGACGCGCCCTTCCATCGAGTAATGGACATATAGCTTTAAGGATTTAACGGCACGCGTGGCAACAGCGGCTGAGCTGAGGATTTCCAACTCGTTATCGAAGCCCGATGAATTGGAAACAAAGCCCAGTTGGCTCTGCAGATAGTCGCCAGAAGAGAATTTCTTGTTGTCTTCGTCTTTGATTAGAACCTTTGTTGCCACCGAATAAACTGATGGTTGGTAACGCAGATAAACCAACGCTGCAACAACGGCCAAGACTGCTGATAGGAGGAACCAGTACCAGTTGAGAAGGAAAATAGACCACAACTGGCGGTAATCAATACCTGATGATTCATTCTCCAGATGCTCAGTATCAATGTTCTCTGTCATAATAATAAAAATAGGTTTATAATTTTGCGGTGCAAATTTAGTCATACTTTTCGGATTAAATACATTTTGTAAAGAGAAAAAAGCAGAAAAAGATAAAAATCTTTTGCTTTACCCACATATTACACTACCTTTGTACGCGAAAACAAATTAATAATTATATGAAAGGAATAGTTCTTGCCGGCGGTTCCGGCACACGCCTATACCCAATAACAAAGGGCGTATCGAAACAATTACTGCCTATATTTGATAAACCGATGATCTATTATCCGCTGTCCGTGCTCATGATAGCCGGCATCAGGGATATCCTCATCATCTCTACTCCCCACGACCTGCCCGCCTTCCGGCGATTGCTGGGCGATGGCTCGGACTATGGCATTAATCTCAGCTATGCCGAACAACCGTCACCCGATGGTCTGGCCCAAGCTTTTATCATAGGGCGCGAGTTCATCGGCGACGACACCGCCTGCCTGGTGTTGGGCGACAATATTTTTCATGGCTCAGGCTTCACACCTCTTCTGCATGAGGCCGTACGCACGGCTGAAGAAGATGGCAAAGCCACCGTTTTCGGCTACTGGGTGAACGACCCCGAGCGCTATGGCGTAGCTGAATTTGACAAAGATGGGAATTGCCTCAGCATCGAAGAGAAGCCTGCAAAGCCGAAATCGAACTATGCAGTCGTGGGCCTCTATTTTTATCCGAACAATGTCGTAGATATAGCCGCCAACATCAAGCCGTCAGCGCGTGGCGAGCTGGAAATAACGACCGTGAACCAACACTATTTAGCCTCGCACGACTTGAAAGTGCAGACGCTGGGACGTGGTTTCGCATGGCTCGACACAGGCACACACGACAGTCTCTCCGAGGCATCGACATTCATTGAAGTGATAGAAAAACGGCAAGGACTAAAGATAGCCTGCCTCGAAGCCATTGCTTTCCGCCAAGGATGGATAAGCGCCGAACGCATGCGCGAGCTGGCTCAGCCCATGATCAAGAACCAGTATGGGCAGTACCTGCTAAAGGTAGTCGAGGACGCAAACAACGATGTCCATTATCAGGACTGAGCCAAGACCACGCTTTCGCAGCAACAGCTGAAAGATACGACAGGAGGAAACAAACCAAACGAACATAACTATTAAATAAGACTTCTTAAATTATCAGACACTATAAATGAGCATATTCAGTAAACTTTTCGGCCGTAAACAGGCTGAAGAAGAGACCAAAATAGGAGGAATGGAGGACTACATGACACTCATCCGCGTGTACCTCCAAGCAGACATAGCATCGCAAGTAGGCATCACCAACCTCGCCGCACTACCCGACCTTCGCGTGTTCAAACAAACCCTAAAGGTGCCAACCGTGAACAACAAGCTGGGTTTAGGCGAAAAGAAACGCTGTGCACGCATGCTCAACGAGGTATATGGCGTGAGTGAAGGATTCACTTCGGAAATAGACCAGAGCGTGAAGAAAAGGTGTAAACGCATCAACGACGTTCAGACGTACCTTGTGCAATTCCAAGGCTTTTCGCAAGACTTAATGATGCTCATGGGCAACCTCATGCAGTGGAAATTCCGCTTACCATCGTTCATGCGTGGAGCCCTGAAATCCATGACGGAAAAAACCATCCACGAAATAGCAACCAAAAACGACTGGAAGGACGAGAACGTCCGCCGCACCGTAGCAACGGTACGTAAATACCAGCAGGCACTGGGCTTCTCAGAAGCCTGGATGACGGAGTATGTACACACTACCATCATGCTGGCAAAGAAAGAAAAAAGAGCCGACATCGACGATACAAAGAACTCATAATTCGTAATTCATAATTCGTGATTGGCCCCGGCCACGCTTAAAAAAGGTGCGAAAAACGGCCGAAAGAGTTAAAATAATTATGAATTATGAATGACGAATGATGAATAATTAGTATCTTTGTGCCGATAAACCGTGGCGACACGGAACAAACAGGCTTCAATATGACCTCCGAGGAAGAGAAAATAGTACGTCTCTTAGAGACACGGACAAGGCAACTCATCATTAAATTTCAACAGGTAAAGGAAGAAAATGAAGAGCTGCTCTCAGACCTTGTGGCCAAAGACGAGGAGCTGCGCAAAATAAAGCAACAGCACCGCGATATAGAAGCCGCATACAATAATCTCAAGACGGCACGACTGCTGGAAGTTGGTGACCAGGATCTGGCTGCCGCTAAACTCAGAATCAGCCGTCTGGTGCGTGACGTAGACAAGTGTATCGCCCAGCTCAAAGCCATGGGCCCTGAAGCTTAATAAAATGACAACGAATGGAAATAAGCGATACCTTTCAGATAACACTCAAGCTCGGAGGACAGAACTTCTCCATCACTATCAAGCGTGATGAGGAGCTCTTCTATCGAAATGCAGAAAAGCTGATAAACCAACGACACAGCTTCTATGCCAACCGCTTTCCACACCAGAGCAACGAGACGTACCTTCTCATGACCGTACTCGACATCGCTGTGATGCAACAAAAAACTGAAGCCAGCGCTAATATACAACCGCTGATAGCATCGATCACGAGTCTGACGAATGAAGTAAATGCTGCCCTGAAATAATGCTGCACAACTGTCTGTAGCTTACACGCAGGGCAAACAAGATACATCTGAACGTAAACAACGAACGCACCACCCACCTCCTACCCTACGCCTATGAGTTTCTCAAAGGATAAGGGTGCGAGGATAAGGATGGCGCGTTTATACATTAATTATATATAATATACAACCAACTAAATCACTCATGACCACTTTAGGACTTATAATCACTATCGCTTCCGCAGTTATTGCAGCGGCCATGGCTGTGTACTTGCTCATCTGGTATAGGCACACCATGCCTGAACGCGTTCGTGAAATGCACGAGGAGGCTAAGAAAGATGCCGAGGTAATCAAGCAGAAGAAACTGCTCGAAGTAAAGGAGAAATTCCTGAATAAAAAGGCTGAACTTGAAAAAGAAGTGCAGCAACGCAACCAGCAGATTCAGCAAAGCGAGAATCGCATCAAGCAGCGTGAGATTGGCCTCAACCAACGTCAGGACGAGCTGAACCGCCGCAAAAACGAGCAAGAGGCAGAACGTAAGCGCCTGGAACAGCAACAGACTATGCTGCAAAAAAAGGAAGAAGAACTGGGACAGCGCCTCGAGAACCTGATTGCCCAAGAACGCACACAGCTTGAAAAAATCAGCGGACTCACTGCCGACGAGGCTCGAGAGCGATTGATTGAAACGCTCAAGGACGAAGCCAAGACCGAAGCAGCCAGTTATATCAACGAAATCATGGACGATGCCAAGATGACGGCCAACAAGGAAGCCAAGCGCATTGTCATACAAACTATTCAGCGCGTAGCAACAGAAACAGCCGTGGAAAACAGTGTGACTGTGTTCCATATCGAGAACGACGACGTGAAAGGTCGCATCATCGGCCGCGAAGGTCGCAATATTCGAGCCTTGGAAGCTGCAGCTGGAGTTGAAATCGTCGTCGACGATACCCCCGAAGCCATTGTCATTAGCGGATTCGATCCCGTCCGACGCGAGATTGCCCGACTGGCCTTGCATCAGCTGGTAGCCGACGGACGTATCCATCCTGCACGCATCGAAGAAGTTGTCTCAAAAGTAAAGAAACAAGTCGACGAAGAAATCCTGGAAGTTGGCAAGCGCACGGCCATTGACCTTGGTATTCACGGCTTACACCCTGAGCTCATTCGCATCGTGGGAAAGATGAAATACCGCTCAAGCTATGGACAGAACCTGCTACAACATGCCCGCGAGACCGCCAATCTTTGTGCCGTAATGGCTTCTGAACTCGGTCTTAATGCAAAGAAAGCCAAACGCGCAGGCCTACTTCACGATATCGGTAAAGTACCTGATGAAGAGCCTGAAATGCCCCACGCACTTTATGGAGCCAAACTGGCAGAAAAATATAAGGAGAAACCCGATATCTGCAACGCTATCGGTGCACACCATGAAGAGATAGAAATGACTTCCCTGATAGCTCCTATCGTGCAAGTATGTGATGCCATCAGTGGTGCCCGCCCTGGAGCTCGCCGCGAAATTGCAGAGGCTTACATCAAGCGCCTGAAGGACTTGGAAGACATCGCTATGAGCTATCCGGGCGTCACAAAGACATACGCTATTCAGGCTGGACGTGAACTTCGAGTAATCGTTGGCGCCGACAAGATCGACGACAAACAGATTGAGACCCTCTCTACCGACATAGCCACACGCATTCAAAATGAAATGACTTATCCTGGACAAGTGAAGATTACAGTCATTCGTGAGACTCGCGCTGTAAGCTTCGCGAAATAAGATTTCAATCACTTCGTCAAGATACAAAAAAAAGTGGGCAACAGCCAGACATTTGGCTGTTGCCCACTTTTTTTGATGCTAACTAATCCAAGAAGAATGGGAGCGATGAATTAATACTCCAAGTAATACTGAGAAGTAATCAGTAGGAAATGATGTCACCATCCATTATCTCATGCATTGACTCGCGACGATCGACAATAACATAAGCCACGGCAAAGAATAACAAGTAAAGTGCAACATCGAGAAAGAAAATAATCGTAATAGGCACTTCCATGTCATCTAGTATCAGGTTGGCAAGAATAAAAAAGCACACGAGTCCAAGAATGACGGCAAGGGTCTTGCGCATCGAAAGTCCACATCGCATGAGTACATGATGGATATGGCGCTGGTCGGCATGCAGCATAGGAAAACCGTAAGCGACACGCGTAAGAGCAACTCGAACCAAATCGAAGACCGGTACAATGAACATGGAATAGACAATGAGGATAGGGTTCACGAAAGTATATATTTCCTGCTTGGTGACCATGAGGTACTTAATGGCTAAATAAGCCATCACGTATCCGAGAATCAAGCTGCCTGCATCTCCCATGAAGATTTTGAGTCCACCCACCTTACCAAAAAGATTGAAGACCATGAACGCCAAGACAGAGCCTAATATGCCTGCTGACATAACGCCAAAGACAAGATAATCGACGTCTGCATAGAGAAACACGAAAATTGTTAAACAAATTGCAGAAATGCCCGATGCCAGGCCATCTATCCCATCAATAAGATTGATGGCATTCACTATCGTCAAAATCACCAGCACAGTCAATGGATAAGCCAACCAAATAGGTATGCTATATAAACCAAAAAAGCCACTCAAATCATTAAGCACCAAATTACATATCGGCAAAGCCAAAGAACCAATGGTAAGAATTACGAATTTAAGATTTGCGGGCAAATCAATCAGATCATCCATCACACCTACCAAGAAAATCGTAGCCGCTCCAAGTACCATCAAGGCCGATGTGAAATGGAAATCAGGATAAGACATTGTCTTGGAGTAATAAATCAGCATCGTCACAGCAAAACTAAGAGCCAATGAGGGCATGAAAGCCACACCGCCTAAACGGGGAACCGCCTGCTTGTGCACCTTTCGCTGATTGGGCTGATCGTAGTAACCGAACTTCCGACAAAATATAATAATAACAGGAATCGTAACAGCCGTTGCGATTGCCCCAATGATAAACGCCAAAAAGACATATATATAGTACGACGTCATGTCGGAATGCGTATCAACGTTAGTATTTAGATATTATAGGTTACTTATTATATAACGAAGAATATTTTCTTTTATTATACTTATATCAGAAAATTTTTATCTGCACGATTTTTACCACCAATTATTTCAACGAATGCAGGAATTATTTTATCTTTGCACATAAGAATATCATCCGCTTTAATGAAAATAAATCCTTCCGTCTCTATCATAACTGTAGCATACAACAGTGCCCGCACAATAAGAGAAACCATACAATCTGTGCTCTCTCAAACGTATGCTAATATTGAGTATATTGTCATCGACGGTCTTTCAAATGATGGCACCGTGGAAATCCTCAAGCATTTCGAGCCCCAGTTTAAAGGGCGTATGCATTGGATATCAGAGAAAGACAAGGGAATATATGACGCCATGAACAAAGGCATTATGATGGCCACAGGCGACATCGTAGGCATTCTGAACAGCGACGACTACTTCACAGACTGCAATGTCATTGAAAGAATGGTAGTTGCATTCGACGATGCTTCCGTGGATGCCACTTATGGCGATATACACTTCATCAATGATGGCCGACCTGATAAGTGTGTCCGTTACTATTCGTCAAAGCATTTTAGCCCAAAATGGTTACGGTTTGGATTTATGCCTGCCCACCCTTCGTTTTACGCACGGCGCCAAGTGTTTGAACGTGCGGGGTTGTATAAGACAGATTATAAGATAGGCTCTGATTATGAAATGATGGTGCGCTTGTTCTTCAAGTATCATATTAATGCTATATATCAACACATCGATTTCGTGACGATGCGCACCGGCGGTCTCAGCACCCGCAACGTCCACAGTCGCCTGCAACTAATCCAAGACGATGTCCGCGCCTGCCGTGAGAATGGCATCTACACCAATGCTGCTATGATAAGCCTGAAGTTTCTCTATAAAATTTTTGAACTGAAGTTCTAAAATTGCTGCAATGAAAAAGATTTTTACCGTTGGGGTATACGATCTACTCCACATTGGACACATCAAGCTATTCGAACATGCCAAACAACTTGGCGATCACCTTATAGTGGCTGTGCAGGACGCCGATGTAGTACTTCGCTATAAGCCGAATGCGAAGATGGTATACTCTACAAATGAACGTATCTATATGGTCAGGTCTATTCGCTATGTTGATGATGTCATTGTCTATCGGGATGTAGATACAATCGTAAAAGAAGTCGATTTCGACGTGTTTGCCGTTGGGCCTGATCAGAATCATGCAGGATTTCAAGCTGCAATGCAATGGTGCCGGGATCATGGTCGTAAAGTCGTCGTTATTCCACGCACTGACGGTATATCTTCAACACAATTAAGGGAAGGATTGGACTAACCTCCCCACCCTTCCCTTTTCATTCTCAGAAAGATTCCACTCTATAGAGCTTTTCCAGCCATCGGTCGCGCTCCTTTTTTGTCTTTCGCAATAAAGGCTTACGGATAATGCATGATGGCAATATACATTTAAGGTATTCTATCCCGTATCTGTAGCATAATTCGAATTTCGACTTTTTGAAATTGAATTGCTTCACTGGAACTGTCCAGTTTTTGCCATAGTAATATACAAGAAAAGCGATGTAGTCTTTAGGCACAAAGAAAGGACGACCAAGAAAATCAATTTCCGCTAACTCATCGATATATTCTTTCTTGCAAATATTTCGACTGCAATATTTCAGACGAGGATCCTCAACGTAGGTTTCATACCAATAAACATCGATGTATTCCCCTTTACGCATAATGGATAATATCCCTCGAGGTTCATCACGAACAACTTCGAAGCCCATATCCCTCAATTCGAACAAAAGGCTGAGAAAACGCGGCCGATCTTCTTTACGCATGACAATATCAATGTCTTCGTCATGTGTAATGAAGTCATGCTCTCGAATGGCCCCGAGCAGCGTTCCATAAAAAAGTATAAACTGAAGACCTTCACGGTCGCAAACATCCTTCAATAAGAAAAGATTATCCTTGGCAATAACTTTATCAATAGGCTTGATGCCGGCGAATATAGGCTTAAATGTATACTTATATGGACCAATGGGAGTATCAATAGTAAGTTTCATGATATATGAGTTATTTGAATTGAGATAGAACCTTTCTTATCCACTCCTTTAACCAATATGGTACGTGTCTGAGCATCCATCGCTTAGGTGTATTACAAGACTTGTAGAAAGCCTCGTCAAATTGGCTATCAGGCATTACATACTTAGGGAACTCTAAAGGGAACTCCAAACTGTTACGGCGATAATAGATGTCCGAAAAAGAAGTATGTGTAGCATCTGTATCATTACCTACGTTCGATATCAAATTAACTTTAGGAAAGATACACAACTGATTTTGTGAAGCCAATGAGAAATACCACTGCCAATCCCAAACAGAGTCCTTTATTCTTTCAAGCATTTTAAGCTGATAATTCCATCTATCAGTCTCCTTGCCGATATACCCTCTGTTGAGGATTAAGTCACGACGATGATGATTAATCACCATAAGATTTTCGTCCATGTTAGCCCAAGCCCTACGCCAAGTAGCCCAGCCCCAACATGCCGTGTATTTCGAAAAACAGAATGAATAGGGCATCTTATATCCAGCAATTTGATTCGTACCTGCCACCATACCAATACGTTCATCCGACTTATATCTTTCCAACATTTCTTCCGCGAAATAGAAGAATGATTCATCTGCCACGCAATCGTCCTCTAAGATAATGCCATACTCTTCATTCTCCAAAAGCCAATCAATAGAGGTAGACACGCCTTTGCCACAACCTATATTCTCTTGTCTGAAAAGTGTATGAACATCACACTCCCAGTCAATGGCAGATAAAACAGCTTTACGCGTTTCATCTACTTGTTGCTGTTCATTATCAACATTAGCTCTGGCACCATCGCCAGCAATGTATAACTTGGCGGGTTTAACAGCTTTTATTTTCTCAAATGATTGAAGAGCTGTCTCCTTCCGTTTAAAAATGACGAACAAAATCGGTACTTTATACATAGGAGATACTTTTAAGCGTTAACATATAACATCATGGATAGCGTCGAGAAAACCATGCCCATATTTCTCATCTGGCTCAACATAGTTACCTTCCGCCCATTCATTCCACGAGCGCAAGAACAGAATACGATGTTCTTCTGCCTTTTTGTCTATTACTTCTAAGGCCTTCTCTACATGCCTCTTGAAATTTTTGGGAGTAGCATTGACATAAACACCTTCTTGGTCACCTGTACGAGGAGTACGATCCCAATTTGGCATTATTGTCGGATATACATTCTCCCATGAATCTTCCGGGGCAAAGAAGTTCTTTACCACATCTGGATAGTTATATTTTAAAGTGGGTAAAAACGAAAGATGCTGATGTAGCTTGAATAGAAGAGCCCTCTTATATTTGCCCATAACTAACATTTCGCCACGAGACTTACCAAAAGAGTTAACAGCATCAAAGCCCAGATCAAAGAAGCCGTTGTACACCTTAGCACTACTCTTTAAGTCGGGCTGCACACGTCCCTTCCCAACCCCACCTTCTGACAGGCGTACTCGCGTGTTCGTAGAATTGCACATAGCTACAAAATGGAAATCACCTAGACCATTGGCTTTTGCTAATTTTCGCCAACAATCCATAAAAGCTTCTACATGAACAAACCGGTAAGGGTCGTAAATCACGAACAACAAATTACCATCCACACGGATATATCGTTTATCTTTAAACGCAGGTAATAGGGTTTGAAAATGCAGACGGTAATCTTCTTCGCCAAGATATAGTTGCTCTGCAATCATACCATCTTTCATTCCTTTTTTCCAAGTTGCCGTTTTCCAATCGTGATTAGCCCATGCTAGGCAAAAAGGGAAATCGGGCTTACCAGAAGCCACGACCTCATCAAAAGGTCTATTCAGCAGGCGTCTCCCATTGCCAAACCAATAATGCCAATAACAGAATCCTTCTATACCCGCTTCGCGAGCCAAACGAGCTTGTTGTTCACGCGTTTCCGGCAATCGTAAGTCATAGAAGCCCAAGTCTGCTGGAATCTTAGGTTGGTAATGACCACGGAAAAGTGGACGTGCCTTTGCAACGTTTGTCCACTCAGTGAAACCTGGTCCCCAAAAATCATCATTCTCAGGAATTGGATGAAACTGAGGCAAATAATTTGCGATAATTCTTGCTTTCATAACTAAGTATGCGCCCCACCGTAATCGTGCGGGTGCCAAAATGCAAAGTCTGTATTGATATCTTGCTCTTCTGCCCGCAAAGATAACCCAATCTTTCTGAATGACAAAAGAATCGCACTATAACTTTATTAGAAGACCTTTATCTTGTAGACGGCCTTTCACCAATTATCTTTGCTGGTATACCACCAACTACGCTATAAGGTGGCACATCATGCGTAACAACTGCGTTAGCTCCGACAACTGCTCCATCGCCAATCGTAACTCCAGAAAGGACACAGACATTATTCCCAAGCCAAACGTTATCACCGATGACAACCGGCCCTGCAGATGTGATAGGACGTTTCCGTGGTGGAATTAGAAGATGCTGTTGAGTCGTTTCACCATGAGAGTTGTCGGAAATCAAAACATTTGTACCTGTGAGGAGCCCATTTCCAATTTTAACTTGATTGACAGCTGTGATATGACAGCCACAACGGAAAAGGCATCCGTCACCAATACTTATTTTAATATTTCGATTGTCATTTCCTTGTGTCCAAGCAGTTAGTTGAAGCCCAGCTTCAAAAGTATTATTGTCGCCTACTGAAACCATTTCAACGCCCTTCAGAATTCTTGGCCGTCCTATGAACACAGACTTCCCAAAATACCCGAATTTACGTTTGATATAGCCTGTGTAAATGTGATTGCATATTTGGGACATAGACTTCCACAGTGTCGACGGAAATATGATTGAAGCAAGCCATCCTAAGGCTTGAAAAGCCTTTCTTAACAATATTTTCATGTGACTAAAAGTTTATCAGGAATTCACTGAAGCGCGTGTAGAAATGCACTTCAAACGTTTTTTTTGTATGCACCGTTGTTCGGAACGTAACCAAACAAGATATAAAGCCATAGGCAATGTACGTGCCTTTGATTGAGGTAACAAATGTGTAAACAGACGAGTTAGCGCAACCTGGAAAGTAATTATATGCCCATACAATCTGCTATGCTTCCGCACGACATCGGCCATAGCCAAAGCTCTTTGGGCATCAAAAGTTTTTGAAAATATCATATTATAAATATATAACACACCCCGATATAAGTCATGATCATATCGGTGCCCAAAACGACGCTGAACAATATCATACATCTTATTCAGTGCGTAAATATGACTATTAAAATGCTTTTCAGAAGTTATGTTTTTTGAAATAGAACCATCATTATTCTCTATTCTATATCCATAATCGGGAAGAGCAGCAGCGTAGTCATAACGTAAATCTGCCAAAATACATCTTATGTTGAAATCGGAATCCTGAAGTGATTGGAGATTGGTATCCCACATTATACCCTTCTCACGCAGAGCCTTTGTGCGATAAATGTTATTACAAACAATGAAGGGCAGTGTCTTTCGAATGAAAGCGCTCAAATCATCATCAAATATTCGATAGCCAAAAGCACGTTCCGGAGTTTGTGAATCAAAGCTCTTGTTTCGCATTTGTCCAGACGGGAAAACGAAGAAATCTAAATCTGGGCGAGCTTCCATAGCTTTTACCCGCTGTTTCAGGCATGTTGGCGTTATATAATCATCTGAATCAAAAAAAATGATGTAGTTTCCACGTGCATGTTCAAATCCAATATTTCTACAAGTGGGAGCCCCTTTAGGTAAACGATTACGGGTAATTAGTTTTATGCGAGAATCTTCATCGGCATAATGCTGGAGAAATGCCAGTGTGTCGTCTAACGATCCATCATCTACCGCCAATAATTCCCAATCCTGAAAATCATTTTCCAGGATTGAACTTATCATTTCACTGACCAACTCTTTCTTCTCAAAGATGGGTATTACAATGGAAAGAATAACGTCGCTCATTTCTAATCCGTGTTTATTGATTAAAAAAACTATAGCCAGTTTACAGATAGCACCTTGTTCGTTCGGCGCGAAATACGTATAGCTCTAATATGTCTGACAATCGACAGCATTTTGAGTGTAAAGGTTCCAGGCAAATATGTGCCATCCAACAAATGATGGGCATAAGACTGATAAAGTTTTTTCAATAAATTCAGCATTATACCGCCCCATGAGAGATTGATATCAGTCACTATATTAAGTAATTCACGCTGGTAGGCATTTTTATCGAAGGCCTCTTGATTTCCATGAACCTTCCTGTCATGATACATTCGGGCCTTAGGCACTAAGGCCATCTTCAAACCATGAAATCTTACACGCTGCAAAAAGTTGTCATCCTCACCATAATGAAAGAAAATCGGGTCGAATCCGCCTATATTCTTAACCAGACTTACTGGCATGAGCCAACAAGCCGCTGAATAATCGCCACCTATATAGTACTCTTGCAATGAGTTACCTGAGAATATATCATCAAAAATAGGGGACTTTGTCTTTAAGAGTTTCTTTTTAAATATTATATCTAAAGCTGTTCCGTCACCATTTAATTGGAGTGGAGAAACGAGCATAGTATCATGGGAGGCTTTAATCATGCTCTCCAAAGCTTCTGGTTCTATCGTAGCATCTTGATTCAGCAAGAGTATATAATCAGCCTCATACTCAAGTGCATATCTAATACCTACATTATTAGCTTGACCAAATCCGAGGTTCTTTTCCTGAGGCAGAAACACGGCATCTGAGAAATTGGCTGAAACATGTTCCTGTGTGCCATCGGTTGAACAATTATCAACAATAATTGGTACTACAGGCATAGTACTTTCTTGAAGACTTTTCAAACATTTATCTATCCAATTTCGATGCAGTGCATTATATGTTACTATGATGGCAAAAACATTCATAAACTATAACTATTTAATTTCCTATTGGTACATTTTCTTTATCCGTGATTTCTAATGACTGTTCTCTACTATCGTAGACAACCTTCAATTTTTGGAATATGAAAATAATAAATGTAAGAGCAAAAAGATAGAAATTGAAGTAAGAGTAATAACGATAATAAAATATTCCAAAAACAGGTATGACCGCAAGAACAAAGATTGCCAAGACATCGCCGACATCAAACACCTCTCTATGGTGATATCGGATAATGCTAATGCACAACAGGAAATAACAGAGAGCCCAGATTATAGCCCCTAATGGCGACAAGTCCAGCATTACATCACCGATGTACGTAGCGAATACACTGATGAAAAAGCCATGCTCTCCTGAACGTACTTCCCGGCGTTCAGGAGAAGAATCTATATTGAATAATGTATGCCATGTCATCGGAAATTCACGCTCTGGTGAGATATATTCCGAGCGAGCGTACTCCCAAAAGTAGCAAAAGTTCAAATAGTTCTGCCCTGCATATTGTAATGTACTCTCTACTGCTTTTTGGTTATCATCTTCTTGGGCAAAACGAGCTTGAGTCACAGCTACAAGATATATCAGTACAAGAATCATCAACGGAGAGCCGACAAAAACCAGTCCGCGTTTGAACCCCTTTGAAAGGAACTTCCAAAAGAACAATAAGCAATAGATGAACATTAAGCCATAGAACATAAATTCAGTTCGGTCCGCCTGCTGTAATCCACTTAGCGACATGCTCAGGGATGTTGCCAAGAGCAGGGTTTTAAACCACCAAGGCCTATTCGTGAAGCAACTATAATAGAAGAAGAGAGGAAGAGCAAGAATAGTCGTTGTATTAAAATAGAAGAGGTAGCGGACATAAACAGGCAAGGATTCTGCCTTGACCTCGGCTGGGGATTGAATACCCTGATAGTGATCGTTTCTTACTGACGAGAGGTCTCCAGAAAGGATCTCTACAGTGGAATCAACTATAAGATAGAAGTTAAGAAGAAATACAGCGAACAACAACCAGCAACAACATTCAAGAACAATTGACGAGGATTGTTTCACTTCTTTAATATCATGCCCGTATATATAAGAAAAAGGAAGCATGCCAAGCGTTAACAACGCGCAGTAGAGAACAGTAGGAACAAAGCCCAATTCCAAATTATATTCATCAAATAGGATTCCTGCTTCATCCAACATTCCTCCCATCACCACAGGAACGGCACACCAAGCTGTCAGCGCATACAATGCTGACATATATACACATACATCAAGACGCTGGTGCCTTATCCACCAGTAAGCCGTCAACAATGTAAAATATATAGCAGGAATGAGGAACATAAAAGGATGACTTTATTTACGTATCAGCTGTGTTATCGAACTTAAATCTCGCCATCCCCAAAAGATAGCCTTTGTCTGACGAACAAAAAGATGCCTATAGGATGGTATTATCGCATCTGCTAAATAGCCTGCTGCTACGTTGCTGCTAATAGCTACCGCTGCAGCCGCTAACACACCATAGCGAGGTAGAAGAACATAATTCAGAACAACACATACGATACAGCCTATTCCATCACGGAAAATAGCATAACGCTGTAGGCCTTCGGTAACAAGCATTGCACCGGCTGTATTTGAGAGAGCAACACTGGCTGCTTTGAAAGCCATGATTTGGAGGATTGGTACGGCCATCATGTAGCTGCTGCCAAAGGTATACTTTATCAGCCAATAGGAAATCATAGAAGTGAATGTTGCCACAACTAACGACAGCCACACTGACACATTCATGAATTGTTGTCCCTTAACCATATATTCTTTTTCACTCCGTTCACGTATCTTTACCAGAACTGGTGTGATTGTTCTCGCAAGCATCATTGGGATGAAAATCAGCACCTCTACAAATCGTGCAGCCACCGAGAAATAGCCTACAGAAGCCTTGTCTATCATTTGACCTATCATCACTTGGTCGATGCGCTGATAGATAATTACTGCTGTGCTCGTAAGAAGTAATGGGAAGGATTCTTTCAAGAGCATCCGGGCACAACGAGCATCATAATGCCATTGATTCAAAGGGCCGATTTTGTGCCTATATGCGAGGACATAGCCACTCGAAAGAAGTACGATATCAAACGCATATCCTATAACGAACCACGTCAGCGACACCTGTAGGTACAATAGCAATAGTTTTATAACGATACCCAAAAGCGTTCTTGCGATTTCAGACTTTACCACATACTCATTCTGAACAATTGCCGTAAAATAATTGCGGATAACGCCAAAGGAGTTCAGCACTATCGTCACAGAATAGATGGCTATGAGCATCGTCGTATAAACATCGCTATCAAATAGCAATGAGGTGACAATCACAAGAGCCATACATATAAAGCCGAAAACGACCTTCAATACAAAAGCCGTTCCGATGATGGTCTGATATGCATCTTTTCCCCGAGCTTCTTCCCTTACCTCTATAGAATCAAGGCCAAAAACAGCGAACGTCTGAAAAAGAAATACGTAACTGATTACATAATTCATCAGTCCGTACTTGTCTGGACCAAGGTAGCGGGCTACTATTATCCCCACGATCAAGCCACTCAGCAAAGTTACAACCTTGCCAAGTACGGCCCAAAACAAATTCTGAACTATTGTCCGTTTCGTTTCAGACAGGTCCAACCGCTTAAAAATAACATCCGACAAGTTCACGGCAAAAAAGAATCAGAATGTAATATGCAGATCTTTACGCACAAGCCAGAAAGAGGTTGCTATGGTTGCCAGGAGCAACATTGCTACGACAAAAACCATTCGCTTGGGGGCTGAGGGCTTCACTGGCACTGTGGCATTTTGCAGAATTGTGAATGCGGGAGTACGCTCCTGAACCTTTGCCTTTGCTGCATTCAACTGGGCAAACATAACATTGTACGTATTGTATTTCAGCTGCATATCATTCTCCAAATTATCACGCTGCGACATGACGGACTGAAGCAGCACATCGTGATGGGTGTCACAGAATCTGCTATATTCCCGAACCGCATTCTGATAATCCTGATAAGCTTCATCTTGCATCTTTGTATAGTACTCCACATCCGTACGAGCCTTACTTGTACGGTATTTGATGATTGCCTCTTGAAGATGAACGCGCACCGAATCTGCCATTGTTGCACATATCAAAGGGTCCTGATCGCTTACAGTGATCGTAATCACCTCTGTCTTTTTATCAACACTGCAACGGATTAGGCCCCTGATTCTTTCGACAAGCCTATATTCCTTATTTGAAAGACAGAAGGGGTCTATTACTTTCTCTCCTGAGAGAGGAACATTGTCTTCTGGAGGGAACAAAGCATTTATCCCACGCTTAAGCCATTGTCTTGGATACGACCACAAAGACTGCTTCTGATGGTTCACCAGATAGGTAAGATAGTCGGTCTGAATATCACCTTCTTTATTCTTAACTGGAACCTTGAGCAGACCTACAATAAAATCCGTGGAACCTACGACATCTGGATAAAGAAGCGGATAAATAGCATCGGTATTGGACAAATTGCCCATATTTATACCGAATGACGACGCAAGGCTACCTAACGTTCCACCCTGGAGCTGCTCTGATGACTCTGGAGCAAGTTTAACTGAGGTGTCATAAGTTCGAGGTTGCGGTAATATCCATATGCAAGACAAGATAAAAGTGACAACCCAGACCTTTAAGAACAGCCTTTTAGCATGAAACAGCTTGTTTAGGATTTCTTTGAGATTTATTATCTCAACTGTCTTCTTTTCTTCCATAACTTACGTCTAACTACTTCAACAGGTTAATAAGTGCAACAACCATGGTTGTCAAGGATGCAGCAGAGGTTCCTAATACAGTTATCTCAGCCGTCGTCATGCCTTCTTTCTTCTTCTTTGTCGGAACAACTATTTCTGTTCCTGGTTCTATACGTTTGCCCGACGCTCGCCTACCTAATTTGTCCACAGAACCATTCATGTAGATGGCGTACGTCTGGCGCTTTCCTGCACGGTTGCCATATCCGCCCGCCTGATTAATATAGTAGCCCAGGCTGGCGCCTTTCTTATAACCTACTGATATCGGATACATCACTTCTCCAGATATCTTGACCGTATTGGACAACTGAGGAACTACAAGCTGGTCGTTTGCGCGCAACACTATGTCGTGCACCGACCCAGGATTTGCGATAGCCTCATCAAGGTTGATGGCCACGTTATAGAAATTACCCAAATTCATCTTCATATCCAACAGTGTATCTGCACGTGCCATATCGAAGTTTTTGTCGGAATCGAGAGCTTGCTCGTAAAGGGCTATCTGCGAGGCACGAAGTGCTGACTCGCGTTGTTCACGTTCCTCCTGCGTCATCAGTCGTATCAAGCGGGCGCCCTTGGCATAACCTACTTTGGACAGGCCGCCGGCTACCTTAACGAGGTCTGAGATACGGAACTCACGGGATGTCATGGCATACTCGCCTTCAAAGTTCACGGCACCGCTGATGCGCACGTTCTGCTGCTCGGCATAGTTGGGGCTCTTTCTCACCTGCACCTCGTCATAAGGTTGCAACACAAAAGCCGTATCCTCGATGATGAAACCATTCGCCAAGTTGAATGTGAATATCTCTGCCAGCTTCATGGACGTCTGATCTGAGTCGGGGACGTAGTTCCTACGGAAAACGTCAATCTTGGCTGTCGAAGCAGCACGTGTAAGACCGCCTGCCTGAAGAATGAGGTCCTTAACAGTCGTGTTGTCGGCATATTCATAATAGCCTGGGAAGTTTACTTCGCCGTTGATACGCAGCGTGCGCTCACCGTTCATCTCCACGTGTGATGGTATAAAGAGAACGTCATTCTTTCGGAGAGCCACGTCGGTGCTATTGCCATCAACAATACCCTTGATATCAACGGCAACATTTTCGAGCGTGAGGTCCTCCTTCTCGCGGTGCATGACGGCGCGTTCGGTGAAAGCATCCTCGCGCAGGCCGCCTGCGGCTTTCAAGAGGTCGCGCACGGTCTGTATGCTGCCGTCCATCTGGAACATGCCCGGGTGCATCACTGCGCCTCGCACTTCCACCATATTGCGGAAGCGGGGGATTACGCTGTCGACGAACAACGAGTCGCCGTCGGCGAGCGTGAAGCCGTTCATGTCGAATTCCTCGATATTATGAATGCTGTACTCCTCGCCCTTCTTACGGATGAGGCGTACACTCTTCGTAAAAGCATCGCCGGAGAAACCGCCGCAGTATTCGAGCAGGCGCTGCACGCTCTCGTTGGATTTCATCTCGTAGAACATCGGGCGCTTGACCTTACCGCGGACTTCAACGAGACAATCGTAGGGGCCTACGATAATGACATCGTTATCCTGCAGGCGCACGTCGCCGCGAGAGTTTCCGTGGATAAGATAGTCGTAAACGTCAATGGTAGCAATCTGCCGGCCACTACGATAGACCTTGATGTCGCGCAGCGTACCGACATCGCTGATGCCGCCTGCGGCATACAGGGCATTGAAAGCTGAAGAGAGGCTGCTCAGTGTGTAGCTGCCGGGCATCACCACTTCGCCCATCACCTGAACCATGATCGAGCGCGTCTCGCCAACGCTGAGGCTTACGCTACAGTCGCTGTAGTACTGCCCCAGACGGCTCCGGAGCCTGTTCGTAGCCTCGCCCACCGACAGGCCGCCAAGCTTGATAGGGCCCACACCCTCTATCGTCACAGTGCCGTCCGGAGAAATCGTCTCGTTGAACGTCTGCTGCGAAGCCCCCCACACATCTATTATCACCGCGTCGCCGGCCCCTAACCTATAGTTGGCCGGAGTAGCCATGTTCATGTTAGGCTCAAACGAGAGGTTCTTCTGGTTGAAAATGTTACGCCCAAACACCTGCTGGTCCTTGGGAATCTGGCTGCTGTAATACTCCAGAGAGTCGAGGTCGAAGTACTGGCTCTCGCTCTCTATCTCAGCCATACGCTGTTCGCGGTTCATGTAGCGCCAGTCTTCGGTCTCCCGCTGCGAACGTATCATGAAGCCCTGTTTCTTCTGACGGTCGTCGCTCTCGATGTCACGTTGTGTGCGCAAGCGCGACTTCTGACCTTGGGTCTTGCCCGTGAGGTCAACGGCTCCGAGCTGCTTCTGTTCAGCCTCAATCTTACGCCGAACACGCCGCAGCTGCTCCGTCGTAACACCACGTTGCAGCACATTCCTGATAATCACTTGCTGCTCAGTGCCCTTCTCCTTCTCCTGCAAGATATACTGAACCAGCTGGTTGTCCGACATCGACTGCCCCTTCACACCCCCTACGAGCATGAAACACAAGCAAGCGCATACGAAAATAAACTTTTTCATCACTATCTTTTTTTTTACTTAATCTTCCAGTAGAAATAAACCAGTTTCCAAAACGGCCAACGCCATCCCGTTTCCCACAGCCTGCCCACAACCTCACAACCCCACAACCTCACAACCTCACAACCCCACAACCTCACAACCTCACAACCTCACAACCTCACTATAACTAATAACTCAAAAAAACACCTTTTATTGTACGCACAACAGAAAAAAACCAAAAAAAACCAAAAAAAACAGCACACAGCAAAGAAAAAAACAACATTCCAACGTCATCATAACACAAATTTTGTACATTTGCACCGCTAAACTCCGGGGCTGACATGGATTTGACAGCAGGATGATGTGTTACGTAAGCACGCAGAGAGTCGCTGATCGCTCTCTTTAATCCATGGTCTGTCAACAATTATCTGGCGAAAACACTTACGCTCTCGCTGCTTGATTGAAGTATAGTAGATCGGCCTATCGCGGCACCAGGTGCTGCGACGAGACATCACTCAGAGGCTACCCGCCCCAAAGCGCTCTGGCAAAGTGGTGCAGCTAAATTGGGGATAGCCGAGCGCGGCCTCGCACACTCGGTGACACTTTAGAGGATAAGGCATAGGTTGGTGGTCCAGGTCTTGCCCATGCTCGAAAATCAAAGTCTGGAATAAGCGTGTAGAAAGCGTAGGATGTCCCTGTTTGGACGCGGGTTCAATTCCCGCCAGCTCCACAAAAGTCTGATGAAAAGAAATGAAAAATCCTGTAATTCGCTGAATTGCAGGATTTTCGTTTTGTAAGAGATTGAAAGAAAATGAAAACAAAGGAATTTGTACCGTTGGACTTTATGTTGGACTAAGGTCTTGACGGGTAAAAGTCCAACCCTTTTTGACCCACAAATAGACAGGAGAGCCTGCCTTTTGATGAAAAGTTTGCGTTGAATCTACTGAATTTGAAACAAGATGAAATGATTGTCGCATAAATTGAGTATCTTTGCAGCATGAAATTCAAAAATGTGTAAAATGACGTAATAGTTTAACAAGACATATCATCAGAAGAAGTGTTTTTCTTCTTGCATGTGACATTCGGAAAATCGCCAGTTAGAAGAATTTGTCCCAATAGCAAGTTAGTGAAATGCTTGTACATTGCAGGTGCAGGCTTTCCTTATTTGTGGGACAAAGTTGTTTGGCGATACCTCCGAATGTGCAAATACAGGATTGTTTGCACCTTTTCTTTTTGTGTGTCGCAAAAACAGAAATGCAAATGAGAAAGACTGGTTCAATACTTTTAGCAATGGCTGCATTAAGTCTATTAGGAGCCTTGTTTTCTGCTGGGAGAGATGCTGATACTGCTGGTGGCAGATTTATGGGTGCGCTCATATTGGGTGGCATAGGTTTTCTTCTTTTGTACTTGGGGAATAAAAAGGAGAACACCAAATCAGAGAATAGTTATCGCACTACAAATCAAAATCAAGTTTCTGCACCACAAGAAAGTTTTTGGCAAAGATATAAGCGCCTTAACCCCACTAAGGCATGTGCCATTGAGAGTATAACGGGAAGAAATATGGCTATGCAGAGTGATAAAGATGCACAAGAGTTAGTTTCTTCTATGGAGAGATGGGCAAGGAATATCGGTTGTGATATACAGGAGATTAAAACAGAATACCTCAAATCATTTAAGTCAGCATTCGATAATGAAGATACTAAGGATATTTTAGAACATTTGAAAAAAGTTAAGTACACAGAGGAAGCCAACCATTTCCATATCTCTCAGTCTAACACTTGTACCTATTTTATGATACAATGGTTGACGGAAGACATGCAGAAGCAATCAACAAAAAGCAATACTAATGCTATACAATATCGCAATAAAATGTCCGCAAGGGATTTGGTGATAAGCGAAAATGCAAGCCTTGAGTTCCGTGAGAACCCCAACACAGGCAAAATCTTTTTTATCTGTGGCAGCAAGAAAGGCTATGTTTCTCCTGCTGCTGTGGAAAAGATGGAAACAGGTTCAATTGATGATTTTTATTATGTAGAGGTTAGCGTTGGTGGTAAAGATTATGTACCATGTCTTTGTTATGCAAAGAGTGCGAATGTTATTAAACAGTTTGATGCAACCACGCATAATACCTCTAAATTAAAAGAAAGAATAAGAACGAAACTGAGAAATGCATTTCGCGAGTTCATCGAAGATGCAAAAAAAGAAGATACATACAACAAAATGGAAGATCCAGTCAAATACTTAATATTAAAAACAGCAGTCGCAAATTTCTATCAACAAATGCAGCATGAAAAATCATTGGTTGCAATGTCTAATCTATATCAAATAGATTATAACACACTTTTAGATGAAGAGTGTATGAAGATTATGGAAGAAGTTGAAACCGAGTTTTTTAATAACACTGACCCTAAAGAAGAAATCGGCAATAAACCTGATGATGATTTACCGTTTTAGTAATTGACGTATGAGTACATTTGAATTAATAGCCACATGGATATGGCTTATAGTTTTTGTAGTACCTTTTATTTGTCTTTGTTTCTTTTTCATTGCAGGACTTGTAAAGAATGAAATTGACAAGGGAGAGAAAGAAAGCACAGGAATAGTAGGGTGGATAATTGCAATACTCATTGCTTGTGCCATCTTTTATGCTCTATTCTTTGCTGATGAGTGCAACTTTGACCATTTTAGACATACTTAAAGATGAAAGCATTAGACTACATATTAGCGAATTATCAGCAAGAGAAGTACCAGGCCAGTCTTGCGGAAAGGAAAGTATTGAGGGCTTTGGTGCATACCCTCAAAAAAGAAGAACTGCTTATTCTTCAAAAGAAGTTGAAGCGTGGCTCTTCCAAGTGGAGCGTAGGGAAAGTACTTTGTGATGAATCTACGAAAGTATTGGGAAAAAGATATCCTAAAAAAAATGAAAGTATTTCTGCCCTCTTGAAAGCCTTTACAGACAAACAAAGTGGCAAGGTTGCAAAAGCAAGAGCAGAATTACGAGAAAGATTTGACAAGCAATCATTTCAGACACAGCGGAAAATTCTCCAAGCCATGCTTTCTGCTTCAAAGCAAGACAGAGTTTGGGCATACAAGCAGTTAAGCAATGGTTGGGACGATTTCTTCTTTGAAGACGTGAAAAACTTATGGGAGCAGTACCATGAAAAAGAATGTGTGGCTGTTATCATAAAACATTTCCCGATGGAATATGTATATGAAAACCTGTCCGCATTAGATACACATGGTAACTACACTAATCTTTGCATTAAGTTAATACACCATCCAAAGTTCCAGATTGATAAAGAGCGGCTGAAAGAAGATTTTGTATTTTATGGTCATCCCGAAGTGGAGTATCTCTACATCTTAGCGAAATCAAAAAGTAAGATAGAAAAAGGAGAAGCCACACGTACATTATTTAATCAGATGGCTGTATTTATCAACATAGTTAATACTCCACCCAAATTTATAGGCAACAGGGCATACAACTTTGAACGTCAGATAGAAGATGGGAATGTTACCACCAAGCATCTTGAATTCGTATCTTGCGTTCTCTGGTGCATGGGTGAGCTGGGCTTGGTAGAAGAACTGATTGCTTTTGAGGAATGGGACAACATGGTTAGAATAAAGTTCTTGGGAAGTGAGGAACTGCAATATATGGGGAATGCCTATTCTTCTGAAGAAGAAAAGGAGTTGTGGCACCTCTTTCTTCAGACTATCACAGAATGTTTGCCGACAGAATATCAGCAGTTGGTTCAAGTGAAGTGTTCCTCAACCCCAAAGCCAACAAAGGAGGATTTGCTTAACAACAACCCTGCTCTTAATTCTCTTGTGGAGAAACTTGGGTTAGAAATTGTACGCTACTAAAAACAAAGAGGAAAAAATAATCAGTTACCCTGCTTACCTTGTGAATGGTAAGAGGGTAACTGAAAATTCAAAGTTATTCAAATTCTGTGTTTTTTCTCCTTTACCAAATATCCATAAACCCCATTCCTTTTCACTCTTTCAAATTTCATGTCCCTTAGAACGCGACCCAAAACTTGAATAGAAAGAGACTTAAAGCCTGTTTTTTGAACCAGAGCTTGTTGTATCTGTGTGGTTTGTAGAAATGAAGTTTCATCCCCAGCATGACATGGCTCAAAATGTGCTACTAAAGCTTCTTCTTCAACAGACATATACCTAAACTGGGCATTTTTCTCATTGAGCAGGGCTATCTCACTTTCATCAAACCAAAACTGAAACCCTGTCTTGAAGAGGTGAAACAATTGGGCATATAGTTGATTTAACGGAACTTGATGATTGAGATTTATTTTCTCCACCTCAAAACAAAGAAATCTTCTATTGCCTGTTAAGTCTGTGAGAAATTGTTTCTTGTTTACCGTACCCGCAAAAGATGCTCTCCTTGTGTAGGATTGGCTGATGGTCTGATAGGCTCTCCTCATGTAAATGCTCTCTTGCGTCATAAGCATTTTCAGTGCGTCAATATTCCTATCCGACATATTTTCAAGTTCATCCATCAAAATAAGTATGCACTCCGAGAGTTTAACATTTGTTTCCTTGTCCTTTGTTTGAAAGTAGCCCTCATAGATAAATTCTTTCAACTCTGGGGGAATAATCGTGTGAAACCACCTTGTTTTACCAATTCCTTGTGGACCCGAAAAGATAATTGCAGTATGGTTAACTACTTTTTCATCAACAAGTGATGCAACCATTGCGACAAGCCACTTTTTCAGGCAGAATGCCCAATGTTCTTGGTCGGTGGTGGTTATGCTATCTGCAAGTTTACCTACATAATCTGTCCCGTCCCATTCTGGCAAACCATTGATGTAAGCCATAAAAGGGTCAAACTTGTTTACATAGTCTGAGAACAGCACAACTCTCAACAAATCCTTGGAGCATCTGATGTTGGCTATCTTGATGTTCTTTAGAATTGTGTTAAACTCAAAATCAGTTAGATAGTGAAAATCACCAGTTCCGAATTTGGATTTAACAAGTAGTCTGTTGGTGTTGCTATTGTACTTGAATTGATAATAGGTTGTCAGATAATTCTGCACCATCTGCACATTAGTAATCGTTGTGCTCTCTGGCACTTGGCTCATAATATACCTCCTTTCTGCACGATTACGGCTTCAAGTTGCTTGTGCGTTAAATACAATCTACCGCCGAACTCTATCAAGGGAAGAATGCCTTTAGCTCTCCAATTGAAAAGCGTCCTCTTGGTTACTTTGAAAATCTTTTCAAGGTCAACCAAATCATAAAGAATATCGGTTGCCTTCTCCAATTTTCCTACTGCCTGTACATTTCTTGAATGTGCAGTAGCTGCATTGGAAGCAGTTCTGTGTGCATAGTCATAACTTTGCATATAAACTTTTTCCTTTTACTGCGTGATGTACCACAGTTGATAAACATTATATCTGCCCAACTACATCATTGAGCGAGTTTAACAACCCATAAAGCAGGGGAAATGTCAGAGAGTGGAAGACATACATTATCCTTACTTCTATCAAAAGCCTAAAATGTCTCTCCTTGCGATAGTTTATTGTAAATGGATAAAAATGTGATTGGAAATGTATGTCGTTAATGTCTTTGAGTAATGGGCGGAGAGACAACACTTTCCATTTGAGTTTCAAACTCGCTGCACAAGTATGTATTTTTGCCCACATAGCCAAGATATTCGTTAGTTTTCTTCTATATTTTCATCATTTTTCATATCTTTGCACTCGCAATAAGAAACAACCTTTGAAAACAGGAGTTCATTGGACTATGCGTGGGACTGACCATTCAGAATGTTTGCAACAAACTGATAATCAGCCATCAAATTGGAAGGGGTCAATTCCCTCCAGCTCCACTAAGGAGATTATAAGTCCGCTGTATTCAGCGGACTTTTTTATTATTGTCCACTAAACATAAGCGCTGCCATTCCAAGAATTTTGTCACACGGCATTTAAGCTTGACGCTGATACATGACAAGCTCCCAGATCACCTTCTACAGTCAGTTGGGCGACGAACTGGAAGCATCAACTATACCTGACAAGCTCTCTTATCCCTTTTCATCACCGTACGCATAAAAGGAAAACAGGACACGCGCCTAACCATTTTGATTATTCCATGACCTTGGAACAATCATTCCATGACCATCGAATGATTGTTCCAAGGTCATGGAACAATCCTCTCACCTGTATGCATCGCGAACTTCAACCAAGCAAAACGGCCAGAGGATGCTGGCTTGATGACCTCAACGTCGGGTGATGTTTCTATTCTTTTTAGTGGGCGACGGGGCCTGAACTTACTCATCTGCCTCGAATGATAGCCTTACAGGGAACCCGCTACGTTTCACCTAATAATTGTAGTAATATCCAATAAATCGACTCTCATATTGTAAAATGAGAGTCAATTTTACAATATGAGAGTTCCTATATGCATTATCTTTCCTATTTTTGACACGGATTTATACAATTACCACAATTATGAAGCAACTCATCCCCCTTTTTTTTATTTTGTTGCTGTTGTCAGCGGCGTGTGTTTTTTTGAGCTGTGGCGGCGGCGACGAAGCTGAGCCGGCGACGACGCCGACGGCGCCTGCCGACACGACGGGCACGGACAACCCCGGCGGACCCGGAAACCCGGACAGCTCTCTCTTTCTCGATGTCTCGCCGTCGGCGCTCTATTTCGAGGCTGACGGCGGACAGCAGACCATCGTCGTGTCGACGAATGCCCCCGGATGGGTGGCCGAGACGGACGTGGCGTGGTGCTCGCTGCAGCGCGACGGCTCTAAGCTGGTGGCTACCGTGCCGCCCAACGACGAGGGCGCGCTGCGAACGGCCGACATCGTCATCAAAACGGCCGACGGCGGGCTGCAGCGCACGGTGGTGGCCACGCAATCGATGGCCTCGGGGGGCAATTTCATCAAGCCCGCTTCGCATATCGTAGGCACCCCCGCTCGCGGCATGGCCATGGAGACGGCCGTACGGGTGGAGACTAACCTGACGGGATGGGTCTGCCGCTCCGACCAGCCTTGGTGCAGGGTGCGGTGCGATGCCGCACATGTCTACATCTTCGTGGAGGCTCACTCCAACCTTTCCGAGCGCAAGGCCGTGGTGACCCTCTCGCACGAGGAAACCGACTATGCGCAGATCACCGTCGTTCAGGAGCCTGCCGTCACGCTGCACGTGACGTTCCCCGACGGCAGGACGCTACCCGCCAGTGGCGGCACCATAGCGGTGAAGGTCTATACCAACATCAGCGACTGGACGGCGCAGCCCTTGGCGGGCGACTGCTGGTTCACAGTGACGAAGACCGACGGCGAGACGCTCACGCTCGCGGCTCCCAGGCGTCAGGGCACTACGCCCCGTACGCCACAGGAGGTGCAGGTGACGGCCGGCGATGCCGCCTACTGCTTCACCATCAGCGAAGGCCAGTCCTCGGGCGAGGGCTACGACTATGGCGACGACACTTCCTGGGACGACTGACACCAACGATTAACATTAGCATAGAGTCACAGAATGATGAAAAAGATAGCTTTCCTTCCAGCCTTTGCGGTCCTGCTGTCGCTGACCGCTTGCCAGGACGACTTCGTGCCGTATTCCGGCCTCGGTGGCCAAGGCATCACGGCCACGATAGCCAACGACGACGGCACCGCCACGCGTGCTGTAATGATTGACGCGCCAACGCAGTCTGTCAACCTCAGATGGACGGCGGGCGACGCCATTGGTGTCTTCGACGCCACGTGTAGCAACCGGCGCTTCGTGGCTGCTGCCGGCGATGTCTCGGCCGATAGCACGCAGGCCGTGTTCCGTGCCGACGGTGAAGTGCCTCAGGCCGAGTTCCTGGCCTACTATCCTTACAGCAGCCTGTCGACGGGCAGTGCCACTCAGCTGCAGCTGACCCTCGGCGACCGTCAGCGCTACGTGACGCGCAACTTCAAGCCCGAGCCCGACCCACTGGCCTGCGTCATGGTGGGCCGTGGCTATGCCAACACTGTTGACTTCCACAACATTGGTGCCATACTCAAGGTTAGCTACGTGCCGCGCGACTCTGACGTGGTGACCTCTGTTGTCTTCCGCGACCTCTCGGGGCAGCCAGTCTGTGGTCCGGTCTCCGTAACCATTGCCGGCGACGGCACCCCACAGACCACCTATCCCGCTACGGGCGAGGGGCAGACCATCGTGCTCGACTGCGGTGCCGGCGTCGCCGTGGCGCCTACGGCCGTCAGCAGCTTCTTCCTTGTAGTGCCCGCACGCAACTATAGCAAGGGCTTCCAGCTCGACTTCCTGCTGGCCAGCGGCAAGACCGACGTGCGCACCATAGGACGGCGTGCAGGCAAGACGCTGCAACGCTCCATGGTCTACGGCGTGGGCGACGTCAGCGCTATCACCAGGAACGACTACACCGTAGTCTTTGGCGAGGGAGGCGGCGTCGTCATGGACGACGACCTCATGGCCATGGTCAAAACCATCATTCCGCAGGGAACAATAAGCGCCGAGGGCGGCTACGGCAACTACTACGACCTGATTGTGAAGCCCGGAACAGGCTTGCACGAGGGCATGACCGTTGTTATCAACCGTACGTCGGAGGCCCTGCCCTACGGCCTGACGGCCAAGGTGGTGGCCATTTCCGACATAGGAGGCTCGCAGCAGGTCCGCCTGCTGCAGTACCAGCATGCCGAGCAGGCCTATAAGCGCTTGCTCATAGGCGCTCAGGATGCCTTGAACGCCGATGGCACACCTGACGAGGAGAAGATGCTGCCGCTGGACCTCACCGGCCATTTCTCACACTTCGTGCCAGCCGAAGGCATGGAGGGCGTCACCGTGGAGATGACCGACCAGGGCATGGTGCTCACCGACAATACGTGGCAGGGGGCAACGGCACTGACGCGTGCCTCGGTGGGCGGAAAGCTGAAGTTCCCCGACATATCGGTCAACATGCGCAGCACAAACAACGACCGCATCGGCGTGGGGATGGCGCCAGCTATTGCGGCGCGCATCGGAGCCTCCGTCACCGACATGCACCTTGACTATGTTGCCTTCACGCTCACGCCCACTATGACGTTCAACATCCATATAGACGCGAGTTACGAGCTGGCCAGCTTTTTGGACAAAGAAATAGTCATCGGTACACAATACTTTACGCCCGTAACCGTAGGGCCCGTGGTGCTTATACCGGAGTTCAAGCTCTCGGCCTACGTCAGCATGAAGGGACAGCTCAAGCTGCAGACCACCTGGTCCTACACCATGGGCTATACCGTAGGCGCTTCCTACCAGGACGCCTTAGGAGGTGGCGTCAAGGGATGGTTGTTCCGCTTCAAGGATGCCAGCTCTGACAATATGAAAGCCCCCTCGCTGACCTCCCTGATTATGCCCACCGAAATCACCGCCTCGACATCGCTCGACACACAGGCGGGACTCATTACCGACGTGGGACTGACCTTCTTCGGAATCATCGATTTCACCCTCTATGCCAAGGTCGGCATGGAGCTCAGTGCTTATATGAGGCTAAATAAATCCCGTACGAACATGGGCCTGTCGCTGACACCCGTCCTCGAAGCCGGAGCTGCCGTCGGCGTCCTCGGCGTCAATCCCAACCGAAAGGTACTCCTGCAGGGCAACTTCAGTCCCTGGTGGCAGCGCGATATGTTTCCCGAACTATCTTGGATAATGGCGTTCGACTTAGAAGGTAAAGCCAAGGGCACACGATATTATCCGGCTTATCCTGTAGACGAAATAGACTATATCCCTCTGCAGGGAGCTGTTAGTGGAGCGCTGCTACAAGATTGCATAATTTCAGCACACATCATGAAGCACGATAAAGGCTCGATGGAAGAAACCTTTGTCCGCAGTTTTAATGCAGGCACCTATCCTGCCAGCAGTCTGCTTTGGAATGACTATCTGAAAGAATCCGAAAAGGATAGAACCTCACACAAGTTCAATCTTAGGTTGCCCAAATACCTCTTTAAAGACTACGACTGCATCTACACCGTCTATATATATGCAAACGGGGTGGGTGCTGCAATGGGACAGAAAGTCCCCCTTGGCGTGACGAGATACGGTCAGGTTGACATCGAACGTGTCAAGGAGGTCAAATCTCTTGGTGAGTGTTTCCTCATTAGCGATGATAATCATGAGACTTACCTCGACGAAGACGGTGAACTCATTGTCCGGCGCCGCGTTTTTTAGCTGAACGTTATCATAATCGCTCGTTAAACCTCAAACGGAGTCTTTCTCCGGCGCTGTTCCTGCTTACTGGTCTGGAGCATGGCCGGAGAAAGAGTGGAACAGGGGTGATGTTTGACGCAAAAAGACGCCTGACAGGGGATGTGCTTTCTTGTCCTAACTGGAAATAAATTTGAAATTATTTTCCTCAAAAACCTTGTGGTATAAAAAAAACACCTAACTTTGCACACAAGAATGTGCGTTAAGACTCATGCTCATAACAGTGGTGGCTTGGGTCTTACTACTGCACGAGATTGAAGTCCAAGACGAGCATGTAGAAAGCGTATGACGTCCATGTTTGGGACGAGGGTTCTTCGCAAGCCAAGCGGCAAGGTCGAGCCCAAAATCCTCCAGCACCATTATTTACGTTGAATAAAGTTAAATGAAGAAATTATTAGCATTGGTTGCGGTTTTGCTTCTTGCCGTGATCATGATCCTGACGGTTCCAGACAAGGCCGCTCATAAAGAAGCCATGATGAATGCAGTTGCCGAATACGTGGATGAAGAAGTTGACGATCGTGGCATTGGCGACAACATTCTTGGCCGCATTAGTAAAGGTGTTATCACAAAGACAGTGGAGACAGCTTTAAACATGAAGCTGAAGATGAACAACTATTACCTGTGGAACACCACCTACGTCCGTTTGAAAGGCAAAGATCAATTGTTATCCGTCGGATTATTCGGCCACGTGTTCACCTTCGACAAAAAGATGCTCCGCGAGAAGCTGCAAGAGGCCATGAGTGAGAGCGAGGAAGAGATCTCCGAAAAAGCTCAGGCAAAGCAAAGTGCCAAGGAATTACGCCGATTGAAACGAGAACAACGTAGGCGTGAGCGCCAGTTGCGTCGTGAAGAACGCAAACGTGAGCGCGAAGCCAAGAAGGCTGAGCGCAAACGCAAGAAAGAACTTGAGTGAGCACTTTCCAAAATAAACGATGCCCGTTTGAAGCAAACAAGAAAAAGCTTCAAACGGGCATTTTTTTGTCCCTATTGGCTGAGATTATTCTATATTCTGGACACTTCCTGTGTGCTGATAAAGAGATACGCGGGTGTCCATCTTCTTGTTGAACAACGCATCCGAAAGAACCTCCGTAGTTCCAAGTTGGCATACGACCGTCTCGGTTTCAAGAAGCTTTTGAGTGCCCATTTCTATTGTCAGAGCCACCCGTGCAGGCTGATTCACCCAAATGCCCTGTTCCATCTTTGATCGTTTCTTGGCGGTGTCCATGTCCAGCACGGGAGTCGGGAGATTCCCTAAAGGCTTAATCGTGATCCAGATAGGCTCGCCGCTTAAATCATCCTTGTCAACAAGCCCCAGACGGCTTGAGAAACGGCAAAGCAACTGTCTGTTGCCCAATTGATCGGCGTCTGACGTTGGTTCGTAACTTAGGGCTTGGACTTCCGTACTTGTCAAAGATTGCCCTTTAAACAACGATTCCAGCGCAAACAGCTGTGCATCGAGATTGTCCAGCATCAGTTTAAGTTGTTCGCCATCCTTTGGCGTATTGTCTGCCTCCCCACGAATGAGCGCATTGCGGCTATCTCGAATGTCATAGATCTCTTCCGCAGTGAGCTGCGCCATCTTAGCTGTGCTACCTGCCGACAGGATATCATGAGTCATGAAATCACGCCCATTTACGGCTTTCGGGGCTTCCGTTCTCTGAGGCAGCGGTGGCAGGGGAATTGGTTCTGCCTCCGTATTGACACTGAGCAGCAAGCCATCGTCAGTGAGACTCACCAACGGAGCCGACGTCTTCGATTTCAGTTTAATACTGAAAGCCTTAGTGGAATCCGGCACGCCCAACACGTCGAGTCCAATATTTTTCAGCGTCCAAGTCGTAAGCTCACGCATAGGCACATCGGGCTGACGAAGATATCGGTCGGCATAGGCCGCAAACTCACCCGGATATGTCACGGTCTTTTCTGCGGTGACAACAATCCTGAACGAGGTTTTAGGCAAGAAATAGTTGACACCTTCCACCGTAACTCCCGGTCTGAAGGCTTCCACTTCAGTCTGTGCGGCCACCGGCAGGGCTAATGACGCTGCAAGAACTGTAAGAATCAGTTGTTTCATTTGTTTTCTTTTTCAATTTCGGCAAAAATCGCTTCCAGCATTCCTTCCTTGGTTTTACAGATGCCCCAATCGAATGTATGACGAATACCTTCGGCCTCGAACCATTTGGACAAGGGTTCTGTCTGTGCATGATAGACTGCGAAGCGTTTTTGGATTGTCTCTTTGTTATCGTCTGCCCGTCCTTCAATCTGAGCACGGCGCAACAAACGAGCCATCAGCACGTCTTCGCCAACGATGAGCTCAATCATCATACCCATATCGTGTCCGCGGTCGAGCAACATTTTTTTCAGCGCTTCTGCCTGAGCTATGGTACGGGGGAATCCATCAAAAATCACACCTTTGCCATCGGGCAGCGTGTCGTACTTTGAAGCGAGGATGTCAATCATCAGGTCGTCGGGTATGAGCTGACCATTGTCGATGTAGCCCTTAGCTATTTTTCCCAGTTCTGTGCCATTCTTGATTTCGGCACGAAGCACATCTCCTGTGGAAATATGCCCCATCCCATAGCGGTTCACTATTTCTTCACTATAGGTACCTTTACCTGAGCCTGGTGCTCCGAATATGATAATATTTTTCATTTTTATTAAAACTTTATATTTTAAAATCTATTTCACTGGTTATTAATATCATATTGAATTAAAATCCATTCAATACTAATCGCTGATCAACGTATAAATATCTTTCGTGTTTCGCCCGAATCCATCGTAGTCGAGTCCATAGCCGACGATGAAATCATTGGGAATATCCATTGCTCTGTAATGTATAGGAATCTGTACTTTCAGCGCTGCGGGTTTCACCAACAGCGAGCACACTTTAATGCTTGCGGGATTGTGTTTTTGGAGAGTTTCTATCATGTGTGCTATTGTCAGGCCTGAATCTATGATATCTTCAACTATGATGACGTCGCGCCCCGTGATGTCTTGAGCCAAGCCTATCACTTCCCTGATAGTACCTGTCGACTGAGTGCCTTGATAGCTGGCCAGCTTGATAAAACTGATTTCGCAAGGCAGGCAAACCTCACGCAACAAATCGGCTGCAAAGATGAACGAGCCATTGAGGACTGGTAAGAAAATAGGTTCGCGCCCCTCGTAGTCGCGATTGATTTCAGACGCCACACGCACAATTTCGCGGTGGAGGGTCTCTGCCGGAATCGAAACTTCAAAAGTTTTATCCTTTACTTTAATCTGTTTCATTATGTTATAGTTGTAAGTTTTAAGTCTAAAAAACGCCTTACGCGTTGCAAATTTACAGATTTTATTTTGTTTTCCCCCATCATTGACGTAATTTTGCAGCAAATTTAATTTTTTTAGTCAATGAAGATACTCACAGGCGGACAGTTCCGCGAGTTGGACCTCTATACGATCGAGCATGAGCCGATTGCCTCCATAGATCTCATGGAACGCGCAAGCCGGGCCATTGCCGATGAGATTCTACGTCGCTGGCCAACGGGTGAGCAGCGCTTTTTTGTCTTTGCCGGACCGGGCGGCAATGGAGGTGACGGGCTTGCCGTAGCACGAATGCTTACCGAAGCCGGGCGCATCACAACGACTTATCTGTTCAACGTCCGCGGTTCGCTCAACCCCGACTGCGAAGCCAACCGCGAGCGCCTTCACAACATTGCTGATGCAACGTTGATTGAGGTGACTTCGGAGCTGCTGTTTCCCGAGTTGCAACCCGACGACATCGTCATTGACGCCCTTTTCGGCACAGGGCTTTCCAAGCCGCTCAGCGGGGGCTTTGCCTTAGTCACCAAGCGTATCAATCAAAGCCGCTCTACCGTTATCAGCATTGACGTGCCGTCTGGGCTCATGTGCGAAGACAATAGCTACAACGACACCCAAAGTATTATTCGCGCAGACCTCACCCTCACTCTCGGCCAGCCTAAGCTTTCCTTTTTCTTAGCCGAGAACCAGCGCTTTATTGGCGAGGTCTACCGCTTGGATATAGGTCTCAGCGACGAAGGCTTGGACCACATGAAGACTTATATCTGGCTAACCGAATCCTCTGAAATAAAATCGCTTTTGCGACGCAGACCTCGCTTTGCACACAAAGGCACCATGGGCCATGCCTTGCTTGTGGCCGGCAGTCGTGGGATGATGGGCGCAGCCATTCTTTGCGCACGGGCAGCCCTGCGCTCCGGCGTAGGCAAGCTCACGGCACACATTCCCTATTCTTCTCTCGATATTATGCAGACGGCCGTTCCCGAGGCTATCGTAGACATTGACATCGATGCCGACATCACTACGGCGGCCATCGATGCCAATTTCTATCAGGCTGTAGGCATAGGCCCGGGCTTAGGTACCCATCGGCATACAGCCAATGCGCTGAAAGCCTTCCTGCAACAGCACGAAGGACCTTTGGTGCTTGATGCTGACGCCCTCAACATCATAGCGGCTAATCGCGACTGGCTACAACTGATACCTGCCGACAGCATACTTACTCCCCATCCTTTGGAGCTTGACCGCTTGTTAGGGCATAGCCGCACATCCCTCGAACGCATGAATCTGGCCCGCGACCTCGCTGTGAGCCAGCGCATTTTTATTGTCATCAAAGGCCATTTCACCCAAATATGCACCCCCACAGGCGACGTGCTCATCAATCCAACGGGCAATCCCGGCATGGCTACTGCAGGCGCTGGAGATGTGCTCACGGGCATTATCACTTCTCTCATGGCTCAAGGCTACCTCTCGGCCGAGGCTGCGCAACTGGGCGCCTATCTGCATGGGTTGGCAGGCGACTTGGCAGCCGCCACGCTTTCAGAAGAAGGACTTGTAGCCAGCGACATCGTCGACTTCCTGCCCAGGGCATTCACTGCAATTCGTAATTCATAACATCCTGATTCATTCTTATGGAAACCAACTTCATAGATTATGTCAAGATAATATGCCGCTCTGGCAAAGGCGGCCGTGGTTCTATGCACATGCACCGTGCCAAATATGTGCCCAACGGAGGTCCCGACGGCGGCGACGGCGGTCGTGGCGGCCATGTGTACTTGCGTGGTAATCGCAACTATTGGACCTTACTTCACCTGCGCTACGAGCGCCACATCTTTGCAGGTCACGGCGGCAATGGCGGCAAGAATGGTTCGCACGGCGCCGACGGTCAGGACCGCTACATCGACGTGCCATGTGGAACAGTGGTCTACGATGCCGACACCGGCCGCTTTGTATGCGACGTCACCGAAGACGGACAAGTGGTGATGCTTCTCAAAGGGGGGCGTGGAGGCCTCGGCAACAAGCATTTTGCTACGGCCACAAACCAAGCACCTCGCTTTGCCCAACCCGGTGAACCCATGCAGGAGCTGACCGTTATCATGGAACTGAAGATGCTGGCCGACGTGGGTCTCGTAGGATTCCCCAATGCCGGCAAGAGCACGTTGGTGAATGCCATCAGCTCGGCCCATCCCAAGATTGCCGGATATCCCTTCACTACCCTGGAGCCTTCCGTAGGCGTAGTAAGCTATCACGACAATCGCTCATTTGTCGTAGCCGATATCCCCGGCATTATCGAGGGAGCCAGCGAGGGTAAAGGTCTTGGACTGCGATTCCTCAGGCATATCGAGCGGAATGCGCTCTTGCTGTTCATGATTCCGGGCGACACTGACAACATTCGCCACGATTACGAGGTGCTGCTGAATGAGCTCACGACCTACAACCCCGAATTGCTCAACAAACAACGCATTCTGGCTATCACCAAGGCCGACCTGCTCGACGAAGAGCTCATTGAAATGCTCTCGGATGATTTGCCCGACGACTTGCCGCATATTTTCATCTCTGCCGTCACGGGCTTCAACATCGCCCAGCTGAAGGACTTGCTGTGGCAGCAACTCGACACCGCCGACCGTTATGCAACCCACAGCTCGGCCATCGTCCATCGCGACAAGGACTTGAACTGGCTGCAAGAGGAGCTGGCCGACGAAGGAGAAGACGAAGAACTCGTGTTCATCGACGAGGAAGAGGTTGAGGACGTCGACGACCTCGAAGATTTCGAAATCATTGACCTCGAAGATTAGCCTACGCCCTTGTCACTCCTACTCTATCCCATAGCTCAAGGCATCAAGGCTTTCTCTACGGAACGAGGATGCACTTGTGCCGACCGTCCTTACGAGGGCTTCAACGTCACTCACTATTCGGGCGACGACCCATCGCACGTGCGCCTTTGTCGCCAGCAACTAAGCCAAGAGCTCGGAACCGACGACCGTCACCTCGTAGTTCCCCATCAGATTCATGGCACTTGCGTAGCTGAGGTCACCGAGGACAATATGTGCGATTCCTTCGAAGGCATGGATGCACTGACCACTACCCTCCCCCACACTTGCATCGGCGTGTCCACGGCCGACTGTGTGCCCATTCTCTTGTATGACAGAGGTTCGGGAGCTGTCGCGGCCATCCATGCAGGTTGGCGTGGCACTGTAGCCCGCATCGCCAGCGCCACACTCCGGTTTATGCATGAACGCTATGGCACCAAGGGCATCGACATACGGGCCATCATTGGCCCAAGCATAGGGCCTGAAGCGTTTGAAGTAGGCGATGAGGTCTACGAGGCGTTCGTCAGCGCCCAATTCCCTACAGACATTGCCTTCAAACGCCCTGCCAGCACCGACCCGAAGGCTACGCGATGGCATATCGACCTCTGGCAAGCCAATGCTTCAGACCTCATGCAGGCTGGTGTGCCTCAGGCTGCTATCAGCATAGCAGGCATCTGCACCTTCACACACTACGAACGTTTTTTTTCAGCAAGGCGGCTCGGCATTCTTTCCGGACGTATCTTCACAGGCATCATGCGCACCATGTAGCCAGACGGATATTCATTCACAACGACGAAAGTCCGAAGATGTTTATCCCTGAAAAAACAACCTTGATGCAAGACACGATAAAGTGAGTGAAAAAACACGCCTAAGGGTTTTGCCCAATTCTCTTAACCGAATTGCCCAACACGCCTAAGGGTTTTGGTCTACGCACCTAAGGGTTTTGGCCTACGCACCTAAGGGTTTTGGCCTACACGCCTAAGAGTATCGGCCGAATCTCGTAGCTACATAAAACAACGCGCCCGCGTGTATTGTACGATTCTCGTTGGAGAACCGCCAATACGCGCGGGCGCGTTCATTAAATAGTTATTGGTCTACTTGTGCCTGTTGGCTCGTGCACGACGAATGTCGGCCTTCTTCTTGGCCGACGCCGATCCATGGGCACCGGTGATGTAGCTTTTCTTCTTGGCCTTTGTCTTCACTTTAGCCGAGTCGTCGCGTTTAGGTCCCTTGGAAGCGCCCTTAAACGTTATGCCTCCCATGATGACGCTGTCGATGTCGTCACCTCCATACTGATTACTCATACGTCTTTAGCTGTTACGTTTATTGTCTTTCATTCAACGCTTACGTCTTGCGTCATTACGTTTATTTCGCCTTGCGTCTAAGACTCCTTTTGTCTGGTATTCAACCGCTCAATGCTGAATTAATGGTGGAACAGACGCACCCCTGTGAAGGCCATTGCTATGCCATAGCGGTCGCAGGTATCTATGACATGGTCGTCGCGGACACTACCACCGGCCTGAGCCACATATTCGACGCCGCTCTTATGGGCACGCTCGATATTGTCGCCGAAGGGGAAGAAAGCATCCGAACCAAGACTTACGCCACGCAGCTGGGCTATCCACTCGGCCTTTTCCTCACGGGTGAGCACCTCTGGACGCTCGGTGAAGAACTGCTGCCATGTGCCGTCGCGCAGCACATCGTCATGGTCTTCGGAAATATAAATATCGATGGTGTTGTCTCTGTCGGCACGTCGTATGCCTGGTACGAAAGGCAGAGCCATCACTTTAGGATGCTGACGCAGCCACCAGATATCGGCTTTCTGACCAGCCAAACGCGTGCAATGAATACGACTCTGCTGACCGGCACCGATGCCTATGGCTTGTCCGTCCTTCACGTAGCATACAGAATTGGACTGGGTGTACTTGAGAGTGATCAGCGCGATGACAAGGTCGCGGCGTGCATCGTCGGGGAAAGTCTGATTACGGGTTGGGATATTAGCGAAGAGGGAAGGGTCGTCCAAGCGCACTTCGTTGCGCCCTTGTTCGAAGGTTACCCCGAAAACTTGCTTGCGCTCGATGGGAGCAGGCTTGTAGGAGGGATCTATTTGAATGACATTATATGTGCCCTTCCGCTTATCCTTCAGCACATTCAAAGCTTCTTCGGTGAAAGCCGGAGCAATTACACCATCGCTCACCTCGCGCTTGATAAGCAAAGCCGTAGCAAGGTCGCAGGTGTCGGAGAGTGCAATAAAATCGCCATACGAGCTCATGCGGTCGGCTCCACGGGCACGGGCATAAGCCGAAGCCATTGGCGTAAGTTCGAAATCGACATCGTCCACCCAATAGATCTTGCGAAGAGTGTCGCTCAAAGGTAGGCCTACTGCCGCCCCGGCAGGCGACACATGCTTGAACGATGCCGCTGCCGGCAAGCCTGTAGCCCTCTTGAGCTCGCTTACCAGTTGCCAGGCATTGAGGGCATCAAGGAAATTGATATAACCCGGACGCCCGCTGAGCACTTTGATGGGCAGCTCTGAGCCATCGTCCATGAAGATGCGCGAAGGTTTCTGATTCGGATTACATCCGTACTTCAATTCAAGTTCTGTCATTGCTTTTCTATTTTGGAGGTTAAACGTTTTTTGTGTAGCCAAGAACGTGGAAGCACATACTGCCTGCCACAATCAATTATTTCGAAGGAAGAAGGAGAGCGCCAGACGCACAGCCACCAGTGGATCAGGGCCGAGTCCGTGGTCGAAACGCTCAAGCTGATGGTACTCGCTGCCATGCCATAGCTGATGATAGCGCAGACCATAGGTGTAGGGCACCACACGGTCGGCAGTGCCGTGGATAATGCAAGCTTTACCTTTATAGCCGGCTGCCGTCTCGTAGATAGGCAGACGGAAAGCAGTGGTCACGTAGTCGCGTCCGAGGCGACGCCCCCACACTTCAACATACGCGGGTGGGTCGAGGGGATCGCCCTTGAAGGGAGCCTGACCGCCAATCTGGCCGCGGATGGCATCGTCGCGCAACACAGCAGCCGGAGCAAACAGGACTACACCGCCCTTGAATGCCCGTTTTCCAAGTTGACCGGCCAGCATCGACGTAACAACACCGCCTTGCGAATGACCGGCTATTCCTATGCGGGTGAAACGTTTGTCGCCACGTACCCACTCATACACACAACGAGCATCTTCAATCTCGTTGGGAACTGTCATCTGTTCAAAAGAGCCTTCGCTCTCGCCATGCCCATTGAAATCAAAACGGATACTGGCTATACCATGTGAAGCCAGGCTATCGGCCAGGCTTCGCATGAGAAAATTATTACGCTCGCCGCCAAAGCCATGACACAAGATGACTATCGGACAGGACTTACTCATCACAGGCGGCAGCTGAAGTTCGGCGGCAAGCATCCCATGATCTCCACGAATCGCCACACGCTCAGTTGAAGCTGAAACGCCAATCTGACCGACAAGAAACAACAATATCGCAATGCTTAATAATTTTTTCATATCGTTATATCTGCTTTTTTAGTTATATCAATCTCTCCATCACCGGAAGCGGCGAGCCGTTTGTGTTGTCTGAAATAGAAGTTTTTACCTGAAATTCATCGCCGCAGCACTGACGAACCATGCAGAAAAAGCAAGCCGACACATGAACATTGGGTAACGGGAATAGCAAGAATCCCGAGACCGCCAAAGCATAGTAACAAGCGAATAATGTGGACGAGCATACAGGTAAAAACGAACACACCCCCTTGCTTCGGCGTGAACCTACAGCAAGGGGGTGTGTTATATTAAAATGTTGTTGACATGGAACGCAGGCTTAGAGCTTGTCGTTAGAGCCAAGAACGTCCACAATCTTGTGGATGTACATCTTCTTCATGTTCTCGCGAGCGGGCTTCAGATACTGACGGGGATCGAAGTGATCGGGGTGCTCAGCAAGATACTTACGGATGGCTGCGGTCATAGCCAGACGGCTGTCGGAGTCGATGTTAATCTTGCAGACAGCGCTCTTGCTGGCCTCGCGAAGCTGTTCCTCGGGGATACCAACTGCATCGGGCAGCTTGCCACCGTAGGCGTTGATGGTGTCGACCTCATCCTGGGGTACGGAGCTGGAGCCGTGGAGCACGATGGGGAAGCCAGGAAGCTTTTTCTCAATCTGGTGCAGGATATCGAAAGCAAGGGGAGGAGGCACGAGCTTGCCGGTCTTCGGGTCGCGTGTGCACTGTTCGGGCTTAAACTTGTAAGCGCCATGGCTGGTGCCGATAGAGATGGCGAGGCTGTCGCAACCGCTGCGGGTAGAGAAGTCGATAACCTCTTCGGGCTTCGTGTAGTGGCTAACCTCTGAAGCAACCTCATCCTCAACACCGGCAAGAACGCCAAGCTCAGCCTCAACGGTTACATCGTGAGCGTGAGCATATTCTACAACCTGCTTGGTGATGCGGATGTTCTCCTCGTAAGGAAGAGAGCTGCCGTCGAACATAACGCTGGAGAAACCATTGTCGATGCACTCCTTGCAGAGTTCGAAGCTGTCACCATGGTCAAGGTGGAGGACAATCTGAGGATTGGGGCAACCGAGCTCCTTGGCATACTCTACAGCACCCTGTGCCATATAGCGAAGGATGGTACCGTTAGCGTAGTTGCGAGCGCCCTTGCTGACCTGCATGATGACGGGAGACTTGGTTTCCACGGCTGCCTGCACGATAGCCTGCATCTGCTCCATGGTGTTGAAGTTGAAAGCGGGGATAGCATAGCCACCAGCCACAGCCTTCTTGAACATTTCACGGGTGTTCACGAGACCCAGTTCTTTGTAACTTGTCATGTTTGATTCAATTTTAAGATTTACAATCTATAATTTTGATGTTATTTATTATTGTAGATTTTATGATTCTCAAACGCTTTTTCGTTTAAGCGACGACAAAGGTAAAGAAAATCATTAAGATTCATGACTTAAACCTTAAACTATTTTTGTCATTTCACCTTTTTTAGCTACTTCTGCAATGCCTGCTTGACAGAAATCAAAGCTCGCGCACGAAGTAAGTGACAACTGGCAGGTGATCACTGTATCCATCGAGCCACACACCGCTCGCGTGCGTTCGCTTGGGCGAACCTTTAAATTTACCTTCACTCTGAAGGAGGTAGTCAAAGCGCTGTATGCGTGCCTCGCGGAAGGTGAGGGTCTTGTAAGACTTGGTATTCTCCACATCCAGGCAATTGGGTGTCATCACAATCTGATCGAAGAGGTTCCAGCCACCTTGATAGCTGAGCGTACCGCGCCCGTCGAGAAGAATCTGCCACCAAGGATTGTACATCTGGTCGTCCTTGACATCTTTCATCTTTCTGCGAGCTCCCAGACTCCGTGCCATTGACTCGTCGAAGGGGTCGTCGTTCATATCGCCCATGACAAATATCTTCATAGCTGGATTAGAAGCAAGGATACTATCCTTTTCAGCCCGAACCTGTTCGCCTGCCCATATACGGGCGGGAGCCCCAGAAAAGCGGCTGGGCCAGTGACACACAATTGCCGTTATGCTGTCGCCTGCGAGAGTGCCTTGCACGGTGAGGAAGCCGCGCGTAGGACGGGCATCGGCATCTTTCAGCACGTAGGGCTGCAGCCAAACCTTTGCAGGTTGGAAGAAACGGGGGTTGTAAAGAAGGCCACAATCAACGCCGCGTCTGTCCGGCCCCTCGATATGACAGAATTTCATCCCACGCGATTTCAGCGGCTCGGTATTGCAAAGGTCACTCAGGCAATGAGCATTCTCCACCTCGCTCACACCGATAATGGCGCAACCGATGCCCTTCAGGCGTTCTGTGCCCATATCAGCCAAGGCACGAGCCATATTGCGGAGCTTGTGCTCATATTTCATCTGCGACCAATGGTTTGCACCATCAGGAAGGTACTCATAATCGTTCTTGCCCTCGTCATGCTCGGTATCAAACAGATTCTCGAGATTGTAAAAGCCTATGCCATAGAGGCCTAACTTACGGTCTTGGGCATTTGCAGTCAGCCCAATAAGGGCAAGCAATAACAGAAATAAGGGTTTGCGCATGGTAAAGTGGTTTTTAGTATATACTTTCTTGGGTGGCAAAGATAATTCTTTTTGTGTAAGGACACAAGAAATATCTGAAAAAGTTAATTCCAATTAAAAAAAAGACTTTTTCCTTACATGAGTAAAGATTATTTTTGTTTTCTTTGTGACCAATAACACCCTTTTTTACTTTACCAATGAGAAAAAGACTCCTATTTGTGGTTGCTTTGCTCAATCTATCTGCCTTAACATGGGCACAAGAGCCGACCACCAGCGACACTGAAAAGGCGCTGAAAGACGAGGCTGCCTCGTTTATCTTTACCGAAACGCAGCTGGACGAGGACGCCGACGTGACGCAAGACGTCATCCAAATCAACTCCAGCACGAACCTCTACACCAGCAACGTCGGATATCTCTTCAGCCCGATGCGCTTCAAGTTCCGCGCTCTCGATCAGAAGTACAACGATATCTTCATGAACGGTGTACAAGTCAATTCTGCCGAAAACGGACGATTCAGCTACTCTACTATCGGTGGTATGAACGACGCCACACGCAGCATTGACTACGCTTCACCCTTCGAAAGCAACACCTTCGGAATGGCAGCTCTCGGAGGCTCTAACAACTACAACTTCCGTGCCAGCAACTATGCAGCTGGTCACAAGGTGACGCTCTCTGCGCTCAACCGCAACTACACGGCCCGAGCCATGTACACCTTCGGCACAGGCCTCAGCGAGCGAGGTTGGGCATTCTTTGGCACCGTGGGCTATCGATGGGCAAACACCGAGACGGCGGCCGTAGAGGGAACCTTCTACAACTCGCTCGCCTACTTCCTCTCATTGCAGAAGAAATGGGGCACACAGCACAGCTTGAACATCGCCACCTGGGGCAACCCCACCGAACGCGCCCAACAGGGTGCATCGACCGACGAAGCATACTGGCTCGCCAACAACTATCTCTACAACCCCTATTGGGGTTTCCAGAACGGTGAGAAGCGTAACTCGCGCGTCGTGCACAACTATGAGCCGTCGCTGCTTCTGACTTGGGACTATCAGATTAAGGACAACCTGAAGCTGACGACATCCCTCTATGGCAAGTATGCCATGTATAGCGGCACACGCCTGCAGTACAACAACTCGCTCAACCCCAAGCCCGACTACTGGAAGAATTTCCCATCGTACAATTACGACGTATGGGGCCTAACCGACGGCTCAAACAACGACTTCAACGCCTGGCAGGAAAGCTACGCCTACTGGACAGCAGCCCAAGCCAACAGACAAATCCAGTGGGACAGGCTTTATTATGCTAACCAGCAGATGAATGCCGTTCGGGGCGATGCCGCATACTTTATGCTCGCTCGCCACAACGATCACCTCGCCATCAGCCTCGGGTCTACTCTTAATTGGGACATCAACAGCCAATCGAAGCTTCAGGGTGGCTTGCAGCTGGCCTCCAATACTGGCATGCACTACCAGACCATCTCCGACATGATGGGAGCCCAATACCTCTACAACGTCAACAACTATGCTATTGGCACCTACGCCGGCACTGACGACCGCGTGCAGTACGACCTTAACAATCGAAACGGCGTCGTAAGCAATGGTGACCGCTACGGCTACGACTTCAACATCGTAGTGCAAAAGGCTACTGCCTGGGCGCAATACACCCACGACTATGGCATCAGCCACAGCTTCATCAGCGCCAAGATCGGAGGCACGCAGATGTGGCGCGACGGCAAGATGCGCAACGGACTTTTCGCTGACAACTCTTACGGCAAGAGCGGCACGGCACGTTTCCTCGACGGAGGCTTCAAAGTGGGCTCCAACATCAATCTTGGCAAAGGTAACGTCATCGGCTTCGGAGTAGGATACATGACCTACGCCCCGTCGGCCTACAGCAACTATGGCGGTTCGGCGTTCCAGGCTGCCGAGATGAACAACAACTACATTGACGGTCTCAAGGTAGAACACATGGTTAGTGCAGAGCTTGGTTATGCCCTCACCACCAACTGGATGCGTGCCAACCTTACAGCCTACTTCAACCACGGTACACGCATGAACGAATGGCAAAACTACTACTACGATGATGTCAACTCGTTCACCTATGTATCTATGACAGGCGTAGAGAAAAACTACTACGGCGTAGAACTCGGCATACGCTTTAAAGTGACATCAGGACTTAGCATCGACCTCATCGGTTCTATGGCTGATGCCAAGTACACGAAGAACACGGATGTCAGCTACATGCTCTCCACTCAGGGCACCGTCTCTAAAGACATATTATATAATAAAGGTATGCGCGAAGCCAGCACACCGCTCACCGTCGGTAGCATCGGCATCAATTACAACGTCAGCGGATGGTGGTTCAACCTCAAAGGAAACTACTACGATCGCATCTACCTCTCCTATTCGCCCTCATTGCGCTACCAGAGCACCCTCATTCGTTCTGGCGCCGTCGACAACGATGGTACAATCAAGGTTCCAGAGCAGGCTAAAGGCCACGGAGGCTTCATGCTCGACGGCAGCATTGGCCATCAGTTCCGTGTCGCACACAATCCGCTCAGCGTAAACCTCATGCTCACCAACATCCTCAACAACCGCAAGATGGTGAGCGGCGGCTTTGAGCAGAGCCGCTCCAGCTATACCACTGACCAGGCCACAGGCGAGGTCAGCGGACAGCGCACCTACAACTTCCAGAAGAACCCGATGAAGTACTATGTGCAGGGCTTCAACTTCATGCTCAACCTCAACTACAGGTTCTGAGAAGTCTAAAGTTTAAAGATTAATGTTTAATGGAAATACTTTTTAGCCATGCATAAATTTTCATCATACATTTTACATTTTACATTCATCGCCGCCATGGCGACGATGATGACGTCGTGCTTCGACAGCGACTGGGACACGCCAGATATGACGAACCCTCCCTATGGCAACAACACGATTGTCGAGGACCAATCAAAGCTCGTCACCATTGCCGACCTCAAAGCCAAGTATGAATCGGCTATCAGCAACAGTTCGTTCAAGCGCATCGAAGACGAAGCACAGTTGCGCTGCACCGTTATCGGCAACGACATAGGCGGCAACATCTACAAGCAAATCGTGGTGCAAGATGCTACAGGAGCCATGATTGTGGGCATCAACGGCACAGGTCTCTTCCCCTTCATCAGCGTAGGTCAGCAGATTCTCATCGACCTCAAAGACCTCTGCATTGGTGGCTATGGCGAGCAGCCGCAACTCGGCGACGAGTACAATGGTTCCATCGGACGTATGTCCACCGAGAAATGGGAAAAGCATGTGCGCATACTACCCTCCCACGACATAAGTCAGATTGATACCCTCGACTTCTTCTCTGTAGCCCAAAACGACATGACCCGCTACTGCGGCTACCTTGTCAAGCTCGACAATGTCATCATTGGTGATGCAGGTAGTCCTATAGCACCCGAGTACAGAGCAGGCACTACGCTAACTTACAATGGTTCGACCAACGGTTACGTCCACCACTCTATCAACAACCTGTCGATGAACAAAATTGTGTTGCGCACAAGCACCTATGCCGACTTTGCCTCATGGGTAATACCTTCAACGCCCGTAACCATATACGGCATCGCCACCCGCTATCGCGACACTTGGCAGATACTCATCCGAGCCGAAGAGGACATCAAGCAGTAGATTAGAGATTAAAGATTAGAGATTAAAGATAAAACTATATACACTATGAAAAAGTATTTTAAACTGCTGCTCTGCGCAGCTTTCGGTCTCGGAGCCTTCACTGCTTGTGAAGACGTACCAGCGCCTTACAACATTCCATCTGAGAACCCGACAGCCGACTACATCCTCAACCAGACGTTCACCTCGAGCCTCGGCGAATTCATTTCCCAAAGCGAGAGCGGCGACCTGGCCTGGACATCCAGCTCCAAATATGGAGCCATCATCACAGGTTACGACGACTGGAATAGCACGGGCACCAAGTCGAACAAGCCTGGCGTAACCCTTCTCCTCAGCCCCATCATCAACCTTACCGGGTGCGATAGCGCCTACGTCATCATCGATCAGGCCATCAACTACGCCAAGACGACGCTCAACGAAGACCACGCCTTGCTCATCATTGACGCTGAGAAAATTGCATCCTCTTTTGGACTTCTAAGCTCTTTAGGCCAATCACTGCCCATGAGCTTCGACGGCCTCGGCACATCCTTCACCTACGTCTCACAGAACATCCAGATTCCGCAGGAGTTCATCGGCAAGAGCGTACAGATTGCCCTCAAGCACATCGCCCACGACAGCTACTCCTCCACATGGGAAGTAAAGAGCCTCAGCGTGGCAAAGGGTCAGGCTCCGGCAGGCAACAGCGATACGCCCGTTGAAGGCCTCGTCGGTTCCGGCACCAAGGAAGACCCATACAACATCGTAGCAGCAGCAGCAGCCAGCGGCAATGCTTGGGTTCAGGCTTACATCGTAGGTTGGATTGAGGGTCAAAAGATTGCCGAAGGAGCTCACTTCAACGGCACCAGCACCGTCGCCTCTAACCTGCTCATCGCCGACACACCAGACGAGACCGACGTCAACAAGTGTATGCCCGTACAGCTACCCTCTGGCACAGATGCCCGTTCCGCCCTCAACCTCTTGGACAACCCCGGCAACTATAAGAAACAGGTCAAACTCTACGGCTTACTCGATAAATACTTTGGTGTAGCAGGACTCAAGAGCGTATCCGAATACGTGATCGATGGCAGCACACCGACTCCTCAGCCCGATGAAGCTATCTTCAGCGAGCCTTTCTCTGCAAGCCAGGGCGCATTTACAATAGATAACAAGAACTTACCATCAGCCATTTCCTCTATTTGGACATTCAGCTCCAGTTATGGAATGGTGGCAACAGCTTATGAGAAAAACAGCAGGAAGAACTATGATGGCGAAGCTTGGCTGATTTCACCTGAAATAGATCTCACCAATGTGACCAACGCCACTTTGACATTCAGCCACGGAGCTAACTACTTCAAGGGCAAATGCAAAGATGAGTGTTCCGTATTGGCCAAAGCTGCAGGCGAATCGGAATGGAGCACATTGAACGTGAAAACATGGCCTGCCAATGACTTTAAGTTCGTGTCCTCCGGAGATGTCGACTTAAAAGCCTATGTTGGAAAGAAGATGCAGATAGCCTTCCGCTACACCAGTACTGATACAAAAGCGGGCACCTGGGAAATCAAGAAGGTGCTCGTAGAAGAGAGGGCTGCAGAAGACGGCGATAGCCCCAATCCTGATTCAGGTGTGAAGACACTCGCCAACTTTACCAACGGAGATTTTGAATCGTGGACGGATGATGGCAAACCTACTCATTGGGAATCATCCTCCAGTAAGGCAAATGTTAGCAAAAGTACAATTGCTCACGGAGGCCAGTTCTCATGTAAGGTTGAAAAAGCATCTGAGAATCAGCGTTTGGCTTATGAAGATTTGTCATTAGAAGCAGGTTCATATACATTGTCTGCATGGGTAAGAGCCGAAAATGGTACTGCTTATGCTGAAATTGGCTATCATACGAGTGCATACGTATACGGGGATAAAATCGAGATTTCTACGGAATGGCAACAGCTTACTTATTCCTTTGAGTTAAACGCTCAAAGTTCGGTTAGTGTTATCTTGATGAATCATAGAGACAGTGCTAATAGTATATTAGTCGATGACTACACTATCACTAAGAACTAATGAGAAAAATTAGAATTAGTTGGGCCTTTGCCCTCATCATCATTTTTGCAACCCCAGTACTGTTCTGGGGTTGCTCTTCTGATGAAGACTTCGAAGGCCCTGAAACCGTCAACACCAACGCCAACAAAACAGGAGAGCACCCAGAGGCTGGGCGATTGGAAATGCCGAAGCTGAAGGGTGGCGTCGTGAATTTGTTCTTGGTCAAACGGCTCAGCACGGGTGCAGTCAATCTCTGTATCGAATGGGACATCGCCAAGAAAGCGCAGCGATGGACTGCCTTCCGATGGGACAACAGTTACATAGACCAGCGTTTCGCCCGAACAGAGGCATGGTCTGAGGACTATGATATCCCAGAGTTGTATCGCACCAACCAGAGCTATTACAGCGGCTCGGGCTACTCACGCGGGCATATCTGCGCCAGTGCCGACCGCCGCAACACGCTCGAAGCCAATCGTCAGACCTTCCTCTACTCCAATATACAGCCACAGCTCGATAGCTTCAACTGTGGTATCTGGGAGAATCTCGAGATGAAAATTCGCTCGTGGAACAACAATGCTTTCCGCGATACACTCTACGTCGTCAAGGGAGGAACGATCGATCGTCCTTCCGACATCCTCGAATACGTCCGCAAGGATACTGACTGGCAGCTGCTCGTGCCCAAATATTTCTTCATGGCCATCCTCTGCAAGAACAAGAGTCAGACCAATGAGGGTTACAAAGCCATTGGGTTCTATTTGGAGCACCGCTCATTTTACGAGGACGAACAGAACCTGAAGCCTTACATCGTCAGTATAGATCGACTGGAGGAACTCACCGGCATCGACTTCTTCTGCAACCTGCCCGATGCCATCGAAAATCAGGTAGAAGCGAGCCTCACGCCCACCGCTTGGGGCTTCCAATAGTGCAAAAATCAACGGATAAATGAAGAAAAACGGTTGAAAGTTTGGTCTGTTCGAGAAAAAGCCGTACTTTTGCGCCGCAAAAATTGAAATAACGCTGGTACACAAGCCCAGCATAGTACTCATCCGCCGGTACACAAGCCCGGCAAAACTACTCAAACAAAACAATGAAACAAGGTATCCATCCCGACAATTATCGCCCCGTCGTGTTCAAGGACATGAGCAATGGCGACATGTTCCTGAGCCGCTCCACTGCCAAGACCACCGACACAGTGGAATTCGAAGGCGAGACTTATCCCGTAGTGAAGCTCGAAATCTCTTCCAGCTCACACCCCTTCTACACAGGTAAGAGCAAGCTGGTCGACACAGCTGGACGCGTCGACAAGTTTATGAGCCGCTACGCTCGCAGCCGCAAGTAATTGCGTGCCATTTTTACACTTATAAAGCACAGAACTTTACGTTTTGTGCTTTTTTTATGCTTTATTTTTTGGAGATAGGAATAAATAGACTATTTTTGTAGGCAGATAGGATATATTAACAATAAATAATAAATCAGCAATGAAAAGATTATCCACACTCTTCATGGCAGCTGCTTTGTTTGCTGCTCCGAGCGTTCAAGCACAAAAAGTGGAAGATTTCGGCTACTTCGACCACCTCAGCGCAGGCGTCACCTTGGGTGTATTTGATGGTATAGGCCTGGAATTGGCAGCTCCCATCGGCAACTACGTTCAGATGCGTGCAGGCGCAGCTTTTATGCCTACAACTACCGTTTACGACAGAGACATCGAATACAGATATGGCAAGCCATCGAAAGATGCCAAAGTGACTGCTGAAGCAAATATCGGTTGGGTCAACGGTAAGATGCTATTCGATGTATATCCCTTCCGCAGTAATGCCTTCCGTATCACGGCAGGTCTGTATTTCGGTACGAATGCCATTGCTAAGGCTCACAACACCTCAGATGTGCTGACCGAAGGTGAGGGCGTGATTATCGGCCAAAAGTACCTCTTCCCCGATGACAATAAGAACATCAAGATTGATGCCCGTATCAACTCGGTGAAGCCCTACATAGGCATCGGCTACGGCCGCGCCGTGCCCAAGAGCCGCGTCAGCGTAGGCTTCGATCTCGGCGTTTTATTCTGGGGCAAGCCCGAAGGATGGATTTATGGCAAGAACGCCGACACGGGAGTGACAGAATGGTCGCGAATCCGCAAGGAGGAGTTCGACCCTGTTGAGGATGAAGATATCATTGATGCTTTTGATATCATCGAGAAATTCAAGTTCGGCCCTGTTCTTAATATTCGAGTTGGTGTACGTATCTTTTAAGGTTAAAAAGCGCATGTCAACCCCATAACATTTCCCGTTATTTATCAAGGAATATCAGTCATTGACATTCATAGAATACATACCCCAATACTAACAAATAATAAACAGAATATTATGAAAAAGAATCTTTTATTACTGGCCATGTTGGCCCTCACTCTCGGTTTCACCGCTTGCAGCAACGATGACGAAGAGGAAACCAAAGTTGAGTATGCACGACCTCAGTATTCCGATGAAGCTGTAAAACTCATCTTCACTGAGAGTGTACCCTTAGAATTCAACGGCAAGAACATTGCCTTGAAGAGTATGGAACTGACAGAGAGTGGCAACTACCTCATCGCGTTTGCAGAAGAGACTCAAATGCCAAAGGTAAAGACACGTGCTGGAGAGATGCTACAGTACCTTTTCAACACCTACACTAAGCAGGCTGACAAATACAACCTCAATGGATTCGGCACTGTAAAGATCAACAAACTGAGCGCTTCCGATTTCACTCTTGATTTTGTCATTGGCGGAATAAGCTACACCATCAAGGCCATCATCAACAGCAAGAACGTCGTGCCCGGAAGCACAAATACCAACAATGCCTGCAAAACGTGGACAATCGTCAACACTCGCGTTGAGATTAGCGGCGTGAAGGGCTTCTATCAGGAGAACGGCTGTGACATCAACAGTATCGTTGCCTATGTGAAGCAGCATGCAGAAATCGAAGATGAGTTCGAAGCCAACCAGATTGCCAAAGCAGTCGTATTCTCGAAACACGGCACATTCTCCATTGTCTACGCTAACGGCAAGTTCGACATGGGCACATGGAAGTGGGACAACATGTCGAAACTCACATTCACTTACTCATGGGACAGCGACGAGATGGGCTTCTCCTTCACTGATGGCAAGGGTGCTTTCAAGTTTGACAAGAACTATGCTCAAGTGCAGCTCAATGGTTCGGTCAAGAACAAACATGGAGAAAATAAAGCTGTAACCATTACTCTCAACATAAAATAAGACATTACACTTATGAAGAAATCATTTTTAATATTGGCTGCACTGGTTCTAACCGCGATTGGATTCACCGCTTGCAGCAGCGAAGACGAAAAAAGCGGCACTATCGAACTGCCAGCACAACCTTATAAGGCTGATGCCGTAAGGCTCGATTTTCAAGGTAATGAAATCAGCTATAAGCTCGATGGCTCGGAAGCACAATACAAGATTACGGAGCTGGAGTTGACCGAGTCGGGCTACTATTTTGTAAGACTCGAAAAGCATCTCACCTTCGAAAGCAAAGTTACACGTGCAGAAGATAATGACTATGTCTACCTCTTCGGAATGTATACAAAAGATGCTGATGGCAACTACAAACTCGAAGGCTTCGGCGTCGTTTCCATCACGAATCTGGGCGGAGGCAAGGCCACCGTCAAAATCACCCTGCAGAATACCGATGGCAGTTCAGTATCTGTCAGCGTCAACGTGACACCTCCAGCCAACAATGTCAACGAAGGCAGCACACCTACAGAAAATCTCTGCAAGGCATGGAAGATCAAAAACACACGCGTTGAGATCAGTGGAGTAAAAGCTTTCTATCAGGAGGATGGTTGTGACATCAACTCTATCTTCGACTACATCAAGCAACATGCCAACCTGACCGACGAGCTCTCTGTAAATCAGAAAATCGAAAGCATCATCTTCTCAAAGAACGGCACCTTCAGTCTGGTTTACGCTAACGGCAAAACCGACAGGGCTGAGTGGCAATGGGACAAACCCGCTACAGGCAATCCTGCAGTTGGCACACTCAAATACACATGGGAATTTGGCGACATGGGTTATTCCTTTGTCGACGGCACTGCATCAGTCACCATTCAACCCGTAGGCACTCCTTCACAACTGCGTCTCTATGGCACTGCCAAGAACGGTAAGGGCGAAACAAAGAAGGTAACTATTACCGTAAACATGATCTAAACTTATTTACACTTACAACAAACCAAAAAAGGCGAGTCTCTCAAAAGACTCGCCTTTTTTTATTTATCAAAGTGATTTATCAACCTCTGGAAAACAAAAACACGAAAGCATTTCTCATTATTGTAAATTATTACTGCCCAATAAAAAAGTCGATAACCAATAATTCGACAGATGGTAATAACAATTAATATCAGCGACAACGCGTCTGAGCATTAGGTTATTAACCATAACATATTTGTTCACGCCTTCTTTCATTCATCAACGTCCTTAGTTTGTTTTAAGACGACATCATCCGCTGAAACCGAGAGTTTGAAACAGCGTTTGACATGTTCCATCGTATGGATTGAGGCGACATCATCCGCTGAAACCAAGAGTTTGAAACAGCGTTTGACGAGTTCCGTCGTATGGTTTTGGACGGCAATCCACTAAAAGAAAGGAATCATCTCCCGGCGTTGGGGTCATAAAGCCAACTTCTTTAAGCGTTTATCCCTGGTTAAAGACCACAACATATACGGCCGCTTAGATTATTCCATGACCTTGGAACAATCATTCGGTGGTCATGGAATGATTGTTCCAAGGTCATGGAATAATCAATGCAGCTGGACGCGTGTCCTGTTTTAATTATAAGCGGAGGGCAATAAAGAAGGGCAAAAGGGCTTGACTGGTATAGTTAACGTTCCCCGTTCGTTGCTTAATCGAGCGCAAAAAGCATGCTGGAGGGCTTGTCGTGTATCGGTGGCAATCCTAAATGAGGTGCTGCAAAGACCCGGAATGGCCACAGTTGAGTTAAGCGAAGGGTAATAATAGTAAATAGAGACACCTATTAAACAGTTTACCATCATCATGGAAGCTGCTCAACGCGTCATAAAGATTGATATCCTTTTCGTTAATAATGATGCTAAAGGAAAACGAAAATAAGCTGATTGGTTTCTCTCAATCTACATCAATCTTCAGCATTCTGCTCATTATTCACTTATTGCCTTGGTAAACCTTTGCCCATTCCACATCAGCTTGACGGGCTGCAGGCAACGACTAACAGCTTCACGTTCTTCTTTCGACAGGTGCCCCGTCTGTAAGGTCAGAGTGAGCGAGGTGTCGACAGGCGAGAGCGCAATCCTTACGGGGTGGAAGTCGGCAAGCGAGCGTAAAGCTTGCTCATAGCCAGGAATAGCTTCTTCTGGCTGCACGCCGAGGAAGTCATCTATTTTCGCAAAGGCCTGTTTGTCGATAAGAAGAGCGTCAGCAGACAACGGCGACCAGTCAGCATTTGCAAATCGGATATTACTGTCCTCCAGCCTGAGTGCATTGTTCTCTTCGCCCAGCTGAGCGGTGGTGACGATGCAAAGAACCGAGGTCGTGTCGGACGTTGGCAGTAGCTTCAGTTCAAGCAATGACGATGTGCTGGTGCGAAAGCGGGCATAGTCGGCCGTCAGCACTTCAAGGGTAACATATTCGTCGAAAACGTTGCGGACCTTAGCCTCAATGTTGTTTTCAATAAAATCAACACAGTCGAGACGGTTGTTTTTGGTCACCGTAGGCAATACACTGTCAGGCATGGCAATGAAAACTTCACGCATTGAAGTTCGAGCATTAACCTCTTGCGCCCCGATTTCTGAGACAAGGCCCGGTAAAACAACCAACAAGAAAGTAAAAATGTATAATTTGAGAAATCGCATAAAATGATAACAGATTTAATTTGTACAAAAGTAGAGTTTTTTAGCCTCTTAAGCAAAAATTCTTAAAGATAATCGTTGAAAAGCAAAAATAATCGTATCTTTGCATCGTTAAACACAATAAATAAGTATGACAATTGCTGTAGATTTTGATGGAACGATTGTCCGACATCGTTATCCGGCGATCGGCGAAGAAATACCTTTTGCCGTGAGTACGTTGAAAATGCTTACCGAAGAGCGCCATAGGCTCATATTGTGGACTGTCCGAGAAGGGAAACTTCTCGATGATGCCGTTGAGTGGTGTCGGCAACGCGGATTGGAATTCTATGCCATCAACCGCGATTTCCCTGAAGAAGACATCTCACGAAACGCTCATTTTACGCGCAAATTGAAAGTGGATTTATGGATTGACGACCGTAACATTGGCGGTCTGCCCGATTGGGGAACCATTTATCGCATCATTCATGAGCGCAAGACATTAGAAGAAATCCTCACGGAGGAGCTGAATCCTTTAGTGCAAACCCAGAAGATGCGCAAGCGTCCATGGTGGAAGGTGTGGTAATTGTCTTTTCCGATTTCAAATTGACAATTGACGCTTGACAATTCTTGAAATGTCAAGCGAGCGGACTATTTCACCCAGTTGAATAACTATGGGACAAGAATCTGTGTAATCTGTGGTTAAGGAAAACAAGAGAAAGTTGAATTAGAAACGAATTGCCGCAATTATCATAATTCTGCATTTGGTTGCAGACCATTATTATGATAATTACGGCAATTCGTTTCTATCTATTTCTCAACAATTACTTCCGAATAACTTTTTCCGTGCGGCCGTCGCGGTATTTCACGATGTTGACGCCACGGGCGGGCACACTGAGGTGCTTGCCGTCAATGCCGTAGTAGCCGGAAACGGCGGCAGAGCGGCCATCCTCAACGTCGGCGATGGCATCGACAGGTGCGACAGCGTCGGCAACAGCTGAGCGGGCGGCATTAACGATAGAGCCGTCGGTGCGGTCGATAAGCAGGGCGAGAGCCGTCAGACGTGCTTTATCCTGAATGAGCGTCGACGCACTGATATCGCCTGTAAACGAGAACTCCTGAGGCTCGGCAGCGCGCACCGAAGCCTCCACAGAGCCGTCGACGCCCTCGAGCGCATCCCAGGCTGCCACTGCCACGTGATCGTATTCCAGGTTCAAAACGGTGCTGCCGGCCTTGCTCCAGAATGCCATGTCATCCGCTACCGACCGACCGCTCAGGAAGTTTGCCTGTGCCCAGCGCGAGCCGCTGCCCTTGAGGCCGTCCTCCACGAGCACGAACGCCAGTCCGTAGCGCTCATCATCGCCGTCGTAGACAAAGTGCGTCGAGGTGCGGAACTGCACGGCCGTCTTGGTGTCGTCGGTCCAGGCCGCATCGAGCTCAAGCGAGGCCTGCGTGGCGCGGTCGAAGAAGCGCGTGAGGTAGTCCTTGAGATTGTATGGATAGTACGACGTGCCCGAACGGTTGATCTGCGAGCTGGGGAAGCCGCTGGCATAAATGTCGACTACGGGGATGTAGCCGCTGATCTCCATGACATCACTGCGGTGTACTGCAATGAGCACCACGCGATCGCCGTAGGCCTCATGAGCAGCCTGCATGCCAACAGTGCCGTAGGGGCAGTAGCCGCACCACGTGCCCGTGAATTCCTCCACTACGGGCAGCAATGCGGGCTTGCTGCTTATGCCGATGAGGTCGCCGTGTCCTGTGCGCTGCTGTTCGGCGTTGTCGTTACCGTTGACCTTCAATATCGTAATCTGCTTGGTATATTTGCGCGCCTGCTCTGCCAAACCCAGGTTCACGGTAATACTCTTGCTGTCGCCAAAGCCCACGGGCTCTACCGTCAGCGTCCGCTCTTCGGCTGCAGCGCCGTCGGTGGCTAAGGCGTAGGTGATGCTCGTAATAGGATTAGAACCGGTATTCTTAAAGCGAAAGCTGACGTAGCCCTGATTGCCCTGAAGCACAACGGTGCGCCCGAAGTCAATGGCTGCGGCGCAGTCGCGGGGATAGTCGCCGCCGTCGAGCAGCAGCTGCATTGCTAATTTGCCGTAGCCCTGGCCGTTGAAGTCGAGCCACTGGTCGCCATTATGGCGGAAGACGAAAGCGTTTGGCGCGTCGTCTCCGTTACACATAAGCGGGTAAGCCGGAGAGGTCGTCGAGAAAGTGAAACCCACGTAAACATCGCGCCCATCGACGGCGAAAGGCGTCGATAGAGCTATATCGTTGGCGCCCTGGGCCAGCGACGATTTAGCCACCGTCTGCACGTAGTCGGCTGCAGAGATGTCTGTGAACTGCTGTGTTGAAATCCAAACGGTTAAATCACCCGAGATTTTTGACACATCGGGCCCGAACCAAATACGTAGCGCATTGATGGTGCTGCCACTGACGAAGCGGTCAGTCATCGGTACGAAAATGCCGACGTCGAACGTCGAGGCCGAGCTATAGCCAAGACCGCTCTCATAGTCAATAGCTGCGGCGTCGGCATCAGTAAAATAGCCCCACCACATCTGCGACTTGGTAGGTTCGATAGCAGCGCGTAGCGGTAGGAAAACGCCAAGGAGCGCCGCCACGAAAAGGAGTAAATGTTTTTTCATAAGCGTGTTAGTTTTTGCAAACGATGTTTAATCTGATCTTATAAGCAGTGTAAGCGAAGGGAGCCGTCAGCGCGAACCGAGATAGAGGAAAACCATGCTGAGCAGCAACAGTACGAGATCAATAGCCTTCGAGCGAAGGTTCTTCTCGTGGAAGACGAGGGCACCAACGCCAAAGCTCACCAGCACGCTGCCGCGGCGAATCATGGAAACGACGGAGATGAGCGCGTCAGGCAGGCTCAGGGCATAAAAGTAAACGAAATCGGCGGCGGAGAGGAATATGGAGACCAAGAGGACCCAGAAGATGGAACGTCTGAGCAGGAAAGACTCACCACGAGAAGACTTTTCCCCCGCCCTCCCTGTTAGGGAGGGAGCTGTTACTTTTGCAAATTGCGAAGGCTGCAGCTCAAAACATTCTGCTCCCTCCCTAACAGGGAGGGCGGGGGGAGAGTCTTCTTCGGGGGCCTTTTTTCCCCTGCTCATCAACCAGAACACCAACAACAGAATAAACTGATAGAACATAAAATAGCTCTGCACCGCCATTCGGTCGAGCCCTACCCCACCCTCGCCTGCGGGCGCCAGCAAGTATTTGTCGAAGAGCGCACTTACGGCACCGAACACCGCGCCGAGCACAGCCAGCACTATCCAACGGTTGTGGCGGAAATCAATGCCCTCTTTCTTGCCGCTGCGACGAAGGAGATAGTAGCCCACGATGGCCAGCATCACACCCGTCCACTGGTAGACATTCAGCCGCTCGCCAAAGACAATGATGGCGCCGAGCAGTACCATCACGGGGCGCGTGGCGTTAATAGGCCCTACGAGCGTCAGCGGCAGATTCTTCATAGCGTAATAACCGCAAAGCCAAGACGAAAGCACAATCAACGCCTTCAGCACGATATATTTATGCACCGCCCAGCCGCATAAGGGGACATAGAACAACGACCCCTCACCAATGATACCGGCTGCCGAGAGCACCACCAGGGGCATAAAGATGAGCGAACAGAAGAAGGTGTTGAGCGTCAACACCGGAATGACCGGATTGTCGCGCAACGCCTGCTTCTTTGCAACGTCGTAGAAGCCGAGCAGAGCGGCCGAGAGAAAAGCGAGAACTAACCACATAATTAATATTCCACCGTTTGCAGAAACAGCCCGCGGGCAGGCACACTATCGCCAGCCGCTGAGCGGTTCTTCTGCTCTATAACCTTACGGAATCCGTCGATGCCAAGAGTGCCGCGCCCAACTTCGATGAGCGTTCCGACGATGGCGCGTACCATGTTGCGCAAGAAACGGTCTGCAGTAATCTCGAAGCGCCATTCGAAGTCGGAGAGTTGGACCCATTGTGCAGACGTTACGTGGCAATTGTTTGTCTTCGTGTCGGTGTTCACTTTTGAGAAGCTGGTGAAGTCCTCGTATTCGAACAATGTAGCAGCAGCCCGGTTCATAGCATCGAAGTCGGGCGTACTCACCAAACGCCACGAGCGGTCACGCAGGAAAGGTGACTTTCGCGTGTGCACATAATAATAATATGTACGCGCGCGAGCCGAGAAGCGAGCATGCATATCATCGGGCACGGGATAGATCTTGTGGATGGCTATATCGTGAGGCAAAACTCCGTTTAATCGGTATGTCAGATAATCCTCAGCCGTCTGCTTCGCATCCCCCTCCCTGACAGGAGGGGCTGGGAGTGAGTCTTCAACATCAAAATGTGCCACCATCATAGCGGCATGCACGCCGGCATCTGTGCGACCGGCACCTGTCACAGCGACGTCTGTGCGCAAGATCATCGAGAGTGCCTGCTGCAAGGTCTCCTGCACGCTCGAGCCATTAGGCTGAATCTGCCAACCGTGGTAGGCAGTGCCGTCGTAACTAAGTTCTATGAAGTAACGCATTATTTGACGAAGCGTTTGTAGGTGTAACCTCCTCGGCGAACAATATAGATACCACGAACGGTCGGCACTTCAACGCCGAGGTAATGTCCATTAATATCGAAGACAGCATCAGGAGCATCTATGGGCGACATGAAGTTATCGTCGATGCCATCGGGTAGCGCTTTACCAAATACGCTCAGATTATCTATCTCCCACGCCCAACAATAATTACTTTCAGAAGTATAGCGGAAAGCAACATTTATGGTTTCGCCCACATAGTCGTCAAGACTTATACGTCCAGAACTAATAAATTTAGTAAACTTGCTGGTCTCTGTAACTAATTCCTGCGGCCACTCTACATCGAGTGAGGTCCAAGTGGCACGATCTGGAACTTGGGCAAAGTCGGTAGAAACGAGTACTTCAAACATTCTGGATGGATCGGCTCCATTATTGTAGCCGACAGCATGACGGAATTCAATTGTAGCGCCTTCCATTTGAGTCAAATCTATAGCTGGTGAAACCAGATAGTCGTCGGCCACCTTACCCATGCTATAGGCATTAGCAACCATGCCATACTTCGCGTCGTGCTTCCACACAGTAGATTGTGTACCGTCGTTCTGCAAAACTGCAAAATTGCCCAAACCTGAATTCTTAAAGTTCTGAAGCAACAACAGAGTGCTGTCAGAAGGCTCTGGAGTAGGAGGCACAACAGGTGTCGTTCCATCTATCGTAAACGCTATATCAGTCAAGCTGCCCCAAATATACTCTGGTAAATCGGGAAGGTCAATAAACGGGTTGCGATTGTGCTGAATCTTGTAAACAGCTTCGTTGCGGGCCATCTCTATGTCGTCGACAGGGTCGTCTTTAGCCCATTTCAGATAGAGCTGATACGCCCAAGGCTGCAACGTAGGCCAATCATCATTCTCGAGCGAACGCAGGGCCTGAGCGCCCGTCCACGTGAGGTTCTGGTAACAAGTAACCATGTAGAAGATTATGCGCGCAAAGTCGCCCTTCCATTTGTCTGCGGGCTCCCAGAGATCTATGTTGGCGCCTGCAGCGCCAGGGCCTGTACCAACTTTGGTGCATCCGTTGTCCGTCTTGACATTCGTAACCTTTCCCATACCATAGTTGCTCTTCGAGCTATTGATGCTGGATTCACATGGCATGAGGTGGTGAATATCCTTATACGCTTGATTCTTAGTCTTGCCCCACCAACTATTTGCAAGCGCATGCTCAATATTCATTCCGCTTACAGCAGAATAGCTACTGCCGTTAAAAAAGTGATGGGCATTACTGTAACGGTCGCGCACTTCATTGTCTGTCATGCGGTCGGTTTGGTAGAAACCATACCACGTCTTATTGTAGCCACCACCATATTCGAGAACATCTGCCGAGCCGATGATGTCGTGCATCGCTGCTTTCAGAGCCTCTTTCTTTTTGCCTATGGCATGAGCATAATAGGTATTCAAGTCAATCGTCTGTGCCTCAAGCACAGACAAAGGAAAAAGAAAGGTTAAACTGACAAATACAGGAAAAAAACTATAACGCATTATCTGATGATTATTTTTTTGGTTTTTGCTCCTTCACGTACAATATAAGTGCCACGATGGAGAGGCATAGAACGATCATAAGAACGACCACCCATGTCGAAGATTTGAAGAAAGGGGGCTCGTTCATTGATGCCCTCCACAGCATCGACCACCGGTTCTTCTTTTTCGGCTATAGTCACATCAATGGAAGAAATACGACTCTGTTTGTTAGCCGTGCAGACAAATGGATTCATTGAGCCAGTCCACTCAATCTTTCCATCATTAAAACTCTTTGATTGTCCACCAATGCTAATGCTGCAACCACTCTTGGAATCACCGTTATCGTAGAACGTCACTCCCGTGACCTCGGCACCTTCAATCATGAATACGGACTTATCGTAGAAACGAATATGTCCTCCTGCACTCTCGACGGAAACAGGCGTTACGGTGGAAGCCGCTTTGTAGTAGCTGACCGTCAACCCATTGGCTTTGGCTGTAAAGCCTTCACCATAGGTGGAATGTTTGGTCGACGTCCATGTAAGCTGTGAGAAAACTATCGTACCAGAGGTAGCATCGGGATTGACGGGTTCGTCTGGATTGTCTGGATTATCAGGGTCAACAGGATTATCAGGGGTATCTGGATCATCGGGATTATCGGGGTCGTCAGGTATTTCTTCCTGCGATTGACCGTGCGACAAGCTCACGTCAAAAGCATAAGTGATGCTATCTCCCCATACATACTCACAAAGTGATGGGTAATCAACAAATGGATTTCTGTTTTTTTGTTTCTTATAAACCACTTCGTTTCTGGCGCGTTCCACATCGTCTACGGGGTCTTGCTTAGCCCAGCGCAAGAGCATCTTAAGCGCCCAAGACTTCAGACCTGGATACTTCTTACCATCGAAAAATTGCGAAGCTGAACCGCCAGTCCAATTGGGATGTAAGTTTTCATAGCACGCAAGAACATAGAAGTAAATACGTGCGATATCGCCTTTGATTTCATCGTTGGGTTCAAAACACTGACCAGAATAACCGCTCACCGTGCATGAACCGAGTTTGCTATAACCGTTGTTTGACATGTAGGTTTCCCCATTATTCTCACCGAAAGGATAATTGCCACGACGGTTATTGACATAACCGTCAGAGGGCACCACCTGAACAAGGTCGCTCTTCATTTCTCCACTGCCAAACCAGCTCTGGGGCACCAGGTGCTCGCGGTTGTAGCCATCACCCTCACCTTTGTAGGCGTGGTTCTCCGCAGGACCTCCGATGACAAACTTTGTGGAATTGGAGTACCAATCTCGAAGGTAGCCGTCGGCGCGACGATCAGACTCATGATAGGCAGAAAGCAACCCATCATAGCTGATATTCGTATGGTCATGGATTATGCCATAAAGAGCGGTCTTTAAATCCGACGCTTTCTTGTTATTAGCCTTGGCATAATAAGTTTTCAAATCAATAGCTGAAGCAGACACTCCACCCAACAGCAGGAGTACAGCAACGACATTAAAAAAAATAGTTAGTTTTTTCATTTTTTAGGCTTTATTTGCTGCAAAGGTAAGTCTTTTAGGCAAAGTGCCCAAGATTATCTCCAAATTTGTTCACATTTTGATCATCATTCGGATAAAAGCATAAAAAAAGGTGCACCTCCGCTATGGGAGATGCACCTTTTTTATGTAGATAACGAACTGATTATTCAGCAAGCACCTTCTTGTTGCCTACTACATAAAGGCCTTTACCTACAACGCTTACACGCTGACCGGCGATATTGTAGATAGCGCCCTTAGCGGCATCAGCCTTAACAGCATTGACGATGGTGATGTTCTGACCATCGAGGCTGTACTCCTTCACTTCCTTAAGGCCTGTAACACCCATGTACTTGACAACATTGCCTTTCAGCCAAACTTGAGCGCCAAGTTTATCAGGATTGTCAGCCAGGTTAAGGTCTGTACGAGCAAGATTCTTTGCGACAAGAGCTACAGGAATAACATCAGCCACAGCATCAGCCGAAGGAGCGTCTGCAATCAGGATATTTGAAACGGAAACCTTCAGGGGTTCGCCTTTACCGTCGACACCTTCAGGGGCTTCAGCGGTAAACATTGCAGTCTCTGTCTTAAGTGAGCTACCATTTATATAACCTACAATGTAAGCCTTCACCCAAGCATCTTCCTGAACAGCTTCACTCGTTGAAGTTGCAACAATGTGCTGCATATCTTCAACAGTATAAGGATTCTCGAACGAACCATCGCCTGTGAACTCATACTCTACGGGTGCTTCACCGTTGTCAATGTCCTCAACGGTACGGGGATACAGCTGCACGGCGCCGTTGTAAATAGCGACGAAAGCGGTGACGCTGTAAGGGGTGGTGGTGTTGAACGTGGCGGTTGTCAGCACATTCCAGTTGTCGCGGACAGTAATCTCGTTGTCGCTATCATCCATGAAGGCAATATTGCGGTTTTCCAAGCCCTCAGCCTGCGCAGTCAGACCTTCAATCTGTATGAGCTCGTTTTCGTAGTCCTTCTGATTATTGTTGACATCAGCAATAGTTACCTTTTGCGGCTCAACAGCATTGTTGCTGGAGTTAACAGCAAGGTCAGCAACTTCCTCGAAAGCTATTTCGGTGAGACCGTTGTAGAGATAAAGCTGACCAGAGAACTTAGCCGTAATCTTGTCGCCTGCCTTGATGCCCTCAGCGAGCTTAGCATTGTTGGCAAACAGCAAGAGACCATCGGTGCCATCATATACATAGACGCTCTTACCGTTGACATAGGTCACAAGCAGGTTAGTAGCTTGGAAAGCAACCTTCACGTGATCTGCGGTAGCAGCAGCCTTGACATCAGCGATTTTGTTGTACACAGTCACTTCTTCTACAGGAGCGCCCTCGCCATTGATGGCTGCAAGCTCGCTATTCTGAGTGAACTCAAAGGTTGATACCTCATTCTCAACATAGTTCTTGATGTAACCAACAACGATAACTTCATCGCCGACCTTGATATCTGCACTCGAAATATTATTGCCATTCAAACCTTTGCCACGGAAGACCTGGAGCTCGTTGGCTTCCTCACCATTATCAGAGATGTAGTAGGTGGCATTGCCGTAAGGAACACCCTGAGAATTAGCGCCATCGATATCTGTAATACGTGAAATCTTACCCTTGACGTATACCTTAACATCAGTCTGTGCACTGGGCGCAAGCTGAGCGGCTTTCTCAAGAGCTTGAGCTACGGTGAGAGGAGCTTCGAGAGAGCTTGTCCAGTCAATAGTGGGCTGAGGGTCAGGATCAGGATCAGGATTCTCACCACCTTCGCCGAGAGTTACCTCGATACTCTTAATCTGAGTGTTTGCAGAAATGGTGATTACAACAGTCTGAGCGCTACCAGTCCACTGGCCTGTTGTAAGCGTACCGCTGTCAGCCGAATTTTCTGCACCCCACTTACTGTTGTTAAGGTTGAACTTGACACTGGAAATATTCTCGCTGGAAGAAGCGATGGTAAGTGTGCCACCGTAAACACGCAGGGAACCCTTCCACATGCGGTTATTATCCTTTGTGCCGCTTTTAGACACGGTTATGGTTACTCCATTAGAAGCAACTGAAGCAGATTCTACAATGTCACCATCACCGACGTAGGTTGCACCGGAGCCGCTGGAGAAGCCCGTCAGCCCGAATTGTTCGTAGGCTGTGTCTCCCGTAAAATCGAACACCACCTGTGCGCCAGCCACGCCTGCAAAGGCGAGCAAGGCAAAGAGTAAAGAGTAGAGTTTTTTCATAAACAAATGTTTTTTAATAATTTATAAAATTATTTGATTTTTATTCGCCACAAAGTTACTGCGATTTGTTGAAACGGCAAAGATTGTTTCATATTTTTTAAAAAAAAGATGCCTAAAGACTTCACAGTCTCCAGACATCTCCCTGTGCCAAAGCACAGAATCAATCAACAAATCAAAATGTGGTGAATAGATGATTTAAGGCTTTTACGTATAAAAGATGATGATTTACGTTAGAATTCACCGGCAGGACCACCGAAGCCTCCGCCTCGTGGACCTCCAAAGCCTCCGCCACGTTCTCCACGATTACCTTGCCTGCCACCTTGACGGAAGCGGTTTTGTTGGGGCTGAAACACCCTCAACAGCTGCTGAGGAGTAAGCACACTGGACAACTCTGCGCAGTATTTCTTCTGGACATCCAAGCGCTGTTGTGACAGTTTTATCTGTTGCTCTTGATGAGTGAACACCTCTTGCAACTTAGCAGTAGCCTCTGCATCGGTAAGTTCGTTTTGATTACGCTGCTCCGACCTGTTTTGGGTCTGATCCTGGCGGAGAGCAGCAAGTTCCTTCAAGTAATTGGTATAAATAGGGTCGAACTTTGCCTTCTGGTCATCGGTCAACTTAAGCTCCTTGACAAGGTTTTCCGTCATGCGAGCTTGCATTTCTTGACGACGAGTGGCACGTTCGCTATTATTTTGTGCGTTTGTGTTAAGCAATGAAGCAAAAGTCATAGCTACAAAAGCTGTGAAAAATATATTCTTATTCATAACGTGTTTTATTAAATTGAGTTTTATTGTTTGTGTAGCACTACGACTTTCTGACATTCTATGCCTCTGATGGTTTAAGAGCCATCCTGAATTTATACTTCTTTAACATTTTAAGTAGATACTTCACGAAACTCTTTTATCCATTCATGCGAATTTGTGTTTGTCGAATTATTTATTTGCCTCTACTGGCTGGTAGTGTCGTGTTAACTGTGTATCAATGGAATAGGGCTCACCTTACCGTGATATGGAAGCACCCTTGCTTGACTTCATATTTTATATAGCACAAGCTGTCGGCCCGAACATCACGAAGAACTTCTGAAAGCACGAACTTCAGCGAATCGTTGCGCACAGATCTCCGTATATTCTCGCCAGGGGGGCTCACCGTATGGAATCGGTTATAAGATATATCAAATGTCGTGCCAAAGCGATGGCAACTCTGATCCGAAGCATTACCATTATAACGTTTCAGGCGTTTCACATCTTCTTCCGTACGCAACACACTTGTAACGATAATTTTATGAAGTGGGATGTGCTTTACGGCAAGAGAATCAAGGAACCTGCGACCTATATGCTGGAGCAACATACTGGCACGCGGTACCAAATATGGAATACTCCGATTCATTTGGGGATCTATTTCATAATAGGGATTAGCACCTATGAAAAGTAATTCATTCTTTCTCTTTTCGGCCTCATCCCTGTTACAAACAGGCTCTACACCATACCTAATTGCGGCTACAATTTGTGTATCCTGTACGTCAGGGAAGCAGTCGCGATAGGAAGGAACACTCTTTATCGGATGTTTTACATCGAACCCAAGCTTTGGGATTTCCACCGAGAGTAAAGCATTGTTTGCTGGTGAGACTGCTGCAACAGGCTTTAACACAGTATCCCTGTTCAACATCGTACTGTCTTGCACTGACATTGAATTGCCCTGTCTCACCAACGACGGGAAACACAAACGCACCAAAAAGAGGAGCGCAACACTGACATAAACGCCACGAAGGAAGGTTGTTTTATTTGGCTTTTGCACGTTATTTTTAAATAAATCGATGCAAAGTTACAACAAAAAATTCGTTAATCCGAGTCAAATACAAGATAAATAGTTAAATTTGCCGCGAAAAATATTCTATATGACAGAAAAGCATTTTATCCTTGAAGAAGCCGACCCAGTAATCTTCTATGGCGTGAACAACGTTAACATGCAGATGATCAAGGCGCTTCACCCTAAATTACGTATCGTAGGCCGTGGCAACGTCGTTAAAGCCATGGGCGACGAGGAAGAGCTGTGTACCTTTGCTGAGAACATCGAGAAGCTGCAGGCACATTGCAGCAAATACAATAGTCTCAGCGAAGAGGACATCCTTCACATCGTTCGCGGCGAGAACACACGACGCGACGGTGTCAGCGGAGCTATTGTTTTCAGCGTCACAGGTAAACCCATCACCGCACGCAGCGAAAACCAACAGCGACTCGTAGACGCTTTCGAGAAACACGACATGGTGTTTGCCATCGGTCCGGCCGGATCTGGAAAAACCTATACCAGCATCGCCTTGGCTGTGCGTGCGATGAAAAACAAGGAAGTGCGACGCATCATCCTCTCACGTCCCGCCGTGGAAGCAGGCGAGAAGCTCGGTTTCCTGCCTGGCGACATGAAAGATAAGATCGACCCTTATCTGCAACCGCTCTACGACGCGCTCGAAGATATGATTCCACGCCAAAAGCTCAACGAAATGATGGAGCAGAACATCATCCAGATAGCACCTCTTGCCTTCATGCGCGGTCGCACGTTGAACGATGCCGTCGTCATTCTCGACGAGGCGCAGAACACCACGACAGCTCAGATCAAGATGTTCCTCACCCGCATGGGCATGAACACGAAGATGATCGTCACGGGCGACATGACGCAGATTGACCTTCCACGCCCGCAGAAGAGCGGTCTCATCGAGGCACTCCACATCCTGCGCGACGTGGACGATATTGCCGTCATCCATCTCAACCAGAAAGATATCGTCCGACATAAGTTGGTCACCAAGATAGTCAATGCCTATGAGAAGTATGAGGAGTACCAAAAACAACTTCACGCCCATGCAACTTCATCCAAAGATGAGGAACAAACAACCAATAAAGATTGATTTTTCCAACTAACATATAAGCAATGAAAGCATTAACTAAAACTGAATTTCATTTCGATGGACAAAAGAGCGTATACCATGGCAAGGTACGCGACGTGTACAACATCAACGACGACCTCATGGTGATGGTCGCCACCGACCGCATCTCGGCTTTCGACGTCGTGCTGCCCAAGGGCATTCCCTTCAAAGGTCAGGTGCTGAACCAGATTGCAGCCTCGTTCCTCGATGCCACCGCTGACATTGTCCCCAACTGGAAACTGGCTACGCCCGACCCGATGGTCACCGTAGGTCTTAAGGCAGAAGGTTTCCGCGTGGAGATGATTATTCGTGGCTATCTGACAGGTTCCGCATGGCGTGAGTACAAGAACGGTTGCCGTGAGCTGTGCGGTGTGAAGTTGCCTGATGGCATGCGCGAGAACGAGCGTTTCCCAGAACCCATCATCACACCGACAACCAAGGCCGATGAAGGTCACGACGAGAATATCTCACGCGAAGAAATCATCGCTCAGGGCATCGTCAGCGCCGAGGACTACGAGGTGATGGAGCGCTACACGCGCGCCCTCTTCCAGCGAGGCACCGAGATAGCAGCTAAGAAAGGCCTCATCCTTGTCGACACGAAATACGAATTTGGCAAGCGCGATGGCAAGGTCATTCTCATCGATGAGATCCACACACCAGACTCCAGCCGTTATTTCTATGCCGAAGGTTACGAAGAGAAATTTGAGAAAGGTGAACCGCAGCGCCAGCTTTCAAAGGAATTCGTACGCCAATGGCTCATCGACCACAACTTCATGAACCGTCCTGGCGACGTGATGCCTGAGCTGACCGATGCATTTGTCGAGAGTATCAGCGACCGCTACATCGAGCTCTACGAGCACATCGTGGGCGAGAAATTCGTCAAGGAAGAGACCACCGACGACGTAGCCGCCCGAATTGAGAAGAATGTAGCCGCATGGCTTCATCGTCTTTAAGCACAGCTACAGACATTCCCTTTTGCGTAGCCTCATGCCTTGTCGCTCATATAAATAATAAGCGATAGCTCTCGGCAAAATAAACGATAGCTCTCGGTATAATAAGCGATAGCTCTCGGCATAATAAACGATAGCTCTCGGTATAATAAGCGATAGCTCTCGGCATAATAAACGATAGCTCTCGGCGTTTTTATCGCCGAGCCTCTCCTCCCCTTTACCACCCAAATCCAGCCCCCCCATAATGCCAGAATCGAACACGCCTGTAACAAAAGCCTCAAGAAAAGAAGAGCACATGAAAAAAGCACCTAAGCCAGGTGCTCCTAAGCGCGAGTTGGTGGAGACGATGTTCAATCGCATCGCCCCCACCTATGACCGCCTCAACCACGCCCTCTCCCTCGGCATCGACCGCCGATGGCGTCGTAAGGCTGTGGACGAGTTGAAACCTTTCTCTCCTTCGACAATTCTCGACATAGCCACAGGTACTGGCGACTTTGCTATTTTAGCAGCTCGCAGGCTTCAGCCCGACCGCATCATCGGAATAGATATTAGTGAGGGCATGATGAAGGTGGCACAGGAAAAGGTAAAAAAAGAAGGATTGGACAATGTCATCTTTTTCATGAAAGACGACTGCACCAATCTATCTTTTGACGACAATTCATTTGATGCAATCACTGTAGCGTATGGGGCTCGTAATTTTGACGATTTAGACAAAGGGCTTTCTGAGATGTGCCGAGTGCTGAAACCCGGAGGACATCTGATGTTGGTCGAACTGACCACACCACCCCACTTCCCAATGAAGCAATTGTTCAATCTATACGCCAAGATCGTCATGCGTCAGATAGGCCGACGAATCAGTCACGACGACAGTGCCTACACCTATCTTCCTGCCTCAATGGCCGCTTTCCCACAAGCTGAACAACTGAAGCCTCGTCTTCTCAAGGCTGGTTTTAGCATGGTCAACTATAGGAGATTCACTTTCGGACTTAGCACCATGTACCTTGCCACGAAATAAAAAGCACTTATGCTAAAGCGATTTATCCGACATAAACTTTCGTCCTACTTGCAGCGAACGCTTGCTCCGGCTATAGCTGAATCAGCAGCTCAGCGCCTCAGCTATACCTTTCATCGCGAGCGTCTCTCCGAGCAAGCTCTTTCTTGCGTGCTATCAGGAACAAGCCCTCAAGCATCTGGTCGCAAGCCCATTGTCGTATCGCTGACCACTCATGGCAGGCGACTATATGAAGTCCACCTAAGCATCGAAAGCATTATGCAGGGTTCAATTCTGCCACAAGAAATCGTTCTTTGGCTTGATGACGACGATTCTCGAGAGCTACCCATCGCTCTTCAGCGTCAGGCCCAACGCGGATTGAAGGTGATGAGGACGAACAAGATAGGTTCTTACGCCAAGCTACTGCCAACGCTTAAATCGTTTCCTCTGGCACATATTGTCACGATTGACGATGACGTCTTCTACCCTCGCGATTTTCTTGAACGCTTAATTGAAACGCATGAAAGCCAGCCTAAATCTATCATTGCCAATGTTATCATGCAGATGACACGAGACAACAAAGGCAATCCACAAGGGATTCGAAAGTGGCCATACGTCAGTTCCACGGAAAGCAGTAAAGATTGGCACGACCTCTTCTTCGAAGGCTTTGGCGGAGTATTCTACCCTGCAGGGTGTTTGCCACAGGAAACAACCGATGAAGCATTATTCAAGCAACTCTCTCCCACGGCAGACGATATTTGGTTCAATGCCATGGCTCGCATCATTGACACTCCGATACAAATCTGTAACAGGTCTCCTTTCAACTTTCTCACAGCCGTGAATATTGCCTGTCAGGACGAAGCACTCTATCGTATAAACAACGATAACGACGATAAAAATGAAAAGCAACTTCGCGCTGTTTGGCAGCATTTCAGGCTTCAAGGCAAATAACTATTTTTCAAGACATAATATTTGAGTTTCATGACTGTAATGACGGAATCAAGCTTTCCTGAGAATCAAATCACTCACGAGCCGGTGCTCACACCTGCCCTATATGGTCTGATAGGCTACCCTCTCGGACATAGTTTCTCGCGCGCGTATTTTAAAAAGAAGTTCGCGTACGAGGGTATTGATGCCGACTATCTCAATTTCGAGCTACAGTCGGTGGATGCTTTACCGTCACTGCTTGACCAATACCAGACGTTACGCGGACTTAATGTCACCATTCCACATAAACAGAATATCATTCCCCTGCTCGACGAACTTTCTGCTGAGGCGCGCTCCATCGGAGCTGTCAATGTGGTAAAGATTATGCGAGAGAAGAACAACGCCAAACCATATTTAAAAGGATTCAACTCCGATATAATCGGTTTCATGGAGAGCATAAGGCCTCTGCTGATGCCCCACCACAAACGTGCTTTAGTGCTTGGTACCGGTGGTGCATCTAAAGCTATATGCAGAGGGTTAGAAATGCTTGGTCTACAATGGAAATACGTCAGCAGAAGAAAACTTGACGGACATTTCACTTATGCCGATCTTACAGGTGATTTATTGGACCAGTACAAGGTCATCGTCAACTGCACGCCATTAGGCATGAGTCCGCGCACCGACAGCTGCCCAGAGCTCCCTTACAACGCTCTCACCCGCGACCATTTGCTCTACGACCTCGTATACAATCCAGAAATAACCCTGTTCATGCGCAATGGGCGGCGCTATGGTGCCGTTGTTAAGAATGGACTCGAGATGTTGCATCTGCAGGCGGAAGCCAGCTGGAGGTTTTGGAACGAGGAGAACGGTAAAGATTGAGACATTGAAGAATGAACTATTGAGATCTTAAAACAACGAACATTGAGAATATGAAACAATTACACATAAAAAGTATTCACTACTTGCTCTCCGCTAATGGCATGGGGCGTCTACTTTCTCGCTCACTGCTCTTTGCGTTTTATCTGCTCTTCAGTTTTTCGTTTTTTCAAACGTCCTCTTGTCTGGCAGCCACATATACTGTCGACGACCTGCCCATACCTTATCTTTCCGACTCTACGCAGTATGTGTCAAACCCCGATGGCATCTTGTCGCCCATAGCCGTTGACTCTCTTAACATGTGGCTGAGGCAGATGGAAAGCGAGCATGGCGTTCAGACGGTGTTAGCCGTTGTCGAACACATTAAGGGTGGCGACACCTATGAGTTCTGCATGGCGTTAGGACGCAAATATGGCGTTGGCAACAAACGTCAGAATAGCGGCCTCATCATCTTGTTATCCACTGGCGACCGCGCCTATACGATACTTACAGGCAGAGGGCTCGAAGGCACGTTGCCCGATGCTATTTGCAAGCGCATAGAGAACCATCAGATGCTGCCCGCTTTGCGTGAAGGCGATTGGGACGAAGCAATGCTCAACACGGTGCGCGCGCTCAAGGCTTATATCGACGGCGACGATTCGCTCGTTGGCGATTCTGATTTCGACGATAGCGACGCGGGAGCACTCACAGGATTTATTTTTTGTATGTTAATCGGACTGGGCCTTATCGCTTTCGCCATCTGGCGTGATGAACGCAAGAAAAGTTTCTGCCCCAGTTGTCATCAACACAAAATGAAAAAAATCAGCAGCTATACAACCAAGAATAAACGTTTAGGCATTCGCACCCATCACGACACTTATCGCTGCAGTAATTGTTTCTTTACAAAAGAAATGCACTGGGACGAAGACCTTCATGCAGGAGGTACCGGCGCTGCAGCCGGCGGTGCACTGGGAGGCAGCTTCTTTGGCAGCGGAGGCCGCTCGTTTGGAGGATCATTCGGAGGCGGTTCATTTGGTGGCGGCGGCGCCAGCGGAAGATTCTGATTGGATACTTGAAAACTGAAATATTAGAAATATTGAAAACATCATTAATAATTAATTAAAATTCTACAACTATGAAAATTTTCAAAGCTTTTCTCTTGGCCGTAATGGCTATGTTTGCACTTACAAGCTGCACTTACAACAAGCTCGTAGAACAGGACGAACAGGTTAATCGCGCTTGGGCTGACGTACAAACTCAGTATCAGCGCCGTGCCGACCTTATCCCGAATCTCGTCAACACCGTCAAGGGCTATGCTGCTCATGAGAGCGAAACACTGGAGGCTGTCATCGCCGCACGCGCACGTGCTACGCAAATCACCATCGACCCCAGCAATGTCACGCCAGAGCAACTTGCTGAGTTCCAAGCCGCACAAGGCGAAGTCAGTCAAGCTCTCGGCCGTCTGATGGCTGTCAGCGAGAACTATCCTGAATTAAAGGCTAACGAACAGTTCAGCGAGCTGCAGGCTCAGCTCGAAGGTACCGAAAACCGCATTGCCGAGTCTCGCCGTCTGTACAATGAGGCCGTACAAACCTACAACGTCAGCGTACGCCGATTCCCCAACAACATTTGGGCGATGATATTCAATTTCGAGAAGAAATCACCTTTTGCAGCTGAAGCTGGCGCACAGAAAGCACCCGAAGTACAATTCTAATCATCAACAATCAATTTTTATCCATAAAAAAGAAAATCCTATTCTATGCCATCTTCATGATGGCGGCCCTGTCAACATTTACCGCTTGCGACAAATTTCTTTGTCAGCACCAACAATTTCACGCACTTCAACCTGAAACGCGTTCCTAATCCCGACTGGAGCAGCATCAAGGATTGGGGCATCACCAATCGTATTAAGTAATGGACAACAAACAACGTTATATGGCGCGTGGCGTTTCGGCCGCTAAGGAGGACGTCCACGCCGCCATCAAGAACATCGACAAGGGTATCTTCCCACAGGCCTTCTGCAAGATCATCCCAGACATTCTCGGCGGCGACCCCGATTACTGCAATATCATGCACGCCGACGGCGCTGGCACGAAGAGTAGCCTCGCCTACGCCTACTGGCGTGAGACAGGCGACCTCAGCGTTTGGAAAGGTATCGCACAGGATGCCCTCATCATGAACACCGACGACCTGCTGTGTGTGGGAGCCGTGGACAATATCCTTGTTTCCTCGACCATCGGGCGCAACAAGATGCTCATCCCGGGCGAAGTCATCAGCGCCATCATCAATGGCACCGACGAGCTCATGGCCGAGTTGCGTGAGATGGGTATCGGCATCTATGGCACCGGCGGCGAGACGGCCGATGTGGGCGACCTCGTGCGCACCATCATCGTGGACAGCACCGTCACCTGCCGCATGAAGCGTAGTGATGTCATCGACAACGCCAACATCCGCCCGGGCGACGTCATCGTCGGCCTCGCCAGCTTCGGTCAGGCCACCTACGAGCACGAGTACAACGGCGGCATGGGCAGTAATGGACTCACCTCCGCCCGCCACGATGTCTTCGCCAAATATCTTGCCGAGAAATATCCCGAGACGTACGACCACGCTGTGCCCGAGGAGCTGGTGTATAGCGGTAAATACAAATTATCCGATGTCGGCGCCGCTGGCGACAATATCGGGAAACTTGTATTATCCCCCACCCGCACCTACGCCCCCGTCGTCAAAGTGCTCCTCGACCAGCTGCGCCCCCGCATCCATGGTATGGTGCACTGCACCGGCGGCGCCCAGACCAAGGTGCTGCACTTCGTGGGCGACAACTGCCGCGTCATCAAGGACAATATGTTCCCCGTGCCGCCCCTCTTCCGCATCATCGCCGAGGAGAGCGGCGCCGACTGGAGCGAGATGTACAAGGTCTTCAACTGCGGCCACCGCCTGGAGGTCTATGTCAGCCCCGAGGATGCCGAGCAGGTCATCGCCATCAGCAAGAGCTTCAACATCGACGCTCAGGTCGTGGGCCACATCGAAGAAGGACAGCGCAGCCTCACCATCCGCAGCGAATTCGGCGAGTTCAACTATTGAACTTATGCACCTTGAAGCATGAGTAACATCATCATACGCCCCTGTTGCTCCATCATTAGGCTGTTCTGCCTGACAGTCATGATTTATAGACTCATTGACAGTTGGGCAGACATAAGCCTGCTGCACTAAATAATCTCCGTCTTAGACATCGCCGGATGGGTGGACATCAACTACGACCTCATCACCCTTCACTACCAATGGCTGCGTCACTCCTGGGCGAAGAGTGAAGGAGTAATCACATGCAATGCTAAACTGCCGCACCATGGAAGCGCCAAAGAAGCCAACAGTACACAGCATGAAGCGCCGCAGCTTTGTGCATGAATACAGCTATCGAGGTTTCTATCATATCACCATCAGCGTAGCTGCAGATCTCCGCCAACCTCTTGGGCGCGTGTGCGGCAACATCGACAAGGCTGACGGCGAAGCGGCAGCACCGCATGTGGAGCTGTCGCCCATCGGGCAAATGGTAGAATGGGAGCTGCTGCATAGCATTAAGCGACACTACCCGATGGTTGAGGTAGATACATACATCATCATGCCCGAGCACCTCCACATCCTCTTCCACGTCACCCGCGACATCTTCAACAACGCCAGAAAGCGCACGCATCTCGGCCGCGTCATCGCAGGCTTCAAGCAAGGCTGCAACCGCCGCTATTGGGAGATGACCGGCCTGATTCCTACAGCCAAAGAAAGCCAGGCGATAAAATCGCCTGGCGCTATCGGGGCCGACACCGCCGCCCAACCAAACCCCGCCGACCGACCGGCGACCTCTCAAGCGGCAACCACCGCCCCTCAACTGGCTCCCGCCGCCCCCTACTCTGCCTGCCCGACAGCGCTCGGCGATTCAATCGCCGAGCATCGCCCCGCCTCATCACCCGCCCCCCTCCCCTCCCTCTTCGAGACGGGCTATTGCGATGTCATCCCCGTTGACGAAGCCCAGTTAGCCACGCAGCGCGCCTATATCCGCAACAACCCTCGCAGCCGCCTCTTGCGCACCTCCAACCGCTCCCTGTTGATGCCGCGGCGTGGCGGCATCGACACCGCCGTAAGCCTGCCCGCCATGTGCGGTTTCCTGCAACGCGTCTGCCCATCGCACCAGTTCACCCCAACCATCTGGCAAGAGCTACAAGGTCACTTCCTCATGGAAGACAGCCATATCACCTGCGACAGCTATGGCGACCGTTCCCTCCTGGAGCGTCGCCTCCTGCCCGTCGTCTGCCATCGACAAGACGCTGCTCGCTTCAACGAGCAGAAGACACGATCTTTAGAGGCTGCCGCCAGGGGCGCCATCCTTGTTTCAGCCCGAATTGCAAAAGGCGAACAAGAGATTTCAGACGCCGCCCTCGCCTCCGGATATTCCACCGTCCGCATCATCGACAACGGCTTCCCCGAGCGCTACCACCCCTCTGCGACCATCACCGACGCCTGCGCTGCAGGCCATCTCCTCTTGCTTAGCCCCTGGCGCTATCAGTTCCGCAGGAAGGACGACGCCATCCATGTGCCCTTCTGCAAAGCCATGAACTGCATTGCACAAGCACTGTGCCGCACAGCCGACGACTGGTGGAAGGCAGACATCCCGAGGAACTGAAAGAACCTAAGATACACTTTTCCTACTAACTTCAACACGACTTAACAACTAACTACTAAAGCTATGACACACAGACTCCATCTTGAAGAAGAAGCTGCACGCTGCCTGCTTTGCATTGACGCCCCCTGCAGCCGAGCCTGCAGCCACAGCGACCCGGCACGCGCCATACGCGCCATCCGTTTCGGCAACGCCAATCTGGCCGGGCAATGGATAGCCGATTGTACCGACGATGAGTTGACAGCAGCCGAGAGCAGCTGTCTACACTACGATCGCCCAATTCGCATCCGCGAGATAGCAACAATCATAAAGGACACAGCAGAAGGCACGGCGCCACGCGCCACCGCCACCGCCACCGCCACCGCCACCGCCGACGACCGCCCCTCGCTCGCCATTGATTTCTGCGGCATCCGCTGCGAGAACCCGTTCTTCCTCGCCTCATCGGCCGTCTGCACCAACTACGAGATGGTGGCACGCGCCTTCGACATGGGCTGGGCTGGCGTCTTCTACAAGACCATCTGCATGGACGACATCCGCGAGGTGTCGCCCCGCTTCGACGCCGTGCAACACGAAGGCACGTCCGACTTCTACGCCTTCCGTAATATGGAACAGCTCAGCGAGAATCCCACCGCTGTGGACTTCGACATTCTCCGCCGCCTCAAGCAGGATTATCCGTCGAAGATTGTCGTAGCATCCATCATGGGCAGCACCGAGGAAGAATGGATTGAGCTGGCCAAGATGGCGGAGGAGGCAGGCGTCGATGCCGTAGAGCTGAACTTCTCATGCCCCCAGATGCGACTGGCAGGCTTAGGCAGCGACGTGGGGCAGAACCCCGAGCTCGTCACCTTCTACACCGCCTACGTCAAGCGGTCGGTGAAGATTCCCGTTATTCCTAAGATGACGCCCAACATCACACAGATCAACAACCCTGCCATGGGCGCCTTCTTTGCCGGAGCAGATGCAATCTCGGCCATCAACACGATCAAATCCGTGACGATGGACAACCGCTCGGCCGTCAGCGCGAAGAAGACCGTCTCGGGTCTGTCGGGGCGTGCCGTCAAGCCCATCGCCCTGCGCTTCATCCTCGAGATGACGAAGAATCCGCTCATCAAGAACGTGGACTTCAGCGGCATTGGAGGCATTGAGTCATGGCACGATGCACTGGAATTCATTCAATTAGGATGCCGCAACGTACAGGTCTGCACGGCCGTCATGCAGTATGGCTATCGCATCATCGACGACCTCATTCTCGGCCTGCAAAACTATCTGCGAGAGCGCGGCGTGGCTCAGCTGGCTGACATCGTGGGCGAGGAGCTGCACAATTTCACGACGCCCACCGATCTCGACCGCGACACCATCGTCTATCCCATGATTGACCGCGAGCGGTGCATCGGTTGCGGACGCTGCTACACCTCATGCCAGGACGGCGGCCACCAAGCCATTGCCTTTGACACCGCCACGCGCCAGCCACGCATCGTCGGCACGCGTTGCGTAGGCTGCCACCTCTGCCGCCTCGTCTGCCCCACCGGCGCCTTAGGTGCTGCCAAGCGAATTCCGAAGAAGGCGCAGTGATGCCTTCATGCCCCAGCTTCAACTGGTTTTTGAAGAAAAAGAGAAAAAAGTAGCGGAAAACGATGGCCGTTTCAAAAGAATGTTGTACTTTTGCAGCCGCAAACCCAAGGATAGGAGCGTAGCTCAGTTGGTTCAGAGCGCTTCAGTCACATTGAAGAGGTCATCGGTTCGAGCCCGATCGTTCCTACTACCCAAATGCGAGGCGGGCTTCCAAGCAAGGAAGTCCGCCTTTTTTATTTTACAACGACCTATAATACTCATTACACGAATATATTTTTATGGCTATAGAGAACAACGAACTGCTGGACCGCCTCGAAGGCTTGGTTTCACGCTACGAGGAGGTGGGCACGCTCATCACCGACCCGTCGGTCATCGCCGACCAGCGCCGCTACGTCAAGCTGACAAAGGAATACAAGGACCTGGGCGCCATCGTCAAGAAACGCGCCGAATACGTTCAGACGCTCACGACCATCGACGAGGCTAAGGAGATGCTCGCCGCCGAGGACGACGCTGAGATGCGCGAGATGGCTCGCGAAGAACTCGCGGCCGCACAGGAGCGCATCCCCGAGCTCGAAGAGGAAATCAAACTGCTGCTCATCCCCGCCGACCCCGAGGACGACAAGAACGTCATCATGGAAATCCGCGGCGGCACGGGCGGCGACGAGGCTGCCCTCTTCGCCGGCGACCTTTTCCGCATGTACTCGAAGTACTGCGAGACGAAGGGCTGGAAGATTGCCGTATCGAGCTTCACCGAGGGTGCTGCCGGAGGCTACAAGGAAATCATCTTCTCGGTAACGGGCGAGAAGGTCTATGGCACACTGAAATACGAGAGCGGCGTGCACCGCGTGCAGCGCGTGCCGGTGACTGAGACGCAGGGCCGCGTCCACACCTCTGCCGCCACTGTCGCCGTGCTGCCCGAAGCTGAGGAGTTCGACGTCGAGATCAATGAAGGCGCCATCAAGTGGGACACCTTCCGCAGTCAGGGCGCCGGCGGACAGAACGTGAATAAAGTGGAATCGGGCGTACGCGCGCGCTATATGTGGACCAACCCCAATACGGGCGAGACCGAGGAGATCCTCATCGAATGCACCGAGACGCGCGACCAACCCAAGAATAAGGAACGCGCCCTCGCACGCCTGCGCACGTTCATCTACGACAAGGAGCACCAGAAATACATCGACGACATAGCTGCTCGCCGCAAGACGATGGTCTCCACCGGCGACCGCTCAGCCAAAATCCGCACTTACAACTACCCGCAAGGCCGCATTACCGACCACCGAATCGGCTACACCATCTACAACCTCGCCGCCTTCATGGACGGCGACATCCAGGAGTGCATCGACCGCCTCACAGTAGCTGAGAACGCCGAACGCCTGAAGGAAAGCGCGCTGTAGGAAGTTGATAATGGATAATGGATAATGGATAATGGACAATGGTCAATGGTCAATGGTCAATGGACAATAGTCAATGATCAATGGACAATGGACAACGGACAATGGTCAATGATCAATGGTCAATGATCAATGAAGATTAGCATCAACTTATTCACGTCTGCCTTATGGATTTAACTGGTATCATTTCCCGTGCAGCACGCTCCTGCTTTCAGCGTTTCCCCGCCCCAGCGGCTTTCGCGACAGCGCTCGCGGCGTATGCCATCTTCGTCATTCTATCCGAACCTAAGACCGACCAACTCGTAGGCGCCATCGCCTACTTCCTCTCGGTGGGCTTTGTGCTCTCGTTGTCATTGAAACTATGGAGCGAGGAGCATCAGTGGTCGCGCAAAGATTTGTGGATTCACGCCACCGCCTACCTCATCCTCCTCGTTGATGCCATCTACCTCTACCACATCAACTTCGGACAGGGAGGACACGGCTACGAGACGTTTCTGATGCACGCCTCTGCCATCCTGGCGTTGACGCTGACGGTCTTCTTCTTGTCGTTCAACCGCGAACGCACCGACATCCCATCGTGGAATTTTGCGTTGCGCGTCATCGCAAGCGGAGTCATCTGCGTGGCTATCGGGCTGATTCTCTGGGGCGGACTAAGCTTACTGCTGACTTCATTGAACTGGCTGTTCAACATCAATCTGGGCTGGAAATGGTATAGCATCACAGGCGTGCTCGTCGTAGGCTACCTGCCGGCATTGCTTTTCTTGGGACGCATCCCAGGCGGCGATGAGAAACACGACCGCGAACCGCTGCGCTCTGCTTTCCTCGCTGGCGTGTTCCGCTATCTCTTCCTGCCGCTGGAGCTGCTGTATATCGTCGTGCTTTTCATCTACGCCATTCAGATTCTCGTGAGCTGGGAATTGCCGAACGGTCAGGTGTCGTGGCTCGTCATCGCCTCGATGGTGGGGCTCATCGCCATCGAGTTCGGTCTCTACCCCACCCGCCATGCCGACAACCGCCCCTCCGACCATAGCGTAGCACGTTGGCTGCCGCTCATCCTGACACCTCTGCTGCTGCTCATGACCGTAGGCATCGTCCGCCGTTTCTCCGACTACGGCATCACCTTCGCCCGCCTCTACCTCGTCACGCTGAACGCCTGGTTCTACATCGTCTGCCTCGGCCTCTTCTTCACTCGCGCCCGTCGCATCCATTGGATTCCCATCTCCTTCGCCGCCCTCTTCCTGCTGACGTCAGCGCTGCCGCTGAACTACACAAGCCTCACGCGACATACGCTCCTGAAAGAAGTGGAACGCGCGCTTACGCAGGCAGGCGCGACGACACTGCCAGTCGATGCCGCACGCTTCGATGCCATCATGAAGTCGCTGCCCGCGCAAGAGGCTTCACGTATCAGCTCTAAGCTGAAGTATCTCGAGCAGACCTTCAGCAGTGCAACCATCGAACCACTGACGACGCAAAAGGATGCGCCAATTCCCTTCAAACAGTATATTGACGGCATCGAAACCAGAGATATAGCAACCGCAGATTACAATGGATTTGTGCAGATCAAGCACATCCAGATTCCTGAGGGCTATACAGAGCTGCACCTTGACGTGGAATGTCAGAACTATCCTATCGACCTCCGACAAGACACCATCGAAGTGCCAGTCACGAATGATGAGGTCTCGGACACCATCATCGTCAGCCTCCGCGCACTGAGAGCGCTGGACAAGCAGATGGACGACCTGGTGGCTCTGCCCACAAAATCCTCCGACAACCGTTTCTTACTCCAGCGATTCTTCCTCTATGAAGGCATGACAAACGACGAAGGCGGCCGCATCACATCACCCGAGCTAAACCTCAGCGGTTACCTGATAACGAGAGGAGCAACAGAATAATCTCAACGCCCCCTTTCAACGATTATAACGTTTTTTGTGAACTTTATTTTGGCAAAACGAAGAATACACGCTATTTTTGTGGCGGCAAAAGCATGGTCACGGAGATATGTTCGAACAGGAAATCACACGTTACGAAGAGGTGCGACACGAATATGAGTCGCACATCAAGGCCAAGATGGCGCCAGAGGACTACATGGACTGGCATGAGATCCTTTTCTCCTGCCATTCGTGCGCCATTGAGGGCAATTCGTTTACCGTCGACGACACCCGCATCCTGAAGGAACAGGGACTGGCGATGGTGCCGGTGGGACATTCGCTGCTGGAGTGCGCCGAGATGGCAGACCACTTCCGCGCCTTCCGCTACGTGGTGTCGCATCTGAACGCCCCTTTCGACGAGACCTTGTTGTGCGAGACGAACCGTCTGGTGACAGAGAACACCCTCGCTTTCCGTGCACCGGGAGCCGTCGCTGGCGCCTACACCACAGAGGATATGGCTGCCGGCGACACCATCTTCGGCGACCACGAGACGCTGGTGGCGCGTGTGCCGTCGCTGCTGACATCCACGGCCGAAGCTTTACAGCGCGACATCCATCCCATGATTGTGGCAGCTCGCTTTCACGGCTTCTTCGAGTACCTTCACCCCTTCCGCGACGGCAATGGCCGCACAGGCCGCCTCCTTTCCAACTGGATTCTCATGCGTGCCGGACACCCGATGGTCATCATCGACATCAAAGAGCGGGATGCTTACATCGACGCTCTCCGACAGATCCGCGGCGAAGGCACCGACGAATACCTCATCTCGTTCTTCTTCCGCGTTGCCGTGGAACGTATGCAGAACGAACTGACGCAGAAGAAACGCAACACGAACTTAGGACTATTCCTATTCTAACTTGATTCAACTTTCAACCATTCAACGTTTCAACCCTCAACAGTACAAACTTTCAACGTTTCAACATTTCAACCTTCAAGACCACAGACCCTTTCCGTTCAGCTCGAAGAGACGCTTGACCCTTCAAGAGGAAGATGGACAGTCTTGTTCATGGCCATCCTTTCTTGAAAGGTGACCATCCTCCCCCTTGAGGGGGAGCGGAGAGGGGGGCTTCAACTTTTCAACATTATATGACACGCGAACAACTTTACGACAACATCTGTCGCAAGCAGAGCTTCCTCTGCGTAGGACTCGACACAGACCTGAAGAAGGTGCCGCAGCACCTCATCGAACGGGCAGCGAAGGACGAGAGCTTCGACCCCATCTTCGAGTTCAACCGCGCCATCATCGACGCCACAGCGCCCTACTGCATCGCCTACAAGCCCAACCTCGCCTTCTACGAGGCACATGGCGTCAAGGGCTGGATCGCCTTCGAGCGCACGGTGGAGTACATCCGCAGCCACTACCCCGACCAGTTCATCATCGCCGACGCCAAGCGCGGCGACATCGGTAACACATCCAAGCTCTACGCGCGTACATTTTTTGAAGAGATGGACGTCGACGCTGTCACCGTGGCACCTTACATGGGCGAGGACTCGGTGACGCCCTTCCTCGGCTACGAAGGTAAGTGGGTGATCCTCTTGGCGTTGACAAGCAATAAGGGCAGTCAGGACTTCCAGATAATCGAGGCCCACCCCCAGCCCCTCCCCAAGGGAGGGGAGCCCGAAGCAGGCGAGAGACTCTTTGAACGCGTTATCAGAAGAAGTCAGGAATGGGAACGCACATTCTATGAGACCCAAAACAAAGAAATTCAACCAAAAGCCACCAGTGGACATGAGTCCCCCTCCCTTGGGGAGGGGTTAGGGGTGGGCCGCTCTGGGGTGGGCCAGGTGGGCCGCTCTATGATGTACGTCGTCGGCGCCACCCAAGGCTCAGCCTTCGCTGACATCCGTCGCCTCGCCCCCGATCACTTCCTCCTCGTTCCCGGCATCGGTGCCCAGGGCGGTTCGTTGGAAGAGGTATGCAAGTACGGTTGGAACGACCACTGCGGCCTCATCGTCAACTCCTCACGCGCCATCATCTACTCCGACGCCACCGAGCGCTTCGCCGAAGTGGCCGGTGAGACGGCTCGCGAGGTGCAACAACAGATGGCCGCCATCATGAAGGAGCGTGCGTAGCTCATACCGAGCAAGCGGCATTAATAATACATCCAATCGGTATAAGAGGCCGCTTTGCAAGCACTCTGCTCAAAGAAACGCTTCTTGAAGAGTCAGCGTCATCCTACGGGAGGCCGGGCGCATCCATAAAGAAATCATACAAATCTTTTCAAATCTCACAGACATGAATGAGATTTTGAATAGATTTGTATGATTTCTGCTTTTTAGAAGCAAGACGAAAAAACATATTCTTGTTATACCTAACTCAGGTTAATAATCAAAAATCTGAGTGGTTTCGTAAAGCACCGTCCACGAAGCGTTGGCTGTTCTCTTGATGAAAAACTTGCTTGCAGCCTTACGAGGTACGGCCACTTGGCACTTGTCATTCTTCAAGTAATAGAATTCAGCGTCTTGCCCCGACTGGGTGTAATATGACCATACAGCTGTTGGTTGCCCCTCGGGGAGGTACTCCTTCCACTGATTGCCGTCCTTAAAGAAAAAGCCGCGTGTATGACAGAACAGCTTGTTGCCCCTTTGGGGACAGAAATCAAAAATCTGACGGGTGTAGTAGACAACTTCCCATTTGCCATTACGGCTGATGAAGATGTTGTTGCTCGGGTTCTTGGGTATACTGAGAGAGCATTTCGAATTATTCAAATTGTAAAAGGCTTCTTCCTCATGATACTGCTTATAAGTTGCCCAAGACGACGTGGGGTTATTGCTTGGTCTGTATTCGTACCATGTCAGTCCGTCGCGTATGAAGTAACCGCCATCGTACAGACATAGCATTGTCTTATTGCTTGTGGCAGTAGTGGTCGTGGCTGTGGCCGTCTTCTGCTGCCCTTTTGACATGAACGTACCCTCCTTTGCCAAATTACGAATTGTAGTATACAAGGTTTTGCTCTCTTGACTCTGCAATACTATTTCTGGCAACGAACTCACCGAACGTGTTGACAACTCACCGGAATCATTCCAAACAACTTGGTCGTTTCCGTTGATGAACTCCACGTTATCAATGAAATAAAGAGGCAAAAAAAATATATAAGGACCTTCGTCATAATTATGACGTACGCTGGAAAAGTTGTAGACATAGGTACCCTTGCCCGTCAGGACGAAACGCATACTGCCGGAACGTGAGACATACACCGTCGCTGGTCGGCGAATGGTGTCTGATTTCTGCATCTGTTTACTCCTGAAGACATAGGAATCAAAATGCAAAGTGTAGTCATACTGAGCCAGACAGATCTGCGATGCTGCCAACAACAGCATAGCGGATGTTAATAGGCGTCTCCATTTTGCGACGCCATTCCTCAGACTATAATAGATTTTATAGCCGACATTGTTAGATTCCATTCTCTTTTGTTTCATAGTTTCACGCGAGTATTACTCTAAGCTAAAGTTTTATACGGATAAGTACTGGGGTAATATTAATTGATTCAAGTTCTGCATGTATGTTAACTACCTTCAACGAAGCGTCCTACGCCTGAACCTTAGTCGCTTCAACACATTGTAGTAGGGGGTAAAACATTCCTTTGTCAAAAGCTTTTGTCCTTACAGGACGCGTATACAGATGCGACCTCACCCCCCGGGGTCCGCCCAGAGCTATGGGTCCACTGGCCTTTCAAGCCGTTTAGCAACAAGCGAAACCTCAATGATTTGAAATGATTGTCGATTATATGAAAGTCATCTTTCTTCGCTTACTCTTAGGATAGTATCTGCCTGCAAAATTGAACAATAATCCTTATCCCTACAATTTTTTTCAGCATTTTTTTTCGTATTGCAGCAACAAATAGACGATTTCTTGCAAGCACTCAGGCGTCTTGTTTTCCTAAAAACCATCGGCTGTTGGCTACATCAAGTAAATCGCATAGGTTCATCGGGCAAATCTCTTAGGCGCATCAGGCTATTCGCTTAGGCGCATCGGGCAAATCTCTTAGGCGCATCAGGTTATTCGCTTAGGCGCATCGATCATTTCGCATAGGCGTTTCGGGCTATTGGGCAGTCCCATTTCCGGCTCGAATGCTTTGATGATTTAGCAGAAAAATACAAATAATACAATTTTGGTTTTATAAAATATACTACAAGCCTACAATAATATGGTATATTCTTTGTTTACAGGCGATTATCATATAGGTTTTTGTTGATATATTTAGGCAAATAAGTAGGTATTAAATTAAGAAATCTGCAAAAAATTGCAGCATCACATGATTTTTTTGTGCAAAAATTTGCACATTATAATTATTGTTTCTATATTTGCAAACAGAAATAAGGAGGCAAGAGATAAGGAGTAGAAAAGAGGGCGGCGAGGAGTAGAAAAGAGGACAGCAAGGAGTAGAAAAGAGGACGGCGAGAAGTAGAAAAGAGGATTGCAAGGAGTAGAAAAGAGGACGGCGAGGAGTAGAAAAGAGAACAGCAAGGAGTAGAAAAGAGGACGGCGAGGAGTAGAAAAGAGGACAGCAAGGAGTAGAAAAGAGGACAGCAAGGAGTAGAAAAGAGGACAGCAAGGAGTAGAAAAGAGGACGGCAAGGAGTAGAAAAGAGGACGGCAAGGAGTAGAAAAGAGGACGGCAAGGAGTAGAAAAGAGGATTGCAATATAAAAAACGGCATACGGCTATGCAATGTACAGTATATATAAAGTCAATAAAGAGTAGAAAAGAAAGGACCAGTGCTCTGGGCTTGGGCGAACTGATAAAGGAGCTCCAAGCTGATGGTAAAAGGAAGATGACGGTGGAAGCGTTGCGACGTGAAGTCAGCGACCTTCCACCGTCGTTACATTGGCGCAACATAGACCTACTGCCGCGGGTTTGTGTAGCCCAGGAAACGTTACGCAAGCGCAATGGTGTGATTCAGAACAAATACAACGGCGTCGTGATGCTGGACGTGGGCAACATAGACAGCCTGCGCGAAGCCGACGAGGTGAAAGGCAAGGCAGCAGCCTGGCCTACGACACTGGCCACCTTCGTGGGCTCAAGCGGCAGAAGCGTGAAGATATTGGTCTCTGGAGCCTACGACGACGGGAGTCTGCCCACCGACGAGGACGCCGCAGCAGTATTCCACAAAGCGCTCTACCTGGAGACGGCCCGCGTCTATGCCACCCTGCTGCAACGGCCGTTACGCACGCGTAAGGCGGAGCCTACCGAGAGCTTCAGGTGGACCTACGACCCTACGGCCTTCTTCAACGCCGATGCCATGCCCGTGAGGATAAGCTTGCGCAATGCAAGGACCGACAATACATCCGCAAATCTTGCCGCACACGTTTATGCACCGACTTCTAATGTGCCGACGCCGGAGAACAATAAGAATGCCCGCCGCCGATTCGCCACAGCGTTCGCACAAGCTGATGAAAAGATTGGCGATGAACAGCTTACGCAGGAAGAAGAGCTGAACATAGTGGCCGCCGAAGCCTTCACGCTGGGCCTCCCCTTAGAGGAAACCATACGACAAGCTATCGTAAGCATGCACTGGCACGACATGGGACGCGAAGCCATACGCGCAACCATCGAGAGCATATACCTTGAGAAAGGAGCACCGGACAAGTCGAAACACAGCCGGTCGATGCAGGAGTTGTCCGCACAGCTACAAACGTTCATGACCACACACTACGACCTTCGCTTCAACGAACTCACGAACGGCGTAGAATGGCGCACAAACAACTCAGCATCATACACCTTTGAGCCTCTCGATTCGCGTGTAATGAACACGATGATACAAGCTTGCCACGAGAACGGCATCGAGGTGTTTGACCGCGACATGAAGCGTTACCTCGGCTCCACACGTGTGCGCAATTACAATGCTGCGCAGGCTTACCTCAAGGAAGTGCGGGGCTGTTGGGACGGACACACCGACTATATAGGAGCCCTGGCCGAGCGTGTGCCTTGCCGCAACCCGCATTGGAAGGAGTGGTTCCACACATGGTTTCTGGGCATGGTGGCACAATGGGACGGATGGAACACCATCTACGGCAACGCCACGGTTCCCTTGCTGATCGGCACCCAAGGTTGCGGAAAAAGCACCTTCGGACAGTTGCTGCTGCCGCCCGAACTCAGAGAGACAGGCTACCGCGAACTGGTGGACTTCACCAGCAAACAAGACGCAGAACGAATGACAGCCTTTTCACTCCTGATCAACCTGGACGAGTTCAATCAAATCAGCGAAAAAACTCAACAGGGATTTCTCAAGAACCTCATCCAGAAAAGTAGCATCAAAGGCCGAAGACCATATAGCAGCACGACACAGACGATGCCGCGCTACGCTTCGTTCATTGCAACGACAAATTTCCCGGACGTCCTGAGCGACCCTTCCGGCTCGCGCCGTTTTCTCGTAGCAGACGTTCGAAACGGCTCCGTAATAAACAATAAACCACCATTTTACTATGACAAAGTCTATGCTCAGGCTTTGAGCGAACTTGAAAACGGACGGCGACATTATTTTACCGCCGACGAAGTGAACGAGATAGAGCAATACAACGCCCAATTCACTTCCATGCGCGTTGAGATAAGCACCTTCCTGGATGTCTTTGAGCCGCTCGCCGAATGGGAAGAAGGAGCTAAAAAGATGAAAGTTTCCGACATCGCCAAAGCCGTTTCTCGTCACACTGGATACACCTACAGCGAGGGAGGGCTGAGGATGCTTGGTCGCTGGCTGACCAGCGAAGCCAAGGCCGGGCGCGTAAAGAAATCGGCAAGCAACGGAACGGCCGTTTACGTGGTTCGCGAAAACTTTTAAACCAGAACACTACCGGAGTAAAGCTGTCAAACAGACCGCTAAAAACAAATAAAATGTGCGCACGCGCGCAAAATATATGGGCAAAGAGTAGGTGATGTCAATCATTATTACTATCTTTGCAGCCGCAAAAAAATAAGCATAGCAAAAAAATAATGGAATTTACAGCACAACAGATAGCCCAATATCTCGGTGGCACAGTGGAAGGCCGTGCCGACGCGAGCGTCCACACCTTCGCTAAAATTGAGGAAGGCGTGGAGGGTGCCCTCTCGTTCTACTACGATCCCAAATTTGAGCCTTACGTCTACCAGACGCTCTCGTCGATAGTGCTTGTGCCCTCGTCGTTTCAGCCGTCGCAACCCGTGAAGCCCACCTTAGTGCGCGTCGACGATCCCCGCATGGCTGTAGCTCGACTGATGACCCTGGTAGAAAGCATGAAGCCCAAGCGCTCGGGCATCGACCCGCAAGCTTCGGTGGCACCCACGGCAAAGATAGGCAAGGACGTCTACATCGCTCCCTTCGTTGTTGTCGAGGAGGGTGCAGAGATAGGCAATGGAACACAACTCTACAGCCATGTGACCGTAAGCACAGGCGCCAAGATAGGCGACAACTGTACACTCTACCCCAACGTCACCGTGTATCACGACTGCATCGTTGGCAACCGTTGCATCCTACATGCCGGCGCCGTGGTAGGTGCCGACGGCTTTGGCTTTGCGCCCAACGCCGACGGCTACGAGAAAATACCTCAAATAGGCATAGCTGTGCTTGAGGACGACGTAGAGCTTGGCGCCAACAGCTGTGTTGACCGCGCCGTCATGGGCAAGACTATCGTGCACCGTGGCGTAAAGATCGACAACCTCGTGCAAATCGGCCACAACGTAGAGGTCAAGAGCAACACCGTGCTCTGTGCACAAGTGGGCATAGCCGGCTCGACGACCGTAGGCGAATGGTGTACCTTCACCGGCCAGGTGGGCATAGCCGGTCACATCAGCGTAGCCGACCACACCACCATCGGCGCTCAGAGCGGCGTGCCAGGCAACATACGCAAGCCCGGACAAACCCTTATGGGCTATCCCGCCATTGACTCGAAACTGTGGTTGCGCTCGTCGGCCGTGGCAAAGAGCCTGCCCGACATGGCTGTAGAACTGCGACAGCTGCGCAAGGAGCTTGAAGCCATGAAAGCCAAGCTCGGGGAGTGACGCCGACCCCAGCAGTGATTCCACAAAATAATTACGCATCAGAAACATACGATATCATAGTGAAACAAAACACACTACGCAACAGCTTTACCCTGCAAGGCAAAGGCCTGCACACAGGCCTCAAACTCACGGTAACGTTCAACCCCGCACCCGAGAACCACGGATATAAAGTCCAACGCATAGACCTCCCCGGTCAGCCCATCATCGACGCCATAGCTGAAAATGTCGTAGAGACGACACGCGGCACCGTGCTCGCCATTGGCGAAGCGCGCTGCAGCACCATAGAGCATGCCATGGCCGCCCTCTATGCCCTGGGCGTAGACAACTGCCTGCTGCAGGTCGATGGCCCCGAAGTGCCCATCCTCGACGGCTCGGCAGAGATTTACGTCGAGAACATCATGCGCGTGGGCATCGTGGAGCAAGAGGCTGAGCGCGAATACATAGTCATCAGCAAGGAGCTGAAGGTGGAGGACGAACGTACAGGCTCGTCGCTGGCCATAGAGCCTTCCGACGGTTTTGGCATCACGGCCACCATAGCCTTCCCTGGCAAAGTGCTCAGCAACCAGACCGCAAAGCTTACCGACCTGCAGCAGTTCACCGACGACATCGCTGCCGCACGTACTTTCTGTTTCGTGCGTGAAGTGGAAATGATGCTGGCTGCCGGACTCATCAAGGGCGGCGACCTCGACAACGCCATCGTCATCTACGAGCAAGAGAAGACGCAGGCTGAGCTCGACGTACTGGCCGACCGCATCGGAGCCCAACATCACGACGCGTCAGAGTTAGGCTACATTCAGACAAAGCCCCTGATGTGGGACAACGAGCCCGCACGCCACAAACTCCTCGACATCATCGGCGACATGGCACTCGTAGGCCGACGTATCCACGGACACATCACCGCCACACGCCCCGGCCACACCATCAACAACCGCTTCGCACGCCTGCTGCGCCAAGAGTTGGCAAAAGCGTAAACCCCATTCGTCATTCATCATTCGTCATTCATCATTTTTCATCTTTCACATAAAACATGATCAGCCCTTTAGCATATATACATCCCGAAGCCAAGATTGGCGAGAACGTTGAAATAGGCCCCTTCTGCTACATCGACCGCGGTGTGGAGATTGGCGACAACAACACGCTGATGAACAGCGTAACCATCCTTTATGGTGCGCGCATCGGAAACGGCAACATCTTCCATCCGGGATGTGTCATCAGCGGTGTACCCCAAGACCTCAAGTTCCGCGGCGAAGACACTCTCGCCATCATTGGCGACAACAATAAGATCCGCGAGAACGTAACCATCAACCGAGGCACTGCATCCAAGGGTAAGACCGTAGTAGGAAGCGGCAACCTGCTCATGGAAGGCTGCCACATCGCGCACGACGACGTCGTAGGCAACGATGTCATCATCGGCAACTGCACCAAGCTCGCAGGAGAAGTGACCGTCGACGACCACGCCATCCTCTCGGCCTGCGTGCTCGTACACCAGTTCTGCCGCATCGGAGGCTATACAATGGTGGGCGGAGGCACAGGCACGCCACAAAGCATATTGCCCTACACAATCTGCGCACGCCACCCGGCAACTTACTGCGGCCTCAACATCGTAGGACTGCGTAGACGAGGCTTCGAGCGAGACGTCATCAACACCATCCACGAAGCCTACCGAATCATCTTCCAAGGCGGACTCGCACTGACCGACGCCCTGGAAATGATCAAGAAAGAATTGCCTCAGACCGACGAGATCAAGTACATACTCGACTTCATCGAAGACACCAAGCAACGCGGATTCGTACATTGATTTGACGGTTTCATAATCCCACGATGCAAAGATGTACAAAGTCGGGAATCAGGAATGGGGTAATCACCCAATCGTAAAATCGTAATAAATAGCCATGTTATACACCATTATAGTTGTTAGCCCCGAAGTGGAAGATTTCGTCATTGAACTGCAGATAGAGTCCGATGCCACCTTTGCTGATCTCCACGACCTCATCCGAAAATCATGCTCGTGGGGTAAGCACAAGCCTTCGACCTTCTATGTCTGCGACGAACGATGGAGACGAGAACGCGCCATCCCCGAGAAGAGCTTTGAGGACGACACGATGGACGAAGTGGAACTGGGCGATTTGTTAGACGATGAAGGCCAGCGCATGCAATATATCTTCGATGCCGAGGAGGGACGTGGATTGCTACTCGAAGTGTCGCACATCAGCTATGGCAAACATATCAATGCACCGCTTTGTCTACGCCAACACGGAACAGCCCCCCTGCTGACCATTGAACGAAAAGAAGAGCCACAGCCAAAGACCAACGAGCAACTGCTTGCAGAGCTCAATGCTGCCGCCTTGACCGATGACGACGACATGGAACCCACCGACGACGAACTCTTCGACATAGAGGAAATAGATCTTGAAGGTTTTGATTTCACCGAAGAATGAAAACCCTTGTTGTTCTTCTCGGACCCACAGCCGTAGGCAAGACAGAGCTTGCCATAGCGCTGGCAGAACATCTCGGATGCCCTATCATCAACGCTGACAGCAGACAGCTATATAAAGACCTGAAAATAGGGACGGCCGCACCTACAGAACAGCAGCTCAAGCGTGTGCAGCATTTCTTCGTTGGCATATTAGCCACCAATGACTACTACAGCGCCGCGCGCTACGAAACAGAAGTGTTGGGCCTCACCGAAAAACTCTTTTGCGAACATGACACATTGCTGCTCACAGGAGGCTCTATGTTATATATCGACGCCGTCTGCAAAGGCATTGACGGCATACCAACGATTCACGAGGAGACGCGAAGCCTCATGCGCCAACGCCTTAACGACGAAGGGCTGGAAAAACTCGCACAAGAGCTGAAGCTGCTTGACCCGGAATACTATGCCACCGTAGACCTTAAGAATACCAAACGAATCGTTCATGCCCTTGAAGTGTGCTATCAAACAGGACGGACGTTTACAAGTTTCCGCACTGCTACTCGCAAGCAACGTCCCTTCAACATCCTGAAGATCGGGCTCAACAGGCCGCGTGCCGAACTTTTTGAACGCATAAACAAGCGCGTAGACCAGATGCTCGACGAAGGGCTCCTGGAGGAAGCACGCGCTCTTCTACCCTACCGCAGCGAAAATGCACTAAACACCGTGGGATATAAAGAGATGTTCCAGGTCTTAGACAACGCGTGGACGCTTGACTTTGCACGCGAACGTATGAAAAAGAACACGCGCGTGTACGCAAAGAAACAATTAACGTGGTTTGCCCACGACAAGGAAATAAGATGGTTTCATCCCGACGAGCAAGACAAAATAACAAGCTACGTTGATCATGCAATCAATCCCTCAAACATATAAACAGCCCTATCCTCAACTACGATGAATCGATTTAAGAACATCATACATCGCGCTTATGGCGGACCTTGGTACAAACGCATTATAGTGTGGTTTTGTACCATTATCATCACGATCTTACTCCTTCTCGTTGCCGTTGACATCAATTTCTTATGGCTATTCGGCCGTTCACCAGGTTTTAAGGAGATAGAAAATCCCACAACGAAGGAAGCCAGCGAAATATATTCCAGCGACAGCGTACTCATGGGACGGTTCTTCAACGAAAACCGGACACCAGTGAAGTTCAAGGAAATCAGCCCCATCATCGTACGGACCTTGATAGCCACCGAGGACGAACGTTTCTATCAGCACCATGGCGTTGACATTCCCGGACTATTTGCAGCAGTCAAAGACATCATGCAAGGGAATGCCCGCGGCGCAAGCACCATCTCGCAACAGTTGGCCAAAAACCTCTTCCGTGTAAGAACACAATACAGCACAGGTCTTCTCGGGCATATCCCCGGCGTTAAAATCTTAGTGCAGAAAGCGAAAGAATGGATTGTGGCGACGAAGCTCGAAATAGCGTTCTCGAAAGAGGAAATACTTACCATGTATTTCAACACCGTAGACTTCGGCTCTAACTCTTTCGGCATAAAGACGGCCGCACGAAAATATTTCGGAACAACGCCGCACGACTTGACCTACGAACAAGCGGCGACCCTCGTAGGACTGCTAAAAGCAACGAGCACCTACAACCCAAGACGGCATCCGGCACGCTCCACCGAAAGGCGAAACGTGGTGCTGCAAAACCTCTTCGACCACGGAGGAATAATCCTGCAAGGTGAATTGGCCACGCAAAAACAGCTCGACAGTCTGCAGGCCATACCGATGGGCGTCATCAAGAACTTTGAAGAAAGTTCGTTCGACGGCATAGCACCTTATATGCGTACACATCTGCAGGAATATATCGACCAACTGTGTGAAGACGGAAAGGTCATGGGGTATGAACACAACCACCTCGACCTCTACTCTGACGGTCTGAAAATCTATACGACCATCGACTCACGCATGCAACGCTATGCAGAAGAAGCAGCCAACAAACAGATGCGACACCTGCAAAAATTGTTTGACGAGCACTGGCGCGGCATGAACCCATGGCAGGATTCAAGATACAAAGAGATACCAGGTTTCGTAGAAAACATTTCTCACAAGACAGAACGCTTCAAGTCGCTCAAGAAACGATTCCCCGACGACCCAGACAGCGTGAGATATTACATGAACCTGCCCCATAGGGTGAAGCTCTTCAGCTACGACGGCCCCATATACAGGGACATTTCTACCTTGGACTCCATCAGATACATGGTGAGTTTCCTGCATTGCGGTTTTGTAGCTATTGAACCAGACACACGACACGTCAAGGCATGGGTAGGCGACATTGATTTCCGTTTCTGGAACTACGACAAGGTAACAGCCCGACGGCAGCCCGGTTCAACATTCAAATTGTTTGTTTATACAGAGGCAATGAACAAAGGCCTCAAGCCCGTGGACAGACGAGTAGACAGCTACGTAGCCTACACCTCATCAAAACGGGGGAAAGTGCATCGATGGATTCCACGAAACGCCAATGGCAGATATTCCGGAGCCAACATGATGCTGAAGACAGCCTTCGCACTCAGTGTCAATAGCATTGCCGTGAAGCTGGGCTACGAAGTGGGAATACACGATGTTGCTACGACGGCCCATGCCATGGGTATTGAATCGGAACTCGAGGAAGTGCCATCACTTTGCATCGGAGCATGCGAAGTGGCCCCACTCGAAATAGTGAACGCTTACTGCACCGTTGCCAACGACGGCAAATACAGTGCCCCATGTCTGGTGACCAAAATCGTAGACCGCGATGGGCGCACGATATTCAGGGCTAAGACGAAGGATGCACAGGCCATTCCCTATCGCTCGGCATTCATGATGCAGCAAATGCTCAAAGGAGGCCTTACAACACGTGGAGGCACTTCGCAAGCAATGTGGCAATATCTCAACCCCGTAAGAGGGAAGTTAGATTTTGGCGGCAAGACGGGTACTACCAACAACAACTCTGATGCCTGGTATATGGCCGTGACACCTAAATTAGTCGCTGGCGCTTGGGTAGGAGGCGAATATAGAAGCATACATTTCCGCTCCGGGGCCCTCGGTCAGGGTAGCCGTACAGCTTTGCCGATCTGCGGCATCTTCATATCTAAATTGCTGCAAGATCCACGCTTCGAGAAATATATAGCTAAATTCCCACCACCAACAGAAGAAATAGACAAGAAAGATTACGAGGGATGGGGAGACTACTCGCCAAGAGCAACCTTCAGCGTAGATAGCCTGCACAAACTCGGACCTATGGAAGGGGTTGGAATGGGCAGCTCAAACAGCAACGCCGAAGGACAAGCCAATAGCACTCCAGCCCCAAGCAATGCTGCAGCTCCACAACAGTCTGCCGACACGCGAGGGACAGCACAATAAGCTATGCAGAAGACCGAAATCGACACAAGCGCACCAGAATTTCAGGCTGCGCTGAATATGATTCGTTACACACAGCACTCCCTGTTTCTTACAGGTAAGGCTGGCACTGGCAAAAGCACATTCCTCAAGTACGTACGAGACAACACCAAGAAAAAATGTGTCGTGCTGGCTCCTACGGGCATCGCCGCCATTAATGCAGGTGGCGTAACCCTGCACAGTTTCTTCAAGTTGCCTTTTCATCCGCTCACCCCTGACGATTCCCGATATGCCGGCAGGCGCATACGTGAATTCTTGAAATATAGCAAGGAGCATGTCAAGCTGCTACAGGAGCTGGAACTTATTATTATAGATGAGATATCAATGGTGCGGGCTGATATCATCGACTTCATTGACCGCATTCTACGGACCTATACTCACAACCAACGCGCTCCCTTTGGTGGAAAGCAAATGCTGCTCATCGGCGATGTATTTCAACTGGAACCAGTTGTAAAATCTGATGAGAAAGATATCTTAAACAGATTCTATAAGTCTCCGTTTTTCTTCTCTGCACACGTATTTAAAGAGATGGAACTGGTGAGCATTGAACTGACAAAAGTTTACCGACAACACGACAGCTCATTCATACATCTGCTGGACAGGATACGCACAAACACCGCAACCACAAACGACCTTGCGCAAATCAATGTCAGAGCCTCGAAAGGAGAAAGTGCCACTATTCCTGACGACAATGCTGCCCAGCTGGCTATCACCTTATGCACAAGGCGAGACGATGTAGATTTCATCAACAACAATATGTTAGCCGCTCTTGACGGGGATACGATGACGCTGCACGGAAACATAAGTGGCGACTTTCCTCACACGTCTTTGCCCACCCTACTTGATCTCGACATCAAATTAGGAGCCCAAATCATCTTCGTAAAGAACGACCAGAACCACCAATGGGTCAACGGGACACTGGGAACAATAATAGGTTTTAGCGAAGAGCCTTATGGGCTGATCATCGTTACAGACAAAGGAGAGGAAGTTCTTGTGGAAGAGGCCATGTGGGCCAATGTAAGATATACCTACAACGAACAAGAGAAGAAAATTGAAGAAGAGCAATTAGGCACATTCACCCAGTTCCCGATTCGCTTGGCATGGGCCATCACCATACACAAGAGCCAAGGTTTGACCTTCGATCACGTGGCCATAGATTTCGGAGCTGGTACATTCACGGGCGGACAGGCTTACGTAGCCTTAAGCCGATGCCGGTCTCTGGATGGCATAACGCTAAAAAGACCACTTAACACAAGTGATATATTCATCCGCCCAGAGATAGTTCATTTTGCGAAATATTTCAACAACAGACAGGCATTTGACAGAGCTTTACAAGCCGCAAAAGCCGACATTGAATATAACGAAGCAACGAGAGCTTTCAGTGAGAACAGGTGGGATGAATTCCTGAAGCATTTCTTCACTGCAATACATGCTCGCTACGACATAGAGAAGCCAGCGGCACAGCGACTCATAAGAAGGAAATTGAGCTTGATCTCCCGATTGAAAGAGGAAAACCAACAGCTACAAAAGCAATTGAACAAAAGAGCTAAGTTGCTTCAACAATATGCGAAAGAGTACTATCTCATGGGCAACGACTGTATCAGCGAAGCTGGAAGCTATGCTGCTGCCAGACGCAATTTTGAGAAAGCCATAGCCCTGTGGCCAGAATTTGAGGCTGCTCACAAGAGACTCGGCGACTGTCTTGAACACGAAGGATTAAAGGAAGAAGCGAAGAAGCATTGGAATATGGCTGAAAAATTACGCAAAAAGAAAAAAAAAGAGATAGGCACTCGTTAATTTTATTTAATAAAGAGTAGGCAAAACGTTTGAATCAAAAATAATGTTTACCTTTGGAGCTACAAACTAACAACAACTTATTTTGAACATGAAACTGGAAACTGCTCTGTGCTTAGCCTCTGCAATAGTCCTAAGCGCCTCATTACAAGCCAAGAAAAAGACGACCGCCTATCTATTCACCTACTTTACCGGAAACGCTCCCGAGCAGGAACAGATTTGCTACGCCATCTCTGAAGACGGTTGGAACTATACCCCACTCAATAACGGAAAGCCGATCATTGATTCTAAGGAGATAGCACTTACTGGATGTGTGCGCGATCCTCATATCCTGAGAGGAAAGAAAGGATGGTTCTATCAAGTGGTAACTGACATGAAATCAAGCCTGGGATGGAGCAGCAATCGCGGCATGGTGCTCATGCGCTCCAAAGACCTTGTACATTGGCAGCACCATACTGTGCACTTCCCCACCCGATTCAAAGGCACCATGTTTGAACATGTCACACGCGTATGGGCGCCGCAAACCATCTATGACGACCAAACGGGTAAATACATTGTTTATTTCTCCATACTTACAGACGATGGCTCATGCCCCTATGACAGAGTGTATTGGGCATACGCCAATAAAGACTTCAGCGACCTCGAAGGAGAACCACAGCTACTCTTCGACATGAAGAATGCCAGCATTGATACGGACATCGTAAAAGACGACGAAGGACTGTTTCACATCTTCTTCAAAACGGAAGGAAGCAGACAGAAAGGAATCAAACAATTTATAGCGAAAGATTTTTACAACGGAAATACTTGGGAGCTACAACCTGGATGGTGTCAAGACACGAATAAACAGGTGGAAGGCTCCGGCGTTTTCCGCCTGCATGATGGAACCTGGGTGTTGATGTATGATTGTTACACAAGTGGACACTATCAATTCTGCGAAAGCAAGGATCTTAAAAAGTTCACTCGCGTCAAAGATACTGCAACTTCAGGTGCCTTTACGCCACGTCATGGAACAGTAATCGCCATAACAGCAAAAGAAGAAGCACGGCTGAAGAAAGCATTCCCTAACGACTAACGTTTAGGAATGAGTTTCGTGATCCTTTCATGGACCCGGCCACCAAAAGACATCAGGTCTGCAAAGAAAGGCTTACTTCAAAATAAAAACGGATAAAGTCGGTTTTTGCAAATAAAAAATTTGCGCCCTCTCCGCTTTCAAGATGAACACAATGTTCAATTGAGCGAAGAGGGCGCAAGTCGTTTTACCTTTGTTAAAAATAATTAAATTAAAGATGAAACTCTTTATCGTGCGCGAGAGTAAAGAAAAAATAACATAATTTTGAGCGCTTGCTGCTGAATTTTAACAGCATTTATAAGCATTCCCATCATTTACCAAACTGCGTAAGAAAATCAAAAACAATATTTAACAACTCAATTTCAATGTGTATGAAAAACCGCTTTAACACATTCGGCAAACAAGCCATCGTAGCACTGAGCTTGTTAGCTGCTTGTGGGCTGACGTGGTCTTGCAAGGACGACTATCGTTGGGACGATGAAAAACCAACGTGGTTGAACTCCAGCATCTATGAAAGCCTCAAAGAACGCGACAACTTCCACACATACCTCCGTCTGCTTGAAGACAAGGATGTGAATATCGAAGGTGTTCGCAATTTGAAAGACATTTTGAGTAAAACAGGCTCAAAGACGGTCTTCGTAGCTGACGACCAAGCATGGGAGGAATTCTTCAAGCACAATGCGACACTGCCCGAGACAGACTCTTGGCACAATGCAACAAGCTACGAAAACCTCAGCGCAGCTCAGAAAAAACTGCTCATCAACACGAGCATGCTCAACAATGCAATCGTGATGGAAAACTTGGCCAGTGCCGACGGTGATGGAACCAATCCCCCTGTTCGCGGAGAATACATGCGCCGCATTTCAGACTTCAATCTGACGGACTCTGTGACTTTCTTACCTGCAGACCAAGTTCCCTACACATACAACACTGCAGATATAATTGCAGGACGTGATTATTGGAAAGACTTCAGAGAAGAGAATGGCGGTAACGGCATCTATCTGGTACTCGATTCAACCGTTAGCATGATGCTCCACTTCACACAGGAGCACATGGCTAACCACCAAATCACCAATGATGACTTCAAGAAATTCATGGGAAGGGAACGCCAGACTCGTGACGTACATATCTATGACGCCCGCATCAAGGAACAAAACATCGTTGCCGAGAACGGATACGTCAACGTAACGGAAAAGGTCATCAAGCCGCTCCCCAACATGGCAGAGGTCATCAGGACGAATGGTCACACCAAGATTTTCAGCCACATGCTTGATCGCCTTTCATTCCCTTATCCGAATGCTGAAGTGACTCAGAACTACCAGAAATTGCATCCTGATTTCAAAGGTACGATATACACCAAGAAATATTTCTCAAACCGTGGAGCTAACGGACGTGCTCAGAAATATGGTCCTGATGGCAAACTATTTGCCGACGAGGATGGTGAAATCAACCTCCAGTTCGACCCAGGATGGAATGAATTCTTCTTCAACCAGGACAAGAGAGCCGACATGGCTGCCATGTTCGTACCTAACGACAGAGCTATGATGGAATATTTCTCTGAAGGTGGAGCTGGATGGCAACTGGTGCAAACGTACGCTCCCGATCCTACCGCAGAAGTTCCTGAAGGCGATTTCGACGCCCTTTATAAGAAGATCGACTGGATTCCGCTTTCCACACTCGACAAGCTGCTGAATGTGATCATGTTTAACTCCTTCAACAGCTCCGTACCGAGCAAGATGACATCACTTCGCGACTACCAGTCGCAGGAAGAAATGTTTACTCCTGAAGACATAGAACTCATTGACACCTGCATGATGGCTTGTAATGGTGCCGTCTATGTCACGGATAAGGTTTACGGACCGGCATCGTATGTGTCAGTGGCTGCTCCAGCCAACATCAGCAAGACGAATCTTATCATGAAATGGGCCATCAACAATGGCCAGGACAACGCACATGACCTGATGCACATGAACTATTTTGCATATCTCATGGCTATGCGTTCCCGCTTCACATTCTTCTTGCCGAGCGACGAAGCTCTAAAAAGATATTATGACCCCATCAGTTTTACCAGTAGAAAGCCCCGTGTCATTCAAATGCAATACACCGGTAAAGGTGAACTGCCGCTGCAAATAGGTAAGATTCTTTATAGCTACGACCTTGAGAATGGAACCATCGGTACCCTTTACAGACTTGACCAGCTTGAAAAGACTGAGCTCATCAACCGTTTGAAAGATATCTTGGAAAGCCATACCATCGTCCATGACGATAGGAATCCCATCGACAACGAGGATGAGTACTACATCGCCAAGAACAATACCGCATTAAAAGTGACTAAGGATGAAAACAACAATGTCATTAAGGTGCAAGGCGGCTTCCAACTTGAAAATGAGCGCGCAGGAATTACCGGAGGTGACCGTGGCACATTAGAAATCGGAGTGGGCTTGTCCAACACGAACCGCATGGCCAATGGTACTACATTTATCATTGATGATTCGCCTATCATTCCTCCCAGCAAGAGCATCTATGGCATCATAGGTAAAGAGTTCAGCCAAGATTGTTCTGAATTCCTCAGCCTGACGGATATCGATGCCAACGAAGACATTATTAAAGCTTGTGGCCTGCAGGCTTCAAAATTAGCCGTTTGGGTTAATGGAACATCGTCTGGTGGCGTGGACTTCAATGTTAAGTTCTGGAACAACTATCAATATACGCTTCTCGTTCCCACCAATGATGCCATTCTGGATGCTGAGGCTAAAGGCCTGCCAACATGGAGGGACATCAGAGCCGATTACGAAAGTCTGCCTGAAGATCCTGACAATTCAGAGCTGCGTTTACTCACAGCAGAAGATTCTCTCCGCCTACAGACAAAGATCACATATCTTAACAACTTTATCCGCACACACTTCTTAGACATCAGCGTGTTCGAAGACAAGACAGAGTTGCCTGAGAATGAGTTCGTAACATCAAGTTATGACACAGGTAACGGAGTTTTCGTAAAGGTAAATATCTCACGAAGAAAACAAGATGGCGAAACCCGATTGTTCGTTCGCGACAATTATGGAGGTCCTATACATACCACGGCTGGAAACTTGCGCAACATCATGGCCCGTGACATTGTTTGCTTAAAAGACCCGAATGGTAATTACACGGGTAAGAAACAGACACCTACCGGCCAAAACACGATGAATGATATTGTGATGCAGAGCTCAAGCTTTGCGGTCATACATCAGATTGACGGTGTGCTCAACCATACCGCTCTTGTTGGCGACCGCTATGACAGCACATGGGCAACACCTACCAGCTGCAAACGCTACCTCAAAAAGTATAACATCCCATCTGACATCCTAAAATTGAAGCACTATGAATAAGATAATAAAACTGATTTTGCTTTGGATTGTCTGCCTCATGGCAACAACCGCAAATGCACAGCGCATCTCTGGTACAGTGTCAGATGACTTTGATGTTGTACCTGGTGCTAATGTCGTTGAAAAGGACAAGAACAATCGTATTGTCAGTGCTACGGTTACTGACATGAACGGTAACTTCACATTGAATATCAAGGATCCAGGCAACACCCTGAACGTTTCGTTTATCGGACTAAAGCCCTGGTCACAGACAATTGGTTCACGAAAGGTATTTAAAATCAAGCTTTCTGACAACGTCAAGACAATGACCGAAGTCGTTAAGGTTGGTAAAAAGAAGCAGCAGTCAGGCGGTCTGTCTATTCCTGTTCGTGAGTTAGCAGGTGCCACTCAAACCTTTAGCATGGATGAAATGGAAGGTATGGCCTTCGAATCCGTCGACCAGGCCCTGCAAGGTCAGATTGCAGGTCTCGACATCGTGGCCAACTCCGGTAACCTCGGTTCTGGTACTACCATGCGCCTGCGTGGTACTTCTACTATTAATGGTAATGCACAACCGCTGATTGTCGTCAATGACCACATCTTCGAACTTCCCGAAGATGCTCAGACGATAAACTTTGAGGACATGGACAATGAAGAGCAGTTCTCTACCCTTCTTAACGTTAATCCTGAAGACATCGAAAGTATTGAAGTCTTAAAGGATGCCTCAACAGCAAAATGGGGTTCACGCGGTGCCAATGGTGTCATCGAAATTAAGCTACGCCGCGGTCATCGTGGTCCTACAAATGTCACGTTCTCTTATAAATTTAATGGCACTTGGCAACCCGATGGCTATAAGATGCTCGACGGTGACGGGTATACAATGATGCTCAAGGAAGCATATTACAACCCTCAGCAGATTCCCACAAGCATCCTTGAGCTTGACTATAACAACAGTTTGGCTGATATCTATGGTCACTTCAGCAAAAACACTGACTGGATTGACCAAGTGCGCCAATTTGGTAAGGAACACAAGTGGTACGTGACCCTGTCCGGAGGTGGTGAGAAAGCAACTTTCCGTGTCAGCGCGGGTTATGATAAGTCGACAGGCTCCATCATCGCACAGAAACTTAACCGTTTCACCACACAGACAGCGTTGGATTACTGGGTCAGCGAACGCATTAAGTTTACTTCAAACATCAGCTTGACATTCACAACAAACCACAAGAACAATCCTAACGACATCCTGAACAGAGCATATACCGCAATGCCTAACATGAGCGTAGATGAACTTATGGCTCAGGAAGTCAACGGACAGCTGACCTACGTACCTACCGGTCGTTATTTCAACATGTTACCTCTCGATTTAACAGGCAATAATGATAGTCACCACACCAGCTATCAATTGCGTGACATGTTCTTAAATGGTAACCCAGTAGCTTATGCTTATGGAGGATGGAACAAAGAGAACCAATACAACCTCACCCCACAGTTTGCTATCGAGTACAAGCTCCTTGGAAAAGATGATGAACATTGGCAGCTAAACTATAAAGGTGATGTACAGCTTAACATATACAACACCTCCAACGATAAGTACCTGCCCGCAGAATTGCGTACAATGGACTGGGTCTATGGTGATGAAAACGGACAAAGTTGGGACAACGCAAAGCATAACAACAACCGTAACACTGTAGGAAATTACGAATATAAGAGTCTTGAGTTTACGACTCGTCACGATTTAGCTCTCTATCCCAAGTTCAAGAATGAGGATTGGAGTGCCAGCGCCTTGGCACGTTGGGAGATGAAGAGCGGCCAATCAAGCTCTCAGAACATGGATCTTTGGAATGTTCCGACCGGCATCACAGATCCTACCGTTGTGGCACTGCTGTCTGGTGCACATGCCACCAACAACGAATGGCGCGATACCAGCTTCTTCTTACAGGCGCACGCGTCTTATAAAAGTAAATATAACCTCGATGCGAGTGTACGTTGGGATGGTTCTACGGCATTCGGTTCAGGCAACAAGTTCGGCGTATTCCCCTTCATAGGTCTACGTTGGAACATTATTGATGAGAACTGGATGAAGTGGTCACGCAAAGTAATCAGCATGCTGTCAGTACGTCCCACATGGGGTCTTACTGGTAATACTGGTGGCGGCGGTTTCGACCAATACAACCGTTACTATCAGGCTGGCTACTACAACGGACACACGGTCATTATGCCTGAGAACCTTTCTCTTCGTTCTATCCGTTGGGAGAAGACTCGTAAAATGAACCTCGGTTTCAACCTCGGACTCTTTGACGACCTTCTCAACTTTGAGCTCGACGTATATGACCACAAGACAACGGACCTGATCATGAAGAACCAGCGTATTGCTTCAGCCAATGGCTTCAGCTCGCTGGCTAAGATGAATGGTGGTATCATGCGCAACAAGGGTTGGGATTTGAATTTCCACACCGGATGGTTCGCTAAAGTAGGTAAGTTCCAGCTCAAGCTCCGCGCCAACATAGCCCAGAACTTTAACGAGGTGGAGAAAATGGATGCCCTCATCCTTGACGCCCTTAACCCCTCTGATACCTATCAGCCAGAGAATCTTGAATTCGATAAGCTGCGCCGTATTCAGGTGGGCAATGCCCTCGGTTCTATCTATGGTCTGAAGTACAAAGGTGTCTACAAGTACGACTACGACCACAGCGGTTATACACAAGCTTCGTGGTATGCTTACGGCCAATACGAAGTAGATAAACAAGGCAACACCTTCACTAATTTTGAAGATGCCATCTTACATGGAACTGGCTACGATGCAAGCGGAAACCCAATCAACACGGCTTCAGCAGCTAAACATCGTGGTGAAATTGCTACGTGCCCGATAGCCTATGATGCTGATGGCAACATGCTGACAGACCAGAAGGGCGAGCCCTTGCCTTTCTACTATTGCTTCAACGAGAGTTACAACAAAACTTTCCAAGGTGGTGATGCAATATATGAAGACATCAATCACGACGGACAAATTGACCGCTATGATATCGTCTATCTTGGCAACTCCAACCCCTCCTGCAATGGTGGCTTCGGTTTCACTATGAAGTGGGATCGCATTCAGCTGAACACAGGTTTCAACTTCCGCCTGGGCAACCAGATTGTGAACCGTGCCCGTGCCAATGCAGAAAGCATGCGAAGCAACGCCAATCAAAGCTTTGCCACCACTTGGCGCTGGCGTAAGAACGGTGACGAGACTGAAATTCCTCGCGCCTTGAATACGAGCAACTACAGAAGCTTTAATTCACTGCCTTCTGATCGCTATGTGGAGAATGGCGACTATCTTAGACTTCAATACATACAGTTGAGCTACGACATAGACCCCAAGATTCTGAAGAAATGGGGTATCCGCCAAGTGAAGTTCTATGCTTCTGCCAACAACCTGTGGGTTTGGAGTAAATACACTGGCACCGACCCTGAAGTCAGTCCTTCTGGATTCAGCGTTGCAGTGGACGACAACCGTACACCACGCCCGCGTTCATTCACCGCTAGTATCAACCTTGGTTTCTAAAACTTGAACGTCATGAAACGATTAAACTATATATATAAGTCAGCGCTGATAGGCCTCTTGGGACTCAGTGCCACTTCCTGTGAAGACTTTCTCACGATCTATCCCCAAGACCGTGTCGTTGAAGAGAACTTTTGGGAAGATAAGAACGACCTTGAAGGTGTGCGCTACGGAGCATACAAGAGCTTAGCTTCAACTGTCGAGAAATTGATTATTTGGGGAGACCTCCGTTCTGATGCTTATGGCCAGAATCCTATATATTCGAGCCAGCAATCCAATTACGACGTGTTCAAGAAGATTGTTCATGCACAACTGGACTCCACAATGTCACAGTACGATTGGGGCTCTGTCTATACGACCATTAACTTATGCAATAAAGTGCTAAGTCATGGGGAGGAGGTACTCGCTCGCGATGCACAATTCACCCGCACTGAATGGGAACAGATGAAGGCTGAGATGACAGCCATGCGTGCACTAAACTACTTCTACCTTATACGTTCTTTCAAGAACATCCCCTACACGACCGAGGTAATTAACACGGATGCCGATGCACATGCATTTACCACAACTAAGCAAATGGATGTACTGGATGAACTCATTAAAGATGTACGCTTAGCAGCAGGCAAAGGCAGAAATAGCTACTCGTCTATCAAAGACACACGAGGCACAATAACAAACACAGCTATTTATGCCCTGTTAGCTGAAATGTATCTTTGGAGAAGTGCTTTACGAGAAGGACGCGGTTTCTCAGAAGATAGTGTCCGAATGGATGCCGACAGTGTAGTCTATTTCGGGCAGCTGAGTTTAGATGCTTTAGCTGTGCAAAACCAACAGCTCAACGCCGGCTCCATTGACAGAGAACGTTCCTTAACCGATGACTTTGGCAGCGGATTGAGAAATGCGATGCTCATCAAAAACGAAGGTGTTGAAAACAGCTACAATGCACAGCAATCTTTCATTTCAATTCCAAGTTATGCTGCTATTTTTTCTGGCAATGGCAACAGCGACGAGAGCATTTTTGAACTGCAGTTTAACACTGGCGAAGCAGAGAACAAATTTGTTCACAGTTTTTGGGGACATACTGACGCCACTCATTTCTCGTCAAGCGAAGCTGCAATGAAAGAAGCATGCAATAGCGATGCAAACATATTCGATAAGGATCTCCGTATGTGGTATAGTTGCATGAAAAAAACCTTTGACAGCGGCAATGAAGACTTGCGTGAAGGTTATGTACTAAAATATGGAGACTGCGGTTTCGGCTATTCATCAGGAAAGTTCCAAGCAACTTTTACCTCGGGTGATGTCCACAAGAACTGGATATTCTATCGCATGACAGATGTCATGCTGATGATGGCAGAAGCCGAAGCCGTCCGTGGCAACTTTGCCGAATGTAGGAATATAGTCAACGCCATACATAAACGTTCTTCACGCGACCAGACTACAACACTTGCAAGCAACAGCGACAACACAAAGAAAAAGTGCATAGACATCGTCATGAAAGAACGCCTTTTGGAATTCGTCGGCGAAGGCAAGCGTTGGTTCGACCTCGTACGCTATGCAGAACGCATAGGCGGTGGTCATAACGCTGATCCCTTTGAGCCTACAATCATGGACGGAGCAGATGGTGTCGCTGAAATGATTGACAACTTCCTGAGTAAAGGCGCCTATAGTAAAGATCCTGGTAAAGCAGTGCTAAAGAGCCGCATCAAGAATCGCTATGGACTTTATAGCCCCATATATTATATGGAACTCAGAGCTAATAAATACCTCTTCCCCCAGAATCCAGTCTGGAACCGTCAGAAGGGTATCAGAGAAGATATAACAGACTAACTTCCACACCGCTAATTAAATACTGCAATGAAAAATATAGTAAACATTAAAAGCATCAAGCTGGCTCTGATTACTGCCTGCTTAGGCTTCATTGCCACGGCATGCACAGAAGATATAGATACCGGCGCTCGCTTCACTTTGAAGCAGTACACTGTTTATTCATATCTTTCAGAGAGCCCAGATTCTGCCAACTACACAGAGTACACGAGGCTGCTCAGGAAAGTGCCTATCAGCTCTCGCTCGTCTTCTACGGTGGCCCAGCTGCTCTCTGCACGTGGTAAATATACCTGCTTTGCTCCCGACAACAAGGCTATACAAGATTACCTCGATAGCCTGTATGCCAAGGGCATCATACCCGGGCCAAACTGGGAAAGTATAACAAATGCCGCAACGCTCGACTCTATTGAGAAAGTTATAGTCCTTAATAGCGTCATCGACGGTAGCCGTAATGGTGAGATTTACGAGATGGGTACAATATCTTCTAAAGCCGACCATGATGAGTTGCCTACCGCCAACCTTTATGACCGTAAGCTGTACAAAACATCTATTGAGCAAACCGACTCCATTTTCATGAACGGCGTGGCCATGATTGACCTTGACAACCGTGACATAGAAACTATCAATGGTCGTGTTCATGAAGTACATGCTGTCATCGCGCCCAGCAACGACACCATGGCAGACATCTTCCGTCAACGCATAGCTGAGAAAAAACGTGGTTATCTTGTCATGTCTAAGCTCATTCTTGCCTGCGGACTCGAAGACACTTTAAGCCGCACGCGCGACGACGTCTGGGATCGTCTATACCTCAATAATGAAGTAGCAGACTTACCGAAGCACCCAACTGAACAAATTGGTACTATACCCGAACACCGTAAGTATGGTTTTACAATCTTTGCAGAACCCGATGATCTTTGGGAGGCTGAAATAGGCAAGGATGCAACAGAGATTACAGTCGAAGATGTCAAGGAGTATTTGATAAGCAAGGGGGCCTATCCAAATGCTTCTACAGACAACAACTACGCAAGTGAGAAGAATATCATCAATCAGTTTACGACATATCATATTCTTCCTGAGAAACTGAGCCGCGACCGTCTGGTAATACATTACAACGAAAATGGTTATTATTGGAAAACGTCCGGAACAAATTACACCATTCCTGTCTATGAATACTTCACGACCATGGGTAAGCGCCGTCTGCTTAAGATTTTCGAGAGTGCGGAATCTGATGGCATTTATCTTAACCGCTTCCCCATTCTTCGCAATGGCCGTGGCGAATATGGCCCAGATAATTTAGACATAAACGACTATCATGAGAGCGGAAAGTTCCGTGATATAGGCAGTAGTTTTGCCATGTATCCTGATGAGAATGTCGGTAACAAGATTTTCTTCCATGAATCAGGAGATGCCCAACACGAGAACCTCATCAATGGTTGTATCTACCCAATTGAGCGTATGCTTGTTTACACAGAGAACGTTCAGAGACGTCTTTCAGGTGAGCGCATCCGCATTGACATGGCTGCTATGTTCCCAGAGATGATGAACAATGACATACGTCGTCCTTTGAGCAACTACCCCACTGGTGAGACACAGACACGTGGTTTTGTGCAGGAATATCCCTATTTGGCTGATGTACAAATGCAAGAAGGCACCTTGTTTTATTACTTCAGCGGACATGACCGTGGTTGGAGTAACTACCAAATGGACGAATTCAACATCATTGGTCAATATGAGTTCACGATGAAACTGCCTCCTGTACCTTCTAAAGGTCATTATGAAATCAGATTTGGTGTCAGCTCAGGTTCCAGTTATCGCAGCATGTGCCAAGTTTATTTCGGCGACAATCTCAACTATCTTCCTGCTGCAGGCATCCCAATGGATCTGCGTATAGGATTCGTTAATCATCGATTCCGTGGAGGTAATCAGGCATCGAACTTCGGATACACCAGTGCTAATGAGTACAAGGATGAAGCTAATCTCTCTTTAGAGGAGCAAGATGAAATTACCAAGTCCCTCAGAGCCCGTGGCTTCATGAAAGGGCCTAAATATTTCCATATCGGTAATGGCACCAGTGCTGATTTAGGAAACCAAGGCGAATGGGTAACTCGTCGTATCATGGTCAGTGCCGACCTTGACCCCGACAAGACCTATTATATTCGATTCAAGAACGTCCTCAACGACAACCAGTCGCAATTCTTCATGGACTACTTCGAATTTGTTTCTAAAGATGTCTACGACAATCCTGTCGAACCCGAAGACATTTGGTAATCAAATCTAACAAACAAATCATTCTATGATACACAGAACAATAAAAAAATGCATTCAGACAGGCTTTATTGGAGCGACTATAATAGCCTCGCTCCCTGCCTGCACTGATGACCACTTTGATGTGAGCGACGGAGGCGGTGTCGGCGAGAACGCAACAGCCACACTCTGGGAGCAAATAGAAGCTCAACCCGACCTCAAGAACTTTGCACACATTGTGGCTCAGACACCTGCGTTCAAGGACGAAAAGCATCCCATCAAGGACTATACCTTCAAGGATGTACTTTCAAGTAACCAGATTCTTACTGTCTTCGCACCTACCGATGATGCCTTTACAGCTGAAGACGTCCATTATTACGATTCGCTTGTCAAGGTGCGTCCTTATGATGTCTATCTCCGATTAGTGGGCAACCATATTGCCCGGAACCGCTATGTCGCTACGGGACAGAATCCCAACGGCACGCCAGAGCGCATCATAATGGTAAACAACAAGAAAGGATATTTCGATCGTCTCGGTTATTTCGACCGTTCACAGAATCCTGCTGTTCGCACAAAGCTTGGTGAAGCTAACATTCCTGCCACGAATGGCGTACTTCACAAATTAGGGACTATCTCTCCCTTTGCCTACAATGCTTATGAGTACATTCGGGCCAACGATAATCAATTCAGTCACCTCAACTCATGGGTTCAAAAGCACGACACGCTCTATTTCAACTCTGAACTAAGTGCTGAAGCTGGTGCAAACCCATTAACAGGTGAACCGGTTTATGTAGACAGTGTTTACGTTCGTTACAATTCACTCTATCAATACTCTTATCGCCCCGCTTCTGAAGAATGGATTATGCCCCATAAAGGCATCAATGCAAATCTCGAGGCTGAAGATAGTATCTGGGCCGTTGTGTTGCCAACAGATGCTGCATGGGAAGAGGCTTACAATAGTATGAAAGACGAATACGTCTACGCCAACACCTATTTTGACAAGACCAAGGAAGATGCTCTCATTAAAGATAGTCCCCAGGCAAAACGCGGTATGACTGTGGCTGTAACAGATTCTTTGAGAGACATAGCCTTGAATATGGACATGGTATCGCCCTTGACATTCAATGTCCGCATGCAAAAGCGTATACCTGAGCAGCCCACATTCTGGAACCTTGAAACATTCCAGAAATATGATATCGTTAAACTTTTCAACACTCGTGGCGACACCATCACCACTGACGAGAAAGCCACTTATAATGTCAAGCCTCTCATCTTCGATGGCAAGGAACCTATTGCTGTCAGTAATGGTGTAGTTTACCCTGTTGACCATTGGAACTACGACAAGGCCTGGGGTTATAAAGACGTTGAAGTAAAAGTGAGCCCCGCATCAATCTTCCAAAACGTTCGATACAACCTTACCGAACGAGAGCAGAAAGATGAGACCCGCACCTACAATGCCTCTTACGAAATTAAAAGTTTCAATAGCGAGACCAGTGCTCTGGCAAACGACAGTGCTCTGGGCAAGGTGAGCAAGAACACGTTCATGACATTCTTCAAGAGCAATGGTTCACCTACGGTTGAGCTGATACTTCGCGACACCGAGCAAGATCGTCAAATCCGCAGCAACGTGCCTTATGACATATATGTTGTAATGGTACCAGATTTCTATCGTGCCGACCCCGACAGCATCGTAGCCATGGTTCCTGGAGAAACACCATTTAAGCAGAATAAAATGCAAGTTCAGATCAACTACCTGAGCGATGATGGGCGTGAGCAAAAGACTGGAGTCTCTGAGATGCGCTTTGAATATAACGGTGCACGCGTTGACACAGTTTATGCTGGAACCTTTACGTTCCCCTATTCCTACCGTAATTTGCAGAAGTGCTATCCAACCATGATTATCACTTCACAGAATATAGGAAATCTGGCAAGTCAAGGCTACCAGCGTACGTTCTCCATTGACCGTGTCATTCTGAGAGCAAAAAATAAAGCTGAAGAAGAATAACAATGTGAACCCACAAACAAATCTGAAATCATGAGTATGAGATTCAATCAATCTAACCTCCATAAGGCTTTCTGCCGTGCTCTTTGCCTGATGCTCGTTTCTGGGGTCAGCATTGTTCCGACTTTCGCTCAAGACGAAGTCGACGCAGAAGGCATCGCCGAGGCCGACAGTCTGGCGCTCGTTAAACGTCGTCTGGCTAAGAAGCCTGAAAAACAATATGAAATGAAAAAAGTGGCGGGTACCATCACAGATGCCGCCACAGGAGCTCCTATGGGTGGCGTGAGAGTGCAAGCGTTGCAACTGCCAAAGTACTCAACCCTCACCGGTGAAGATGGTTCATACAGCCTTGAAGTGCCTGTATTCTGCCATTCAATCATAGTAGATGCCCCTGACTACAACCTGCTTCAGCTTGCCATAAAAGGCGAAACAGGTCAGGATGCAAGGCTACTAAGCAGTAGTTTCTCGAAGTTCTATACCGACGGTACCAATATTAACTCGGAACGAACGGTTAAGCTTGACCAGACCAGTTCCATTAATGTTGAAACCGACATCCAGAATCTGCTTGCCGCAGACGTGCATTCCACCAGTCGCAGTGCTTTGCTTGGTCAGGGTGCATACATGACTATTCGAGGCATCAACTCTCTGAATGCTACAGCCCAGCCCTTGTTTATCGTTGACGGTAATATGATCGACATTCAAGAGGAACGTACCAGTCTTCACCAAGGATTCTTCAACAACATCTTGTCAGGCATAGATCCTGAGAATGTTGAAAGCATTAAGGTCATAAAGAATGGTACCGCACTCTATGGAGCCAAGGGTGCCAACGGTGTGATTATCATCAACACCAAGCGTGGCCACAGCATGGCCACCAAAATTAATGTCCGCGTGTACGGAGGTGTGGAACTCGCCCCCAACCGCCTTTCCATGATGGATGGTTCAGCTTATCGCAACTATCTGAGCGAATTAGCCGGTACAGTGAAAGACGTTCGAGAGTCAACAAGCGGCAACCTCAATCAGTATGCATTCCTCAATGAAGCGCCTGAGAGCAGCAACTACTACCGCAGTGTTTTCCACAACAACACCGACTGGCAGAAAGACCTCTACCGCACAGCATTCACCCAAAACTACAAAGTAAGCGTTGAGGGTGGTGATGACATTGGTATGTACGACCTATCTCTCGGCTATACCAAGGGCGACGCCACTCTCAAAGGCAACGACTTCAGCCGTCTGAATCTTCGCTTCAACACCGACATCAAGGTGTTTGAGAAGGTGACCGCAGGTCTCGATATTGCCTACAACCAGACGAGCTACAACGTCCTTGACAATGGATGGAGCGAAGAATACACCATGCAGAATATTGGTTCGACGAATGTTCTTGGCTTGCTTCAGGCTCCTTTCCTCTCGCCTTATGCCTACTACCACGACGAAAACACAGGTCGTCTGGAGCTGTCGCATGATTATGCTGGTAAATATGCCTCCACAGCTGTCTTAGGTAAATGGGTTCAGAATCCTTTCGCTTTCCCCCATGGCCTTGACTACGACATCAATGAGTGCCTGCGCAATCCCTATTGGATTATTCAGAATGGTAAAGGTAAGAACAAGAATTATGCTGAACTGACACAGATCAACATCAATTTCTCACCTCGTTACCAGATTACCAAGCAGTTGTCTCTGACAGATCGTTTCAACTACACCCTTAACCGAAACAACGAAAAGTACTTCTTGCCTATTAACGGTGCCACGATGTACTTCCTCACCGACTTGGGTGAAATCTCGTCTGTGCTGAAATCACAATTCACAAAAGAGACTACTATCAACAATGACCTTCGCATTGAGTGGGGCAACAATTATGGAGCTCACACCGTGAACGTCTTTGCGGGATGGCGCTACAACAACTACAGCTATAGCTACAGTTACATGCGCGGTTACAATAACGAGAACGATAAGCTGCCCAACATCTCTAAAAACATGCAGTATGTCAACTACGGCGGCACCAAGGACAACTGGATAGATATGGCCTACTATCTCGATGGAAGCTATAACTACCAAAACAAGTACTTTGCTGAATTTATCGTTTCGTCGCAGGCCAGCAGCCGATTTGGCAAACAGACCAAAGACGGATTCCAACTCGGAGGCGTCAGCTGGGGTATTTTCCCGAGTCTACAGTTAGGTTGGGTCATCAGCAATGAAGGATGGTTCGACACTACTCGCGGAATCAATTATTTGAAGTTGACAGCCGGTGTCGACCAAAGTGGTAACGATGGCATTGACTACTATGCAGCCCGCACTTATTGGGAGAGCCAGCGCCACACCGAGAACACCGTAGGTCTTGTGCTGAAGAATCTCGAGAACACAAGCATCCAGTGGGAAACAACTACACGCTACAATGTTGCCCTCGAAGGTTCATTCCTTCACAACCGTCTGAATGCCGGTATCGATCTTTTCTGGAGCAAGACCGACAATTTGCTTACGATGAAAGATCTCGACTACCTCTCAGGTTTAGGCAAATATTGGACCAACGACGGACAGTTGAAGAACCGCGGTTTCGAGTTCCATGCTACTACATCCCTTGTCAATCGCAAGAACGTTAAATGGGAGGTAGGTGCCAGCATCGGTCATTACAACAATAAGATAACCAAGATGCCCGAAACCGATATCATCACACTGACGCGTCACGACTGGGCTACTGGCACTAACGTAGCCTACAAGACCCTGAAGGGCCACACATCCAGCATCTATGGCAAGGATAACGTTCTCACAGCAGTAGGCTATGCTGCAGGCACCTTCTTTGGTTGGCAGACCGATGGCGTTCTCGCCAACGATGCCGAAGCCAGCCAAGCAGGATCTCAAGGCTACTTGAAGTACAACACAGGTTTAAAGGAACGCCCCTACACCGATTTCCAAGCAGGTGATATGCGCTTTGTTGACCAAAACGGCGATGGCATCATCGATGACAACGACAAGGTGGCCATCGGCAATCCCAACCCAGATATATACGGAAACATCTTCACCAACTTCACTTGGAAGAACCTTCGTTTGGACGTTAATTTCAGATACTCTCTGGGCAACGATGTCTACAACTACCAACGCTCTATCCTTGAAGGCTGCAACACAACATACAACCAAACGACAGCCGTTCAGAACCGTTGGAGCTATGAAGGTCAAAACACCTCAATTCCTAAAGTCACATATATCGACAGCGAAGACTGGCGAAACAACGAACGCATGTCAGACCGCTGGATTGAAGATGGCAGCTACCTCAAGCTGAAGAACGTACGCCTCACTTACATTGTTCCCATACGCAATGAGTACATTCAAGGCTTAAAAGTCTGGGGTGAAGCCAATAATCTGTTAACAGTCACCCGTTACTTAGGTGTCGACCCCGAGACCAGCGCCCGCAACAACGCGCTTTATCAGGGTATAGACGCAGGCTTGCTCTCTGTTGGCCGCAGCTTCAACCTGGGTGTTTCTATCAACCTCTAATCCTACCATCAGTATGAAAAAGAAAATAATAACAGCTTTCCTCTGTGCCCTCTCCTTGGGCATGGGATTTACCTCTTGCGAGGATATGCTCACGGGGGATATGAACCGCCACGTCGGCATCGAAGAATTGGCCCAGGATACGCTCTACAGCTATTGGGGTATCCTTCGCAGCCTGCAACATGTAGCCGAGCGCTACGTCATCTTAGGCGAAGGTCGAGGCGACTTGATTGATGGCACTCAGTATGTCAGCGACTCTATCAATTCTATCCTCAGCTTCGGGCTCACAGGCGATGCTTCTGACGGTTCCAACAGATACCTCAAGGCTGCCGATTTCTACCACATCGTGAATTCGTGCAACGCATATATCTATCGCGCAGACACAGCTGCCGTATCAGGCCTCAACCGCCCACTCATGCTCAGCGAGTATGCTCAGGTTGCATCCATTCGTGCCTGGGCGTATCTACAGTTGGTCCTCAACTATGGCCGAGTGCCCTACTTCGAGAAGCCTATGCTCTCAACGGCCGATATGGAAGATTTCCGTCAAGCCTCACAGTATGTCGACGCCAACAGTCTTGCTAACACAAACGTGGTGAAGCTTGTAGACAAGTTGCGTTACGTACCGAAGCTTTTTGCTGGCGACAGCATCCCAGTCATCGGGTACCCCAACTACTACACCTATGGCTATTCACAAACAATCGCGCATGCCACACAGTGTGTGTTCCCGAACGACCTTGTTCTTGGTGACATCTACCTCCTAAAGGCTCAGGGCGAAGGCTCAGAGGCCGACTATCGTCAGGCTGCTCAGTACTACTACAACTTCCTCAACTCTGACAAAGGCGGTCCACTTCTTCCTCGCAATCTTACTGGCTATATGGAGAAGAACTTCATCACTGAACAATATCAGCTCGACAGGGGTAGGAGCTCATGGCTTTCGATGTTTAACAGCAAGACCCAAACTGGTAGGAATGCGGAACTCGTGACCATCATCCCCAGCAACACCAATAAGCTATGGGGTGAAGTTCTCCGAGGCATCAATGAATTGTTTGGTTTTGATGCAACAATCCGCGTCAACACTTCAACAGCCGACTCAACCACATCGGCATCCATCTACCTTCAAAACAATTTCGAGCATCAGCTTGATGCTTCCAAGGCCTATTTCAACCTTAATAAGAGCCAGAACTTTGAAGCGTACATTGGTCCGTCAGGTTTGGAGGTCTGCACTGTCTTCAATGGTGCCGGTGATGCCCGCTACTGGATGGCAACCCAGAATTATACCGACTTCGAAAAGGGTGCACAAGATCAGGTGAACTTTGTTCAGAAGCAGAACCCCAATGGCAATTTCTCAACGACATATCCCATCATCTACCGCAAGGGTAGTATTTGGCTTCGCTTTGCTGAAGCGCTCAATGGCGCAGGTTTCCCGGGTTATGCTTTCGCAATCCTTCGTCATGGACTGATTGGCACGGAACAATGGCTACCTTCATCTGACGATGATTATCCCTTCGTTACGTATAAGTATTTCGATCCTACACTTGCTACGCCAGTCGACACGGTGTTCTACGACAACTACGAAGACCTTGTAGCCAGCCTTAGTGCAGGACTCGACACGCTGACTACGGCTGAAGATTCTACCGCATTCATCAATACTCACATGGCTCAGGTAGGCGTCACACGCTCTGAGATAAGCAAAGGGTTAGTCGTGTGCGACTACATCAGTCGTCGCGAGATGCAGAAAGCTAAGAGCGCTCCGTTCCTTAACTTCAACAGCATTTTCCTTCGTGGCGAGAATTCCAACAGAACCCTGTCGATTTATTCGGGCATCACAGAATATAGCTTGGGCACGGTATCAGAATCTAATCCCAATGGCCCGGTAACAATCGGTATTCACGCCCGAGGCAACGGAACTCTGCGCCTCAACGAGCGCCAGTCGACCTTCAATTATGTTGATCAAATCAACAAGATGCTGAAACTGTATGAAGGTGTTCAAGAGCCGCTCACCGAAGCTCAGATCTACGATCCTGAAAACCTACGCACGGTGCAGAAAGCTATTGCCAATCTTATTCTCGATGAGTTGGCTTTGGAAACGAGCTTCGAAGGCAACCGCTTCTTCGATCTTCTCTGCTATAGCCGCTTCATAGGTGGCACGGAAGGTGTTGAGCGTCTGGCTAAGAAGGTAGCTACGCGTAGCGGTGAGCTCGACAACTCTCTCTATTCTCACCTCCTCAATCAAAACAACTGGTACTTCAAGCTTCCGCAATAAGCAAAGCTCTACAGCACCGAAGGCCGAAAAGGACGTAGGAATGCTGTAAAAGCGAAAAACAAAAGCGCACAGGTACGTCGCATAAAAACGACAAACCTGTGCGCATTTTTTATTTTATCCCTTACCAATTTACCTTGCTGGCCCTGTCCTTCATTCCTAAGAAGAAAGGAGGGCGAAAATATACACCTAAGAGAATTAGACGATGCGCCTAAGAGAATTGGATGATGCGCCTAAGAGAATTGGATGATGCGCCTAAGAGAAATTAAGAACTGCCCTAAAACAGCAGTCTTCTTACAAGGCAATTCATTGGTGAGAAATGGAGTAAAAGATTCAAGATAAGCATTAGAAAGTTTCTTTTCAGACAGGCAGTTCATTCAAATGCGAACAAGTATCACGCCAGATTGATATGGAGGTTGGAGGCACTGACGTCAGTCGGAAAATACGCCGTGCAAGAACAGATACAGCATACAATGAGAGACATACCAATCATCGACCTTAACCCCAGCAGTCATCGAATCGTTTTTTCGGAGTTTTTTTTCGATATTGTTTGGCTTGAACTTCTATTTTATGTATCTTCGCACACAAATAGTAACTAACAATCCTAAACGAAAGCAAATGAAAAAACTTCTTCTCGGTGTGTTTGTTGCCGCTGTTTCGCAACTCTCAGCCTTCAGCCAAACTCAAAAAGAAGCTTGGCTAAACCCAGAAATTACACGTGTTGGAACTGAGGCTCCCCGAGCTTCATTTTTCGCCTTCGAGAACGTAGACCTGGCACAGAAGAATGAAAAGAAAGCCAGCAACCGCTACATGTCGCTCGAAGGGAAATGGCGTTTCCAGTTTGTGAAGGACCACAATGCAGCTCCTTCAAACTTCTTTGCCACCAAATTCGACGACTCACAATGGGTCGATTTCCCAGTCCCGGGCCTGTTCGAGTTCGAAGGTTATGGCGACAAGATATACAAGAACGTCGGCTATTCGTGGGACACACAGTTCAACAGCAACCCTCCTTACGTTGAAGAGCGCAACAATTATACAGGCTCCTACCGCAAGAAAGTGACCATTCCAGCCTCTTGGAAAGGTCAGGACATCTATCTCCATGTAGGGTCTGCGACAAGTAATCTTGAGGTCTGGGTCAACGGCAAGCATGTTGGCTACAGCGAAGACTCCAAGATCGAAGCAGAGTTTAATCTCACCAAATACCTTGCCCCTGGGAAAGAGAACCTTATTGCCATGCGCGTCATGCGTTGGTGCGATGGTTCCTATCTCGAGGACCAGGACTTCTGGCGCTTCACGGGTATCGCCCGTGAGGTCTACCTCTACGCACGTCCTAAGGCACACATTCAGGATATCTTCGTGCATCAGGATCTCGTGAACAACTATCGCGACGGCCAGCTTGAAGTGGAAGTCACCGCTCCCAATGCCAAGGGCTGCACGGTGGACTTCGCCCTTACCTCTCCCGAAGGCCGGGAGGCCGGCAGCGGACAGCTTACATTGAAGGCTCAGACTTCTAAATTCAGCTTGACTGTTCCTTCCGCAAAGGCTTGGAGCGCTGAGATTCCTGCCCTCTACAACCTTACAATTGTTTTGAAAAATAAGAAAGGTGATGTTCTTGAGGCTACTACTCAGAAGGTCGGTTTCCGCAACATTAAAATCGAAGGCGGACAGCTTCTTGTCAACGGCCAGCCTATCCTCATCAAGGGTGCCGACCGCCATGAGCTCGATCCTGACGGAGGTTATTTAGTCAGCGTAGAGCGTATGATTCAGGATATCCGCATCATGAAACAGCTGAACATGAATGCCGTCCGTACCTGCCACTATAGCGACGACCCGCGTTGGTACGACCTTTGCGACCAGTATGGCATATACGTCGTAGCAGAGACCAACATCGAAAGCCACGGCATGGGCTATGGCGACAAGACGCTTGCCAAGAACCCCATCTACCATAAGGCACACGTAGAGCGCAACCAGCATAATGTGCATGTGCAGAAGAACCACCCAAGCATCATCTTCTGGAGCCTCGGCAACGAAGCCGGCTATGGCAAAAACTTCGAGGACGCCTACGATGCCGTCAAAGCCATCGACACCTCTCGCCCCGTACAGTACGAGCAAGCCGGACAGAACGGCAAGACCGATATCTTCTGCCCCATGTACTACGGCTATGACAACTGTGAGAAATATGCCCAAGGCAAAAACCCACGCCCCCTCATCCAGTGTGAATATGCTCACGCCATGGGCAACTCCATGGGCGGCTTTGGCGAGTACTGGCGCCTCATTCGCAAATATCCTAAGTACCAAGGCGGCTTCATCTGGGACTTTGTCGACCAAGGCATTAGGGCCAAAAGCCGTGTCACCGGCAAGGAAATCATGGCTTACGGTGGCGACTTCGGCCGCTATCCGGCTACAGACCACAACTTCAACTGCAACGGTGTAATCGCCGCCGACCGCAGACTCCACCCGCACGCCTACGAAGTGCAGTACCACTATCAGGACATCTGGGTTACCGTACCCGAAGGCAAGACGTTGCTCGATGGTGAAGTGGATGTCTACAACGAGTACTTCTTCCGTGGCACCGATGACGTAGAAGCCGTAGCCATCATGCAGACATGGGATGGCGAAAAGATGCACGAAGAAAAGTACACAATCCCCTACCCCATCAAACTGGCTCCTCAGCAACGACAGCATTTCACCATTCCTGCCGATGCCCTCTCGCAAATGAAGCAAGCAGCGGCCGGTAGCAAATGGGCTGCCGTAGCTGTTCAGTTCAGCCTCAAAGCCGACCGCGGCCTGCTCAAGAAAGGCGAAGTCATCGCAAAGGCTCAGTTTGAGCTTAAGCCCTATGCTTTCCCCACTGCCGAGAATGTCATGACAGCTGCAACTCCTGCGCCTGTTGCAAAGGCCAAGAAGGGCGTTGCTGCAGAGCCCGCCGTGGTGAAGGACGAAGCAAAAGCCTGGCTGACACTCTCCGCTAACGGCACCAGCGTAACATGGAACAAGTGGACCGGCAACATCGATTACTTCGACGTCAATGGCAAAGCTGTACTCGAGGACCGCAAGAGCGTGGAGCCCAGTTTCTGGCGTGCCCCCACAGACAATGACTTTGGCGCAGGAATGCAAAACAACTTTGCAGCATGGAAAAATCCCCGTTGGGAAAAGAAGAGCATGGAATACACCCAACTCGACAACCAAAGCGGACAAGTGGTAGTGAAGTATCACTGCGACAAGCTCGAGGCTGAACTCAATATGACTTATGTTCTCACACCAAAAGGCGAACTAATAGTAACAGAAGCCCTTGATGCAGCCGATCACCCCAACTGGCAAATGTATGCCATGGGCATGACTTGGCGCCTGAATAAGGCATACGACGAAGTATGCTACATCGGCCGCGGCCCTGTTGAGAACTACTGCGACCGCAAGGACAATGCCTTTGTGGGTTACTACACCGACAAGGTGAGCAACGAATATTGGAATGGCTACGTCAGGCCTCAGGAGAGCGGTAACCACTGCGACGTCATAGCTTGGAAAATGAAAGCACAAGGTAAGCCCGGCATCACCTTCCTGGCTACAGGCCCGATGGAGGCATCTGCGCTTAACTACGAGATTGACGACCTCGACGACGGACCCCGCAAGGATGCTCACCAGAGCCACAGCGGCGACCTCGTTGCCCGCGACTACACCGTGCTTCAGTTGCGTGCCTTCCAGATGGGTCTCGGATGTGTCAACAGCTGGGGCGCATGGCCACAAAAGCAATTCGTGCCTAAGTACAAAGACCATACATTCACGTATATCGTTCGACCGGAATGAAACATACTCAATCAAAGCAGGCTACTCCCCATGTTCGTTCTTTCTTGGAGCGGACATGGGGTTGGGCTTTAGTCATACCTGCACTCTTAGCCCTCATGGGCTTCTTCCTCTGCAACAGAGAATATGAGATGCTCTTGCGCGCACAAGAGCTCAACCTATGGCTTCCTACAGGCCATTTCTGGGACACGATGATGCAATATCCCGGAGGAGCTGTAAAATGGCTGGCAACCTATCTCACCCAGTTTTTCTACTATCCTGCCTTGGGCGTGAGTTTGCTGTGCCTCTTGTGGTTTCTCATCTGCGTTTTGACAGCATGGTCATACAGGCTCAAAGGACCGTGGGTGGCCCTCACTATGCTCGTGCCGCTTGCGCTGTTGGCCTGCATCTCACAAACGGGCTACTGGATATACTACCAAAAGCTGCCTGGTCACTTTTTTGTCCCGACAATAGGTGTACTCTTTGCCTTACTTTGTCTTGTTGTTCAATGCCTTATCAGCAGGTTCTTGCCAAAAAAGGCTGCCAAATGGACAAGATTGTTGTGGTTGACAATTGTGTGTGTGGCAGGATATCCTTTCTTCGGAGCATGGGCTCTGGGCGCTACAGGGCTATTGGCTATATCGCCCATATTGCATGAAAAGGTCTCTTCTGACGAAAAAAAGACCGACACCGAGGAGCACACATGGAAACGCTGGTTGTTGCCTTCTTCGCAAGATGAGGGAATGGCCGTTCGCTTAGGGCTTGCCATATTACTGATTGCTGCTGTCCCACAGATATATTATCAGCAGTTGTTTGCAATGACTAAGCGTGGGCTAATCTATTTAGCCGCCATGCCTTCTTTCTGCTATAGCAATGAATCATTCCCTTCGTACCACCTCCCCTACTACGCCATCATCGCTGCATTCATTGTATTGGCTCTCACAAGCTTGTTTAGCACATCTTTCCTGAAACTGCGGAAGGTATGGCTTAGCGCATTGCTGACCGTTTGCCTGTTGGCCGTTGCCATCGTCGGCGTGAAAGCTGTGTGGTACCACGACGTCAACTTCCAAAAAGAACTGGCCATGAACCGGGCCATCGAAGAGCTCGATTGGGAACGTGTGCTGACCATTGCCCGACAACCAAGCGACGTCAAGCCCACAAGGCAAATGGTCATGTACAAGAACCTTGCCATTTTCAGGCTCGGACGTGCTGGCGATGAGATGTTTTTCTACCCCGAAGGATCCACGGAACAGAATGCACCGTGGAAAGTGCGCATGACGCAGATTGGCGCAAAGCTAATCTACTATCACTATGGAAAAGAGAATTTCTGCTATCGCTGGTGCATGGAAGACGGCGTAGAATTTGGATGGAAAGTGGAACATCTGAAATTCATGGCTCGAAACAGCCTCTTGAACAAGGAATGGACCGTAGCGCGTAAATACCTCGATCTGCTCAAAAAAACAACATTTCATAAGCCGTGGGCCGAACGTTACGAGAAATATCTCTCTACGCCCGAAGCCTTTGACTTAGAAAAATTGGAAGCATCCGTGAAAAACGGCAAGCCATTGATGGATGACGAAGGAATGAAAGAGTTCGCCCCTATCATGCACCTGATGACTTATCCCGACCGCCTCGACGGAGACAATTCACTCGTCGAAATGTATCTGATTCAGACTTTTGGCAAAGGCAACGGCGATGACCCGTTGTTCCAGGAAATGACCTTGATCGGATCATTATACATGAAAGATATTTCTCTTTTTTGGCCACGCTTCATGAAGTACGCCACATTGCACACCCAAGAACACATGCCGCGCCATTATCAGGAAGCTGCATACCTCTACGGACATTTAGAAAACAATGTGGATATCAGCAAGATGCCGTTCGACCAAGAGGTGCACGACAGCTACGAACGTTTCATGAAGTTCAATGAACAATGCGGTCCTATGAGCGAAGAACAAAAAGCCATCGCATTCTTCCCGCAGTTTGGCAACACATTCTACTATTTCTACTTCCTTGTGCGAAACCAAAAGACCAACTAACACACGACGACTCCAAGATTATGATCAATTCAAGAATAATCTCATCGATAAAGGCCCTGTGTCTCGTTATTTCTGTTGCGATTCTATCGCAACTCATCCTCGCTTGCACAGCCAAAGTGCCCTCAACATTCACCGAGGACAAAGACACTCCCACCATCTACCCCGACTACATCGGCGTAACCGTACCCATCAACATTGCCCCGCTCCACTTCCATATCGACCATGACAGCACGGCCACCGACTTCGTCACTCGCTTCACGGCCGGCGGTAAAGAATGGGTAGTTGCAGGGGAAAACGTACGCCCAGGGCTTAAGAAATGGCACAAAATGATTGATGCTGCTCTCGCAGCAAATGGCGACATAAATGTTGACGTCTTTGTAAAGGCCAACAATGCATGGCTCAAGCATAAGACTTTCAACATCACTGTCTCTAACGACAGCATTGATCCATACATCTCCTATCGCCTCATTTCGCCATCGTATGTGACTTACGAAGATCTCACACTAAACCAACGTTGCCTCGAGACGTTCGAAGAGAGCCTGATCTATGGCAATATGATTAACTCCGACGAAGAAAATGGACAATGTATTAATTGTCATCATGCACAATGGTATAATCCAGAACGCATTCAGTTCCATGTTCGTCAACATCTCGGAGGTACAGTAATAGCTTATGACGGCAAAATCCAGAAAATTGACCTCAAGACAGACTCCACCATCTCTGCAGGAGTCTATCCTTCCTGGCATCCACGCAAACCATGGATTGTATACTCCACAAACAATACAGGACAAAGCTTCCATACACGGGATGTACAAAAGATTGAGGTTCAAGACACAAAATCCAACCTCATCTTCTACGACCTCGAGAACAACACCGTCACTCCTATCACTCGCGACAGCACAGATCTCGACTGCTTCCCTTTCTGGAGTCCTGATGGTAAATATATTTACTATGTAAGTGCACACTGGGAGAAAATTGACACCTTGGTAGGATTGGATTTTGAGCTCATCAAGAATTACAAATCACTCCAATACAACCTCTATAGAAAAGCCTTCAATGAGAAGACTTTAACATTCGGTCCTCGCGAGCTCGTCTATAATGCCGTTGCCCGAAACCGAAGTGTAACGCTGCCGCGTATCTCTCCAGACGGCCGATGGCTCATGTTCACACAAGGCCAATTCGGTGTATTCCATATTTGGCATAACGATGCTGATCTGTTTCTTATGGACTTAAATAAACAAGTCCCTGTACCTGAACCAACGGCATTTAACATTGTCACTCCGGAGAATTTACCTGAGGAACTTTTACCCACTATGGCCAACAACATTGAACGCGAAGCTATTGCCGACAGCCTTCGGGAAGCGGCAGGATCACAATATCCTCTTCCCGATAACATTCGCTGTATTGATGAACTTAATTCGCATGACGTAGAAAGTTACCACTCGTGGTCAAGCAATGGCTGCTGGGTCATCTTTTCATCGCGACGCGATGATGGCAACTTCACACGCCCCTTTATTGCACATTTCGACGGTAAAGGTCATTTTTCTAAACCTTTCGAATTGCCTCAAGACAATCCTCAGTTCCATCGCCAATTCATGCGCAGCTACAACATACCAGAGTTCCTTGCTGGCCCCGTCACCATCCGACCTCAAGAATTTGCAGCTATCATAAAAAAGGACGCCACTAAAGCCAAACTTAATATAAAATAAAGTTCAATTGCACAGATAACTCAAAGAGAGTGTTAAGGAAGCGGCAATAGTTTCATTTATTAATTCTCTTGATTACTACTCATGAATAATCCCATTAAAGTCCTGTTTGTTGCGACTCTGTCGCAACTCACCCTGTCATCTCCCGCTCTCTATGCCCAAGGCACATTGGAAGACTACAACCGCGCCTACTCGCTTTCGCGCACCTTCAACTGGACAAAAGTAAAGAATCATGTCGACGATGCCCGATGGCTGCCAAATGGCCAGTTCCAGTACCATCTCACCGATGGTGCTCATGGTGCTTGGCATTTCGGCCAAATAAATGCCGACGGCACCATTACCCTCGCCGACTCCACCTCTGCCTCTCCCATCACACCTCCATCCAACGAAAGTGCGTGGCGATTTAATCGCCGCGACAATCGCAACCAACGCACCCGCTTCATTGCCAACCCGTCAAAGCGCCGCCAAGAACGTCATTGGATGGAAACGGATGACGAGCGCGGGGCTGACCCCATCCTCTCTCCTGACTCATCACTCGTTGCCTTCATCCGCAACGACAACGTCTACGTAGCCAACCCTGATGGCAGCAACGCACGTGCCCTCAGCACCGAAGGAACCATCAGCCATTATTTCAGCAGTTATATCCAATGGAGCCCTGATAGCCGTTATGTCGCCGTTAATCGCATCCGCCCCATTGACAAACGCTATGTTTACTATGTCGAGTCCTCCCCAGCCGACCAGCTTCAGCCCATCCTCCATAAGCAAGAATATGCAAAACCAGGTGATGAACTTGCTCAGAAGACACCATACATCTTCGAGGTAGCCACAGGCCATGCCGTCACTCCCGCACCTGACCTCATAACCAACCAATACGCCCTTGATGGTCCCCAATGGTGTGATGACTCCCACGCCATTCGTTTCGAGTACAACCAACGGGGTCACCATCTCTACCGCGTCTACGAAATGAACGTCGAAGGACAAGTTCGTACTCTCATTCAAGAGAAAGAAGAGAAATACGTCCGCTACTCCAACAATTTCCGTCGCAACCTCCAGGGCGACAGCCTCATCCTTTGGCTCTCCGAACGCGACGGTTACCCTCACCTTTATCTCTTCAACACTACAACTTTCCACAAAAGCAAAAACAAGAAATCCTCCTCTAAGGCCAGCCAATCCTCCTCACGTTGGGCGGGCGGCGTATTCACTCCCTCTTCCGTCGAATGTCCCTTCAAGCAGCTCACTTCAGGTAATTGGTGTGTTCGTCGCGTCATCCATATCGACGAGGACCGGGGCCTTCTTTATTTCACGGCAAACGGTCGCAATCCTAACGAGGACCCTTACCATATTCATTACTACCGCATAGGTCTTGATGGCAAAAACCTCGTTGACCTCACCCCCGAACAGGGCAACCACAACGCCCGCTTCAACAGCGACTATTCTGCCCTCATCGACACCTATTCCACCCAAGACACTCCACCTGTCACCAAAGTCAGAGTGCTTGGCGATTTCATCGCCGAGAAGAACCCCGCTAACCAATCCTCTAAACAGCAAAAAGCGCTCGGCGATTTTATCACCGAAGCCACCCTCGCCACAGCTGACATCACCGACCTCCTCGCAGCAGGCTGGAGCACGCCTGAGATATTCGTAGCTCCCGGCCGAGATGGTCAGACCTCTTTGTGGGGCATCATCCAACGTCCCACTCACTTCGATCCCACAAAGAAATACCCCGTCATCGAGTATATCTACGCAGGACCTGGCGACAGCTACACCCCAAAGTCCTTCCAACCCTTTAACTACTACACCACGGCACTTGCCGAACTCGGATTTATCGTTGTCCAACTCGACGCAATGGGCACCAGCAATCGAGGTAAGAAGTTCGAAGAAGTATGCTACAAGAACCTCAAGGATGCGGGATTCCCCGACCGCATAGCATGGATCAAAGCTGCTGCCGCTAAATATCCCTACATGGACATAGACCACGTCGGTATCTACGGTTGCTCGGCAGGCGGTCAGGAAAGTACAGCGGCCGTTCTCTTCCATGGCGACTTCTACAAAGCCGCCTATAGCGCATGCGGCTGTCATGACAACCGCATGGACAAAATATGGTGGAACGAGCAATGGATGTCCTACCCCATCGACTCATCCTACGTCGAATGTTCCAACGTCGAGAACGCCTACCGTCTCGAACGCCCGCTAATGCTCGTCGTCGGTGAGCTCGATGACAATGTCGACCCTGCCAGCACCATGCAAGTTGCCAACGCACTTATCAAAGCCAACAAGCCTTTCGAACTCGTTGTCATACCCGGTGCCCATCACACCGTAGGTGAAGCTTATGGCGAGCACAAGCGCTACGATTTCTTCGTCAAGCATCTCCTTGGTGTAGAACCTCCTGCCTGGTCTTCCGTAAAAACCCATTAATCTGTTACCTTTTCCACAAAGCCCGTGGATTAGCAACCGAAATATGACATCCCTTTTATCCAATCAGCAACTTACACTCTGGCACGACCTCCTCACTGCCGCTCACCACATCATCATCACCTGCCACCGAGGCCCCGACGGCGATGCCATCGGCTCCACTACCGCCATCGCCTCATGGCTACGACGCCGCTATTCCTCGGCCGACATCCACATCATAGCTCCCAATATCTTCCCCGATTTCCTCAAGTGGATTCCCGGGGCGGACGAAATCCTCATCTATGATGGTCACGAAGCCGAGGTACGTCCCATCGTGGAGGCAGCCGACCTTATCATTTTGTGCGACCATGGCGAGCTCAAGCGCATGAGCACCCTTGGCGACATCATCCGTCCCGTCTTACCCATCGGAGGCGGTAAAGACGGTGCCGTCCGCTGTATCATGATCGATCACCACCTCGACCCTGAACCTGGCATTGCCGACCTCGTCATCTCTCACCCCGAGCTCTCTTCAACCTGCGAAGTCATCCTCCGTGTCATCCTTGACCTCGAGCCAACCTCGCTGCCCACGCTAACCATCAACCCGTCCCCCCTCGCCTCTTCGGCCTCTTCTACCCTTTCCCCGTCCCCCCCAGCCTCCTCCTCCCCTTCCTCTGCCACTTCACCGTCCCCCTCTGCTCTCTCCTCCCATCCCAGTCGGATGGACGGCGTATTAGCCGAAGACTCTCCCCTCCCCCTCCTTACCCACGACGAAGCCGTCTCTCTCTACACGGGCATGATGACCGACACTGGAGCCTTCACCTACGCCAGTTCCCGCCCTGAGATTTACGAACTCATCAGCCTCCTCCTCCGCTTTGACATCGACAAAGACAAGATATACCGCAACATCTTCTATACCTATAGCCCCAACCGCATGAAACTCATGGGCTATATGCTTTACGTAAAACTCGATGTCTGGAAGAAAGCTCACACTGCCATCATGACACTCACCAACGCCGAACGACGCCGCTTCGGCATCCTCAATGGCGATACCGAAGGCCTTGTGAACCTACCACTCCAGATTCTTGGCATCAAACTCTCTGTCTTCCTTCGCGAAGACACCGAACACCCCTGTATCCGTGTCTCGCTCCGTTCCGTTGACGACTTTCCATGCAACGAGATGGCGGCCGAATTCTTCGGCGGCGGAGGCCACAAAAACGCAGCCGGCGGCGAAGTATGGGGCACTATGGACGAAGCCATCGTCCTCGTCAAGAAAGCCGTCCAGAAATACATGCCCCTCCTCAAAGTTTAAACCAAACAACCTAACATAATGAAAAGAATTCTCTCCCTCTTCGTCTTGTATGTTGCGACTCTGTCGCTTCCCCACCCCCTACAAGCCTCAACCCCTCACCTCGACGGTGTCCCCTACACCGAGGCCACTCAGCACTCTGCCCGCGTTCTTGACCAGATCATCAAAGTCAACAACTACTGGCAAGCCCACAACACCCCCTACGTCCGTTCCTTCTGGGACCACGCCGCCTACCACACAGGCAATATGGAAGCCTACCGCCTCACAGGCCGTGCCGACTGGTACGCCTACACCGACAAATGGTGCAGACATAATGAATGGAAAGGTGCCAAGTCTGACGACCGTGCCAACTGGAAATACAAGACCTACGGCGAAGGTCAGGACTTTGTCCTCTTCGGCGACTGGCAAATCTGCTTCCAAACCTATATAGATATGTACAACCTCGTGCCTGCTCCCTACAAAGTAGCACGTGCCATCGAGGTCATGAGCCACGAATGCAGCATGACCGACACCCACTTTTGGTGGTGGGCCGATGCCCTCTACATGGTCATGCCCGTCATGACGAAGATGTACAAGCTTACCGGCGAGATCAAGTATCTCGACAAGCTCTACGACAACTTCCTCTGGTCCGACAGCCTGATGTACGACAAGGAAGAACAGCTCTACTACCGCGACGCCAAATATATCTACCCGAAGGTCAAGACCGCCTGCAACGGTGGCAAGAGCTTCTGGGCACGCGGCGACGGATGGGTCCTCGCAGGTCTCGCCAAAGTCCTTGCCGATATGCCCCACGACTATAAGAACCGCCCCATCTTCGTGCAGCGCTTCCGTGAGTTGGCCGAAGGCGTAGCCCGTGTGCAGCGCCCCGACGGATATTGGAGCCGCAGTATGCTCTGCGAAGACGATGCGCCTGGACCCGAAACATCAGGTACAGCCTTCTTCACCTACGGCATGCTTTGGGGCGTCAACAACGGATATCTCGACCGTGAGCGCTTCAACCCCGTCATCATGAAAGCCTGGAAATACCTCTCCGAGACAGCTCTCCAGCCCGACGGAAGCATAGGCTTCGTACAGCCCATCGGCGAGAAGCCCGACCCCACCAAGACTGTCGATGCCCACTCCCAAGCTCCCTTCGGCACTGGTGCATGGCTCCTCGCAGCCTGCGAGATGGTCCGCTACATCAATGCTGATCCCTTAGTTCCCACTCCCGACCCTCTGGACACTAAACGCTCCGCTCTCAACTCCATCTACCACCACACCCCCACCATACCCGCCTCAGGTCGAGTGGGCGACGCATTTATCGCCACCACAGGCTCCGCCACCCCTGCTGACCCACTCCTTCGCAACGTCGGCCACGAAAGCCTTGGCTCCTACGAGATCCAGAACCCCACAGACGACAATATCGCACAAGTCATTCAGCTTACCGACATGGCCACCCTCTGCAAGGCCAACGTCGCCGTCGCCCGCGAGTTCTTTATCCTTGACTCCGACCGCAACGAAGTGCCCTACCAGATTACTCACGACGGCCGCGTCATCGTCTTCGCTTCCATACGCCCCCACTCCAGCATCACCCTTACCATGTACAAAGGCCAGCCTCTTGACTACGAGCTCACCTGCAACGGACGCATCTACCCCAACCGCTGGGATGACCTCGTCTGGGAGAACGACCGCTGTGCATGGCGCTTCTATGGCCCCGACGCCCATAAGCACATGAAGAACCCCGCCTATGGCTTTGACACCTTCACGAAGAACACATCCCACCCCATTCAGGATCAGCTCTATCACAACGAGCTCACATCCTACACGGTCAACAGCCGCATGCAGCGCGCCAAGAGCCCCCTCAACTGGAACGAAGTGCACCGCGGCTACACCTACCACCGCAACCATGGTGCAGGGATGGACGCCTACACCGTAGGCCCGACACTCGGTGCCGGCGCTGCAGCCCTCATGACCACAAAGTCTCAAGACCTTATATACCCATTATATTATGAGAAGGCTGAAATTCTGGACAACGGGCCTCTCCGCTTCACCGTCCGCATGACCTTGCCCGCCCAACCAAAGAGTGCGCTCGGCGGTTCTCACTCTGAATCTAAAGACTCTATCCACGAGATACGCCTCATCACCCAGGACTGCGGCAGCCATTTCGCCCGCGTAGAAATCACCTACGAAGGTCTTACGGAGCCGACACCCGTCTGTGCTGGAATCGTCGTCCACGAATCAGCCCCCGACGCCTACGTTCTCAACCAGGAAGAAGGCTTTGTTACATATGCTGAACCCCTTGACAACGCCGACAAGCGCATGAATGGCGAGCACTACCTCGGCATCTTTGTGCCTGGAGTTGACAAGGGACAAGTGAAAATGGGCAATGCCAAAAAGACAAAGAAGAAGGGAAAGAACTCGTCAACTCATCAACTCATCAACTCATCAACCAAAGCACAATATCTCCCCCTGCCCGAGAAGCGTTCCGGCGGCATAGGCCACGCCATCATCCAGACCACCTACACCCCAGGCCAACCCTTTGTCTACTACACCGGCAGCGCTTGGAGTCTCTATGACGTACCTACCCGTGCCATCTGGCAGCAGACACTACGGAATGAGAAGGCCATCCTCACCAATGGTCTCCGTCTCGTAGAGCACTAACCCCAACCGACTAATTCATAATTGATAATTCATAATTGATTCCTCTCCTAATCAGTAATTCTTCACTCATTTCGACATAACCTATCATGTCTGGCAACGCATGGCCGACGACATCGACATCAACCACCTCGAACGCCTCGAACGCTACAAATACTAATCATTTCACTGACCGCGAGTTGGAAACGAAGCGTCTGCAACTGAACTTTGAGAATGGAGTACTCCATTCTTATCTTACCTCAGCGCATGGGTAAGACGTCCCTCGTGAAAAAAGTGAAGGCCATCACCGAGAGCCCCATCTTTAAGGTAGTGTATATGGATATCTAAAATGTTGCACAGAACATGAATAAACGAACTATCATCACCATTCTGCTCGCCGTCATAGCCATGGCGGGCAAGGCTCAGACTGTCAAGATAGCTACCATCAAAGGTTATTCGCCAGCACTCGACAATAGTACTGTGGCAGCGTGTTTTATTGAAAATATGCGCGTCGCATCCGACACGGTTTCCGGTGGACACTTTACCCTTTCAGTTCCTGTAGAAAAGCTGAATCAGTGTTATATTTTTCTAAGGGGCAAGGGTTGTCCCAACTATCTGATGACACTTTACTTGAAGCCTGATGTGACAATCAGCCTAACTGGCTCCGACTGTCTTTACCCCTTATGGCAAGTGGACAGCCCCGTGGCAGAACAACGAACACAGAACCGAATCGTAGAGCATACAAGCGAAACCATCAGAGAGTATCTCTTGCTCAATCTGGCTGATGCACCTTGGGAAAAGTTGGAACCACTTTGCACAAAGCTCTTTAAACAAACGATGGACATCCTTCCGTCGCTACCCGTAGATGCAGCATCACTTTCAGAACTGGAACTTGTAGCACGACATGCAAAGAACACGAAAGACTTTCCCTATAAGCAACAGCTCGAAGAACTGTTTGCAGCTACTGTGGCCCGCGCTCCAAAAGGTTTTGAGCAGGAACTGACGATGATTCACTCTTTTGTCTATCCTACACATGTTCAGCAGGTAGGGGAAGAAGCCGTTGATGCCGAACTTTTTGACATGAACGGCCAACGGCACAACCTGTTCGAAGCTTTATCCGACGGACGCTACGTCCTGCTTGACTTTTGGAATCTTGGCTGTGGTCCGTGTAGGATGGCCGAGCCCGAGATGCGTGCTGTCTATGAAAGAATGAAAGATAGACTGGAAATTATTGGCATCAATCAAGACAAGCCCTCTGCATGGCAAGAGAGCGACTGGAGCAAGAAGATTGTCTGGAAGAACTGGAACGACGGGAAAATGGGTAAAGGAGGTGTCGGAAGCCGCTATTGCGACGAGGATGCCATACCATACTATGTACTTCTTTCGCCCGAAGGTCGTATCGTCTGGAAGTCTGTTGGCTACGGGCAGGGCATGTTCTTAGGAATGGCCGAGACCATCAATGGCCCCAAGCAAGATAACAGCCCGAACTTGTCATTGGCTGTTCGCCATATCAATGTCTGTCCTGACAGAACGACTATTGCTTTCCGCTACTATGGGAAGGAAGGCTACTGGTTCCGCATTGTCGGCGATTCATACCTCACAACCAATGGAAAGCGATACAGGGTGACAGCAACAGACGGAATTAAACTTGGCGAGGAGACCGTTCCAAATATGAAAGCATCCACGGCCACCGAAGGCATCATGGGAGACATGTACTACTGCGACTTCACCCTTACCTTTGAACCATTTGAAACCATTCCCACCACCTTTGATTTCAAAGAAGGAGACAGCAAAGACGCTTTCGTCATACGCAACATTACAATTGAAAAATAAGCCTTAAAAAAGAAAACCACCTCACCGTGTAGCTCACCTTCATAGCAACGGCAGTGGGAAGGTTGTAACAAGAGCTGAACTCGACATCTCTTGCTGGTAGTTATGCATTCGCCCATCATATCCGTCATCGGCAATGGCGTGTACTTTTTGAAATAGGTAACCTTTGTTCATGGTATTGCAGCTTTGTGGCAAAAACAAAGGTAAAAAAAAAGGCTGAAGCCCAAGTGAAGGGCTTCAGCCTTTTTTTGTTTCGTGAAAAAGATTTTACGGACAGCAACAATTAAATTCGCAACTGTCCGTTAAACACTATTTTGGTCTTTCTAAGTTTTTACAACAAAGCATTTAGGAATGTCGACAATAGCAGACATGCCCGAAGCTCGCCTTCTGAGATCGGTTGGTCTGCGAACTGCGAAAATCAACTATACTGACAAGCCCTTTTCATTCCCTTTTTATTGCCCTCTGCATATAAGGGAAACAGGACACGCGCCCAGCCGATTTGATTATTCCATGACCTTGGAACAATCATTCGATGGTCATGGAATGATTGTTCCAAGGTCATGGAATAATCAACACGCCCATATGTGTCGCGGTCTTCAACCAAATAAAACCGCTTAAAGGGCCTGGCTTAATGGCCTCAACGCTGGATGATATTTCCATTCTTTTAATGGACTGCTGCCCGAAAGCATACGAAGGATCTTGGTAAACTCCTTACCAACTATTGAATCCAGCGGATGATGCTGCACGAAAGTATACGGTGGAACTTGTCAAAAGGCTGAAGTTGAGAATAAGGAAGTTAAGCCGCCATGCGATCAATAACTAAATGCTCGGACACGCTGGCGCTGATAGTAATGGTCCTTATGGTCAACAGAGTTAGTGTTTTTGGACGTATTCAGCGGACATTAACCGATTAAATTAGCCATGCAACGACAGGATTACCTAAACTCTTTTGTAACAAATAAAGCTCAATAATATCTGTTTAACGATGAAAAAGGGAAAAAAGATATGCTTAATGCCTAACTTATTGGAAAAAAGCTTACCTTCGTACCGAATAAGCCGATGCCAGTCATCAGTCACAACGTTTACAGCCATCATTATGCCTATAAGACTATTCAGATTATTATTACTCTTCACGCTCGTTTTTACGCCAGTGTACTCTCAAGCCCAAACGGGATGGAGCGGCATGTTGTCGAGTGTATTGAAAACGGGACAGGCGCTGACAATCACCGATGAGCAACTCGCTGAAACGGTGCGAGAAGCCATTGAGGTCATGGACAAGGAATATGCCGTTTGCTCACCCAACAACAAGTATACAAAGCGATTATCAAAGTTGACAAAGAACATGGAGTATGTCGAAGGCATAGAGCTGAACTTCAAAGTCTATCAAACCAAAGAGGTGAATGCTTTTGCTTGTCCAGACGGCAGTGTCAGAGTTTATTCCGCATTGATGGATATCCTTTCAGACGACGAGCTCCTTGGTGTTATCGGCCATGAAATTGGGCATGTAGCCTTGCGCCATTCAAAAAAGGCATGGCAATGGGCGCTTTTACGTAGCGCAGCCTCCGATGCTATCGGTGCGGTCAGCGAGACATGGTCAAATCTTTCGGACACCGTATTAGGTGACATCTTTAGTGCTGCCATTACGGCAAAACATTCGCGTGAGCATGAAAGCCAGGCTGACAATTACGGATATGATTTCTTAAAGGAATGCGGCATGAACCCTTGGGCTATGGGCAAAGCGTTCATGAAGCTGAAAGCGCTCTCCCAGCAAAAAAACAACTCTCGTATACAAAAATGGTTACAGGTTTTTTCCTCCCACCCCGACTTCGACACGCGCATAGAACAGATGCGCCTACGAGCGCAGGAAGACGGCTATGAAACAGACGACCTTTAAGATATATTATAGGCACCAGCACAGCGAGGCACCAAGTCACAGGTACCAATGATTTCCCTGTGACTTCGAGTACTATATTCGTTTATTTAGGAATGACATAGCAGTTGCGAAAAAGCTCCTGCGGACCATGGAACTTATTCCTATCAAATGAACAAACTGCTATGCCATTCCCTGTTAGTAATTCTGAATATAGGAATTTAACGCCCTACTTCAACCCGCCCCATGTGCCGCGAATAGGCTTACACTGAACGTAGCACGACGAGCAATTGAATACTTTATAAAGGTTTCCATCATACTCCTGGAACACTTCAACACCACGTTGGAACGAATCCCATCCGCCTGACGCAAGAATATACAGGTACGTGACTTCACCGCCTGTAAGCGGAGCATCCTGAACACGATTGGGCGAGATGGTCATTTCCACCGTGTATGGTTCTTCAGGCGCATAGGCATTCGTGTTCGTTGCTCCTTTCAGGAGAGCTGCTGCCATGTAACGTTGGATATAGCCATCATTCTCAGGGCTATATTCTGATGGCACCAATTTCGTCTTCAGTATTCTTACAATGCCACTTACCGTAGCATCGCTGTTGCAAAGCAGCTGTAGGCACTTTTCACCTGTGGAAGCATTACGGGCATAAATTTCTATAGCCATAGGTATCATTGCAGCAGTTCCTTGTACAGACTTGCCAAGTAAACCTTCATATACCGCTTTAAACTCAGTATAACCGGATGGAATATTCGTGAACTCGACCCATGCCGTAGCGTTCTTATGTTCTGTTCCATTCACATCAATACTTCCCTTGACCGTATAACTGTGATTTCCATAAGTGATTGTGTTGCCTTCAACATTGGCCGTTTTCTTTTCTTCATTCACCAATGATGACCACTTATCCTTATCACCAGCCCCAGATTCATCCGATTCACACATGCCTGCTGTAAAAGTCACAAAGGCTAAGCCTGATAAGAGAAATAACAGACTTTTGGATAAAAATTCTTTTTTCATAGACTTGAAAATTTAAAGATAAGAAACGGATTTAAGATAATGTAAACATATAATTATCTTTCCGCAAATATAAATATAAAAAGGATATGCAAGGAAAAAGACGAACAAAAAATGAAGAAAAGAAAGCAAAAAACAGAAAATTCTTGCACATATTAGAGATTTTTGAGCATATTAAGCCTACGATTGAAAAAACTTTTTAATTTTGCAGGCAGTATTCTTCAACAGATTTATTTAATTCAACATTTAACATTCTAACCACCATGATCCTACCAACCGTATTCTGGCTCGTGCCCTTAGCCTCCATCGTAGCGCTGGGCATGGCCTACTATTTCTTCCGCTCGATGATGCGGGCGGACGAGGGCACGCCTCGTATGCGTGAGATTGCCAGCTACGTGCGTAGCGGCGCTATGTCGTATCTGAAGCAGCAGTACAAAGTCGTCACCATCGTCTTCGTCGTACTGGCCGTCATCTTCGCCTTTATGGCATACGTGCTGAAATGGCAGAACCCGTGGGTGCCCTTTGCCTTCCTCACAGGCGGTTTCTTCTCGGGACTGGCAGGCTTCTTCGGCATGAAGACGGCCACCTACGCTTCAGCCCGCACCGCCAACGCAGCTCGACAGAGCCTCGACGGCGGCCTGCGCATCGCCTTCCGCTCGGGTGCCGTCATGGGCCTGACTGTGGTTGGCCTCGGTCTCTTGGATATCGCCCTGTGGTTCTTCGTCCTCTCCTTCTTCTATCAGGGCGATCACATGGCGCTAATCACCATAACGACGACGATGCTGACCTTCGGCATGGGCGCCTCTACGCAGGCGCTGTTTGCCCGTGTCGGCGGCGGTATCTATACGAAAGCAGCCGACGTGGGTGCCGACATCGTAGGTAAGGTCGAGGCCGACATCCCCGAGGACGACCCACGCAACCCGGCGACGATTGCCGACAACGTAGGCGACAACGTAGGCGACGTAGCGGGTATGGGCGCCGACCTCTACGAGAGCTACTGCGGCTCCATCCTCTCCACGGCAGCCCTCGGCGCAACGGCCTTTGCCATGAGCGGCGAGATGCAGATGAAAGCCGTCATAGCCCCGATGCTTATCGCTGCCGTGGGCGTCTTCCTCAGCATCTTTGGCATCTACCTCGTCCGCACCAAGGAGGGCGCCACGATGCGCGACCTGCTGCACTCGCTCTCCGTGGGCACCAATGTCTCAGCCGTGCTCATCGCCGCAGCCACCTTCGCCATCCTCTATCTCCTCGGCATCGACAACTGGCTCGGCCTCTCGTTCTCCGTCATCACAGGTCTGGCTGCCGGCGTCATCATCGGGCAGGCTACGGAGTATTACACCAGCCACTCGTACAAACCTACGCAGAAGATCTCTGAGGCGGGCCTGACGGGTTCGGCCACCGTGATTATCAAAGGCATAGGCACGGGCATGATCTCGACGTGCATCCCCGTCGTCACCATCGGCGTGGCCATCATGCTCAGCTACCTCTGCGCAAACGGCTTCGACACAGCCATGTCGGCCGAAGCGCTGTCGAAAGGCCTCTACGGCATCGGTATCGCCGCCGTAGGTATGCTCTCGACGCTCGGCATCACACTGGCCACCGACGCCTACGGACCCATCGCCGACAATGCCGGTGGCAACGCTGAGATGAGTGAGTTGGGCGAAGAGGTACGCCATCGCACCGATGCCCTCGACGCCCTCGGCAACACCACGGCCGCAACAGGCAAGGGCTTTGCCATCGGATCGGCAGCACTCACGGCACTCGCTCTCCTGGCTTCGTATATCGAGGAGGTGAAGATAGCCATGGAGCGCACCGGCGCCACGCTGACCAACCTCCGCGGCGAGGTCATCAGCGCAGCCCAGGCTACCATCCCCGACTTCATGAACCACTTCCAGGTGACGCTGATGAATCCTCGCGTGCTCGTGGGAGCTTTCATCGGCGCCATGGCAGCTTTCCTGTTCTGCGGCCTCACGATGGAAGCCGTCGGACGTGCTGCCCAAAAGATGGTGGAGGAGGTGCGCCGGCAGTTCCGCGAGATCAAAGGCATCCTCGAAGGTAAGGCAACGCCCGACTACGGCTCGTGTGTCGAGATCTCTACGCGTGCTGCCCAGCACGAGATGATCTTCCCGTCGCTGCTGGCCATAGCCATACCCATCGTCGTGGGCATCGTGCTCGGCGTGGCTGGCGTCTTGGGTCTGCTCGTCGGCGGACTGGCCTCCGGTTTCACGCTCGCAATCTTCATGGCCAATGCCGGCGGTGCCTGGGACAATGCCAAAAAGATGGTCGAGGAAGGCAACTTCGGCGGCAAGGGCTCCTTCGCCCACAAAGCCACCATCGTCGGCGATACCGTCGGCGACCCCTTCAAGGACACCAGCGGCCCCTCGCTCAACATCCTCATCAAGCTCATGTCTATGGTCAGCATCGTCATGGCCGGCTTGACGGTGGCCTTCTCGTAAACCGAGAATTGCTCGTTGATACCAAAAGCCAAGATTGTTAATAGCAATTTTAGACTATATCCATAAATCACAAAGACACGGAGAAACAGCAACTCTGTGTCTTTGTATTTGAAGAACAAACGAATAGATAATCTTTAATATGGGCAGATTTTTATTAGCAATAGTCTTATTGCTTTCCAGTGTCTCAAGTATAGCACAAAGCCAGCGAACATTGCGCGTGTTGGCTATCGGAAACTCGTTCTCGGAGGATGCCGTAGAGCAATATCTCTGGGAGTTGGGCAAAGAGGCGGGCATCAACTTTGTCATCGGAAACGCCTACCGCGGAGGATGGAGCCTGGCAGCGCATTGGAAAGACGCCTCGACGCGAGCGGCCGACACAGAGTACCGCAAAGTAGTCAACGGCCGCCGCACGAACCTAGGCAAACGGACCATCAAGGACATCGTTACCGATGAGCCGTGGGATGTCATCACCCTTCAGCAAGTGAGTCAGGAGGCGGGACGCGAAGAGAGCTACGAGCCGAGCCTCAGCCTGATGATTGGTTACGTCAAGGCACTGGCGACGAACGACTCTGTGCGCCTCGGCTTTCATCAGACGTGGGCTTACGCGCAGGACTCCAACCACGGCGGCTTTGCCTACTACGACCGCAACCAGTTCCTGATGTATGCCAGCATCGTAGCGGCCGTGGAGGAAGCGATGCAAAACCATAGAGGCGACCTGCAATTCTATATTCCCGTGGGAACAGCTATTCAGAACGCCCGCACGACAGAACTTGCAGACCCGGTCATTGGCGACGCTCAGCCCGTCAACCGCGAACTGACGCGCGACGGCTTCCATCTCAACTACACCATTGGCCGTTACATCGCAGCCTGCACATGGCTCGAAGCACTGACGGGAATATCATCGGTTGGACTGAAATCACGGCCAAAAGGCGTGACGCCCGTGCAGGCAGAACTGGCTCAGCGGGCCGCCCATGCCGCTATCGAGGTGCCAGTGGCTGTGACACCGTAAAGATTCCCTCTCCTACGCCGAGAACGGACAGAAGAGAGGAGGGCTGTAGCTGCGAGGGGGCCTCTCTTTAGGCGAGAGCGGAACTATTGCATCAGAATCCACAGAAGAATCATAGGGTGAACGCGTGCCGAAGTTGAGAGCACGACATCGCTCTGATATACGCTGTTCTTGGAATAGACGCGATTGTCGCGGTAGGTGAAGAGAACATCGCTCTGATAGGGTGAGGTGCGGGCGTACATCTTACCGTCGCTCCAAGTGGCTATGATGTCGCTGTCGTACGACGAGCGTCCGCGATAAATCTTGCCATTGCGATAAGTCAGCAGGACATCGTCCTGGTAACTGCTATTGCCCTTGTAAAGGCTTGTGCCATCGAAGCGAACTACCACATCAGACTGATAAGAGGAATTACCCTTATACACTCGGCCACCCTTTATGTTGCAGACTATGTCAGAGGCGTAGGCCGATGTGCCGCGATAAACTGTCTGGGCACACATCGTAGCGCTGCTTAGAGCACATAATATGGCGATAATGAATTGTCTCATCTCGCTTCAGCATTCAGCTTTCGGGCGCTTCAATCCTCACCAAAGAGCCTTTTTTGCTCACAAGGCCCTTGTGCATTTGATTCATTCGCTTCAGGGTCTCTTCGATACTGGCATTGCGGTCGACTATGAAGCGCATACGGCTGTGCCAAAGTGTAGTGTCGGCGAAATCCACGCTAAGGTTGTAATTCCGACCTATGGCCAGCATTATCTCGCGCATGCTTACGTTGTCAAAATATAGATAACCGTCGCGCCAATATTCGTAAGGCGTAGTATCTATGCCGGACACCTGGAGACCGCCAGCCACGAGCGTGGCCTGATGAGAGGGTGTTAGTAGAACGCTATCTGCTCCAGCTGCCACGCGGACGCTGCCCTTGACGAGCGCTACTCGGTCAGCATCGCCATCAATGTTGAATTCAGTCCCCAGCACGGTGGCGCGAAGGTGGTCGGTAAGAACTACGAAGGGATGAGCCGCGTCGTGGGCCACCTTGAAATAAGCCTGTCCGTAAAGACGGACGACACGCCTCTCGCCGCTGAAGTGTGAGGGGAATGCCAGGCGGCTGCCGGGGTAAAGACTTGCGATGGAACCGTCGGGCAGCGTAAGGTCGGCAGACTTGCCATAGGGAATCTCCAGCGTGACGTCGGTGCCTTCAACCAGCTGCTCCAGCGCTTGTTGGAAGTCGTCGAGGCTGATTGTAGTCTTTTGTGGACTGTCGGGGTTGAGCTCTACGCTCGTGCCTTGTGCTGAAGATATGCTGATGCCGGCCTGGCTGTCGGATGCTGCAAACAGGAGGTTGGAATCGTCTGACGTGTCGTGCCCGAGACCTCTGGAGTGCAGCAGAAAAAATGCGACACCGGTAAGCGCCGCAACAGCCGCCACGACTGCAGCGGCAGTGCTCCAGCGCTGCCACCACGGCACGAGCATGGCGGGACGCTCAGCATGTTTGGCATGAAACAGAGCCAGACGCGCTTCCATATCAATACCTTCAGTCGTGCGGCAGACATCTTCGCGCAGCGCCAGACCGCAGCGAACATAGGAGCGCAACTGCTCGTCGCGCTCAAGCTGCCCGACCATGTCGTCGGTCACGTCGGGCCCAGCCTCGATAATATCGAGAGCGTCCAGTTCGGCCTGTGTAGCGGGCTGCTCGGGCTGGAGGTCGGGCGTGTCGGTCTGAAGTGGGTTCATTGTCGTTTCTTTTATTCTTATACGAACGAGCCTGAAAAAAGGTTACGCTTTAATCCTATTTTTGTATTCACGCAAAATCCTCAGCGCTCTCACCATATGTTTTTTTACGGTGGCAATACTGATGCCCATCTGGGCAGCGACCTCAGAATACTTGAGTCCGTCGAGGTAGCATGCCAAGAGGATGTCGCGCGTAGGCTGTGGCAGTGTGGTTATGGCTTTCTGCACGATGAGGCTGTTGTCCTGTTGCTCCAAAGTGGCGGGCTGGAGCACCGAACTCTCGCTCAATAGCTTTACGTAGCGAACGTACAGCTCACGCTTGCCCTGTTGGCGCAGGAAATCGATACAGCGGTTGCGGACACTCGCATAAAGATACTGCCGGGCCGTCGACAGCTCAAGCGTGGCGCGATTGCGCCACACGTCCTCAAAGGCGGCGCTCACCACGTCGTGGCAGTCGTCAATGTCCGTCACGAATTGGTGTGCGAACAAACACAGCTTGGCGTAGTACTGGCGGAAAAGGCTGTCGAAGTCCTGTTGTAGTTCCATAATCAGCCACAAAAATAGGCATAATCTTACAAATGATAGTCAAATCGAGAAAAAAACTGCGTAGAGGAGTAACCTTTTTGCGCCTATATTCGTATTAAAATTATAAACAAGCCCATCTGTTAGATGAATAAGACACTAATGCTAATATGGCTGACGGCCTTGCTTTGTCTGCCTGGACTGGCTGCAGCACAGCAACCCGACGACAAAGAAGTGCGTCTGACCATGACGTTTAACAACGAAGCTCTGACGGAAGCCCTCCTACGACTGGAGAAGGCTTCGTCGTATCACTTTCTGTTCACTTATGACGACCTGACACCTTACCGCGTGACGGGCGAACTTAAGGAAGCGCGCTTCACGGAAGCCGTGGAGTTCGTGCTTAAGGACAAACCTTTGACGTATGTTGTTGACGGCCAGTTCGTCAATATAACCTTAGTGAATGCTCCGGCCGATTCCACGGCAGTAGCCAATTCCGGTGACATGCAGAGCGTAGGCGGCTTCGTCACCGATGAGCATGGAGAACCGTTGCCGGGAGCGCAGGTGAGAGTCGTCGGCACGAATGTTGCTGCCATAACCGATATCGACGGAGCGTTCCACTTCGACTACTACCTCGGCGGGCGCAATCAGGTGCAAGTCACCTTCATGGGCATGAAGCCTGTCACTGTGCCGCTGCGGAAGGAGATGCACATACGCATGGCGAGCGACGACAAGGTGATGCGGCAGGTGGTGGTGACCGGTATCTTCCAGAAGGCAAAGGAGAGTTACACTGGAGCCATAACGACTATTGACAAGGAACAGCTGGAGATCTACCGCGGACAGAACCTGCTGCAGACACTCAAGCACATAGATGCCAGCATCAATATCCCCACAAACAACCTCGTGGGTAGTGACCCTAATGCCCTGCCCAATATCAATATCCGTGGCACGGCCAGCCTGCCCATGAGTGTTGAGGAGTTCAATCAGAACGTCTCGCAGCAGGTGAATACACCGCTCATTATCATGGACGGCTTCGAGATCTCGTTGCAGAAGCTGATGGACTACAACGATGAGCAGATCGAAAGCATCAATATTCTGAAAGATGCTGCTGCCACGGCAATCTATGGCTCGCGCGGTGCCAATGGCGTAATCGTCATCGTGACGAAGACGCCTAAAGAAGGGCGTCTGCGCGTGACGGCACGCGCCGGCGTAAGCCTGGAACTGCCCGACCTGAGCAGCTATCATGTGCTTGACGCAGCACGCAAGCTGGAGCTGGAGAAACTGGTGGGCCTCTACACCTTCGACCGGGAGCCGGCACGCCAGCTGCTCTACGACCGCTACTACAACGAACGCCTCAAGACCGTGCTCGACGGCACTGACATCGACTGGCTCTCGAAACCATTGCGCAATGGCGTAGGCCAGCGCTACAATATGCGTCTCGACGGCGGTCAAGGGCAGTTCCGCTGGGGCGTTTCGCTCGGCTACAACGATATTCATGGCGCGATGAAAGGTAGCCAACGTCAGACCGTGACGGGCGATATTACCCTTATGTATTCCGTAAAGGGGCTCATCTTCCGCAACTACACCAGCGTGGCGTCTAACAATGCACGAAACAGCAAGTACGGCTCCTTCCAAACCTACGTGGACCAGCAGCCCTACAACAACCCCTATGATGCCGACGGCAATCTCGTGCGCGGCTTCTACGATCTGGACCATAGCGCTACGCTCGTCGGTAACCCGCTCTACGACGCGCAGTTGGGCTCGTTCAACAAGAACGGCTATTTCGAATTCATGGACAATTTCTCGGTGGAATGGACACTGAAGGAGGTCTTCCGCCTGCGTGCAAAGATGGGCCTGTCGACAAACCGAAACACCAGCGATATCTTTACGTCGGCTAAGCACTCTATGTTTAATACCCCGGCATATAGCACCGAAGCTGGAATATTCCGTCGCGGACGCTACGTCTATGGCACAGGCGACAACACTCTGCTCAGTGCTGACGTCACGGCCAGCTACTCAAAGCTCTTTGCCGAGAAACACCAGCTTTACGTGGGCTTCGACTACAGTATTTCGCAAAATACAGAGAAGAGCTACTCTTTCACGGCTGAAGGTTTCAACAATGAAAACCTCAGCTTCCTGGGCAACGCCCTGCAGTATCTCACGGGCGGAGCACCGTCGGGCGACCGTTCAACGACGCGAATGGTCGGCTTCACGGGCAATGCCAACTACACCTTCGACAACCGCTTCTATCTTGATCTCTCGTTCCGAACCGACGGCAGCAGCCGCTTCGGCAGCGACAACCGTTTTGCTCCCTTCTGGAGCTCGGGCATAGGCTGGAATCTCCACAACGAGCGCTTCCTCAACGGCAACCGTGTGCTGAACATAGCACGTCTGCGCGCTTCCTATGGTCTGACGGGCTCGCAGGACTTCTCCACATCGGCCATGCATACTACTTATAAGTATTATTCAAACAATAGCTATATGAACTGGACGGCCGCAGAAATGACTGGTCTGGGTAATTCAGCTCTGACATGGCAGAAGACGCGCCAGATCAATCTGGGCTTTGAGGTGAGCATGTTCAAGGCCCGGCTGGCCATTCAAGGCGATGTCTACCAGAAGGTCACAGGCAACCTGCTCTCGAGCATGGATCTGCCACTCTCCACTGGTTATTCGTCGTACACCGCCAATATCGGTGAGATGAAAAACAGCGGCTTTGAAGTGTCGGTCAACGCTTATCCTATCCGCGACACACGCCGCCAGATTACGCTGATGATTGGTGGGCAGTTGGTGTACAACCGCAACAAAATCACGCGACTCTCTGATGCTATTGTCGAGCAGAACCAGCGCTACTTGGAACAAAACGTGGAAGTTGGCACGCTCTTCTACGTAGGCAAGCCCATGAGTTCCATCTATGCCGTGCGCTCATTGGGCATAGATCCCTCAACAGGTGAAGAGATTTTCCTTGACAAGGATGGTGGTGTAACGCGTACGTTTAAGTCGGCCAACATGGTTTTCCTTGGTTCTTCACAACCTCTATATCGCGGCAATGCCAATATGATGCTGCGTTGGCGCGGCCTCACGCTGAACCTTTCCTTCGGCTACCATTGGGGTGGAAAACTCTACAACACCACGCTGCGCGACCGTGTAGAGGTAAACCACAATACCATAGCATCAAAGAATGTCGACGAGCGTGTGTTCAGCCAGCGATGGGCTCACCCGGGCGACGTCACCTTCTTCCGTAATTTTGACGATAATGTGGCCACGCATGCCACCTCGCGCTACGTAATGGACGACCGTGTGCTCGAGCTCCAGTCAGCATCTGTACAGTACCGCTTGGCCAACAAGAAGCTTAAGCAGAAATTGCATACCGAGTCCATGCTCTTCAGTATCAATGCCAACGAACTGTTCTATCTCTCGTCAGTCAGGTACGAGCGCGGCACCAACTATCCGTTTGCCCGGAACATTCAGGCTGCGCTTACCCTTACGTTCTAAATGATTTTAGGGAAAAGATAAGAAGAGAAAAAGAGAAAAATGAAAGTTACGATACATACTCTCGACATGAAAGATATAGTACGCAATATTGGAATTTTCACTCTCGTCATCGCTTTGACGAGTTGTAACGATTGGCTCGACGTGAAGCCCGACACAGAGGAGCGGGAGAAAGACCTCTTTACCTCATACCAGGGCTATAAGGACGCCCTGTCTGGTTGTTATACGCTCATGGCCAAGCGCAGCGCTTACGGCGAGGCTCTCACGATGAACTCAACCGAGTGCCTGGCCTGTCTGTGGGCAGAGCCTGATGAAAGCACCCTGCCTACCGAGCATTTCCTTTACACCCACGAGTACCACAACGATCAGGTGCGCCAGCAGCTATCGTCAACCTATCAGGCTCTCTTTACCGTCATTGCTGGTGCCAATAAGATTATAAGTCACATAGAGTCGGCCGACAGCAGCGTCATCCGTAGTCCGCAGGCGCGCTGGGTTATACGTGCTGAGGCTTATGCTATACGCGCCTTCTGCCAGTTTGACATCCTCAGGCTCTTTGGACAGATGCCGTCAAACCCACAACAGCAGGTGCGACTACCTTATGCTACAAAAAGCAGCATCAGTGACTTGCCTCACTATTACGACTACGACCGGTACGTGCAAATGCTCTTAGATGACCTTGGCCTGGCCGAGTCTCTCCTGCGTAAAGCCGACCCTGCCGTAGGGCAGACGTTGGAGTCTCTCAACTTCCAGGCATCTACCACTACGGATGAGGATGACTTCCTCACCTTCCGGCAGATGCGCATGAACTACTGGGCCGTGCAGGCACTCAAAGCCCGCATATATCTCTACATAGGGCAGACAAGTTTGGCCCACGACACCGCACTGGGCGTCATCACGGGTGGCGACACGGGGGTGGCACCTGTAGGCCTCTCAGGCCCCACCGACGTCAATCTCGGTTATTTTGCCTTGCCAGGCGAATGTCTGTTCATCCTCAGCAACCCCGATATGATCAACTATTCGATAACTCTGCTCGGCGGCGATGCCACGGCGCAGATCGATGAATACTCGCAGTTGCACATCACAACGGACATGCTTGATTTGCAACTTTATGCAGGCCAAAACACCACGTCGAACAATCGCTACCTGCGCATCTGGGAGCGGAGCACAGCCAATGCCACCGGACGCCAGTTCCCCACAATAAAAAAATATTACTACGATACACGCCAGTCCAACTCGCTCACCACACTGCGCTCGAGCCTGCAGATACTGCCGCTGCTCCGCCTATCGGAGATGTATCTGATAGTGCTTGAGACAACAGACGACCTGGCCGAGGCCAATAGCCTCTACAAGACTTATATGGCTTCGCACAACGTGCGCGTGACCGACGATTTCGCATCGCTGACCGATGTGCGCAATGAGGTGGTGGGCGAATATCGGCGCGAATTCTATGGCGAAGGCGTGATGTTCTTCACATACAAGCGTCTCGGCATGGCCGACATCCTTTGGTGCAATCATCCGATGACCGAACAGCAATACATACTTCCTTTACCCGTCTCAGAGTATGATCCCGATGAATAAATTCTCACATGTTTTTCAGAGCGTAGGCCTATTCGTAGCCATACTGGTGATGGCAGCATCGTGCCAGCAGGACCTGCCGCTCTACTCCGACGAACAGGCGCGCCTCAATTTCTTCTACGAAAATGAGGCCGACAGCGTAGTTCCGTATTCCTTCATCTACAATCGTGGCGGTAGTGTTGACACCGTCTGGCTGTCTGTGAGCACCATGGGCTTCCTCGGACAGGCAGACCGCACACTGCGTCTGCGCCAAGTCCCGACAGGAGAGTCCGATGCTGTGGCTGGAGTCCACTATGTTGACTTCAGCGACGATGCCTATTCACCTTATTTCATTGTGCCTGCGGGCGAGGTAAGGGTGAGCGTGCCAGTCATAGTGCTGCGCGATGCCTCTTTGGCCAATGGCGATGTCACGCTGAAGGTAGCTTTCGAGGCCACTTCCGACTTCGTGCCAGGCTATCCCGAGCGAGGCTTCAAGCGCATCCTGATCTCCGACCAACTGGTCAAACCTACACGCTGGGGTGGACTTATGGATTTCATCTTCGGAGCCTATGGAAGGCAGAAACATCTGTTCATGATCCAGCACTCTACGTTCAATTGGGACGATGAGTTCCTGCGAAGCATAGGCGTCTCGCTATACTATGCCGACGATCAAGCCTATCTGCGATATATGTGCAATAAATTTGCGCGTGAACTAAGGGCTGAGAACGAAAAACGAGTCGCTGCAGGACTGCCAGTGTTGAGCGAGGCCGACGGAACGCCAGTCAGTTTTGCAATGTACTAGAGCCCAATAGGTGGAATGAGAAAGTGAAAAGACTCTCCCCACGCCCTCCATACTAAGGAGGGAGCAGTTACCATCAAGAAGAGAGAACATCCGGAGTTAATACCTTTGAATTATTGTCGTTATATTTTTCCATATATATTTATGATTAAGCAATTTCCGCGTTTGAAATGTAACTACTGGTGCCTCAGGGCGAGTTTGATGTCGGCTACAGTTTGTCTTGTGGCGGCAGCTATTGTCTCGCTGGGCTCATGTATCGCCGATGACTCCACTATCGGTGAGGACAAGACTTTCATCACCATATCAGGCATTGATGCGGCATATGATGTAGTGACCTTCAACCAGGAACCGCTCGTGATTCAGCCGGAGGTGAACAGCTCCTATCCCGCCGACGACCTGGAGTACAGCTGGGCATACTATAGCACAACTGAGTCGCTTAAGCGCCACACAGAGGAATTCAAGGCCACGCCCATCTGTGACACAAAAGATCTCAACAAAGACATGGGACTCTCCGACGGCAACTATACGTTTATCTTCACCGTCAAGGCCAAGAGCACAGGCTATAGCGTCTCGCAGACCACACAGGTCTATGCCTCGTCGCTGCTCTCGCGCGGATTCTGTATTCTGAAAGAAGATGCCGACGGCAACACCGATGTTGATATCTTCAACACCGTGCAGCAGCGTATGATTCCAAATATGTTTGCCAACTATCAGGGAGCCGCTATCCCAGGTGCACCACGTGCCATGGACGTCATCTTCAGTCAGGCATATATGGACACCGAGACCGATACGCCTACCAGCGCCAACCTGCTGTGCGTTACCACTAAGGCCAACGAGGTACGTTGGGTGTCCCTGCAAGGCCTCACCACGGTGATGGATCAGCACAACTGCCACTACGATGTCGTCGAAGGCGAGGTGCCTTACCGTACCGTCCAGGGTTCGTGGAGCGCCTATTTCCTGACGAGCAACGGCGTCTATTCCTCCTACACCGGCAAGCAGCGCGTGGCCGGCATATTCGGAACGGTCTCAGGCGATGGAGGCAGCACGCATATCGTATGCTCGCCGACGAGCAACTACCAAATGGTCTATTGGAACGAGCAGACGCGCAGCCTCTGCTATCTGGACTTCAACGGCAACGAACGGCCGCTGACCAGTGAGATAGCTGACTATCCGGTCAAAAACACAAACTATGATTGCCTCTTTGGCGGACTGTGCATGGCTGGCGGCGAGAAGATATTCTTTGTGCTGCAAGACCGCGACAATCCAAGCCAGCGACTCCTCTATTTCATAAAGTGCAAGACGGCCTCGGCCGAGCTCGAGCGTGTGGAGGTAATCGACGGCGCAAAGCATTTTGCACAGGCCGACCTCTACGCCGTGAGCAGCTCCGGCAGCATGGGAGCAACAGTGGCTTATTGCGTACATAATAATAAGGTATATACCTATGCGCTCGAAGGGAGTGGCTTGGAGGAAGAACTGACATTCGAAGGTCTGCCGGCCGACGAGCCCATCACCTTCATCAGCAATCGCTACTACTATGGCCTGGGATTTATGTTCAACTATCTGGCCATAGGCACTCAGGATGGCGAGCAGTACAATCTGCGCCTTTACAATATCTTAGGTGATGCACCCGATGGCGAGCCGGCTATGACCCTGAGCGGCCAGGGCCGTCTGAAGAGCTACACCTACATCGACCCCGAGATGACCGACGAGATGGCATGCCTCTCAGTGCCCATTCTTGACAACTAAATTGACGAATGAAGAAGGTCCTTACTATATTTCTCGTTGCTGTGCTGACTACGGCTTATGTCGCAGCCCAAGGGTTGCCTCTTGGGTCGAAAGTGCGTACGGGACAGCTGCCTAACGGACTTACCTACTATGTCCGCCACAACGCCATGCCGGCAGGCAGAGCATATTTCTACCTTGCACAGAAAGTGGGCTCAATACAGGAAGAGTCCAACCAGCGCGGATTGGCGCACTTCCTCGAGCACATGTGTTTCAACGGCACAACGCATTTTCCGGGCAACAGCATGACGGCCTATCTCGAGAGCATAGGCGTGCAGTTTGGCACCGACGTCAACGCTTACACCGCCGTGGACGAGACGGTCTATAATATAGATAATGTACCGGTGAGGGCTAATCCAGAGGTTATCGATTCGTGTCTGCTCATCCTACGCGACTGGGCCGACGGCCTGTTGTTGGAACCCGCCGAGATTGATAAGGAACGTGGCGTTATTCAGGAAGAATGGCGCCGCAGCAACGATGCCAACCAGCGCCTGTCCGAGCGTATGATGCCCGTCATTATGGCCGGTTCAAAGTATTCTGATGCCATGCCCATCGGTTCAATGGAGATTGTGCGCACTTTCAAGCCACAAGTCCTGCGCGACTATTACGAGCGATGGTACCGCCCCGACCTTCAGGGCATAGTTGTCGTGGGCGATATTGATGCGGCAGTAGTCGAAGCTAAGATCAACAAACTCTTCCACGACATTGAGGCCCCGGGAGCCGCAGCACCAGAGCGCGTTTACTATCCGGTGCCCGATAATCATGACCCTATAGTGTTCATCGGCACCGATCAGGAGTATGCCGGGCCCGATATCACGCTCTATTTCAAGCATAAACCTATGCCGCGAGCAGCGCGCAACAGCGTCGACTATCTGGCCGACAACTTGTTGGATAATGCAATCAGTCAGCTCTTCAGCGGACGAGTGTCTGATGTGCTGATGCAGTCCGACGCACCATTTCTGGGCGCATCGCTGCACAATGGAGCGTACTTCCTGGCTAATACTATGGAGGCTCTGAATGCTTCAGTCAGCTGTCGGCCCGAGAGTGGAGCCATAGAACGAGCCGTCAGAGGCCTTGCAGCAGAGATGATGCGCATACGGCAGCACGGCTTCACACCGACGGAGTTCGACAGATTCAAGCAGATGTTTGCGCTCTCCCTTGCCAACCGTGAGCCAGGGCGCCCGGTGCCCAGCACAACTTACGTTCAGGCTTACGTCAGCCATTTCTTAGATAATACGCCGGCCATAGATGTGGACCAGCAGATGAGCATCTACAACCAACTGCTGCAAGGACTTACCACCGAGCATCTTAACATGCGCTACAACGAACTCTTCACCGATTCAAACCTCGTAATGGTGGTGAAGGCTTCCGACGCTGAGCGGGCCATTCTCCCAACCGAACAACAGTTGGTGCAGCTTTGGAAAGAGGCTTGCAGTCAGACGTATAAGCCTTACGAAGACATCGTAGTCAGTCAGCCCTTCCTGCCCGAGAGCCCTGTGGCCGGACGAATTGTGGGTGAGCGCCAGATGGCCGATGGCACCCAGGTGCTCACGCTCTCCAATGGTTCACAGGTGTGGTATCGCCATAGCGACTATCCCGCCGGCGAGGTCCGTTTGCAGGCTTTGGCCGAGGGCGGCTCCTCTTGTTTCCCGCCACAGATGTTCCGCTACACACAGATGCTGAACATGGTAAGCTCGCTGGCAGGTCTCGGCAACTACAGCCGCCAGCAGATGAGCAAGGCGTTCGCAGGCGTCAAGGCTACGGCGTCAGGCAGTATCACACCCCGTAACGCGACGGTGACGGCCAGCGGCAACACTGCGTCTCTGCGCGAAATGATGGAGCAGGTTTATGCCGTATTCCGCTGTCCTCATCGCGACGAGCAGGCATTCCGTGCCGTGCAGGATAACCTGCGGGAGAATCTCATCAACACAAAGAACAACCCCGACCTCGTCTTCCAGGACTCGGTGAGGTACACCCTCTACGGCCACAATGCCTACACCGTCAAGCTCACGCCGGCCGATGTCGATCACGTCAGCTATGACCAACTGCAGAGTCTGCGCGATGAGGCCTTTGCCGATGCTTCAGCCTTCACGTTCTATATCGTCGGCGATGTCAGCCTTGATTCCCTGCGCACCTATATAGAGACCTACATAGCCTCGCTGCCAGGCACTGGGCGCAGCCAGAAGGCGCAGCCTGTGATGCCGCTGCTACGTGGGCGCCACACCAATCACTTCGCCCTGCCGCAGCCGACGCCTAAGGCCTCGTTGCGCATTACTTTCAGCCGTCCACGTAAGTTCTCGCTGCGCAATCAGGTCGTAGCCGGGATGTTGGGGCAGCTGCTCACTATGGAGTACAACCGCACCATTCGCGAAGAGGCCGGCGCTGCCTACAGCATCAGCACAGGAGGCTCGCAGACCGACTATCCCACGGCACTGGCGTCTGTCAGCGTCAGCTTCACAACAGCGCCCGAACAATATCAGACCGCCATACGTCTCGTTGACGAAGGGCTCACACGTCTCGCTACGGACGGACCCTCGGAAGCCGCTCTGGGCAATGTCCGCAGCTATCTTCTCAAGTCGTTTGAATCCAACCGCAAGCAGATGGAATACGGGCTCTTCCACATGAACTACATGCACGACTATGGCATCGACTATACCATTGAATATCCGCGTATGGTCAGCGACGTCAGTGCTGCCGACATTCGCAAGCTGGCGCGACAGTTGCTGCGTTCTGGCAACCGCATTGAGGTAGTGATGCTACCAGCGACAAATTGACAGATTGACAGATTAACAAGTTAACAGATTAACAGATTAACGGATTAACAAATTAACAAGTTAACAGATAAGCTCAAATGAAGAAATTTCTATTTACACTCGTGCTGACTATGGCTGCAACGCTTGTAGCTTCAGCACAAACGAACTTCCGCAAGATTACTTACGCCGAAGCTCTTCAAGCTGCGCGCGCCGAAGGGAAACTGGTGTTCATCGACTTTTACACCACTTGGTGCGGACCTTGCATGAAAATGTCTAAGGAGGTATTTCCGCAGCAACAATTAGGTGCTTTTATGAACGAGAAGTTCGTATGTATTCAGCTTGATGCTGAGAAAGAGGGCAAGGACCAGGCCGATCAGTTCAAGATCAATGCTTATCCCACATTCGTCGTTGTTGACCCCGATGGCAAGGAACAAGGACGCACGCTCGGCTTTCATCAGGCCGATGACATGCAGGGACAGCTCACTCGCATGCTCGATCCCACGCTCAGTGTAGAGACGCTCCGTCAGAAATTTGAGCAGGGACCGCGCACGCCGGAGCTCGTGAAGACCTATGCAGGAGCAATCCTCGAAGGCGCACAGACCGAGGCCGACTACCGCGTGGCAGGCGCTAAGGCACGCCAGGTGGTGATGACATATTTCAACGGACTCACCGACGAGCAGCGCGTGGCGCCCGAGAACATGTTCATCTATCGTCTCTACACCATCACGGCACTCGACTCTACGGCCAACTACTTGATGGAGAACCGTCAGCGTTTCGCACAGCCCGAGCGCCACGAGGTGGACAGCATACTCGGAGTACTCAACCGTAACCTTATCTATGCCTACTTCAACGGCGGCATGCCCATTGAGGACAAGAGCGTGATAGCTACTCTCAAGGAGCGGGTCAAGAAGCTTGAACTCGACCCCAAGGGCGAACTAAAGATGGTGTTCGATTTCATCGACGCCTACACGCAGAAGGACATCAATGGCTATCTCAATTTCTGCCAGCGCAACTTCAGCAAACTCACACAGGATCAGCAGGATCTGTTCATCAGCACCTTCGTACGTCTGCTTGGAGAAAATCCGTCACAGCAGACAAAGCAGCAGGCTGCTGCATTCATGCGCAGTCAGCTGGCCACAATGAGTCCCCGAACAATCAGCTACTCAGCCATGCAGCTGGAATACCTCGAACGCAAATAAAACGACTTTTAATAACATAAAACACTTAACGTTATGAGAACAGCACTTACTACTCTCGCAGCTCTCCTCTTGAGCTGCAACAGCCTCTTGGCCAACGACGATTTCTATGCCATTGCCACATGGCCCTGCACCACGGAGGCACCCAACCAGTGGGCCAACAAGCCCAACAAGAACCCTAATGAGATAGAAGAGAAGGGCACGGAAATGAATTTCGTATATGCTCAGAGTCTGACAGCCGGCAGTGCGCTGCTCGATGCTGCTTCGCCCTCATGCATACACGACGGACACATTCAGTTCTTGCTGAACAGTCAGGCCACCCCCGTAACCAATGCAGCGGATGCCAACACGGCAGGCATGAACGTAGCATTCGAGCTGCAGGATGCAATGATGGCTGGCAACCTCCCTCTCAGCAAAATTTCTTTTGACGTTGCACGCATTAGCCCTATGGCAGGTGTCAATGCATACCTTGTCATGCAACTGGCCGATGATGAGTCTACTAAAGTCTCCACCGAATGGCTAATGGCAGAGCAACCCGAATTCAACGATACCGAATGGGCTCACGTTGACATCAATCTGCCTGCCGAACTTCCGCAGAACGCTTACAAGTACACGCTCTACATCGTGATGTACGGTATCACTGGCACACAGGGCGTTGCTTTGAAGGACGTGACGATGCGCATGGACGGCAACGATGGTTCTGAGGATGCAATCAAAGACCTCAAAAACGGTGCCATGGCTACTGACGCCCGCAGCTATAATCTCGCCGGACAGCCTGCAGCCACCACCGAACGCGGAATCGTCATCAAAGGCGGCCGCAAATATGTTCGTAAATAAGCCCAAACTTACCCTTAAGACCCACCCCCAGTCCCTGCCTCATAGAGAGGGACTGGGGGTGGATTCTATTCAGAACCCCACCTTTCGGCGTGAGGCCTGGTTGTCGAGGCGTTCGACATTGCAGTAGGCTGTCAGGCTCTCCAAGTTGTTAACGTGAGTTCGGTATAAGGAATATGGCAGACGAGTAGATGATGGTGCTGCGCAAAACTCACCCGCTGACAGTTGCTCTGCAAGCTTT
>OCVV010001086.1_pt1 | contig 193311 bp, 154 predicted proteins | sample 1539721 | NCBI WGS metagenome assembly OCVV01 (sample SAMN02144230, study PRJEB22623) | gut metagenome | biome: sheep rumen | host: Ovis aries | place: New Zealand | reverse complement strand
GAGTTTTCCTTCTATGGCGTCCTGCAGAATGTTCTGACGGAGTTGTTTTATGTAGTTTTTCTGTGATTCAATTTCTACAGAAAGCTGTTCCGTTTTTTTTAATTGTAGAGATGTTTTTTTGACTATCTCTTGCTGAGTCTGTAGATCTGGTATTGAAATCTCTAATGGCAGCAGATGCCTTGGTTTTATTTCAGTTTTGATTCCACCCTTTACTTGCTTTTGTAGGGCAGCGATAAATGCAGGGGTTTTTACAAAATATTTGAAATATTCTAAATCAACTTTTGAACTATCGAATGTATAAGAAGAATAATGAATTGTAGCACAAACAGGTTCATCACCTTGATAAACGGCAACAGCGCCTTTTGCAACATTGATTCCCGAAATTACCAAATCACCTGGATGAACAATAATCATATCAGTTTTTGTAGGTTTATCTGAGATATGGATTGTTCCAGAGAAATCTATTTTATCGAGGCGTTTGTATTTTGAAATCTTTGAATCATCGGGGTTATATCGACCTTCTCGCTCTGTGAGGAAATCTCCAATTTTAACTTTTTTCCATTCGCTCATGATGTTATTCCTTCAGCAAATCCATCAGGCCTATGTTTATAAACAGATTGTCTTTCCCAACTTTCATGCACTTCAGGATACCTATATCTTCCAGCTGGTGCAAATATCTTGAGGCGGCTTTGCGTTCCACTCCGAGTGATTTTACAATGAATTCAACTTTGCAATATGGATTTTCAAAAAGAGTTTCTATTAATTCTTTTGAATAAATTTTTGTAGCTTCTGTTTTTACTTTTTCTACAGTATCTTCCAACAGTTTTTTTATGGCTTTTACTTTCTGGATTGTATCGGCTGCAGTTTCTTCAATTCCCTTTAGAATAAAAATTATCCAATCTTCCCAAGCCTCATTCACACGTACATTCTGTAAAAGCTTGTAGTAACTGTTTTTATTCTTAATAATGTAGGAACTGAGATACAAAATGGGAACATCAAGGTGATGTTTCAAAATCAGATAGAGAATATTTACAATGCGGCCTGTCCTTCCGTTTCCGTCATAAAATGGATGAATGCTTTCAAACTGATAATGTAGAATAGCAAGCTTTGAAAGACTATCATCCTCATTATTCAGATATTCAGTAAAATTCTTTAATAGTTCATCTATTTCTTCTTTTGTCTGAGGTGGAGTATAAACAACTTCGTTTGTAGTGTCGTTCACAAGTTTTGTTCCAGGCATGGTTCGGATTCCTGCATCATTTTGAACCAGAACTTTTTGAATCTGAACAATATCATTAATTGAAATAAAGTCATGTTCCTTAAGCTGATTAAAACCTGTGTACAGAGCTTCGCGATAGAACATAACTTCTTTTGTTGCTGAGTCAATTTTTTTTACGGTTTCTGCTACGGCTTTATAAAGGTCATCTTTTGTTGTGATGATATTTTCGATTTCTGAGCTGTCTTTTGACTCCTGAAGCACAACTGCATTTATAAGAATTGATTGATTGGGAATAAGATTTGCGCAGCCCTTTAATTCGGCAAGCATTTTTACAGCTTTGTTTTCAGCTTTGAGAATCTTAATTGTTTCCGTTTTTGAAGAATCAATCGGCAGCTTTTGTAATTCAGTCATGTCCCAATTATACACCACTTTGGTACATAACGCAAGGGATATGCACTATTTTTTGCAATTTTGGTACATATAAAAGAAACGCGTACAAATTTTTTGATTTTTGGTACATGTAGTTTTGAGGCCGCAATTTGTGACTTCAAGATTCTAAAACAAGCTCGGAATGACATTGTATTTACGCAACCTTATAAATCTCTGCTTCCAGCTCTCGTATTGCTTGAAGATACTGCGCTTTTCCGCCAAAGAGATTCACAATTTCTGTCGGGGTGCCGATTTCTTTTATTGGGTCTACGGTGAGGACTTTCATATCTTCTATTTCTTCGATTCCGGTTTGGGCGTATTTGTCTAACAGGGCATCCAAGACTGCGCGGGCTTTGTCCCCGTATTTGGTCCAGTAGTTTCGTTTGCGGACATTTTCGGCGCGTTCTTTTCTTGTAAGGGCCGGTGCGTCCCAGGCGATGTGGCAGATCAGGTCAAAAATATCGAGGTCATTTTTAATTTCATCTTTCAGCTCTTCAAAGATAATTCCCTGATTTTCCAGCTCTTCTATAATGGCGCGCTTCTTTTCCGCGTCGTTCCATGTCTGCAAGAAATTGTCGAGTGAGCGGTAAGAAGTGAGGATGCCTGTTTTGCAGTATTCTTTGAGGCTTGTGGTTATTAGTTTTCCGTTTGCGTCCAAAAATTCCTTGCGTTCGCTAAGGATGTGAACATCAACGCCTGCGATTCGGACTTTCTCTCGCCTTTCAAATTTTTGTGGCTTAGGTTCCGCAACGGCAATATTTCCGAATTCGTCATTGATGCGGTATTCTGGAAAAGCAATCTCTTCGCCTGTAACAGGATCAATCTGACTTTCCTCCTCGCCTTCATCTATTATTTGTTCAGAAATCTCTTCGTCTTGCGACGCTTCTTTTATGCGGACTGGCGCTCCGTCAAAGTCCTTGTCTGCGAATTTGTCGGTGACATTGCGAAAGTCGATGATGGTAAAATAGAGTTTCCCGAAATCTTCCTCAACTCTTGTTCCTCGGCCGATTATCTGCTTGAATTCTGTCATGCTGCCGATGTTGGAGTCAAGGCAAATCAGTTTGCATGTCTTTGCGTCTGTTCCTGTGGTCATCAGTTTTGAAGTTGTGGCTATAACTGGATAGGTTTCTTCTGGATTGATGAAATCATCAAGGTAGTCTTTAGCGTCTTTGTCATCGCCTGTAATTCTCACGATGTATTTGTCTGTCTTTGCAGTGATTTCGCGCGGCGCATATTTTAACAAAGCCCTCCGCATTCGTTCTGCGTGCTCGATGTCAACACAGAATACGATTGTTTTATCGTAGGGATTCGTATTCTTGAGATATTCCATAATCTTTCGGGCAACCAAATCCGTTCGTTCATCTATGATGATTGCGCGGTCGTAATCTTTCGTGTTGTAAAGCCGGTCTTCGATAAGCTCGCCGTCTATGTCGGTTTTGTTACGCTCTGGCCTGTACCCTTCCAAATCCACATTCATTCCAACGCGAAGAACTTTGTAGGGAGCCAGAAAACCGTCATCAATTCCCTGTTTGAGAGAATATGTGTAAATCGGCTCGCCAAAATATTCGATGTTCGAAAGCGCCTTTGTTTCTTTTGGAGTTGCGGTCATGCCGATTTGGGTTGCGTTTGAAAAATACGTGAGAATTTTATGCCAGGCTTTGTCCTCGTCAACTGAACCGCGGTGACACTCATCGACGATAATCAAATCAAAAAACTCAGGGCTGAATTTTCTGAACGCATCCGTTTCTTCGTTGTAATTCGTAAGCCCCTGATACAATGCGAGGTAAATTTCATAAGACTTGTCAATTTTCTTGTTTTTTATGATAGTGAGCTTATCTTTGAAATGCTTAAAGTCGCCTTTCTTTGTTTGGGTGATAAGATTGTTGCGGTCTGCCAGGTAAAGGATTCGTTTTTTACAGCCAGATTTCCAGAGACGGTAGATGATTTGAAAAGCCGTGAATGTTTTTCCTGTGCCAGTCGCCATCACAAGAAGAATGCGTTTTTGTCCGCGCGCAATTGCTTCTACCGTGCGGTTGACGGCGATTCTCTGGTAGTAGCGCGGTGGGTAGCAATCATTCCCGAAAAAATACTGGGAAAGAGCCGTCTGCTCGCTTTTATCGTCCAATCCGTTATAGCGTTTGTAACAAGCCCACAAGTCTTCTTGCGTCGGAAAATCGTTTAAATCCAGCTCTTGCGTGATAATCGCTTGCTGAGTTGAATCTAAGTTCCCGCAGTTTTTGCGATATTGAATTATAAATCCGTCTCCGTTAGAACTGATTGCGACAGGAATATCAAGAGTTTCCGCATAGCCCAATGCCTGCTGCAAACCGGAACCGACGGAATGCGTGTTATCCTTTGCTTCAATTACAGCGACAGGAATGTTAGGTTTGTAATAAAGAATGATGTCAGCCCGCTTCTTTCCCCCGCGTTTTGTCTGCCTGCCTTTCACAAAAATACGTCCGGCTGTAAAAGTAACTTCTTCGCGAATTTGAGTCTGCCTGTTCCAGCCAGATTTCTCAATTGCAGGGAGAATATATTTTGTGATGATGTCGCGTTCCGACATAGACTTTTTTTCTTCCATGCGCTTCATTATAGCGCATTCTTAGAGTCATTTCTAGAAGCAGCTCGTGTTATCGAACGAAAGACAAACAAAACGCTTGCCATGCCGCTTCCTAATGGCAAACGCTAGCAAAATTCCGCCCTTTATGCTACAATGTCGCTATGGTAATCGCGGAAATCGGGACATCGCACGAAGGTTCAATAGATAAGGCAAAGCGCTTGATTGACGCGGCAAAGGAAGCCGAGGCTGACGCGGTTAAATTCCAGTGGGTCATCGCGGACGAAATCCTGCACCCAAAAACAGGCTTTGTGGACTTGCCCACGGGCCGCATTCCCTTGTACGAGCGCTTTAAGCAGCTGGAATGTCCGCCCGACTTTTACGCAAAATCTTTGGAATACGCGCGCTCGCTTGGCCTTAAATGGATTTGCTCGCCCTTTGGCCTAAAAAGCCTTGAGCTTCTTTTGGAGCTAAAGCCCGACGCGGTTAAAATCGCCTCGCCGGAACTGAACCATTTTCCAATGCTGCGCGCCTTGGCCGCCGCGCGAAAAGCGGACGCCGAACTTAAATCGGACGAGGCGCGCAAATCGAATGAGGCGGCCTTCCCCGCCCCCGCCGCAGTTCCCGTAATAGTTTCTAGCGGCGTTTCCAAAACGCGCGACATAGAGGCCGCCCTGGCCATTTTGGGAAAAAGCGGCGTGAGTCTCCTTCACTGCGTCACAAGCTATCCCGCGCCCGAAGAAGAATACAACGTACGACTAATCGCCGCGCTAAAAAAAGACTTTGGCGTTGAGACAGGACTAAGCGACCACTCGCTTGACCCAGTCTTGGTTCCGTGCCTTGCCGCCTCGCAGGGCGCGACGGTTTTTGAAAAGCACATAACGCTAAGCAAAAAGACAAGCGGCCTTGACGACCCTGTCGCGCTTGAGCCAGGGCAGTTTTTGCAAATGACCCGGGCGCTAAAGCAATGCCAGGCCGCCATCAACCGTTACGGAAGCGAGCGCGGCGAAAAGGAAATCATAGCGCAAATGTCCGAGCAATACGGAAGCGAGCGAGTCCAAAAAGTTTTGGGAAGCGGAATCAAGGCGCTGGCTCCTGCCGAAGAAAAAAATTACGGCCGCACCAACAGAAGCCTTCATTACATGAAAGCCTTTGAAGCCGGCCACCTTTTGGAAGCCCAAGATGTTGGCGTTTTGAGAACCGAAAAAGTTTTGACGCCAGGACTAAGCCCGGAATTTTTGGAAAGCGTCATAGGAAAAAAACTTCGCCGCGCGGTCGATGACGGAGCGGGCGTGGCTTGGGAAGACATTTAGCGCTCGCGGCGCGGCTTTCGCAAACAGCGGGATTTTTTGAAGGAACAATGACACGATTTTTTTAATTTCGCCAAAAAGCGCGCGCCTTTCAAAGCCTGTCGAGCCCGAGGACTTGTACAAAACGCTCGAAGAGCTTATTTCGGAATCATGATTCCGCCAAAGTAGTCAGGAACGCCTTCGGCGTCGGTCATGATAAAGCCGCGAGTCGACATGGCCACATAGGAACCGTCAGCTTTTCTGGCGCGGTAAACAAAGGGAACCACGGCGGCGTCTCCGTTAAAGACCAAATCGATGGCTTTTTTATAGGCCTCCAAGTCGTCGGGGTGAATGTAATCCCGCCAAATCTTGTCGGCTTGGTACATATATTCAGACTTTAGGCCAAAGTCATCGACAAGCGAAAGAGACCACCTTGAATAGTCGTAGCGCATGTCGCAAAGGTAAATGTAGCCGCCGCCGGCGACCGTGTGCAAGGCGCCGAACAAGCTGTCAAGCATGCGCTTTCGTTCTTCTGGAATTTCAACGTCGCTTCCATACTGGCTCTTAAGCTTTTCCATGCCCTTGCGCGATTTTAAAAAATTCTTGTTCTCGTACATGTCGCGGTCGGCGCGCTCAAAAACGTCCGAAAAAGAGTTGTCCTTATAGGGGTCGTAAACGGCCAAGCCCACGGCCAATACCGGGCCTGACTTGAAGCGGTCGTTTTTTTCGGACCTTTCCCTAAGCTCCTTTACAAACTGCTCGCGCCTGTCGTAGTCGTAGTCAGCCAAGACCGCGACAAACTCGTCGCCGCCGATTCTAAAGACCGGGCTGTGCTTAAAGACGTCGCAAATCATCCCGCTGGCGCGCTGCAAGGCTTCGTCGCCAAAAGCGTGGCCGCGAGTGTCGTTTAGCATTTTTAGGTCGTTCAAGTCGCACATCAAGACCGCGAATTTATAGTCGTGCGCGCCCGCGCGTATCTTTCCGTCCAAGGCTTGGGAGTATTCGGCAAAGGCGTTCTTGTTCTTTATGCCGGTAAGCTCGTCGCGCCTTGCCATCCGTTCCGCCGACAAAAGGTTTTTAGCCTGCTCCTCTTTTTCGCGGACTTCGTCGTCAATGTCTTCCATGCCGCAAAGAATGTGCTTTTTGTCTTCGCACATGACGACGACAAAGCGCGTGTAAACCATTTTTCCGTCGCGGACAACGCGGCCGCTCACCGAATAGGATTTGCCCTTGGCAAGGTTCTTTAAGACATTTTCCTTGTCGTGGATTTTGAGCATTTTCGAAAGGTCGTCAGGGTGAACGTAGTTGTAGGCGTTTTTGGTCGCCGTCACAAAAAAGTCTTTTCCCTCTTTGGGAATGTTAACGCTGGCAAGAACTTTGGGCTGTATGAATTCTATGTAATCGTTGGTCTCGATGTCGACATAGTAAAGGCAGTCAAAACGCTTGGCCAAGGATGTCGCGATGTGGCTGAACACGGTCAAATCAACTTTCATAATGTTTCCATTATAACACGGAATTTTAATTTGCGCCACAAAAATTTTCGCCGCGGCAGCTCCGCTTCGACTCCCTGTTCCTAACAAAAGCGTTTAAAAAAAGAAAAGAGTTCCAAAAGTGGAACTCTTTTTTAGAGCGGCAGAAGGGAGTCGCCTTCCAGTCGCCCGCCTCCTGCGTCCTCGCTCCAGGCCGTCTGCGCTGCCTGCCGGCGGCCTCCCTGCCGCCTTTTCGGCTGCCGCCGCGGCAGCTCCGCTTCGACTCCCCGTTCTTCCTGCAAAAACTGCTTTAAAAATAAAAAAGGCTTCCTGTAAAGAAGCCTTTTAGGTCAGCGGCAGAAGGGAGTCGAACCCTCGTCATCAGCTTGGAAGGCTGAGATAATGAGCCGTTATATGACTGCCGCAAATGTTCTTAAATAATAGCGAAATCGCGCGCTTTTGTCAAGAAGTTTTCAAAATAATTTTTGAAAACTTCTTGTTGCGTAATTGGAAATTATTGACGTTTGCGCCTTCGGCGCATGGGCATCAATAGCTTTGCAAAATAATTTTCGCGGCGGCGGCGGGGTCTAGGCCGTCGCTTTGCTCGCGGGTCTTTAGGTTCTTTACGCTGATTTTTCCGTCGGCGGAGACGAATACGCCCCACAAAACGCTCTTTGCTTCGGCAAGCGCGTACTGCTGGCCCATCTTTTTGGCTTCGGGGAAGACCTCGACTTTTACGCCAAGGGAGCGCAAGGCGGCGGCGGCTTTTTGGGCATCAATCAAAAGGCTTTCGTCCTGGCAAAAGATTTCCGCGTCAAGGTAGGAGCCTTTCTTTCCGGCGATTCCCAGCTGCTCCATGGCCGCCATCAAGCGGTCTAGTCCTATCGAGCCGCCGACGCCGGGGATCCGTTCCTTTGTGTAAAGGCCGGCCAAGTTGTCGTAGCGGCCTCCTGAGCAAACCGAGCCGATTGAAGGAAGGTCGTCCAAAAAGCTTTCGTAGACAAGGCCCGTGTAGTAGTCAAGGCCGCGGGTGATGCTGGGGTCAAGGACAAAGGAGGATGCGATTCCGGCGGCCTCTAGCATTTGGTAGACTTGGCGCATTCTTTTCGTGTCGTCGCCCGCTCCTCCGCAAAGGCATTCCATTTTTGCGATGGCCTCGTCAAAGGTCGCGGAAGGCTCGATGTATTCCAAGATTTTTTTGGCGGCATCCTCGCTTTTTGTCGCCTCCACAAGTTCCGCCATGACAGCGTCCTTTCCCACTTTGGCCAGCTTGTCAACCGAGCGCAAGACGTCCTCGCTTTTGTCCTGAACGCCAAGCGAGGCCAAAAAGCGGTTGAAGGCGCCGCGGTGGTTTATGTGAATCTTTATTTTTTCGATTCCGATTGCGGCCAAGGCGGCCTTCATCGCGCAAAGGATTTCGGCGTCGCAAACGGCGGAGTCGCTTCCAACCGTGTCGATGTCGCACTGGACAAATTCGCGGTAGCGGCCTGCCTGGGGCTTTTCGCCGCGCCAAACTTTTGCGATGTGGTAGCGCTTAAAGGGAAAGGCAAGCTCGGCCTTGTGCTCGGCCGTAAAGCGCGCGAAAGGCACCGTAAGGTCAAAGCGCATTGAAACATCTCTCCCTCCCTTGTCCTCAAAGCGGAAGACTTGCTTTTCCGTCTCGCCGTTTGACTTGCGCAACAAGATTTCTGTGTATTCCAAAACCGGCGTGTCAATCGGCACAAAGCCGTACGAGCGGTAAACGCCAGTGATTTTTTCGATTAAGTCGGAGCGAAAAATCTGCTCCTGCGGAAGCGCGTCCCTAAAGCCCTTTAGCACGCGCGGCTGAATTATTTGATTTTCCATGATTGTTGTATTGTAGCGGAAACGCCGCAAAGATTCAAGCAACCATTTCGGCCTAAAGCGGCGAGTCAAGGCTTTATACAGCCTACGCCTGGATTTGTTCCAGCGCCAATTTGGCGGCCGCTTGCTCGGCTTCCTTTTTGTTCTTTCCTGTGGCCGGGCCGTAGCTTTTGTCGCCAAGGTGGACCGAGACGTAAAAGACGCGGTCATGGTCGGGGCCTTGGGTCTTTACAAGCTCGTAGCGGGGAATTTCCCTGCATTTTTTTTGGAACTTTTCTTGCAAGAGGCTTTTGTAGTCGCGGCCAGATTTGTTTTCTTGGACGCTTCGGACTGCGGGAATGATGAAGCGCAGGATGTATTCTTCGGCGGCCTCGTAGCCGGAATCAAGGTAGTAGGCGCCGATGACGGCCTCCATGCAGTCGGCCAAAATCGCGGGCTTTGTCCGCCCCCCGCTCATTTCCTCGCCCTTCCCCATGACAAGCATTTTGTCAATGCCGTATTCAAGCGCGACGGGAGCCAGCGCCTTTTCGCTTACGACGGCGGCCTTGATTTTTGCCAAGTCGCCCTCCTGCTTTTGGGCCATGTCCTCGTACAAAAAGGCCGCCGCGGCAAGGCCAAGCACGCTGTCGCCCAAAAATTCCAGGCGCTCGTTGTTGCAGCGCTTGTATTGGCGGCTTTCGTTTGAGAAGGAACGGTGGTGGAAGGCCAAGTCCAAAAGCTCCAAGTCGCGGAACTTTAGCCCAAGGGGCTTTTGAAAGGCCAAAAGAGCGGCCTTTCGTTCCGGGGAGATTTTTTTTGAGCCTCTAAAGATTTCCTTAAAATTACGCATGGTCAAGGCACGCTTCGCTACGCGCCGTTTTGCTAGTTGAAATTTATACAACTGCGCTCTTGCGAGCGCTGGCAATCAAGGCCTTGACTCATGCGTTTTGCGGCGCGAACAAAATTGTCGCGCCGCAATCACGCGCGCCAAGGCCAAAAAAAAGCGCGGCAAAAAACCGCGCTCCTTTTAAGACATTTTCAAAAGCGTGGCTTTTGAAAGCTCTTACTTTGACTGCTCAGACTTGATGAAGTCGTAAGCGTCCTGAACTGTCTCGAATTCGTTGGCCTTTTCGTCGGGAATAGAAACGCCCAACTCTTCTTCGATGGCGTAAACCAACTCGTAAGTGTCAAGGCTGTCCGCTCCGAGATCGCCGCGGAAAGATGAAGAAAGCTGAATCTTGCTCTCTTCGATTTCGAGCTTGTCAGCGATGAGCTTCTTGATTTTCTCAAACAATTCGTCCATAGTTGTCTCCTAAATTAATTATTCTTACGCGTTTGTTTCCGGTGTAATCACCTGACGTCCGCGATAAAAACCGCATTTGGGGCAAACGTGGTGCGGAAGGACTAAGTTTCCGCAGTTGTTGCACGCAACAAGCTGAGGAGCGTCAAGCTTCATGTTGATGCTTCTGCGCCTTCTGGTCACCGCTTTTGACGTTTTCGCTCTTGGTACTGCCATATATTCAACCTCACTTAATTATTATTACAGATGTATCGGTCAAATATACCGCAAACCTGCTTGTTATGTCAATATCTTAAACGAAAATATTTGTTTTGTCAAGGCTTTTTTTGACAAAAAAACGAATTTCGTCAAAAAAAACGGGCGAAAATGGCGCGGTTGATATACCCCGGCGAAAATCGCTCCCGCGGTAATCGGACAACTGCGAACGAGGTACTTTTAGGGCAAAGACTTGAGCTTAACGTGTCCTAAGTTCGCAGTGTCCGCTTCCCGCTCCGCGTTTTTCGCCGGATGGCTAGGAGTCCCGCCTTTTTCGCCCGCTTTTAGTTGGCGATAATTTTTTAGCAAAACAAATAGTTAAAAACGCGAAAAAAAAAGTAACGCCCAGAAAAAACGCTCTCGCGGGAATTCAAACGGCTGCGAACGAGGCGCTTTTGGGGCAAATTGGCAAGATTAACGCGTCCTATGTTCGCCCCGTTTGTCTTCCCGCTACGCGTTTCTTTTGCCGCGCCATTTTCGCGCTTTTTCAATCAAGTTCGCAGTGTCCGCTTCCCGCTCCGCGTTTTTCGCCGGATGGCTAGGCGTCCCGCCATTTTCGCCCGCTTTTAGTTGGCGATAATTTTTTAGCAAAACAAATAGTTAAAAACGCGCGCAAAAAAAAGTAACGCCCAGAAAAAACGCTCTCGCGGGAATTCAAACGGCTGCGAACGAGACGCTTTTAGGGCAAATTGGCAAGATTAACGCGTCCTATGTTCGCCCCGTTTGCCTTCCCGCTACGCGTTTCTTTTGCCGCGCCTTTTTGGCGCTTTTAGTTGGCGATAATTTTTTAGCAAAACAAATAGTTAAAAACGCGCGAAGGAGCGGGGCGTCCGGCGGAAACTCTCTGTTTGCGCCGCCGCGAGAGCGGCGAAGTACAATGGTTTCAAGCGCAAACAGCGAGTAGCGACGATATCGAGCGGTTCCGTCGGACGCAGCTGCGACTGGGATTGTCCGCGCTCGCAAGAGCGCAGTAAAATCGTTTCCTATAACAAAACGATGGCTAGTCCGTCGTAGCGTTTTTTTGTTACAATTACGCGCTGACAATTGTCTCCAGCGCGATTTTCATCATGTTGGTGAAGGTGGTCTGGCGCTCCTCGGCGGTCGTAAGCTCGTGGGTCACAAGGTGGTCGCTGACCGTAAGAATCGCCAGGGCCTTGCGGTCAAACTTGGCCGCAAGCGTGTACAATTCCGCCGCCTCCATTTCCAGGCCCAAGACGCCGTATTTTGCCCAAAGCTTCCAATAGTCGTTTTCGTCGTAAAAGGCGTCGCTTGAGGCGCAAAGGCCAACGTGGACCGGGATTTGCAATTTTTGGGCCGCGTCGTAGGCGTTCTTTAAAAGGCCAAAGTCGGCGGCCGGAGCGTAGTGCAAGTGGCCGAAGCGCGACGTTTGCATGGCGGACTCCGAGCAGGCGGCGCTTGCGATTATTGTGTCGCGGACCTTTATGTTTTTATGCAAGCCGCCGCAAGTCCCGACGCGGACGGCCTTTTGAACCCCGTAAGAGTCAAAAAGCTCGTTCACGTAGATGGAAAGCGAAGGCTGGCCCATTCCGGTGCCCTGCACGCTCACAGGAACGCCCTTGTAGGTCCCCGTAAAGCCCAGCATTCCGCGCACTTCGTTGTAGCATTTGGGATTTTCCAAAAAGTTTTCTGCTATGAATTTTGCCCGCAAGGGGTCTCCCGGCAGCAGAACCGCCGGAGCGATTGCGCCTTGGGGCGCGTTGATGTGTATGCTCATTCTTCCATTATATCATAATTTTGGAGAAATGCAATTTTTTTCTATTGAGCAGAGGCCTTTTTTGTTATACAATGGCGCTATGAAAGCATCAAAAATCGCCCTTGCGGCTTTGGCCGCGCTTGTTCTTGTTGGTTGTTCTAAAAAAGGGAGCGGAGCCGCTTCCGCAAAGAAAACGGACTTTGACTCCGGGATTAAAATCGTTAAGGAAGACGGAGGGGAATACGCCTCCTTTGACGCGATGAAGGCCGTCTTTGAGCCCGACTTTTCCTACAAGTACGTCGAGGATCCAGAGGACGAGGAAGCCGTTCAAAGCGAAGGAAAAAAATCATCCAAAAAAGAAAAGAGCGAATCCGCGATTCCCGGAATCCGCGAGCTTTCAAAATACAAGACAAAGTATTCCGAAAAAAGGCAAAAGACGTCGCTTCCAAAAATCGAGGAAGCAGACGAAAAGATTGACTCATCAAAGCCCTTTGTAATAGAAGAGTACGGCCCGCAGGGAGAGGTCGTCGCCGAAGACAGAAATCCTTCTTTCTTTGTGGTCTTTTCGCAGCCGGTAAAAAGCCTTGGAGCGCTTGGCGAGCCTATGGCCGAATGCGACGAAATGAAAGTCGAGCCCGCCCTGCCCGGCGTTTACCGCTGGCTTGGAAGCCGCCACTTAAGCTTTGACGCGAGCGAGGCCGCCGACCCTTCGGTCGAATACAAAGTTACGGTAAAAAAGGGCTTGCGCTCGTTGGCCGGAAAAAAACTTGAGGGAATGACGGAATTCACGACAAAGGCCGTTCCGCTAAAGTTCATCCGCTTTTACGGCGGCTACGTAAAGGACAGCGAAAGCGCCTGCGACTCGACAAGCGGAGCCTTGCCAAAATACGCCGGCCGCTCCTACATCCGCCTAAATTATATGGTAAGCCAAAAGCGCCTTTCTGAAATTTTGAATGTCACAGTAAACGGAAAGGCGGCCGGCTTTACAGTCCAGGCAGACGACAACAAAAAGGCCTACCCTTGGGGGGCAAAGCCGGTCTTTGACAAGGCGACGGAAAAGGCCAACAGTTTTGTCGTCACGATAACAAGCCAAATTCCATACGACGCGGACATCGTCCTTTCTTTAAAGGGAACGAACGAAAAGCGAAGCTACCATTCATTAAAGCCCTTTAAGATCGCCTCGCTTCCGAAAAACGCCGACTATTCGCAAGGAACGGAGGCAAACCCCGTCACGATAAAGTTCACGCAAAAAATAGACCCTGCCACAGTCGCAGGGAACATCGCCTTTGACTTTGACTTTTCGCTGACCGAAAAAAATTACGAAGTCCAGGGCAGAAGGCTCACGCTCTTTAACCTGCCCGTTTCCTACAGCGAGGACAAGGAAGACAACAGCTTTAGGCTTTACTTTAAGGACGGGCTCAAGGACGTTTACGGACAAAAGCTTGTCATAGACTCCGACAAGAAGTCCGCCAAAATAGAGCTTCTTCCGCCGATGAGCTACGTAAAGTTCACCGACTACGGCGCCAGGCTTTTGGAAGCGCAATTCAAGCCAAAGCTTTGGATTGAATCTCAAAACATTCTTTCGCCGTCTTTTTACAAGGTCGGAAGGACAAGCAATCCGCTTTTCACAGACCGCGTTTACGAAGACTGGAATCAAAGCGACGGCCTGCCGGAAGGCGCGGTCGAGCTAGTGAACAAGCAAAGGAACGTCCGCCAGTTTGAGGAAATCGACTTGTCGCCGCTTTTAAACGGCGAGGGCTACGGCTGGATTGACTTTGAGGCGCGGGTCTTAAACCGGCAATGGGACCGCTGGGACGAAAAGTTTTACGATAACGCGAACTCAAGGAAAATCACGATTCAAGTGACCGACTTTGGAGTGACGGCCAGAATCGGAATCAACCGCGCCGTCGTAATGGCAAGAAGCCTTAGGGACAACAGTCCGATTCAAGACGCGGAGATAAGCCTTTTGACGCCCAGCTATTCCAACAGCCAGGAGCTTGACTTGGACAAGGACTTGGTCGCCAAGGCAAAGACCGACAAAAACGGCTTGGCGGTTATAAACTTCACCGAAAGCCAAGTCAAAAAAATCGAGGAAATTGGAAGAGACGTTTCCTGCTCCTACATCCGCATACTCGCGCAAAAGGGAGCGGACAAGGCGCTCTTCTACCCCAACACGCACGACTCTTGGCGGGAAAACGTTCCGACAGCCGACTTGGACACTGCAAGACAGTCGCGCATACGCGCCTTTATCTTTACCGACCGCGGCCTTTATAAGCCTGGCGAAACTGTTTCGTTTAGGGGAATCGTCCGAAACCAAAGTTTGGGACAGTTGGTTCCCCGCTCAAACGAGCCTTACACGCTGGCAATCTGCGAAGGCGGCTGGGAAGGAAAGGAAATCCTTCCGCAAATTGACGGAACGCTTTCTGAAAGCGGCGGCTTTTACGGCTCATTTAAATTGCCCGACGAACTGGACTCCGGCTATTACAAAATCCGCTACAAGGGCGGAAAGTACGAATGGGACGATCCATACACAACCTTTACCGTCGCCAACTTTGAGCGGCTAAAGTTTGAGGCCTCTGTCACCGCTCCCGACATAACGCGCTTTGGCGGCGAAAAAATTTCGGCAAACCTAAAGGCCTCATACCTTGCCGGCGGAAGCCTTGCCGGAGCGGACTACGAATCCAGCTGGTTCAAGCAGTCGACCAAGTTCAAGCCGACAACGAGCGAAACAAAGGGCTACACTTTCGGGCCGTCGGACTCGTATTCAGGCCGAACGCTTTTCGCAAACGAAAAAGGCGTCCTTTCGTCAAACGGCGAGGCGGGCCTTTCCTGCTCGTCCGAAAAAATCACCGACGGCATGCCCTACATTTACCATGTCGAGGCAAACGTCACCGACATTTCCAACCAAAGAATCTCGGCGCAATCCAACATTCTTGTCCACCCGGCCAAATTTTACGTTGGAATCAAAAAGCCCGCCGAGCTTAACGGCTTTGCCAAAAAAGGAAGCAAGCTGGATTTCCCCTTCATCCTTGCCACCCCGGACGGCCAGATCGTGACAAAGACAAACATCGTCGCCTCGCTTGAATACAAGCTCACCCGTGAAGTTTGGACGATGGCCAACGAGCAAAGCGTTGACGATTCGATTTACACGCGCTGGGAAAAGACAGAAGAAGTCGAGGCCAGCGGAAGGATGGACGTCCAGGCCGCGGGAAAGCTTTCCTTGGAATTGAAGGAAGCCGGCTGGAGAACGCTCTCGATTTCGGGCCGCGACACAAGCGGCAACTGGACCACGACCGAATACGGCTTTTACGTCACCGGCGGCTCCTCGTCTTGGCACGACCGCTACAACAGCCATTCAATCAACTTGACTCCGGACAAGTCCGTCTACAACCCCGGAGACAAGGCGCAAGTCCTTATGGAAAGCCCCCTTCCCGCCGGCGACTACTTGATCACAGTCGAGCGCGAAGGAATCTTTACCGAAGAAGTACGGCATTTTGACACGGCGGCGACTGTCATCGAAGTTCCAGTTTCAATCAACTACACGCCGGTCGTTTACGTCGCCGTCTCCTCCTACTCTTGCAGGAACGGACAGCCGACCCACCAGTACGGCGAGCCGGACTTGGACAAGCCCGCCGGATACTTCGGCGTGACTCCGATTATGGTGAACCCCAAGGCCAAGTCCTTTAACGTAAAGATAGAAAGCGACAAAAAGGTTTACAGGCCCGGCGAAAAGGCGACGCTGACCCTTACGGCGACAAAAGGCGGAAAGCCTGTCGAAGGCGCCGAGCTTACGGTGATGGCGGTTGACCGCGGCGTGCTGGACTTAATCAACTACCACGTTCCAAACCCGATAGACTTTTTCTACGACAAGAACAACTTCCGCTTGCATGTCATGGGAGGAGACTCGCGCGACATGCTGATGGATCCCGTCACCTACAGCGTGAAGAATTTGCTGGGCGGCGACGCCGCGGCCGAAAGCGACGAAAAGGAAGAGGAGCGAAAGGACTTTAGGCCGACGGCGCTCTTTGAGCCGGTCATCGTCACCGACAAAAAGGGAAAGGCCGTTTGCGAGTTCACGATGCCCGACAACTTGACCGCCTACCGAATCACGGCCTTTGGCGTAAAGGGAGAGACATTCTCGCTTAAGGAAGACGAAGTCAAAGTCCAGAATCCGATCAACGTCCAGCAAGTCCAGCCCAGGCGCTTGCGCGAGCGCGACACGGCCGAATGCGGCGTTTTGATCACAAACCTTGACAGCAAGGGGCAAAAAGTCACCGTAAGCGTCGAGGCCGCAACCCCGACAAAGAACACGGCGCAAGACGAGCTTGAAGGCCGCGTTACAGTTCCGGGAAAAGCCTTTGTCGACGGAACGGCTGAAAAAACCGTTTACGTCGCGCCCGAAGGCTCAAGCGTGGTCTTCTTTGACATCGCGGCCGTCCAAAGCGGAACCGTGGAATTGCTTTACAAAATCAAGTCCGAAGCCCTTAACGAAAAGCTTGTCTCGCCAATCTCGATAGAAAAAACTTTTGTCTACGAAACGGTCACGATGACGGGCGCGACAGACGACGAGCCAAGGGCAAGCGAAAGCGAGCTAATCGCTATTCCCGGCTGGGCCAAGGAAGGACAAGGCGAAATAAAAATCACCTTGGACACAAGCCGCCTTGGTCCGCTTGGCTCGGCGGTCCGATACGTCTTTGACTACCCCTACGGCTGCCTTGAGCAGCAAGCCTCAAAGGTTTTGCCCCTGCTCATCTTTGGCCAATACATCGACGTCTTTGAAATGGATTCAAGCGTTTCAAATCCAAAGAAATGCGCGCTTTCAATCATAAAGTCTTGGGCCAAGAGCCAGCATTCAAATGGCGGCTTCCCCTATTGGCCCAATGAGTCGATCTACGAAAGCCTTTACGTTTCGCTTAGAATCGCGCAAGTTTGCGCCGCTGCGAAAGAAGCCGGCCTAAAGGAAAGCGACTTAAAGCTGGACCTTGCCGCGCTAAAGAGCTACATAAAGGAACAAGTCAAAAAGCCGGAAACAAGCGGCGCCGAAAAAATCTTGGCCTGCAAAGTCTTCGCGGCCTTGGGCGACAGCTCCCTTGACGGCCTTCTTTTGGAATTCCAATCAAAGCTTGAAAAGCTAAGCCTGTCGCAAATCGCCGACATCGGAAAAGCCTGGTCTCTAAAAGGCGACAAAGCGAGAGCCGAAGCCTGCGCGGCGAAAATCCGCCCTTACTTGCAGGCTTCGCAAAGGAGCGTTTCGGTCGCGCAGAAAGACTCCGCCAAAGGCTACGCTTGGTGGGAGTCGGACTCCTCGCGCCTTGCAAAGATTTTGGACTTGCTTACAGACATCAACGCCGGCGACAACATGGTCGACCGCTTGATTTTCGCGCTGCTAAAGGAAGAGTCAAAGGGCTACTGGAAGAACACTTCGTCAACCGCCTCTGTCCTTGAAGCGATGGCAAACTACATCAAAAGGCGCGACCTTGCAAAGACCGACTTGGAAGGAAAGGCTTTCTTGAACAAGACAGAGCTTATGGCGCAAAAGTTCAAGGGCGTCGCGGCAAAGCCGGAAACGCTAAGCCTCCCCTTTGACGACGCCTTTATTTCAAGCCTGCCGCGCGACAAGGAGCTTCCGATTGCATTTGAAAAGCGGGGAACGGGCCGCCTCTTTTACACGGTGGAGATGAAATACGCGCTCCCCGACGAGGCGCAAACAAGGCGCGACGAAGGAATAAAGATTGACTACAAGATTGTCGAAAGCGAAGGCGAAAGCCAAGTCAACAAGATTCCCGACGACCAATCCGTAGTTGAATTGGAAAGCTCAAAGCTTTACAAGGCCACGGTAAAAGTTTCGTCAAGCCGCGACCGCGACTACTTGGCGCTTCGCTGCCCGATTCCTTCGGGAGCGGAAATCCTTGACTCAACTTTTGTCACAAGCGGAGACGCGGCGCGGATAAAGGCTAGCGGCGACTGGAGGCATTGGATTTCAAACAAGAACGTCCGCGACAACGAAATCCAATTCTTCTGGGACAGCTTTAAGACAGGCGAATGCGAAATCACCTTTACCTTTAGGGCAAGCCGCCGCGGAGTCTACCCGACGCCGCCTGTCCAAGCGGAATGCATGTACGAGTCTGAAGTCTTTGGCCGCTCGGACGGCTGCTTGTTCGTCATTAAATGAAAAGGCTCTTTGCCACAGCGGCGCAGAAAGCTCTTGCGGCGCTAAGGGGAATCGCGAAAAAGCGGCGAGAGCTCTTGGCGGCGCTGGCTGCGGCGGCCGCAGTCCACCTTTTTCTAAGGCTTTCGCCCTACCCGGAATTTTCGCGGCTCAAAAACGCCGAGCGGAGCGTCCGCTTTTACGACAAAAGCGGAATTCTTTTGCAAGCGACCGCCGTGGAAAACGGCCTAAGGCGGGAATGGACCGACATTGAAAAAATTCCCGTCAAGGTAAAAAAGGCCTTTCTTAAAGCGGAGGACCGCCGCTTTTACTTTCATTTAGGAATCGACCCAATCTCTGCGGCGGCCGCCGCAATCCAAAACGCCCGCGCGAAAAGAACGGTCCGAGGCGCGTCTACTATCACGATGCAATTGGTAAAGATGGCCTCGCCAGGCGGCCAACGCTCGATGGGAAAAAAAATCGGCGAGGCCTTGAACGCGCTAAGAATCGAGGCGCGGCTTTCAAAGAAAAGAATCTTTGAGCTTTACCTTAACTCAGTGCCCTTTGGCCAAAACTGCGAGGGAGTCACAAGCGCCGCGCGGACTTTTTTTGGAAAGGAACTTGACGCCTTGACCGACGAAGAAGCCGCCTGCCTCGCCGTGATTCCGCGCCGTCCCGGCGGCTACAATCCAATCCAAAAGCCGGAAGCCTGCGCCTCTCGCGCGGCGGAACTTTTTGGGCTCGACTACGACTCCTTGCTAAAAACAGCGAAGAGCGCCGGAAGCTTTAGATACCCCTTTGAGATGCCCCACTACATCGAGCGGATTAAAAAGCAAATAAAGGCAAGCAAAAAAAAGGCTCCGTTTGAGGTCCGCCTAAGCGCGAGCCTTGAAGCGCAAAAGGCGGCAGAGCGCTACATAAAGGAAGCGGCGAAGCTCGCGCGAGGCTCTAGAATAGCGAACTCCGCCCTGCTTTTGATTGACAACAAGGACAACTCAGTCCTTGCCTGGATTGGAAACAGCGACTGGTTTGACTATTCCCACAGCGGGCAAATAGACGGCGTTCTTTCCAAAATACAGCCGGGAAGCTCGATGAAGCCCTTTTTGTACGGCCTCGCGCTGGACACGATGGACAAAGAAGGCCGGCCGCTTTTTTCGCCCGCGACGGTCTTGCCGGACGTTCCGCAAGAATTTGGCGGGCAAAGAATATACATCCCCGAAAACTTCAACAACCGCTTCAACGGCCCAGTCCGCTTTAGAATAGCGCTAGCCTCCTCGCTTAACGTTCCAGCCGTCTACATTTTGAACAAGCTTGGCGTTGACTCATACCTTTCAAAGCTGGAAGAGCTGGGCTTTGAAAGCCTTAAAAGCGGCGGAAGGAGCGCGGACTTGGGCCTTGCGCTTGGAGCCGGAGAAGTAAGCCTTTACGAGCTTGTCAACGCCTTTAGCGTTTGGACGCGGGACGGAAGGGACGCAAGCGGAAAGCAAGTTTATTCCAAGGACGCGGCCCGCCTTATTTGCTCTATTCTTTCGGACAAGGACGCGCGAGCCTTGGGCTTTGGCTACAACCAAGTTTTCCAAACCGACTACCCTTCGATCTTTAAGACCGGAACTTCAAACCAATACCAAAACATCACCGCGCTCGGCTCAACAAAAAGATACACGGTCGGCGTTTGGATGGGAAATTTCTCCGGCCAAACTGTAATGGGAAAAACCGGAAGCTCGCTCCCCGCCTGGGTCGCAAAAAATACGCTGGATTTTTTGGAGCTCAAAAATCCAAAGCATGATCCGTTCCCCGCTCCGGAAAATTGGGCCAAGGCGAAAATCTGCCCGCTTTCGGGAATGCCCGCCGGAAAGGACTGCCAAAATTTTGTCTTTGAGTACGTGAAAAAAGACGAGAGCCTTGCGCCCTGCGATTGGCACAAAGCGGAAGGCGGCGAGCGGGTCACAGTCTATCCGCCGGAATACCAGCGCTGGCTTTTGAGCGGAAACATCGAGGCGCAAGTGGACCATTCGTCGTTTCCGCTAACCATAACAAGCCCCAAAAACGCTTCGGTATTTTACACGCGGGCAAAAAGCGCTTTGACGCGACTAGAGGCTATCAGCGTTGAGGCGATTGGCGGAACGGAAGACACAGCGAAAGTTTATTACGACGGTTCCCTCTTGCTTGAACTGAGCCGGCCCTTTGTCTTTAAGCTTCCGACAGAAAAAGGAAGGCACAGCTGCAAAATCGCATGCGGCGGCCAAAGCGCGCAAGTTGAGTTTGAAGTAAAATAGTTGTTGAAGTCCAAGGCATTTTGCGCTAGAATAATAGAATGAAAACAACAGCATTGATTATGGCGGGCGGACGCGGAGAGCGCTTCTGGCCCAAAAGCAGGCAGAACCTTCCCAAACAGTTTTTAAGCCTTACAAACGACAGCCGCACGATGATCCAGCTTACGGTTGACCGCATAAAGCCCTTGGTCGCGATCCAAGACGTTTACGTCGCCACAAACCAAAAATACAAGGCGCTCGTCCAAGAACAGCTTCCCGGAATTCCTGATGAAAACATTCTTTGCGAGCCGGTCGCGCGGAACACGGCTCCTTGCATAGGACTAGGAGCCGCCCACATAGCAAAAAAAGACGGCGACGCCCTGATGATGGTTTTGGCAAGCGACAGCCTAATCAAAAACGACGAGCTCTTTGTGGACACGCTTAAAGAAGCGCTTGCCATCGCTCAAAAAGAAAAGAACATTGTGACGATGGGAATCACTCCCAACTATCCCGAAACCGGCTACGGCTACATAAAATTTGACGCCCATAAAAAAGATGGAAAAGCCTTCGCGGTGGAGCGCTTTGTAGAAAAACCCAACTTGGAAAAGGCCAAGGAATATTTGGCCGACGGCTCCTATCTTTGGAACAGCGGAATGTTCGTCTGGAAGGCCTCGACTGTTCTTTCGTCAATAAAGGCCTTCATGCCCGACCTAAGCGCCGGACTTGAAAAGATCCAGGCGGCGGTGGGAACGGCGGACTACAACAAAGTTTTGGAAAGCGTTTTCCCGACGCTTCCGTCCGAGTCAATCGACTACGGCGTTATGGAAAAGGCCAAGGACATTTACACATTGCCCGGCGACTTTGGCTGGGACGACGTGGGCTCATGGCTTGCCGTCGGAAGAATCAAGACGCTTGACAAAAGCAATTCCGCGGTGGAAGGAAACGTCCTCACGGTCAATTGCTCGGACAACGTCATACAGGGCGGAAAAAAATTGATCGCCTGCGTCGGCCTTAAGGACACTGTCGTGGTGGACGCCGACGACGCGCTTTTGATTTGCGCAAAAAACGCTTGCGGCGACATAAAGAAAGTTTTGGCCGCCCTGCGCGAAAAGGGCATGGAAGAGTTCCTGTAATGAAAATCGCGGTTGACCTCCGCATGAGCGGAAAAAGCGGAATCGGAGCCTTTATCGACAGCATGCTTCCAACGCTAAAAGCGGGAGCGGAAGTCGTTGAAATAAAGCCCGGCATAAAGCCCTTTTCGCTTAAGGAAACGCTTTTCTTTCCCCGCGGCCTCATAAAAAAAATCAACGAATGCGACGCGTACTTTTCGCCCTACTGCAACGTTCCCGGCCGCCTTTTTAGCCGCGGAATAAAAGTTCCTATATTCACAACGATTCACGACGTAATCTTTTTGGACCTTCCGCTTGCCGGAAAGCTTGGAACATTGGCGCGCAAGTTGATTTACCAACGCGCCATAAACATGTCGCGCGAAATCTTTACCGTAAGCGAGTTTTCAAAGGGCCGCATCCAAGCGCGCCTTAGATGCAAAAAAAACATAACCGTAGTTTACTCAGGCGTTCCCCTTTACAACGAAGAGGCGGCCGGAGGCTTTGACAGCGCGCGGAAAACGGATACGATTATTTTTGTCGGAAACATAAAGGCGCACAAGGGAATAAAGACGCTGGTTCCAGCCTTCCTAAAGGCGCGCGAAATCTTGGCAGGCCAAAGCGGCTCTAAAGCCCAAAACGCGCCGCGCCCGTCGAATGCCAGCCTGCCCCGCCTTTTAATCGTAGGCTCAAAGGAAAACTTTCGCACAAGCGACACGGAATTGGACGCCCTCATGCGCGAGGCTGAAAAAAAAGGAATCGAGTTTACGGGCTTTGTTCCCGACGAAAAGCTTAAAACGCTGATAGAAGAAGCGCGGCTTTTGGTCCAACCTTCCCTTTACGAAGGCTTTGGCGTTCCTCCCCTGCAGGCGCTTTATTCAGGAACCCGCGCGGTGATTTCGGACATTCCAGTCTTTAAGGAAATATACGGCCGCCTTCCAGTGACTTTCTTCAAGGCGGGCGACTCGGACGACCTCGCGCGAAAAATCGCGGCGGCTTATTCCGACCAAAGCCCCTTTTTGCCCGTGGAGCGAGTCTACTCCTACCGTTTCAGCGCGCAGGCGGTATTGAAAAGAATCGAAGAATCGATTAAAATGGAAAAATGATTATCACAAGAACGCCCTTCCGCATGAGCTTTTTTGGCGGCGGAACGGACATGAAGGAATTCTTCAACGAACACGGCGGCGCCGTCCTTTCAACAACATTCGACAAATATTGCTATGTGACGGTACGGCATTTGCCGCCCTTCTTTGACTACAAAACAGAGCTTTCATACTCCAAGATTGAGCGCGTGGAAGAAATAGAAAAAATCGTCCACCCGGCGGTCCGAGAGGCGATGAAAATGCTGGACACAAAGGACATCCGCCTTACATACGAGGCAGACCTTCCGGCAAGAAGCGGCTTGGGAACCTCGTCTTCTTTCGCGGTCGGAATGCTGAACGCCTTCCACTGCCTTAAGGGCCAATACACCGACAAAAGAAAGTTGGCCGACGAGGCGATTCACTTGGAGCGCGACCTTTGCGCCGAGGCGGGCGGCTGGCAAGACCAAATCGCCGCGAGTTTTGGCGGCTTTAACAAGATAACCTTCAAGGACAACTCATATGACGTCGCTCCTCTCATAATTTCGCCTGAACGCAAACGGCTTTTGAACGACAGCCTGATGATGTTCTTCACAGGCTTCACCCGCTTTTCGTCGGACGTGCAAAAGGCAAACCAAGCCACGCCCGAAACAAAGGCCGCCAAAATCGAGCGCCTTAAGGAAATGCTTCGCTTGGTCGACGACGCGCAAAAAGTCTTGGTTGACCAAAGCACCGACTTAGACGACTTTGGCCGCCTTTTGGACCACACTTGGAAGCTTAAAAGGCAAACAGGATCCGCCGTTTCGACAAGCGGAATCGACGCGCTTTACGACAAGGGAATGGCGTCCGGCGCCTTGGGCGGAAAGCTTTTGGGCGCTGGAGGCGGCGGCTTTTTGGTCTTCTATGTTCCCAAGGAAAAGCAGGCGGCCGTCCGCGAGGCGATGAAGGATTTGCTTTACATTCCGTTCAAGTTTGAAAACGAGGGAACGAAAGTCATTTACTACGAAGCGGAAGACTAGCGCCGTCGCGCTCGCAACTAGGCTCGCGCGAACAGCCGTATCATAAGGAGAATACACAATGGATTACATTAAAGAATTAATCGAACGCTACCCAGCCTTGGCCGTTTGCGAAAAAGACATCCGCGCGGCGGCCAGCGCGATAATCGACTCATACAAGGCCGGAGGAAAGCTTATCGTCGCCGGAAACGGCGGAAGCGCGGCTGACAGTGACCACATCACAGGCGAGCTTTTAAAGTCGTTCGTAAAAAAAAGAAAGCCCGAGCAAAAATTTTTGGACGCGCTTTCCGCGATCGACTCGGACACGGGAAGCTATCTTAGCGACAAATTGCAGGGCTCGCTTCCGGCCATCGCGCTTACAAACAACTCAGCCCTTATGACGGCGAGCTTGAACGACGTTGACGGAAACGTTTTGTTCGCGCAGCAAGTCATGGGCTTTGGAAAAAAAGGCGACGTCTTTTTGGGAATCAGCACAAGCGGAAATTCCAAGGATGTCATTTACGCGCTCGCCGTCGCAAAGGCGCTTGGCGTAAAGACCGTCGCGCTTACGGGAAAGACGGGCGGAAAGTGCAAAGAGCTCGCCGACATTTCGATTGTCGTTCCCGAAAACGAAACATTTAAAATCCAGGAATTCCATCTTCCTGTCTACCACGCCCTGTGTCTCACTATTGAAGAATACTTTTGGAAAAACTAATGAAAGCTGTCATAATGGCCGGCGGAAAAGGAACTAGAATCGCAAGCGTGCGGAGCGACATTCCAAAGCCGATGATTCCAGTCTTGGGAAAGCCGATTTTGGAATGGCAAATCGAATGCCTAAAGAAAAACGGAATCACAGACATTTTGATAGGAATCGGCCACTTGGGCCACTTTATCCGCGACTACTTTGGCGACGGAAAAAAGTTCGGCGTTGACATTTCATATTACGAGGAAAAGGAGCCGCTTGGAACGGCGGGCTTTTTGTTCAAGGCGCAGGGCTTGGACAAAGACTTTTTGCTTTTGTGCGGCGACACGATTTTTGACATAGACTTTGGCCGCTTCATAAAGTTCCACCAAGAAAAAAAGGCGCTCGCAAGCCTTATGACGCACCCAAACAACCACCCTTACGACTCCTCGCTTATCGTGACCCAAATCGAATACCCGGCAAAAGGAAGCGGCGGCATGCCCGCGGACACGCATAAAGTCGCGGCCTGGCTTGCCAAAGAGGACGAGCGCTTGTGGTATAAAAACCGCGTAAACGCGGGAATCCAAATCATAAGCCCCGAGCTTTTGGCCCTTACAAAAAAGACGCTCGTTCCCCGCCATCCCGAAAACCCCGACAAGATAGATTTGGACCGCGACGTTCTTAAGCCCGCTGTCCAGACAGGCCGCATTTTCGCCTACGACACGACAGAGTACATAAAGGACATGGGAACGCCCGACCGCTTGGAGCAAGTGGAAGCCGACCTAAAAAGCGGCCTTGTCCAAGGCAAAAACCTTTCGCAAAAGCAGCGCGCCGTCTTCCTTGACCGCGACGGAACGATTAACAAGGAAGTCAACTTTTTGACAAACATCGACGACCTGGAGCTTTTGCCGGGCGCGGCCGAGGCGATAAAGAAAATAAACCAAAAAGGCCTTCTTGCAATCGTAATCACAAACCAGCCGGTAATCGCGCGCGGCGAGGTCACGCTCCCGCAATTAAACGAAATACACGCAAAGCTTGAGACGCTTTTGGGCCGCGAGGGCGCCTACATCGACGGCCTTTACTTTTGCCCCCACCACCCCGACAAGGGCTTTGAAGGCGAGCGGCCTGAATACAAGCGCGACTGCGACTGCAGAAAGCCCAAGGCCGGCATGATTTTGCAGGCGGCAAAGGACTTTAACATAGACCTTTCGGCCTCGTATATGATTGGGGACCGAGACAAGGACGTTGACTGCGGAAAAGCCGCCGGCTTAAGGCAAAGCCTTCTTTGCGAGCGAAACGGAAACTTGCTCGAGGCGCTTGAAAAACTGGAACTATAAAAGGCCTAAAAGCGCCGCGCGCCATGGGCGGCGCAAGCATCAGGAGTTTGTATGGAAAAAAAATTAAAAGTAGCCTTGGTTCACGATTGGCTTACAAGCTACGGCGGCGCGGAAACTTGGTGCGAGCTTGCGCTTGACATTTATCCAGACGCGGACATTTACACTCTTGTTTACGACAAGAAAAAGCTTAAGGGCCATTTTGAAAAGAACAGGATTTTCACAAGCAGCCTTCAAAAACTTCCCTTTGCGACAAAAATTTACAGAAAGCTTTTAAAGTTCATGCCAAAGGCCTTTGAGTCCTTTGACTTCACCGGCTACGACTTGGTAATTTGCTCATCGTCGTCATGCGCAAAAGGCGTAATAACGCCGCCGTCCACCGCGCAAGTGGCTTACGTCCACACGCCGATGAGATACGCCTGGGACCTTTTCTTTGACTACAGAAAGCGGAGCGGCTCCCTCACCCGCTTTTTCATGGACCGCTGGATGCCGCAAATCCGCTTGTGGGATTACGCGAGCGCTCAGCGCATAGACACAATAATAGCCAACTCAAAATACATCGCGCGCCGCATAAAGAAATTTTGGAACCGCGACGCGCAAGTTATTTACTCGCCCGTAAACGAAAGGCGCTTTTATCCTTCGACAAAAGCGGTTGAAAAAAAAGACTATTATGTTTTCTTTTCGCGCTTGGTTCAGTACAAGCGGGCCGACATCGCGATCCAAGCCTGCGCGTCGCTTGGAAAAAAACTGGTCGTGATTGGATCCGGCCCCGAAGAAAAGGCGCTTAAAAAGCTCGCCGCGGGAAACAAAGACATTGTCTTTGCCGGCCGCGCGAGCGACGAGGCTGTCCGAAACCACTTGTACGAGGCCAAAGCTTTGATTTTTTGCGCCGAAGAGGATTTTGGCCTCACTCCCCTAGAGTCCCAAGCTTGCGGAACGCCAGTCATAGCCTTTGGAAAGGGCGGCGCGACCGAAACAGTCTTGGAAAACAAAACAGGAGTCTTCTTTGCCGAACAAAGCGCGGCCTCTTGCGCCGAGGCGATTCAAGCCTTTGAAAAATTAGACGCGGCGGGAAAGTTTGACTCAAAGAAAATCGCGGCCCACGCAAAAACCTTTAGCCGAGAGCGCTTTATAAAGGAATTCAAGGCCGCCTGCGAAAAAACTTTGGCTCAAGTCCGCGGCTAACCCAAGACTTCTTTTATGACCTCAAAAAGGCGGCGCGCGGAATTTCTCGCCGTAAAGTCTTTTAGCAAAGCGGCGGGCGGCTCGACCGGCTCTTCCAGCAGTTTGCTTATGTCGACATTCGGATTGTCGGGGTCAATGTAGTGGGCGCAATTCTTGTAAATCTCAGGCAGCGACGTCCTGTTTGAAACGACAATCCGCGCGCCGCAGCTCAAGGCCTCAAGCGGAGGCAAGCCAAAGCCCTCAAAATATGTCGGAAATACAAAGGCCTTAGCCTTTGACAAAAGCGCCTTCACTTCGCCGTCAGAAAGGTAGCCTGTCATCAAGACATTCGGCAAGGCCTTAAGCGCCTCCAGTTCCGGCGGAACGACAGAAGGCAGCGGCTTTCCGCTTACGGCAAAAAAAGCGTCTGGAAAAGACTGGGCGTTTTGAGCGATCCACTTTAAGTTTTTGCGCGTGGAAAGCGAGCCAAGCGTAAAATAAAATTCCCTTTCCTTTAATTGCGGAAGCCGCTCAAAAATAGAAAAATCCGGCGCGATGTCCTTGTAGGAGCCAAGGCCGTCGTAAATGACCTCGATTTTTTTTGGGTCGGTCTTGTAAACGTCGACAATCGTTTTTTTTGTGTATTCGCTGACGGCGATTATTTTTTTAGCCTTTTTCGCGATGCGGCGGTACATGATTTTGCTGTAAAGAAGAATCAGCTTGTCGCGGCGGCTTTTAAAGTCGGAAGGATAGAGCTTTGCGTAAATGTCGTGCAGGAACTCCACGCCTGGACAAAAATACGGACAAGTGTTTGAAAAATCAAGGCTTACGCGGCGATTGAAAAAAACGTATTTTTGAAAATGGATTTGCGTCCACTTTGGAAAGAAAGACGCCGCGACAGGCAAACGAACGCATTTTATGCTTTTGTATTGGGGAACGTTTTGGGCGTTGGCCGGAAGGACAAGCTCAACCTGTTCTGGCGACAAAAGCGCGTCCAATTCCAGCAATGTGTCGGTGGCCACGCGCTCGATTCCGGTAAGGTTCTTGCAAAAAAACTCGCCGTTAATGGCCAGAATCTTTTTTTTAGCGTTTTTATTCACGTTCCGCTCCCAAATCAGTCGCCCAGCCAAGCCGATGCGTCAAAGTTAAAGTATTTTTTTTGAGGGTCAAAGGATGGATGCTTTTTGTCCTTTTCCGACAAAAGGGGCTCAGCGCCGTTCGCGGCGCCAAGCCAGTCAATGCCAATCGCGGGATCGTTCCAAATAAGTCCGCACTCGTCCTCTGGATAATAAAAATCAGAACACTTGTAAGAAGAAATGGCCTCGTCGCTTAAAACAAAAAAGCCGTGGGCAAAGCCGCGCGGAATGTAAAATTGGTTTTGCCTTTCAGAATCCAAGACAAGTCCATGCCACTTTCCAAATGTAGAACTGTTTTCCCTAAGGTCAACGGCAACGTCAAAGACCTTGCCTTTTAGAACGCGGATTATTTTTGCTTGGGGATGGCGCTTTTGAAAATGCAAGCCGCGCAGGACGCCCTTTGCCGAGAAAGATTGGTTGTCCTGTACAAAACGCTCCTCTATCCCAGCCGCGGCAAAATCCTTTTGGCTGTAGGATTCAAAAAAAAAGCCGCGGCCGTCTCCGTAAACTTTCGGAATGATCTCAAAAAGGCCCTTTATGCCGCATTCCTTAAATTCAAAGGCCATCAACATTCCTCGGCCAAATACTTTAAGTATTCGCCGTAGCTTGTCTTGTAGCCCGCGGCAAGCTTTAGCAATTCGTCGCGGCCAATCCAGCCGTTTTTATATGAAATCTCTTCCAAGCAGCTTACGTAAAGGCCGCTTCGCTTTTGAATCGTCGCGATGAAGTTTCCGGCGTCCAATAGTCCGTCATACGTTCCTGTGTCAAGCCAAGTAAGGCCGCGGCCCAACAACTCGACGCTAAGCTTTCCCTTTTCCAGGTAGGCGTTGTTTACGCTGGTGATTTCTATTTCGCCGCGGGCGGAAGGCTTTACGTTCTTGGCGATTTGAACGACCGAATTGTCGTAAAAGTAAAGGCCCGGAACGGCGTAGTTGGACTTAGGCTTGGTCGGCTTTTCCTCGATTCCCAAGACTTTTCCGTTTTTGTCAAATTCAACGACACCGTAGGCGGTTGGATTTTTGATATAATATCCAAAGATTACCGCTCCGCCCTCTTTATCTATCTTTTGCCTGGATTCCTTTAGCGACTCGCTGAAAGCTTGGCCGTAAAAAATGTTGTCGCCAAGCACAAGCGCGACGGAGTCGTTTCCGATGAATTTCTCTCCGACAATGAAGGCGTCGGCCAAGCCGCGCGGGCTTTCCTGAACCGCGTACTCAAAGCGCATTCCAAGCCAGGAGCCGTCGCCGAAAAGCTCCTTAAAGACGCATATGTCTCGCGGCGTCGAAATTATCAAAACTTCGCGGATTCCAGCCAGCATAAGAACGCTGACCGGGTAGTAAATCATCGGCTTGTCGTAAAGGGGCAAGATTTGCTTTGAGACGGCTTTTGTAATCGGGTAAAGGCGGGTGCCGGAACCGCCGGCAAGAACAATTCCTTTCATAGTCTGGTATTGTAGCGCGTTTCACTCTCATTTTCAATAGTTGAATAAATGCGCGGTTTTCACTATAATATATAGAAATTTTTTGCAAGCAACGGAGCGTCCGATGGCATTTCTATACATTGATCCCGGCACGGGAAGCATGCTTTTTTCTATCGTGATTGGAGCGGCGGCGACGCTTTTCTTTTTGGCAAAGGCCGCGTGGCTAAAAGCCAAGCTCTTTTTAAGCGGTTCAAAGGGAAAAGACGCGGCCCTCCGCGACGCCTCCTACAAGCCGTATGTCATATATTCCGAGGGAAAGAACTATTGGAACACATTTAAGCCTGTTTGCGACGAATTTGAGGCGCGAAAGATTCCATTGTCTTTTTTGACAAGTTCCAAGGACGACCCCTGCTTTGAGCAAGGCTACCAATTCGTCAAGGCGGAGTTCATCGGGGAAGGAAACGCGGCCTTCGCGCGCCTTAACATGCTGTCGGCCGGAATCCTTCTTTCAACAACGCCGGGCCTCAACGTTTACCAGTGGAAGCGCAGCCGCAACGTCAAGCGATACGCGCATGTCCTTCACATGGCCAACGACGCGACGACCTACCGCCTTTTTGGCCTTGACTACTACGACGCGGTTTTGCTAACCGGCGACTACCAAAAGACAGACTTGCGCTACTTGGAAAACGAGCGAGGCGTGGCCAAAAAGGACTTGGTCACAGTCGGCTGCGCCTACCTCGACGTTTTGGCGCAAAAGATGAAGGACGTTCCCGAAGAAAAGGAGCACCCCTTTACTGTATTGGTCTCGCCGTCTTGGGGCGAGGTCGGCGTCCTAAAGCGCTACGGCGAAAAATTGCTGGACCCGCTTTCCAAAAGCGGCTGGCGGATCATCGTCCGCCCCCACCCCCAGTCAAAGAAATCCGAGGCCGACATGCTCAAGGCTTTGGAAGACCGCTACAAGGACTGCCCCAACGTGGAATGGGACTACGAGAGGGACAACATCTACTCGCTCAAAAAGGCCGACATAATGATTTCGGACTTTTCTGGAATCATATTCGACTACACATTCCTGCGAGACAAGCCGGTCATGTACGTAAAGGCCGGAATGAACCTTATGCCCTACGACGCATACGACCTTCCCGACCACGGGGAAAAGCTTTGGCAGTTTGAGACTCTCAAAAAAATCGGCATAGAATTGAACGAGAGCCAGTTTGAAAACATCAAGGAAGTGATTCAAAACGCAAGCGACAGCGCCGAATTGGCCGCAGGCCGCAAACGCGCCAAGGAAGAGGCTTGGACGAACATCGGCATGGCCGGAAAAAACATCGCGGACTATATGATAAAAACGGTTGAAGAGCAAAACAAAGACACACAAAAGGAGACAGCGTAATGGCAAAGACAGTTTACCTTGGAATAACGGGAGACATAATCCACCCAGGAATCATCAACATCATAAACGAGGGAGCCAAACTTGGCGAACTTACGATAGGCCTTTTGACCGACAGCGCGATAGTAAGCCACAAGCGCCTTCCCTATCTTTCCTACGAGCAGCGAAAGCAAGTTGTCGAAAACATAAAGGGAGTCGCCCGCGTCGTTCCCCAAGAGGAATGGAGCTACGTTCCCAACCTTAAAAAGCTAAAGCCCGACTACATGATTCACGGCGACGACTGGAAGACAAACTACCTTTCAAAAATCCGCGACGAAGTCTTTGAGGCGGTCAAGGAATGGGGCGGCCAAGTGGTCGAAATCCCCTACACTCAGGGAATCAACTCGTCGGCCTTGGCGGAGAACGCCTCCTCAATCGGAACCACGCCCGACGTCCGCCGAGCCGCGCTCCGCCGCCTTATCGCGGCAAAGCCGATTGTCCGCATTATGGAAGCGCACTCAGGCCTTAGCGGACTAATCATCGAAAATGCGGAAGTGACAAAGGACGACGGAGTCCACCGCTTTGACGGAATGTGGTCGTCGTCGCTAACAGATTCCACCAGCAAGGGAAAGCCCGACATCGAGGCCGTCGACCTTACGACAAGAATGCAGTCTTTGACCGACATTTTGGAATGCACGACAAAGCCCATCATTTACGACGGCGACACGGGCGACATCGCCGAGCACTTTGTATTCACAGTGCGCACGCTGGAACGGAACGGAATCAGCGCCGTAATCATCGAGGACAAAAAGGGCCTTAAAAAGAATTCGCTTTTTGGAACGGAAGTAAAGCAAGAGCTTGCGAGCGAAGAGGAATTCTGCCACAAAATTTCAGAGGGAAAAAAGGCGCAAGTAACAAAGGACTTTATGATTATCGCGCGCATCGAGGAAATCATCGCGGGCTACACGGTTGACGAGGCGCTCAAAAAAGCCTTCGCCGCGGTAAAGGCCGGAGCGGACGGCGTCATGATCCACTCAAAGGACAAGAGCGGAATGGACATAAAGGAATTCTGCCAAAAGTTCCGCGCCGAATACAAGAGCGTTCCAATTGTTTTGGTTCCGACAACCTACAACCAGTTCACCGAAAAGGAATTGGCCGAATGGGGCGCCAACGTAATCATTTACGCAAACCACATGCTGCGCGCCTCCTACCCCGCGATGAAAAAGTGCGCCGAAACGATTCTTGAGGCCGAGAGAAGCCTTGAAGTCAACGACCTGTGCATGCCGATAAAGCAAATTTTGGAATTGATTCCGGGAACAAAATAATGATACGACCTTCATACTTTTACGACCTTTTGATAAAAAACGGAACGGATTTTTTTGCCGGAGTCCCCGATTCCTTGCTAAAAAATTTGTGCGCCTACATCACTGACACCGCTCCCGCCGACAAGCACATCATAAGCGCCAACGAGGGAAGCGCGACGGGACTGGCCACCGGCTACCACCTTGCGACAGGCAAGATTCCGATGATTTACATGCAAAACTCGGGCGAAGGAAACATGGTAAATCCCTTGATGTCAATCGCCGACCCCGACGTTTACTCAATCCCGATGCTGATTGTCATCGGCTGGCGCGGAGAGCCCGGTGTCCACGACGAGCCCCAGCACGTAAAGCAGGGAAAGGTCACTTGCGACCTTTTGGACGCGATGAAAGTTCCCTACGAAGTCCTAAGCGAAAACGAGGCCGACCTACCCTCCCAGTTTGAAAAGGCCTACAAGTACATAAAGGAAAACAAGGCCCAATACGCCTTTGTAATCCGAAAAGGGACCTTTGACGAATACAAATTGCAAAACAACGTTCCCGTTGAAGGAAATATGAGCCGCGAGGAAGCGATAGAAAAAATCATGCTTTCTGCCGACGACAAAACCGCCTTTGTCTCAACCACAGGAATGATTAGCCGCGAGCTTTACGAGCTTCGCGACAAACACAGCATGGACCACAGCCGCGACTTTCTTACCGTAGGCGGAATGGGACACGCAAGCCAAATAGCGCTTGCGATTGCCATGCAAAAAAAAGACCGCGCCGTTTTTTGCCTTGACGGAGACGGAGCGAGCATAATGCAAATGGGCGGCATGGCCACAATCGGAAGCAGGAAGCCTTCAAACTACATTCACTTTGTGCTGAACAACGGAGCGCACGACTCAGTTGGAGGACAGCCGACCGTAGGCCGCGAGATTGACTTTTGCAAAATCGCGACAGGCTGCGGCTACGAGAACGTCTTGAAAGCGGCGACCCTCGACGAATTGGACGCGGCTATCAAGGGCGCGAAGGAAAGCAAAAAGCTTTCCTTCATCGAAGTATTGGTAAAGAAAGGCGCACGCAAAGACCTTGGAAGGCCAAAAAGCTCTCCAATTGAGAACAAGCAGGAACTGATGAAGTTCCTTGGAAGCAGATAAAAAAAGCGGGATTTTCAAGGGCGTGGCCCTTGAATCGTGCTGGAGAAAGTTGGGGTTTTAGGGGAAGAAAACCCCCGCTTCGAAGTAGAGGGGTTGTCTTCCCCTAAGGAAAGGAACATGATAAAACAAGCGATAATCGCGGCCGGCGGACTAGGAAGCCGCTTTGGAGACAGAACAAAAGAAATGCCTAAGGGCTTTATCCCTATTGACGGCGTTCCGATGGTGGAACGAAGCGTCCAAAAATTGATTGCCTCGGGCGTTGAGGAAATCATCATCGGAACAGGCCACTGCTCCGAGGCCTACGACGAGCTGGCCAAAAAATATTCCGTCATAAAAACAGTAAAAAACGAAAACTACGCCAACACTTCCAGCATGGGAACAATCGCCGTTTGCGCGCCTTTCATCAAAGGCGACTTTTTCTTGCTCGAAAGCGATTTGCTTTACGACGCGGTTGGCCTTAAGGTTTTGGCCAACGTCGAGCGCGAAAACGTTGTTCTTGCAAGCGGCGCGACTCATAGCGACGACGAAGTTTATTTGGAAAACGGAAGCGACGGCGCCCTATGCCGCGCGACAAAGGACAAGGCCAGCGTAAAGAACTTGGCCGGCGAGCTTGTGGGAATCTCAAAGCTTTCAAAGGCTTGCCTTGACGAGATGATGGCATGGTACAAAGCCGACGCGGGCCGAATCAAGGCCGACTACGAAAGCGTCTTGGCGGAAATTTCCAGCGCCGCCGCCTTCAATGCAAAAGTTTATGTCCGCAAAATCGAATATTACGCTTGGACCGAAATCGACGATGAGGCCATGCTTAAGCGCGCCGTCGAGCAAATATGGCCGCGCGTCAAGGAAAACGAATCCTTGTGGGACGTGCGCCGCGAAGTTTTGCTAAACCCCGGCCCTTCCACAACGACAGACAGCGTAAAGTACGCGCAAGTCGTCGCCGACATTTGCCCGCGCGAGCTTGAGTTCGGAAACCTTATGGAAGAAGTCGCCGAGGGCCTTACCGAAGTTTGCGCGAATCCCAAGGATTACATTACCGTAATGTTCGGCTGCTCTGGCACCGGCGCCGACGAGGCGATGGTAAGCTCTTGCGTTCCGCCGGACGGAAAACTGCTCGTCGTGGACAACGGCTCTTACGGCGCGCGCCTCGCCAAAATCGCAAGCGTCTACAATATCGACATGGACGTCTTTAAGTCTTCGACATACGAGCCGATAGACATCGCCGCGCTGGAAAAGCAAATGCAGGCAAAAAAGTACACGACATTCGCGATTGTCTACCACGAAACGACAACCGGCCTTTTAAACGACCTCGCGACGATTTGCCCGCTGGCGAAAAAACACGGAATGACGACGATTTGCGACATCGTCTCGGCTTACGGCGGAATGCCGATCGACCTTGGCTCGCTTGGAATAGACTTTGCCACAAGCACTTCAAACAAGCACATCGGCGGAATGGCCGGCGTGGGCTTTGTAGTTTGCAAGCGCGCCGAGCTTTTAAAGCAAAAGGACTGGCCGATGAGAAACTACTACCTCAACCTTTACGACCAGTACAAGTATTTTTTGGAGACCAAGCAAACGCGCTTTACCCCGCCCGTCCAAACCTTCTACGCCTTGCGCCAGGCCATCATCGAAACAAAAGTCGAGACCGTGCAAAAGCGCTACGAGCGCTTCACCGCTTGCTGGGAAATTTTGGTCAAAGCCTTGGACGACATCGGACTAAAAATGCTCGTGGACAGAAAACACCAGTCGCATTTCATCACCGCGATTTTGATTCCCGACACTCCCAAATACAGCTTCAACGCGCTGCACGACTACGCCAAGAGCTTTAACTTTACGATTTATCCCGGAAAGCTCGGCAACATCGACACTTTCCGCATAGCCAACATGGGCGACATAAAGCCAAAAGAAATGGAGCGCTTTACAAAAGTTCTCCGCGACTACATGAAGAGTATTAATGTAGGAAAATAGCGAGCGACATGGCGAACGTTCTGTACACACTGATAATTTATCCTCTGACTTTGATCATTGAGACTTCGTACAAACTTGTCTACGAAATCTTTGGCAATGTGGGATTGGCCGTCATAGGAGTCAGCGTGGCCGTGTCGCTTTTGTGCCTGCCCCTTTACATCGTTGCCGAAGCATGGCAGGACATAGAGCGAAAAAAACAAAAGCAAATGCAAGCGGGGATAGAGCGAATAAAGAAGGCCTTTAAAGGCGACGAGCAATACATGGTCTTGACGACCTTCTACAAGCAAAAGCGCTACCATCCCTTGATGGCCTTGCGCTCGTCATTCGGCCTTTTGATTCAAGTTCCATTTTTTATCGCGGCCTATTCCTTTTTGTCATCGATGCCGGCTTTGCAAGGGCAGGCCTTTTTCTTTATCCGCGACATGGGGAAGCCCGACGCGCTTTTTGCGCTCGGGTCTTTTCCGGTAAATGTTCTTCCTATCGCGATGACAATCATCAACATTGCCGGAAGCGCCGTCTACACAAAGGGCTTTAAGCTAAAGGAAAAGCTTCCGATTTACGCTATGGCGTTGATTTTCCTTGCGCTTTTGTACGATTCGCCGGCAGGACTGGTTCTCTATTGGACGATGAACAACGTCTTTAGCCTTGTAAAGAACATATTTTACAAGATCAAGCGGCCGCTCTTTGTCTTGTACCTTTTGGCAAGCCTGGCCGCGGCCTACGGAATACATTACGTTCTCGCCCGCCACAACGGCCTTTTTTCAAAGCGCCTTGTCATGGCGCTTATTTTGGCGCTAGTCTTTTTTGTTCCGCTTTTTGTAAAAGGAGCCAAATGGATTTTGAACAATTGCTTGCCGGGCTTGCTCCAAAGCAAGCATGACCGCCACGCGATTTTTTTGCTTTCCGCATTTTCGCTCGCGCTTTTGACAGGCCTTGTCATTCCGTCCTACACGATTTCATCTTCCGTTTTGGAATTTGTCGACATCGACGGCATTTTAAGCCCAAACTTTTTCATCCGCTCAATTCTTTTTCAAAGCGCCGGCATTTTTGTCTTTTGGTTTTGCTGCGTATACTTTTTGTTCGGAAAAAGAGTCCAAAGCCTAATGGCCTTTGGCGCGCTATTCTTGCTTGCGGCGGCGTCTCTAAACACCTTTGCATTTGGCGGAAACTACGGCAATGTAAGCCGCGTCTTTGCATTTGACAAGGCAATAAACGACTCAAAGCCCTATTTGATTTTTAACCTGGCCGCCTTGCTTTTGGCAGGCGCGGCGCTTTTGGCCATGTTAAAATTTTTCGCGGCAAAAAAAGCCGCGATTCCGCTTTGCGCCATCATCCTAATCTCTTTCGCTTCCATCGGAACGATAAACGCGATAAAAATCCAAGCGCAAACAAACGAATACGCTTCGCGCCAAGTAAAGGAAGAAAATTCAATCAAGCCCGTATTCCACTTTTCAAAAGAGGGAAAGAACGTCGTTGTCATAATGAGCGACCGCGCGGAAAACGCTTTTGTCGAGCCGATTTTTGAAGCATACCCGGACTTAAAAGAAGCCTACAAAGACTGGACCTTGTACAGCCACACTCTGTCTTACGACTCGCACACGCTTTTGGGAGCCCCTCCGCTTTACGGCGGCTACGAATACACGCCGCTAAACATGAACGCGCGGGACAGCGTTCCCCTTAAGGACAAAAACAACGAAGCGCTTTTGCTCATGCCGCGCGTCTTTACGGAACAAGCGGGATTCGGAGCGCAAGTCTCGGACTTGTCTTGGGCCAACTATTCTTGGGTTCCAGACATGTCGATTTGCGATCCCTATCCGCAAATAACGCCGCTCAACTTGGAGCGAAAATACACTTCAAAATGGATAAGCGAGCATCCTGACAAAGTAAAGGCCAACACGACAAGCCAAACGATAAAAAGAAATTTCCTTTGGTTCGCTCTTTTTAAGGAAAGCCCGGCCTTTATCCGCGAAAGCCTTTACGACGACGGCGCCTGGTGGACAAGCGACGAAGCCTACGCGGACATAGTCGAATACATAACAAAGCTTTCTGTCCTTGAATACCTTCCCGAACTTACAGGCTTTGACGGAAACGACAAAGGAAACTTTGTCCTCTTGCAGTCAATGGTCACCCACACCTCGATAGAACTGCAGGCGCCAAATTTTGACCCTTCGATAAACATAACAGACAAAGGTAAATTTGCCGGAGACCCCGAGAACGAGACAATCAGCTCAAACATAGCGATGCTAAAGCGAGTGGCCAAATGGATGGACTTTCTAAAAGAAAACGGCTGCTACGACAACACAAGAATAATAATCGTCGCCGACCATGGAGCCGGTAAAGGCGGCCCCGCGCGGAAATTCTTTACGGACAACGGCGAAATTAAGGAAAGCGGCTACGAGCTGGACCAAAACCATCCGCTTTTGATGGTAAAAGATTTTGCCGACTCGGCGGACAAAAACGCGTCTCGGCAGTTCACGGTTGACACAAGTTTTATGACCAACGCGGACACCCCCTATTTGGCCTTTGAAGGAATTGTAAAAAAGCCCATAAATCCTTGGACCGGCAAAGAAATAACTAAGCGCGAGGAAAGCGCCGCCTACGGTGTTGTCGCCGGAGCGCCCTACGATCCCGGAAAGCACGGCCTTTATAAGTTTGACCTTGACGGAATAAAAGTGTATGATGTCTTTGACGACATGTCAAAAGCCTCAAATTGGAAGGAAAGAAAATAATGAGCGGAAAGAAAATTCAAATCTTGGACTCTACCTTGCGCGACGGAGCGCAGGGCGAAGGAATCAGCTACTCTGTGCAAGACAAAATTCACGTTTGTCAGGCGCTTGACGAGCTGGGCGTGGACTTTATCGAGGCTGGAAATCCCGGCTCAAATCCCAAGGACATGGAATTCTTCCAAGAGATGAAAAAGATTCCCCTTTCCCACTCCAAGCTTTGCGCCTTTGGATCGACGCGCAGAAAGGACATCAAGCCCAGCGAGGACGCAAACCTCCAAAGCCTTGTTTCCGCCGGAACCGAATGGGCCGTGATTTTCGGAAAGTCTTGGCTTTTCCATGTGACTGAAATCCTCCACACAAGCGAGGAAGAAAACCTCGCGATGATAAAGGACTCGTGCGAGTTCTTGCGCAAAAACAAGATGCGAGTCATTTACGACGCCGAGCACTTTTTTACAGGCTACAAGGACAACCCGGAGTACGCGCTTAAGACATTGAAGGCCGCGAAAGACGGCGGCGCGGAAGTCCTCAACTTGTGCGAGACAAAGGGCGGCGCGATGCCAAACGAATTGCAGGAAGCCGTTGAGCGTGTCGTCCAAGAATTTGGAAAGGATTGCGCTATCGGAATCCACACCCACAACGATTCGGGCCTTGCGGTGGCAAACTCGCTTATCGCAGTCACAGCCGGCGCCACGCACGTGCAGGGCGTCCTCTTGGGCTTTGGCGAACGAACCGGAAACGCGAACCTTTCGACAATCATTCCAGACTTGCAATTAAAGATGGGCTACGAATGCCTTCCCGACGAAAACATAAAGTCGCTCACTTCCATTTGCAAGCGCGTGGCGGAGTTCACAAACCTTCCGCTTAATCCCGGCATGCCCTATGTCGGAGCCAACGCCTTTGCCCACAAGGCCGGAATGCACATCGACGCGGTCCTCAAAAACCCATCGGCCTACGAGCACGTGGAGCCCGAAAGCGTCGGAAACGCGCGCGTCTTCCTTATGAGCGAAGTCGCCGGCCGCTCTATGGTAATCAAGAAGATTCAAAAGTTCATGCCCAGCATCACAAAGGACGATCCGATAGTCAAGTCGATTATGGCAAGGATGAAGGAGCTTGAATTTGAAGGCTACCAGTTTGAGGGCGCCGACGGCTCCTTTGAATTGCTCGTCAGAAAAATCATGGGAAAATACCAGCCCTTCTTTAAGCTTCGCTACTACCAAACAAACGGCGTGAACCCGCGTCCCGAAAAAGGCGTCAACGCGACGGCCCAAATAAAGGTCGAGGTCGACAACCAAATAGAAGTCACCGCAGGCGAAGGCGACGGCCCGGTAAACGCCTTGGACATCGCCCTTCGAAAAGCCCTTTCGCGCTTTTATCCCGCGGTGGAACAAATCCGCCTTACCGACTACAAAGTCCGCGTCCTGGACGGAAAGGCCGCCACAGCCAGCAAAGTCCGCGTCTTGATAGAAAGCTCGGACGGAATGGATTCCTGGTCGACGGTCGGCGTAAGTTCCGACGTAATGGAAGCCTCCTGGATGGCGCTGGTCGACTCCTTTGAGTACAAACTTATAAAGGACATTGAAAAACACTTTAACAAGCTTGTTTAGGGTGAACAAAAAAGCGGCGCGAAGGAACGGGGCGGCAGACGGCAACTCTCTGTTTGCGCCGCCGCGCAAGCGGCGGAGTTAAATAGTTACAAGCGCAAACAGCGAGTAGCGACGCTAGCTAGCGGTGCCGATCTGACGCATCCGTAACTGGGAGCCGCTTTTATTTATTTTCCTTACTATTGCAATTTATTTTCACTTACAGTATACTTAAAGAAATTTAGCATAAATAAACACGAGGTATTCATATGGAAAAGACCATCGCCTTGATTCCCGGAGACGGAATCGGACCTGACGTAGTAGCCGAAGCGGTAAACGTGCTTGACGCGGTAGCCAAGAAATTCGGCCACAAGTGGACTTATAAAAACGTAATCGCGGGCGGCGGAGCCATCGACAAGTTTGGCCACCCCCTTCCCCAGGAACAGCTTGACATAGCGCTTTCGAGCGACGCGGCCCTTTTGGGAGCGGTCGGCGGCCCCAAGTGGGACGACGTGGCCCCGGAAATCCGCCCGGAAAAGGCTCTTCTTGGCCTTCGCGGCGGAATGAAAGTTTTCGCGAACCTTCGCCCGGCCGTAATGTGGAAGCAGCTTAAGGACGCCTGCCCGCTTAAGGACGAGATTGCCGGCGACGGAATCGACGTTTTGGTTGTCCGCGAGCTTACAGGCGGAATCTACTTTGGCGAGCGCGGAACAAGCGAGGACGGAAAGACCGCTTGGGACACAGAAAAATACACATGGACGGAGATCGAGCGCATCGTCCGCATGGGCTTTGACTTTGCCAAAAACCGCAAGAAGCATTTGACGGTCGTAGACAAGGCCAACATCCTCAACTCAAGCCGCTTGTGGCGCAAGGTTGCCGAAGAAGTCCTCAAGGAATATTCCGACATCGCGCTTGACTTTATGTACATCGACAACGCCGCCATGCAAATGGTAAAGAACCCGCGCCAGTTTGACGTAATCGCCACAAGCAACATGTTCGGCGACATCTTGACAGACGAAGCCGCGCAAGTCACAGGCTCCATCGGAATGTTGGCCTCGGCCAGCATCGGCGACGGAACGGGCCCCGGCCTTTACGAGCCTATCCACGGCTCCGCCCCCGACATCGCGGGAAAAGACTTGGCCAACCCCTTGGCCACAATCCTTTCCGCCGCCATGCTTCTGCGCTTTGACTTTAAGCTGGAAGAGGAAGCCAAAGCAATCGAGAACGCCGTGGCCAAAGTTTTGGACGAAGGCTGGAGAACAGGCGACATCGCAGGAGCCGACCGCGAGGCCGTAAAAGCCGAAGGAAAGCTTGTCGGCACAAAGAAAATGGGACAGCTTGTTTTGGAATATTTGAACAAGTAGGAACGGTCAAGGCGCGCTACGCTCAAGGCCTTGACTCGTTCCTTTTGCGGATTGATTTTTTCATTATCAATCCGCAAAAAAAACGCCCCGGTCGCCATACGATTGGCGAAACTGCAACGAACGCCTGCGGCACTTGACGCGGGCGTTTTTTTCTACTATAATATTTCTTACTATTTTACATATATTTTAAGGTGTTTTTTATGAAAAAAGGTCTTTACAGCATCGGCGGAATCATCATTTTGCTGATCGCCGCGTTCATTTTCGTTTTGGTTCCCGCCCTTTCAGGAGGAGTTGGCGAAAACCGCTTGCCCGCTTACGGCAGCTACAACGGAGTTCCCATCAAATTTGAGGAAGGATCCGAGTTTTATTCATTGGCCAACCAAGCCGTTAGACAAATGGAACAACAGGGCTACAGCTTTTCAGGCGACTACGCCTCATTCTTCTATTCAATGGCCTTTAGCCAAGCCTTTAATCAAGTTTGCGGACCGATGGCCCTTCGCGATTTGACAAGCCAAAGCGGTTGGATCGCCACGGACAGCGCCGTTGACCGAGCCCTTATCAACCAGTACTACAATGAAAGCGGAGAATTCTCCCAGGCGCTTTACAACGCCACAAGCGACGACGCAAAGCGCAAAAACCAGGAGCAAGTTGTAAGCGCGCTTACAGCCGGCCGCTCATACGAAGACCTCTTTGGCTCATTCGCTTCCGTTAAAGACGCAAAATTGTACGGACTTAAGACATCTTCCGCCGAATTGGAATTCATCCGCAAAATGGGAAGCGAAGTTCACGAATTTGAATACGCCGCTTTCAGCATGAAGACAATGCCCGACGAGGAAATCAAGTCATTCGCCCAAAAGAACGCCGACAAACTGGCCAAGTACGACCTTTGCGTCATCACAGTAAACGACGAGTCGAAAGCGAAAGACGTTCTCAAGAGAATCAACAACTCCGAAATCACGTTTGAGGACGCGATCACTTCATACTCAACAAAAATCGCCGGCGACACAGAGAGCGGAAAAATCTCCCAGAACCGACTGTACCAATTGGAAGTTTTATTCAAGAACAAAGACCAGGTCTCAGAAATCACTGGCCTTGCAAAAGACGCCGTATCGAATCCCATTGAATTGAACTCTTGCTGGGCAATCTTCAAGTGCCTTGGCGAAAGCGCGAAGCTTGACGTTGACAACAGCGAAGACTTTGACGCAGCCAAGACTTACCTTTACAACAATGAGAGAGGCGTCGTTCAAGACTATTATACAGGAAAAGCCAACGACTTTATCGCCGCGGCCGCAACAAGCAGCTTTACAGAAGCCTGCCAAAAGTTTGGCGTGGCGAGAGACACAACTCCTTCATTCGCGCTTAACTGGAACAACCAAACATTGATCGGAAGATCCAGCCTTGAGGACAAAGACGCCCTTAAAGGAGCTTCGGCCAACGAAAACTTCCTTAAGGCAGCTTTTAAATTGGCAAAGGGAGAAGTTTCCGCTCCGCTAGTTCTTTCTTCAACAGACAACGTAGTTATATTGCGCTGCGTTGAAATTTCAGAAGGCGGCACATCCGCTGAGGACGCCGCTCGCCTTATCGGACCGGAAATCGCCAACGCCGACTCGGTCGTAGTGAATTCCGCGATTCAGAACAGCCCCAAAATCAAGTCAAACTCAGCCGAGTTTATGGCTGTTTTTACAGGTGAAAAGCAGTAACATTCATGGCTCAAGAAAAGCCTGTTCTAATAGAGGCCGCCCCTTCCGCGCAAACGGAGGGAGCGACCTTTACCCTTCAATATAAAAACCGTTTTCTTTATTCAAAATACAATCCCCAAAAAAACATTCTTCAAGCGATTCAAAGCCTTAATCTTTTGCCTGGAACATTGGTCTTGGCTTTTTCGCCCTGCCTTTTTTACGGACTGGAAGACCTGCGAAAAAAATGCCGCGAGTCCTCGTCACAGCTTCTTTGCGTGGAAGCGGAAAAGGCGCTTTACGATTTTTCGTTCCAAGTGAACGAAGAAAAAAACATTGACGCGCCGCTCCTTCCCTACCAAAAAAACACGGCCGCGGGCCTTGACGAGTTTTTTTACAACGCAAGCCAAAAATTCCGCCGCGTAATTAGGCTTGACTTAAGCGCGGGCGTTTCCTTTAACGAAAGCTTTTACAAAAACTTTTACGAATGCGCGCAGAACATTGTCGCGGCCTTTTGGAAAAACCGCCTTACGCTAGTCCGCCTTGGCCGGCTTTACAGCAAAAATATTTTTAAGAACCTTCCATTGGCCGCGGCCCGCCCTTCATTCGAAGCCTTTGAGGGAACGGTTGAAAAGCCGATTCTTGTTTGCGGCGCGGGAGAAAGCCTTGACGAGCTTACAGCATTCGCGCTCGGAGACAAAAAGCAAGCCCAAGAACGGGCCGCCGCAATAAGCCAAAGTTTTTTTGTTCTGGCAGTCGACGCGGCTGTTCCCGCGCTGTTAGCGGCAGGAATAAAGATTGACGCGGTCGCCGCGACAGAAAGCCAGCTTGCAATCGAAAAAGCCTACATCGGCCTTAAAGCGCATTGCGGCCAAGACCAAAATCGCGGCGGCCCGTTTTTCTTTTTTGACTTGACCTCCAGGGCCGCCATAGCCCGCCGCTTTGCAAGGCGCTCGGCCTTTTACTTTAGCGAGTTTGACAAAAACGTTTTTTTAAGCCGCTTAAAGGAAAAAGGCCTTCTTCCCACAATCACGCCGCCGCTTGGCTCAATCGGCCTTACCGCGACTTATTTGGCCTTGCGCCTTAGAAAAGTCCAAGATGTTCCCGTTTGCGTTTTGGGCTTGGACTTTTCCTTTAGCGCCGGAAGGACTCACGCCAAGGGAACGGCGCAAAGCAAGGCCCTTTACATTGGCTCAAACCGCGCAAGGCCTTTTGTAAATTTCGCGGCTTCTTACGGACTTGGAACTGAAAAAGTCCCGGAAAAAGGCGGCCGCGATTTTTGGTCAAGCAAAAACCTTATGGCTTACGCGGCTCTTTTTAGAGACTATTTTAAGGGGGCCAAAAACCTTTACGATGTTGGAAAAAGCGGCTTGGAGCTAGGACTTGAGCGAAAAAGCCTTTTAGAATTTTTAGAGAAAGAAGCGGCCGCCGGCAGTTTTGGGCTTGAAAAAGATTTTGGACAAGCGCAAGAATGGCCGCCGCGCTCTTTGGCTTTTGAAAGTTTGGCCAGCGCCAGCGCTGGGAATTGCGAGTCCTTTTTGCGCGGCGAGCTTACAAGCCTTCAAGCCTTGGCGGACTTGCTTTCAAAGGGCGAAGGCTCGCAATTTAGAAACAAAACAAGCAGCCTTGGCGAGCAAATATTGCAAGAACTCCGCGGCCGCGAATACCTTTACTTGCACTTTCCGGACGGAAGCGCTCCCAGCCTTGAGCTGAACTTTTTGACGAGAGTCCGTTCGCAAATTGACTTCTTTTGCAAAGACATTGAAACCGCGCTTGCTATTGCGGCGCGATAATTTTAATCGTTCCTATTCCTCGTCTTCGTCGGACTTGAGGACGGCAAGGAAGGCCGACTGGGGAAGCTCCACGTCGCCAATCATCTTCATGCGCTTTTTGCCTTCCTTTTGTTTTTCCAAAAGCTTTCGCTTTCGCGTGATGTCGCCGCCGTAACACTTGGCAAGAACGTCCTTGCGCACTGGGTTGACAGTTTCGCGCGCGATTATTTGGCTTCCGATCGCGCCTTGTATGGCAACCTTGAATTGCTGGCGGGCAATCTCGCCCTTCAATCGGTGGCAAACCTTGTGGGCCTGCGTCGAAGCGTTCTCCTTAAAGCACAATTGGCTCAAAGCGTCAACGCTCTTTCCGTTAATCAAAATGTCAAGTTTTACAAGAACAGTCGGCTTGTAACCGATGATTTCGTAGTCAAAGCTGGCGTAACCGCGGCTGTAGCTTTTTAGCCGGTCGTAAAAATCAAAGAGAACTTCCGAAAGCGGCATCTCGTAAGTAAGTTCGGCGCGCTTTTCGTCAAGGTACTGCATGTTGGTTTGTACGCCGCGCTTTTCGTTGCACAGGGCCATGATTTGTCCGATGTATTCGCCGGGAGTGATTATCGAAGCCTTGATGTAAGGCTCTTCCGCGCTTTTAACGCGGCCTTCGGGATATTCAGCCGGGTTGTCGACAAAAAGCTCCTCTCCGCTTGTAAGCGTAATCTTGTATCTAACGCTGGGTGCGGTAAAAATAACGCTTTGGTCAAAATCGCGCTCCAAGCGTTCCTCAATGATTTCCAAATGCAAAAGGCCCAAAAAGCCGCACCTAAAGCCGTTTCCAAGCGCGATCGAATTGTCTTTTTCGTAAACAAGGCTCGCGTCGTTGAGCCTAAGCTTTTCCATGCTGTCGCGCAACTCCTCGTAGTCATTTGAGTCGAGCGGATAGATGGATGAATAAACGACGGGCTTTACTTCCTTAAAGCCTGGAAGCGGCTCGGCGGCGGGATTTGCCGAAAGCGTTATCGTGTCGCCAACCTTTACGTCTTGGACAGTCTTGATTCCAGCGATAATGTAGCCTACGTCGCCGGCTTCCAAATAGCCAGTGTCCTCGTACTTGATTTTAAATACGCCTATGTTTTCAACCTTGTATTCGGAGCCTGAACTCATCATTCGGATTGTGTCGCCGGCCTTTATCTTTCCCTGCATGACGCGAATGTGGACGATTACGCCCCTAAAAGCGTCGTAGTGGCAGTCAAAAATCAAAGCCTGCGTCGGAGCGTTGACATCCCCGGACGGCGGCGGAAAAAGCGTCACTATCGCTTCCATCAAGTCGTCGATGCCCTGCCCCGTCTTTGCGCTCACCAATTGCGCTTCCTCCGGCAAAAGGCCCAAGTCATGGTCGATTTGCTTTTTTACTCCTTCTATGTCAGCGCTGGGAAGGTCGATTTTGTTTATTACCGGAACAATCGTAAGATTCTGCTCCAAGGCCATGTACATATTGCTTACGGTTTGCGACTCAACTCCCTGCGACGCGTCGATCAAAAGCAAGGCGCCCTCGCAAGAAGCGATCGCACGGCTTACCTCGTAGCTAAAGTCAACGTGGCCGGGCGTGTCTACAAAATTAAGCTCGTAATCCAAGCCGTCCTTGGCCCGGTAAGGAATCGTGACCGCCTGGCTTTTTATTGTGATGCCGCGCTCGCGCTCAATGTCCATATTGTCCAAAATTTGATTCATCATCTGGCGGTCGTCGATAATCTTCGCCTTTTGAATAAGGCGGTCCGCCAAAGTCGATTTTCCGTGATCAATGTGCGCGACAATGCAAAAGTTGCGCTTGCATTTCATCTCTACCATTTTTTCTTCCTGTTTTAAAAGTAATACGGACTGTCCAACATAGCCTGCATGGCAACATTTATGTCAAGGTATCCGTTTCGCCTGTTTTTTGTTGAGAACATAACCATAATCGCGCTTTTTTCGTCGTTAAATTGAATTCGCCCGATTGTAAGCGGATCGTTTTCCGAAAAGCCGTTTTCGTCAGCCGCGCTTCCGGGAATCACGCGCTTTACCATATAAGTCTTGCTGCTTTCGGTAGAAGACGGCGTCAATTCCATTCCAAAAATCGCGACAAAAGAATTCTGGACCATGTCGCCTTGATAAATCGCGTAGCCTGGATTTTTTGGCCTCTCGGTCAAATACAAAAGGCATTGCTTTTTTGCCTCGTATGAACCGCCTTCAAGGTATTCACAAGAAATAATCGAACCTGGGACATGGTCGCGCAAAATGTCCTGCGCGTCCTCAAGGCACAAGACCTTTTGCCCGTCAAGGCTTACAACGACGTCGCCGGTTTTTATGCCGGCGCGGGCCATGGCGCTTCCGGGCTTTATGTACTGAACTTCCAAACCGTAATTGACGCGTCCAGCCTTAGCCGTGCGGCCATAAGATCCAATCCAAGGAAACTTTCTTTCGCCGCCGCGATACAAAATCGGCAAGTCTTGCTTTAAGTATTCAACAGGAATCGCAAAGTTCAAGCCTTGGTAAGAAGCGATTCCGGCAAAGACAACGCCTTGAACCACGCCGTTTTTGTCGATGCATGGGCCGCCAGAGTTGCCTGAGTTTACGGCGGCGTCTATTTGAACCACGCTGCCGGTCGAAAAAAGCTTTCTGTCCGCGGAAGAAACCACGCCGCTAGTAAGCGTTCGCTCCAAGCCCAAGGGAGAGCCAATCGCGTAAATCACGCTTCCTACGCTCAACTGTGACTGGGAGCCCAATGTAAAGCAATATGGCGCCTTGACTTCTGTTTTTAGCAATGCCAAATCGTGGACGCTGTCATAGCCTACAACCCGCGCGGGAATTCTTTGCTCTGAGTCTTCGGCCATTTTTATGAAAACCTTTCCGTAGCCGGAATTCTTTGGATTGACAAGCTCCTCGATTACATGGTGGTTTGTGACAATATAGCCGCGGGGATCGATAAAAAAGCCGGAACCGATTACGCGCGCAGCGTATCCCATTCCGCGCTCAACCTTTATTCCAAGGTCAACCCAAACAGTGACGGTTCCCTGTATGTAGTCAGAAATTTTTTCCAAGCGAGGCTGAGCCTTGCCGGACAGGCCTGGAACCCCGTCATAGTAAAAAGCGCGCATGGCTTTTTTTTCCATAACATTCGCGGCATGCTCTTCGTAGCCTGCTGTTATCAAGGAATTGTAGAAGGTCCACGCCTCGACATAATCTTTTTGCTCCACCCTGGATGACAGCGCGTCGCGTACAAAACGCGCGCATTCGTCGGCCAGGTCCTTGTCGCCCAAAAGCTGCGCTCTCCAAAGCGCTTCCAACGGACTTTTTTGGAGCATTTCGTATATGCGCTTTACCTCCGCGTCGTGAACGTCTTTTTGCGTATAGTCAAAATTTTCTTCCGGCCTGCGGGGAAGCTCTTGCGTCTTGCACGCGCAAAGGCACAAAGCAAAAGCGACGGCTGTAAACAATGCGCGCATTTTTGTTCGTCTATTCATCTTTAAACTCTATTCTTTTTTGTTTGGAGCGGCATTCTCTTTTTGAGCCTTTTTCACTTCATCGCTTTTTTCCAGAACGCGGGCGTAAATGTTTTGGCCAATGACAACGGCTTGAAAAAAATAATCTCCGCTGTCCATTTGCTTAACCACGCCTTGCTCCACGCCTTTCATAAAACCGATCAGGTTCAACTCTTGATTTTCCGTTCCAGGCTTGTCTACCCAATAAAAACAATTTTGAGTTCCTTTTGTAACAGGAACGTTTGCGCTGTCAACTTTAATCTCAACCGGCTCTCCGTCAGAAAGCTTGATTGACACAGGAAGCTTTTTGTCGTTTCCTTGAATGAAGAATTCCGTAAGCTCGACAAGCGGCAAGCCTTCCTCTTGCGGATAAAGGGTGTAGCGGACGTTCCAATTTCCGTCGTAATCGGAATCCCAAGAAGTCCTTCGGCCGCCCTTAGTCAAGTATTCCTCGGTAAAGTCGGGAATTGTGTCTCCGTTCCTGTCGATGTGAATCATCTGCAAGTAAATCAAGGGATTGGGAACTGGATATCCCCAAATGTTTTGGCTGGCCGCGTCCTCGTCCTCCTTGCTTGCGACAAAGGAGCCGTCGTTGTCGGCGTAAATCTCCGTCGTTTCAAAAATCATGTCGCCGTCGCGGTCAACGGAACGGGTCAAAGGCTTTGTGAACTGGGCGCGGGCGTAAAGCTTTCCGTCAACCAAATAATCGGCCGCGTACGGAGCGCCGTCCAACATCGAAAAGCGGACAATCGCTCCGTCCCGCTCTTTGGAAGGCTTTTCCATGCTGCTAATCGAAAGAATCAAGCGGTCAACGTCAAAAAGATTCGGCCCGCTCCACAAGGAATTTTCGTCCACGATGTAAAAGTCTTTTCTAAAGCCGGCAGCGGCCAAAAACTCGTCGGCCTTAACGGTGAATATTTCCGCGTCCACGGTTTCGTCGGCCAAATTGAAAATCGTGATTCCCTCTTCGCCGGGAACTTCCTCAAAGACGATTCGCACGGGGCTTGGATAGGTTCCGTAATAGACGTCAATCTTTTTGTCCTCAAAGTGGGCGCTCTTGGGAACGCCAAAGTCCAGCTCGGCGGTCCAGTCGTCTCCGCCGTCGTTGTCCGCGTCGTAAATTATTTGCGCGGGGCGGCCGCGGCTGTATGTGATTGTGACGTTGCGCTCCAAGCTGCGGTTTGTGTCTATGTACAGGGTTCCTGAATAGGCGTTTAGGTAATCAAACATTCGCTTTTTGCCTTCGTCAGTTTTTAGAACGGAAGCGAAGCGCTCCAAGTCGAACAAGTCGACTCCCTTGTCCATAAAGTCCAAAAAGTAGTCAAAGGCCTGGCTTTCCGTAAAGACGCCGTCTTCCAAAGCGGCCGCCGCGAAAATCGGGCTCTTGAATCCGCGCGCGTCAAAGGCCTTTAGCAATCTTGTTCTTTGCTCGCCTTCGGCGAAAATCGCGGCATAGACTTCCAATTCTGGATTTTGCTTGTTGTATTCTGGAACGCGCGTGATGAAATAGTCGGCTGTTTTTCGCGCGATGGAATCAAGCGGCATGTAGTCAAAAGTGCCGGTCTCAAAATTCTTTTGGTACATTATTTTGTACTCGTACGCGAAAAACAAATTTGGAAAGCGCTCGTCGGCCGGATAAATGCGGCGGCTTACGTCAACTTTTTCGCGCGCGCTTTGAACGCTGGCCGCGTCTCCCAAAGTGTAGTATGACTTTATTCTGACATAGTCCGCGTCGGCGGAATAAATAAAGGGGCGCTGGTCAAGGATATCCAAAGCTTCGCGCGGCTTTCCGGTGGAACAAAGCAAGTCCGCGTAAAAAATTCTCGCGCTGCTTTTGTTGTAGTCAACCCACTCAGCGCCGGAAAGCGAATTCTTCAACACAGGCAAAACCGCCTTGCGCGTGGCTCCGCCGTTGTATTGGCTAAGCGCGATCAAATACCAAAGGTCGGCTACAGTCGCGTCGTAATTGTTGCCAGCTGTGGCGGCGGCCAAAGTTTTTTTCCAGTCGCCTTGAATAGCGTAATTCTTGGCCAGCTTTAAATAGCGCAAGGCAGTCTGCCTGTTGGCCTTTTGGGCGCTAAAGTCCAAAGCCTTTTGCGCGCTTTGAGCGAAGGAAAGTCCAGCCGTCAAAAGCAAGGACGCAAAAATAAAAGTCTTACAAATCGTTTTCATATTTTATCGCCAACCGCGCGGGTTCGCTCCACGCAAACCTCTGACGCGTTTTCCTTTCCTACTATTATATCAAAAAAACCGGATTCAGTCGCCTCTTTTTTAAGAATTTTTAAAAAAACTTTATCTTTTTTTGAAACCGCTTCCAAGCCCGCCGCGGCGATTTTTTTAAAGTCTTTTTCGGGCCAAGCGGCCAGAGCGCGGACAAAGGAATAGGGAACGCGATCCTCAAGGCACAAAGCGTCAAAGGCCCGGTAAAGAAAGCGCTGCCTTAAGGCCGCTGGAAGGGGCTCAAAAAAATCCCTTGCAATTTCCACCCCGCTAGCGGCGGGCGCGTTTTGGCCTTGCGAAAACTCTTGGCTTTGGGGCGCGTTTTGGCCTTGCAAAAAGCTTTGGCCGCCGATCGCCTTGTCCAAAAAGCCCTCGAGCGCCTCGCTGTCAAGGGCGGCTTTCTCTCCGCCGGCCAAAAGCGCCTTTTTCCAGCCTTCAAAATTCTGGTCCAAAAAAGGAATCAAAAGGTTTCTGATCCTGTTCCTAAAATACGAATTGTCTTGGTTTGTGGAATCCGTCCTCCATTCAAATTTTTGGGAACGCAAGTAGTCCTCGATTTGCCGGCGGCTTGTGTCCAGCAAGGGCCGCAAGTAGATTCCCCGCTTTGGAGCGACTCCGTAAGCGGCGGCCGAGCCTTGCAAAAAACGCATCAATAAAGTTTCAAGCGCGTCGTTTTGGTTGTGGGCCAGGCAAATATATTGGGCGCCGCTTTCTTTGGCAAAGTCCTTAAAGATTTTGTAGCGCAACAAACGCGCGGCTTCCTCCAAGCCCTTGCCTCTTTGGGCCGCCAAGCGCTCCGCCGCGCCCCGCTCTATTTTTTTAACGGCGCACTCAACGCCAAGACTCGCGCAAATGCCTTGGACAAAAGCCGCGTCGCCGGAGCTTTCCGCTTCCGGCCTGATTGAATGGTCAACGGTCACGCAAACGATTTTTGGAAAAGCGGCTCGGCTTTCGGCCTTTTGGCCCGCGGCCGCCAACGCTTTTTTGGAGCCGCTTTCAAAGCAGGCCTTGATTTTCGCCAAAGCGCAAAGAAGGCTTATCGAATCCGCTCCGCCCGACACAGCCGCGCCCAAAACTTTTGTCCGGCCAAACTCCTCCGGCCCGATGAGTTTTTTTAGAGAGTCAAAAAGCTTTTGTTCAAATGTATTTAAATCGCTCACTGCCAAAAAAAAAGCCTCCGAAAAAACGGAGGCTCTGCCTGACGGTTAAACAAGAAAGCCCGCGACAACAGCGCAAGGCTCTCTATAAATTATCTCGCCGGTTTAACGCTGGCCAACGCCACTTCAGCGTCAGTAAGAACTGTTACACCGTCCCCCAAGTTGAGATTCTTAACGAGGAATTTTTCGCCAATATTCACGCCGGAAATGTCAGCGTCAACGCGGGCGGGCATCTTTGAGGCAACCGCCTTGATTTGAACTTCCGGAGCCTGCTTGAGCAAGAATCCGCCCTTAAGAACGCCGGCGGGAGTTCCAACCAAGTGAACGGGCATCTTCATTGTGATAGCCTGGTCAGCGGCCGGCTCAAAGAAATCGGCGTGGAGAACTTTGTCGTTGCGAATATTGTATTCAGCGTCTTTGATGAAAACATCGTGCGAAGCGCCGTCGACAGTAACCTTGATCAAAGTTGAAGGCGTAACCGTTCGCCAAATCTTGTTGAATTCAACTTCGTCAATGTCGAGCATCGTCGACTTTCCTTCGTGGTTGTACAACACGGCAGGAATTCTTCCCTGCAAGCGCATTCTCTTTGCGTTGGCGCGGCCTGTTGTAGAGCGAGTTTTTGCATTGATAGTCAAGTCCATTTTCTAACCCCTATAAAACCTTTATAAAAAATCTGGGACGACAGGATTCGAACCTGTGGAATGACGGCACCAAAAACCGTTGGCTTACCGCTTGCCGACGTCCCAAAGTATATAAGAAAGCGCTCGGGCCAAGCCCTTGCGGCAATCTCCGTTATTCAGCCGAAGAATCAGAAGCGGCGGAGGCCTCAATGACCTTTCCGCTGTTGTAATCGTCCAAGATTCTGTTCTGGAGTTCAGAACGGAATTCCGGGCTGATAGGATGGGCAACATCCTTGTATTCTCCGGTGGCGGTCTTTTTGCTAGGCATAGCGATAAAAAGGCCGTCCTTGCCCTCAATAATTTTTACATTGTGAACAACAAAGCAGTTGTCAAATGTAATTGTAACATAGGCGCGAAGCTTTCCTTCGCCCGTCACTTTTCGGATGCGCAATTCTGTAATTTGCATAATGCATCTCCTTTACTTTTTATAATAAAGTCGCGTTCCATTTTCCAGAAAGAAGATTAATCGCGCCTTGAGCCTGCTTTGCAGATTCATAAACGCCAAAAACCGTCGAACCGGAGCCTGACATATCACAAAACAAAGCGCCGCTATTCTTTACGTCGGCAAGCGCCTGCTGGACTTTTGGATACTTGGCCGCTATGACCGGAGTGAAGTCGTTTATAAAGTTCCAATCTTTGACCGGCCCTTTGTAAACGCCCTCAAGCTTGTCCAACGACAAATACCCGTTTTTGGGACTCCTAGCGCTCCTGTCAATCGCGGCGTATGCCTCCGGGGTTGACGAATGAACGCCTGGGAAAACCAGAACGTAATGCAAATCACATCTGGGGCTTATTGGCTTTACTAAGTCCCCTCTTCCTGAAACAATCGCGGCGCCGTCAAGCTTTCCGCCAAGGCTCAGAAAGAAAAACACATCGCTTCCCACTCGGGCGGCTATTTTATAAGCCGCGTCGCTTGGTATCGCAACGCCAAGTTTTTGCAGGGCTGTCAAGACAGCCGCGGCGTCGGAAGAACCTCCTCCCAAACCGCCGCCCAAAGGAATGCGTTTAGTCAACTGAACGCTAATTCCCGGCAAATCCCGCCCCAAGACGCTTTTGGCGGCCTGATAGGCGGAAGTGACTGTGTTTTCTTGCGGAAGAACAAGCTGAGCGCAAGAAACCTTGCAAACATTTTGTTCCGGCAAGGGATTGACGGTCAAAAAATCGCTCAAGCCCACAGTCGCAAAAACACTTTCTATCGGGTGAAATCCATCCTCTCTTTTAGGGAGAACGCGCAAGCCTAAATTAATTTTGGCAGGCGCATGAACGCAAATTTCGCCCAACATAGTTTTTACAATTATACAAATTGCCAAACTTTTGTCAATAGTTTGCGCGCGTATTTGTGGCGCGTATTGACAAGAAAAACAAAAAATTATATATTCATTCCACCGAGGCGCAAATGTCAGTTGATCCCAATCCTTCAGAAGATTTCGAGAGAGTTGAATTCCTGTACACAGACGAAGTTAGCGAAGACGTCGCGTTAGACGACGCCTTAGACTTTGAAGACGACGAAAGCGTTGACAGTTTTTCAGTCTACGACGACGAAATCCTTAACGACGATTGGACGGACAACGAGTTTGCCGACGGCGACTCCGACGCCTTAAAATTCTAAGCGCTGGCCGGCGTGCCAAAGCTTTTCCAAATCGTAAAACTCCCTGGCCTCTTTTGACATCAAGTGAATGACTATGCTTCCCAAGTCAATTAAATTCCAGTCGTCGCCGTCGCTGATTTTCTTGTTGGTCTTGTGAACCTCCAAGCCCGAATCCTTTATGTAGTCCTTGATTTGCTTTTGCAAGCCTTGCGACTGGGCAGAGCTTGAAACGGTGGCGATCACAAAATAATCCGTCCAACTGTTCAATTCCGAAATGTCAAGGAGAACGATGTCGTCCCCCTTTCCGTCTTGAATCAAACGGGCCAACTCCTGGGCCTTTTCCTGCGTTGTCTTATTGTCCATTTTTAGTCCTCCTAGCGTCACTGCTCTTGGCCCGCCGAAAGCTGGCCATGAACGTAGCGGCCGTCAAAATCGCGGCCCAATATCAATATAAAGTCGAAGTTTGGCGTTTCGACGTTCTCGCCTTCGGCGGCGACGCGCGCTTCGGTGATTTTTGTGCATCTGATAAAATCACCCAGCGATTTGGCCGCGTCGCGGTTTCCGATTAGGTCTACAATTTCCGTTTGCTCATAGTCGTTCGACGGAGCGTTTGAAACGTTCAAAACCTCAAAGCCGGCTCCCTGCAAAAGAATTTGCGTGTTGCGGGCCAAGCCCTGAACCTTGGTTCCGTTTTGAATTTCAAGAACGTAAGTTCGGTCGCCGCCCGCTCCCGACGCTTGAATGATTGAAGAAACGGTTCTCCTTGCGACTTCCTTGATAAAGTCTCCGTTTCTGAACGGATACAGCAAAACCTTTCCGTCCACGCTTTGGTTAAGCCCCGTAACTTCTAGCTGGGTCACGCGTTCGTAGTCAATGCGGGTGACAATCTCAAGCAATTCGGCAAAGTCCTTTTGGCTCAAGTTGCTCGAAAAGCAAGAGGCAAAGCGCTTAAAGTTTTCTCGCTGAAAAATTACGCTGCGGTTTTTGCGCAAGGCGGCCAGCAAGGCTACAAGCATTGACTGGCGGCGCTCTTGGACTGAATCTTCCTCTTCGGTGTCAAGCGAGTAAGTCATGTAAGAGCTTACCTTGCTGCCAAAAAGGCGGACGGCGCCGCTGGGCAAAAGCCAAATCTCGCCGTTTGGGCCGCGCGCGTCAACCGGTTGCGGAATAAAGACGCCAAGGCCGCCAAGCAAGTCGGCCAAACGCTCAAAGTCCGCGAGCTGAATCTCGATTGTGTACGACAGTTCCAAATCCAAAAGCCTTTCGATTTCGCGCTTGTAAGCTCCAAGGCCTTTTTCCTTGAACACAGCGTCGATTCTGTCAACGCGGCCCAAGGACTCGTAAATCGCTCCGGTGTTTTCTGGAATCGTAATTAAGGCGCCCTTTCCGGACTCCGCGTAGGCCAAGAAAACGTCGGTAAAGACGACGTTCTGCCCGTCCTCAATCAAAATCAAGGCCTTGATGATCGGATCGGTCTTAAGCTTGTCCTTTACCGAGTCGGCGCGCAAGTAAACGTAAAACGAAACAATCAACGCCAAAAAGATGGCGACTATCAAAACGAGAAAAATCATTCCTTTTCGTTCGCGCTTCAATCTCATTTTTCACCTCGATATAAAGTCAGTCTTTTAGGCTCTTGTAAAACGCTTTGGTTTCGGCGGCGACCTTTTTGCCCTTGCCTTTTAGGTAGTCCATGCTTTCCTTGACCACCGCGGCGGTCATTTGGTTTACGCTCATCGACATAAGGCGCTCTGTGTATTCCGGCGTGACGTTCTCGCGGCCCGGCTCAATCTTGTCGGCGACGTACAAAAGCTTGGCCAAGTCGCTCATTCCGACTTTGCCAAAAGTATGGTTGGCCACGGCCTCCAAAACGTCCTTGTCGTCGACGCTCCAATTGTCGCGGAGCAAGACCGCCGCCGCCCTTCCGTGCAAAAGGGCCGGCTTGTTCAACTCCATTTTCAGCAAAGGCTCTCCGTCCAAGGCCGCGGTCTTAAGCAAGGCCTCGTCGTTCATGCTCTTGCAAATGTCGTGGGCGATTCCAACAAAAAAACCTATCTGTTCGTTCAATCCATAATGGGCGCAAAGCTTTGCGCAAGTCTGGGCGACCCGCACGCTGTGCTTGTAGCGCTCTTCGCTTACGGCTCCCAAGGCGTACTTTCGCACGCTTTCGGTCAGCTCCGCAAGCTCCAATCTATTGTTTATATCCATATAGCCTGTTTGCCACAATGTATTCGTAAACCGCTTTAGGCAGCAAGTACCTCCAGCTTTTTCCGTTCAATATGCGGTTCCTTATGTCTGTCGAGGAGACGGGAACGATTACGTTCTTTAGCTCTGTGTAAGGCCAAACAAAAGTCTTTTTGTCCACATCCATAAATTGTCCGCTGGCGTCCACGCCGCCGACATAATCCCCGCGGGGCTTGTTGGCCGCCGCCACGGAACGCCTGTCGCCAAGGTTTTGCCTTGCCGCGATAATAATGTCGCAAAGGGAGGCAAGCTTGTCCGCCTCCTTCCATTTATGGAATTCGGCGGCGATTTCCTGGCCCATTATCAAGCCGAATTTCCCTTCCGCGCGGCCGTTATACTTGTCCATCAAAAAGCGGATTGTGTCAATCGTGTACGACACGCCGCCGCGCTGGATTTCGCAAGGCTCAATCTCAAATTTAGGGTTGTCGCAAATCGCCGCCTCCAGCATCGCCAAGCGGCTTGAAGGAGAAACGCTCGCCGACAATTGCTTGTGCGGCGCTATGAAAGTCGGAACGAACAAAACCTTGTCGTATCCTAGCGACAAAACTTCGTCGGCAACCGTCAAATGGCCGCAATGAACGGGATTAAAGCTTCCGCCGTAAACAGCAATCTTCAATTTTCGCTCCCCGGATACTGGACTTCCGCGTCGTCGTCGATGGACTCCCGTTCCGCCATAAAAGAGCTTACGGCAGGAGAAGCCTGGCCGCCGTCCAAAGGCCGCTCGCCTTCCAGATTGTCAACCAACTGAATGACGGCGTTCCTTAAAGCGGCCATTCCGATGTTGTTCAAAATCGAAACGGAAAGAACCGCCATGTCCTTGTCGGCGGCCTTGATTTTTTCCGCGATTTGGCCGGCGTTTTCCTTGGCGCCTTCAACGTCAATCTTGTTGCACAAAACCATTCTTGGCTTTTTGGCCAAGTCCTCGGAATAGGCGGCCAGCTCCTTTTCCAAAGTTTCGTATGCCGTCAAATAGTTTGAGTCGCTTGCGTCAATTATGAACAAAAGGCATTGCGTGCGCGAAATGTGCTTCAAGAACTTAAAGCCAAGGCCGACGCCTTCGCTCGCGCCTTCCAAAATTCCCGGAATGTCAGCGATGATTATGTCGCGGTCGTCGTCAACGCGCAAAACGCCAAGGTTGGGAATCTTTGTCGTAAAAGGATAAGGCGCGATTTTTGGACGGGCGTTGGTAAAAGCCGTCAAAAGCGAAGACTTTCCGGCGTTGGGAAAGCCGACCAAGCCCACGTCGGCCATAATGCTAAGCTCGACGCGGATTTTCTTGACAGTTCCGGGCTCGCCCTTGTTGGCGACGCGCGGAGCCTGGTTGGTCGACGACTTAAAGTGGATGTTTCCCCAGCCGCCGTTTCCGCCCTTTAAAAGCAGGAACTTTTCGTCCTCGCTTTGGGTCGTAAAGTCATGGATTAGCTCGCCAGTCTCGGCGTCCTTTAAGCTTGTTCCGGGCGGAACGGGAATGACCAAGTCCTCGCCGGCGGCGCCGTACTTGCCCCAGCTCATTCCGTCAGTGCCGTTCTTGGCCTTTAAAATAGGCCGGCGGCGCAAGCGCGAAAGAGTTCGCATGTTGCGCTTTACGACAAAGTAAACGTCGCCGCCCTTTCCGCCGTCGCCGCCGGAAGGCCCTCCAAGAGGAATGTATTTTTCCCGCCTAAAGGATATGCAGCCGTTTCCGCCCTTTCCTGAGGATACTGTAATTACCGCCTCGTCCGCAAATTGAATCATAATTCACCAAAGAAAAAAAAAGCCCGGCATATAAAACCGGGCTGCTATATGCGGTTGTCAACCTTACGCGTTAACAACAGAAATGTACTTTCTGTTGTTGCTCTCGTGGAAGACAACCTTTCCGTCGGCCGTAGCAAAAATGCTGTCGTCGCCGGCGAGTTTGGCATTGTCGCCCGGGAAAAACTTTGTGCCGCGCTGCTTAACGATGATTGAACCAGCTGTCACAAACTGTCCCGCATATCTTTTAACGCCCAAGTGCTTGGGGTTTGACTGGCGGCCGTTTTTAGCGCCGCTTCCGCCTTTGCTTCTTCCCATTTTATTCCTCCAATTTACATTCCAATTGAACATTTTGCGGAAACTCTTTGACAAGGCTTTCAAAGCCTTTTTGCAAAAAGTCCGCGGCGAACTTAAGCTCGGCCGCTGCCGAATCTCGGTCCGCCTTAGCTTCAAAAGCCAGCCGCCCTTTTACAGGCTCTTCGCCGCTGAAGCTGACCCCAGGCCTTTTTTCCAAGGTTTGCGCCGCAGTCCGCAACAAAACCGTAACCGCCGCGCAAACTATGTCTTGGCCCTTTTTGTCAAAAAGCGCGTGTCCTTCCGCCTTGCAGGCAAGAAGCGACCGGCCTTTGACAAGCTGGATTTTTATCATTACGCGATGATTTCGTCAACGCGAACGTTTGTGTATTGCTGTCGATGGCCGATCAAGCGGTGGTAGTCCTTCTTGCTCTTGTACTTGAAAACAAGAACTTTCTTGTCGCGGAAAGAATCTTCCACTGTTACCTTAACCTTGGCTCCGCTTACATAAGGAGCGCCCACCTTTACATTGTCTCCGTCGCTGACAAGCAAAACTGAGTCAATGTCAATCTTGGCGCCCTTTTCAGCGTCGATTTTGTCAACTTGAAGCAAGGCTCCTTTTTCAGCCTTATACTGTTTGCCTTTGTATTCAACAAGCGCGTACATATTAAAACCTCAAAAAATAAATTTCATATAAAGCGCGCTTTGCCAGGCAAACGGGACGCCTGACAACCGCGTATTTATGTAGAGTTTATTTTATCAAATTTTGGCTAAATTAGTCAATAGTTATAACAACTTTTGTAATAAAATAAATTTCGCTTGCATTTACGCGGAAGCGCGCTATTGCAAAGCCCGCGAAGGCGGGCGGTTGAATATTTTCCTATAGCAAAAGCGCGCGAAAATTCGCTTGCATTTACACGGAAGCGCGCTATAATAAGTTGATATGAAAGTCACTAATTTGATGGAAGACTATGTGCGCGCCCACGTAGACGACATGTACGAGCGTCTAAAGGCCGAAAACGTCAGTTGGCTAACTTGCGACTGCGAAAACTGCCGCATGGACACACAATGCTATGTTTTGAATAGAATTCCGCCCAAGTACACAATTTCGGGCAGAGGCGTGAACCACGCCCAAAACGAGCTCGAAACCGCCAAGCAAGTCATGGCGGACGTAGACATTTTGGTAATGGACGGCATCCGCTTGATAAGCGGCCAAAAGCGCCCCAACCATGATTCCGCCTATACAAGCGACGCAGAGATTTTGAGCGGAAGGTTCCCCTTCTACTTCTTCCCGATTTTTTCGGGATCGGTTTACGACGGAACGACCTTTGAGTCCTTGTCAAACGCTGAGATTACCATAAACTACAAGGGAAAGCCGGCAAAAATGCTCGACTCGACTTGGCAGAACCCATGCAAAACCTTTAAGGCCACCGAAGGCGGCTACACTTTCTGCGTTGAACCGGAAAAGGCCAAAAAAGAAGGGATCGCAAAAGACTTTAACTTTGAGCTTGTAATAATGGCTCCGGGCTACGAGACGATAAACTACGCCTTTACGGTTCCTGTAACAAGCAAAATCCTTAAAGGCCCTGGAGCCCGCCCCACTTATTCGCTAAAGATCACGGACTTGTTCCTCTTTCCGCAAGGAATGGTCAATCCGATGGAACGCTATCCGGTTCCCGGAGACGCGCAGTAAAAAGGCGACCAAAAGGTTCCGCCAAAAAAATGGAGTTTTTTTGGCGGAAGCCTTGACACGTTTTGGCTAATTTGATAGTATTACATTCACTTACGGACGATTAGCTCAGCTGGTACGAGCGTCTGGTTTACACCCAGAATGTCGGGGGTTCGATCCCCTCATCGTCCAAAGGCAAAAAAACCGCTTCGATTGAAGCGGTTTTTTTTGCGGCGCGACACACAGTACCTATGCCGACTGCCTTAATTCAATCCTTGTCAGTTCATAAATTTCCTTTCCGCTTTGGGTCAGCTTGTAAAAGTCCGCGCGGCTTATGTCGCTCCAAGACTTGGGGCCGTAGCCGCCGCCCTGCCAAGGATCCATCACAGAAAGCGTAGAGCTCTTGTAGTTTTTTTCGTCAGTGTAAGCCATGGAGTCAAAGAGAACGGAATGGCTGCCGTTGACTCTCATATGCGTAAAGTAAACTTCGCTTTCGTCGCGCGAGCTTTTTACAAGGCGGTCAAAAATGCTTTGCCGGTTGTCAACAAGCTTTCCGCCCTTGGCAATGTCAGCGTCCACCGAAAAGTCCTTTCCGTCTTTTTGCAGGTAGTCGCCGCCCGCGATTGCGTTGACGGCGTTCACGTAGGAGTCGCCATGCGTCAGGCAATTCTTTTGGGTCACGCCGTTATTGTCCGTTCCGTAAACAAACAAGTCTTGGTCTTTTAAAATTTCGTTGGCTTGGGCGAGCGTTCCGACATTGCCGGTAATCGAATAGGCTATGTAGGCTGCGGTTGCCAAAGTACAGCCGTAATTCTTTAAGTCAGTGTTGTAGGTTTCAGGCTCGTAGCCGTATTTTTCGTTTGCGACGCCTTCGACAATTTCCGACTCAGCCTTGGCGCGCGCGGCTTTTTCAAACTCCTTAATGCCGGCCTCAGTCACAGAGTCGCCGTTCTTCTTGCAATAATTTTTCAACTCCCGCGCCACATAGCGGTCCACGGCGTTTTCCTTTGCAAGCTTGTTGTATTCTTCCATCGAAAGGCTTTGGCCCAAAAGGACGCCCCTGTTTTCCTCAACGTTTTGGAACCATGGCTGCTCAAGCAATTGAGCGAGGCCCAATTTTTTTTCAGAACCGCCGGCTTTCGCTTGCTCTTGGGCGTCCGCGTAAATGGCGTATACGCCCGCCATTCCGTTTTGCTTGTAGGCGGAAGCCAGAACTGCGAGCGAGTTTTTGTCCTGAACATTTTCCAAGTCAAAGTCCAACGCTTGGGAAGCGCGGGAAAGAGCGGACGAAACTTGAGCCATAGAAGACAAGGCGGCGTCCGACTTTAGCTTGTCTTTTGCCTTTTTAATTTCTTCCTCTGTGTACGCGGAACCGTCTGGCTTTTCTAGCTTGGAAAAATCGATGGCGTCAATCGCCGCTTCCTTGTCCAGGCCTTTTAGATTTTGCAAAGACGCCATGGCGGCTATCATCGCCTGCCCCTCTTTTCCTTGCGACAAAAGCGCCTGGTCCAAAATTATTGCGTCGTCCAAAGTCCGGCCAAACTTTGAGGAATCGGCGCCGCCCTCAAAAAGAAGCCGGCGCTTTTGATTGAACAAGTCCGAAGCAAGCTGGACATTATCCTTGCCTCCAGACATAGCCAAAAGATTGGAGGCGTTTAAAAGCGCCCGTTCTTCCTGGCTTCCTGACTTTAGGCCTGAGACTTTCGCCGCGTCGTTAACGCCTTTGCCGAAAGCGGCAAGGCTTTGCAGCGAAAGGTCCGCCCCGCCCCTTCCAAAGGCCGCCGTAAAATCGCCGCCTGAAATTCCAAGCTCCAACAAGCCTACGCCGCCAACGCTCAAGACATTCACCTTAAAGTCCCCGGTGGCCAAATAATTCAAGCCTTGCCCGGCAAGCGCTCCGATTGTGGAGTTCATCGATTGAATGTTTCCAAAGACATTTGAATTTAGCGCAAGGCCGTTTGCGTCCAAGTTGTTAAAGGCTCCAAGGCTTTGGCCCAAAAAGCTTCCGGCGGCGTTCGCAATCGCGCCCGCGTCAAGCCAGGAAGATGCGGCCCTATCCCAATCCATTTTTCCGCTGGCAAAGTCAAAGGCTTCCACATAATTTGAGGCGACATTGTTTAAATATCCGCCGGCCGCGTTTTGCATTCCTTTTAAAACCTGGCTTCCCGCTCCGCCATTAAAAAAGCCGGAAGAGTTTTTTAAGAAATTTCCCGCCGCGTTTCCCAGCGCGGAAACAGCCTTTGAAACGCCCGACAAAAGCCCTTGTTTCGCAAAGTCGGAAGCGACTTCGGCAAAGGACTTGTAGCCAAGCCCGACATCCAAGATTCCAAAGACTACGTCGTCAACATATCTTAAAGCGTAAAACGCGGGAAATGACGAAACGATGTCAAAAACGACGCCGACAATATCCCTTATGGAAGGAAAGTTAAAGCCGTCAACACTCATAAGCTTTTGGCAGTAAATCGGTTTTTCAAACTCGGAAGCGGCGGCCGCCGACACGATGGAATTCCATTGAAAGTCAAGAAGAATTTTTCCGATTTGTCCAGAACCAAAATCCATCACATTGCTTTCGCGCGATTCCGTCGGATCGACATTTTGTTTAAAGACCGGAGCCCTTCCTATGTGCTCGTCAAGGCGGCCGCCGGATTTTTGGCTTGAAGGCGATCCAAAAATTTCTTCCGACCAATCTTGGATTTTCTTTTGCGCTTCCTCCACCTTTTTCATAATGTAGAATTCGCTAGAGCCGGAATAAGCCGAAGCGTCCAAGTCGTATTTTGGCGCGGCGGCGGTAAAATATTCGTAACGGTGGACTTCTTGCCTTTTTCTGCTTACATTCAACACGGACACGTCAATTATGGCGTTTCGATGGATAAGGGAATCCACTGAATAGCCCGCCTCTCGAACCATTTCCAACTCCCAATTTTCGACATACTTGTTCTTTTCCTTAATGCCGTCCAAACTATCCCTTACGCGTTTTTCAAGAAAGGCTTGGCATTGTTGGGCTGACGCTTTTGCCGCGCTTTCTTGCAGGCTTTTTTGCAATTCTCTTTGGGCCTTTAAGGCCATATCGCAGTCCTTGATCAACGAAGCGTCCATTTTTTCAAAAAAGAATTGGGAATATGATTCGTTTTGCGCCGCGCTAACAAGGCTTTTTGTCAAATCCGCAAGGCGTGAAAATTTTTGCGGGTCGCAAATGGAATCGACATAACTTTCGCTTTTGCCGTCCTCGTCAAACGCCGACTTTAAGCTTTGGACTGTCGAATACGAAGCTTTCGGCTGCCAGCTTTCCGACATATACTGCCTAAAAAGCCAATCCTCTTTTTGATCCAAAAAATCCTTGTAATTCCGCTCCCATTCCTTGCTTGAATTTTCATAATTCAAGGCAAATTGCTTTTGCCAAGAATTGAAGGACAAGTTGATTTTTTCTTTGGCGGAAAGCCATTCCTCTTGAGCCGTGTCCAAAATAATTTTATTCTTGTCTTCCCAAAGGGCTCGCTGCTCGTCAAAATCCGCGTAAATGAACAAGCCCATGTTTTTTTGCTGGTCAAAGCGGTTTTTGTTTGAGTACGCGACAGCCTCTTCCGCCAAAGAATTGTAGAGGGCAAAAGCTTCGGCCATATAGTCTTCGGCGGGCCTATTCATTTTTGCAGGCATGCTTCTAATAAGGTCTTTTGAATAAAATGAAAGCAAGTCTTGATAATACGAAGCCTTGTCAAACGTCAAGTCGCCTTCTCTCATGGCGACAAAATTTTCAAGACTTTCCTTTTTGTCAAGATAGTTTTCCGCCAAAATCCCGCTCATTCTCTGCATCGCGCTTCTTATGTCGTAAAAGTCTTCTTTGGAGGAGAGCTCTTCAAAAAAATCCTTTAAGCTTTTTTGCGAAGTCTGGCTGTCGCGGATAGTCATAAAGTATGAGGAATTGACTCCCAAAGTTCCCAAGTCAAAGGCCTCTGCAAGCGAATTTTTAAAATTTTCCCAAGTTATTTTTCCTTGGTCCAAAACTTTTTTTCCTGAGACAAGAACGTTCAGCTTTTCCCTTTCTTCCTTTTCTTGCTTTTTCGCCTTAAGCCAGTTTGCCTCCAGCTTTTGATAGTTGGAAAGCCGTTCCTCCAAGTTGATTTTGCAGCCGTTCCTTACCGCTTCCATATCGTCAGCGTAAGCGCGGAACTGGTTGGCAAGGGCCTGACAAGCGATGGCAAGCCCCAGATATAACGCGGCCTGCGGCGCGGCCCACGCCCCTATTCCAAAAGGAAGCGCGCAGATAAAGCTAAAGACGGCCGCCATAGAAAAGAAAACCTTGGAGTTCTGATCATTCGTTGACTCTTCGCTTCGAACTCTTTTTAAAGGCTTTTCCATTGCGGCCGCAACAAACGCGTTCCTAAAGGCCTTGTCCAAATCCAAATTCTTGGACAGCGTTTGTTCCGAATAAAGAATGAATTTAGCGATGTCCTCCTCGCCTCCCAAAGAAATGACGCGGTCGTAGGCCTCCTTTATGATTTTCATTCGTTCATTATAATAAAGCTTGCTTACGTCGACTCCATGAATGGAATCGGACAAGTCGCCTATCTTAAAGTTTCCGTTGACAGTTGGATCCTCGCCGGAATTGAACCAATCGCCCTTTTGGCCTTGCTTTGCCTCGCTTTTTATTTGGAGAACGCAAAAATACAAGTCAACCAAACCATATGGCTTGGACTTTAACTCCTCCAAAAAATCCAACGCGTCAACTTTTGCCTTTGTTGAATAATAATTGTTTTGATAAACGTCGGTCTGCAAGACCGAATAGTCAGAAAGATATTGGGTCAAAAGACTTTGATTTTGCCCGGCAGGCGCGTCAAAGCTTTTATTCAAAGAAAACGAATAGTTGTTTTCTTGGTCCACGCTTACAACAAGCGAAGCTTTTGCAAAGTCAGACAACGAAGCCTGGTCTCCTTGCGGAACGGATTCGCAGACCAACCTTTGCTCGGCCGCCCGCAATCGCTCCTGCGCCTCAAAAAGTTTTTCCGTTTGGTCGGCCACCCGGCTTTCGTATTCAAAAAGCATGATTCGGCCTTTATAATAATTCAGGCATTCCGTTTTGTACGCGTCCGCCAATGGATCGGCCCTTTCTTGCTCAATCGCGTTCAAAGCGTCAAGGGCGGCCTGTGCCTTTTTAAGGGCCTCTTGCGAAGACTTTAACATTTCCGCTGGGTCGTAGGAATCGTGAAGATATTCGTTCTGGGCGTAAAAATATATTTCCTGAGCCAACCGATAGTCGCGGCGCGCTTGCTCAAGTTTATCATAAGCCTTTTGCGCTTCTTCCAAAAAACTGTTGTAGACATTGCAGGCCGCGATATAACGGTTTATCTTGCTGTCCGGCATTCCCGAACTTATTCCGTCCAAGCATTTTTCGTATTCCCTTTGAACGGCTTGAACGGCGCCGCCTTGCCGGGTCATTTTTAAGTCAACGCTTTCCATTTCTTTCGCGCTGCCCAACAAAAAGTCCAGCCGCGAAAATATTTCCTCAAGCAAGCCCTTTCTGCCAAAAGAAAGCCTTTTAAAGTTTTCCCTGTCATAGCCCAAAGATTCAAGGGGTGCAGTCTCTTGAAGCAAAAAGTCTTCGCATTCTTGGCAAAACCAATTTATAGGTGAAAAATTGATTTTGCCCAGCCACTGCGAGCAAGAGCTGATTTTTTGAGCCAATTTTTTTTCCAAGGAGGCGCAATCTTGTTGGCAGAGCAAAAGCTCCTTGTATAATTTCACCGCCGCTGCGGTAAAACCAGAAGCGCCATTCGCGGCTTGGTCCAAATCGGAAAAGTATTCCTCAAGACTCTTTCCGGGCCCCAAAAGGATTCTTTCTTGCGCGGCGCTTTTCGCCGCCTGCGCCTCCTCCGCCAAAATAGCGCGCGAATACGCCTTGTAATCCTGGAAAATGCCCTCAAAATCAGAATTTCCGTCAAAAAAGGCATGGATTTCCTCGCCGCTTCCATCAACCAGCAAAAGAATCGCCTCCTTTTCCGCCGAATCGCCGTCAACATCCTCATACGCAGTTTCGACGGCGGTTCTGAGCAATTCTATTTGTTCAGAAAGATTCTCTTGATAGCTTTCCTCTTCTTCCAAACAATAATGATATAAAAAGCGCTTAAAATCTTCGCTGTCGTAATTCAATGAATCCAAATCAAAAAGCAATTCCAGCGACGGATCCTTTTCTATTCGTTCCAACAAATCAAGCCGCTCTTGGTAAATTTGATCATAAACCTCTCGCTCTTGGTCAATTCGCTCCAAAAGTTTTTGGGAATCCTCCAAGGCCTCGTAATACTTGTCCCGCTCCTCCAAAAGATCAAGGCTTTTTTCTTCCGCCTTATTTATTGCGATTTGATAATTTTCTTGAGCCAGTTTATACGCGTCGAGCGCGTCGGCCAAATTTTTTTCCGTCTGAAAAGCCCATTCCAAATCGCTAAAATCGTTTTGAGCGTAATCCAGCACGGCTTTGGAAATTTGAACTCTCTTTGTCCAATAATCAACCAGCCAAGAAGCCTTCGCTTTTTCGCTGGAAAGTTCGTCAACAATTTTTATATTGGCGCAAGAATCAGAATACAATGCGTAAAGAGCGCTTTTCGCCCTTTGCGAAAAGGCGTCGTACAAGTCAAGCCATTCAAAAAGCTCTTGGCTAACGCTTAACAAATCGCTTGCGTCCGACAGACAGTCCCAATATTCTTCCGCCACTCCGGGCGCGTAACGACGGTCTTTAAGGATTTTTCTGCAAGCGGCGCAAAGGGCTTCCACGCTGTCATCTTTAGAGCAACTCCAATATTGATAGCTTCCAGTATAGTCATAGCCTTCGCCAGTCCACGCGCTTTGCGACGAATGTCCGCCGGGACTTTGGCTTGCCTTGTACTGCTCGTCTATCCAATGGCCAAGCGCGTCCATATATTCGTCGTATTTTTTTTGTTCGATTTTTTTATAGCAGTCATTCAGGCTATTGGCAAGGCTTTCTTTCCAAGAATAGATTTGGTTTTTTAAATATGAAGTTGAAACTAAACTAAGGTCAAATTTTTTCCCAATGGGATTGTCCTCGCTTTTCCAATAAGAATAAAGGCCGTTGTATTTTTCGCCCCAACGCTCGTACCAAAGCTCAACGCCTTTTTGCGCGATTTCAAGAATGGCGCGGCTTTGGGCATAGGATTCCTCTTGGCTTTGAACAACTTGCCTTTTATGTTCGCTTTCCCAAAGCAGGGCGTTCTGAAAATCCCGCAAGCTTTGCTCGATTTCTTTGTCGAGCGATTCAAGTTTTTGCCGCCATTCGCTTCTTCCCGCTTGTATTTGCTCCTCAATTTTTTTGCTCCATGCAATCTTTCTGTTTTGCAACTCATCGTAGGCCTCCTGCCATTTTTTGTTGTCGTTGACATAGATGTTTTCCGCCTCTTTCTCCCAATCAGAACGGGCGCTTAAAAATTCCTCTTCGGCGTCGCTCCATTTTTTCAAGCCAAGTTCAAGTTCCTTTTCAAAGCGGCCAAGCCAATTTTTTTCGGCCTCCATTTTTGCCTGCAAGTCTTTTTGGTCAACAAAATCCGGTTGCTCCTGCAAAGAATTAAAAAGCCGCTCTATCGAACGCTCGCTTTCGTTTTCGATTTGGCTTGAAAGCTTGTCGGCAATAAACATGGCCGCTTGGCTGTCGCTCATTCTTTTTAGGGAATCGTGGTCGTACAAAAGCTGATTGGTCAGTTCGTTAAGGGCTTGGCTCTCGATATAATACGCCTCTCTCTCAACGCTTTGGCCGGAAAGTCCTTCCGTATGCTTTTTAATTATCTCCCGCGCCTCTTCTTTGTATTGCGCCTTGGCTTCCAAAATGTTTTCTTTGGACACAATTCGGCTTTTGTTGCCGTCTTGATCCGTATAAAAGAATTCTTGGGCTAATTTTTTAAGCTCGGAATAAAGCGCGCTTTTTTGAATTTCTTGGACTTGGGACTTCCTTTGTTCCAAAAACCATTCGTTAAAAACGCCGTCTGCCCGCTCGCTTAAAGCTTCTCGCAAGCGTTCCCTCTGGAAAAACCAATCCTCCAAAGAGGCCGTCTTTAAGTCCAGAGCGCTTTGCTCCCATTCGCAAAGGGAAGCGTTCAAGCCCTGCCTCGCCAAGTCTTCAAAGCGCTCTTGGCTTGTTTGGATTTTCGCCCGCTCCAAATACAAGTCCAAGGTTCTTTGTCCGGCCATAAGGCTTTGGGCGTAGTCCGCGGCGAACAAAACGTTCCCCAAATAAACAAAAAGCGCCAAAAAGGCTCCAAAACGTGAAATTCCGTTTTTCAATTTATACCTCCTGACATAGAGATATAAATTTTTTTCAATATTTTGGCTTATTTTTTCAAAAAAAACAAAAAATTATATTTTTTACCGCAGGCCCCGCGCTCTTGAAACAATTATTCAATATCGTTATAATGGTTATGTTTTTTAGGCCCTTTAGCTCAGCTGGATAGAGCACCTGCCTTCTAAGCAGGTTGTCGGCAGTTCGATTCTGCCATGGGTCAATAGTTTGCGGTAGTAATACAACGGTAGTATGCGCGCTTCCCAAGCCCGATACGCGGGTCCGACTCCCGTCTACCGCTTAGAAATAACCTAACAAGAATTGTAATACAAAGCCTTATATTTTATTCAAAACAACAGAGGACCCGCCGCAGCGAGCGCTTAGAGGACCACGCGCTGGCAAAGCAGCGACACTCCCTCCGCAGCTTTGCCGCTTAAAATCATTTCTTCGATTTTTTCTTTTGAATAGGAATCAGGATAAAGCGCGACAATCGAATCGTCGCCGCTTTGCAAAAAGTTTTCCTTTCCAAAATCGCTGTAGCGGGTGGCGCCGACGCTGACAAAGATTTTTTGGGGAAAGCCCGCGGCAAGCAAATACGAGTGAATGTCTTCCGCCGGCCCTATGTCTTTTTGATTGTTGAACTTGTCCAAAAGCCAGTCGTTCAGCTTTTTTCCAAAATACGAGTAGCCGTTCACAGGGCTGTTCTCGCCGTACTCAAAAAGCTTTCCGCCGCGGCGCAAATACGAGGCGATTCTGTAGCGGTCAAAGATTCCCGGCTCAACTTTTATCGCTTGGGAGCTAAAGCCCTTGCTTGACGGGCCCCAGTTTTTCTTTACGCTGATTTTCAGCTCGCCCTCTTTGCGGATGGAAACGTCGTTTGACGCTCCAAAAAAACGGGGCTCCAGCGCCAAAAGCTTTTGTCCCTGCCATTGCGCGTCAAAGACAAGGGCCATCTCAGGCTCTATTTGAACTTTTTGCTCGCCCTTAGGAAAGACGATTTTTTCTGCGTCAAAGGGAAATGTGTTTAGGAACGAAGGAACAACCGACGCCCCGCTTTCCTTGAAAGCGCCCTGGACGCGAGTCAAAGCCGGAATGTATGTCGGAAAAAGCGCCTTGGGGGCCGCCGCGTCCAAAACCTTTATCGCCGTAAAATTTTCGGCCTCGCCCGCCTGCTCCAAGTGCCCGGTAAAATTTCCCGCCACTCCAAAACACGCCGCGCCAGTCAAGTCAATCGTTTCCATGCCGCCATTCTCGCGCAAAAGGCCATTTTCCGCAAGCGCGGCTTGCAATTTTTTTTGATTTCTGATATATTGATTTTCGCATTTACGGGATGTAGCGCAGCTGGTAGCGCGCTTGCTTTGGGAGCAAGATGTCGCAGGTTCAAATCCTGTCATCCCGACAAAAAAAATGGGCTGCATCGCAGCCCATTTTTTTTGTCGGGGCGATTAAGGAAATTTATCCACGCAAGCGCTCTCGCGCTCTGACGCTCCCTTCGGGTTTGCTCAAGGAAATTATTTTACCACCCGCTCACGCGGGCTATGCAATCCCTTCGGGGCAAAGCGGGATTTGAACCGAAGCGAACGCGGCGCAAGCCGAAAAGGCCGCAAGGACGCGGCCGGCAGTGAGCGCAGGCGGCCTGAAGGAAGCGGCAGGAAGCCTCGACCGGAAGGCAAATCCTGTCATCTTCGGGGCAAAGCGCGGGCTAATTGTGCTCGTTGTTTGCGTTGATTCCTATCGTTCCAAGAGGAAGAACATTGCTGTAATAAGTGGTGTACGTTGTGTCGCGGCCGATGGCCACCGCGTACATTGTCACATAATACGTATTGTCTTCCACCGTTCCATTCTCAAAATCTTCGTCTCCGGACGCAGGCGGAGTGTATTTGTCCTTGGGAGTGTAGCCCGAACTTTCCTTGTCGTAACGGCCAAAGTCAAAAGTCTTGTTCATCCCCAGGACGCGGCGGGGCGTTTTGTAAAAAGCGGAGTCAATGCTTATTTGAGCGGTGTTGCCTATGCCCGTAGAAACCTTCTCTTGGTTGTTCGTAAGCCTTATCTCAACCTTTTTGCCTTCATCAGCAATCAAGAGATAACCTCCGTCAGAAGTGAAAAGCTGCTTGTAGCCGTAACCTATCATTCGGTTGGCGGCGGCTGAATAATCGCTGGAAGTGTTCACCGCGCTGATTGAGGCCCTATGGCTTTGCATTGTGGACTTGCTGGCGTAGATTCTGTAATAAACCGCCGTTCCCAAAAATCTAAAGCTAGTGTCAGGATTGGTGTTTACGGCAGAAGTAAAACTAAAGTATCGGGAGTCAGGGTCTACAGCGTCATAAACCGGAGTGTGGATCGGGCCGGTTGGCGGACTTAGTGTGTAGTAAGTGTCAAGTCCGCAAGTTGTAAAAATGATTAAAGAAAAAAGAACGGAGGACGCGAGAAGAAAAATGTTTTTTTTCAAAGCGCCCTCCCTAAAAAAGGCTATTTTATCTTGCCCTTATTCTCCAAGTCCAACAATCGTGTCTTGGCCAAATCGTTCCAAGAATCGTTTGAGTTGCCCAAGTCGGCGATAGCCTTATAAGAAAGCTTGGCTCCCTCAAAGTCTCCGGCGGCTTCCTTAAGGCGGCCGGCGTTAAAGTAAGCGCGGCTTCTGTCAACAAAGCTCTTGTCGGCCGAAACTTTTTCGTAAAGCTTCAAGGCCTCTTCGCTCTGTCCCAATTCCTCGCAGGCCGCGGCGGCGTTAAAGCTGCACAAAGGCTCAAGGTAGCTTCCCTTTTTCTTTGAGGCCGCCTTAAGCCAAGCGTCTTTAGAAGCCTGCCAGTCTTTCTTTTGGCCGTAGATGTCGGCGGCCAGCATGTTGGCGCGCGCTCCCACGATTCCGCCCTTGTTCAAATATGGAGTCAAGTTGCTCAAAGCGGCGTCCTGCCTTGAGGCAAGCTCGCTGTCGTCGATGGAAGAAGCGTCCTTTGTAAAGGAATACTCAATCACCTCAATCTTGTCAAGGTTTTTGCGGGTGAGCGACAGGTTCACGTTAAAGTAAACGACATACGCCACGATCACAACGATCGCCGCGCAAAGAACGCCGGCAAGAAGCTTAAAATTCTTGCCCAAAAATTCACCAAGCTTTTGCTCGCTCGAAAGGTTTTTCTTTTCCGAGGCGGCGCCCTTCATCTTTACGATATTGTCAGCCATAATATTCTCCAAACAATGTTAAATTACTGTCTTATTCCAAGCTCAACCAAAAGGCGCGAAAGGTAAGTCCGCTGGATGCCCAAAGAGGCGGCCACGTCGGCTTGCTTCGCTCCGCTGGTTTGCAAGGCGCGCTCAATGTAGTATTTCTTAAACTCATTAACCGCGTCTTTAAGCGTCTGCCCGCTTTGGGGAACAAAGCCCCTTTGCGTTGCGGAACTTTCAGAGTCGCCCGGAATGTCCGCGGGAATCTGAAGGTTTTGCGCGCTTATCAAGGGCGGCGTTCCAAGAACGCAAGCCCTTTCTATTGAGTTTTCCAATTCGCGAACGTTGCCCGGCCAATAATAATTGTAAAGGACCTCGTTGGCGTCGTCGGTAAACCCCTTGAAATTCTTTTTTGTCTCGCCGGAAAACTTTTGCAAAAAGTAGTCCGCCAAGGGCCTGATGTCGTCGCGCCGTTCCCGCAATGGCGGAATTCTAAGCGGAACAACGTTCAGCCTGTAGAACAAATCGTCGCGGAACTTTCCTTCCCTGACCATTTGCTCCAAATCTTTATTTGTGGCGCACACGATTCTAACGTCAACGCTAATCGTTTCGCTAGAGCCCACGCGCTCAAATTTTTTGTCTTGAATGGCCCTAAGCAGCTTTGCCTGCAACTCCAACGGAATCTCGCCAATCTCGTCCAAGAAAAGCGTTCCGCCGTCGGCCATTTCAAAGCGTCCTTTTCGACAACTGCTGGCGTCAGTGTAGGCGCCCTTAGCGTGTCCAAAAAGCTCGTCTTCCAAAAGGGACTGGCTTAAGGCCGCGCAGTTTACGCGGACAAAAGGCTTGTCCCGTCTTGGGCTTCGCAAGTGCAGCTGCTCGGCGAAAAGCTCCTTGCCTACGCCGCTTTCTCCGGTAATCATGACCGAAGAAGTGGTTTGGGCGGCCGCGTCAGCCACTCGCGCCAGGTCGGAGATGCACGCGCTTTTCGCGATGAAAACGTGGTATTCCCCGCCTTGCTTTATGTTGTCGTTCAGCGCAAAGATTGTGTCCTTGGCCTCGCGGTAGCTGGCGGCGTTGGCGTAGGCGATTCCGGCTTGGCGCGCCAAAATCGTCATAAGCTCAAGGTCCTCTTGCGAGAAGTGCCTGCCGCCAGTCTTGTTTATCAGTTCTATAACGCCGATGAACTCGTCTCCGTTTGTCATCGGAAGCGCGATCATCGTGTTTGTAATGTAGCCGGTTTTGTTTTGAACGCGGTCAAAAAAGCGCTCGTCCTTGTTGGCGTCGTTCAAAAGCAAGGGCTTTTTGTGCCGGGCAACCCAGCCGGCCAAACTGTTCTTGCCGACAACGATGTTCTTGGCCTCGGCGCCTTTTGGCCCCAAAGCGACCGCAAAACGCAACGAATCCCCGCCCTTTTGCGCAAGCAAAAGCGATGAGGACTCGCATTCAATCAGCTTCATCGCCGCTTCAAGAATGTAGGCCATCAAACCGTCAACGTCGGAAAACTTTAAGTTGATTCCGGCGCTGATGTCAATGAGCGCTTTTAATTTATCGGTATAAGCAAATTCCGTGGCGCCCATTGACTTACGCGCTAGTTGTCCTTTTTGGCGTTAAGCGCGTCGCCCAAAGTGTAGGCGCCGTCGTCGTCGTTGGAAGAAGAACTCATGTACTGGCTGATCTCGTCGCGCTGCTGCTTCTTTTTGAACTCGCGAACGCTAAAGGCAACCTGCTCTTTGTCCTTCTTTACGTCAACGACATACACGTTGATTTTGTCGCCAACATTGTACTTTTTAACGGCTTCCTCGTAGGGAGTCTCGCGGTCTTCGCTAAGGTTGGACTTGTTGATGAGTCCTTCGATTCCAACCGGTGTCTTTACAAAGACGCCAAAGTCAGTGATAGAAGTGATCTCGCCTTCGAGCGTTGAGCCGGGCTGGTACTCTTCGGCAAACTTTTGCCAAGGATCGTCAGTCAACTGCTTGAGGCCAACCTTGATGCGATGCTGCTCGGGGTCGTTTTCGATAACGACGGCGTCAACTTCCTGGTCAACCTTAAGCTCGCTGCCCGGATGCTTGACCTTCTTTGTCCAAGAAATGTCGTCTCCGTGCAAGAAGCCGTCGATTCCGTCCTCGATGGAAATGAAGGCGCCGGAATTTGTGATCTTGACGACCTTTCCGTGAATCTTGGTTCCGACAGGATATTTTTCGGCGATTGAATCCCAGGGATTCTCAGTGACTTGCTTGAGTCCGAGCGAAACGCGGCCGGCCTGAATGTCGTATCCCAAAATCATGCATTCGATTTCGTCGCCGATCTTGAGAACGTCGGAAGGCTTGTTGACCTTCTTTGTCCAGCTGAATTCTGAAATGTGGGCCAAGCCCTCGATTCCTTCCTCCAACTCGATGAAGGCGCCAAAGTCTGTCAGCTTTGTGACCTTGCCCTTTACGATGTCGTTGACGTGGTACTTTTCCTCAAAGTGAACCCACGGATCTTCGGCAAAGTGCTTGAGAGAAAGGTTGATGCGCTTTTCCTCTGGGTCAAGGCGGATAACCTTAAGCTCGATTTCCTGGCCCTTCTTTACAAAGTCTTTGGGGCGTGTTACGTGGCCCCAGCTCATGTCGTTGATGTGGAGCAAGCCGTCAAAGCCGCCCAAGTCGATAAAGGCGCCAAAGCTTGTGAATGATTTTACGACGCCCTTGACGCTGGCGCCGATTTGAGTCTCCGCGAAGAACTTGTCGCGGGCTGTGTTCATCTGCTCTTCCAAGTAGCGGCGGCGGTTTACGACCACGTTGGCCTTGTTGTCAGAGTAGAGGCGCTCTATATAAAATTTGCCCTTTGTTCCAAGCAAGCTTTCGGGCTTTTCAACCTTCTGGCTGTCAGACTGGCTGATCGGAAGGAAGGCGTGAATGTCGCCGCCAAGAGCGACGTCGAATCCGCCCTTAACGACTTTTTCTATCGTTCCGTCAACAACCGTCTTTTCGTCAAACGCCTTGCGAACGTCTTTCCACATTTGCTTGGCGTCGGCTTTTGCTTTAGAAACTTCAGGACCGTTTCTACCATCTTTTCTAAGAAGAACTACTGTTACAGTGTCTCCAGTCTTGGGCAAGTCTCCCGCGAATTCTGAAACGGGGATTTTTCCCTCAGACTTGTATCCAATGTCGATGAATACATATTCGTCTGTCACAGCGATAACTGATCCGTCAACAAGCTGGCCGTCTTCAAGCGGCTTAAGGTTGTTGAGAGACTCCTCTAATTGTGTTTGGATTGAGTCTTTGGCTCCTTCCATTTCCACTTCCATCTTTTCCATTTTTTATCCTTTCACTAGTGAATTTTGCTAAGTATTCTATCACAAACTTCTTCTATAGTCAAGTCTGAGGTGTCGATGTAAACCGCGTCGGGAGCGCGCTTTAGGGCGCCGACAGCCTTGGCCTTGTCAAGCTCGTCGCGCTTTTTTATCGCCTCTTTTATCTCTTCAAGCGTCATTCCGCTGACTCCTTGGTCGTAGCGGCGCTGGGCCTGGACGTCGAGCGAGGCGTCAAGGTAAAACTTGTGTTCGGCGTTGGGAAATACGACCGTCGTCATGTCGCGGCCCTCGCAGACGATGCTTTGGCTTTTTGTGATTTCATGCATGCGAGCGTCGGCGATTTGGCGGATTTGCGGAATCGCGCTGACCTGGCTTGTGTTGGCGCTGACTTTGTCCTCGTGCAGGCGCGATTCCACGTCCGTTCCGTTTAGAATCAAATGGGAATCCTTGTAGTCAAGCGTGAGCGTCTTTGCAAAGTCGATGACGGCCTGGGGATTTGAGATGTCGATTGAATTTTCAAGGCAGGCCAAGGTTATCGCGCGGTAAAAGCTTCCCGAATTAAGGTAAGTTATGCCTAATTTTTTTGCGATTATGCCGGCGATTGTGCTTTTTCCGGTTCCGGCCGGTCCGTCGATTGCGATTATCATTTACAACTCCTTTGTCGTGGCCTCGCCTAGCAGTTCCTGGACCTCAAAAGGCTCAAGGTCGCGGAATTCGCCGGGGGCCATTTCGTTTATGTTGATGTTTCCGATTCTGACGCGGCAGAGGCGCTTGATCGCCGCCCCGCGGGACTCAAAAACGCGCCTGATTTCGCGGTTCTTTCCTTCCACCAAAACAACCGCCATCCTGTGGGAATTAAGCTCGCGAGCGCTTTTTGCCTTGTAAAAAACGCCGTCAACGCGCATTCCCCTTTCAAAGTCTTGGTCCAAGCCGCGGGGCAAGGGAAGGCTTGTGTCAACCACGTACTCTTTTTCGACCTCGGCGCTGGGGTGCGAAAGAATTTTGGCAAAGCGTCCGTCGTTGGTAAAGATTATGAGGCCGCAGCTGAACATGTCCAAGCGGCCCACGTTGTAAAGGCGCTCGGAATACTTTTCCTTTAGGAGATCCGCGGCAACGGGGCGGCCTTTTTCGTCGGACATCGAGCAAACGTAGCCGACCGGCTTGTTGAGCAAAACGTAGCGCTTTGCCTTTTCGGCAAAGACTTCTTTTCCGTCAACAAAAACCTTGTCGCCCGGCCCCACTTTCGTTCCAAGCTCGGTGATTACAGTTCCGTTGACAGAAACGCGGCCGTCCAAAATGATTTTTTCGCTCGCGCGGCGGCTTGCCACGCCAGCGTGGGCCAAAAAAGCCTGCAAACGCTCCTTATCTTGCAAGCTCGAACCTCTCTTCCTCTTCCTGGTCCAGCTTTGGCAGTTCCGCGATGGAATTCAGGCGGAAGAATTTCAGGAAGTCCTTTGTGGTTCCGTACTGGGTGGGCTTTCCGGGAATGTCCTTTTTGCCCACTTCCTTGATAAGGTTTCGCTCAATCAAAAGGCGGATCATGTTGTCGGCGCTTACGCCGCGAATTCCTTCGATTTCGGCGCGGGTTATCGGCTGCGAGTACGCGATTATGCTAAGGGTTTCCATCGCGCTGCGGGAAAGGCGGCCTTCGCTCTTGGAGCCGTAGCGCTCCTTGACCAAGTCCCAGATTTTCTTTTTGGGGGTGAGGGCCCAGCCGCCCGTAATCATTTGCAATTCAAGGCCGGAATTTTCGGCCGAATACTTTTCCTTTAATGCTTCAAGCGTCTTTTGAACGATTTCCTCCGACAGGCCCGAAACCATCGCCAAGGACTTTTCGGCCAAGGGCTCGCTTTCCAAAAACAATATGGCCTCGATAAGGGCCGCTTCGTTGTCAAGATTCATTTCCATAGCGCGTCCACTATATCAGTTTTGGAGCGGAAATTCAAGCGGAGAATTTTTTGAAAAAAGGCGAAAATTAACTTGCATAATAAGTTAATTTAAGTTAAAATAAAGTTAAGAAAACAGGAACGCTAAGGAGGCCCAAAATGAATTACGAAGAAATATTGCGAAGGCTGCAAGAATTGCCTCCGGGCGGCCTTACAAAAAAAAGAATCAACGGAAAAGAATACACTTACTACCAGTGGACCCAAGACAAAAAACAGCGCTCCCGCAGCGTCGGCCCGGAAGAAGCGGCCCTGCTTAAAAAGCAAATAGAAGAGCGCAAGGCCTTGCAAAAACAGTTAAGCGGCCACCCTCAAGTTTTTTACGCAATCCCCCGCTCCCCCGCTTTTACAGCCCTTGCGGACAGCGAAAGCCAGTTTGCCACCGACGTAAGGATTGGAGAAAGCCTTGACAATTTCGCCGCCTCGACAAGCGCGTACAAAAAGCGCGACATATTTCCAATACTCAACGATTACATACAAGGCGACTCCCACGACAAAGTCTTTATCCTTTACGGACTAAGACGAACCGGCAAAACAACAATGATACGGCAAACGATTTACGGAATGAGCGCCGCGCAAAGAAAAAAAACGGTGTTTATGCAAATAAACGCCAACAACAGTTTGGCCGACGTAAACAACGACCTTAAAAAATTGGAAAAAGCCGGATACAAGTACGTCTTTATCGACGAAGTAACCTTAATGGAAGACTTTATAGAAGGCGCGGCGCTTTTTTCGGACGTGTACGCCTCCAGCGGAATGAAAATAGTCCTTTCGGGCACGGACTCATTGGGCTTTGTTTTTTCCGAAGACGAGCAGCTTTACGACCGCTGCGTGTTGCTTCACACTACTTTCATACCCTTCCGCGAATTTGCCACAGTATTGGGAATAAACGACTTGGACGAATACATTCGTTACGGCGGAACGATGAGCAAGAGCGGGCAAAACTACAACAAAGGAATTTTCTCGACCAAGCAAAGCGCCGACGAATACGTAAACACAGCCATCGCGCGCAACATACAACACTCGCTAAAAAACTACCAATACGAAGGCCACTTTAGAAACCTGTACGAACTGTACGAAAAGAACGAACTTACAAGCGCGATAAACAGAATCGTAGAAGACATGAACCACAGGTTTACGGTAAGCGTCCTTACCCAGGACTTTAAGTCGCACGACTTTGGCCTTGCGCGCGCGAACCTTCGCCGCGACCGCAAAAACCCAAGCAACGTTCTGGACCAAGTCGACAAAAGCGCGCTTACGCTCAACCTAAAAAAAATGCTTGAAATCCTTAACAAAAACGAGCAAAGCGTTCAAATAAAGGACCAGCACAAAATCGAAATAAAAGAATACCTTGACCTTCTTGACCTTACCTGCGACATCGACTTGGTCAACATGACAAATCTTAACGACGGTCAAAAGCTGACGGTCTTTAGCCAGCCGGGCTTGCGCTACTCGCAGGCGGAATACCTTATAAAAAGCCTTTTGCTTGACGAACGCTTTAAAGAGCTTTCGCTGATAGAGCGAAAGCAAATAGAGGCCCGAATGCTAGAAGAAATCAAGGGCCGAATGTTGGAAGAAATCGTTTTGCTGGAAACAAAAAAAGCCTTCGCTCAAAAGCAAGTCTTTAAGCTGCAATTTGCCGTGGGCGAATTTGACATGGTGGTGTTTGACGAACAAAACGCCTCCAACGAAATTTTTGAGATAAAACATTCCGACCAAATATCAAGCGAGCAATACCGCCACCTTGTTGACAAAGAAAAGCTTTTGCAAACCGAACGCCGCTACGGAACGATTACAAAGCGGACAGTCCTTTACCAAGGAGAAGACGCCACGCTTGACAACGGAATAGAATTCCGCAATGTAAAGGAATACCTTTTGGCATTAAAAACGACGGCGGCCTAGAACTGGCGGATGGCGCGGACGTTGTGCAATGAGTCCTTATAAGCGGAATCATAGGGGACAACCGTAGCATAATTTTTCATCGTGCCAGTTCCATTCCAAATCGTCGAGGACCAATAAGGACCGCTGCCCACACTAACCGCGGGCGAGCCGATTTTACCTATTGCGTTGTTCACCGTGTCTTTAGCCCCTAATTCCTTACCGTTATCGGGAAGCTGGCGTCGTGCGTGTAGCCCATGTAGGTGGCGGTAATCTTGAGGATGTAGGTGTCTGGTTGCGGCATCGCGGCGGCAGGAATTGTTACCGTCAGACCGTTCGCCGTGATGCTTGCGCCGCTTGCAATCTTTTGGCCGCCGTTGTAAAGCGCGGCTGTCCAAGTTACGGCAGGGTTGTCGCTTCCTTCGCCGGTGGCTGGAACGGTTCCGCTGCCAGGTGTGGCGCCCTTTACGTAAAGTTTATGGTCGCTTGAATGGTATTCAAGGTTGGGAGCCTCGGGCGGGGTTTCTTCCGACGGGAACTTGCCGTCTGACAGTTTGCGCTCGGCGGTTATCGTGACGTTAAAGGTCTTGGCAACGTTGGGCTTTGCCATCGCGCCGTCAAGGGCCGTAGTAATCTTAAAGTCGGTCGGGTCATACATGGCGCCGCCGGACACGGCAAAGGCCGCCTCGCCGTCCTTGTCGGTGACGCCGTAGCCGTTTTCGGCCACAAAGATCAAGCCAGGCTTTTTGGAATTGGTTCCAGGATAGCCGTAGCCAGAGGTGAAGCTCTTTGAATCGCCGGCCTTTGGCTTGTCTTCGGCGTTTATGTACGGAATGTTGACGCCAATTTTGCTGTCCGCTACGCTGCCTGAGATTTGAATGTAAGCCATGTTGGCGTTGGTCTCGTTGGGAGCAAGATATGGACGGAAAACATTGGCCTGGCGGCTTACGCTCGCGTCGTTCTTGTCGGGAGCGGTGTTGTCGTAAATAATGTTTTTTCCGCTAAGCGTGAATTCCGCAAGTTTCGTAATAGGGCTGTCGGACTTAAAATAAACAGCGCCGTTGTTGTTGTCGTTCGCGTAAAGCGCCGTGTTCTGAGTTATCACGCAAGAAGCAAGGGTAACGCTTGGATTTACGCCATATTCGCTGTAAATCGCCGAGCCGATGGCGGCCTTGTTGCCCTTTATGACGCAGTTTGTTAGCGAAACTTGACCAGCGGTAGTGTTGTAAATCGCGCCGCCCGCCGCTTTGACAAAGCTAGAAACGCAAGAAGCGGAGTTTCCGCTGATTTCCACATTTGTAAAGTCCAAAGTGCCGCCCTTATTAAATACGCCGCCGCCATTAGTCGGATAAATTGCGTTTCCTGTAATCGAGCCGCCTGTCATGACAAGGGTTCCTTGATTGCATACGCCGCCGCCGCCTTCGGTTCCAGAACCAGTCGTAGTGAGGCAGCCGTTGTCGCGGATAACGCAGTTGTTGCAAGTCAATTTTGCGCCGCTTGAAATGCAGAGGGCGCCGAAACTATACTTGCTTCGGCCATTTTCGTAAATCTGAACGTTTTCAAAGACATGGTTCGTTCCCATGCTGACATTTACGCCCGCTCCCGCTCCAGAAAAGTTTCCATAGACGGAGCCGTTCTTGTAAGTCACGGTTCCGCCGCCAATGTATAGGCCGCCGCCATATTGCGCGCTGCCGGACGCATAATAGCCGCCCGTAATGTTTATGTCCTCTATGTTTACAGTTCCGGCGTTAACAAACATAACGCCGCGCAAACGATTAGATGTGTCGCTAACGTCTTGACCGCCGCTAATCGTTCTTCTCGCGCCGTCGCCCTTTATGTTAAGGACAAGGCCGGCCGGCAATGTGCCAGAACCAAAATAAACCTGCGCAAAGTAATTTCCGCTCTCAGTCCAAGCAAAGTCCGCCGGCGGCGTGAGGTCGCTCAAAAGGCGGATGTTAAGAATTGTGTTGGGGACGTAGTCGCCTGCGTCGAGGCCGTCTTGGATTTGTTGCACGGCCTTTTGGATTGTTCTGTAAGGCTTGGCCCTGCTGCCTTCTCCGTCGGCGTTAGAGCCTGATTCCTTGACAAAGAAGTTTGTGCAAACGGCGCGGCAGTTCCAAACGACTGGCTCGCTGTCGGCGTACAGGGGCTTTCGGACAAAGGCCTTTACGTAGGTCGTTCCCGCGGGAATGCTGATGTTGCCCGACACGCCCGAAAGCGTTCCTGTCCTGATTAAAGTGCTGGTATTAAGCGCCGTTCCTCTATGAAGCTCGTATACAAGATACGCGTTGGACGGGTCGTAATCGTAGCGCCTGATTTCGTTTCCATCGCCGTCTGTCAAGCCGCCTGCGGTCTTGGCATCGGCGCGAATTGTTATCCATGCGCTTCCGTCATCAGGATTTTGGCCGACGGTGTTTTTGGTGGTGGAATAGTTTTTGTCAAAGGCTTCCGTTCCGCCAACAAGGTACGCGTCGGGAGCGCTAAGCTTAAAGCCGCGCGCGCTTACGGCAACGCTAGAGCTAAGGCCCGCGCTGTCCGTGACTGTAATCGTGTAAACCCTTTGGTTTTGGTCAACATCGTCGCCGGTCATAAAGTAGGCGTCCTGGGCTTGGGTTGTTCCGGTTTCCGGGGTAAAGTCCAAACCGGTGACTTGGTTTTTGGCCAAAGTTATTCCGCTCGGAACGGAAGAAGAAAGCGCCGCTCCGCTTGGATAAGAAATGGTTCCTGTAGTGATTGTAGGTTCAAAAGCGTTTCCGTTTACGCTTACGCTTGTTATGTCGGAATGGTAGCTGTTGATAGCGGAAGAGCCGGGCAGCTTAAAGCAGACAACCCATTTGGAGCCGCCGGTGGACTCGTTTGTCTGGACTACAAGCGCTCCGCTTGGAGACGGCGGAGGGGCGTTGCTTGAAAGCTTTAGCTTGTCGTAAACGCCAAAAGACGCGTGCGAAACCGGATGGTAAAGGCGGACTACAGGAGAAATGTCGTCGCCCAGCGGATGCGCCCTTAAAAAATCGGACGGATAGGTTACGTATATTTTTGAAGTGTCGCTCGCGTCCTGCTCTATTAAAACCGAGATTGCGTCCGACCAAATAGGAGAAGCGCCGCTTTCGCCGGCCATGCTAAATTCCATGTTGCTGCCGGCGGTAAAGTGATAGCGCTGGGGATTTCTCAAAAGCAAGGTGACTTTGCACTCTTGGTCATAGGGAAAGCAAAAGTTTCCGTGTTTGTCGGTGGGAGCGCTGGCCGGATCAAGCTCAAAAGAGCTGACGGCGGCGGTGGATGTCATTTCTTTAAAGTAAGAGGAAACCTTGTTTTGGAAGGATTTTCCGTCCATGCCCATGTTGGAGCACGAGGAAAAAGCCAAAACCGCGGCCGCAAGCAAGGCCGCAAAAAAGCGAACGGCAGTGTTTTTCCTCAAACCGACTTTCATTGCACTACTCTTCCTACTATACAATATAGCGCAAAATCCCATTTTTTTCAAGTTTTTTTTGAATTTTTAGGGAAAATTTCGGAAAAAAAGATAAATTATCGACAACTATTTATACCTTATATACAGGGGAATCGCAAAGACGAGGTTCCCCAAAATTTTTTATGCGAGGTATAAGAAATGGGAAAAAAATTTGAAGATTTGACGTTCGGCGACGACTGGATGTTTCAAGCAGTGTTACGCGACCCAGAGATTAGCGCGGAAGTTGTGGAACTGCTTTTGGGTATCAAGGTTAAGCGCGTGGAGTACCCTGAACTTGAAAAAGTCATTGAACCCTTCTACACCACAAAGGGCGTTCGTCTTGACGTTTACTTAAAGGATGAGGACAAGGTAATCGATGTTGAGCTCCAGTCCTACGAGATGGCGGCCTTGGGAAAGCGAATGCGCTACTACGAGGCCATGCTCGACATGGACGCGCTAATGAAGGGCGAACCATACGACAAGCTGAAGGACAGCTACATTCTGTTCATTTGCAAAAACGACCCCTTCAAAGACGCCAATGAGAAATCTTTCGGCCTGCCGCGCTATTCGTTTAGGAACGTCTGCCAAGAAAATAATTGCGTAAATTTGGATGACAAAAGTTTAAAAGTGATTTATAATGCAACCGCGTACGAAAAGGAGAAGGACGAACGCGTAAGAGCCCTGCTCCGCTTTGTGCAGACCAACGAGTCCGGCGAGGACGACCTTACAAACAGGCTTGCAGCTCTCGTTAAAAAGATGAAGGAAAACGAAGAATTACGGCAGGAGTACATGGCGATGAATTTGCATGACTACGACATGATAAGAAAAGGCGCGCAAGAAAAAGCCGTGGAAGACGCTCGAAACGCTCTTGCGATGAACCTGTCAGCTGAACAAGCCGCGCAAATCACCGGCCTTTCCCTAGAGCAAGTGCTGGAACTGCAAAAGGAACTGGCCGCGGCCCCAGCAAACTAAGCGAACATAAAAAAAATACTTTTTTTCCAAAAAAAAATAAATTTTTTTGACCAATCACCTACGTAAGGCTTGTGGGAAGAATTTCCGACAACAAGAAGAGGAGATAATCGCGATGTGTTTGACGGAATATGACGAAGAAAGCGCCATTCGCGGCTGGAAACAGGACGGCCGTCAATAAAAAGCCGAGGAAGCCGCAAAAACAATGTTATCTGATCATCTCCCTACCGATAAAGTTGCGCTTTATTCCGGCCTTCCCCTAGAGCAAGTGCTGGAACTGCAAAAAGAATTGGCCGTCCAGCCCGCCCCAGCAAACTAAACGGGGGACTACCTATACCAATCGTTGTTTCCAGTACTGTATCCATACTGGCCAAGAGTGCCTACGATGGCGTTTATAAGGCTGGTCTGGCTTGAAAAATAACTATCCACGCTATATTCAGTATTTCCGCTCTTGGCTTTCCAGCCGGAAGTGACCTGGAATGTAATCGAGGTTAAGCTCGACGCCCTCCATAGGAAATTGCGGCCAAGTTTTCGCACCGAACTAAGAACGGTAAACGATGTCAACGCTGTACAATCTTGGAAAGCTTGTTCTCCTATCTCCGTAATGTTGCTGGAATAATTCACAGTTTTCAGCGCTGAACACCCCTCAAACGCTTGATCCGGTATTTTTGTCACGCTAGTGTTGTATGGCAGAGTTACCGTAGTAAGGGATTTGTTGTTTGAAAGGAACATTTCACCCAAGCTGGTTACAGTGTTAGGAATCGTCAAGGAAGTGAACTTGCACCAGTTGAACGCCAGCCTGTCTATGGTCGTGACGCTTGACGGAATTGTAACTGATGTTAAACCCGCATTAAAGAACGCGCTGTCACCAATTTCTGTAAAGCCGGAAGGAATGCTAATGGAAGTAATTTTACCGCATCCATACAACAGGCTGGCGGGCACTTTCTTGCTTGTCAATCCGCTTGGAATCGTAAAGCTTGTGAGGCTTGAACAGAACTCAAACGCACCGTCTCCAAGAGAAGTGACTTGAGTATATCCTGTTATGCTTGTCATATTGGAGCAATAGGCAAAAGCGTTCTTTCCTATAGACGTTACCGTAGTCGGCAATTTGACAGCAGAAATTGCGTTACACTGTGAACCACTGTCAATGGCCGGCCAGAAAGCGTTCTCAGGAATGCTCGTGATGGTTGTGCCAGAAAGATCTATCACTATGCTAGGCATATTTTCATCGCTATAGTTCTTATAGGTGTTATACAAGGCGTCCCTTATACCAAGGATTTGCTGCGCGGTAGGATTGCCTGTCAGCTTAAGAGTTCCGCCTTTTGTAAGCGTGGCTACCGCCGCAGCCGCGTTAGCTGGCGCAACCGCAGCGCCTTTATTAAGATAGCCTGTTGTCTCAATATACCAGACGGTACCATCTGATGGAGCTCGCACCTTAAACTTATTTGATGCCGCAGACGCGCTGTCACTGCCCATTACCGGTGAAGTTGTATTGTAAGTGTAAGGAACAATAGTAGCAACATTACTGGCGCTTGGAACATTATTTCCGGTGACTGCGATTTTTATACCATTTCCAAGGTAAACGTCATTTTTTTTGGCAGTTCCATTGTAAGGAACGCTCGCTCCGCCTGCAAAGGTGATGTCTTTTTGAGCGTATATAGCGCCCCCCATATCCGTGACGCTAGTATTTTCATTACCGGAAGTTCCGCCAATAATACCGCCGGACATAGTAAAGGAGCTGCCAGAAGTATTGCTTACATGCACTCCGCCGCCGCCTTGGTTAGCGGAATTCTTATAGATTGAGCCGGCGCTCATTTCTATTGAGCCGCCAGCTAAGGAAATACCGCCGCCAAATTTAGCGTGATTACTATAGATATTTCCGCCGCTGATTATACACTTCTTTGAATTGCAGCAAATTCCGCCGCCATATCCATTTAATGCATTGTTGTAACGTATATAACCTTTGGCAATTTTTAACTGTTCCTCTTTTCCGCTATAATAAATGCCGCCGCCGTTAAAACCATTGCCGCAACAGTTATAGGAAATGCCGCCATCAAAAGTGTCAGCGACATTTGACGCATTAGTGTATCCAAGCAAAACACTGGTGTTATCATCATTGGCGTACACTCCGCCACCGTTTTTAGCCGCATAGTTTGAGCATGCATTTGGGCCTGTCGCATAACCGCCAGCCGAAGCTCCTATAACCGCCGATCCATACATATACAACTTTGCGCCAACTAAACCAACGCCGCCACCGTGCGAACTTGCCTTGTTGCCGCTGATATTGCCGCCGGACATCGTAAAGGTAGAGCTATAAGCATAAACGCCGCCGCCCGAAGGGCTGTCATCATCTGAATAAGTTGCAGTATTGTTTTCTATCGATCCGCCATTCATAGTCAGGGTTTTGGCAGAATAAATTCCGCCGCCAACCCAGGAATAATTATAAGAAACATTTCCTGACTTGATTACGCATTCACCGTTTGCATTATAAATACCGCCGCCCTTTCCGGCATTTACAGTGTTGCCGCTTTTTCCAATCGCATAATTTTGAGTAATGCCGCCAGTAAATTCTGCTACATGAGTATTCTGAGAGTCAGTGTAAACATCATAGCCAAGATACAGTTTTCCCGCATTTAAGATTCCGCCACCCAAGTTTGTAGCGTAATTTCCGGTAGAAGCTGTCGCAGGTCCAGTTCCTGTTCCTCCAATACGCGCATCTCCAAATATAAGGAGCTTTCCGTAATTCGCTATGCCGCCGCCGCTTGTCGCTTTGTTTTCTGTTACCACCACGCCACCGGACATATACACCGTAGAATCAAAAGAAATATACACTCCTCCGCCATTTGTGGCCCAGCCTTTTATAATTTTAAGATTTCTAATCGAAACAGAAACCGCTGTATCAATTTTAAGCGTATGATTGTCATCGCCAAGAGATGCAAAACCACCATTTAATATTGCAGTCGATGATGCGTTGCTTAATGGATTTCCATCTAAGATTATTTTGCTCGCCAATCCTGTTTTATTGGTTGTATCTTTTGCCGGAACAGTCTGAGCGCCGCCAAGAGTTCCGTCGATTTTTATCGTAAAGTCTTTGCCTGTTGTCCAGCACTGCTCTACTGCCTTTTTTATCGTTGCATAAGGTTGAGATTTAGTTCCGCGGTTTGAATCGTTCGGAGCTTTTCCGCCGGTCGCATTTGTTCCAACGCCAGTAGAAAGGGTTCCGCTGTTGTAAGTTCCCGCAACCCAAATGTCAGCGTTTATTTTGCCTTTATGCGTTGAATCATATAGAACGCTCCATTCGCTGTCGGTAATCTTAAAGTATTGAGAGTTTGTTGTATTGCAGCTTGCTCCGCCAAGAACATAAGAGCCGCGTTTCCAATTTGAAGGAGTCAACGACATTTTATTGTTCGTTTTGTTTCCCTCACCTTTATAGTCGCCTTCAATGGTAACAACATTGTCACCTGCCAAATAAACATCGTTTGTCGTTAAGCTTCCGGCATAAACAGTGGCGCTGCCCTTAACTTTAAACGTTCCGCCTTGGTAAATCGCGCCGCCTGCCGTTGAGGCGGTATTCTGTGAGGAAGTAGTAGAGCCGCCGATTGTTCCGCTCTGCATGTCAAGAATCGTTCCGGTCGCGACATAAACTCCGCCGCCATTTACGGCCGTGTTGCCGGTGATATTGACGCCCGAGGAAAGAGTGACGCTCGCGCCTGTTTTTGCAATGTTGATTCCGCCGCCGTTGCCGGAGGTCTTTCCGCCGGTAATCGTAATGTCCTGGATTGTGACAGGAACGGTTGAATTCACTTTAAGCGCGCTTCCGGTTGCGTCTGCTGTTGTAGGCGCCGTTGTGTAGCGTTTTATCGTTCCAAACGATGAGCTGGAAAGTCCCTTCAATGTAAGCGCCGAGGCGTTTGACGTAGTAGTAAAGGTGTCGGGAATTTCCTGGGCGACTGGATAGGTTGTTCCGACAATTGTGACGACCGCAGGCGAACTTGCGTCTTCAAAGACGGCAACCGCGTCAGAAATAAATTTGAAGGGCTTGCTCTTTGTGCCAAGGCCGCCTTCTGTTGTTGTAAGGCCTTTTCCATAGTCCACGCCGGAAACTGTTGTTGAAGAAGCGCCAGCGACGTAAACGTCCGCGGTAATTGCGACATAGTTCTTTTCTGTAGTTTCGCCAGCATTTTCTGTTTTCTTAAATTTCGTCCAGTCGCCGTCGTTGTCGGCAAGCGCGATTTTTTTCCATAAGTTTTCATTTACAGATACGCCAGACCCTGCCAGAACAATCTTTTTTCCGCGCTTGTATTCATTCGGCGTAAGCGCCCCAACGCTTACAGAAACACTCGTTCCGGTTGCGAGTCCGTTTGAGCGGGGGCTAAGGGTGCCTGTGACGGTGACGGTCCTGCCGTTGTAAAGGTAAACGTCGTTTTTGCCCGTGCCAGAAACCAAGACTCCGCTGTTATTTTTTACGCCGCTAGGAATGTAGGCCGAGCCGTTTAAGTTAAAGGTTCCATAGACGTAAACCGCTCCGCCATGAACGTCGCCAAGGCCATTAACTTCGTTTTCGGAAATAATTCCGCCTGACATAGTAAAAGTTCCGCTGGCAGAAACCGCTCCGCCAAGATTCTTCGCAGAGTTGTGGGAAATAGTTCCCCCCAGCATTTTAAACTCACAGCTGGTGTTTATGGCAAGTCCGCCTCCGCTAGACAAGCCTTTGCCTGCGGCAACATTACCCATATCCGTCGTATCGCCGCCTATTGTTCCGCCGTTCATTACGGCAGATCCGCCTTTTAAATAAATGCCGCCTCCGTCGGTGGATTTGTTGGCATATATTTTTCCGCCGTTTATGGTCAAACTTCCGCTTTCGTTATACACGCCGCCGCCTGGAGTGCTGACAGCGCCCCAACCTTCGGAGTATGCGTTATAGTCGGTGGCGTTGTAGGAGATTTCTCCGCTGGCTATTATTAGAGTTCCTAAGTTCGCGATGCCGGCGCCGCCTTGGTTGGACCAGTTTCCGCGCACGCCGTAGCCGTCGGCAAGCGCATAGCCGGTTTCCGCTACGCCGCTTTCGTTACAGCCAATGTATACGCTACCTTCGTTGCAGATTCCGCCGCCTTCTCCAATTTCCAGATTGTTGGCCCCGCTTTCATTTGTCGCCGCGGATTTGTCGCCAACCAAAGACTTTCCGCGCATAAAAAGCTTGGCCTCGCTTTTGACATACACGCCGCCGCCGCAGTTTACGTTGCCGTTCGCCAAATTTCCGCTTACCCACGCCCCGTCAGAGAGGGTCACGCTTCCGGCGTTGATTGTGACGCCGCCGCCGGTATAACTAGTTATGCTGTAGCCACCGGTAATCTTTAGGTTTTCTATCGTGACGGGAACGCTTGTGGCTACCGTAAGGGCAGTTCCTGCCCCAGCAGCGCCGCCGGCGTTTATCTCGTCAGAGGGAACATACGCGTTTGTTCCGCTTGTCGGCAAGGCAGCAAGTCCCGTAAGTTTTATCGCCGTACATGTTGAGGCGACCGAGGCAGGGATTTCCTGCGCGCCGCTAACGCTTCCGTCAACGTAAATCGTTCCGTGGCTTGCATCCAAAAGCGCCGCCGCTTTTGCTATTGTCTTAAATGGATACGCTTTGTTTCCGATTGTGTTCTCTACATTTTCGCTGTCTTTATCGACGCCATTTGCGGCCACATAAATGTCCGCGTCGATTTTTGCTTTTTTGTCGCTGTCGTAAATTGGCGTGTCCCAGCCTGTTTTTGTAAAGTCAAATTTTTTTACAATGTCTTCCGTAATGGCGGAAAGATGCTCGCCCGACTCAATGAATTGCGTTCCGCGAGTCCAAGACTGCAGCGAGACGACGATTCCTTTATCCGCAACGTCGCTAAGGTTGCCGTCTACGGTAAGGACTTTTCCGCTTTCAAGATATACGTCAGAGTTGTTGCCGCTGAACGAGCCGCCCTTCATCGTTACTTTTGTCGAGTCGCCCGTAATGTTTACGCCGATTTTTCCGCCGGTGATTAAGCAGCCTTCGTCTATCGTAACTTTTGAGCCGCCAAAAACGTTTAACGCAACTCCGTCACCCAGTCCGCTAGTGGATCCAAGTATTTTTATATTCTTAAATGTTATGGGAATATCTGTCGAAATGTTTACGGCCGGAGCTGTAGCGACTGCAGACTTTATGCAGTCCGTGTCGGAGCCGCTTGTTCCGATAATCGTAAGCGACTTGGCGTTGCTTGTAGAAATCGCTTGGATGACCGCGGGCGAGGCGCTGTTAGTTTCTTCGACTTCGCCGCTTACGCGAATGACATAGTCCGCGTTGCTGTTTCCCGCGGCGGCAATTTTCCTCACGGCTCCTGTTACGGTTTTTAGGGGGCTAAGGTAGTTTCCGCTGTTTGTGTCGGAGGGAGCGGCGCAGTCGTCAGAAACTTTTCCGACAAAAAGATTTGTTCCCAAAAAAGCCGCCATCAAAGCTTGCGCGTTTCCGCCAGCGCTGGAATCAAACTTAAATTCGCCGGCGGCCGATATCGGCGAGACCGCGCTTGAGCTTGAGTCCGCAACCCAAGAGTCGGTCTGCATTCCGTTGGCCACGGTTACGCTTTGAATCGTTGAATAAACCAAGACCTGCGGCGAGGTGGTGGTCTTAAAGTCCAAGCAAAGTTCGTATTTTCCGCTGGGAATGCTGGACATTTTATAAATCCGTCCGCCGTCAGCGGCATTGAAAGTCCAATTCTCAACATTCAAGTCCGCAAAGCCGCTAGGGCCGTCAACAAATTTTAGCTTGACTTCATATGAAGACGGCGAATAATTTATTTTTAATGCGATTGATCCCGTTCCGCCGCTTGTGTTTGGAACGGGAACAAAGTTGTGGCTTATCGTTGGGTCGGCTGGGTCCGGGGTTACCGGCCAAGGCTTGGACTGCAAGTAGATTTTTTTATTGCCTTCCGCGTCGGCCGTCTTTGAGCGAACGCCTACTACGATTGACCATGTTTTTTCGGCCGCAAGCTCAAGGCCAAATTTCTTTGCCTCCGCTCCGCTTCCAAAAACGCCTTCGCTTACATCGCCGCCGCAAGTGGCCGTGGCAAAATATTCCATCGAGGCGGACGCTCCGCTTACGTCAAGGCCGGGTTGGGCCGAGCGGGAAACGCCGGCATTGTCGGAGGAAGAATCGTAATTATCGGAAAGGATTTTGGGAACGGCGCCGGAGACGCTTACCGTTCCTGTAAGGGTGACATAGCCGGGCTTTTTGCTTGCGGACGCAGAGCTAGGCTTGCTTGACTCGGAGTCAGACCCGCCCGCAGCGTTTGAACAAGAAAAAAACGCCGCAAAAGAGAAAAGCGCCAAAACGGCAAAGAAAACTCTCTTCTTCATTTTTTATCTCCCGTCGTTTTAGACACTATAAAGGAATCATGCCATCTCTACTATTATAACAAAAAAAGGCCCAAAAGTCCACTTTTTTTTGCTTTTTTTCACACATGTCAAACGCATAATTGAATAAGAAAAAACACGGGCAAAATGAGAGTTTCCGCAAACCGCCCAACCGCTTCGCGCGGCCCCCTTTTGCCCGTGTTTTCTCATTCGACATGCGGTTGTCATGAGCAAACATAAAGGAAGGAGGTAAAACGCGGGTTAAATAATGGCGGGACGCTGAAAAAAAGAGCCTTGGTGGGGCCCTGTCAGCGACGCGGCTTGGCCGCTGGCATTAAGCCGCTAACGGAGGACGGGGAAAACCTAAGGTCCTTTTTTTCGTCGCTGGGGCCCGCATTTTAACCCCGCGTTTTGGCTTTCTTGCATTCCACTTTTTTTTGCTTTTTTTAGCAAAAACAGCTCGAGGTGTGATATAATAAAAAGCGCTATGAAAAAGACACAACAAGCGGAACTGCTAAAAAAGGCCAAGGAAATGCTGGCCTTTTCCTACACGCCCTACTCCAACTTTAAGGTTGGCGCGGCGCTGCTTTCTAAAAGCGGAAAGGTTTTTGGCGGCTGCAACATCGAAAACGCGGCTTACGGGCCCAGCAATTGCGCGGAGCGGACGGCGTTTTTCAACGCGGTAAGCTCCGGCGAGAGGAACTTTGAGGCCATCGCGATTGTCGGAGGCCCCGACGGCGTCATAAAGGACTTTTGCCCGCCTTGCGGAGTTTGCCGCCAGGTTATGATGGAATTTTGCGAGCCCAAAGAATTCAAGATTCTTTTGCAGAACGACAAGGGCAAAATAAAGGAATTTACGCTGGAAGAGCTGCTTCCGCTTGGCTTTGGACCGGCAAATCTATAGGAGAAATTTATATGCAAAACTACAAGATTAAAATCACGTTCCCGTCGGGAAAAACAATCGAGGCCGCGACTGGCTCCACGCCCGCGGACTTTATAAACGAATTTGACGAAAAGCCGGAGAAGATTTTCGCCGTCCGCGTAAACAACGAGGTTTGCTCGCTGAACCGCGGAATGTTCGTGGACTGCTCGCTTGAGCCCGTATTGATGAGCAGCAAGGACGGAAGCCAAGTTTACAGGCGCACGCTCTGCTTTATCTTGGCCGCGGCCGCCCACGAATTGCAGCCCGACAACAATGTTATTATAGAAAACTCCTTTGGCTACGCCTACTACTACACTTTCCAGGACGGAAGCGACGTTCCCGAAAAATTCGTTTCCGACTTAAAGGAAAAGATGGACGCTCTCATAAAAAAGAACGTTCCGATAGAAACGCATTTTATCTCTTACGAGCAGGCCACCCAGACTTTTGAAAAGCTGGGCCTTTTGGAAACCCGCAAGCAGTTGAACTACGTCTGCCCTCCCCGCGTCCAGATGAACACAATCGGCGAGTACACCGACCTTTACTACGGCCCGATGCTCGTTTCAACCGGAGCGCTCGGCGCCTTTAAGCTGCAAAAATACAAGAGCGGCTTTTTGATTTTGTTCCCGTCCAGCTCAAAGCCGGACACAATCCAGGAATTCAAGGAATACCCGGTATTGTTCGAAACCTACGCGCGCGGAAAAAAATGGGGCAAGCAAATCGGCGTCACAAGCGTCGCCTCGCTTAACGAGCTTGTCTCAAGCCGCGAGGCCGACGAGTTCATAAACATTTCAGAAGTTTTCCAGGAAAAGTGCATTTCCGACATAGCGAGCCAAATCCACAAGCGCGAGACAACCCGCCTTGTGCTTATCGCAGGCCCTTCAAGCTCCGGAAAGACCACCAGCGCAAAAAAGCTCGCGATGGAATTGCAGGCCATCGGCTACAAGCCCAAGGTCATAAGCCTTGACGACTACTACGTTGGCCGCGACCGCACTCCCAAGGACGAAAACGGAAACTACGACTACGAGTGCATCGAAGCCTTGGACATCGAGCTTATAAACCAAAACCTTTTGGACTTGTTCGCCGGAAAAAAGGTGGAGCTTCCCAGCTACAACTTTGTCACCGGAAGCCGCGAATACAAGGGAAAAACCTTGCAGCTTGGCGCCAACGACATTCTTATTATGGAAGGAATTCACGGCCTTAACGACAGGCTGACGCCTCTTGTAAAGGCCGAGCTTAAGTTCAAGCTTTACTTGTCGGCGCTCACCCAGCTTAACATCAACGAGCACAACAGAATCTCGACCAGCGACAACCGCTTGATCCGCCGCATCGTGCGCGACAACAACTTTAGGGGAAAGAGCGCGGCCGCCACAATCGCGATGTGGGATTCAGTGCGACGAGGCGAGCGGCTGCACATCTTCCCCTTCCAGAACAACGCCGACGCGATTTTGAACACCGCGCTCGACTACGAGCTTTCTGTGCTTAAGGTTTACGCGGAACCGCTCTTGCGCTGCATACATCCTGGCCAAAAGGAATACTCGGAGGCCTGCCGCCTCTTGCGCTTCCTAAACGCCTTCCCGCCGATTCCCGCGACGGCCGTTCCAGACCGCTCGATCATCCGAGAGTTCATCGGCGGCAGCGCGTTTAAGTACTAAAGCTCGAAATAAAAACAAAAAAAACGCTCCCGGTTGCGGCTGCGTCCGAGCGGCTGCAAGACTAAGAAGCGGCGGAAAAAAAACGGAAGCGGAGTTCCGGGACGAAAAAAATTCTGCACAAGCGAAGCGCGGAAGCCTTTTTTCGTTCCGGGTTTCCGCTGGGAGTTTTTTTTTCGCCGCTAGTTGTATTTTGCAGTCACAATATCATCGAGCGCTTTGGCCTCGGCTTTCTTTTGCTCTTCCTTGAAAATCGCGAACTGACGCTCCTTTAATTTTTTCAGCGACTCGTGCTTTTGCATGGCGGCGTTAAAAAGGGCGCGCTTTTCTTCGGTGACGATTTTGGCGCTGGCCATGTCGCGCATAAGTTTTTCTTGCTGCTGCTTTATAAAGTTGTAGAATTGCTGGGTTTTGGCAAGCGCGACAAAATCGCTTTGGCCGCTTGTCATTTTTTTTGTGGCCACGTATTGCTGGGCTAGAGTGTCCAAGCCGTCCTGAATTTGCTGTTCCACTTGAATGGCTTTTCCCAATTCTATTTGCGCTTGGTCTTGCTCGTATTTTCTGAGATTCAAAAGCTGCTCAAGCTCAAAGACGAACTTTTTCAAGCGCCGGCCTCAGCTTGCGCGTCCGAAACTGCCGGCGCAGCCCTTTGGTCGACAACTTGCGCGACTGTCGGAATCGCGACGGCGGGCCGCTCAACATACTCTTCTTCCGGGATTTGGATTCCAGTAAGCGCGGAAAGCTTGTCCAGCGTGTCCTTCATCGGGCAAGCGTCGGTTTCTTCCTGCTTTAGGAATTCTTCGATCTCTTCATGCTTTTCTATCGCGGCGTCTATCGCGGGGCTTGAGCCGCGGGCGTAAGCTCCGGTCGTTATCATCAATTCGTTTTGCTGGTATGTGGCCATCCATTGGCGAACCACGCCGCAAGCCTCGCGGGTTTTCTTTCCGGTGACGCGGCGGCTAAGGCGGCTGATGCTTCCCAAAACGTCAATCGCAGGATAATGGTAGGCTTGCGCCAACTTTCTGTCAAGAATAATGTGGCCGTCCAAAACGCCGCGCACGGTGTCGGCGATCGGGCCGTTCATGTCGTCGCCTTCGACCAGTACCGTGTAAAAGGCCGTGATCGACCCCTTGTCGTTGGCGCCGGCGCGCTCAAGCAGTTTTGGAATCATGTCAAAGACGCTTGGAGGGAATCCTTCGCGCGCGGGAGGCTCTCCGGCCGCCAAGCCGATTTCTCGCTGGGCCTGGGCAAAGCGCGTGATCGAGTCGAACATAAGCATTACGTTCTTTCCCTTGTCGCGGAAGTATTCGGCTATGGCGGTGGCCACGTAAGCCGCGCGCAAGCGGCAAATGCTGGGCATGTCGCTTGTGGCAAGGACCACCACCGAGCGCTTTAGGCCTTCCTCGCCCAAGTCGCGCTTGATAAAGTCAGGCGCCTCGCGGCCGCGCTCTCCTACAAGCGCGATTACGTTTATGTCAGCGTCGGTGTTGCGCGCTATCATGCTCATAAGGGTGGACTTACCGACGCCTGAGCCTGCGAATATTCCCAAGCGCTGGCCCGCGCCAACCGTAAGCATTGAGTCAATCGCGCGCACGCCTGTCGTTATGCGCCGGTCTATGTCGCGGCGGCTAAGCGCGTTTGGAGCGGCGGCTTGCGCGGGATATGTCGTCTCGGCGTTGATGTCGCCCTTTCCGTCCATCGGCTTTCCGGTTGCGTCAACAACGCGGCCAAGCAAGCCGTTCCCCACAGGCACTTGCAAGGTTTGTCCCGACGCGACGACTTCCGTTCCGACTTCGATTCCGCGCGTGTCGCCAAAAGCGGTAAGCTTTACGGTTGTTCCGTCAAGGCCGACGACTTCGGCCAGCATGTCTTTTTTTAGGCTTGCGATTCTTATCGTGCAAATTTCTCCGATGACCGAGCGCGGCCCTTCGCTCAAGATTTCAAGGCCGTTGACGCTCTTTACTTTTCCGATGTACAAAATCGTCTCGGAGTTTTTTACAGTGTTGAGATACTTGTTAAGATTGAATTCTACGTTGTATGAAGACTTCACTTTTTCCCACCCAAAAAGCCGCGCCCTTGTCCGCGCTGGACTTACGCGTCAGGAACGTCAGACTTTGCGACGCTCTTAATCGGCGAAACTTCCATAATCTTTTCTTCAAGCTCGGTAAGCTGGCTTGAAATGCGCGCGTCGATCGCGCCAAAGTCTGTTTCGACAATGCAGCCGCCGCTTTCGACCGACGAGTCTTCCATGACAGTGATTCCCTTTATCGCCTCAACGCGGCTGATAAAGTCTTGGATATGCTCCGTTGTAAGCTGAACGTCGGCAAGGTTGACGCGAATCGTCACGTCGCCGCGGCCCTTTACTTTTTTGAGCGCCGAAAGCACGTTGCTAAGAATGACGCTCTTTTGGTTTTCGCTGATGACCTTGACGATCTTGCGGGTGATCAAAATGACAAGCTCTACGATTTGGCGCTCTGTTTCGTTAAGGATTTCCTCGCGCCTCTGCATTACCGAGTCCACGATTTTGTGCATGCGCTCTACAAGGCGCTGGGCTTCGGCGTATCCTTTTTGGAAGCCCTCTTCGCGGCCTTGGTCAAAGCCCTCTTTTGAAGATTCGTTCCTAAGCTTTTCCACCTGGGCGCGGGCCTCGTCAAGCATTTTTTGCGCTTCGGCCTGGGCGGCCTTTTGCGTTTCCTGCGCGGCGGTCTCGGCCTCTGTCTTTACGATTTGCGCTTGGTCGGTTTGCCGCTTAACTTCGGCAAAGGCCGCGTCTTCGGCCTTTTTTACGATTTCGTCGGCCTTGGCTTGCGCGTCGGCAAGCATGTTTTGCTTTTCGATTTCCCAATTCTTCTTGAATTCTTCGGCCTCGCGGCGCAAATCGTCGGCGGTGGGGCCTGTGTATTCCGGCTCGGCGACTTCTTCCACTTCCTCCACAACAGGAGCGTAGTCGCGGTATAGCTTTAGAGTAACAACGTCTTTTTTGTCGTCCTTAAATTCAAGCGGCCTAAATACAGATTTTGCCATTTACTTCCTCTAAAACTTTTAAGATACAAGCTCGTCTTCGCCGGAACGAGCGATAACAATGTCGCCTTTTTCTTCCAAGCGGCGGATTGTGGAAACGACTTTCTGCTGGGATTCTTCGACGTCCTTGAGGCGCACAGGTCCCATAAACTCCATGTCTTCCTTTAGCATGCTGGCCGCGCGCTTTGACATGTTGTGGAAAATCTTGTCCTGAACTTCGGCGTCGACGGATTTGAGCGCCTTGGCCAATTCCTGCGTGTCGACTTCGCGAAGAACGCGCTGGATCGAACGGTCGTCGAGCATGACGATGTCTTCGAATACGAACATGCGCTTTTTGATCTCTTCCGCCAAATCGGGGTCTTCCTCTTCCAAAGACTCGATGATGGCTTTTTCGGAAGAGCGGTCGACAAGGTTAAGGATTTCAACGATTGATTCGACGCCGCCCGCGGCTGTGTAGTCTTCGCTTGACAATGTTGAAAGCTTCTTTTCCAAAACGCGCTCAACTTCGCGCAAAACGTCAGGGCTTGTTCGGTCCATCGTGGCAAGGCGCTTTGAAACTTCGGGCTGAATCTCTTCGGGCAAGTTCTGCAAAATCACGGCGGCCTTGGCAGGTTCCAAATAGGCCAAAATCAAGGCGATTGTCTGCGGATATTCCTGCTGGATAAAGTTCAAAAGGTGCGCCGGGTCAGTGCGGCGGATAAAGTCAAAGGGGCGGACCTGCAAGCTTGAAGTCAAGCGGTTTATGATGTCGATGGCCTTTTGGCTTCCCAAAGACTTTTCAAGCAATTCGCGCGCGTAGTCGATGCCGCCCGTCGTGATGAAGTTTTGGGCGTTCATCAAATCTTGGAATTCTTCCAAGACCTGGTCTTTTATTTCCGCGTCGATTGTTTCCAAACGCGCGATTTCAAAAGTCAAAGTTTCGACTTCGTCTTCGCGCAAGTGCTTCATTATTTCCGACGAAACGTCGCTTCCGACAGAAACTAAGAAAATAGCCGCCTTTTGCCGGCCTGTGAGGCTTTTAAAATCCTTGGCTCCGCCTTTTTTGGCTCCGGCGGGCTTTAGCTGAGGCTTTGGCGATGACTTTGGTTTTGCCGATTCGTCTGACATTTAACTTCCTCTACTCGTCTTTTTTTAACCAGGCGCTCAAAACGGAGGCCACTTGATCCGGATAGTTGTCAATCGCGTTCCTAATTTGAGCGGTAGGAGCGGCCATTTTCTTTTCAAAGGCTTTTCTTTCGCCCGCCACGTCCCTATATATATTTCGGACTTTTCCGAATCTTTCTAAAGTCTCCAGCACGCGAATTTCGTCGCGAACTTCGGAAGGATTGTTGGGGTTGTATTTTGTTCCGAGCTTTCGCATGGCCTTTAAAAGCTTGCGTTTTTCGCCCTCGTTAAGGTATTCCATGACGCTTTCGGCGGCGGCGGTGTCCAACTCGCCGAACAAGATGGCCGCCTTTTTCTTTCCGGGAATCCCCTTCTCGGAGGTCATTTCAAAATTCAATTCTTCTCTTGTCATTTTTTACTCCTCCATCAACCAAGTGCGGATGAGCATCGCGACGTCCTCAGGATGCTCTTTGGCCATAGCGATGGCGTTTTCCTGCAATTCGGCGCGCTTTCGCTCCTCGACCGACATCGTGACTTCCACGCCCTCTTCTTTGGCTTCCCAAAGGGCCTGGTCGCGGGCGGCCTGCTGCTTGCGGAGCAATTCCTCTTCGCGAAGGCGGCGGCGCCTTTCCATCTCGCGGCTGATAAAGCGATAAAGGATGAAAATCGCCAAAATCGCCGCCAAGCCGATAAGAACCAAAATTATCGTCAAGCGGGTTTGGCGGGCCTTGAGAATGGCCGCGTCTTCGGCCTCAAATTCGGCGCTGCGGTCAAAGGGAATGTTGGTCACCGTGACCTTGTAGCCCTTGGCGCGGTCGTAGCCAATCGCGCTTTGAATGTAGTCGGCCCATTGCTCCAACTGTTCCTTGGGAACGGGAGCGTAGTCGCGCTCGATTCCGCCGGTTTCGTTGAAGACAGGATTGTGGTTTTTGTCGTATTTTTTTGTCCAAATGCCGTCAATGTTGACCGAAACCGTGACCTTGTTGTAGCGGGGGCTTTCCTCGCGGTGGATTTGGTCTGTGTTGAGCGCGTTGTTCTGCGTAACGCCGGTTTCGGTTTGCTTTCCGATCACGTTGGACATGTCGGCGTAAGTCGGCGGGTTTTGGCCTTCGGTTCCGGCGGGGCCTTGCGGATTGAAGCCCGTTCCCTGCCATTCGCGGGTAACAGTTTGCTGGCTTATTGGAAGCGTGTCGCGGAATTCGGAATCGTCGTAAGGCGTGTCGGGGTTGTCCTCGCGGATTGTGATTGGATGGTAAACCGTGGAATCCTTTGTTTCCTTGGAAAAATCCATGCTGATCTTTATGTTAAGGTCGCGCACGCGGTCGGCGGAGAGCGTGTTTTGCAAGGCCTTTAGGATTTGGGCGCGGTAGTGGGCCTCGCCCTCTCGGATAAGCTTTTCCTGCTTTTTTACCAAGTCAAGGCGGTCGCTTTCGGCCATGCCCTCAAAGTCGTTTAAGATGTTTCCTTCGCTGTCGGTGATGACGCAGTTTTCGGCCGTCAAGCCTTCCACCGCGCTCATAATAAGGCGCTGGATGCCCAGAATTTTGCGGCGGTTGGAGTAAAGGTCGCTCATCGGCTTCGCGCGAATGATTACGCTGGCCTTTACCGGGTCTTGCTCCGAGGCGAAAAGCTTGTCTTCCGGCAGCGAAAGGCGAACGTCCGCGCTGGCCACCTCTTCAACGGCCTGCACGTGCTGGGTCAAAGCCCTTTCTATCGCAATCTTTTTCTTTTGGTTTTGGTCTGCGTCGGTGGTTGACCAGCCGCGGTCAAAGAAGGAGGCCCAGGGATCGACAACGGCGGGAACCAAGCCTTCGGAAATAAGGATTTCGCGCATTTTAATCGCGGTTTTTTCGTCTGGAACGGAAATGTAGCCCGCGTCGTTGACCGTAGCCTCAACGTTTTCTTGGTCCAAGCGCGTCAAAATCTGCGACTGCATGTCGCCAGTAACAGGAGCGTTAAACAGCCTTACTGTCGTTGGAGTTGAAGATACGCGGAACAAGGCGGCCACCGCGACAATGATCGCTATGGCAATGCCTATGACAATCCCTTTTTGAATTTTTGACCACTTGGCCCAAGCCGCTTTCGCGCTCTCGCCAAGTTTTTTGAGCCATTCGTTCATCATGCCCCTCCCGTGAACGAACTACACGAATTACAATAATATTATTATACAATTATAGCGCGCTTATTTAAATAATGCAAGAATTTTTTTAAGAAATTTTATAGAAAAAACAAGAAAAAAAACGCGCAAAAACGGACGCTCCCAGTCGCGGCTGCGTCCGATCGGCGCCGCTCGATATCGTCGCTACACGCTGTTTGCGCTTGAAACTATTTTACTTCGCCGCTTACGCGGCGGCGCAAACAGAGTGTCGCCGCCAGCCGCCCCGCTCCTTCTCGCGCCCGCTTTTGCGCGCTTTTTTTGTCGGTTTACTAAAATTTCTTCCTAATGCTAAATTAGCTAAGCGCGCCTTGACCGTTCCTACTTTATTTCGACGGTGACGGCGCGGAAGCCGAGCGGGCGCAAGAGGGCGGCGACGACTTGCTTGGCGCGAGCGTCGGCGTCGTCCAAAAGGCCGTCGGCAAGGATTTCGTCGGCGGCCTCGCGCTTGGCGATTTCTATTTGGTCGAAAATTTCCTGCGTTCCGATGCGGGTAAAAAGCCGCTGCTGCTCGTCAAAGACTTCCTGCGACTGAATGTCGTTTCCTAGCAAGACCGTGGGCGGAATCTTTACCGTGACGCTTTTTGCGTCCGGAGACACGATCACTTCCGCGTCGCGGATGTTTTCTATCCCCGCGCGCAAAACGCCCTCGTAGCGGACTATGCTAAAGGCCTTGGCTATCGCTCCCCGCTTTTTTATCGTGATGATGTCGCTGTAGCGCATTTTGTAAAGGACAAGCTCGGCGCATTCGGCAAGCTCGCGCTCCACCGCCGTCCTTTTGTTTTGGACGCGCGCCGCCTGCAATTTGGAAAGCGCGAAGGCCGCCAGAGCGAAGACCGCCGCGGCGATCAATACGATTGTGACAACGCGAAGAATCACTTTTGCGGCCAAGGCCTGGCCGAATGTCTGTCCGCCCTCGCGGCGGGGATTGGGTTTGCTCATAAGGGTATTTTAGCAGTGTATTTAAGGGTTTGCAAGACCAAAACGGGCGCAGACTTGAAAGCATTTTTTTTTGCCGCTATAATACCCCCATGAACATCACCGCGTCCACAGAAAAACAAACCTTCCTCAACTCTCTTTTAAACGAAGCCGCCTTTGGTAAAATCCAGTCGGCCATAAACTTAAACGAAGAAGGCGTTTGGGCTGAGGCCGCGATAAAGCAGGCCGCTGCCGGAGCGCTTTTTACGCCGGACTTGCGCTTTTCTTTCAAGCCCTTCCGCTTTGAGGGAACGGAGGCCGAAAAGCAAAGCGGCCAGGTTTTGTTCACAGGAAAGGGCTTTGGAGGCCGGCCGCTTTTGGGCATAATGCAAGCTGGCGACAAGGGCGAAAAGGCGCGGGCCCTTTACGCCTATTCGGCTTGCGTCCGACAAGCGATTTTGGAAGAAAAATGGCTCCCGGCAAACGGCGCGGGCGGAATTCTTTTTAAGCAAGCCAAAAATAAAATCACTCTGTTGTTTTTGCCCCAAGGCATTTTTGAATTCGCCGCTCACAACGCAAACGAGGACGACTACGCTTTTTTGCAGGCGGCGTGGCAGGACAAAAATTTAAGCGGGGCCCGCGCCGTGGCATACATACGCGCCGCCTTGGTTTACCAGGCGATTTCGGGCCAGCTTCCCTTCCCCGCAAAAAGCCTTGAGGAGCGCCAGGCCGACATTCTTGACGCGCGCTATCTTCCGCTCAAAAACAAAGTGAACGGAGCCAACGAAAAGCTTAGCGGCCAAATTTCCTACGCGCTTGAATACGGAAGCGCGGCCTTTGAGCAAAAGCTGCAAGAGTCGGGCTTGTCGCAAAAAAGCGGACGGCGCGCTTCCGGCGCGAACGACGGCTCCCCCAAAATCGAATGGCTGGACAAAGACTTTGCGCTTGCAGAGCTGGCCGCGGAATTGGGCTTGGCGGCGGACGGAAGCGTCCATGGCGTTGAGCGAAAAAGCGCGGTGAGCCAAAAAGAATTTGAAGAGGCCGCCAAAAAGCTTTTGGGAAGAAAATCCGCAAGGGCAAAGGCCAGCCGCGGTTTAAGGCGGAACCGCGCGCTTTTCATCACCGGAATATTTTTGATCGCGGCCAGCCTTTTCTTTGGCCGCTCCGTGCATAACGACAGGCTTAACCGGCCCACGACAATTTCATTGACCGACCGGCAAACGGCCGAAGTCTTTTTTAGCGGCTTTCATTCGATGAACACGATTTTGATGCAGGCGGCCAGCAAGGGAAGCGAGGCAAAAAAGCTTATCGATTCCACAAGCGGCGTTTACGTTTCAAGCAAAATGCGCGACGCCTTTAGCCAAACGGTCGGAACGGTGACTCCTGAAATTTTCGTTTACAGGAGCGACCTTGAGGACAAGTGGATTTATGGAATAACAAACTTCAAGCTGACGCCGCCGCCTCTTGCTTCTGGCCTTGAGCAAGAGGCCTCAAACCGGGCAAGCGCTCCAACGTTAAAGCAAAAGCCTGTTCCGCTCAACGTAAAAAACGGAGAGACAAGCCAATTTTACGCAAGCTACTTCCGCGTTCACAACGAAGGGCCGGAAAGCGACATAAGCGTAGAAAAAACTTGCGGAACGGTGTCGCTGACATTTGTAAAAGACCGCTGGCTTGTCACCGGCTTTGACCTAAAGTCAAGCGAAAGCCTTTTTCCGCTAAAGGAATTCTTGCAAGACCGAAAAGCGGCCCTTGACGAATGCGGCGCGGACGCTTTAGCCGCCGCCCGCAAATTGAAGGAAAAATACGATTGGATTCCAAGCGACAAGGAAATGGCCGCCGCTAGAATCGAAACAGAAACGAGGATGAGACAAAATGATTAGCCAACCGATAACCGACCAGGAACTGTTAAAAAAACTTGAAGGCGTGGAAAAGGACGGCATGACGGTTTTTGTCGCCGGAGACGGAATGTTCCGCGGCGCCATTTACAACGGAACGCGCATGGTAAACCAAATGCGGGTCCAGCACAACTTGGGAATTTTGGAAACCTTGATTTTGGGACAGGCGGAGCTTTGCGCCGCGCTTATGATCCAAACGATGAAGGGCCGCGAGCATTTGACTTTCCGCTACGACACTGACGGACCGGCCGCCGGCTTTTCGGTTGAGGCGGACTCCAGCGGCTATGTTCGCGGATACATTTTTCAGGACAAGATACCGATCGAGCATGAGATAACATCTTGGGACTTGACAGACTTCTTTGGCGGCGGAATCGTTTCGGTCACCCGCGACATCGAAGGAGCCAAGGCCCCGCAAACCGGCACGACCGAAATCAAGTTCAGGAACATTGCCAAGGACTTGGCCTGGTATTTCGCAAAGTCGGAGCAAACCAACACGGCCTTTAGCACAGGAATCCAGTTTGACAAGCAAGGCCGGGTCATCGGAGCGGGCGGCCTTTTTATGCAGGCGCTGCCGGCTGTCGGAGGCGTTAAGGAAGACAACAAGGTTGACGCGGCCGCCAAGCGCGACGCGCTCATTCAAAACGCCGAGCGCGCCTTTGGAGCCTGTCCTTCCCTTGGCCAATGGTTCAGCGAAGGCCAGACGCGCGAGCCGCTTATAAAAGGCCTCTTCCGCGAGTTTGACCCAAAAATCGTCTTGGAGCGGGACGTGGTCTTTGACTGCCCCTGCTCCACCGAAGCCTTCGCCGACTCAATCAAGCACATAGGCAAGACCGAGCTTGAGGACATTCTTGCCAACGACCCCGACCCGATAGAAGTCAGCTGCAAAAACTGCGGCAGCGTTTACAAAATTTCAAAAGACATGTTGCGCCAGTAACGAGTCAAGGCTTTAAGCGCAAGCGCGCCTTGATTGCCCGCGCTCGCGAGAGCGCAGTTGAATCGCTTCCTATAGCAAAATTAGCGTAGCGACATACCGTTCCTACTTGTGCAAAATAAATTCTACGCGGCGGTTCTTCCACCAGTTGGCCGTATCGCTAAACTCGGCCATGGGCTGGCTTCCGCCCTTTCCTTCCGAACTAAGGCGGTCGGCCTTGATTCCGTACTCAACCAAACAATCCTTCACAAAGGCCGCGCGCTGGTTTGAAAGGCTTAGCAAAATGTCGTCCTCTCCTGCGGCGCCCGTCTTGTTGGCGTGGCCTACGACAGTCACCGTGTAGTCCGGGAACTTCTTTAGAATCTCGGCGACGCGCTTAAGGACGCGCCTGTTGTTGTCGGCCTGGGCCTTTGTGACCTGGCTTCCGGGCGCCTCTTCGGCGGTCTTAAAGTCCGCGTGGTTAGAGCGGAATATGATTGACGGAACGGCCATCTTAAGGACGTCTCCGTCCGGGATTACCAAAATGTCAACAGGAATGATTCCCGTCTTTACGCTTGTAAGGCCAAGGCTGTCGGTGGCCGTAAAGACGTAAGGATAATCCATCGCGGACTGAACGCGCTCGGCCTTTCCATCCTTTTCCACGCTGGTGTTGCTAAGGCCGTCCCAAATGATTTGGGGCGTGATTTTTTCAGTTCCGTTTGTCTTCCAGAAGGCGCCGGCCTTTCCGGTTGAGACTGGATTGTTGATGTCAAACGACCAGCTTACAAGCTTGGCTCCGTTGGCGGCGCTTCCCCTAAGCGAGATAAAGCAGTCGTCGTCGGTTCCGTCATTGTCGGGGCTGAAGAATTCGGGAGCGACGCTTACCGTCAAGGCCGGCGGCGTTACCGAGCAAATGAAGGCGCTTGTCTTTACGTCGACATGGTTTCCCTTTACGTAGTCGATCTTCAGGCGGCCGGCAAAGGTTCCCTCAAGGTTGTTTTTGTCCTTGTCCTTTCCGTCCCAAACAAAAGCGGCCGGAATTGTCTTGGCGCCAGAGTCAAAGGCGTAAACGGCCTTGTCCTTTGCGTCAACGATTTCAAACGACCACGACTCTATTCCTTCGTTAAGGCCGATGCGAACCGCAAAGCTTTGCTTGGTCAGGCCGGTCTTTGACTCAGGGCTGATTCCAGGCAAGGCCGCCGTCACATAAGCGCTTGTCGGGCGGCTGTCGACGACGATGTTGTCAAACTTTTTGCGGAATTCGTTGCCGGCCTTGTCCGCCGCGCTTACGACAAGCGAGTAAGTTCCGTCGGGCGCCTTGTTGCCGTTGTCGTCGCGGGCGTCCCATTCAAATTTAGCCGGAACTTTTTTGGGCCATTCAAATGTCTTTACGACGGCGCCGCTTGCGTTCACGACAGTGGCAAGCCATTCGTCCTCTTCCGTGGAGTTGGCGGCGGCCGCCTTAAGGCTTTCCTTGCGGCTGTCTCCGTCGGGGCTAAAGATTGTGTCGGTCAACGAGATTTCCACGCTGGGAACTTTTGTGTCGATTTGAACCGGAGCCGCCTCGGCGCGGGCAGAAGATCCGTTGACCGACTCTATCGAAATCGAAGCCGTGTAAAGCCCGTCGTCGCAAAGAAGGCCGGCGCTGGATTTTCCGTTCCAAGAAATTTTTCCGGGAACGTTGCCGCTTCCCTGCAAGGCAAAGACTGCGACTCCGCTTGAGTTCTTGATTTCAAAATTGTATGACTTGACCGCGCTGGACTTTAAGACGCTTGTGTAGGCGACGGTCCTGCGCTTGCCGTTGGGGTTAAAGGCCGGATCGCTTGCGGCGAGCATGACCTCGGTCTTTGAAGTGTCCAAAGTAAAGGCCTTGGCGGTCTTTGTCTCAAATGAGTTTCCGGCCAAGTCGCTCGCCGAAAGCTCGTAGTTGTAGTCGCCGTCAGAGCAAAGGTTTCCGCTTGAATCCAAGCCGTTCCAAGAAACGCTCTCGGGCGGATTGGCTCCGAATTTCCATTCGTAGACAGTCTGTCCGTTTTTGGCGCTTACGATTTTCGCGGTCCAGTTGCGGACAGGAGCGCCGCCCTTCTTTTCAAAGCTTTGCTTAAGGGTAAAGGCGTCCTTGTTTCCGTCTCCGTCAGGGCTGAATATTTCGTCGTAGGAAAGCAATTCAGCCGCGGGCGAAACAGTGTCAAAAGTAAATACCGGAGAATTCACCGTGGGCGTCTTGTAGCCGTTCAAGTATTCGGCGTTGACGCGGGCGTAGTATTCGCCGTCGGGGATTTGCGCTCCGTCTTGGTTCTTTCCGTCAAAGAGAATTTCTTTTGGAGGAACGTCGCCGCGCTGGCCCTTCCAGCTTTTGACAACGTTTCCTGATTTGCCCAAGATGTCCACGCTCCAATTTACAATCGCGTTTCCGCTTCCGCGCCTAGGCTCGGGGATGACGACGTCAAGCTTTACAGAAGAAGTCTTGCTCTTTGAGGGAATTGAAAAATAGCGCGAGCCGACAACCATTACGTTTGTCTCGGGCTTTTCGGCTGAGAATATGATGTTGGGAACCTCGGCCGTGACTGAGTTTCCGGCGCGGTCGGTGGCGCTGATCGTGTACTTGTAAACGCCGTCGGCGACGATTACGCCTTTGTCGTCGGTTCCGGGCCAAGTAAAGTCTGAAGGCTGGGTGTCTGTCCAAACATAGTTTCGGACAACCTTGCCGTCGGCGGCCTCAATCTTGGCCACCCACTTGTCTTCCTTTGAGCCTTGCTGGCCAAAGGCGAATTCCGGCTTGTCGCCTTCGCCGAAAATTCTTTGGCCTTCGGGCAAGACCGAAAGCTTTACGACCGGCGGCGCGTTCTTTACGATGACCGGAAGCTTTTTTGTGGAGTTTTGGTTTTTGCGCTCGTCGGTGGCAGTGATGTAATAATAGTATTCGCCGTCGGGAGCGGTTTCTCCGTTGTCGAAGGCTCCGTTCCAAACGACTACCGGCGGAACTTCCACCGACTGCTTTTTGGAAGCGATTTGCTTGATGAACTTTTTGGCGTTGAACGAAGTCGGAAGCGCGACCTTGTTTCCAATGGTTCGCACAACCTTTCCGCCGGCGTCTTCAATCACCAAGGACCAGCCGAAAATTTTGCTTTTGTCCTTGACGCTGAATTTGACTTCCAGCGTGTCTTGCACGCCGTCGTTGTTTGGAGAAATGTATTTTGGCGAATTTGAAGCGTCGGCCGCAAAAAGAGCCGCCGCAAAGCCGCCAATCAAGAATAAAGACGCAACGCGAAGTTTTTTCATTGTAAACGCTCCCATTTAGTAAAATGCCTTGTCCCCGCTAAGGCCGCGGGGCTGCCAGTCTATTCAAGCTCGATGTCCGGACCAGACCTGTCTTTTTGGCCCAAGCGCAAAACGGCGCCTACGCCGATCATGTTGATGTCCTTGTCAACGTTTTTCCAAGCGGCGGACGGACAAAGCTCGCTCTTTGACCAATCATGCTTCTTTACGAAGTTGCTGTTGCCCATTCCAATGTTGAACTTGAAAACGACGCCAAGGGTCGGGATCCAAGAATTGTGGCCGTCCCAAGCTTCCTCAGCGTTCCATTCCCAAGAGGAATTGATTTGGACAAAGTCGCAAATTCGCATTTGCACTCCAGAGTCAACTATTAAATTCATAAAGAGCGGAGTGGTTACATCAACAGAGAGGCCCAAAACGAAATTTTTCGCATGTATCAATTCGGCGGCGGCGCCTCCCCTAAATGTGAACATTGAAGGATAACCCTGCCAGTTTACGTCAGACGCGAGCGTCTTTCCGAGATTGTTGGCGCTGGCGGCCACGCGGAAATTCTTGAGGAAGCCCAAGTCGCCAAAATCGTAAATGGCGCCAACGTCGGCTGTCAACATCCAGTCCTTGTGGATTTTTGTCTCGTAGCCAAAGCCGAGGCCCACGCCGATGTAAAGCCTGTCCATAAACTGCTTGGCGGCGAAGGTCTTGAAGTGAATGCTGTTTCCAAGCGGCATGTTGCTGAATTCGCTGAAAACGCCCTGGATTTCGGCGCCAAAGTTGGCCCAGTCTGTCGGAATCAAAATTCCCGTTCCAAAGGCCTGCGCGTACTTTTTGTTGCCGCGCTCCTCGCTAAGGCCGTTGAACATGGCCGTGTAGCCCAAGTCAAGGCTTACGCGCTCTTCCAAGCCGACAAGCGCCGGATTCAAGGTTCCGCTGGCGGGAAGAACCGATTCGATTCCGCCGCCGGCGACTGAGTTTCCGCTTGTGATGAGCTCTGGATGGCTAAAGTAAAAAAGGTTTTCGCCCTGGACCGGAGGATTGTATGTCCAAGCCGCCGTCAAAGCCAAAAGGCCCGCTGTCAAAAACAAAACGATTTTTTTCATGGCATTCTCCATTTTTGAAAAATTTGATTTGTATTATAGTATAAATCGAATTTTTAATCTATAGCCAAGGCGGCGGGCGCTTGACTAAATTTCCTCTAGCAAAAACGCGCGAAGCGCGCTATTGCAAAGCCCGCGAAGGCGGGCGTTTGAATGAATTTCCTCTAGCAAAAGCGCGCGAAGCGCGCTATAATCTAGGCCAACTTACAATTATTCATGTTTTATTATGGAGGAAACTATGGCTAATCAGTACGCGGGAACGCAGACGGAAAAGAATTTGCAGGCCGCCTTCGCGGGCGAGTCTCAGGCTAGAAACAAGTACACATACTTTGCCAGCGTCGCTAAAAAAGAAGGATTCGAGCAAATCTCGGCCATTTTCTTGGCCACGGCGGACAACGAAAAGGAGCACGCCAAAATGTGGTTCAAGGAGCTTGGCGAGTTGGGAACGACGGCCCAAAACTTGGGAGCGGCGGCCGACGGCGAAAACTTTGAGTGGACCGACATGTACGAAGGCTTCGCCAAGACCGCCGAGGAAGAAGGCTTCAAGGCTTTGGCCGCCAAGTTCCGCATGGTGGCCGCGATCGAAAAGCGCCACGAGGAACGCTACCGCGCCCTTCTAAAGAACGTCGAGACCGCGCAAGTCTTTGAAAAGAGCGAAGTCAAGGTTTGGGAATGCCGAAACTGCGGCCACATCGTCGTGGGAACAAAGGCTCCGGCCGCCTGCCCCGTTTGCGCCCATCCGCAAAGCTACTTTGAGGTAAGCGCCGAAAATTGGTAAAAAATTTGAGCGAAAAGCGCTAAAATGGCGAAGATCGGGCGGCGCCAAGGCCGCCCGTTTTTTTTTACCTTAACTTCTTGTAGCCGTAGACAGCCGTGCCGCCCAACTCTTCCTCGATGCGGATAAGCTGGTTGTATTTGGCCATGCGGTCGGTGCGGCTCATGCTGCCGGTCTTGATTTGGCCTGAGTTAGTGGCCACGGCGATGTCTGCGATTGTCGTGTCTTCGGTTTCGCCGGAACGGTGGCTTGTCACGGTCGTGTAGCCGTGGCGGTGGGCCATCTCGATGGCCTCCAAAGTTTCTGTGAGCGAGCCGATTTGGTTCACCTTGATGAGGATTGAATTTCCCGCGCCTTCCTTGATTCCCTTTTCAAGGAATTTAACGTTGGTGACAAAAAGGTCGTCGCCGACAAGCTGGCAGCGGCTTCCGATTTTGGCGGTAAGCTTTTTCCAGCCCTCCCAGTCGTTTTCGTCAAGGCCGTCCTCAATCGAGTCTATCGGATATTTTGTAATCAGCTCCTCAAGGTATGCGATTTGCTCGTCGTCCGAAAGCTCTTTTCCGTTGGGGTCTTTTGGCGTTCCGTTTGAAAGCTGCTTGTAGTTGTAATAGAATTTTCCGTCCTTTTGAACGCTGAACTCGCTGGCCGCGCAGTCCATCGCAATCTTTACGTCGTCGCCCGGCTTGTAGCCCGCGTCCTTTATGGCCTGAACGATGCTGTCCAGCGCGTCGTTGATTCCGTCAAACTTTGGCGCAAAGCCGCCTTCGTCGCCGACAGCGGTTGAAAGGCCGCGGCCTTTTAAAAGCTTGGCCAGCGCGTGGAAAACTTCCGCTCCCATTCTGATCGCCTCGCGCTCGGACTTGGCGCCGACCGGCCTAATCATGAATTCCTGGAAAGCGATCGGAGCGTCGGAATGAGCGCCTCCGTTAATTATGTTCATCATCGGAACCGGAAGAACGTGAGCGTTGGCCCCGCCGATGTAGCGGTAGAGCGGAACGTTCAAGGCCTTGGCCGCCGCCTGCGCCGCCGCAAGGGAAACGCCAAGAATCGCGTTGGCTCCAAGCTTTGACTTGGTAGGAGTTCCGTCAAGAGCGAGCATTTTCATGTCCAGCGCGCGCTGCTCAAAAACGTTGAAGCCTTTGAGCGCGGGGGCGATGATTTTGTTTACGTTTTCCACGGCCTTTAGGACGCCCTTTCCGCCGTAGCGCGCCTTGTCGCCGTCGCGCAATTCAAGCGCTTCGTTCTCTCCGGTGCTCGCTCCGCTGGGAACGGCGGCGCGGCCAAGAACGCCGTTTTCCAAGATAACGTCCACTTCAACGGTGGGGTTTCCGCGCGAGTCGATTATCTCGCGGCCGATGATTTTGTCGATTGCGACACAGTTCAGCATATAAGCCTCCATAAACGCTTTAATTATATTAGCATTGACTAATTTTGATTAGTTTAGAACAATAAAACGCTTTTGTCAACCGCATTTATTGAAACTTCCCGCCGTTTGCGCTATCATATCGTTCAACTTACTCATACATATTAAGGAGAACTTCATGACTTACACTGCAGAAGTGGAGCATATGTGTCCCTTGGCTAAGGGCGCGTATCATGGACCGGCCCCGATTCCCGAAGAGGGCGAATGGGTCAAGGTAAAGAAAATTGAAGACGTTTCCGGATTCACTCACGGAATCGGTTGGTGCGCCCCCCAGCAAGGCGCCTGCAAGCTTTCTTTGAACGTGAAGAACGGAATCATCGAAGAAGCTTTGGTCGAGACAATCGGCTGCTCAGGAATGACTCACTCAGCCGCCATGGCCTCAGAAATCTTGATCGGAAAGACTTTGCTTGAAGCCTTGAACACTGACCTTGTTTGCGACGCCATCAACACGGCCATGCGCGAGCTTTTCATGCAGATCGTTTACGGCCGCACTCAGTCAGCCTACTCTAAGGACGGACTCAAGGTCGGAGCCTCTTTGGAAGACCTCGGAAAGAACTTGCGCTCTCAGGTCGGAACTATGTTCGCCACCAGAAAGACAGGCCCCCGCTACTTGGAAATGACCGAAGGCTACGTTGAGACTTGCGCCGTTGACAAGGACAACCAAATCATCGGCTACAACTGCATCAACTTCGGAAAATTGATGGACGCGCTCAAGGCCGGAAAGCCCGCGCAGGAAGCCATCGAAGGAGCGCGCACCCACTACGGACGCGTGACAGCCGACCAGGGCATGGTCAAGCTCATTGACCCCCGCAAAGAGTAATCAGGAGGAAGGACACTATGGCATTATTTGAAGATTTTGAAGGCCGAATTCCTCAGGTGAACAAGGCTCTTAAAGAATACGGATTCAAGGAAGGCGAAGCCGGCTTGAACGAGGCCCGCGATCTTTGCAAGGCCCGCGGCTTTGACCCCTACGAGATCTGCCAGTCAACACAGCAGATTTGTTTTGAAGACGCCAAATGGGCTTACGTTTTGGGAAGCGCCATCGCGATCAAGGAAGCCGAAAAGACAGGCGACAAGACTGGTTCCACAGCCGCCGCCAACATCGGAAAAGGCTTGCAGGCTTTCTGCTTGCCCGGCTCTGTAGCCGACGACCGCAAGGTTGGACTTGGCCACGGAAACTTGGGCGCGCGCTTGCTCAGCGAAGAGACCCAGTGCTTTGCCTTCTTGGCCGGACACGAGTCTTTCGCCGCCGCCGAAGGAGCGATTAAAATCGCCGCTAACGCCAACAAGGTTCGCAAGAACAAGCTTCGCGTAATCCTTAACGGACTTGGAAAGGACGCCGCGCAAATCATCAGCCGCATCAACGGCTTTACTTACGTTCAGACTGAATTTGACTACTTTAACGGACAAGGAACCGACAAGGCCCTCAAGGTCGTTAAGGAAGTTCCCTATGGCTCCAACCCCGACCGCTTGATCGTCAAGTGCTACGGCGCCGACGACGTTCGCGAGGGCGTTGCCATCATGTGGCACGAGGACGTTGACGTTTCAATCACAGGAAACTCAACAAACCCGACGCGCTTCCAGCACCCGGTTGCCGGAACATACAAGAAAGAGCGCTTGCTCGCCGGAAAGAAGTACTTCTCAGTCGCTTCTGGCGGCGGAACGGGACGCACCTTGCACCCGGACAACATGGCTGCCGGCCCTGCCTCTTACGGCTTTACCGACACGCTCGGAAGAATGCACTCCGACGCCCAGTTCGCTGGATCTTCTTCTGTTCCCGCCCACGTTGAGATGATGGGCTTTATGGGAATGGGCAACAACCCGATGGTAGGCTGCACTGTGGCTTGCGCCGTAGCCGTAGCGGGAAGTTTCTAAGATTTTTGTAAATCGAAAAGGCCTCGTTCGTTTGAACGGGGCCTTTTTTTTATGTGGCTTTAGCCTGGCAAGCTCACAGCAAGCAGTGGCCGTCGCTCGCTAGTCTCGCTCCGAGGCGTTCTATCGATGAACCTAAAAAATCGCGCTGCCGCGCGGTTTTTCTTAACGGTTCTTCGATTTTTGCCATGCGCCGTCGCGGTCGCCGGTTCGTTCTAAGTTAATCTTTGATTGGATATTGCGGATTGAAAATTTCATTTCAATCCGCAAAACGGCTGAGTCAAGGCTTTAAGCGCAAGCGTGCCTTGACCAGACGTAAAAGGCCGTCCGAAAGGACGGCTTTTTTTTACAGTAGGATCCTATTATTTTAAAAATAAATGCGAAATAACTTGAAGAACTATCACAACAATCACCAAAATTAGATAAGACTTTCTTTTTTTTGAGTTAAACTCAACCTTAGTCTTTTGAAATTCGAGAGGAAGATCCTCTTTTTTGTACGTTCCAATTCTTCCGGCAATTATTCTTAATGTTTCCTTTAATTTTTCTGGCTCATAATATGAAAACCAATTTATATAAAATCTTCTTAATCCTTTAAGATAAAAAGTAATCGATTGCGAATCCTCTTTATATTTAATAAAATCCGCAAAACACACTTTTACAAGAGCCGATGGATTTTTGAGAACGGCGTAATTGTCTTCAATTTGCAATTCCCAAGAGCCCAAATTCTTTGCTAGTTTTTTTGTCGTAAAATATAGGATAATCAGCATAAAGGGAACAAGACACAATTCTGAGCCGATAAAAATAAGAACCATTGTGTTTGATTGAAACAATCTATCCGTTTTTAGGACAAAATATCCAATAAACAACATAAAAACGGTCAAAAAAGCAAAGACGCCAAGCAACCTCTTTCCTGATTTTTGAAAATTAAAGCGCGCAAATTCTTTTTCCGCTTGTGGATTACCTTTAAATATCATTTTTTTTCTTACTTAAGCTCAGTATCTAGCTTCCCAATCTACAAGATAAAAGCCGTCCGAATCCTTGAAGTTTCCGCATAATATAATAACAAAGTCAATCAAAGCCCAAACAGCGCCAAGTCCAAAACAACAAGTGGCTAAAATTTGAAGGATGCCAGTTCCAACCTTTCCCACATAAAATCTATGTATTCCGAGATAGCCTAAAAAGAAAGCCAACAAGGCTGCTACTGTTCGGCTCTTTCTAGAAATCTTTCCAGCCATTTCCTTTCCGCGAACAGTTCCATCCGCGCTTTGAGCCGCGCCGCATTCAGGACAAAAGTTTGTGTTGTCCGGCAATTCTTTTCCGCAATTTCTACAATACATGCTTTCCTCCGCCTTATTTATTTTATTATTTAAATTATAGCGCGACTTCGCTCCATAAGCAAGAACAAAAGCCTTTACAAAAACACTATTCCAAAGACCGCGCCCGCTACGACGATCGCGATCGGGTGAACCTTTGTAAAAAACAAGGCCAGCAATGCGGCGGCGTAAAAGGCGGCGCTCTTCCATTTTACAAGGCCCGACAGCGCTTCAAGGCTAAAGGCGGCCGCCGAAGAAAAGGCGCTTAAGTTTAAAAGCGCAAGCGTAAAGACTTGCGCGCAGGCCACCAAAACGATTCCGCTGGTGGCGGGCCGCAAAGTCTTAAAGGCCGCCTTTACGGCAGGCTTTTCCTGAAAGCGCGCGAAAAATTTCGCGATTAGAATTATGCAAATGTAGGAAGGAAGAATCTCTCCAAGCGTCGCGACGATTCCGCCAAAAGTTCCGTGGAACTCGTAGCCGATGTAAGTGGCCATGTTTACGCCAATCGGGCCTGGAGTGCTTTCTGAAATCGCGACCATGTTGAAAAATTTTTCGCTTGTTATCCAGCCGCGGCCGACGACGATTTGCTGCATGCTTGTGATTGCCACCAAGCCGCCGCCAATTGTAAAAAGGCCTATGTAAAAGAAAATGCAAAAAAGTTCAAGCAAAGTCGGAGCGCTCATTCCTTGCCCTCCCCCGCGTCGGAATCAGTCGAGGCGGCGGCGTTTTTGGCCTTGCCATTCCCCATCTTTCGCGCGGCCAAATGAATCGCGACGCCCAAAAAGGCCGACGAAAAAATCACAAGGACAACGTTGACCTTAAAAAAGTAAACCAAGACAAAGGCAAGGGCAAAAAGCGAAAACGTGAACAGCGACGAGACTGTCTTTCCCGAAAGCTTGATTATCGAATAGGACAAGTTGGCCGCGACCGCGATGTTTATTCCCATCAGCGCTTTTTTAATGACCGGGATTTTCTCCACCGTGTTTATGCAGGAGGCCAAAAGGCAAATTATGATTATCGACGGAATGACAACCGCCAGGGTTGAGACTGCCGCTCCCAAAGAGCCTTTTAGCTTGTGGCCGCAAAAGGTCGCGACGTTGACGGCGATGATTCCCGGCGTGGCTTGGCTTATCGCGTAGTAGTCGATCAGCTCGTCTTGGCTGACCCAGCCTTTTTTTTGGCAAAGCTCGCGGTCGATTATCGGAAGCATCGAAATGCCTCCGCCAAAAGTCACCGCTCCAATCTTAAAGAAAGACCAAAAAAGCTCGAATAAAATCCTTGCGCCAGCCATGCGGTTCAGTATAAAAGAAAAGCGGAAATTCGGCAATAGGCAATTTTTTGTTCGATTTTCAACAAAAGCTCTTGCCTTTTTTGGCAAAAATTGTAAAATTATGTATAAAATTCACTTTTGGAACGCATATGAAGATTGAACTGTCTCCAAAACAAGAAAAAAAGTTCTGCTATATTGACAATAACGAAAATTACATGACCCTTGGCGCGGACAGCCCCGACAACGGCGAAGGATTGATTTACAAGAACCAAGTTTTGCTTAGCGATTTTTGCCTTTTTGCCGAAGAAGACGGATACAAAAAGCTTTACACCCGCTTTGACGGCGCAAAGACTTGCGTTGAGCCGGGATTTTTTACAGTGGACTTTGTTCCCGCAAAACAAAAAATCGTCTGCTCGCTTTTTGACAACGCGCTTTACTTTAACTGCCAAAGCTTTGGCAAAGGCGCATGCGCCCTTGCATTGCTTCCATCGATAGACTTGGCGAAAAAATTTGACAAGGGCCTCGCCTTCGCCGCCAGCCAAGAAGTGACAGTCCAAAAACCCATCGCGTCGGAACTGTTGCAGCTTACAAAAATCTTTGGGAAAAAAGCGGCCTACGCGCGCATGCTGCGCTTTGAAAAGCCTGCCGAGATTTACATTTCGCTGGACCACTCTCCGAGCGCTTCCACAAAGGCCGCCGCAAAAATGCTAAAAGAAAACGCCTTTGGCCGACACTTGCAGGAAACAAACGGCCTTTTGCAAAAATCCTCTTTCAAAAGCCAGGACGAACTTTTTGACAAAGCCTTGGAGTGGGCCAAATTTTCGGCCCTACAGTTTTTGAACAAAAACAAGACAAAGGCGCTTTGGGCGGGCCTTCCTTGGTTCCGCGACTATTGGGGCCGCGACATTTTTGTTTCCGTTCCAGGAACCCTGCTTTTAAGCGGAAACATTCAAGAGGCGCAAGCGCTTTTTGAAAACTTTTCGCAGTTCCAAGACACAAATCCCCGCAGCGTGACTTACGGCCGCCTTCCAAACATTTATCGCGGAAGCGGCGACGTAATTTACAACACTGCCGACGCAAGCCTTTGGTTTGTGATCCAAACCTTGCAAACCGCGCGCTTTTCCGGCGACAAAAAGTTTTTGGAAAAAATGTGGCCGACAATCCAGCTGGCCCTGGAATGCGACAGAAACTTAAGGACGGACTCCGCGGGCTTTTTGCTGCACGGAGACGCGGACACATGGATGGACGCGCGCATTTTTGGCGAAAAATCTTTTTGCCCGCGCGGAAACAGGGCCAACGACATTCAAGCCTTGTGGTTCACCGCCCTTTTGTGCGGAGCGGAAGCTGCAGACATCTTGGGCAAAGAAGAGGAAAAGCGCGTTTGGGAAGAAGCCGCGGCAAAGGCAAAGAATTCTTTTTTGGGAAAATTTTACGACGGACAAAAAATGGCCGACTGCGTTTTGCGCGACGACGCGGCGGACTTTAGGGTTCGCCCCAACCAATTGCAGCTTGTAACGATTCCTCAAATCGCAGGACAGCCTTTCATTCCAAAAGAGGTCGAAGAAAAAATAATAAAGAACGGCGCGCAAGAGCTTTTGTTTCCGCACGGCCTTTGCTCGCTTTCTCAAAAAGACCCTTACTTTCACCCCTTCCATAAAACATGGGAATACTACCACGAAGACGCGGCCTACCATAACGGAACGGTTTGGACATGGAACTTTGGCTTTGCGGCCGGCGCCCTTTGCTCGATCGGCGAGCAAGACTTGGCATGGCGTTTTGCCAAAAACGTGGCTGACCAAATCTTTAGCGGGCCTTGCGCCGGCGCTTTAAGCGCGAACATTTGGGCCTACCCAGACCAAGACGGCCACTTGCGCTTTTCGGGAGCCTATTCCAGCTGCCGATCGGTTTCGGAATTCCACCGCGCCGCTTGGGATTGTTTTTTGGGAATGAAAGTCGACCTTCTTAAAAAGAAGATTTATTTTTGCCCCCGCATTCCGTCTGAATGGCCTGAAGGCAAGGCGCAAATCACGCTGGGCTTAAAGAGCAATTTGACTTTGCAAATAACTTGGTCTAACCTTTTGGACGGCTCAGAGGAGCGGGAGCTGGCATTTAAATTGTCCGGCGACTATCCCGATAAGGACAAAATTTCAATTCTTGTGTCTTTTTCCGGCATGGAAAAGCCTGTGGAAATAAAAAAAACTTCCGCAAGCGTCACAGGAAAAATCTTTCGCGCAAAGGACAGCGGCTTGGATTTCGCAAAGCCCCTGTGCCTCGCGCCCGGCTGGAAAAAGCCCGAATGCCTTTTGCAAAAAAACTATTTGGCCGAAATAGCCTTGCGCCAAGAATTCAATCCGGGCCACCCGTCATCATTAACGGCAATTAGGAATTAACGTCCGAATATTCGTTTTCGTGAATTACAGGCGGAGGCTGAATTTCGTCAGACAAGCGCATGTCAAAGCTTCTGTACTTGTGCGGAGTCATTCCCTTGTAGCGCTTGAATGTCTTTATAAAATAGCTAAAGTCGTTAAAACCGCAATTGTAGGCCACGTCAATCAAAGTTTCATTTCCCGCCCTAAGCTGGTTGCAGGCTTGGTCGACGCGATAGGCGTTCAAATATTCCACCGGAGTTCTATGGGTCATCTCCCTAAAGACGCGGCAAAAATATTTTGGCGACATTCCGGCGCTGGCGGCCATGTCGTCCAGCGAGATCGCGGAACCGTAGTTTTGCTTGATAAGATTAAAGACAGCCTTTAATTGATCGCTTCGCGCGCGCGAGCGGTCAAGGACTTTTTCGTCTTCAATAAAAAAGTTGTTGTTCTTTATGTAGCCAAAAATGAACAAAAGCCGGGCCACCGTCAAAAGCTCGTAGCCCACCGGCTCCCGCCTCATCGCAAGGAACATGTTCTCAACCTCTGTCGCGGCCTCCTTGTTTTTTAGCGGAACGATTTTGTTAAGCACAACCTTGCGGGAAGAAATGTCTTCCAAAAAGGCGTCATGCGCGTAGTTTTTGTTTCTAATCAAGTTAAAGTCAAAGACGACAGACTCGTAGCGGCATGTGCTTTTGTTGGCGCCGTCGCCGTGCAAAGTTCCGTCTTGGATCACGCAAAGGCAGCCTTTTTTTACAGTCACTTCTTCGCCGTCTATAAAAAAGACATGCTCGCCGTCAAGGATATGGATCAATTCACATTCGTTATGCCAGTGGACAGGCAGATTATACAGGGGAGACGCGGTGTTTGAGCAATAATATTGGATCGGAAAGAAAGCCGTTCCGCGCTGAATCATTTCCTTTTTCTTAATGTCAATCGCCATAATTCCTCCACCCCGTTACGGCTGTTTGCGCGAGCCCTTCGCGAGCGCAAATATTGCCGCTCATGCGGCTGACAAGCGTCTTTGGCTTTTCAAGCGTTTTTTCTTGCCGCTTGTGAATATATTCCTATTTTTTAATACTATATCACGAGATTTATAAAAAAATCAATACTATAATTTTATTCAAGACATAGATTTTTGTCCGCGACCGACGCGGCTGGAGGAAAAAAATGGTTCAAAGATTTACGTTTGGAAAGCCCTTTTGCACAGAGGCTGTCGTTAAAAGCGTTGAGGCGTCAAAAGGACCTTTGCCGATTGGAAGCGCCGTTAAAAAAGACGGCGGCCTTTCTTGGAAATGCTCCCTTGGAAGCGACGATAAAATTTTTGGCCTGGGCGAAACCATGCGCGGAATCAACAAGCGCGGCTATGTCTTTGAAAGCGTGAACACAGACCAAACAAGCCAAGTTGAGACGACAAAGAGCCTTTACGGCTCGCACAATTTTTTCATGGTTTTTGGAAAGAAAACCTTTGGCGTGTTCATCGACTACCCTGGCAAAGTCGTCTTTGACCTGGCCTTTACAAAAAGCGATGAGCTTTGCGTCCAAATCGAAAGGGCCGACGTTGACATATACTTCTTCACCAGCTCAAAAAAGGACAGCGCGTTAAAAGAAATCGCCCGCGAGTTCAGGACGCTTGTAGGAAAGTCTTACATCGCTCCAAAATGGGCCTTTGGCTTTTGCCAAAGCCGTTGGGGCTACGCCTCAAAGGAGGACATTGAAAAAGTTTGGAAAAGCTACAGAAAATTGGGCTTTCCGCTGGACTCAATCTGCATGGACATAGACTACATGGAGGACTACAAAGACTTTACTGTTGACAAAAAAAAGTTCCCGAATTTTAAGGACTTTTGCCAAGAACTAAAAAAAGACGGCGTCCGCTTGGTTCCGATAATTGACGCGGGCGTTAAAAAACAGAAAGGCTATTCCGTCTATGAAGAAATGCTCGCAAAAAAGCTGGCTTGCGCAAAAAAAGACGGCTCGACTTTTGAAGCCGGAGTATGGCCAGGCGACAGCGTCTTTGCGGACTTTCTGAACCCAGCCGCCCGCAAATGGTTTGGCATGCAATACAAGGCCCTGCTTGACGCAGGCGTGGAAGGCTTTTGGAACGACATGAACGAACCCGCTCTTTTTTACACAAAAGAGAACCTGCAAAAAACTTTTAAGGAGCTAGAAAAATTCAAGACAAAGGCTCTTGACGTAACCGGCCTTTTTGAGTTTATGAACGCCGCCAACTCCGTCTGCAACAACAAGGACGACTACAAAAGCTTTTACCACAAGGTCAACAAGAACATTGCGGGCGCGTTCGCGGCCACCAAGCCCGACAAAGACGGCAACGTTTTGGTCAACCATTACGACGTCCACAACCTCTACGGCTACAATATGACTCGCGGCGCGGCCGAAGCATTTAAAGACTTGAATCCAGCCGGCCAAGCCTTGTTGTATTCCCGCTCGTCGTACATCGGAGCGCACCGTTACGGCGGCGTTTGGACAGGCGACAACCACGCCTACTGGGGAGACATACTATTAAGCTTGCAGCAAATCGTTTCCCTAAACTTGTGCGGCTTTTTGTACACAGGAAGCGACATCGGAGGCTTTAACGGCGACACAAGCCGAGACCTTTTGTTGCGCTGGACAGCCTTCGCGCTCTTCACTCCCCTTTTTAGAAACCACAGCGCGTTGGGAACCCGCAAGCAGGAATACTACCAGTTTGAAAAGTCCGAAGCCTTTAAGAGCATGATCGAGCTGCGATACTCCTTGATTCCATACTTGTACAGCGAATACTTAAAGGCCGCCCAAGGCGACGGACTATACGCGCGCGCCTTGGCGTTTGACTTTAGCGGCGACAAAAGGGCATGCGCGGTCAACGACCAAATATTGATTGGAAACGAAATCATGGTCGCGCCGGTTTACGTTCAAAACGCCATCGGCCGATACGTATACCTTCCCGAAGCGATGACAATGGTTGAATGGAAGGCCGGAAAAATCGCGGCGCAAAAAAAACTTTCCAAGGGCGACCATTTTATCGAGGTTCCCCTGGAAAGCGTCGTTTTCTTTGTCCGAAAAGGCAAAAAGCTTCCGCTTGCAAAAGCCGCTCCTTGCGTGGACAAAATCGATTGGACCAAGCTCAACTTTGTAGGCGACCAAAAAGCCTCCTACGAATTGGTTGACCGCGAATAGCGCCGCCCGAAAGTTTTTGCAAGGCAAAAAAAGCGGCGCGGCCGCGGCCTACAGAATGTAGCGCGACAAGTCCTCGCTTGAAGAAATGTCCTTAAGCTTTTCGTCAACAAAGGCCGCGTCGATCGTAATCGTCTGGCCCTTATGCTCGTCAGCCTCAAAGGAAATGTCTTCCAAGACTTTTTCCATAATCGTGTGAAGGCGGCGCGCTCCGATGTTTTCGGCCTTGGCGTTGACTTCTTCGGCGATTGTCGTCATGCGGTCAATCGCTTCCGGCGCAAATTCAACGCTAACGCCCTCGGTTTCCAAAAGCGCCTTGTACTGCTTTACAAGCGCGTTCTTGGGCTCAAGCAAAATGCGCTTAAAGTCTTCCTTGTGAAGGGAATCCAACTCAACGCGCAATGGAAAGCGGCCCTGCAATTCAGGAATCAAGTCGCTGGGCTTTGAAAGGCTAAAAGCGCCGGCCGCGATGAACAGAATGTGCTTTGTGTCAACGACTCCGTAGCGGGTGTTGACGTGGCTTCCTTCCACAATCGGAAGAATGTCGCGCTGAACGCCCTCGCGCGAAACCGACTGGCCGTGCGTCTCTCCGTGGACGGCGATTTTGTCAATTTCGTCAATGAACACGATTCCGCTTTGCTCGACGCGCTCCTTGGCGATTTCGGCGCACTTGTCCGCGTCAAGCATGTTGTCCAAAATTTCTTCGGTGAGAATGTTTCTGGCTTCGGCAATCGTGACGGTCTTTTGCTTTTTTTTGTTTCCGGCCATCATTTGCTGAATGCTTTGCATCGCGCTTTCGATGTCGTCCATGTTTCCGCCGCTAAAAATGCCTATTCCGCTGGCGGCCTTGGGGCCTGTCGTCACGGTAAGCTCAACCTCGCGCGACTCAAGCTTTCCTTCGCGCAGCATTTGGCGGAACTTTTCGCGCGTCTCCTTCATGTCTTGTGAGGCGGCGGCGTTTTTGGGCGCGTCGTTTTGCGCGTCCTGGCTTTGGTCAGGCAAAAGAATGACTTCGCCGTTTTCGTTTTTTTGCTGAACGATCTTGCGGCCAAAAATGCTTCCAAGGATTCCGCCGCCGCTTGGGGCCGCGGCCTTGTCGCCGCTTCCGGGCAAAAGAAGGTCCAAAAGGCGCTCCTCGACTTTTTCCTTGGCCTGGCCGCGCATTTGGTCTTCCATTTCGGACTTGACCATCTTAAAGCCGACGGCCATCAAGTCGCGAATCATCGACTCGACGTCGCGGCCAACGTATCCAATTTCCGAATACTTCGTTGCCTCAACCTTGATGAAGGGGGCGCCGCAAAGCTTTGCAAGGCGGCGGGCGATTTCGGTCTTTCCGACGCCGGTTGGGCCTATCATCAAAATGTTTTTTGGAGCCACTTCGTCGCGCATGTCTTCCGAAAGTTTAAGGCGGCGGCTTCTGTTCCTCAACGCGATGGCGACGCTGCGCTTGGCGTTTTTTTGTCCGATTATGTAGTTGTCCAAGCGCTCTACAATTTGCTTGGGAGTCAAGTCAATCGCTTCCAATTAGAGTTCCTCCACGGTGACATGGTCGTTTGTGTAAATGCAGATTTTTCCGGCTATGCCGAGCGACTTTCGCGCGATTTCCTTGGCGCTGTAGTCGGAAGATTCCATGTAGGCCAACGCGGCCGAAAAGGCGTAGTTTCCGCCGCTTCCGATAGCCATGACGTCGTTTTCAGGCTCGATCACGTTTCCGTCGCCGGAGATTAAAAGGATTTTGTTTTTGTCGGCCACCAAAAGCTGGGCCTCCAATTTTTGGAGCATTTTTTCGGTGCGCCACATTTTGGCAAGCTCCACCGCGGCGCGCGTAAGGTCGCCGTTACATTCCTTAAGCTTGGCTTCAAATTTATCCAAGAGCGTGAACGCGTCGGCCACCGAGCCGGCGAATCCCGTCAAAACTTTTCCGTCGTAAATCTTTCGGACTTTTGTGGCGTTTCCTTTTGCGATTGTGTTTCCCGCCGTAACCTGGCCGTCGCCCGCCATGGCGACGCTTCCGTTCCTTTTTACGGCAATGACAGTTGTGCTTCTTATCTTCATAGTTATAATATAATGAATTTTGAAAGAAACGGCAACTTATAATTGGGCGGAAAATGTCTCCCGGTCGCGCCGCCTTTTTTGTCTTACCTATAACGCTGGAGGCGGCTCCCGGTCGCGTACCGCTGTTTTTGCGAGCCGCCGCGACTGGGAGCATTTTTTGTTATTGTGTTCATATTGCGCTAGCCGTGAGGATGCGCTTTCTTGTAAATTTCTATCAGCTGCTGGGTGGTCACGTGAGTGTAGCGCTGGGTGGTGGAAATGCTTGAATGGCCCAGCATTTCTTGGACGACGCGGACATCGGCGCCGCCTGAAAGCATGGCCGTCGCGAAGGTGTGCCTAAAGGCGTGCGGGGAAACATGGCGGTTGGTTCCTTCCGGGCCTGAATAGCGCTCCACTATCCACCTGATTCCGCGCGTAGTAAGAGGGCCGCCCTTTTCGTTTACAAAAAGCGCCTTTTGGCTGGGAACTTTCAGCCGCTCCAAAAGAGCCTTGCGCTCGGGTAAATAATCTTTTAGCGCGGCCAAGGCGTCCGCCTCAAAGTAAACGATTCTGTCCTTTTTTCCCTTGCCCTTTACGACGGCGCTTTTTCCTCCGCCGGCAAAGTCGCCCAACTTTAGCGAGGCCAATTCCGCCACGCGGCAGCCGGATGAATAAAGCATTTCAAAAATCGCCTTGTCGCGGCTGGCCCATAAAAGATCTTTTTTTTCGGGAGCGGAGCAAAGCGCGTCGACTTCCGTTCCTGTCATAAAATTGGGCAAATGCTTGGGAGCCTTTAAGCTTTTTATTTGAAGCGCTGGATTGACTTTTAGCCTGCCGAACTTTTGGCTGTAGGCAAAAAGCGCTCGGACGCTTGCGATAAAGCGGTTTATCGACGCGACAGAATATTTTTGCGCGCTCAAGGAGCCCACGCAAAAGCGCAAGTCTTGCAAAGTGACTTTGTCGATTTGAGCGTCCTCGCCGACAAATTCACAAAACTTTTTATAGTCCTCGCCGTAAGCCTTGACGGTGTTCTCCGTCATTCCGCGAACCGTGGAAAGGTAGAGCGAAAACTCTTCGCAAGAATCTTTTACCGTCATTTGTCCTGTTCGTCGCCGTCAGCCGAGTGCAAGTAGTCGCAGTCAGGATTAATGCAGCTCTTGTAGGCGCCGTTCTTTTTGTCGTACTTTTCGACAAGGAACCAGCCGCACTTGGGACAGTAGGAGTCGATAGGCTTAAAGTGGCTGATAAAGGTGCACTTGGGATAGTTGGTGCAGCCGTAAAAGGCCTTTCCCCTGCCCTTTGTCTTTCGCTCGACGATTTCTCCGCCGCAGCCTGGAACCGGACACTTGGCAAGCGGAACAGACTTTGTGTTGTGGCAGGCCGGAAAGCCCGAACAAGCCAAGAAAAAGCCAAAGCGGCCAAGTTTTTTAATCATGGGCTTTCCGCAAAGCTCGCAAACCTTGTCGGTTTGTTCGTCCAAAAAGCCCTTGACGCTTTCGGTCTTTTCCATCACTTGGCCCACGCGCGTTTTGAACGGCGAATAGAATTGGCCGATCATGTCGGTCCAAACCAAATCGTCCTGCTCAACTTTGTCAAGGTCGTTTTCGACTTGCGCGGTGAATTCTTCGTCGATGATTTCGGGGAAGGACTCGACTAAAATTTTGCTGATCATCTTTCCAAGCAAGGTCGGAACCAATTGCTTGTTGGCGCGCGTGACATAATAGCGGTCAAGCAAAACGCTGATGATTGGAGCGTATGTTGACGGGCGGCCTATGCCGCGCTCTTCCAAAGTCTTTACGATCGAAGCGTCTGTGTATCGCGCGGGGCCTTGCGTAAAGTGCTGTTCTGGATAGAATTTTCCGCTGGCCAAAACCTCTCCCTCTTTAAGCGAAGGAAGAGAGCCTGTCGCGTCCTCTTTTGAAGAAAGCAAGTGGATTACATGGTAAAAGCCCTTCTCGACAATCTTTGAGGCGCTGGCCCTAAAGACCGCGTCGCCGGCCGTGATTTCGGCGCTGGTCGTGCGGGTCTTGGCGTTGTTCATTTGGCTTGAAACAAGGCGCTCCCAAATGATTGTGTAAAGGCGCAATTGGTCGCGGGTCAAATATTCCTTTACGCTTTCGGGCGTGTAGGAAACATAAGTGGGCCTAATGCCTTCGTGCGCGTCCTGCGCTCCCCTTCCGACTGTGTATTCAATCGCTTCGGGCGGAAGGTCGTTGGGATAGTTTTTGCCAATCCATTCGCGGATCTCTGTCAATGCGGTTTGCGAAATGCGGACGCTGTCGGTTCGCATGTAAGTGATAAGGCCCACGCGGGTTGAGCCGATGTTTACGCCTTCGTAAAGCTGCTGGGCGATTTGCATTGTCTTTCTTGAAGTGAAGCCCAAGCGGTTTGCGGCGGCCTGCTGCAACTTTGACGTTGTGAACGGAGGCTTTGGGCGGACAACCTTGTCCGTCGCCTTGATGGCGCTAACCTTGCATTCGGCGTTCTTTATTTGCTCGATGATTTCGTTTACTTGCGCCTCGCTTTTAAGCGCGGGCTTTTCTCCCTTGTAGGAAACAAGCTGCGCGGTGAACGATGACTTTCCCTTTGCAAAGTCCGCGTCAAGGCTCCAATACTCTTCCGGAATGAAGTCCTCGACTTCCTTTTCGCGCTCGCAAATCAAGCGCAAGGCTACGGACTGTACGCGGCCCGCGCTCAATCCGTTCTTGACTTTCGCCCACAAAAGCGGGCTAAGGTTGTAGCCCACCAAGCGGTCCAAAATGCGGCGGGCCTTTTGCGCGTTGACTTTCGGCTCGGAAATGCCGCCTGGATGCTGAACGGCTTCTTTGATGGCGACAGGCGTGATTTCGTTAAAAACAATTCTTTGTATAGGCGCGTCGGTTTTTTCTTTTAGCGCGTTGTTCAAGTGCCAAGCGATGGCTTCTCCCTCGCGGTCGTTATCCGAAGCGAGCAATACTAAAGTCGCCTTTTTGGCGTCCTTTTGAAGCTCCTTTAAAAGCTTGGCTTTTCCGCGAACGGTTATGTATTCCGGCTCAAAGTTATGCTCGGTGTCAATCGCCATTCTTGACTTTGGAAGGTCAATCAAGTGGCCCATAGAAGCCTTCACTGTGTAGCCGGGGCCAAGGTATTTTTCAATCGTGTGGGCCTTTGCGGGGGACTCCACGATTACAAGCGTGTTTTTTGCCGCCGCTTTTTTTGACGCGGCCTTTTTTTCAGTCTTTTTTGTTGTTTTTTCCTTTGCTTGTGCCATATTATTATAGAAGATAACGCTCTTTTATCGACTTGTCAAGGGAAAAGTTCCGCGCCTTCAAAATTCCTTTCAAAATCCTCAAAAGAAGAGATTACGCGCGCCCCGTCTGCCACATACGCTTCCGGGCGGGTCTCGATTTTTCGGGCGGCGGCCGCTCCGCCTTGCGCCTCCAGGTTTTTGTGAACCAAGTCCGAAATAGCCAAGGCGTTTTTGCAAAAGCAGGCCTCGTGGAAAAAGAGCTCGCGGTTGTAGCCCAAGGCAAAGTCCGCCGTCAAAAGCGCGCCGCTGCCTGGAGGCGCCTGGATTACGACCGTGGCTGGGGCCAAGCCGGCTATTATGCGGTTACGGCTTACAAAACGCCATTTTTCGCCTGGAACGCCTGGCGCCCATTCGCTTAGAATCAGTCCGCCGCCTTGAATTATATGGCCCGCCATCTTTTTATGGCTGGAAGGAAAAATATTGTCCACGCCGCTTGCCAAGACCGCCGCGGTGGAGCAAAAAGCGGCCGCTCCGTCATAAAAGGCGTCTATCGCCCCTTGGTGCGCCGCGCCGTCCGTTCCGATGGCCAAGCCGCTGACAACGCAATAACCGGCGCTTGCCGCGTCGTAGGAAAAGTCATGGGCGGCCTTTCTGGCCTCCTGGCAAAGGCTTCTTGTCCCGACAACGCTTACGCATTTTCCGCAAATGGCCTTTATGTTCCCCCGATAAAAAAGCGCGAAAGGCGGATCAGCGATTTCCTTTAGCAAGGGCGGATACAAGGGATCCAAGACCAAAAGACAGCCGATGCCCAAAGCCTTGGCTTCCTTGGCGCTTTTCTTGGCCAAACGAAGCTGCTCCGCCCCATTCCAGCGCAAAGCCCTTAAAGGCCGCCTTTTGTCGCGGCCAGCCAAAGCCGCGATTTGGCCATACGAGCCTTCGCTTATAAAGCCGAGCGGATCGCCAAGGCCAGCTTGTTCCATCGCCATTAGCTCTTTTAAGAGCCTTGCCTTTTCAAAAGAATTAAGAAAGTCGATCGACGACAGCGCGATCGCAAGAATTGTTTTTTCCATAAAAACCTCTAAATATAAGATAGGGGTTTTTTATGGAAAAATTTTACTTTTTTTTGAATTTTTTTTAATTTGAGAAAGCCGCGTTTTGAACGATTTCGCGGTTGGCTTCGGCCTCGGCCTTTCGTTCCGGAGATTTTGTGAGCGAAAGAATTTTGTCGTACATTTGGATGGCCTTGTCAAAATCGTAGTTCATGTAATAAGCGCGGGCCAAAACGAACATCGCGTCAATGTTCTTTGTTTCAATCGTCAAAAGCTTTTCCAAGTACGGAATCGCCTTGTCGTCCTCGCCAAGCTCAAAAACATAAAGGACCGAAATTCCGTAAAGAGCCCGCGCGTAACGCGGCTCAATGTCAATCGCCCTAAGGTAGGCGTCTTCGCTAAGCTTAAGGTAATTGTCGCGCTTTTCTGAATAGCCGTCCGCGTCAAAGTCCATCGAGGCGTGCGACATGTAGCCCGCGCAAAGGCCGACGTAATAATAAAGGTTTTGGTTGTCAGGATAATATTCAAGCGCCTTTTGAAAGCTCTTCAACGCCTCTCCGTACATTTTTTTATCCAAGTAGCGGGTCGCCAAAATTTTGTACCAGATTCCAATTTGGCTGTGAGCCAATTGAATGTCGGCGACGCGCTCCTCGTATTTAGAAATCGCGTCCTTTAGCTCTTCAATTGTAGTCGGGCTAGACACGCCTTCCTCTATATGCTGCATTCGAATGATTGTCTTGTTTGATTTTGTACATGAAGAAAGCGCCAATGCAAAAAGCGCCGCGAGCGCAACAACGATTTTTTTCATAATCAACACTCCTTTGCCAAAGAGGCATGTCCCGGAAAATATTCTTTATGGTAATCACGCAATTCCGAATCGCTTACGTGAGTGTATATCTGGGTTGTGGCCAAGTCAGAATGGCCCAACAAAGCCTGAACGCTTCGCAAATCCGCTCCGCCGCTCAACAAATGCGTGGCGAAGGAATGGCGCAAAGTGTGAACCTTGCAGTCAATTCCAGTCAAGGCTTCAAGCTCCTTAAAGCGCTTCCAAACTCCCTTGCGGGAAATCGGCTGGCCCTTGTAGTTCACAAACACAGCCGGAACGTTTTTCTTTCCGACCAAGCGCGGCCTGACATCGGCCAAATATTTTACCAGCCATCCTTTGGCCGCGTCGCCGAACGGAACGATTCTTTCCTTGTCGCCTTTTCCGCGAACAAGGACAATCATTTCGGCCAAGTGAAGGTTTCCGACTTGAAGCGTCGCCGCCTCGCTGATTCTAAGGCCGCATGAATAAATCAGCTCAAAAAGGGCGCGGTCCCTTATCCCCAAATCGTTTGACGTGTCAATCGAAGCCAGCAAGGAATCGACTTGATCGACGTTCAAGACTCTGGGCAAAGCCCTTCTAGCCTTTGGCCTGTCAAGAACAAGCGCTTCGTTTTGCTGCCAGACATTCTCCAAAACCAAAAAGGCTCCAAGCGCGCGCAAGGCGCTTATGTCTTTTGCAAGCGTAAGCTCCGTACATCCGCCGGCTTTTCTGCTGGCAAGGTAGTACAGCAAATCCTTAACAGTCACCTTAGGCAGGTCTATATTTTGACGCTCCAGATAGCCCAAAAATTCCTTTGCCGCCGTTTTGTACGTTTGCGCCGTCAATTCAGACCGGCCGTCAACCATAATCAAATTGGCGTAGAATTTTTTCAGCGCTTCATCTGAAGTCATCGTCAAAACCTAAAAATTAGCGCAAATTGATTTCGCGGCTCAAGCCTCTGTTTCTCCAGCATGCGGGCTGCGAAATGTCGTCGCTGGCAGAAAAGCCCGCGGGCGGCTCAATCGACATGCGGCTGGTTCTGCTTGAATAAGAAGCGGCCAAGTCTTTTCCCAAAGTTCCGGCTTCTGACGCAGACTCTTCGTCCGCCGCGTCGCTCTCATCGGAATCATCGTATCCGCGCTTTTCGAACACGCCGTAATCCTCATATGAAGATTCCCTAGTTTGGCGTTCGGCATGGCCGTGAATCAAGCGGTCAAACTCGCTGACTTCCAAGAGATTGTCGTTTCTTGCCTTCTTTGTTTCCTCCGCGCGAATTGTTTGGGCAGAGGAAGAAATTGAAGATTGGTTGAAGCCAGTCGCGATTACAGTAACGCTCAAGTCGTCTTCGGCCATTGTCGGATCGACTACGTTGCCCCAGAACACGCGGCTGTTTGGATCGGCGGAAGCGGTGATGATTTTCGCCATTTCTTCCGTCTCGCACAAAGAAACGTTTCCGCAAGAAGAAACGTTGATCAAAATATTCTTGGCGCCGTCGATGTTCATGTCTTCGAGCAAAGGATTGTTGATCGCGCTTGTGGCCGCGTCAACGGCCCTGTTCTCGCCCTTTCCGATTCCTACGCCAAGCAAGGCGTCGCCCTGTCCCTTCATTGCGGCCGTTACGTCGGCAAAGTCGGTGTTGACTTCGCCAGGCATTGTAATGATGCGGGAAATTCCCTCAACGCCGTGGCGCAAAACGTCATCGGCTACGCGGAACGCTTCGGTAATGGGCGCTTTTTTATCGATTACATTTATAAGCTGCTGGTTGGGAATCACAATCAATGAGTCGACTTCCTTGTGAAGCTTTTCAATTCCGCTTTTGGCGACATTCATTCTGATGGAGCCTTCAAAGTCAAACGGAGTCGTTACAACGCCGACAGTCAAAGCGCCCATTTCATGCGCGATTCTAGCGACTACAGGAGCGGAACCAGTTCCAGTGCCGCCGCCCATTCCGGCGGTTACAAAAACCATGTTGGCGCCGGCCAAAATGTTCTTGATGTTCTCCTTGTCTTCTTCGGCAGCCTGTTCGCCAATTTCAGGGTTGGCGCCGGCTCCCAAACCGCCAGTAACCTTCTGTCCAATCGCGACTTTCGTTTCCGCTCTTGAATAGTTAAGGGCCTGCAAGTCCGTGTTGATTACAATGAAGTCAACGTTGGGAATCTTCGCGTCAATCATTCTGTTGACCGCGTTAGATCCGCCGCCGCCGCAACCGACAACCTTAATCTTTGTCGGATTGGGCGTCAGCAACGCCTTGCCCTCGTTGTCCACCACTGAATGGTTCATTAAACCCATTTTTTATTCCTCCCACTGTATTATATCTACAAATTAAAAAAACGCTTTCTTAAGTTTTTGCCAAATGCTCGCGCTTTGGCCTTGCTGTTTTTTGTGTCGGGGGTTTTTGACGGCTTGCGCCATAGCCTCCTTTTGCGAAACCACCAAACCAATTGCCGTTGCCCATTCAGGCTTGCGGTAGTCTTCCTCTATTCCGCCAAGGCTTTCAGGAATTCCAAGCCGAACCGCCGTCGTGCCAAAAACGTCTTTGGCCAATTCCAAAACGCCTTCCATTTGCGCGCCGCCGCCGGTCAAAATAATGTTTCCGCTAAGGCGGGTCAAGTCAGTCTTTCTGACGATTTCGCTGCGGACAGTCATGAAAATTTCTTCCATTCGCGGCTGAATGATTTCGCAGATTTCCTTTTGGTCGCTAAGCTCCGGCGGACGTCCGCCGACGCCAGGTATCTTAACCTCGCGAGGCTCGTCAAGCATGTCCATATAGCAGCAGCCGTCATTCACTTTTATCTCTTCGGCGGCAGCCGGCGGAATGCCCTTTACAATCGCGATGTCATTCGTCACATAGTAGCCGCAGTTCTTCAAAGAAAAGCTTGTCAACGGAGAGCCGTTATGCAAAACCAAAACATCGGTCGTTCCCGCTCCAAGGTCAATCAAAATAGAGCCAAGCTCCATCTCGTCTTGGTGAACGACCGCTTGGGCGGCGGCGAGCGTTTTTTGCATGATGCGGTCAAGGTCGTAGCCAGCCCGGTTCACGCAATCGCGGATGTTTTGAATCGCGGTCTTTGAAGCGGTAACGATATGAATTTCCGTCTCAAGGCGAACGCCCATCATGTTAATCGGATCCTTGATTCCTCCGACCTGGTCGACTGTATAGCTTTTGGGAATTACATGCAATATTTCTTTGTCCGGAGCGATCGGAACGCTGCGGCCGTTTTCAATCACTCGGTCAACGTCGGCGCGCGTGATTTCGCCGTTAGCCTTGCCGTGCTTGGAAACCGCGGCCTGGCCTCTAGAGTTAAGGCATTCAATCTGCGGCCCTCCAATCGCGGCGACGCAAGATTCAACTTCAAAGCCCGCGTTTTGCTCGGCGTTGTCAACCGCTTCCTTTATAATGGCGCTGGCCGCCTCAAGGTTGACAATCGCTCCGTTTCTAAGCCCTTGGGACTTTTTGCTGCTAAGGCCGATAATTTCGATTTTGCCGTCTTCTGTCAATTCGCCGATCGCCACGCGAACGACGCTTGTTCCAACGTCAAGGCCAACTATAATGTCACTCAAGATTTCCTCCATGCGGCGTTCTGTAAGAAACCGAGCCGTAACGCAAGTCAATTTCAGTGGCGTTAGGCGCGATCGAGTTTACAACTTCCAACGCTACCATCATATACTGAAGCGCGTCTTCATTCAAGGCTCTATCGGTCAAAACTCGCGCCCGGGAATTTACAGGAATTATCATCAATTCATAGTTGCCGTACTTTTTTGGCAGCACGCAAATTTCAGAAACGGCCGCAAAATATTTTTGGGGCAGCGCCCTGATGCGGTCAATTTGGTCAATCAAAGTTCTGTACTTGGCGGGAATTCTCATTCCGCCGGAAATGAATTCCACAGGAATTCCAGACACAATCGGAACCGAAGAATCGACGCCAACCGATCCGCATTCAAACAAGACGCAGTTTTTGTCGATTTGAACCGGAATCGTCTTTCCGCCTTCGCTTACAAAAGTCATCGCGACGCTTTCCCTTTCCTTGATTCTTGCGACAATCTTGTCGGGAAAGCGCTTTTCGATTTCAACAGACTCGATTCCGCTAACCTCGGAAAGCTTTGAGGCTACGGCTCCCGTGTCAAAGCTAAAATAGTTGGCGCGGCAAAAAGGAAGGATCTCCTGAGTCAACTCTTCGGCCGTGTAGCTTTTAAGGCCTTCAAAAACAACGCGAGAAGCGCGAACGCTTGGCTGAACGAATTTATAAAGAAGGATTTCGAGCAAAAGAAGCCCGCACAAAACGCCGACAACAATTTTCATCATCTTAAAGAATTTGTCGTCAGACTTTTCTTCCGGCCTCTTTCGTATCACAAACTGGTCAAACTCAGTCACCGCGCTATAATCGCTCATATTCTCCCGCCTCGTTCAAAACTTTTAAATCATCGTTATCGTTTTCAAAATAATTGTCTTCTTCCGCTTCTTCATCGCCGCGAGCCGCGTTAATCATAAAGCCGCACATGCAAAGGGTCACGATCATCGACGAACCGCCCGCGCTAAAAAACGGCAACGGAATTCCGGTTGAGGGAATCGCTCCGCAAACAACGGCTACGTTCGCCAAAGATTGGAACAAAATCACCGACGCGCAGCCAAAAGTTCCAATAGCGCCAAAGCGGCTTGGGCAATTAAAGGCAACCTTATACGCCCTGTATGCAAAGACGCACAAAATTATAAAATAAAGGACAACCCCGACAAAGCCCATCGCTTCGGTCCAGCCGGCAAAAATATAGTCGGCCTGAACTTCAGGAATGCTCGAAAGCTTTGCCAAGCCGCTTCCAATTCCCTGGCCCCAAAAACCGCCGGCGCTTATCGCGCGCAAAGAAGCGTTGGTTTGATAGTTTACGCCTTGGCCAAACTGTTCTGGATGCAAGTAGCCGGCGATGCGCTCCATTCGATATGGCTCCCAAACAATCATCATCGCCAAGGCCGGAATTCCAATAACGGCCATCGGAATAAGCCACAAGGTCTTGATGCCGCTGATAAAAAACAAAAGCAGGCAAATCAAAAACAAAAACAAGCCGGTCGAAAAGTCGCGTTCGGCGAAAATCAAAACGACAAAAAGCGTCATCACCATTACCGCGGGAAAGACGCTTCGTTCGTCATTGTCTTTTTCTTTTTGGTACTTGTCAAAAAAGTTGGCCAAGTATAAAACCAAGGCAAACTTGGCAAGTTCGGACGGCTGGAATCTAAAGAACAAAAGCTTGACCCAACGCTTGGCTCCGTTTCGTTCCTCGTTAAAGGCGGGAACAAAAGTCGCAAGCAAAAGAACGACAGTCGCAAGCATTACAAGCGGCAAAAGCTTTCTGATTTTTGAAAGCGGCGCAAAGGCGAAAAACGCCAAGCCGACAAAGCCGACAAGGCTTGCGACAAGCTGGCGCTTTACCAAAGTAAATTCGCCGCCAAGCATTTTTCCGCTGTAAGCGGAAGAGCAAAAATACAAGGCGCCGACTCCAAGGCCCCAAAGCAAGATGATTGAGACAATCAACCCCGTGTCGCTTTTCTTGTATTGAGAAAGAGGTTTGTCAGGATAAAAACTGTAGCCCGCCATTTTAAGCTGACACGACCTCCCCTGCGTCAATTTTTTGGGCGATCATGTCAAAGTTCATTGAATGGGACGCCTTTAACAAAATAAAATCGTCGTCGTTTACGTAATCCAGCACGCATTCGCTAACCTTGTCAACGTCGGCGGTTGGAAAATACTTAATGTTTGAAAAGCCGGAAAGCTTGGCCGCTTTGGCGCCGTTCTCCATTTCAGGCCCCACAAAGACAATCAAGTTGGGCTTTGACAAAGTCGCCAAAGCGCCGATCCTGGAATGCTCTTCGGCGGACGAAGAACCAAGCTCCTTCATGTCGCCCAAAACAAAAATCAAACGGCCCTTTATTTCCAGCGAGCCGCAAAGATTAATCGCTTTTTCCATTGAGTCAGGATTCGCGTTGTAGCAATCGTACATCAACATGACTTTTTTACTCTCTCCATTGGAATTCTTTTTTGTGTTAATGGCAATTACGTTACCGCGGCCGTCAACAGACCTAACCTTCTCGATTCCGGCGCAAACCTCCCGGGCGCCAAGGCCCAAAGTTTTTGCCAATGCGATGCAGCCAAGCGCGTTCGTGTAATTATACAAGCCGGGAATGTTCAAGCACGTCTCTTTTCCGTCAACGGCAAAGCGGGTTCCTTCAATTCCGTCGTTGCTTATAAACTGAACTCCGCTTGCCTCTTGAGGAACGTTCTTTCCATAACGAACGCGCTTTCCTTTTACGCCGTCCAACAAAAAGTTCGCAAAGTCGTCTTCGTCAGAAACAAAGGCCGCGCCATTCTCATTGATATACTTGAAAATCTTTTTCTTTTCTTCGGCGATGTTTTCGCGGCTTCCCAAAATGCCTATATGCGCGTTTCCAATGTTTGTGATTATCGCGTAGTTGGGAGCGAGAACGCGGGCGATTTCCCCGATTTCATTCTTGCGGTTCATACCCATCTCAAAAACGCCAACCTGATGCTCCGGACGAATGTTAAAGACGCTCAAAGGCAAGCCCGTCTCGGAGTTGAAATTTCCTTCGGTCGCGACCACATTGTATTTTTCTTTTAGGATAGAAGTTAGAATTTCTTTTGTAGTCGTCTTTCCGCTGGAGCCTGTGATTCCGATTTTTATAAGATTGGGGAACTTTTGAACGTAAGCGCGGGCGGCGTTTTGCAAGGCCGTCAAATTGTTTTCAACGGCAATGAAAGTCCGGTCCAAATTTTCCGCCGCGTAATCCATGTAAAGCTTTGCGTTGTTTTGATAAACTGAATTTGTCACAAAGATTACAGACGCGCCGGCTTCAATCGCCTGGGGAATGTACTTGTGGCCGTCTTGCTTTTCTCCGATAAGCGGAACAAAAAGGCTTCCGGGCTTGACGTTCCTTGAGTCAGTCGCGACGGAAGTAAAGCCAAAGACCTTGGCTCCGCCGCCCGCAAAGCCGATGTACTTTCCGTACACGCTCTCCAAGAGTTCGTCAAATGTCAAAAGGCTTTGAGCCTTAATCTCTTCCCCACCCATCTTTTTTACTTCAACGACGCATTTCAACGCGCACAATTTCTTCAGACTCGGCCTTGCGCATTCCGAGCTCCTCTTCGGCGATTTTGCCTATCCGCTCTCCGCTTGACAAAAGGCTTATGTCAGTTATCAAGCGCTTGTTTTCTTCGACCAATTCCACTTGCTTTTGTTCAAGGGCCTTGACCTCATTTTGAACTTTCATATAGCGCGCGGCCTGCATGGCATTCAGCGCGAAAAGCAGCGGAACCAACACGGCGCAAGCGATAGTAAAAATTTTCCAGCCAAGATTCTTGCCTTTCATTTTCCCAACGCCGCCTCCAAGCCGGCCAGGCGATTTTCGCCCGCGTCAATTATCTTTCTCACAACCCTAAGCTTGGCGCTCCTGGAAGGAGAATTTTCCTTTATCTCTTTGTCGCTGGGCCCAAGCGGCTTTCTTGTCAAAAGCTCCGCGCAAGGCCTTCCGCCGCACACGCACTTTGGCGCGTTGGGCGGGCAAACGCATTCTTTTCCCAAATTGCGGAAAAAGTTCTTTACGATTCTATCCTCCAAGGAATGGAACGTAATCACTCCCATTTTTCCGCCGGCGGCCAAGACGTTAAAGGCGTCAAACAGCGCCCTCGGCAAATGCCCCAGCTCGTCGTTGACCGCGATTCGCAAGGCCTGAAAAGTTCGCGTGGCCGGATGAATCTTTTCGCGCGCGTATCGATTTCCGACCGCGTCCGAAATTATTCCGGCAAGCGCGGCGCTGGACTCAATCCTTGCCGCAGCCCTTGCTTGAACGATCGCCGCCGCGATTTTGCGGCTAAGCTTTTCTTCGCCGTAAAGGTAAATCAAGTCGGCCAAGTCGCGCTCGTTCAAATCGTTCACAATGTCAGCCGCGCTTTTTCCTTTGGAAGGATCAATCCTCATGTCCAAAGGTTCGTCATTCCTAAACGAAAAGCCGCGGCCGGACAATTCGTAATGAAAAATCGAAATGCCCAAGTCAAACAAAATCAAGTTTGGCTTAGGCAAATTTTCGGGATAGCCAGAATAAAAATCGTTGAACCACCCGTTGTAAAAAGACATTCTGTCGCCAAAGACAGAAAGCCTTTCCTTCGCGCGAGCCTGAATCGCCTTGTCAGCGTCAAGCCCGCAAATCTTCAAGCCCGGATACATTTTTAAGAACGCTTCGCTATGCCCGCCTTCCCCCAAAGTCGAGTCAATCATAAAAGCGTCTTTTTCAAACGGCTCCCCAACTGGCGAAAGTTCCTCCAAACATTCCGCCAAAAGAACCGGAACATGCACCGGCGTCATTTTTCCCACCCTATATCAAGCCCGATGGCTAGTCATCAAAACACAATAGCGCCCAACTCTTCGGCCGCGCTGTCAATCGACGAAGCGTTGGCTTCCAAGTATTCGGCATAGCTCTGCGCGTCCCAAAGCTCCAAGTACTTGTTGACGCCCAAAAGCACGCAGTCTTTTGTCAAGCCGGCGCTTTCGCGCAAGGCCTGCGTAATCGAAAGGCGGCCGCTCTTGTCAATCTCAATGTCCGTCGCCGGCGAAATCAAATGCCTTAAAACCGAACGGTGCTGCGGATTGAAGGGCGAAGCCTTTTCCATCACTGAAGAGCTGATTTTTTCCCATTCGTCGGGTGTAAAAAGCCAAAGGCACTTGTCAAAGCCGCGAGTGACAACCAAGGATCCGCAATCAAGCGCGGCCTTTATTTTGGCCGGAAGGGAGATTCTTCCTTTTTCGTCCAACGTTGTCGAATACTCGCCAGTCAACAAGTTCATTCCACTAACTTCCACTTTTTACCACAAAAATCCACTTTATGACTATTTTACCCCAAAATTTGATAATGTCAACTAAAAAAAACGCCGATAATAAAAAAAATAAGATTTTTTTTTGCCGAACACTTATTTATTTGTATAGTTTTTGATGATAAACACCCTAAACGAAAGCCAGCTTCACAAGGCCCTAAAGACATTTTACGCGGTCCAATTTTCAGCCCAAGAAGAAGTCCAGGTGGAACGCTGGATATGCGATTTGGCCTGTCCTGACGGCGAAATCGTTGAAATCCAAACAAAGAACGTCGGCGCCTTAAAAGAAAAAGCCGGCGCGCTCTTGGCCGCAAAACGCCGCGTCACAATCGTTCACCCTATAATAAAAGAAAAGATTATCGAGACTTGCGCGCAAGACGGAAAGTTGGTCTCGCGGCGCAAAAGCCCAAAAAAAGAAAGCCTCTACTCCGAGCTTAAAGAGCTTACGGGAATCGCGCCGCTTTTGACCGACAAAAAGCTTTCGATAATATTGCCTGAAATCACAGTCGTCGAAAAGCGCGCCAAAACAGACAGCCCCCAGCAAGCCAAAAACGGCCGGCGGCGCTTTAAAAAAGACTGGCAAAAAACGGACAAGGCGCTTTTGACAATCGGGACTTCTTGGAAGCTTAACGGAAAAAAAGACTGGCTGGGCTTGTTGCCAAAAGAGCTTCCCGCGCCCTTTTGCGCGGCGACGGTTAGAGACGCCTTTATCGCCGAACAAAAAAAAGAAGCCGCGCCCTACGCAAACCTCCTTTTATGGATTTTGCGCAAGGCCGGCCTTATTGAGCGCGTCCCGCATGAGGGCCGCGCGTATTTCTACAAAATAAAAAAAAGCCGCCCAAGCGATTGCTGAGCGGCTTTTCTAGGTTATCGCGCCGAATTACCAGTTGTCAACCATGTCGTCTTCGTCGCGGTTTTCCATGTCGTAAAGGTCGGTCACGGCGCGAAGGTCGTCAAAGTAAACAAAGTATGTTCCACGGGCAAGAACCGGGTTGCAGTCGATTCTAAAGCCGCGAATGCGCAATCCCGGTCGGTCTCCATGATAGGCGCTAGACTGAACGATTCCGTGCTCTCCGTCCTCTGACGGCGGAACCGCTGTAGAAAGGCGCTTCCAGCCGCTGAAACCAAGGTTTCCAAGGTAGAGCTCAAAGTCATGTCCAAAATAGTCCTGAACCAAGAGATAAATGTCGTGGTTCTGGTTGCGTCCGGCGATCCAAACGCTTACAGTCTTTGTGATTCCCTCAATCGGAATCGGGCGAACGGCTGTAATATAGATGGAGTTGATTCCGCGGCGGAAGAACTGGATTTTGCAACCCAAAGCGTGGGTGTCAACCTGCTCTTCTTCGCCTTCGAGGGGCTGCTTTGCGGCAGGGCTTCCCTCAAACAAGCGGATATTGGCGATTCCGTGGTCCGGAGAAATGTGAATGTTCCAAGAACCGTCGCGCTCAAACTTATCCAAAGAAACTTCGCGCAAGGCGCTGGCGGCAGAGTCCGCTCCAACATTGTTAGGGTTGGGATCAGCCAAGCTTAAATTTCCCTGGCTGTCTGCCTGGGCGAACGCAAGGCCCGCCGCCAAGAATATTGTCAATGCGGTAAAAATTATCTTTTTCATTATTTTGCCTCTCCTGAGCCGTCGCCGTCATCGCCAAAATCGGCGTCCTGCAATTCATAGCCGTCGAAAATATTAGAAAGCGTGTATGTAGTGTATTTGAGCTCGTCAAAGTAAATCATAAAGTCGTCAACATATTCCGCCGGATCCGTAGTAACGCGGAAGCCGACAAAAGTCATCTTTGCGGGACCTGAGCGCAAGCGCGAGTGCTGGCGGATATAGCCGGGAACTTTTACGATTACATTGCGCCAGCCGTCAAAAGCCACGTTTCCGGCCGGAAGAATGTGAACTGTTCCGTCCGCGTCGCGAACGAGCAAGTCCAAGAAATACAAGTAGTTGGCGCCCCAAACCCAGAAGTCAAACTGCGTTACAGTGCCCTCAAGCGGAATCTCAAAGGGTTTGTCGTCCTTTGTGGGATAAAGCTCGAACCAGTTGTCTCCCTTGCGGTTGAACTTGGTCTTGAGGCCCAAAACTGTGGCCTTTTCTTCTTCAGTACGCAAAACGCGAAGAGAATTGGGAATAGCCTCGAAAGTGTTCTTAATAGGATAGCCTTCCGTTACAAAGCGGCTGGCTTGAACGGCCCAATCCCAACTGGTCTTGACCCATTTTCCCTTTTCCCACATTGGCAAGTCCTGGCTGCCAATTTTGTCAAAACTATCAATAGTAATTGTCACTACGCTTTTAGTGTTCGGCTGGGCAAAAGCCGCTGAGCCGAAGGCCAAAAGGAGAGACAAACTAGCAAGGACAAATAAGCCTTTTTTCATGCAGAACTCCTTATTTTACTTATCGGAATTTTTTATTCGCAATAATAATAATTATTTTATTATAACGCAATTACCGCGCTTTTGTCAAACGAAATTTTCATCTTTTTTTCTATATTTTTATACCTAAAAAGCCAAAAAAATGCTATAATGGCGGATGTATACACAATAGAGAGGTTTATGATGAAAAAAATGCTCTTTGCGGCCATAGCCGCCGCGCTTTTTTCCGGCGCCATGTTCGCCTCCACCGTTCCCAAAGTCAAAAAGCAGCTGCCTTTCAGCAAGGGAGTCAATCTGCCGGTTTGGATGGAATACGGAAAATTCAACACCCTCTTATATGGAAAGAAAGATTTTGAAAATTTAAAAAGCATCGGCGTGGAAGCGGTCCGCATTCCCGTCTGGTTTGACGTTTGGGCGGACAAAAACAACGACTACAAGCTGGACTCGGAATGCTTTGAAATGCTGGACAAGGCGATTGCCTGGGGCGAAGAGCTGGGCCTATACATCATATTGGACTTTCACAACGATTGCAGCGGAGCCTCCCAGACAAATCCAAAAATAGAAAACGTTCTTCTTAAAATATGGCCCCAAATCGCGGAACGATACAAGTCCAAGGGCGGCGTTGTCATTTACGAGGTGATGAACGAGCCCCACTTTGAAAGCGGAAACATGCAAGCCGACATCTCAAAATGGGGAAAAGTCCAGGGAAAAGTTTTGCAAGCGATTAGAGCCATAGACAAAAAGCATTCGATAATTGTAGGCGGCGGCTATTGGGACTCCCTTGACTCGATGCTAAAGCTTCCATTTTATAAAGACGACAACTTGATTTACAACTTCCACGACTACACGCCCTTTTTGTTCACGCACCAAGGCGCCTCGTGGACTTTTTCCAAACGCATAAAAAACATTCCCTTTCCCTATGTAAAGGAAAGAATGCCGCCGCTTCCCCCAAACGCGACCGACGCCGAAAAATGGGAAATAAACAACTACAAAGAAGACTCTGCGGAAAAAACGCTCGCCTCCCCCTTGGACAAGGCCGTTGAATTCGCGAACAAAAGGAACGCGGCCCTTATGTGCAACGAGTTTGGAGTCCTTATGACTTACGCCGACCCAGAGGAGAGAGCCAATTGGTATAGAATGAAATGCAAGTGGATGGACGAACGCGGCATCGCGCGATTAAGCTGGGACTACACGCAAGAGTTTGGCCTTTACAAGTCGCCGCAGGAATCGCGCTTTCCCGACGACTTGAACAGGCAGGTAATCGAAGCGATGGGCTACAAGTATCCTTCCGCCGCAAAAAGCGAGACTTGGTTTTCGCGCGCTGTAAAAAACAACGACTACACAATATACAAGGACGGAAGCGCGGACCTTATCCGAGTTCAGTCTTGGAGCGCGCAAGGCTCGTTGGCGGCATCGGAAAACGATTCAAACGAACGATTCATCGAATTAAAGGATTTAAAGCCCTACGACGAGCTTTTGTTCCAGTTTAAGGAAGCTTGCGATTTTACAAGGCTTTTTGACCAGAACGCAAAATTGGAATTTTACGCAAAGAGCCTTGATAAAAAATTCGACATTACGGTTTACTTTAGAGACATGGAAGCGAAAATATTTCCGTGGAGAGCGTCAACCATTGTGACAACGGACGACGTAAAGCCTGACGGATACTGGCATAAAGTTTCCATTCCGCTAAAAACGCTTAACGATGTCGGAGGCTGGACTCCTCAAACAAATTGGCGAGTGTCCGAAGGAAAATTTTCGTGGACGTTGGTTGACGCTTTGGTAATCCAAAACAACAACCATCGCTCGCAGAATGGCTACGCGATAAAAGACATCAAGCTAGTCCACTAGCCTTTCTTTTTTCCAAGATAGGCCTCGCGGACTTTTTCGTCGGCCAAAAGGGACTCGCCGCTTCCGCTAAGGGTGATGTCGCCGGTTTCCAAAACGTAAGCCGTGTCGGCGGCCTTTAGCGCCATGTTGGCGTTTTGCTCAATCAGCAAAATCGTCACGCCCTTCTTGTTGATTTCTTCGATAATCGAGAATATTTGCTGCACGATTAAGGGCGCGAGTCCCAAAGAAGGCTCGTCCATCATCAAAAGCTTTGGGCGGCTCATAAGAGCGCGGCCAACTGCCAGCATTTGCTGCTCGCCGCCGCTAAGGGTTCCGGCAAACTGCCAGCTTCTCTCCTTTAGGCGCGGAAAAAGCTCGTAAACCCAATCAAGGTCTTTTGCGATTCCGTCCTTGTCGTTTCTAAGATAGGCGCCGATTTTTAGGTTTTCGGCGACGGTAAGGTCGGTGAATACGCGGCGGCCTTCTGGAACCAAGGCGATTCCCCTTTTGCAAATTTTGTCGATGGAAAGGCCGATGATTTCCTCTCCGTCAAACTTTATCGAGCCGCTTTGAGCCTTTACAAGGCCGCTGATAGTTCTAAGCAAGGTGGACTTTCCGGCGCCGTTGGCCCCGATAAGCGAAACGATTTTTTTGTCGGCCACTTGCATGTTGATTCCGCGCAAGGCCTTGATTCCGCCGTAAGACACGGAAAGGTTTTTGACTTCAAGCATTTTTGTCCTCCCCAAGATAGGCGGAAATTACGACAGGATCGTTTTGGACTTCGGCAGGCGTTCCCTTTGAAATCAAGGCGCCAAAATTCAAGACATAGATTCTGTCGGAGATGTTCATCACCAAGTCCATGTGGTGCTCGATCATAAAGACCGTAAGCCTAAAGTCGTCGCGGATTTGCTGGATGAATTCGGTAAGCTCCAAAGTTTCCTGCGGGTTCATGCCGGCGGCCGGCTCGTCAAGCAAAAGCAATTGCGGCTTTGTGGCAAGAGCGCGCGCAATTTCAAGCCGCCGCTGCTGGCCGTAGGGAAGCGAAGTACAAAGCTCGTCCTTGACGTCGTAAAGACCGAATATGTTAAGAAGCTCCGACACTTCCTCGCGCTGGCGCTTTTCTTCCGCGCGGTTCAGGCGGAAGGTGGCCGTCAAAAAGTTTGAGCTACGCCGGCAGTGCTTGGCGATCAAGATGTTGTCAAAAACGCTCTGGCTTTTCCAAAGACGGATGTTTTGGAAAGTGCGCGCGATTCCCAGCTTTGTGATTTTGTCGGGCGTCGGCTCGATGACCTTTGAGTACTTTCCGCGCTCGGTTCCCGCGTAAAGCTTTTTCATCTTGCCGCGCGGATGGTTTTCGACGATTTCCTCGCCGTTAAAATAGACCGCGCCGTTTGTCGGAGCGTAAACGCCGGTGACGACGTTAAAGGCCGTCGTCTTTCCGGCGCCGTTTGGCCCGATGAGGGAGACTATTTCGTTTTTGTTGATTTCAAGCGAAAGCGAGTTTACCGCAACGACGCCGCCAAACTGCATCGTTATGTCCGAAAGGCGCAGGACGTTTTGACTTTGTTCGCTCATTTGGCGCCTCCAGATTTAGCGGCGGCGCTCGATTCGGAAGCGCGGGCGGCTTTTTTTCCGGCAAGGCGCTTAATGGCGCGGCGAATGCCTGCGATCGAGAATTCGCTTTCACCCATAATTCCGCGCTGCCAGAAAATCACGATAAGCATGATTACAATCGCAAAAACCACTTTTCTAAAGCCGGGTTTCAACAAGGGAACGTGGAAACCGCCGACCATAAGGTTGTTGTTGTCCAAAAAGCGAAGCCACCATTCCGAGCAAGCGACAAAAAGCATTGAGGAGATTACGCTACCGCTTACAGAGCCGATTCCGCCGATGACGACGATAAGCAAAATCTCGTAGGTCATCGCCGACTTGAATTGGTTGGCCTGGATTGTCGTTTGGAACATGGCCAAGAGGGCCCCGGAAATTCCCGCAAAGAAGGATGAAATCGTAAAGGCCAGGCGCTTGTGGCTGGCCAAGTTGATTCCCATCGCTTCGGCGGCAACCTCGTCGTCGCGAATCGCCTTGAAGGCGCGGCCGTAGGTTGAGTTTATCAAAAGCACTATCAGCGCTATGCAGATTCCCGACACAAAGAAGGGAAAAAGCGTCGAGCGGAAGACAGGATACTTTCGCAAAAGGTTTGAGCCGTTTGTGATTACGCCAAGCTTGTCCCACTGGAAAAGCGCCCGCATAATCTCGGCAAAGCCAAGAGTGGCGATGGCCAAGTAGTCGCTCTTTAAATGGAGGACAGGAAGGCCTATCAAAAAGGCGAAGAAGGCCGCCACAAGCCCTGCAAGCAAAAGCGCGGCGAACACCGGAATGGCGAACTGAATCGCTCCTCCGTCAAAGTATTGGTAAACCGCGGGGCGCAAGGCGACCGGAATCGTAAAGACCGCGTAAGTGTAGGCGCCTATCATCATAAAGCCGGCCTGGCCCAAAGAAAAAAGGCCTGTGAAGCCGTTCAGCAAATTCATCGAGACGGCGACAAGAGCGTAAATCGCGCCCTTCTTTAACACAGTGAAAAGCATCGACGTTTTGGGAAGGACTTGCTCCAAGACAAAGACCAAAACGAAGACAAAAGCTAAAAGGCCGGCTGAAAGAAGCCAGTCTTGGACTTTTTGTTTTTGCAAATTGTTTTGTAAATTTTTCATGCCTCACACCTTGTCCGTGGACTTTTCGCCAAAGATTCCCGTCGGCATGAACATCAAGACGAATATCAGCAAAACGAAAGTGAAGGCGTCGCTAAAGGTTGTCCAACCCAAGCCCTTTATGATGTTTTCGCAAATGCCGATTACAAAGGCTCCGATAACCGCTCCGGGAATCGAGCCGATTCCGCCAAAGACGGCGGCGACAAAGGCCTTGAGGCCCGGCATCGCTCCGACAGTCGGAGTGACTCCGGTGTAGTTTGAAAAGAACAAAAGGCTTCCGACCGCGGCCAAGAAAGTTCCGATAATGAACGTGGTGGAAATCACCGCGTCCAACTTAATTCCCATAAGCTGGGCGGTTTCAAAGTCGCGAGAGACGGCCCGCATCGCCATTCCGATTTTTGTGTAGCGAATCAAAATGACAAGCGCGACTACAAGCGCGATCGTTAGGAACGGAGTGATTACCGTCACGCGCTTTGTCATCGCGCCAAAGATTTCTATCGAATCGCTGACCCAAGGAATCGGCGGATAGTATTTGGTAAGGCCCCCGGTTACATAGAGGGCCAAATTTTGAATCAAGTATGAAACTCCGATAGCGCTAATCATGACCGACATTCTAGGCGCCGTTCGCAGAGGCTTGTAAGCCGCCCGCTCTATGGCAAAACCGATTAAGACAGTCACCGCGATCATCAAGGGGATTGAAACGCAAAGAGGCAAAACAGTTGAAGCGTAAATCAAAATCAAGCCCGCCGCCATAAAAACGTCGCCGTGGGCGAAGTTGATGAGGCGCAAGATTCCATAGACCATTGTGTAGCCTATGGCGATAAGGGCGTACTGCCCGCCGGTCGAAACGCCGGCGAGAACGTAAGGCAGATTGGCGCTAAAGAAATTCATTTTACTTTACAGACTGAATGGCTACGAATTCCCACTGGCCAGTCTTGTTGTTGGCGTGCTTGACGTAAGCCACGTCGCGCTTGGCGTCGCCGGTTTCGTTAAACTCAATCATGCCGGTAATTCCGTTGTAGCGAACCTTTGGCAAAGCCTTTTTGATGTCGCTTCCCTTTGTAGAGCCGGCGATCTTAACCGCCTCAAGGGCAACAAAGTAAGCGTCGTAGGCCATTACAGGGTTTGCGGCGACGATGTCGTTTCCGCCGTTGTCGGTCAAGCGCGACGGGTCGGCGTTGAGCCATTCGCGGAAGTTAGAGACAAAGGTCGCGATGTCGGCGTCCTCGGCTCCTTCGGCAAAGAAGGTTGTGACGTTGATGTCGACGTTCGTTCCCCTTACGGCGCCCAAGATTACGTTGGAGTCCCAAGTGTCGCCGGCCAAAATCGGCATGCCAAGGTTCTGCGTGTTGGCCTGCTCGATGATGAGCGCGGCGGCTTCTGTTGAAACAGGAGAGCAGAAAACGTCGGCTTTTTGGTTCTTGGCGTTTGTCACATAAGCGGCAAAATCGCTTGTTCCTTCGGGGAAGGTTTCAAAAACGACATCGCCGCCGAGCTTTTTAAAGGCCTCTGTAAAGTAGTTTGAAAGGCCGACTGAATAGTCGTCGCCGAGCTTGGCCAAAACATAGGCTTTCTTTGCCTTGAACTTGTCGACGGCAAAGTTGGCCAAAACCGTTCCCTGGAAAGGGTCAAGGAAGCAAATGCGGAAATAGTGGTCGTTGCCCAAAGTCACCTGCGGGTTTGTGCAAGTCACGCCGATGGCCGGAATGTCGGCGGCGGCGAAAGTGTCAGAAGCGGCGATTGAAACGCCTGATCCGTACGAGCCGAGGACGACTGAAACGCCCTTGGAAACCAATTCGCTGGCGGCGGTGACGGCCTTGTCGTTTGAAGATTCGTTGTCAACGCGAACCAGCTCAACCTTAAGCTCTTTTCCGCCAACATTGACCTTTGGCATGACTTCGTTGGCGTAAATCGCTCCCAAAGTCTCCTGCTTTCCGCCCGCGCCGTTGTCGCCGGAAGCGGGTTCATAAATTCCGATTTTTACGACAGCGTCCTTAGAGCCGCCGCATGAAGAAAGAGCGAAAAGAGCGCAAGCGCCCATCGCCGCGAGAATGAGTTTTTTCATAATCTCCTCCAAATTTTTTAAATATGATTTTAGCGCAATATTGAAAAAAAATCAAGAAATTATGGTCTTGCGTCAGTCAACACGAGCGGAGGCGGCCTCTACATCGTCCAGCGTGAACTCGGAGCGGCCGGCTTGGCTTGCAAGGAGCGCGGCCTTGTTGAGGACGCTTTCGATTTTGGCGCAGGAAAAGCCGTCGAAAAGCTGGGCGAGTTTTTGGTCGGAGCAAGAGGCCGCGCGTTTTTTGGCCTGCGTGTATTTTTGGACGAGCGAGACTCTCGCGCTCTCGTCCGGGTAAGGAACCTTAAAGCGCGCGTCAAAGCGGCCTGGGCGTATCAAGGCCGGGTCGAGCGCCTGGACAGAGTTTGTGGCCGCGACGACCAAAACGCCTTTTGTAGGCTCAAAGCCGTCAAGCTCGTTCAACAACGCCGTTACGATTCGCGTGTTTTCGGTTTCGATCGCGCTTCCCGAATAATTGCGCCTTGTTCCGATTCCGTCAAATTCGTCGATGAAGACAATGCAGGGGGCGCGGCGGCGGGCCTTTGCGAACAAAAGCTTTACCTTTAACGGGCCGATTGCCATGAACATCGACTCAAAGTCGGTGGCCTTGGCCGGAATGAAGTTTACGCTGGCCTCGCCCGCAAGCGCCTTGGCAAAAAGGGTCTTTCCGTTTCCGGGCTCTCCTTCAAGCAATATGCCCTTTGGAAGGCGGACGCCCCGTTTTTCCCATTCGCGCGGATTTTTCATTATTTGCATGACTTGCGCCATGTCGCGCTTAAGATCTTCCATTCCGACGACGTCAGAAAATTTGACGCCGGTTTTACGGACGACCTTAAAACTGTTGGGCGAGATGAATTTCCTGAAAGCCGCGAATATTATAAAGAAGAAAAAGCCGTAAAAGAAAATGTCCAAGGCCAAAGAAACGAGCGCGGCGGCTGACTTTTCGCTTTTGACGGAGACTCCGCTTCGCAACAAAAACTCTTTTAGCGTCGGAGAGTCTGGATTTTGGGTCTTTAGCTCTTGGCCCGCCGCGTCAACAAAAATAATTTCGTCTTCCGCGATTTTGGCGCTGGCTACAGTTCCGCCCTCGACTTGGGCGTAAAAGTCCGCGTAAGGGACTTCTTGGATTTTTGCGGAACTGTAATAATCGTAGAAAAAAATTCCGCCCGCCAAAAGAATGGCAAGCGGAATTATGAATTTAGCTTTTAGCTTCATTCAAAAAGGGATTTAAAGCCTTAGAAGGCCGCGACGACTTCGCCGTTGGGGAAAGTCTTTGCGATCCAGTCCTTTACCTTCTGGCTCTGCAAGGCCTGGACAAGCGCCTGGACGCGGGGATCCTTTTCGTTGCCCTTCTTCACTACGATGATGTTGACGTAGGGAGAGTCCTTTCCTTCAACGAAAAGTCCGTCTTTGGCGGCTGAAAGGCCGGCGGGAATCGCGTAGTTTCCGTTGATTGTGGCGGCGTCAACGTCGGCCAGAACGCGCGGAAGGCTTGCGGCGTCCGTTTCGACAAACTCAAGCTTTTTGGGGTTTGAAGTCACGTCAAGCGGAGTGGCTGTGATTCCAGCTTTTTTGTCAAGCGTGATCAAGCCGGCGGCCTGCAACAAGAGCAAGGCGCGTCCGCCGTTTGTCGGATCGTTGGGAATGGCGATCTTGGCCTTGGCGGGAAGGTCGGACAATTTCTTGAACTTCTTTGAATACAAGGCGAAAGGCTCGATGTGGACTCCGCCGGCATTTACAAGGTGGTAGCCCTTGTCCTTGTTTGTGGCTTCCATGTAGGGAGTGTGCTGGTCAAAGTTTGCGTCAAGCTCGCCAGACTCAAGGGCGTCGTTCAAGATGACGTAGTCTGTCATCTCGCGGATATCAAGCTTGTAGCCTTTGGCCTCTACGTCAGCCTTTACCAATTCAAGGAGCTGCACGTGGGGAACCGGAGTCGCGCCGATTACGAGCGGACCGTCTTTTTTGTTCTTTTTGGCGAAAACCGAAGCGGCGGCCAAAAGAACCAATGCTGTCAAAAGAATCTTTTTCATTTTATTACCTCCATTTCCTAGCGGAAAAGTATGTTTTATTTATACCGATTTGCGCTTTTATTGTCAAGCGCTTTTTGAAAAAAAACAAATTTTTTTTGCCTTGGTAACAAGCCGCTCGCATTGTCGATGGCAAGCCTAAAATGCTTGTTTCGAGCGGGGTCGCCGCGTCTTTAAGGCGTTGCCCAGACGCTGCCTAGCGGAAAGCCAGCATTTTGTTGGAAATGCGCGTTCCCACAAACTGAATGACTTCGACCAAGACCAAAATGACCAAGACGGACCAGAACATAACGTCTGTCCTAAAGCGCTGGTAGCCGTAGCGGATCGCAAGGTCGCCCAAGCCGCCGCCGCCAATCGCTCCGGCCATCGCGGAGTATCCGATCAAGTTTATGATTGTGAGCGTGATTCCGGCCACAATCGAAGGCATGGCTTCCGGCACAAGGACTTTAAAAATTATCTGGCGGTTTGAGCTTCCCATCGCGCGCGCGGCCTGAACCACTTCTGGGTCAACTTCGTTAAGAGCGCTTTCGATTACGCGGGCCACAAATGGCGCGGCGGCGATGCTTAGGGGAACGATTGTCGCCACGGTTCCGATGCTGGTTCCCAAAATCAAGCGGGACAAGGGAAAGAGCAAAATCATCAAGATGATAAAAGGGAACGATCGCAAGACATTGACCACGCGGCTTATGACCGCGTTAAGCTTTTTCTTTGGAGTTATGCCTGTTGGATTAGTCATGCACAGAAGGATTCCAAGCGGAAAGCCCAACAAGGTTGAGAACAGTGTGCTAAAGACAACCATTTCCAAGGTTTGCAATGTCGCTTTTGAAACTAAAGTAAAAATCTGCATTTGCCGCTACTCCTCCTCCACAATGACGCCGCGGTCTTTCAAGAAAGCCACGGCCTTTTGCAAATCGTTTCCGCTGATGTCGGCGCGCAGCACTCCGACCTTTTTGCTTTGAACGTCTTGGATGCCGCCGCCGCGGATGTTGACTTCAACGTCAAACTTTTTTATCAATTCGTTTACCAGCGGCTCGTCGGTCTTGGAGCCTTCAAAGCGCAAGACGTAGCCGCCCTTTTGGTCCGACCACTGAACGTAGTTGGCCGCGCGGATGTTGGCCATGAACTCTTTTGTGATCGCGGCCTTAGGCCTGATGAAAATGTCGGCGACGCTGCCCTCTTCCACCACGCGGCCTTCGTCCAAAACGCTCACAAGCGAGCAAGCGTCGCGAACGACTTCCATTTGGTGGGTAATCATCACGACCGTAAGGTTCATCTTTTTTTGGATGTCCTTTATAAGCTCAAGTATCGCGCGAGTCGTTTGCGGGTCAAGCGCGCTTGTGGCCTCGTCGCAAAAAAGGATTCCGGGATAGTTGGCGAGCGCTCGGGCGATGGCGACGCGCTGCTTTTGTCCGCCCGAAAGCGAGCTGATTTTCGCGTCGGCGCGGCCGGCCAGGCCTACCAATTCCAAAAGCTCCTCGACGCGGGACTTGATTTTGTCCTTTGGGGTTTTGCAAATTTCCAAGGGATAGGCGATGTTTTGTCCTGCGGTGCGGGAACTGAACAAGTTGAAGTTTTGGAAAATCATTCCGGCGCGGCGGCGCTGCTCGATCAAGTCGTACTTTTGCAAGTGGTCGACGCGCTTGTCGTCATAGTAGATTTCGCCCGAGTCCGGCTTTTCCAAAAGGCTTATAAGGCGGACAAGCGTCGACTTTCCGGCGCCGCTTTTTCCGATGATTCCGTAGATTGTGTTTGAAGGAATCTCAAGGCTTATGCCGTTTACCGCGCGAACCAAGGTTCCGTCGGCAAGATGGTATTCTTTTTTTAGGTCTTTTAATATGATGGACATTAAAGTCTCCTTACCTCTATCAATACCGCTGAACGCGCGAGTTTTGCGAGCGCGTTTGTTGCGGCTTATTGCCCAGCGCTCGTGAGAGCGCAAGTAAATATTTTCCACTTTGCAAAACGGCGGGCTTGCCCGACCGTATGCGGCAATCATTCGATTTTTGCCGCTACTTTGCCGCCTGCTCCGCCAAGTAAGCGTCGTAGCCTTTTTGGAAAATTTCCTCCAAGGTGAACTTTGCGTTTATCGTGTCGGGCTCGCGGCCGTACGTTTGCTTGTAGCATTCGCATTGCGCCTTAAAGGCCTCGTCGCGCAGATACGCGATGTTTTCCTTGCGGCTCAACTCGGCCTTGGGATAAATCGGCTTAAGGACGTGAATCTCGCCGCGCTTTCTTTTAAAGAAAAGCTTTTCTAGGCCGCGGGGCGCCCTCCAAGTGATGAAGAGCGGAACGACAGGAACGTTGTTTATCGCGGCGGCGTGAAAGGCTCCGTCCATAAAGGGCCGCGGCTGCTCGTAGTAAGGCCACATCGATTTTTCGGGAAAGAACAAGACAGAGCCGCGCTTTTTGTGAAGGACTTCGTTTACCGCGGCCGTGAACTTTTTCATCGCTCCGAAATTTGAGCTTAACGGAAAAATGCCTCCGGCGCGCATTACGCTTCCCAAAAAGCCCGTCATGTTGTTGAACTCGGCGACGACAATGTAAAGCTTGTGGCCCCAACAAGCCCAGCGCGACATCTCGTTGTCAAGGTTGTGGACGTGGTTGCATACAAAGACGCAGTTTTTCACTCCGCGCAAATTCTTTCTTCCGTGGTAGCCGTCGCCGATCAAGAACCAGCAGCCGGGCTTTGCGAAGGCGAAAAACGACGAGCGGATTATAAGCGTTCCAAGATTGTTAAGAAAGCCTTTTCTTTTGTACTGAAAATTTTCGTCGACGCGCTGCATCAAGCGCCAGTCGGGCTCTTGAATTTCGCAGTTGTAGTTGCCCTTTTGCTCGGCGATTTTTATGTTTTTTTGCTGCTCCTCGTAGGGAAGCTGCTCCACTCCGGCGTATTTCACTGTTCCATCCTTTCGACTTGAATCCAACTTAGCTTGGCCTTTTTGTGGGTCAAAAGCAAGTAGTATGACTCTATGTAAAATTGGGCGTACTGCGCGATGTAAAAGGGATTTACAATCAATGCGAAAAGCTTTTCAAAGACGGAAATCGTGTACATCGCGCGGTCTTCGACAAAGGCGATGGCCGTGTAAAAGAAAAGGCTTCCGTACAAGACCAAAATGATTTTTATCGCCGAATGGAGCGAAAACCAGTCCAAAGCTTGCAGCGCGAAAAACTTAAAGGCAGCGTCGGCCAAAAAGGCCAGGGCGCAAACGGCCGTTCCCGCAAAGTAAATGTAAAGCGGAATGAACGAAAAGAGGTAGTCAAAGCAGCCCCAAAAATTGCCGGAAACAACTTCGGCTTGCTTGGGGTCGCGCTCCACCGAAGCCTTGCTGCCGCTAAAAAAGTCGCGGACGTATTTCCAAAACTTTTTGGAAACTTCCTTTCCGTATTTTACGCCGACCTGGGCGTAGCCCATAAGCCAGCGGCGGCGGCGCGCGTTGCAGCTGCGCAGGGAAATCCCCTCTTCGGTATAGGTGACCGCGTATTCGTAATAATAGCTGGTCCAGTTGTTGAGGAGCGCGGTTACGGTAAGCTCAAAGTCTTCGGTCATCGAACGGTAGGGCCAGCCGCCCATTTTTTGAACCAAGTCGCGGCGAACCATAAGGCCTGTTCCGCAAATTGTGTTTGACATGTTGCGCTCGCTTCTAAAGCAGTTTCCCATTTTGTCAAGGAAGGTGTAAGTGAGCGCGTTGCAGTTCACCGCCCACGAGCGGTATTTTCTTCCGTACAAATAATTCTTTACCATGCGCTTGCCCAGAATTATTTGCTTGTCAAGGACAAGCGCGTTGTTCATTTCCATCACAAAGTTCGCGTCTACAATGTTGTCCGCGTCAACGATCACAAAGGCCGCGTAGCCGTTGCCAGAATCGCCCAAAAGGTCTTGCAAAATTCCGTCAAGAGCCTGCCCCTTGCAAGTTTGGTTGGGAACGACTTTTGAAAAAGTGTTTTTGTATTCGGCCGCAAGCTGAATGTTGGGGTCATTATCGTCGCCGACGACGACATAAGTGTCGTAAAAATCTTTGTCGTATGTTTGCGCGGCCAAGCTGTCAAGCAAGACGCGCAGGCCTTTTTCGTTTTTTGCCGGAACGATGACGGCCAGCTTGTTCTTTTGGGGATTTTCAAAATGCTTTGGCCGCTTTAAGCCGGCGATGTAATATCGAATTCGCGGCAAGTACAAAACAAAGGAGAGAACGCAGATAAAAACGTAGACGTTGAACAAAAATTCCGCTTGAAAAGAATTAAGCATTTCAATAGAATAATTTAATCGCCGCAAAAAGTCAATAATGCGGAAAACGCCAAAGCGGCGCGGCATTTTTTGTCGGAGGAACATGATGAAAATTTTTGGAAAAACTATAATTTCGGCGGCCCTGCTTCTTCTTTTTGCAGGCCTCTTGTTCGCCGAAAGCGAAGACGAAATGAAAAAGCGCATTCTTAAGAACGCTGACCTTTCGGGCGAAAGCGCCGCGGACCTTATGGCCGCCGACGACGGAGAGGACAAGTTCGCCAACTCCAAGGACGCGACCAGACGGCTTCCGTCGGAATTCCCGCGGGACGTTCCCTACACAAAGGCCGGAATCGAATTTTGCGAGGCCCACTACGGCCACAGGATTTTCAACGAAGAAGGCCGCAAGCGCTACTACGAGGCCAGCCTAAAGGCCGCCGAAGAGCTGACGGACGAATATTCAAAATTGATAACGCTCGCCCGCGCGGACTACTACTACGGACTGTCGATTATGGAAAGCTTTGACCTTACCAGCTTGGACAACATGGACTTGGGCGATACAAAGACAACCGAAAGCATAAACGACAGGGCCGGAAGCTATTTTGACAAGGCAATCGACGAATGCAAGAAGGCGCTTGAAATCAAAAAAGGAAGCGACGGCTACTCGACTTTGGCGCAGGCGATTTCGATGAACTGCACGGCAAAGAACGTCTCATACGTTTTGGCAAACGGCCTTAAGGTTCGCTCAAACGCAAAAAAAGCCGTCGCGCTGGACTACTCAAACGGCTTGGGCCATTTTATGGTGATAGCGCAAGACGCATACGCTCCCTGGCCATTTTGCAAGCTAAAGTCAAGCCGAAAAGCCTTGCTGCGCGTGTTGGACGACAAGTACATTAGAATCGAACGCTTTGACTACCAAATGATTTACGCCGCGATCGGCTACACTTTCTACAAGCAAAAAAAGTGGGACAAGTCGATTGAATGGTACAATAAAATTTTGGAGCTTTATCCCCAAAACTTTGCGGCGCGGCAAATGATTAAAAAAATCCAAGACCGCAAGGCCGGAAAAAAGAACTAAGAACGGGCAAGGCGCGCCGCGCTAGCTCTTGCGCGGTCGCGGGCATTTTAGGTAAGTCCAGCGCGCGACAAAGTAGCGGCCGACAAAGCGCGACAAAAAGGCCGCGGCCTTCCACTTGAACGCCCAAAGAGCGGCCTTCTTTCCGGAGCGAGCGGCCTTAAGGCAATGGCGGACAGTTTTTTCGGCGCTAAGGCCGCCAAGCACTTCCTTGCGCGCTCCGTTTGAGGCTACGCTCGCGAATTCAGTGCTGACCGAGCCCGGGCACAAGGCGCAAACCTTTATTCCCCGGTCGGCGACTTCGGCGGCGAGGGACTCGCTAAAACTTAAGGCGTAGGCCTTTGTGGCAGCGTAAACGCTAAAGTTTCCAAGCGGCATAAAGGCGGCAAGGCTTGCCGTGTTGATTAAAAGCGAGCCCTTGTTCATGTAAGGAAGCGCTAGGCCCGCGATTCCCGTAAGAGAGACGCAATTCAATTCAACCATGTCAAGCTCGGCGTCTAGCGGCGTGTCGGCAAAGGGGCCGTAAGTTCCAAAGCCCGCGTTGTTGACCAAGACGCGGATTTCAAAGCCGCCGTCCTTGCCTTTTTGGTCAATGATTTTTTCGGCGTCCAAAAGCGCCTTAAAGGCCGAAACGCCCGCGCGGCCGGCCAGGTCTATCGCAAAGGAACGGGCCAAGGGAAGCGTCGGGTTTTCTTTATGGGCGGCGTTTTGCGCGGACTCCACTTCCTTAAGGCGGTCAAGGCGGCGGGCCAAAAGCCAAATCTCGTCGGCGCAAGGCTCCGCTCCCAACTGGCGGGCAAACTCCGCTCCCATTCCGCTTGACGCGCCGGTTACAATCGCGATTCGCTTCATAACAACTCCAAAAGCCGCTCGTTGAATCGCGCGGTTTGAACCTTAAGGTCGCGCAAGAAAACATTGTCGTTAATGCTTCCCAAAACGGCGCTCATCTCGTCCGCGTCGCCGTAAGTCATTTGGCGGAAAGGATCGTCGTAGTCTTTTTTGCGCGAGTAAATCGAGTCGGAATAAATGTCGTTTGAAACGGCCGTTACGTCGGCGATTATGTCTTGGAAAATTTCTTTTGTAAAGTCAGAAATCTTTCGCGAGTAAAGCTCCTCCAAAAGATAAATCGCGTAGCGGGCCTTGTAGTCGCCGTATGACTCTTGGCAAGCGTCGTAGAATTTATGGACGGCTTCCCAGGAGTCGATTTTTTTGGAATTGATTTTGGCGCAAAGCTCGTCCACTTTTTTGGAAGGAATGATTTGTCCGCCGGCGTTGGTCCACTTTGTGTAAAGGTCGATCGCCATTATTTTTTGGATGGCCGAAGCGCTCAATTTTTTTATTTTGTGAACGGAGCAAAATTCCATCAAAGAGCGGGCGGCGAAGTACTTTACGATTTTGCGATATTCCTTGTAGGCTTTGACCGGCTTTAGAATCACAGCGCCGCACTTTTTTTGGCAAAGCTCGTCATGCAAGACAAAGTCCGCGTTGGGGTTTTGGTGCAAAAAGTCTTTGGCCGCCTGCAATTTCTGGGCCTCTCCCTTGGCCGACAAAATGTTTTCTAGGCCGGCGTCCTGCAAATAATTTTTGGTAAGCTCGATGATGCGCGACAAGGCCGGCAAGATTTGCTGCATCGTGTCGGGCGCGAGCGGGTCAGTCTCTATGTGCTGGACTTTGACAACGCGCTTGTCGCGCTTTTGGAACTTGTAGCGGTTCCTGGCGATGGCGAACATGTTGAACATAAACCAGTAGGCCGGCATTATTTGAATCGGCTCGTTCTCCCCTGCCGCCGCGATCAGCGAAAAGGGATACGATATGTTAAGCTCGCGCTGGTAGGAGCCCTTGCTGGCCAAAACAAAGGACGCGAACTTTGAGTTGTGCTTGAAGTCGGAGCACAAGCCAGGCCAAAAGCCTCGGCCGGCGATAATCTCTCCGTCGGGGCTGCGGGAATTGTGGTTTGAACCGATAGTGGCGCCCGCCGCGATGTTGGATTGGCCCATGACTGTGGTGGCAATCAAGAACGAAGAGTTGTGGTGCTGTTCGTGGAAGGGGAATATCAAGTTGTTTAAAAGCTCGCAGCACGACACCGTGGAGTTGTCGCCTAAAATTGAGTTCAACAGGCGGGCGCCGTACTTTAGCTGGCAATTGCGTCCCAGCACAAAGCGGACGGCGACGGCTTGGTAAAAGGCGCGGCTGCCGTAGCCCATGATTCCGTTCACCATCTCAACGCCCTCGCCTATTTGGCTTTCTTCTTGCGCGGACGACAAGACGGTGATGTTCTTTAGCTTAAAGGCGCCCTTGATGTAAGCGCAGTCTCCGATTTTGGCGTCCTTTAAAAGCGTCGTGTTTTTTATTACAGTTTCGTTTCCGACAGTTCCGTAAGTGTCGTTCTTTTTTGTGTTGCCCTTTTCGGTAAGCTCGACAAAGCGCTTTAAAAGCTTTTTGTCGCCGCGCTTTCTTGACCACAAGTAGGCGTCAGCCGGAATCATCGACTCAAAGGGAAGGACGGCGCGGCCGTCGTTTTCGTTGGCCACTCCGATCCACACGCGGACGTCCTCGCTTTCGCCTTGCTTTAAAATTCCGTTTCCAAATTTGGAATGCTTGGTGCACGACATTTCCTGAATGTTAAAAAGGATGACGCCGTTTCCAAGGCGGTAATTTTCCAAGTAGGCCACGTTGTGAATCGCGTCGTCGTTTCCGGTGACCACGTCGCGCAGCTTGGAATTGTAGATTCCGCACTCCAACTCCAAATCGTGGTACTTGACTTTGGCGTTCCTAAGCTGGCCCAAAACGACAAAGCCCGAAAACGCCGAGCCGTAAACCAGATCGGGGTCAAAGCCCTTTTTGCTTACAAGGACATTGCTCCAGTCGGAAAATTCGGAATGGTTTCTGTTCTTTTTTAATATTTCTATTTCCGCGGCTGTCAAGGCGCGGGTGTTTTCAATGCATTCTTTGGGAAAGGCCGAAGGCGCGGATTTTTTCTGCGCGTAAGTTATTTTTACCATAACTTTCATTATATCACGCTTTAACCGCTTCCGCAATATTGAAATCAATTCAAACTTGCTTTATTATAGAAGAAATGAAAAAATCGACATTAAAAAACGCTTTTCTCTTTTTGGCCATCGCGCTTTTCGCCAAAAGCCAATTGTTCGCATTGACAATGCCGGAAGGCTTTTCGCGCTTTGTCTTGTCAAACGGAATGACCGTTTGCGTTTACGAGGATTTTTCCGCTCCGACTGTCCGGGTTGAATACACGGCGAAAGCGGGCTTTTCTTGCCAAAGCGCCTCAACGGCGGGCTACGCTCCGCTATACGCCAGCCTTTTTTCAAAGGCCGGGATCTATTCAAACGGCTCAAGCGAATGGCTTTTGGACGGCCTTGCTTCCGAGTGCGCGGCAGACAGCGCGCGCTACACGATTGACATAAGCCCCAACCAGCTTGAGGAAATTTTTAGGGAGCTGGGCCTTTGCGCCTTCGCCCCGCTTTTCCAGGACCAAGAATTGGGAACAAAATTAAAGGAAGCCAAGGAAAGCGCGGCCCAAAACGCCTTTAGCGCGGAAGGCTTTATAAACAGCGCGATCGACTCCCGCGTCTTTAGCGCCGCCCCCTGGAAGCACGACAGCGGAATCTATCCCGCGCTTTTCCAAAAGCAAGGGCTTTCTGAAGCCCGATCGATTTTGACGGAAATCGCAAGGAATTATTACTCTCCGCAAAACTCCGCGCTTTTTGTGACTGGAGCGGTGACAAAAGAGGCGGCGCTTTCGTTGGCCGAAAAAACTTTTGGCTCTTACGCGCCGCGGCCGGCATTCGTTCCGTCCGATGCGGAAAACGCCGCGCAAAGCGGGCAAAGGAAATTCGTTTTGTCCGACCCGGAACTTTCGCCCGACATGGCGCAAGTCGTCTGCCAATACACAAGCCTTACAATGGAAGAAGCCGACTTGGCCGCAATCATCTTGAACAAGCGCGACTCGTCCTTAAAGGCCGCGCTTACAAGCGAAGCCTCGCTTAACATTCGCGGAAGCGACTACATCAACGCCGACGCCGCGCACAAAAACGCGTCGAGCCGCTTGATAATCCAAAGCCTTTTGGAAAAGTCAAAGGCCAACGACTTTGAAAAGGCGGCGCTTTTTGAAAAAATCTTAAGGGAAAGGGCGGCCGATTTTTCGCTAGAAGAATTTGATGCGGCAAAAAAATTCCTTTTGACCGACTTTGAAGTCGCGGCTGGAAATCCGCGCGGCTTTATGCAGCTATTGTCTCAGTTTTGGGCGGTTGACGGAATCGCGAAAAAATCCTACGAGCAAAGCGGCCAGGAAGGAGACGCCTCCAGCTTGGTGCAAAGATTTTTGGCGCGCGGCCAAAGGATTATGGCGCAAGACTACGAGGAGTTGAAATTCGCGCTGGAAAACGAAGAGCCTTATGTCTTTATCCTTGTAAATTCCAAAAGCCATCAAAGCCTAGCGTCCGCCTTTGACAAGGCAGGCTGGCAAAGCGTGACCGCAAAGAACGCCTCTTGGCACGCGCAGGAAATGTTCTCCGCGATAAAAAATTCAATAGAAAAAAAAGGCCAAGAAAAAGAAAGCGGCGGCGAAGGTCCCAGAGTTTTTGACCCGCTCTTCGCGCAAAAAACGCTTGACGGAGCGAAAAGCGTCCGCCTGCAAAACGGCATCGGATTTCACGCAAAGATTTGCCCCGACCGCGCGACAAGCGCCGTTGGCCTTTACATAAAAGGCGGAGAAGCCTATTGCGCGCAAAAAGAGCCCGGCCTTGAAGCGGTTGTGGCCAGCGTCTTGGCTCAAAACGCCAGAAAGGTTTGCGCTCAAAAAATTGATTCCGGACAAATGAAAAGCGCCGCCAACGTCAGCGCGCAATGCGAGGACATAAGCGCTCTTGTGACTGTTGAATGCCTTGCCGGAGACGAAGGGGCGGCCTTGGAAGCGCTTGCCGAGGCTCTTATTTTTTGCGACATCGTTCCGGTTGAAGCCGACATGTATTTGTCCAGCCGCAAAAGCTCTCAAATAATAAAGTCTTTGGCTATGCCCCGCCAACTCTACGCCGCCGGCATAAAGGCCTTTTACAAACAGCCCCTTTACAAGGCGCTCTACGCTTCCGGCCAAGAAATTCTGGAAAAAGTAAGCTACACGCAAATCTTGGAAGCCTACGCCAAATTTTTTGACGCGGGCCGGCTTGAAATAATCGCCGTCGGAAATTTTTCTTTTGAAAAATTGTCGGACAAGGCGCTCGAGCTTTTTGGCGGCCTTTCACCCTCTTGGGAAGACAAAAATCTTTTGGCGCAGGCAAAGCCGATCGCCAAAAATTCTTTGCGGGTGAAAATCAAGCATACATTTATGACCGACATCAGCGCCGACAAGGCAGGCCCCCGCCCCGCCGTCTTGGTTCCAACGACGGACTTTGCCGACCCGGTCCAGTATTGGTTTAGCGCTCCCCAGAACGAAAAAGAGGCGGCGCTTTTTGACGCGCTCCTTTTGGAATTGCATTCGCTTTGCCAAAAAGCATTTGCCGTCTCCGACCGCTACAAAAAAATGTCCGCGCGAATCGAGGAAAAAAGCCCGCTTGTTTCTTTTGGAGCGATCACATTTTTTAACGTCCAGTATCTTTCGGACGCGGACGCGATTCTTGAAGAAGCGCTTTTAAAATTGCGCGAAGAGCTTGAAGATTCCGCCGCGCTTGAAAAAATAAAAAGCCTTTGGCTTGTAAAGGCTTTTGAGGGAACGGAGCGAAACATAAACGCGGCGCGCCTTATGGCAAAGAAAATCGACCAGGCCCGCGCGCAAGGAAAAAACTTTGACGCAAAGGAAGCGGCCGCGGGCGACTACGAGGCCGTAACAAAGGCTTGCGCGGCGGACTTTGCCGCAGTCTATGAAGCCTTCTTTGCAAAGCGCTTCAAGCTTTACAGCGACGCGGCAAAAAAATAAGCGCCCGGTTGGGCGCAAAGAAAGCGGCCGCGACAGACAAAGCGAGAAAAACATGCTTGCCATAGCGAACCGCTTTTTATTTGAATAAAGCGCTGAAATATTTTATTTTTGGGGAGCTATAAGTCCGTACTTTTGCGACAGTTCTGCCAAAAGCTTTGAGCGCTGAGCTTTGCATTCCTCAGTCCACATGACAATTCCTTCTTCATTGTAATAAACGCTAAGGCTGTCGGCGTTGACCACAATGCATTTTTTGTCATTCTCGCCAAGAGCGAATATCGGAAGCGGAGCGTTTGCCTCTTTGTCGACGCAAGTCGTTCTTGAATAAACCTCTCCGTCAATGCAAGCCATTGCGAGCGTAACTTTAAGGTCGGCGTAATCTTTAATGGCGTAAAAAGCGAATTCCTTTCCGTCGGAAGATTTAGCCACGTACCAGTCTTTGTAATTCTCAACGACTTCCATGTCATTCTTGTCAGCGATTTTCGCGATGTCTTTCCATCCGCCCAGTTTTGGAGCCTTGGCGGGCTTGGCGAATGCCGCGGCTGAAAGAGCGCAGAGCGCGCAAAGGGCGATAATAATCTTTTTCATAGTATGCCTCCTTAAAAACGCATGTTTCGCCATTATTCCACTAGATCAAAAATTTGTCAATGCCTTGCAAGGCCCAAAAAGCGCGCGGCCTAGCCGCAAAAAAGTTCTTGGACGCGGACGTCGCTTTCTTCGGTCGGAACGTTTTCTGAAAGTTGCGCGGCCATGCAATAGCCGCAGATTTTTCCGCGCTCGGCGAAGGCCGCGTTTTGCGCGACCAGCTCCGACAAGTAGCGGTCGTAAAAGCCCTTTCCGCGGCCAAGGCGGCGGCCGTCCTTGCAAAAGGCAAGGCCAGGAACAAGAATCGCGGTCCGCGCTGGAAAGTCCTTTTTTTCGATTAACGGAAGCGTTGAAAGCGGCTCGCGGATTCCCCAAGCGTTGGCCTCGGTTTGCGAGCCGAGCGCGGATGAAAGGCTTTGAAAGCCCGTAACTTGGGCCGCGGATTCGGAGACTGATTCCACGCCAAAGACTGGGGCGGCGCTAAAATCGCTTGCAAGGCCAAGAGGCGCGGCCAGCTCGTAAAAGTCCATCGCGTTTGAGCCGGCGACAATGCGGGGAAGCAAAACGCGCTTTTTGTCGATAAAGGCGCGCGCGATTATCGGAAAAACGTCAACTTCGTCGGCGAGCGAAAAAAACGCCGCCACGCATTCAGCGCTTTTATATATAGAAGAATTTAAAAACGAAGCGGCCGCCTTTTGGGATTGCTCTTCCCGCTCGGCGGCGCTTAGGCCTTTCAATAGCAGACGCGCGTTAGCGCGCGCCGCTTTTTTGGCAGTTTTAATGTTCTCTTGAAACGCGCCGCCCCGCGATTTTTGGGCGGGAACGGCGGCTTGCGCTTTTTCCATCAGTTCAACTAAAAGCTGTAGGTTCCGGTCGTGATGGAGCCGGCTCCGCTTCCAATCGTAAACTGGATGCTCTTGGTCTTTGTAAGGTCTAAAGCGGCGTAGAATTCGGCCAAGTTCTTGACTTTCTTTCCGTTGACCGCAGTGATTACGTCTCCGTCCTGCAAGCGAAGCGAAGCCGCAGGGCTCTTGGCCTGGACGTTTGTCACCGCCACGCCCTCAATCTTGTTGTCAAGCTCAAGCTTTTTGCGTACGTCTTCCGTAAGCGGAACGGGAATAAAGCCCGGCCACAACTTTGCGGTGGAAGAAGAAACTTCTTTCGTTCGTTCGGTAATCATGACGTTTAAGGGCATTTCCTTGGCTCCGCGAATCACCTTGAACTTGGCTTCCTTGTTTGCGGGCAAGCTTCCAACGTCGCGCACAAGCTGGTCAACGCTCTTGACCGCGCGGCCGTTCAACTCAATGATGTAGTCGCCGGCTTGCATTCCGCCCTTAAAGGCCGGAGAGTCGACGAAAATCTGCGAAGCGAAGGCTCCGTCCTTTCCCTTTACGCCAAGCGACTCCTTGATTTCGTCGCGGATTTCGACAAGGCTCACTCCAAGCCAACCGTAAGTGACTTTTCCGTTGGCGATGAACTCGTCTATGGCATGCTTTATGTTGTTGATCGGAATCGCGAATCCCAAGCCCTGGCTTCCTCCAGACTGGCTTGCGATCCAAGTGTTGATTCCGATTACCTCGCCGTAAATGTTCAAAAGCGGGCCGCCCGAGTTTCCTTGGTTAATCGCGGTGTCGGTCTGGATAAAGTCGTTGATGTTTCCGATTTGCCCTCCGCTTCGGCCCGTGGCGGAAACGATTCCTTCCGTCACCGACTGGCTGTAGCCAAGAGGAGCGCCCATCGCGAAGCAAATGTCGCCGGTCTGAACCTTGTCGCTGTCGCCCAATGTGGCGCAAGGAATCGCGTCGTCGGACTCAAATGAAACAAGCGCGACGTCCATGCGTTCGTCGGCGCCTACAAGCTTTCCGTCAAACTTTCGGCCGTCGTTTAGCTTGACCGAAATTTCGGTCGCGCTTCCGGCGACATGGTTGTTGGTGAGAACGTAGTATTTTTTTCCGTCCTTGCGAATGATGACGCCGCTTCCCAAACCCTGGGTTTCGTACTCCTGCGGCTCGTCGTTGTCCGGAAAGCCGAAAAACTTAAACGGCAAGTCGCCAAAGGGATTGGCGGGCCGCGTCTTTTTTTCGGTAACGTCAACCTCAACGACTGACGGCAAAACCTGCGTCGAAATCGAGCGGAAAACGTTTTGCATCGCCTCCAAGACGCTCAAAGACTCGGCGGGAATTTTCACCGCCGGAACTGTGTCGGCGAAAGCGGTGTTGGCTCCGTTGGCCGCCCCCGCCTTTCCGCTGCAAGAGAATGAAATCAAGCCAAACGACAAGACGGCCGCTACAGCCGCTCCGACTATGTTTTTAGTGAATCTTTTCATCTAAGAACCTCCGTTTTTAGCTGTTCTTTATGATTTAAATGAAGAATTGATAAAAAGGTTACGACCTTTTCAAGACACGCTTCGCTTAAAGTCTTGACAAGGTCGTTTTGCGGGTTGCCAACAATTGTCAACCCGCAATACAAAAAAAGATTGCCCGGCAAAACCGGGCAATGACGGACGCCTTTTAGAACTTTTCCAAGACGGTCTTGAAAATCTTAAGGCCCTCGACGATTTCCTTGTCGCTAATGACAAGAGGCGGCAAAAAGCGGACGACGTCGCTTCCGGCCGTGCTTACGCAAAGGCCGCTCTTCATGCATTCAACCTCAATGTCAAAGGGCTTCACCCCTTCCTTTATTTGAACGCCGATCATAAGGCCCTTCCCCCTGACTTGGACGACAAGGGGATTTTTCCAAGAGGAAATTTCGTCGCGGATTTTTTGTCCCGCCGTCTGGACGCGCTCGTAAAAGCCCGGCTTTTGAAGAGTTTCCAAAACCGTTATCGCGGCCCTGCAAGCCAAGGGGTTTCCGGCAAAGGTTGACTGGTGGTCGCCGGCCGCGAAAACTCCGGCCGCTTTGCCCCTAAAAAGGCAGGCGCCCATCGGGATTCCGCCCGCGATTCCCTTGGCAAGGGTGACGACTTCAGGCTCAAAGCCAAGCGCGTCGCTCGCAAGGTAGGCGCCTGTCCTGCCGACGCCGGTCTGGACTTCGTCTGCCATTACGATGGCTCCGGCGGCGCGGGCTGCTTTGGCGGCGGCTTTGGCCCATTCGGGATCGATTAGGTTCACGCCTCCTTCGCCTTGGACGCACTCAATCATAAGGGCGGCCGTCGTGTCGTCAAAAGCCGTTTTAATCGCTTCCCAATCGTTGGCCGCGATTGTCTTAAAGCCTGCAACGTAAGGGGCGAAGCAGTCCGGGTGGAACTTGTCCTGGCCGGTCGCGGTAAGGGTTGCCATCGTGCGGCCGTGGAAGGACTGCTTTAAAGTGTAAATCACCTTTCTCTTTTGGCCGCCGTTAAGGTAGCCGTACTTTCTGGCCAGCTTAAAGGCCGCCTCGTTGGCTTCCGCTCCGCTGTTTCCAAAGTATACGCCTTCAAAGCCTGTGGCCGCCAAAAGCTTGTCGGCAAATTCAAGGCCCGCGTCGCTAAGGTAATAGTTTGAAATGTGGATTTCCTTGGCGGCCTGCTTTTGGACGGCCTTTACGAGCGCCTTGTTGTTGTGGCCCAAAGCGTTGCAGCCTATTCCAGCGATAAAGTCGATGAATTTTTTTCCGTCCTTGTCCCAGAGCGTCGCGCCCTTTCCCTTTACAAAGACCGTGTCAAAGCTTCCGTAATTATTTACAACCTTCTTTTCCATAAAAACCTCTCGTATAAGTGAAATATGAATTAACCGCGCGATAAAAAACGCGGAGCCGAGGTTACGGACCGAAAAAATTCTGCAACGAGCGAAGCGAAGTGAAGCCTTTTTTCGAGTCCGTGTTCTCGGCGGGAGCGTTTTTTATCGTTTCAATTAATATATCATAGTTCCGATTCCGCGCTCGCTGAACATCTCTATCAGCAATGAGTGCGGAACGCGGCCGTCGATGATGTGCGCGCGCGGAACTCCGCCCTTGAGCGCTATCATGCAGCACTCGACCTTGGGAATCATTCCGCCCGCGATTGTTCCGTCTTCCATGTAGCCCGAAATTTTTGGCAGCGGAATGCGCGCGATAAGGCTTTTTGGATCGTTAATGTCCTTTAGGATTCCGGGAACGTTTGTAAGCTGGACAAACTTTTCGGCCTTAAGCGCGACGGCGATTTTGGCGGCGGCGGTGTCGGCGTTGATGTTGTAAAAATTTTGGTCGTCGTCCTTTCCCATCGCCACGGTGGAAATGACCGGAATGAAATGCTGCGCCAAAAGCGAAGTGACAATCTCAGGGTTTACGTCGGTGACCTCGCCGACAAAGCCCAAGTCCACTCCGTCCTTGTCGATTTTCTGCGCGCGCAAAAGGCCCGAGTCAACTCCGCTAAGGCCCACCGCCCTTCCGCCTTCCTCAAGCAAAATGCGGACAATGTCCTTGTTGAGCTTTCCGGTCAAAACCATTTCGACGATTTCCATCGTCTCGGCGTCAGTGTATCGCAAGCCGTTAATGAACTTGCTTTCCTTTCCGACGCGCTCAAGCATCTTGTTGATCTCGGGCCCGCCGCCGTGAACCAAGACGACGTGCACTCCGATTGTGGAAAGCAAAACAATGTCTTTCATTACAGCGGCCTTAAGGTCTTCGTTGAGCATCGCGTTTCCGCCGTACTTAACGACGACGGTTTTTCCGACCCACTGCTTAAAGTAAGGAAGCGCCTCGATCAAGACGCTGGACCAGCTGTCGTTGTCAAGCCTAGGGTCAACAGTATTTTTTTCTTCTTCCATAATTTCCTCTGTACAACAAGCGCAAACTACGAGCGGTAGTCGCCGTTAATCTTCACATAATCGTAAGTGAGGTCGCAGCCCCACGCCTTGGCCTCGGCGCTTCCGTCCTTTAGCTCCACAAGAATCTGGACGGCTTCGCGGCCCAAAATTTTCGTCGCAAGCTCTTCGTCAAAGGCCAAGCCCACTCCGTCATGGACAACCTCAACGCTTTCCGCGCCTGCGAACAAGTCAGCGGCCGGGTCGTCAAAATAGCGCGCCGCGCCTTCCTTGCTCAAAAAGCGCACGCTTGTTTTGTCGGGATCAAAGTCCGCTCCCGAATAGCCCATCGCGCAAAGGATTCGTCCGCAATTTGCGTCACGGCCAAACATCGCGGCCTTTACAAGGTTAGAGCCGATGACTTCTTTTGCCAAGCGGCGCGCGGTTTCTTGGTCTTTGGCTCCAGTCACAAGGCATTCAACCAAGCGGCTGGCTCCCTCGCCGTCGGCCGCGATTTTTTTTGCCATCACTTCGCTGAGCGCGGCCAGGGCCTGGACAAATTTTTCCCAGTCGGAATTTTTTTCCTGGATGCGCGCGTTTCCGGCCAAGCCGTTGGCCATAATCGTAAGCGTGTCGTTTGTCGAAGTGTCTCCGTCAACGCTCACGCAATTGTAAGTGGCCGGAACCACTTGGCGCAAGGCTTCCTCAAGCATGTCGCCAGAGATGTCGCAGTCGGTCGTCACAAAAGAAAGCATCGTTCCCATGTTGATGTGAATCATTCCGCTTCCCTTGCACATCGCTCCGATTGTGACAGTCTTTCCGCCGATTTCAGTCTGAACGGCGCACTCCTTGTATTTGGTGTCGGTCGTCATAATCGCCTGGCGCGCCTTTTCGTTTCCGTCTTTGGAAAGGCCCGCCGCCAATTCGGGAATGTGGGAAAGCAATATGTCGCGGGGAATGGGCTGGCCGATGATGCCGGTAGAGCAAACGATTACATGGTCCGGGTCGATTTTTAGTTCCTTGGCGACGGCCTGGGCTGTGAGGGCGGCGGTCTCGTAGCCTTCCGCTCCGGTGCAAGCGTTGGCATAGCATACGTTGCAAACGGCGGCCTGCATTTTTTTTGCGGCGATTTTTTTCATCGTGTATTTGACGCATTCGGCCTTGACCTTGTTGGAGGTAAAAAGGCCCGCCGCGTCGCAAAGCTTTTGGCTGTAGACAAGGGCGGTGTCAAAAGTCTTGCGGCTCGCTTTTAGTCCTGAATGAATGCCGTTGGCTGAAAATCCGTTTGCGGCGCAAACTCCGCCCTGAATAAATTTAACCATAATTACCTCCTTTTTTAGGGTTTTATGCAAAAATATACAGTAATTTTAGCGAATTTTGCATAAAATTGCAAGTATTTTTACATTATTTTTTCTAATTTCGCGGAGAATTTTCCGCCTTCGGAGGAAACTTTGACTTCAAAGATTACCGGATACAGCGCCTGCTTGGGGATTTCCAAACTGTAAACATAAGGCTCTCCCAAAAGCCTTTTCGCCGCAGCCGTAAAAATTTTTTGAGCCTTGCCCATAAAGCCCTGCGCTTGCGAGCCGCCTTCGGTTCCGTCAAAAAAAGCGGCCGTCTTGGGGCTTTCTGAAAGGCCGCGCGCTCCTGCCAAAGAATGCCAAAACCTGGGAAGCGGAAAGAGAGCGTTTTTGTCCATCTCGCAAACGCTAAAGTCCAAAAAGGCGCCTTGGCTTTGAGACGAGAATTTCCATTCGCGGCCGCTGTCGTCGTCGCGGACAAAAGACTCGCTTACGGTGATTGTGTATTTTTGCGGAAGCGGAATTTTTTTGTAAAGGAAAGCGCCAAAGGCCAAGGTCCAGGCGATGTACAAAAGAGCGGCGATTGGAAAAAACACTTTTATGCTTGCCGAGCAAAAAAAGCCGGCAAAAAAATAAAGGGCCGCGATCAAGGCGCAATTCTTTACATGGCTTTCAAAGGCCGCGGCGCTGTTAGTCTTTTCGGCAATCACAAAAAGGGAGGCGAATACAATCGCTGCAGCCAAAAGCAAAAAGCAAAGCGAAAGGCGAAAATGAAAATACTTTTTATGCAAAAGCTTTCCGCACAAAAGGCAGGCAAGGCTTCCCAAAAAAGCGCCGCAAAAAACGAAAGTTAAATTTAAGAAAACCGCCGGCTGAAAAGTCAATTGCGCGCTCATTTGTAAGTCTTAAAGTCTTGGACTACGCTGATGGCCGACTCGACCTTGTAGTCGGGATAAGCCTTTTGGGCAAGCACGACGGCCTTTTCGACAATCGCGCTTGAGTCGGCGATTCCCTGCAGGACAATCTTTTTGTCGATGACAAGCGCGCGCAAAAAGTTCACTGTGATGTTATGCTCAAAGACAAGGAAGTTCACAAGCTTTTGGGCAAGCAGCATTTCGGCCACTTTCTTTTTGCCCTGCTCCTCCAAGTCGGGAGTGACGTTCGCTTCCACGATGGAAACAATCAAGGCGGCGGCGCTCTTTATGTCAAGCTTTCCGGAATTGACGACCAAGTGGTAGTGCGCAGGGTCCTCGCCGTCGGCGTTGAAAAAGCTTTTGTGAAAGCCGCGCCTGTTGTTGTCGCTTTCGTCGATTCTGGCCTGGGCTTGCTTTTCTGTAAAGCTGAACTCTTCCTCCAAGCGCTCAAGGCGGGTTTGCTGGTCGGCCACAAAGCGGAAGGAGAGCATGTTGGGAAGGTCGCTCAAGACATAGGATGCGCCGCGGCCGATCAGGACAACGTTTCCGTCGGAGGCCGACTCCAAAATCGCGGTCTGCAAGTAGTCCAAGTATTCGTCGCGGTCTTTGGCCAGCGATGCGAAAAAGCCTGGCTTTACCTCGTCGTACTTGTGAAGCTTTTCTTTGGGAAAGCCAAGCTCTACGATTTTTGCCTCAATGTCTTTTCTTGTGATGAATTTATAATCCAAAAGCTTGGCGACTTCGGCGCTGATTTCATCTCCCAAAGCCGCCACTTGGCGGGCCATGCAAATTACAGCCATAAGTTCCTCCCTGATGACAAAAACAAAATTTCAATTTATACTATTTATATTATAAGGCAGGAACGAAATTATGTCAAAGGAAAATGACGACTCTTCGCTGATTTGGAAAGTTGGAAACAAAGAAAAGCTTTTGGACACGCCCGTATTCACGGTGAACAAAAGCGTGAACACCGCGCCGGACGGAAGAAGCGGCGCCTACATCACGATTGACGCTCCCGACTGGGCGGCGGTAATCCCCGAAGTTGACGGCTCTTTTTTAATGGTAAAGCAATGGCGGCACGCATACCAAGGCATTAGCCTGGAATTTCCAGGCGGCGTTGTCGACCCAGGCGAGTCTCCCAAAGAAGGCGCCGCCCGCGAATTGCTGGAAGAAACCGGCTGCCGCGCGCAAAGCCTAATTCACCTTGGAAGCGTAAGCCCCAACCCCGCCCTTTTTACAAACCGCTTCCACGTCTTTTTGGCGCGCGGCTTGGAGGCCGCCGGCGAGCAAAAACTGGACGCCGACGAGTTCCTAAACTGCGTCCGCGTTCCCAAAGAGGAAGTCTTTGCCAAAATGGGCGGAAGCGAATGCCCCCACGCGCTTATGGCCGCCGCGCTGGAGTTGTACAGGGAACGTTGTCGAGTATAGTCGACGGAAAAAGTCAAGAAAGTTTTCAGTATAGTGAAAACTTTTGCAAATTTCAAAAAAGTTTTCAGTAGAAAGAATTATTCCTAATAATTCACGACAGTCCAACCGTCTGGTATACCGTTTTTGCCGCGTGGCCAACTTACGCCAGAAGGCCTTTTAAATGTGCCAGTAGATTTTACGCCATAAAGCCAAGAATTTGTGCCGCCTGCTGATATATCGGTCGCAAGACAGATTACGCTAGCAAGTTTCTCGCAATACCGGAACATAGAATCATAGCATTGAACACAAAGTGTGGTCGCAGGCAGAGCCGGAGCGCTTGTAAGGCTCGCGCAGCCGGAGAACATGCTGTCGTAGCAGTTGTCCGCTAGCGTCGTCGCGGGCAGGGCTGGAGCCCTCGTAAGGCTTGTACAATTATTGAACATGCCAGCGTAGCAATAGCTCGCAAGTGTAGTCGCAGGCAGAGCCGGAGCGCTTGCAAGACTTTTGCAGTCAGCGAACATGTTAGTGTAGCACATATACTTCAGGGTAGTCGCGGGCAGGGCTGCTGGAGCCTTTGCAAGGTTTGTACACTTATAGAACATTTTGTCGTAGCAATAGGACGCTATCTTTGTCGCAGGCAGCGCCGGAGCGCTTGTAAGACTCGTGCAATAAAGGAACATACTATCGTAGCAATTAGACTCCAGTGTAGTCGCAGGCAGAGTCGGAGCGCTTGTAAGGCTTGTACAATAAGAGAACATTTCTTTGTAGCATCCCCCCGCCAGCGTAGTCGCGGGCAGCGTCGGAGCCTTTGCAAGGCTCGTGCAATAACAGAACATGCCAGAGTAACACCTGTTCGCCAGCGTAGTCGCGGGCAGAGCTGGAGCACTTGTAAGACTATGGCAACCATAGAACATACGCTCGTAGCACATATACTCCAGCGTTGTTGCGGGCAGAGCCGGAACGCTCGCAAGGCTTGCGCATTCATAGAACATTTGGTTGTAACAACCTTCCGCCAGCGTAGTTGCGGGCAGCTCAGGCGCGCTTGTAAGACTCGTGCAATAAAGGAACATTTGGGAGTAGCAATAGGACGCTATCTTTGTCGCGGGCAAAGCCAACTCTACGCCTGACTTGTTCTTTATATGACTATTACTGCTAAATAGACATTGAAATGTATATTCTTTTGTAAGTGTTCTTGCGTTCTCATAATTCGCGCTGTCGACAAGACTCATTATGTTTCCGTAAACATAGCAATCCTTGTCACATGCGATATTGCTGCAGTTGTATGGAGAATCAGCGTAAGCCTCGTTATCGCCGTAAAAACAAACCTTGTCGCCAACATTAGAAAGAGTTATTTCTTTTGTCGTTCCGTTACCGATAGATTGAACTTCGCCGCCGTTCACGCGGTATGTCACTGGGCCAGCCGCGCGATTTCTAAATGTTACCTTAGCGTCTGCCTCAATCGCTTCAAGTGTAAGTGGGTTTTGAATGGAAGGAACAACTGTAAATGTCGCCGTCACGGTCACTGGGCTTGCAGGCATCGTAAATTTTCCGTTTGTCACGTACATAGTTTTTGAAGTTGCGTAGGTTACAGTGTAAGAAGATAATTTATAGCCTGGATTCGGACTTGCTGTGAGCGTTACAAGAGTACCCTCAACAACAGGTTCTGTTATATTCGAGGAAAAGCTTCCATGCTCGCTGTTGTTTACGATTGTTATAGAGTAATATTTTGTTTCCGTCCACTTTGCGTAAATCGTCTTGGGCCCGGTTATACTCGTGGCGTCAAAGTTGAACAAGGTTCTACAGCCTGCGTCAGCGTACCAGTTGACAAACGTGTATTTCGTTGACACTCCGTCATTGACCTTATCGTCCTTTGTTGGAGCGATAGCGGGGTGCGAGGCCTTGCCGCCTTCTTCAACATTTTGCGTATAAGTGTCGCTTGAGCCGTATTTTCCGCCGCCCAAGTCAAAGGTCACGACATAAGTATTTGTCTCGCTCCACTTGGCGTAAACCGTCGTTGCGCCGCTTATAGCCGTAGCGTCAAAGTCAAACAAGGTGTTGCAGCCAGAGTCCGCGTACCAATTGTCAAACGTGTATTTTGTAGTAACATCGGCGCCGACGCTGTCGTCTTTTGTCGGGTCGCTGGCGGGCCGACAAACCTTGCCGCCTGTTTTCACATTTTGCGTGTAACTGTCGCTTGCGCCGTATTTTCCGCCGTTCAAGTCAAAGGTTACGGCATAAACAGGCAAATCGCTCCACTTGGCGTAAAGGGTTGTGGGCGCCGTTATTGGCGCGGCAAAGTCAAAGGGCGTTTGGCAGTTTTCGTCAGAACACCAGCCGGCAAAGTTAAAATGGTCTTTCGTTGGGTCGGCGGGCTTTGACGCAGTTTGGCCGCTTGTCACTTTTTGCCCGGCAACTTCGCTTCCGCCCTTGGAGTCAAAAGTTACGGCATAAATCGGAGTCCACACAGCGTAAAGGGTTATGCTGATATTGCCTGTGTATTCCGCTTTGTCGGCGTAGGCGGCTTCTGACGCCGCGCTGGACAAAGCCCAGCCCGCAAAGGCAAAGTTGTCCCTCTTAAAGCCAAGGTCTGCTATTGACGTCAAATTTTGCGGAGTTCCGGCGGTGAATATTTGCGTCGCCTTGGCGGGATTTTGGCTTTCGTCGTTTGCGTTAAAACTTACCGTATAAGTCTTTGCCGCCTGCGCGGGCGGCGGAGTGTCGACTCCGCTCACAGTGTTGGAACAAGCGGAAAAAAACGCCGCAAGGCCAAGCGCTGCAAAAAGCGCCGCGATTCCAAAGAATTTCTTCATACTTTCCTCCAATGCAACTTTGCCTTAAATGTCGCTTTATTCTAATATTTTAGCGCTAAATGCCTATTAATGCAAGAAAAATTCGGCATTAAACAGCGCTTTTATAAAAAAAAACATCTTTTAATGTTGTGTTTTATAAGGGAATCTGACTATAAAATTTAACGCATGAATTCAAAAGAAATCTTTGGCCAAAACCTCAAGCATTTTAGAAAATTGAACAAAATAACGCAGGAAGAGCTTTCGGAAAAGCTGGGGATAACGCCAAACCATCTAAGCCGCATAGAAAACGGAAAATCCTTTGTAACGGCGGAGGTTCTTGACGCCCTCTGCGTGATTTTCAAGATAAGCCCGGCCACTTTCTTTTACACAAAAAACGAATTTTCAGGCGACGACAGCCTTTTTACAAAAATCGACAAGATAATCGACATAGAGCTTGCCAAATTGGGAAGCCAGTTAAAGGAAAAAATCAGGCGGTAATTAGCCTCAATCCGCATTCTCTCCGCAAAAAAACAAAAAAAATCCGCTTTTTTTTACGATTTTTCCCAAAAAAAAACTAAATTTTGCAAAAAAAAGTCTACCTTATATACAAGGGAATTGCAAAAGCGGTTCCAAGTTTTATTTAAGGAGACAAATCATGTCAAAAAGAGTTGATGAATTAACATTCGCTGATGACGGAATGTTCCAGGAGGTGCTGCGTGACCCACAGATTTCCGCGGAACTTGTAGAGCTGCTCTTGGGAGTTCGGGTTGACCATGTGGAATATCCAGAGCTGGAAAAAATCATACAGCCTTTTTACACAACAAAAGGAGTGAGGCTTGACGTTTACTTAAAGGACAAAAACAAAGTGATTGACGTAGAGCTGCAGTCCTACCCGCAGGAAGCTCTCGGAAAAAGAGTGCGGTATTACGAGGCCATGATAGACATGGACGCGCTTATGAAAGGCGAGGACTATTCCAAGCTAAAGGACAGCTACATCCTTTTCATTTGCAAGCATGATCCGTTCAAAAACGCAAACGGAAATGCTTTCGGACTGCCGCGATACACTTTCAAAAATGTCTGCGCGGAAAACGCTCTTGTAAATTTGGATGACAAAAGCCTAAAAGTTGTGTATAATGCAAGCGCGTACGAAGCGGAAAAAGACGAGCGAATAAAGGCTCTGCTGCGCTTTGTCAAAACCGACGAGCCTAGCGAGGACGACTTTTCAAATCGTCTCAAAACTCTCGTTCAAAAGATTAAGGAAAACGAAAAATTCCGGAGGGATTACGCCGCCATGAATTTGCACGATAGAGACATGATAAGGATAGGACGCGAGGAAGGTCTCCATCAAAAAGCCGTCGAAGCCGCGATAAACTTGCTTAAAATGGGCGTAGGAACTCCGGAACAAATCGCGCAGGCGCAAGGCCTAACCTTGGAGCAAGTGCTGGAATTGCAAAAACAGATTTCCGCCCAACCTGCTCAAACGTAAAAAAAAGCCAAACAAAAATATCCCGCCCGTCTTTTGAACAACGCCGCCAAAAGAGGTGACAAAAGCGAAATGTCGTGGTACATTATGAAAAAAATTCGAAGCGGCGGCAGGGAGGAATGACACGATGAAAAAACTGCTTCCATTTTTTTTCATAATCTGCCTTGCCGCCGCGGCGCTGGCGGTTTTTTCTTGCGTTAGCGGCCAGGCGGCGTTGGAGCGCGTAAAAGAGCAAAACGAGCTTTTTTACCAAAACGCGGCGCAAAGCCAGCGCTACGAGCTGCCATTCTGCTCGACGGATAAAAACCGGCAGATTGTCCAGCGCCTTGGCTACGCGCTTTGCTACAACGAAAAGCGAGAGCAGGCCGACTGGGTGGCCTACACCTTGGACGCTTCAAAGCTGGAAAAGAACGCAAATCGGACAAACGACTTTAGGGAAGACTGCGAGATCGCGACTGGCTCGGCGGATTTGGACGACTACCGCCGCTCCGGCTACGACAGGGGCCACTTGGCTCCGGCCGGCGACATGGCGTACAGCCCGCAAGCGATGAGCGAATCTTTTTTGCTAAGCAACATAAGCCCCCAGCCCCACGCCTTTAACGAGGGCGTCTGGAATTCGCTGGAGCAGCATTTTAGAAGCCTAGCGAAAAGCCACGAAAAGCTTTACGTCGCCACCGGCCCTGTCTTTGAAAAGCCTTCCTACCCGACAATCGGTTCAAACAAAGTCGCCGTGCCCGAATTCTTTTACAAGGCGGCCTTGATTCAAGACGGCGTCGAGTTTAAAATGGAAGCCTACATTATTCCAGCGTCGGCCGAAAAAGACAACTACAAAAAGTACCGGGTCAGCGTTGACCAAATGGAAAAGCGGACAGGCATCGATTTTTTTTATTTGCTTGACGACGCTCTTGAAAACAAACTGGAAGCGAGTGTAGAATAAGACCGGCATAGCGGCAGGAGGAAGCCATGAACAAAATTTTTGAAATTTTCAACCAGACAAAAATAATTCCCGTAATAACGATAGAGGACGCCGCCAACGCGGTTCCCTTGGCCGGCGCGCTTTTAAAGGGCGGAATAAAAATCGCCGAAATCACTTACCGCACCGAGGCGGCGCCAAAAGCTATAAGCGAGCTTAGCGCGCATTGCCCCGACGTTCTGGCGGGAGCCGGAACGGTTACAAGCGTCGCGCAGGCGCAAGAGGCCATCGCGTGCGGAGCCAAGTTCATCGTGATGCCGGGCTTTGACAAAGAGATTGTCGAATACTGCAAAAGCCGCGACGTGGCTGTGGTTCCGGGAGTCGCGACGCCGACAGAAATTTCAGCGGCCATAAAATTGGACTTGGAAGTGTTGAAGCTTTTTCCGGCGGAACTTTTGGGCGGAACGGACTTTTTGGACGCGATGGCCGGTCCTTTCCCCAAAACTAAATTCATTCCCACCGGCGGAATAACTGCAGAAAACGCCGCCGCCTACTTGTCAAAGCAAAACGTCTTGGCGGTCGGCGGCTCTTGGATTGTAAAAAAAGAATTCATCAGCGGGCAAAAGTGGGACATAATCACCGCGGAGGCGGAAAAAGCGCTGATGTTCATTCCCCGCGCGTTCACAAAGTAAAGGCGGCCTGAACAATCATCGCGAGAGCGTCGCGCGAACGCGATGAATTGCGCCAACCCGCGCATTCAAACAACGCTCAACAACCAAGCGGCTTTCCCGCGCGGATTATGCTCCATGAAAATCGATAAGAGTTGAGACTTTTGCCGGAGCCAAAACCTTTTGGTAGTTCAAGTCGGGAAGGCCGATGATTCCAAAGTAGTCGGTCACAACTCCGCCGCCCTGCTCTATCACGTTTCTGGCCGCGGCCAACGTTCCGCCTGTGGCGATAAGATCGTCTATGACCAAGTAATTTTTTCCGCGCTCAACGTCGGCCTTGTGGGCCTCGATTTCCGCCGTTCCGTATTCTAGGGCGTACTTGCAAGAATATGTCTCGCCGGGAAGCTTTCCCTTTTTGCGGATAAGAATTTGGGGGATTGAAAGGCGCTCGGCAAAAGGAGCGGAGAACAAAAATCCGCGCGACTCGACAGTAGCCACAGCGTCAATCTTTGCGTCCTTGTAAAGCTCGACCATTTTGTCGATGCAAAACTTAAAGACATCGGGCTTTGTCAAAATGCTTGTGATGTCGTAAAAAAGAATTCCGGGCTTGGGAAAGTCCGGCACGCGCCTAATGGCCTTGTCCAAAAATTCAATTTCGCTTTCAGTCATATTGTAAAAGTATAGTGAAAACCAGCGCCTTTGTCTACGCGTTTTTATCTTGCAAAATGCAGGCGCTTGTTTTATAATAGAACTATGTTCCAACAGAACAAGTGTTTGGCCGAAGGCTGCAAAAAAACTTCACTTTCCGTCTTTAACTACTACGGCGAGATTGCCGAGGGCGAAAACTATTGCCTGGACCATTTTCCCGACCAGCAAAAAATCAAGGACGACATTTACAACTACATAAACCAGAGGCAAAAAATCGTCGGCCTCAACGCCAGCGGAATAACCTTTGAGAACATCGACCTTACCGACAAGCGCTTTTACGGATGCAACTTCCAAAACTGCCGCTTTGTCAACATTCACTCGACAAAGTTCCGATCAAGAATGAGCTTCTTTGACCATTCGGTTTTTTCAGACTGCGCGATGCTCGAAAGCAACATGCAGTTCACGTCTTTTGGCGGCTGCATTTTCTCTCACATTCTCTTTACCGGAAGCGACATGATTCACGACAACTTTTGCGGAATCCAAGCCTACCAGTCTTCATTTGACGACTCGGACTTGTACAACTCCCGCTTTATCGGCGCGAAATTGGTGGACACTTCCTTCCGCAACTGCAACATCAAGAACACGATGTTCTTCAACATAGAAAGGCAAAACCTTTTGTTCAAGTCGTCCAACTTGCGCGAGGCGATTTTTGACGAGCGCGGAAGCGAAATGTTCCTAAAGGATTCGGTGTGAGGCAAGAATGAAAATTTATTTCCACTTGAATCTGGAAGGCTTCTCAAACTGCTATGTAATCGTGAACGAAAAATCGCGCGAGGCAGTAATCATTGATCCGGGCCAGATCACGACAGAAATAATAAACCACATTGAGATTGGCGGCTACAAGCTGACCGGCGTTTTGATTTCACACAACCACGGAAGCCATGTTGCCGGCCTTTCCACCTTGCGAAAAATTTACGAACCGCAAGTTTACGCCGCTGACTGGGAAGTGGCCGGAAACGACACCAACGTTCTTAAGGACGACGGCGTGATTCAAGTGGCCGGAATTGACGTCGAATACTTTTCTTTGCCCGGCCACACAAACGATTCGATGGTTTACAAGGTCGGAAACGTTCTCTTTACAGGCGACTCGCTAAGCGCCTGCCGAATCGGAAGCACAAACTCAAAGTTTTCTGAAAGGACTTTGGTAAAAAACATCAAGCAAAAAATTCTTTCGCAAACCGACGACACGGTCATAATGCCGGGCCACGGTCCGCCAACAACTGTCGGCGTGGAACGCGAGTTCAACCCCAAACTGTCGCCGGCGCAACAATGACTTTTACCGCGATAAAGCTTAACCCTTCCCAAGAACTAAAGCTGCTAAAGGCCCGCGCCGCCTTGTTTGGAAGCGGCCAGCCCTTGTCGTTGGACAAAAAAAGCGGCCGCGTCCGCCAAAAAGTTTTGCCCAGCCAAGCGATTTTTTTGCGGCCTCTTTTGTGCGTAACGCCAGATGATTTTGGCAAAGAAGAGTTTTTGTCAATCAAAAAATTTGAGCTTTACTCGCCAAGGGCAGCGGCGCAAAACGCAAGGCAAAGCGCAGGCCATCCAACTTGCTTTTGGACGCGGCTGGAGACAAAGGCGCGGCGATTGCTTTTGCCGATCCCTTTCGCGCTGGACTATTCGTTTTCAAAAGATTTTAGCCTGGAAAAAGTTTTTTCGCTCGCCGCCGAGCTTAGGGCCGGCGCGGACAAAGGCGCCTTGGACGGCATGGACTTTTTGTTTTGCGCCAGCTCCTTTAAAATATGCCGCGCCGAAATCACGAAAAACGAATGGAGCCTTTACGACGAGGCCTGGAAAAAAGTAAAGATTCAGCCGCTTTTTGCCGATAATCAAAGGGTAGAACTTTAAATAAAAAATCAGGCGGTAAGCTTATGAAATTAAATAGAATATTCTTTTTTGCGGCGATTTTTGCGGCATGCTCATATTTAAGCGCCGCGCCCTCTTTTAGCGGCTCCATCGGAGGAAGCGCCGGCGGAGACCTGAACGTTCCCCTTAACGGCGACAAGGCCCAAGGAACAATTCCTTTGGCGGCTTACGCGGCTGCCCAGGCCAACCTAACGGATTGGGCGATCGCGCGCGGCGAAATCGCGGCTTGGGCCTCAAACCTTGCGTTCAACGATATTTTCGCCGACAGCGACGCCAACGTCCGCCTTAACGAACTTTCACTTGTATTGCAAAGAAGAGCATTCACGGCCACAAACTATTTTTCCGTATTCTTGGGAGCGTACGAGCCAATCGGAAGCGACGCCTTTTTGATGAGGCATTTTGGAATTGAGCCGATAAGCTCCCGCCTTGCAAAGTCTTACACAAGTTTGGCCGGAAGCCCAATCCGCGACTCAAAGGGAGCGGGCGCTTCTTACATTGTGAACTTTGACAAGGCGCCGATCGCGACAGGCGCTTCATTTTATTTTAGCAAAAACAAGGACAATGACTGGGCCATAAATTTGGACGCCCGCTTTGCCCTTGCGACAAACCTTGCGACTCTTGACTTTTTGGTCGGCGTCGGATCTCCCCTTCAAGACACTTACAAAAACAAAGACGTGGTTTTAGTGATTGACACAATCACATTGCATGGCGGAATCAACTTTTTGGCGGGAAGCAAATACACGCACGGCCTTTTGATACAAGCCGGATTGGAAGATATCGTTGTAAAGGGAAGCAACGGAAGCGGCTTTAACGGAGACGAAATTCGATTCCTGTTTGAACCGCGCCTTATGTTCAACACGTTTAACTTTACGCTCACCGCCTATTCCTTTAGCGAAAAAAGCGTAAAGGAGCTTGCATACTTACGGGATCCACTTGGCGCTTGCTTTACTTTTTACAAAGACAACATTGAGGGAAAGCGCGGAGACATCAGCGTTGGAATCCACAGCATATTCTCTTTAAAAGGAATTACAATCAGCGACATCGTCCAATCAAAGAACTTAGGAAACGCGATTTACAACGCTTACATAACTCCATACATAGAAATCCCGCTTAGCGGAATCGCAAGCATTGAGACAATAGCGCAAGTCGGAGTCCTTGACTTGACGGGAAGCCAAACTCTGGCCTTTAGGCTTACGCTTGGCGGGCGAAAGACTTTTTAACGCAAAAAAAGCGCGGCAAAACGCCGCGTTTTTTTTTGCGCTTTAGATTTGCCAAGAAGCCAGGCGAGCGCAGGCTTCCTCAACGTCGGCGCGGTGGCCAAAGGCCGAGATTCTTATGAAGGATTCGCCGGCCGGTCCAAAGCCGGAACCAGGAGTTGTCACAACCTGGCATTCCTTTAAAATCCTGTCAAAAATGTCCCAGCTTTTCTTTCCAGGAAACTGCGCCCACAAGTAAGGCGAGTTTCCGGTCCAGAAAACCTTGACGCCGGCGGCCTTGAAGTTTGGCCCCTCCACCGCTTTCTTTATGACGCGGGCGTTTTCCAAGTAATAGTCGATGACGTCCTTCATTTCCTTAAGGCCCTTCTCGCTCACCGCGGCGAGGGCTCCGGCCTGCGCGACGTTTGACGCGCCGTTAAAGAGCGTTGTCATGACGCGGTTCCAGTCGCGGTTTACGGAACTTCCGTCCTCAAACAAAAGCTCGTTGGGAACGACGCTCCAGCCGCAGCGGACGCCTGTAAAGCCCGCGGGCTTTGAGAAGGAGTTGATTTCTATCGCGCACTTTTTGGCGCCCTCGATTTCGTAAATCGTTTTGGGAAGCGAAGGGTCGCGGATGAACTCGCGGTAGGCCGCGTCAAAAATTATTATGCAGCCGTTTGAAAGCGCGAAGTCCACGAGTTTTTGCAATTCTTCTTTTGTGGAGACGGCGCCCGTTGGATTGTTGGGCGAGCAAAAGTAAATCAAAGTGTTTGGCTTTACGGCGGACAAGTCCGGGAAAAAGTTGTTTTCGGGATTGCACGGAAGGTATGTCACGCCCGCGTAGCCCGAGCCGTCATTGGCGCCGGCCGCTCCGATTATGACAGAGCCGTCGACATAAACCGGATAGCTGGGGTCTTGCACTGCAATCGGAACGTCGCGGCCAAAAAGCGTTTGGATGCGCGCGATGTCGCACTTGGCTCCGTCGGAAATGAAGACTTCGCTTGCGTCGGCCATTCCGGGGTAAAAAATCCGGGCGATTTTTTCGCGCAAGGCCGCGTTGCCCTGCTCGTCTCCGTAGCCTGAATAGCCGGCCGCAGTTCCAAGTCCAAGCGAATAGTCGCTCATCGCTTTTGCGATGTGGGGAGTCAAGGGCTCGGTCGTGTTTCCGATTCCGAGGCTGATGATTTTAGCGGCCGAATTTTTGGCCTGATATTCCTTGCGTCGGCGGGCGACTTCAGGAAAAAGGTAACCCGCGGTCAAATTGGCGAAGCCTGCGTTTCTTTTTATCATAATGCGCAAAGTTTAATGAAAACTAGCGGCGAGGTCAATTACAGTAATTAGCCTATTGACACAAAAATCAGCAATCGCTAATATTTAGGTTAGTTATTGCTAATTACAATAATATACTACAAACAGCGGCCCTTGGGCGGCAAAAAAAATCCGCCCGCCGCTTTCGGGGGATTTATGAAAGTTTCAAGCATAAACAAGTTTTTTGAAAAAGCCGGAGTCTGGCAGCTGCGCTTTAGATGGCGGATTTTGGCCGGCTTGTGCGCGCTTTCAGTTGTTTGCCTTGCGGGCCTTCCAAAGTTCAAGATGGCAAGCGACGACGAAGCATGGTTTGAGGATTGGGAGCAAGTCAAAGTTGACTCCGACCAGTTTAAGGAAATTTTCGGAAGCGACGACGCGATTATGGTCATGGTCAGAGCGGACGACGTTTTTAAGCCGGAAGTCTTGCAAGGAATCGAACGGCTTGGAAAGCGGCTTGAAGAGGAAGTCCCCTACGCCGACGAAGTGACTTCGCTTATGACGGGCGAAATTCCGATTGGAACGGAAGACAGCATCGAAATAAAGAATCCGTTTGAGAACGGAATCCCTTCCGACCCCGCCGAGCTTGAGGCCAAGAAAAAATTCATCCTTAGCCGCGAATCCATTTGCGACAACCTTGTTTCCGCCGACGCGAAGGAAACTTGGGTAATCCTTTCCTTGGAAAACTACGAGGGCGGAATGGAATTCGCCGCCGAAGGAATCGCCCGCTACGCGCAAAAAGTGGTTCTTGACGAAGCAAAAAAAGCAAACGGCGCCTACGAGCTGAAGCCGATGGGAATGTCCTACAGCGAAATGGAAGAAAACGACGTCATTGAGCATGAAACAAAAATCCGCGTCCTTAGCGGCTTTGTCGTGATGATTCTTTGCCTTTTGCTTTTTGTCCGCTCGCTTCGCGGAGTCATCGTTCCGCTTTTGGCGACCACAGTAGGAATCGGCTCGGTCTTGGGCCTTAGCGCGCATTTGGGAATCGTCGCCGACTCCAACATGGTCACGCTTCCGATTTTGCTTGGCATGGCCTTGTCGGTCGGCTATTCGGTTCACTACGTGAACTCATTCAGGATGCACTTTAGGCGGACGGGCTTAAGAAAAGATTCCATCGTCAAGGCGGTGGAAGAAAGCGGCTGGCCGATTTTATTCACGGTCATTACGACAATGGCTTCGCTTGTTTCCTTTTTGTTCGCGGGAATCGAGCCGATCCGCTGGATGGGAGGCGCGTCGACAGCGATTGTTTTTGCCGTTTACCTTTACGTGATTTTGCTGATTCCGATTTTGATGAGCTTTGGAAAGGACGGAAAAATCCAGGAAGGCGCGGCCTCAAAAACCGGCGCGACAAAGGCCGACCTTGCCTTTGAGAGCTTTGGAAAGGTTGTCGAAAAAAGAAAAAAACTTGTGGCCGTTCTTTCTTTCGCGGCGGTTCTCGCGCTTGCTCCAGGCCTTTTTAGAATCACAGTCAACATGGACTACATCGAGATGATGGGAAGAAAGATTCCCTACGTCGCGCGCATTTTGGACACGCTCTCAGGCCCCTTGGGAAGCCTTTACAGCTACGACGTCATGGTTCGCGACGGCGACCCCAACGCTTTTAAGAGCGCGGAAAATTTCAAAAAGCTGGAGGAGCTGGAAAGCGCGCTTGGAAAACTAAAACTGACCAAAATTTCCGGAACAAAGCCCCGCGTCACAAGCGGTTGCCAAATGATGAAGGAAATAAACCGAATGTTCAACAACGACCAAAAAGAATTTTACGCGATTCCCGACGACGACGCTGTCATCGCGCAAAACCTGGTCTTTTACGCGCCCAACTTTGACGACTGGTTTGACATAGAAGGCGAAGACTACGGAACGACGCGCGTTCACGTGGAGCTTTTGGGCTACGACGCGAACATAATCGTCGAGGACATAAATTCCGCCAAGGCAAAAGCCGCGGAGCTTTTTCCCGACGCTAAGATTAGCATCGTGGGCGAGGTTGTCGAATACGCCGAGATGAACCACAAGCTTGTAAGCGCCGAGCTAAAGTCATTCTCGTTCTCGCTTGTAGTGATCGCGGTTCTTTTGATTTTGGCCTTCTCCAGCGCGAAGACCGGCCTTATTGGAATGATTCCAAATTTGGCGCCAGTGCTTGTGGTTGGCGGCGTGATGGGCTACGCGGGATTTTCGCTTGACATGCTTACGATGACGATTATGCCTATGATTTTGGGAATCGCGGTTGACGACACGATTCACTTTATCAACCACATAAAGTACCACTATGAGTTTACGGGAGACTACGCAAAGTCTGTGACCGTCTCCTTCCGCGAAATAGGAAAGACGATGGGAATGACGACTTTCATCTTGTGCGCGATGTTCCTTATGTACACCTTTAGCCCGATGGGCTGCCTTTTTAGGGTTGGCCTTTTGGCTATGATAGGCTTGTCGTCGGCGCTGGTGGCGGACTACACGCTCACGCCCGCTTTGATTTTGTTAACGAAACCCTTTAGCGGCAATAAGAACGGCGGCAAGGCCAAAAGGCTTGGCTAGCCGCATAAGCGGCAACAAACGCGCTTGCAAAGGGCTCGCGCGTTCAGCCGTAATATTTTTTATAGGAGGCATATATGAAAAAGATTGGATTTGCAAAAACGGCGGCGATTTTTTGCGCGGCCCTTGCGATGGCGGGCTCTGCGGCCTTTGCCCAAAACTTGACCGGCTACGATATCGCCAAGCGCGCGGACGAAGTCGACGAGGGAAAGACTTGCTCTTACACGGCGACGCTGACGCTTAAAAGCAAAAAAGGCGCGGTAAGAACGCGCGAAATCATGACGCGCGAAAAGGATTACGGCGACGTAAAGAAAAGCGTCGTTGTCTTTGTCGTTCCCAAGGACGTGGAAGGCGTGGCCTACCTTTCTTTTGACTACCCCGACAAGGCGGACGGAACCAAGCCCGACAGCGACAGCTGGCTTTTCATGCCCGCGATGAAAAAAACGCGCCGCATCGCCGGAAGCGGAAAGGACGACGACTTTATGGGAACGGACTTCACATACGCCGACATGGGAGACCGCGGCCTTACAAAAGACACCTTCAACCTTTTGGGCGAAGACACCGTTGACGGAAACGCTTGCTGGAAAGTAGAATCTGTCGCCAAGGACAAGAGTGAAAAAACGCAGCGAAGAATCATTTGGTACAGAAAGGACAACTACAAGGTCGTCAAGGGAGAATTCTACGACAGGCAAAACGAGCTTGCCCGCGTCCTTACCTGCTCGGCGACAATTCAAATCGACGGCATTTGGACGACGCAAAAAATGTTCATGGAAAACGTAAAAAGCGGACACTCCACTTTGCTTGAAATGAAAAATGTCCGCTACAACTTGCCGCTTGACGACAAGATGTTCACCGTAAGCGCCATTGAGCGGGGAAGCGTCCGATGAAAAAACTCGCCGCCGCCTTTTCGCTTTTCGCCGCGCTGGCTCTTGCAAACACAGCCGCGCCGCGCAGCGCTTGGGCAGTTGACTTCTCGCCGTCAGGAAAAATTCAAGGCCTTGCGGGAGTTGGGCTTGGCTTTGACAAAAAGAACGCGGGCGGCTTTTTGTTGGGAAACCTGCGGCTTGACGGCTCTCTAAAAATCTACGAAGGCGATTCTTCGGCCTTTATCGACGGCTTTTTGATGGGCGACGCGATCGGAAGCCAGTCGTCATTCCAAGCGGCGGACTTTGTTTCCGACAACGGCGACTTCCGCCTGCGACTAAAGGAAGCCTGGATGGACTACGACGGCGGCTTTTGGGCCCTGCGAATCGGGCGGCAGTCGACCGCCTGGGGAAAGGCTGACGGCCTTCAAGTGGCCGACATTCTTTGCGCCAAGGACGAAAACACGATTTTAGCGCGCGAATACGCCGACAGCCGCCTAAGCGTTGACGCGGCGCGGCTTACGTTCAAAAACGACGCGTTTTTTTTTGACGCTTACTGGATTCCATTCTTTGCGCCAAGCGCCCTGCCCCTCGCCGAAAAAAATCCGCTCAAAAAAGTGATGATTCCAAAAAGCGTTTCGCTTGGCGCGGGCGGAGCGATTCCTGTCGCGCAAGTGGCAAAAGGCAACTTTGAACTTCCGGGCCTTTCGCTTGAAAACAGCGAATTCGCCGCGCGGCTTGCGGCATTCTTTCCGTTCGCGGATTTTTCGCTCTACGGATTTTACGGCTTTGACCGCGAGCCTTGCCTTGCGTACAAGCTTGTCCGGGACTCAGTCGGAAATCCGCAAGCGCTTTCGGTCAACGGCTCTTACAAGAGAATGCTGATGGTCGGAGCGGACGCCGCGATTCCGATAAAGGAAGTCGTTCTTAGGCTTGAAGCCGCGGTCTTTCCGCAAAGAACATTCGCCGCGAGCGCGAAGGAACAGCTTATGGGCGCGGAAAAGTTCCGCGAAAAAACGCAGCTTGTCGCCTTGGCGGGCTTTGACTGGACTCCAAGCGGCTGGACTATTACCGGCCAATATTATTTGGACGCGCTCCTTGACGGTTCAAGCCACTTGGACCGCGACTCTTACAGGCACCAAACAAGCCTAAGCGTTTCAAAGGCCTTTTTCCAGGAAACGCTTGACATTTCGCTTGCCTGGCTTTTTGGCCTGAACGATTTTGACAGCATGATAAAAGTTCAAGCCAAATACAGCTTGACAGACAGCATCGCGCTTTCGCTTGGCTCGGACTTATTCATCAACGGACCTGACAAAGACAAAAAAGGCTTTTACGGAGCTTACCAAGAGCTTAGCGCAATTTGGCTAAAAGCGGAGTATAACTTTTAGTCGTAATGTTGAAGGATCAACGGAGATTTTTATGAAAAAAAAGTCATTGTTAAATTGGATATTTTCGTTCGCGGGCGAAAAAAAGGCCGCGTATTTTTTGAGCGTCTTCTTTGCCTTGCTTTGCGTGGCCTGCGCGATCGCGCCCTACATTTTAATCGCGGACATAGTGAAAAAGCTGCTTTCGGGTGAGCGCGAATGGAGCGTTTACTTTAACGAGTGCCTTGCAATCGCGGCCTTTTGGGTTGGGAACGCGCTCTTCCACATGGTTTCCACAAGCTTAAGCCACATCGCCACCTTCAATGTTTTGGCCAACATCCGAAAAAGGCTTTGCGACAAGCTTTCGCGCGTTCCGCTTGGAAGCGTATTGGACATGCCTTCGGGAAGTCTAAAAAGCATTTTAATAGAAAGAATCGACAGCATGGAAACGACGCTGGCCCACATTCTTCCCGAATGGACATCGAACCTTGTCCTTCCGCTCTTGATGTTCGTCTGGCTCTTTCATCTTGACTGGAGGATGGGCCTTGCCTCGCTTGCCACGCTTCCTGTCGGAATAATTTCCGCGTCCTTTATGATGGTCAACATGACAGAGAGATTCCAAAACGCAATCGAAAAAACAAAAATTCTAAACGACACCGCAGTTGAATACATAAACGGAATCGAAGTCATAAAGGCCTTCGGAAAGGCCAAGTCTTCGTACGAGCGCTTTGTCGTGGCGGCAAAGGAAGGCTCCGACTGTTTTGTCGAATGGATGCGCGACTGCATTTGGCCATTCACAATCGCCTTTGTAATCGCGCCTTCAACGCTGCTTTCTGTCCTTCCAATCGGCGGCTTTTTGTTTTTGCGCGGAACGCTTTCCGCCGTCGACTTTATCTCAATCATCATTTTGTCGATGAGCGTGATCCAGCCGCTTTTGACCGTTTACTCCTACCACGACGACATAGCCAAGGCAACGGTCATCTTTGGCGAAGTCGGCGCGATTATGGACATGAAGGAGCTTGAAAGGCCAAGCGCTGACAAAAAGAAGCCCGCCGACAATTCGATTGAATTGCGCGACGTCCGCTTTAGCTACCACAAAGAAGGCCAAGAAGGCCGCGGCGGCGAAGTCATTCACGGCGTGAGCCTGAAAATTCCGCAAGGCTCTTGCGCGGCTTTTGTGGGCCCAAGCGGAAGCGGAAAGTCAACATTGGCGCGCCTTATCGCCTCGCTTTGGGACGTGGATTCCGGCAGCGTGGAAATCGGCGGAGTAAACATAAAAGACCTTTCGCTTGAGGAATACAACCGCCGCGTGGCCTACGTAAGCCAGAACAACTTTTTGTTCGACATGAGCGTGCGCGACAACATTCGCCTTGGCCGGCCCGGCGCGAGCGACAAAGAGGTCGAGGCGATGGCGAAAAAATCCGGCTGCCACGACTTTATCATGTCGCTGGAAAAAGGCTACGACACGATTGTAGGCGGAAGCGGCGCGCATTTGTCAGGCGGCGAACGGCAGAGAATCGCCATCGCCCGCGCGATGATGAAGGACGCGCCGATTGTAATCTTGGACGAAGCGACGGCCTACACCGACCCCGAAAACGAGGCCGTAATCCAAGAAAGCGTCGCGCGGCTTGTCAAAGGAAAAACATTGATTGTAATCGCGCACCGCCTTAGCACGATTCGCGACGCGGACATGATTTACGTCATAAAGGACGGAGCGATTGACTCTTTTGGAACGCACGAACAGCTTTTGCGAAAGCGCGGCCTTTACAAAGCCATGTGGGAAGCGCACATCAGCGCCAAAGACGAGTAATAGCGGCGAAACAATCGGCGGCAAGCCAAAAATCGATAGGCGCCGCATAAGCGGCAACATTCGCGCTTGCAACGCTCGCGCGAACAGCCGTAACGGAGGTAAAACAAATGTTTGAGATACTAAAAAGATTCTTTGATTTTTGCGACAAGGAAAACCGCAATAAGTTTTACGCGGCGATTGCCTTGGGCGTAGTGAATTCATTTTTTATGGCGCTTAGAATCGCCGCCATCGCGGTAATGATGCAGGGCGTGATTCGCGCGGCCACGGGAACCGAAGCCTTTAGCGCGAAAACGATTTGGCTTTCCTTTGGCATAATGGCCTTTAGCGTGGCCGCGGCGATTGTCACAAAGAAAAACGTTTCGATGTGGCAGACAGAAGGCGGCTACAGGACTTGCGCTCAAAAGCGAATCCAAATCGCCGAGCATTTGCGCTACGTTCCGATGGGATACTTTAACCAAAACTCTCTTGGACAAATCACAAGCGTGACGACAAACACGATGGAGCTTATGGGCGACGTTGCCACAAGAGCCGTCATGCTTGTGATGCAAGGCCTTTTGGATTCCGCGCTTATCATCGTGATGATTTTTTTCTTTGACTGGCGGATAGCGCTTATCGCGACGGCGGGCTTTTGCGCCTTTCAGTTTGTGAACGTTTTCATGCGCCTTGCAGTCCGAGGCGCATCGATGGAAAAATCTTTGGCCGACGAAGCGCAGATTGAAAAAGTTTTGGAGCACATCCAGGGAATCGCCGAAGTCAAGGCCTACAACCTTACCGGAAAGCGCAGCAAGGAATTGAACGCCGTCATCGACCGCGCCAAAAAAGTTTGCATAAAAATGGAAATGCGCTGCATTCCGATCTCGGCGATTCAGTCCATCGTGTCAAAATTTTCGGGCGTTGCCATCGCGCTCGCTTCGATTTGGTTTTACCTAAACGGCTCGATGCCGCTGGAAAAGTGCGCGGTCATGCTGATTTGTTCCTACATGCTTTTTGCCGCGCTAGAAGCCGGCGGAAACTACTCGGCGCTCCTTCGCGTCATCGACATCGGCGTTCAAAAGGCCCAGGCGATTTTGGACATTCCGCTTATGGACATTGAAGGCCGGGGACACCCGTTATTGCCAGCAGCCCGCGAGCGACGCAACGCCCCGCTCGACATAAGCGCGAACGACATCAGCTTTGCCTACGACAAAAAGAAAATCATCGACGGCGTTTCGCTCCAAATACCGGAGCGTTCAAAGGTCGCGATTGTAGGCCCTTCCGGCGGCGGAAAGACCACGCTCTGCCACTTGCTTTCGCGCTTTTGGGACGTGGACAAGGGAAGCGTAACCTTGGGCGGCGTTGACGTCCGCGACTGGAGCATGGACGAGCTTATGGCAAACTTCAGCTTTGTATTCCAAAATGTCTATCTTTTCCATGACACAATCGCCAACAACATCCGCTTTGGAAATCCCAGCGCTCCGATGAAGGATGTCATCGCCGCCGCAAAAAAGGCTTGCTGCCACGACTTTATCTCGGCGCTTCCAAACGGCTACGACACGGTGATCGGCGAAGGCGGCGCTTCGTTAAGCGGCGGCGAAAAGCAGCGCGTATCAATCGCGCGCGCGATCATGAAAAACGCCCCGATAATCATTCTTGACGAAGCCACCGCCAACGTGGACCCCGAAAACGAGCGCGACCTTATGGCCGCCGTCTCGGAGCTTACAAAAGAAAAGACCGTCATAATGATAGCGCACAGGCTAAAGACCGTGCGCGACGCGGATCAAATAATCGTCATCGACAAGGGAAAAATCGCCGAGCAAGGAAAGCACAGGACGCTCGCCAAGTCCGGCGGCATATACTCGCGCTTCATCGACTCAAGAAAGCAAGCGGTGTCTTGGAAAATCTAGCGGCTCGACATAGGAGAAATGGATATGGAACTAAAGCTTGGAGACGTTCAGACAACGGCGCTCATCCCCGTCGCGATAAAGGCCAGCGAAAGCCTCAGGCCAAACGCCCGCGTAAAGGACGAGGTTGCCGTACAAATGATTGAGGCGCTTGGAATCAATCCTGAGCCCTACGACAAATTTTTGAGCCACGAGGGAGTCATCGCCCGCACCGTGATGCTTGACCGCATGGCAAAGGATTTTATCGCGCAAAACCCGGAAGCTGTAATCGTCAACATGGGCGCGGGCTTTGACAACCGCTTTAGCCGCGTGGACAACGGAAAAATATTTTGGTTCGACCTAGACTTGCCGGATTCAATCGCGGTCCGCAAAAAAGTTTTTAAAGAGCGCGAGCGAGTTCAAATGATAGAAGGAAGCGTCTTGGCAGACGGCTGGACGCAAGCGGTGAAAGAAGAAATCAAAAAGCGCGGCGGCCCCCAAAAGGCTCCCGTCCTATTTTTGGCGGAAGGACTTTTCATGTATTTTACGCTTGACGAAATCGCCACGCTCCTTAAAGTCCTAAAGGAAAATTTTCCAAGCGGAACTTTAATCGCAGAGCAAAACAACCCGATGATGGTCAAAAACCAAAAGTACCACGACACCGTAAAGGCGACTAACGCGGTTTTTAAAAGCGGAACCTGGAGCGGACAAGAAATCGCCGCGCTCTGTCCCGGCATGACGCTTGTGGAAGAGCGTAGCTTTAACGAAGAAATGAAAAAACATTCGTTCCGCGGCTGGCTCTTCGCCGCGCTGCTTCCAAAAATGAATGACCGCTGGGCAAGGTTCTCATGGTAGCGTCATTCACGGACAATTTTGGACACCCGCGCGGCTTTCTTGGCCGCCTTATGCTTGTGGCGATGGAACGCGAGCGCCTTCCGATGGCAAAGTGGGCTTTTAGCCTTTTTGACGTTCCGCAAGAAGGGCAAATCGCGGACATCGGTTGCGGAGGCGGCTACAACATAAAGCGCCTTTTGCAAAAATCCGCCGCCGCAAAAGTTTGGGGCTTGGACATTTCGGAAGAGAGCGTAAGGTCAACAAGGCCGCGCCTTTAAGCCGTTGCGAAATCTTGCAAGCGAGCGCGGACGCCCTGCCCTTTTCGGACGATCAGCTTGACTTTGTGACAGCCTTTGAAACCGTATTTTTTTGGAAGGACATCGAGCGCGGATTCAAGGAAGTCCGCCGGGTTCTAAAAGACGGCGCGGCCTTTGCGGTCGTGAACAATTACGGCGACCCAAAGATTGACTGGGAAAAGAAGGTTCCCTGCATGAAGCGGCGGACGGCGCAAGAGATAAAGGCGCTTTTGCTTGGCGCGGGATTTACTTCCGCTACGCTGGCCCAAAACGGAAACCTTTTTTGCGTCATCGCGAAAAAGTAAAAAGCGCCGGCGCGCGCCAAGGAGGAACGATGAAAAAAACAGTGTGGGACTTTTTCGCGCCGATTTACGAAGCGTCGATGAAAAGCCAAAAGAACATTTACGATTACTTGTACCAGAACATTTCGCGCGCCGCGGAAGGAAAGGCAGTCTTGGAATTGGCAACAGGCCCCGGCATGATAGCAAAGCATATCGCATCTTCGGCCAAAAGCGTCGTGGCGACGGACTTCGCGCCCAATATGATTGAGACGGCAAAAAAAGGCGAGGTTCCGCAAAACGTCACCTTTGAAGTCGCCGACGCGACAAGCCTTCCATACGCCGACAAGGCCTTTGACCTTGTTGTAATCGCAAACGCGCTGCACATAATACCAGAGCCGCAAAAAGCTTTGGCGCAAATCAAGCGCGTCCTAAAAGACGACGGCCTTTTAATCGCCCCCAATTTTATCTTTAGAAAAAGCGGCGCCAAAAATTTGTGGCAAAAAATATTGGCCCTTGTAGGAATCAAGTTCGCCCACGAATGGACTGCCGAAGAGTACCTTGCCTTTTTGCGCGAAAACGGACTTAAAATCGGCAAGAGCCAAATCATCAAAGGCAGGATTGACTTGCTTTACGTTGAATGCGCCTTTTAACGCCAAGCAGCGGGCGGCGTCCACGTAAGCTTTGTTATGCGTTTTTTATCTTTCATATTTTCTTTCTTCATCATGAGTTTTAAAGGCATATCCGTCAAAATCATATTCATATACTATGTATGATGGAGCTGTCACCTTTAAAACATATCCATACATATTTTCCGAATAGCCGCTTGCCTGACCGAAGGAAAACACTATTTCATATTTATTGTTTTTTGCATATTCAATATCTTTTCTTAGCAAGCTAAACATCGGATTGGAATTATTTAAATTCCAGACTCCATTTTTATATGAATAAAATTCCATATCATTAAAACACCAGATATCATTTTCATTCGGCGGATCTATCGGATGAAGAATATATGGATTTCCATCGGCAGAATAAAGCAATTTATCAAATTGTTCAGAATATTTTGGAAAGGCATTCTTTACTTTTTTTGTATAATCATCTTCCTTGTATTCCGGTTCATCATAATCAAAATCCGTGTAGAAATAAATTTCATTCAAACAAGTATCATGGTATTTTGTTCCTTTATACACATCCTTTATTGTAAACGATATTTTTTTTACATTATCATATCTCAGAAATGAATAAACATAAGAATCATATGTGTCTGCAAGACGAAAACAAGTTTTAAAAGCATCATTTATATATACTTCTAAATGTTTTACACGATTATTTGCAAAATATAATCGTAAATCTCCGTATCCGTTTCGTATTCCAATACCTTTTATGTCAATCGGAGATTCAAATTCAAAACTAACACTTTCACCTATGCCGTCTCCTTCAACACCTTCCACCCAACTTTTATATGAGTTGTCTATTAAATTTTTAGAGCCATAAAAGCCAACGCCCTTTTCTTTTTCCACAAGGGTTGATGAAGCGTTAACATTATTTATTTGAATCTTTCCTTCCGCATAAATACACATAGAGAACAAACACAAGTTTATAAATAAAAATACTTTTCCAATCATATTTTCTCCGCATTATTTCCTATGCGCCGCAAGCAGTGGGCGTCCACATAAGCTTTGTTGTGTGATATTACGCGTAAGCGTATGTATTTATTTCCTGCGCAAGCTTATATGCAGAAATTCCAAGTGGCATAAGAAATTCTTCGCTTAGGATTTCTCCGATTGTTGGTGTTTCGATAAAATCAGACATAGTTTGCTCCTAGTGGTAATCCACAATCTCTACATCGTAATAATATCCGTCTTTTTCTGTAAAACAGACAGTTTTTCAACCGGCGCAAAGCCGCGTACTAACGCTACTTCGCCCAAACCCTAAAGTTCAATTTCATTTCATAAGGCAAGCTTGACTTGCTTTATGAAATATTCTTTTTTATATTTTCTTGCAGAATTCAATAATTTCGTTCTTTATGCTGTTAACTGCTTCTTTAAATTCTATTGAACAGAAACCAATTCCATCAACGCTCTCAATTTCCATGTGACCGTAAAAATGTTCGATTGTTGATATGAGCCGTTCACATTCTTTCATGTTTGGCCCTGTCCGCAAAACTATGGAATAACCTTTCTTGCCTTTTGAAAGACTTGCATGCGGTTCATGTGTGTTGCACCACGGAGTGCATCTGTCGATGAAGGCCTTAAACTGTCCAGGAACATCTGCCCAATATGATGGCGATACACATATTACTATATCCGCTTTTTCAAATTCATTTATTAAAGAATCAAAATCATCGTGTTGAATACATTTTGCTGTTGAATGACAGGTTCTGCANGCCTTTACAAAAATTAAATTTATAGTCATCAATACAGACTGTAGTTGTATCGTATTTTTGTTTAATACAATCATTTGCGATTTTTACAATCTCAGCAGTTGCGCCATTTTTTACAGGACTACAATTAATTATTAATGCATTCATTTTTCCTTCCTTTCTTACAAAGCAGGCCAGCGCGCCTGTCGTCATAACTACGCGCTTAAACGGTGGCGGGCGCAGACCCGACATCCGATTTGAAGCGCATGTTATACGTTTTATTCATATAAATTATAAATCCGATATGAAATCAAATACTTCTTCGAATCCATCTGGTGTTAAAATAAAACATTTTAAGCCTAAGTCACCGCGTGTATAGAAATCGGTCTTATATGGATATGAATCTACTGGACATCCGCCCATGCCACCGATATTCAAAGATTTCAGATAATCAAAAGCCTTGTCATTACTGTCTATCCATTTTTCACCATCGAATTCTTTATACGTGATTATGCTTCTGTCATTTACTACATCTTTTTCCTTAAGGATTAAAAGCAATTTGCCTGTTTTAATATATGCCAATACAATTTCATTTCCATTATATCTATTAATTAGCTTATATTTATATAAACTGCCATATGTACATTTGAATTTTTGAAAGTTAGGAATTAAATCCATAGCTTTCTTTGTATAATCATCAAGTTCAAAAGCAAATTTTTGATCAGAAGGATAATAAATTAACCTAAGTTCAGAAATACAGGTATCTGCATATGATGAACCTTTGTATACAGAAAGGATTTCAAAAGTAACTTCATCACAATCTGAAAAATTAAGTTCAATGAATTGAGGTAAATAAGTATCTCTCAACGTATATACAATTTCTTTCTTCCCATTAGAAATTTTTAATTCTCTAACACGATTATTTTTATAATAATACTTTAGTTCGCCATAACCGTTTCTAATCATTAAATATCTTAAATTATGTTTCGAATTATATTTATATATAATTTTTGAATGAATACCATCTCCGGATTCACCTTCTACCCAAGATTTCCATGTTGAATCGTAAAGATTTTTGTATCCATAATAATCTTCAGACTTTGATTTTTCGATTAATGTTGAGGTAACAACAACTGAATCTGGCTTAAAACTTCGATAACCAAATTCGTCATCATCCTGGGCAAATAATTCAAGCATCGAAATTAATATAATTAAACAAATAACAATTTTTCTTTTCATTTCTTTCTCCAAGCGCCCCAATAGGGCGTCCGTATAACAATTGCTTAAACCGCACAGGCCTTGAGCCTGTGTCGGCTTTGAACTTCTTGTTATGTGATTATTTTATTCCAAACCAATTCTTGATTATATGAGTAGAAAGCTTCATTTCCATGCCATCTTCCCAATAATCTGTATCTAAAATTGCCTTATTAAACCATGATCCCAATTCTCTTGCATGTTTATAGCCATCTTCATCTATCTTATTACCATATTCATAATCTATTGTATCAGTATGTCATCGTCAAATTCCGCGAATGCGGGGACAAGCACGACCGCCGCCGCAAAAATCAGAAATATCTTTTTCATCTTTCGCTCCTTTTTAGTATACTCTGTCCCATTTCAAGCCAATATCACTGAATATCGCAAATTTGAAAACATCACTGACAAAATCTTTGCTTAGTACGAAAGTTGAAAATGCGCTCACGGAATTTCCCTCGCCGCGCATAAAACCCACCGCAACTGGATATAATGAGTCGTCCTCAAATCCGAAAATGTATATGCAATCCTCTTTGAGTTCCGAACTGACAAAAGTTCTCTCACTTGCGATAAAACTTGCCGCGTCAATTTTGTCCATTTCGGCTTTGTTGCTCCAATTTGCAGTAAAACTTTTTAAAAGCAGAATTTCAAGTTCTCTTTTGAGCATGGGAGAAAATTGTAACAAACGCTCTTCTGACAAACCGAACATATCAAAAACACCGCTCAAGCGAATCACATCATGAATCTTAGACATATCACCCGCACAAAGTTCGTGAAGTTTTGCGATAAATTCATCATTTCTGCCCAAAAGCCGAGAATAGTCGTCGTTCATCGCCTTTTCTTTCATAAGGGAAATAAGTGAGAGCCCCTGAATAATGAATGTCTTATGTTCCTCGTATTTTTCATCTTCCCATTCTTGTTACCACGCTTTTCGTCTTTCTTCTTCGGTGCTGTCCGCAAGCCCGCTCCGTGCCGAAGTCTGCGCAAACGCAACCGACGACAGCATAACCGCCGCCGTAAAAATCAGAAATAGTTTTTTCATCTTTCATTTCCTCCCGCCGAGTCGAGTAGTTCGTTGATTTTGTCAGCGTTCAGCTCGCTTATCTTTATCGGCGGCTCAATCGCACGGGACTGCTCTTCGGTTAAACGTCTATAGGTGTCATAGTCATCTACCGTTGAATCGATTTTGTACAGGCACGGCTCTCCGTCTATTTCTTTAAAGAAGAAAAGTTCATTTACAGAATATCTTTCGCTTTCATCACTCCAACTAAATCTAAGCGAAAAACCGTCAGAAGTTTCATCAAAATCGAGGAGTCCAGGAATCTCAATATACCAAGTCGCACCGTCCGAGCGGGAAATCAGAAGAAAGATTCTATCACCCCCATATTTATTGATTAAATCTGAATTCATACTTTCGAGCAAGTCTGGTGGCAACTCTGTCCGTTCTTCTACAAATTCGCTTTTGTAGTGCATTTTCGCTTTCTCCTTTTTCGTCGCAAACGCAACCGACGACAGCACGACCGCCGCCGCCAGAATCAAAAATATCTTTTTCATCTTTCGCTCTCCTCGTCTTTGATGAACCCATTTTCTACAAGATAGTTCCAGAGTTTGGGGTTATTAATTGTTTTTGGGTTACAATTATCTTTCGCATTAGAATAGCATGAACAACCGAAGTTATCTTCTTTATAAATATCAGGATTATATTGCAAAAATAATTTCCACCTTTCAAAACCTTCTGGTTGTTTAGTTTTATAAGACGCTGAAATTAGTGGAGTTGTACCATCTTTATCAGGTTCATTTACATCTGCTCCCATGTCAAGAAGACGTTTTATTACTTTTATTCCTTCTTCATAGTTAAATTCCATATGGTCAACCATGTAATGCAATGCCGTGTTCCCTTCCTTATCCTTAAGGTTTATGTCTATTCCCTCATCAAGAAGAAAGTTTACTGTGTCCCAATGATGACCTCCGATAGCTCGATGAAGACACGAATAACCATATTTGTTTTGTTTATTAATATCTTCCTTTTTGTATTTTTTCATAAAATCCTGTAATGTTCCAAAGTGAGCTGTATCTATCAAATCAAACGCTTCTATATTCATATCTATTCTCCTGCATGACTTCTGTTGTATTTTATTGTTTGCGGCTCATAAATATCTGGTGTTTGATACCAATCTAAGAAATCTTTTTCATAGTTCGCTCCTTGCGTGCTTACTTGTCCGCGCGCCTAATAATAAAATTCATCAAAAATCAGTTTTATCATGTTCCTTATCTTTCGGTCATCTTCAAATGCTTTCCACGAATCCGAGCCACAAGTGCAATATAAATCTTTTATGAATTCAATACGGTTTCCGCTTGCAGTTTCTTTTGCCGTATACGAGTAATTCCATTCCCCGCCGTCGGTTTCGGGCGGCATTTTGCGATATTCACATTCAGAAAACAATCCGCTTGCCTCTATTTCTTTGGGCAACACATTGAATGTGCTTGCCGAACTGCAATGATGCAGGACATAAACACGGCTCTCGTTTGTTTCGGTCGAGATACGAAGCAGTTCGTTGAAAAATAAATTCCTCGAATTTGTTAGATATATTTCATTTTCCGCTGTACTGAAAATTCGGTACGGGGTTTTGCCATTTGCAACTTTTTCATCGGAAACTTCTATGTATATCGAAAGCGATTTTCTAGTACAGAAATTAGTTCCGAGCGTTTTTATCATACCGTGCCGAGCTTTTTCAAAAACCAATGCCCCATTTTCATATTCTGGCGTTATTTTTTTTTCATACGGCTTGGCGTTACAAGCCGCAACCGATGACAGCACGAACAGTGCCAAAATCAGAAATAGTTTTTTCTTCTGCATTTTCATTTATTCCATCGAGATCAAATTGTTTTTTCAATTTTTTTCTCCAAAAGCGCCCCAGTGCGGGCGTCCACATAACAATGAGTTAAACCGCAAAAACGGTTCTGCCAACGGCAGAATTGGCGCAAAAGTTGCGGTGGC